>SCPN01000135.1_pt1 | contig 421116 bp, 443 predicted proteins | sample 6106831 | NCBI WGS metagenome assembly SCPN01 (sample SAMN10720447, study PRJNA508395) | human gut metagenome | isolation source: Participant 1, 0 month
GGGAGGTGATCCAGCCGCACCTTCCGATACGGCTACCTTTGTTACGACTTCACTCAATTATCGAACCCACCTTCGGCCGCGTCCCCTTGCGGTTAGACTACGGACTTCGGGTGTTCCCGACTCTCATGGTATGACGGGCGGTGTGTACAAGGCCGGAACGTATTCACCGCGGCATTGATCCGCGATTACTAGCGATTCCAACTTCATACAGGCGGGTTTCAGCCTGCAATCCGAACTGGGATGGCTTTTAGGGATTTGCTCCACCTCGCGGTCTTGCTTCCCTCTGTTTACCACCATTGTAGTACGTGTGCCTCCAGGACATAAGGTGCATGATGATTTGACGTCGTCCCTGCCTCCGCCTTTGTCAACGGCAGTCTCGCTAGAGTGCTCTTTGCGTAGCAACTAACAATAAGGGTTGCGCTCGTTGCGGGACTTAACCCAACATCTCACGACACGAGCTGACGACAACCATGCACCACCTGTCTCTACTTTCCCCGAAGGGCACCTAATGCATCTCTGCTTCGTTAGTAGGATGTCAAGCTGGTAACGTTCTTCGCGTTGCTTCGAATTAAACCACATATACCCACCGCTTGTGCGCCCCCGTCAATTCCTTTGAGTTTCAACCTTGCGATCGTACTCCCAGGTGGGATACTTATTGTTAACTGCGGCACGGAGGGGGTCAGACCCCCCACACCTAGTATCCATCGTTTACAGCGTGGACTACCAGGGTATCTAATCCTGTTTGCTCCCCACGCTTTCGCGCCTCAGCGTCAGTTGCTGTCCAGCAGACCGCCTTCGCCACTGGTGTTCCTCCTAATATCTACGCATTTCACCGCTACTACACACGGAATTCCGATTGCCTCTCCAGCACTCAAGAAAAACAGTTTCAAATGCAGGCTATGGGTTGAGCCCATAGTTTTCACATCTGACTTGCCTTCCCGCCTACACGCCCTTTACACCCAGTAAATCCGGATAACGCTTGCCACCTACGTATTACCGCGGCTGCTGGCACGTAGTTAGCCGTGGCTTATTCCTCAGGTACCGTCACTTGCTTCGTCCCTGAGAAAAGAAGTTTACAACCCGAAAGCCTTCTTCCTTCACGCGGCGTTGCTGGGTCAGGCTTGCGCCCATTGCCCAATATTCCCCACTGCTGCCTCCCGTAGGAGTCTGGGCCGTGTCTCAGTCCCAATGTGGCCGGCCAACCTCTCAGTCCGGCTACTGATCGTCGCCTTGGTGGGCCATTACCCCGCCAACAAGCTAATCAGACGCGAGGCCATCTCAGAGCGATAAATCTTTGGCAGTCAGGACCATGCGGTCCAACTGCATCATGCGGTATTAGCAGGCCTTTCGGTCTGTTATTCCCCACTCCGAGGCAGGTTCCTCACGCGTTACTCACCCGTCCGCCACTAAGTAACCTTATCAATTGGACGAATCTCTTCGCACCCGTCTGACTTGTGTATGTGTTAAGCACGCCGCCAGCGTTCATCCCGAGCCAGGATCAAACTCTCAATAAAATGGTATCTAAAGAGCCGAGGCTCTTCAAATCACTTTATTGAAGCTCATTCCAGCTTCAAAGAAATTTAACGGTCGTCCTTCAAGCTCAAGCTTGTTTGAACAACCAAATCCAAATCTGGTGCTTCGTGTTTTCGTTACGTTGTTTAATTTACAAGGTGCACGCCGTTCATCGGCGGGTTTTAATTTTACCACACTCAAACTTGTTTGTCAAGAACTTTTTTCAAATTCTTTTTAACTTGTTTTTGCGCGGCCCGCTCGCTTTTCAGCGGCGGTTTTAAATTTTAGCACATCTCATTCGCTTTGTCAAGAACTTTTTCGAGTTTTTTCAAGCTCTTTTGTTCTCTCATCCGCAGCGCTGTGCGCCCGCCGCCTTTCGGCAACTTTGATATGTTACCACATCTTTCTTGCTTTGTCAAGAACTTTTTTCGAACTTCTCAGTCGATTTCAAAGTCCTCAGCTTCGCTTCCCTTGTGATAACCACACTTCAAATCCGCCCGCCTTTTTCTCAAAGGCGCTCTCGCGAAGTGCTTGATTACTATAGCAAACACTTCCTCAGTTGTCAACACTTAATTTTCTTTTTTTCGACTTTTTTTGCTTTTCTCTGTCGAGCAGTCCAGTTTTGTTCTCTATAAAAGAATGTGTCCGCCTTCAGTGGACATCTATCTGTCTAATTCCTTCTTGCACAACGACACTCCTTGTGATACCCTTATTTTATCTCTGCTACTATAATAAAAGGGGGCCTTTCTGTGCCGATCCGAATCCCCGACTCTCTGCCCGCCCGGGCCATTCTGGAGGGAGAGAACATCTTTGTCATGACTGAATACCGCGCCATCCATCAGGACATCCGCCCGCTGAACCTGCTTATCCTGAATCTGATGCCCACTAAGATCGTCACCGAGACCCAGCTGCTGCGCAAGCTCTCCAACTCTCCGCTCCAGGTCCAGGTAGAACTGCTCCACACCCTGAGCCACATTTCCCAAAATACTGACGCCGAGCACCTGTCTTCCTTTTATACGACCTTCCATCAGATCAAGGATAAGAAGTATGACGGCATGATCATCACCGGAGCACCGGTGGAGAATTTGGATTTCACCGACGTGGACTACTGGGATGAGCTCTGCCAGATCATGGAATGGACCAAAACTCATGTCCACTCCACGCTCCACATCTGCTGGGGGGCCCAGGCCGGGCTGTATTACCACTACCAGATCCCCAAATATGATCTGGGCAAAAAGCTCTTCGGCGTCTTCCCCCATAGGGTGGTGCGCACCCAGTCACCGCTGTTCCGGGGATTTGACGATATCTTCTACATCCCCCACTCCCGTTATACCGAGAACCGCTTGGAGGATATCCAGCGGGTCCCTGAGCTGGAGCTGCTGGCCATCTCAGAGCAGGCCGGAGTCTTTGCCGTCAAGAGTTCAGACAATCGGCGCTTCTTTATCACCGGACACCCGGAGTATGACCCGGACACCCTGGCCAACGAATATTTCCGGGATGTCAACAAGGGGCTGGATATCGCCGTACCGGAAAACTACTTCGCTCAGGACGACCCCTCCCGCCCCCCTGTCGTCCGCTGGCGTTCCGCCGCCCAGCTCTTCTATACCAACTGGCTCAATTATTATGTCTACCAAACCACTCCCTACGACTTGAAAAAGATCTCCGATTGACCGCACGGGGGAGCCCCCCCTGCGCCCGTCTGGAATATTCAGACGGGCGCAGGGGGCTCTTGATTTTCCATATGGAGCAGGAACCTCCCGCTCAGCTCTCCATCCGCTGTCCGATCTGCTCCAGCACACCCTCCACCCGGGCACAGTGCCGGGGGAAGCGGCGCAGAAGCTCCGGGTCCGCCCCCTCCATGATCCAGGGCTCTCCCGCCAGCTCCAGCATGGGCACGTCGTTGTAATTGTCCCCCACCGCCAGCACCTGCTCCGGCCCGATCCCCAGAGCCCTGCACAGGGCCCGCACCCCCTTTCCCTTGTCCGCCGCGGTAAAGTCCAGCCACTTCTCTCCCGCCACCGCCACCCGCCAAATCCTCCGCCACCGGGGTGCCAGAACGGGCTCCGCCTCCGCGGCCCCCCGGCGGCAGTAGGCGGACACCTTCACGATATCCTCCGTGATCTCCTCCGGGCGGTCCACCAGGGCGGTGCGGTTGCCCACAAAATAGCGCACATGGTCCACGATGTCCCCTTCCTTGGGGCACAGATAACTGATACCGGCCCCGGAGATCAACACCTCGCACCCATCCATATCCAGGATCTCCCGGCACAGCTCCAGGGCCTGTTCCCTCTCCATGGTCTCCTTGGCCAATATCGGTCCCGGGTCGCCTGGTCCGAACACCACCGCCCCGTTCTCGCACACATAGTGCAGCCGGGAAGCTATGGGGGCGAACAGCCCCCGCAGGCTGTGGTACTGCCGCCCGCTGGCCGGGCAGAAGCGGACCCCCTGTTTCCCCAGACGGACCACCTCCCGGAATACAGCAGGGCTGATCTCCCGCTGTGTCCCCCGGAGCAGGGTCCCATCGATGTCGCAGGCGATGAGCCGGATCACAGGTCCCGCCCCCCTTCCAGAGGCGGGCACAGGTCCAGCAACCGGGAGAGGCATTCCAGATTCCAGTCCCCCGCCCCTGCCAAGGCGGCGGGACCTATGGCAGCTGCGGTCATGCCGGCGGTCCGTGCCGACTCCACCCCCGCCAGGGCGTCGTCCACCCCTGCGCAGTCCTCGGGCGGGAGCTCCAGCAGCCGGGCGGCCCGCAGGAATACCTCCGGGTCCGGCTTAGAGCGGGTGATCTGGTTCCCGTCCACCACCCGGTCCAGGAGGGCGTCCAAGCCGGTGCGTGTCAGGATCACCCCGGCGTTTTTGCTGCTGGAGGCCAGGCCCAGCCGATAGCCCCGGCGGCGCAGCTCCCTCAGGGTCTCCACCGTCCTCTCCGGCACATCGCCAGGGGTCAGCTCCTGGAGCTGGGCCCGGTAGCAGTCATTCTTTTCCTCCGCCATCCGCAGCTTCTCCCGCCCGTATAGGACCGATTGCTGCCCTCCAGCAAAATCTCCAGGCTCCCCATCCGAGAGACACCCCGGCAGCGGTCCCCTGTTCCCGAGTGAAGGGGAGGCCGAGCCGAGCCGGCCAGGGCCTTCCAGGCCCGGTAGTGGAGCTCATCGGTATGGACCAGCACCCCGTCCAAATCAAAGACCAAGCCTCTCACCATGTCTCACAGCCTCCTAGCGGCAGGTATCCTGAAATTCCGACGGGCTCATGCCCGTCACTTTTAAATGTGGCAGAGAAATAAGTGATGTCCCGATAGCCCACCCGCTCGGCCACCTCATACACCTTGGTGCGGCAGTCCCGCAGCAGCTCCATAGCCTTGTGGATGCGGTAGCGGGTGAGGTAGTTGAGCAGGGTGTAGTCGGTCTCCTTACGGAACAGGTGGCTCAAATGGCTCTCGCTCAGCCCCAGGTACTGGGCGATCTCCCCACAGAGATGTTCTGGTCCCCGTAGTGCTGGCCGATGTAATCCATCGCCTGGAGGACATACTTGCTCTTGTCCCCTTCTTCCGCTCCGGCAGGGCGGGGCGGTCCCGCTCCCTTCCGCCTCTATACGGCGGCGCAGCTTGATCACCGCCGCCTCCAGTTCCCCGTCGTGGAAGGGCTTCAACAGGAAGTCCACCGCTCCCAGGCGCAGGGCGCTCCGGGCATAGGTGAAGCTGTCGTAGGCGGTGAGAATGATCACATAGGCCCGGCTGCCCCGGGCCCGCAGTGCTTCCATCATCTGAATGCCGTCCATATTGGGCATCTTCAGGTCAGTGATGATGAGGGAGGGGTCGTACCGCTCCACAGCCTTCAGGGCCTGGAGGCCGTCAGCAGCCTCCCCACCACCACACAGTCCAGCGCGGCCCAGTCCACAGCCAGGACGATCCCCTTCCGTATCATCTCCTCATCCTCTACCACCAGTACCTTCAGCATATCTCTTCCTCCTTCCGCAGGGGCAGCGAGGCGGTCACCGCCGCTCCCGGTCCGCCGGGCCGGGAGCCGAGGCAGGAGGCCATACGCCTCCCGTAGTGCTTTTCAGAATGGTGTCCACATTATACAGTCCCAGATGGCCCCGCCCGGAGGTCTCCGGGGGCCGGTATAGGGTCCCATGAGTTCCGGGGGCAGTCCCCGGCCGTTGTCCTCTACCGAGATGGTCAGGGTTTGGGTTCCCTGACTGCGCACCCGGACCCAGATCACCCCGTCCTCCACCCCGTCCAGACCGTGGAGGATGGCGTTTTCCGCCAGGGGCTGGAGGATCATCTTGGGCACCCGGCACTCCTCCAGCTCGGGGGCATGTCCACCTCCAGGCGGCACTTGCCCGACAGGCGGATGGACTGGATCTCCATGTACCGGCGGAGGATCTCCACCTCCCGCCGCAGGGGACGAACTCGTCCGGGGAGATGCAGAAGCGCAGGATGTCCGCCAGGTCGGTGGACATGAGGGCCACCTGGGGCACCTGGTTGATCTTGCTGATCCACTTCATGGTGTCCAGCGTGTTGCACAGGAAGTGGGGTTGAGCTGGGCCTGGAGCATCCGGATTTGGGCCTCATTCAACTCCCTCTGGTTCTCCACCAGCTGCTCCTGGTTGCGCTTCAAGGCCACCACCATTCCGTTGAACCGCTGGGCCAGCTCCCCAGCTCGTCGTCTTGATAAGGTGGGACGTAGACGTCCAGTTGTTGTGGACCACCTCGCCGATGGCGCTGTGGAGCCGCTCGATGGGATAGAACATCTGCCTGCTCAGCCGCAGGCTCATAAGCACGGAGAGGCCCACGCACACCGGGCGCTGCTCACCGTCACCGTGGTGAGCAGGCCCCGGGTATCCCGGTTCAGTGCCTGGGGCCGCTGGAGGACGGCGTACAGCCCCATCTCCTCCTGAAAGGCCGCCCGATAGGCGTACTCCTCCCTCCTGGCCCAGCTCCTCGCCAGCAGCTGCTCCCGCAGCTGGACAGCCAGGCGGCCGGCCAGGGCGGTCTGGCTGGCGTAGACGGGCCGCCAGTACCGGTCGAGGAGCAGCAGGTCGCTCTGTCCGCCGTAGGTCCCTCCAGCAGTCGCTGGAAGTCCGCCCGGGTCAGGGTGATGACCAGATAGCCCGCGTCCTCCCCGCCTCACCGGCGATCCGGGCCGCCCCCGAAACAGGGGCGCGCTGTTCCCTCCCCGCCGTCCACCTGTGTGAAGGCCAGCCCGACGCTCTGCCGGGCGGCGTAGAGAACGCCCCACTGGGTGGGCATCACCGGCTCCACCGGGCCGCTGCCGGTGGAGTACATCCAGACCCCATCCCGGTCATACAGGTCGAACTGGGCGCTGAGACGGCTGCCCTCGGTGGCGCTGTACAGCTCGCTATAGACGGTAGTGCTGTCCCGCTGTCCCCGGGAGAGTGCAGGGGCCACATAGGGCTTGCCTGAAGGGCCAGGGCTGTCTGCTGAAAGCCCTGGTACAGGCCGTCCAGGGAGCTTATCACGTGGTCCAGCTGCTCCGGGACTCCTCCTCCAACTGGCTGTCCAGCCGCAGACGGAAGATCTGGAGCAGCATGGCCGAGCACAGCAGCAGCGGCAGCAGGGAGGCCAGCAGGAACCCCGCGAACAGCCTTCTGCGGAAGGAATGGCGTTTTTCACGGCTCCTCCCCCCCCCAGATAGAAAGCCCAGGACATGAGGGATGCTGTCGTGGTGCTCCACGGTCCAGGCAGGTCATAGTCCACCAGGACGAGCTCCTCCAGCGGCCGCAGCACGCCGCCGCTCTCCACCCCTTCCCGTACGGGGCGTCTGGAAAACTCCGTCTCCAGCCGGCTCTGCACATCGTTGCCTGCAATGAAGTCTAGGAACTTCCGGGCGTTCTCCGGGTGGGGCGCTCCTGCACCGGGCGCCTCCATCCGGGATGCAGCTGGTGCCATCATCGGGGTAGATCAGAGCGATGTCCTCTCCCGCCGCCGCCCGCTTCAGGGCAGTCTCTTCCAGGGTGATCCCCACCAGGTCCGTCCCCCCGGCCACCGAGTCCAGCACCGCACCGGAGCTGTCCAGCTGCCGGCCGTCCAGGCTGACAGCAAAGCGCATCAGGGTCTCGTCCGTATCCCCGTCCACCGCCCGGAGCAGGGTGATCAGCCCGGTGAAGGAGGAGCCGGACACACTGGGATCGCAGAAGGCGATGCGCCCCTGCCATGCCGGAGAGAACAGATCCCGCCAGCCGGTGATCTGCCCCGGGACCACCAGTTTGGTGTTGTAGATGATCACCACCGGCAGGGCGGAGAAGGGAGTCCACAGTCCCTCCTCCGAGCGCATGGCCGGGTCCAGCCCCTCCCAACCGGCACAGAAGTAGGGGGAGAAGCAGTCCTGATATGCCTCCAGGCTGTCCACGCCGCCGCCGAACATCACATCCGCTGCCGGGGCGTCCGCCTCCCGGCGCAGGCGGGCCAGCAGCTCGCTGGTGCCCCCCGCCTCCACCTCCACCCAGATGCCGGTGCGCGCCTCGAACTCCTGGATGATGGGCCAGTAGACCTCCTCCTTGTGGGAGGTGTACACCACCAGCCGCTCCCCCTCCTCCGGGGCGAACTCCGATGCGGAGGCCCTCTCCCCGGCCGCGCACCCGGTCAGGAGCAGCCCCAATGTCAGGGCCAGCGCTGCCAGCCGTCCTCTCATTCCGCTCCCCCCTCGCCTGTTTTGTGCTCAGTTTGGTGTTTTGCATAATTATATCACACCCCCCCTCCTCTTTTCATCCAATTTCCACAGAAATTGCAGAAGATAACAAAAAAGCGCAGATTTGTCCCCTGTTTTTTCCATCACGGAGGCGATACAATAAAATTGCACACAGGACCTGGGATATCAGGTTCAATTTTATGAAAAATGATGAAGGAGGAACCAAAATGAAACGTACCATTTCATTGCTCCTGGCCTGTGCCCTCAGCTTCTCCCTGGCAGCCTGCGGCGGTGGCGGCGGGACCCAGGGCGGCGGCAGCTCTGCGGGGACCAGCGCCGGCAGCTCCGCCCCTGCCGGCAGCGAACCCCAGCCCCAGCCCTCCGCCGATCTGACACCCACCCAGCAGATCATCCAGGAGGCCCAGGGGATGACCCTGGAGGAACTGGCCCAGAAGGCCATCGAGGAGTCCAACGGCAAGACCTTCCTGGGCGTGGGCAACTCCAGCCGCGGCAAGAGTGCCCTGCCCCTGTTCATCGAGTATCTGCAGTCCATCGACCCAAGCTACACCATGGAGTTCGAGTGGCAGCAGCCCAAGAACAACAAGATCTTCGATCAGCTCACCGCCGACTCCCTGAAGGACACCGGCACCTTTGCCATGACCCTGATCCAGGACGGCAACCAGATCGAGTCCAAGATGGTCCAGACCGGCATTCTGGACACCTTCATCCCCAAGGACTGGGCGGAGGCCAACGGCACCACCCCCGAGGAGTACCAGGGCTATCTGCCCCTTCAGACTCTGAACAAGATCTTCATGTACAACAACACCGGTTCCAAATCCTATGACAACTGCTGGGATTTCGTGGCCGAGGGCGAGCACGGCCTGTTTATGGACATCGACTCTGAAATCGTGGGTAAGAACTTCCTGTATATGCTCACCCGGGATGACTACGCCGCCATGCTGAAGGAGGCCTTCGATGCCCTGTCCGCCGAGGAACAGGCCTACTTCCAGCCCACCATCAACGAGATGGCCTCCGAGGCCGAGAGCCTGGGCCTGGGGGAGAACGGCAAATACGCCCTGGCCTGGATCAAGCTGTGGGTGGGCAGCTACAATGCCCAGACTGACGACGGCCCCATCTGCAACACCTTGGTGGACCAGTCCGCCACTGACCAGTTCGGCCTGATCGTCTACTCCAAGCTGCGCAGCGTGGAGGAGTCCGCCTCCGTCTCCAAGAACAACATCACCGTGGCGGCCTATAACGACGGCTACACCGGAATGGGCGGTTTCGGCTACTGCCACTATCTGTTCGTCACCGACAACAGCCCTCTGCCCTGGACTGCCTGCGCCTTCATCGCCTACATGACCTGCACCGCCGACGGCTTCTCCGCCTGGGGCAAGGACATCGGCGGCTACTCCTCTAATCCCGAGGTGGCTGCGGAAAACGAGGCCATCTATCACCACGAGACCGGCGGCATGGCCGAGGACGGCACCACCGTGGAGTACGCCGCCCTGAACGACCACGGCTACGACTGGTGGACCAACGAGGGCAAGCTGGTCCTGGAGGACCCCGAGTACTGCGCCTCCGTCTCCTTCACCGTGGGCAGCTGGATCGAGATGCTGGACAAGTACAGCGCCGGCTGAGCCCCATCCCCGGCGTCACCGGACCTCTGGGCGCTGAGCGCCGGTTTTGACGAAACGCAGAGCAGGGCGCCCTTGGAGCCGAGTTGCCTCCAAGGGCGCCCCTCCATTCCCGCATGAGAGGAGTGCCGCATATGAACCAAACCACGACCCCCGGCGCCGCACGGTCCGCCATCCTCTGGAACAGGCTCAGGACCTTCCTGTCCAAGCCTCACAACGTGATCCTGCTGCTGATGGGCATCGTGGTGACCATCACCACCATCGCCCCCATCGTGGCCATTGTGGAGGACACCTTCAAGATCCACCCCGGCACCATCGATGCCCATCTCACCGGCCAGACCGCCGGCTATACCCTGGTGAACTACATCGACCTGTTCACCAGCACCTTGGCCAAGACCAACCTGTGGACCCCCCTGCTGAACACCATCTATCTGGCCGTGGGCACCTGCTTGGTGTCCATCCTCTTCGGCGGAGTGTTCGCCTTCCTGGTCACCCGCACCAACCTGGCCTGGCGGAAATACCTCAGCTCCATCTTCATCTTCCCCTACATCATGCCCCAATGGACCCTGGCTGTGGTGTGGCAGAACCTGTTCAACTCCAACGCCGTCACCGGCACCTCCAACGGCCTGCTGGCCGCTACCGCAGGCATCCAGATGCCCCTGTGGTGGTGCAAGGGCCTCTTTCCCAGCCTGGTGGTGCTGGGCCTGCACTACGCCCCCTTCGCCTATATCCTCATCGGGGGCATCTTCCGCAACATGGACGCCAACCTGGAGGAGGCAGCCACCATTCTGGACACCCCCAAGTGGAAGACCATGTGCAAGATCACCCTGCCTATGGTGAAGCCGGCCATTCTGTCCACCATCCTGCTGGTCTTCGGCAGCTCCATGGGCTCCTACCCCGTGCCCCACTACCTGGGCCTGACCACTCTGTCCACCAAGTACGTGTCCATGAACTCCAAGTACACCGGCGAGGCCAGCATCCTGGCCATCATCATGATGATCTTTGGCGTGGCCATCATGCTCCTCAACCAGATGTCCCTCCACAGCCGAAAGAACTACACCACCGTCACCGGCAAGTCGGGGCAGATCTCCAAGATCAACCTGGGCCGGGCGGGCAAGTACATTATCGCCCTGGTACTGGTGGTGGTCACCTTCTTCACCAGCATCTTCCCCATCGTCTCCTTCGCCTTCGAGACCTTCCTCCCCAATCCGGGGGACTACTCCTTCCTATACACCGGGGACCCGGACAACCTGACCACCAAGTGGTGGGTCACCGATGAGAACATCACCGAAAACGGCATGTACGGACAGAAAGGCATCCTCCACAACGACACTATCTGGAACGCATTCAAGGGCACCCTGCTGGTCAGCGTGGCCTGTGCCCTGCTGGCGGGCACCATCGGCACCCTCATCGGCTACGCCGTGTCCAAGAACCGGCGAAGTAAGGCGGCCAGCTATGTGAACTCCATGGCCTTCCTTCCCTACCTCATGCCCTCCATCGCCGTGGGGCGGCCTTCTTCGTCCTGTTTTCCAATGAGCACGTCAACCTCTTCAATACCTATACTCTGCTCATCATCGTAGGCACCATCAAGTACATCCCCTTCGCCAGCCGCAGCTCCCTCAACTCCATGCTCCAGCTGTCCGGCGAGATCGAGGAGGCCGCTATCATCCAGGATGTGCCCTGGGTCAAGCGGATGACCCGCATCATCATCCCCATCCAGAAGTCCTCCATCATCAGCGGCTATATGCTCCCCTTCATGACCTGCCTGCGGGAGCTGTCCCTGTTCATGCTGCTGTGCACCCAGGGCTTCATCCTGTCCACCACCCTGGACTACTTCGACGAGATGGGTCTATACGCCTTCTCCAGCGGCATCAACCTGATCCTGATCATCACCATCCTGGTGTTCAACACCGTGGTCAACAAGGTCACCGGAGCCAGTCTGGACGAGGGAATAGGAGGTTAAACCATGCCTGAGATCAAATTAGAACATGTGACCAAGCGCTGGGGCAAGTTCTACGCCGTGGATGACCTGGATCTGGTCATCCGGACAACGCCTTCGTCACTCTGCTGGGCCCCTCCGGCTGCGGCAAGACCACCACCCTGCGGATGATCGCCGGTCTGGAGACCCCCACCAGCGGCCGCATCACCATCGGCGACCAGGTGGTCTTTGACAGCGCCCTGGGCATCAACATCCCGGCCAACAAGCGCAAAGTGGGCTTTCTCTTTCAAAACTACGCCCTGTGGCCCAATATGACTGTCTATGAGAACATCTCCTTCGGCCTGAAAAACATCAAGGAGCCCCTGCCCAAGGTCGACTTCGAAGCCAAGAACGCCGCCCGTTTAGCGGAGATCCTGGAGCAGCCCGCCGAGGTGGTCCGGGTGCTGGAGGAGTGCCGGGACAAGGACGGCAGGCTGGACCAGAAGAAGGCCCAGCTGAAGCTGGTGGACACATTCACCATCTCCATCTACACCGCCAAGCAGCTCCTCTCCTACCGCCTGGAGCAGTCCCCCGACCTGTCTGGAGAGATCGCCTCCCTCCGGGGCAGGGTGGAGGCCGCCAGGCAGTCCGCCGCTGCGGCGGGCGGCGAGCTGGACGGGGAGTTCCGCCTGGTAAAAGGGGGCCAGGTGATCACCGAGACCCGCAAGCTCACCCGGGAGGAGATCGACCTCACCGTCCGCCGGGTGGCCCGCATCGTGAAGATCGGCATGTTTATGGACCGCTACCCCGCAGAGCTCTCCGGCGGCCAGCAGCAGCGGGTGGCCATCGCCCGCACCCTGGCCCCTGAGCCTTCGGTGCTGTTCATGGATGAGCCCCTGTCCAATTTGGACGCCAAGCTGCGCCTGGAGATGCGCTATGAGCTCCAGCGCCTCCACGTGGAGACCGGTTCTACCTTCGTCTATGTCACCCACGACCAGATGGAGGCCATGACCCTGGCCACCCAGATCTGCCTCATTGAAAACGGCGTGCTCCAGCAGTACGACGCCCCCCTCACTGTGTACCACCAGCCCAACAACCTGTTTGTGGCCGACTTCGTAGGCAACCCCTCCATCAACTTCGTGGAGGCCAAGGGGGCGCAGCGGGCCGACGGCGCGGTGGAGCTCACCGTGTTCCAGGGCCGGAAAGCACTCTTCCGCCCCAGCACCCCGCTGGACCTTCCCCAGTGGTTCCGGGACCGGGCCGCCCAGGCGGCGGCCTGGGAGGAGGCCCATCGGAAGCGCGCGGCAGAGAAGTCCTATGTGGAGAAGGGCAATAAGGACGAGGCTTTCCGCTACCACATCGCCAAGGTGGTGGAGGACGACGACTCCCTTCAGGACGATCCAGTGCTCACCGACCAAGACCTGGTGCTGGGCATCCGCCCGGAGTTTCTGGATATTGCGGACCAGAGTCCCCTGGAGGGGGAGATCTATGGCGCCATGCCCACCGGCATGGAGTCCACCATCAAGGTGCGGGTGGACGACTTCCTGCTCACCGGCGTCATCTTCGGCAGCTCCCTGTTCACCATCGGGGAGAAGGTGCCTGTGACCGTCTCCGGGGACAACATCATGCTCTTCCACCGGAAGAGCGGCGCCTGCATCGCCACCGGCTCCCTGGAGCTGTGAAGCGTCTATCCAGGCGGAAATATCTCGCAGAAGTGTTTTCTCCGACGCACATGTCGCCGGGGAAACCAGATCAGAATTTGGTCCACGCCTGCGGGCGCCAACTCCGCAGGGCTTTTTCCGCAAGCAGAACGACCGGGAGCCCCATGGGGCTCCCGGTCGTTCTGCTACAGTTGATTCTTATTTCAGGATCACCGCGTCGTCTCTCTCAAACGCGGAGGCGCTGTAATAGCGGGTGATCGTGCCGTCCTCGGCCTTCTCAAAGCTGAAGTGCTCCATGAAATCCCACAGGATGGGCATCTCATAGGGACTGCAGTTATGGGCACGCAGCAGGGTATATCCATACTTGACCATGGGCACCCCGTCGCTATTCTCCCAAGTATAGACCTTGGTGCGGTCGTTGATAAACTCATGCTCATCATCGGCAGTACCAATCTGCGCGTCAGGCATGTTGTTCACATCAAAGAGGTAGGTGATCCACTCATTGGCCATCTCAGAGCCCCACAGGTCAGGCATCAGGTTATCCAAGTCGCTCTGGCCAGTGATGACAAAGTCGGGCATAGCCCCGCCAGCCCCCTCGGGCAGCTGAGAAGTACCATCAGGCACGGCCAGTCCAGAGGTGGAGGCAGCAGCCGCATAGAATTCGGGGTTAGTGCGGACAAAGCCCTGTGTAGCCATGGAGCCTGCAGACTGGCCGGAGCCGTAGATCCGGGTGAAGTCCAGATCCGCATAAGTGCCGTCAATAGTCTCTTCCAGCACGGCCATCAGGGAGTTATAGAACTTGTCGGAGTCAGCGTGAGACACACTGCTGGGGCTGGCACTATAAGTCTCGCAGACGAAAGCCAGCACGATCCCCTCTTTGTCCGCCACCTGCCACCAGAGGGTGGAATCCATAAAAATGGAGTCAGTCTGGCTGTTGCCAGGGTAGAGCACGAGCACAGGCAGTTCCTTACCCTCAAATCCATCGGGCACATAGGCAATATATTCCCGGGGATCCCACAGCCCGTCGCCGCTGTTGTCACTGAAGGCGATCACGCCCACCTGGACGGTGCCGTGTCCGTCAATGGCCACATCCTCCTGGGCCAGGATCTGGGTCCCGTCGCTGAGGGTCTTCTGCACCTGTCCGGCCTTAGCCGCCTGCTGGGCAGCCACTCGGGCGGAGGTATAGTCCAGGCGGTAGGTCAGCGCGTTGCTATATGCAAAGGTGTTGTCGTAGCGGGTGTAGACAGACAGGAAAGCATAGATCTCAGCGGCGCTGGGGGTCTCAGAGCTCACCTTCACCTGAGAAATGCCGTACCGCTCACTGGCGGGGAGCTGCGCATTGGCAAAAGCAGTCTGGATCGCATCCGAGTCCTTATCCTGACGATATACGCCCTCCCCGTCTGCATTGGAAACGCAGTCATTGGCTTCTTTCCAATAGTCTACGCTGTCAGCAGAGGAGGTTCCGGCAAACCAGGTGGGTACAGGCACATCCTTACGGGCGATCTGCTCCATTCCGCACTCTTTCAGCACCGCCTGGAACTCTGCATCGGTCTTGAAGCCAGCATCATAGCCACTGGTATTAGAGCCGTCATAAAGCGCAGAACCAGCCTCTTCCAGAACAGCTTTCCCGGCAGAAGCGGCATTTACAAAGGCCTGGCTGATGACAAAGATAGGATTCTCAGCGGCCCAGGCCTCCAGGGGAGCGGCGCCCTCGCCGTAGCCTGCCAGATAAAACTCTCCAAAGGTGGAGAACACGTTGATGCCAGCCTCATTTCTGCCGCTCTTCAGGAAGGCAATGGCGGCGTCCATGTAGGCCTTCTCCTCCGCCGCGCTGCCCCAGCCCTCCGCGCCGGGCTCCAGTACGAACAGGCCTTCGCCCTTCTGGTCCATCAGGTCGATCCACCCCTCGTCCTCCAGGAACTGCTGGGTATCCACACCATTGGGCACCGCGATCACGGTGAAGTAGGAGCGGATGGACGCCTCCTCGGAGATGTACACCGTCACCTGGCGGTCACCCTCCACATCGATGTTCTTCGTGAACCAGCCGGTCAGCGGCAGCTGGGCCGCCTGGGTCCAGTCCTTCTCCAGCGCCGTGATGGTGTCCAGATCCACGCCGCCCAGCTCATACAGCCGCACGGCCACACCCGCCGTGTTGGCCCGGCTCACCGTGCTCTTGGGGGACAGCTTGCCGTCCACCGCCTGCATCACACCGCTGGACAGTGCCCAGGACATGGCCTCGCTGGCCCAGCTGTCCAGCTCCCCGGCATCGGCGTAACCGGCCAGGTTCGCAGAGGCGCTGACCACCGCATCCTTATACTGCGCCGCAAACTTGGACGCCATCACCGCCATCTCCTGGCGGGTGATGGTCTGGTTCACACCGAAGCTTCCGTCCTCGTAGCCCGCCGTGATCCCCTGCTCCACCGCCCAGGTGGCCGCCTGGGCAAACCAGTCGCCCGTCTTCACGTCGGTGAAGGTGTCCTTGCTCTGCACCGCTGGCTGTCCCGCCATCTTGTACAGCATCGTCACCCACATGGCCCGGGTGATGGTGCTCTCCGTATCGAAGGTCTTCCCGCTCACGCCCGCCATCAGGCCGTAGTAGTTGGCGTCCATCACATCCTCGTAGTAGGATGCGCTCCGGCTCACGTCCTGGAACTTCTGCTCCGGCTGATACGCCGCGCTCCCAGGCACCGCCATGGCCAGAGACAGCGCCGCCGCAGTGGACACAGTCACAAATCTCTGCATCTTTCTTTTCATTTTGTTTGCTTCCTCCCTAAATTTGTTCACGCTCTGCAAAATAGATGTCTTGTTCCTCCGCTTTACCGCCTCCCATTTTTCGTTGTTTTCCATAATTTTTGCTGCTTGGACTGATGTCTTTCATTATATCCTGTTCAATACATTTTTTCTAGTGTTAAATTATAGATAGTACCATGCAAAAGATTCATTGAATCTTTTGCAAATGACAGGCGGGGGAGGCCCTCCGGCCTCCCCCGCCCGTTCCCTTTCAACCCCCGGTCAGTCTTTTCAGCCCCTCCCAGAGCTCGATGGCCTTGAACTTCAGCACATATCCCTGGGTCTCGCCAGTCATCAGGGCGGCCTGGTCATCGGTGAAGCGTCCCGCCTGGGCCGCCTCCTCCACCGTCTCGCTGGCCGCACCCAAGCACAGGGGCGGGAAGGCCACGCACCACCAGTTCTGCCCCGCTCCCTCGCCGATGACCACCCGCAGGGCCGTGTATTCTCCTGCCGGAAGGGCAAAGTCCTCATACTCCTTGGTGGGGAACCAGGTCTCTGTCAGCTCCGCCCGGACCGCGTAGTCGCAGCCCCGCTCCTCCAGCACCCGCTGTCCTGCCGCTGCCAGCTCAGGCAGATGCTCCTGGATGGCCGCCGCCGCCGCCGTGCGGTCTGCCCCCGCCGGGTACAGCTCCTCCGCGTGGGCCAGGACCTGGTCCCGAACCTCCAGTTTCAATGCCTGGTCCTCCGGGCTGTCTGAATTGGCGATGACATGGAGGCGGATCACCTGGTCCGCCAGCCGCTCCTGCTCCCGGTCCAGCCATCCCCCCAGTGCCAGTGCGCACAGCACGCCGCACATCAGCGCCAACTCCCAGCGCTTCATTTTTCGGTCCATATACAACACCATCCATACCTTTCGTATTTTCCGAGTGGAATTCTACGAAGAGTATGGACAGTGTCTTTCCTTCTTAAACCGTTTCCGCCAAAAATGTATCCCGGTTCTGCTCTGACAGAAGGGCACAGGCCTCCTCTGCCAGCTCCTTCCGTTGGAACAGGCCAAAGGCGGTGGGGCCCGTCCCGCTCATGGTGGCGCCCAGGGCTCCGCACTGGATCAGTGTGTGCTTGATCTCTGCCACCCTTACCTCCTGCCGCTCCGGCAGCACTTTCTCAAACACGTTGTACATGCGCCGGGCCACACCAGGCAGGTCCCCCGCCGCCAGCGCTGCCAGCAGTCCGGCGGTGTCGGGCCGGCAGCGGACCCGCATCCCGTCGATGCGTGCAAACAGCTCTGGCGTGGAGACGGGGAAATCCGGCTTGCACACAGCCACCCAGCACCGGGGCAGCGGGGGCAGTGGGGTCAGCATCTCCCCCCGCCCCTCGGCCAAGGCGGTGCCGCCCAGTACGCAGTAAGGGACGTCGGAGCCCACCCCTTCCCCCACCCGTGCCAGCTCCTCCATGGAGAAGGGATTCCCCTCCTTCTCGTTCAGGGCCCGCAGCACAGCGGCGGCATCGGTGCTGCCGCCGGCCATCCCGGCGCACACCGGGATGCGCTTGCGGATGGAGATCTCCAGTCCCGGCACCGGTCGTCCCAGCGTCTCATAGAAGCGGAGCGCGGCGGCGGCGGCCAGGTTCTTGGGCCCCGTGGGCAGGAAATGCAGGTCGGTCTGCACCCGCACGCCCTCCCCGCCCGGCTCCAGGGTGAGGGTATCCCCCAGGGTGATAGACTGCATCACCATCTTCAGGTCGTGGTAGCCGTCAGGCCGCTTTCCCAGCACATCCAGCGTCAGGTTCAGCTTGGCGGGGGCAAATCGTTCCATCGTCCGCACCTCCACCGGTTCACAGCCGGATCTTCCGGGCCTCTAAGTAAAAGCGCTTGTCGTGGGCCTCCCCCATGGAGAAGGTCTTTCGGGGCAGCACTCCGTCGTGGATCACGGTGGGGAACAGCTCCTCCTTTTTCATGGGCGGCAGGAGGAAGCCGATGGCCTTGGGCCGCCGGGTCAGCTCTTCCACTACCTCGGCCCCGTGGATATAGTCCAGGCTGACGCCGGACCGCCCCTCCATCCACCGGTCCAGGAAGGACTGAAGGGTTCCCACCGCCAGCTGGGCGGCGGGGTCAGGGACGGTGAGAGCCCCCCGGGCGTTCCCGTAGAGGTAGCGGATCACATGTCCGTCCCCCTCCCCCTCCCGGGCATCGGGGTAAGCCATGCGCAGGGCGGAGAGCACCTGGGCCGGCTCCGCGCCGAAGACCACCCGGTGGATGGGCTCGAACTCCAAGGACTCGTCGTGGAGGTTGACCAGCTCCGCCAGGGCGTACCGGGAGGGCAGGGTCTCCCACTGATCCTGGGGCGTGATGCGCTTCTGCCGCTCATAGCACTCCTTGGCGGTGGCCAGGGAGTGGTTCCCGTCTCCCACAGCGAACAGGAGGACAGGCTGGTCCTGGGTCCCGTAGCGGGCGTTGAAGGCGGCGGGATCAGCCAGAGCCTGGAGGGCGCCGGCCACGGCGGAGAGCTGCTCCCTCCCCAGCTTCCAACCGGCCAGGTGGCCGCCCCGCTCCATCAAATCGAAGTCATAGACCTGCTCCATGCCCGCCTTCTCCCGGGCCAGGGGCTCGATGACGGTGCGCTCCGGATCGTCAGTGAGGAGCATGACGTGAGGCAGCTCAATGGGGGCGTTCTTCCGCACCGCCACTCGGGGCGGGATACGGGAGAGGACGGTGCCCTCGGTGGCCCGCACCTGGGCCGGGGAGCCCGGCTCATAGTCGTACTGCTCCAGGTCCACCATGCCCACCAGTCCTCTGCGGAGCTTTCCGTTGTGCAGGGTGCGCTCTACATAGATCATGGTCTGGGGCAGAAGGGCAAACCTCTCCTCCCGCAGATAGCGGGACATGGTGTTGTTGATCTCCATGATGTCGGTCTCCACGCTGGGACCGTCCAGACAGCTCTCCGGCAGGATGAGCCGCAGGGATGAGGGAGCCCGCCCCACCCTCTCTTCTACCCGCTGCCAGTATTCCGGCTGTGAGGTGTACTGGTCACAGGCCACCACGCTCCACAGGCCCAAGTCGCAGTTTTGGGGGAGCAGGATATCCGCCGGACGAAAGGGGAGGGTTTCAAATAAATCATTCATCAATGGTCACTCACTTTAATCGTTCTCTTGATGCAGGGGGATTTTTCCGGCCTTGGCCGTTTTGGTTCTTTCCGCAGGGCGCGATGACGTGGCGCGCCGTCTTGGGTAGTTTTCGCAGGTGGGTCGCCGCCTGCGGGCGGCAAGTGACTTTCCCAGCGCCGGGAAAGTCACCAAAGGATCGCCGGGGGGCAGCTCAGGATGATCGCTTCACGCTCATATCCGCCTTACCCCGGGTCCTTCATTACGGGGACACGCTCCTGTTTGGTCATACGTTATTTCCGGCTCGCAAAATCTGAGTGGCTGGTCTAAATTCCCACCGGGCCACTGGGCCCTGGTCTGCAGAAATTCAGGGCGCATGCAATTCCACAACTGCGCCTGGCTTTGCTAAGCCGACACTCCCGGTGCGAATCCTGGCATGCCGGTCTGGGACCGGCCTCTACGGTATCACCGAAGAGGCCCCTTTTTGCAGGAGCGGCACACTTGGACGGCACGCTGTGGGAAAGGTTACTTTTTGAGACGCTGCCACTCCTCCAGCTGGGAGATTATGGCATCCAGCTTTTCTTCCATCCGGTCCCACTGTTTCTTGACCTTCCAGCAAAGGACCACCAGCGCTCCCAGCCCCACAGCCTTCACAGCAATCAGGAGCAGGGCCGCGATGCGGGCCGCCATGTCAAGGCTGCCCAGCCAGGCCGCCAGGTAGACGAGGAAAATAAGTCCAAAAATGACCGCCACGGTCTTCATAGGGCCCACTCCTTTCGCAACACCTATCTTTGCTTCTGCTCTGTTGGGGGCACTCCTCAATGTGATTTGAAGTGCGGTCTGATTTCGTCTTCTCCGTTCTTTAGACAGAGAGCTATCAGCCTATGGCCCCCTTGATGGCTTCCAACAACTCGCCGAACTCCTCAAAGGCGGGCAGCTCCGGGTGGTCGGCCCTGATGGCCTGGGTGCTCTTGAACAGGAAGCCCGCCTTGCTGGCCTGGATCATCCCCAGGTCGTTGAAGCTGTCCCCGCTGGCGATCGTCTCATAGCCCATGGACTGGAGGGCCTTCACCGTGGTCAGCTTGGACTGGGGGCAGCGCATCCGATAGCCCGTGATGGCTCCGTCGGGGGCCACCTCCAGGGTGTTGCAGAAGATGGTGGGCCAGTTCAGCTTGGCCATCAGGGGCTTGGCAAACTGCTCGAAGGTGTCGCTGAGGATGACCACCTGGGTGAGGGTGCGCAGCTCGTCCAGGAACTCCTTGGCCCCCGGCAGGGGGTCGATCTTGGCGATGGTGGCCTGGATCTCCTTCAGGCCCAGGCCGTGCTCCTTCAGGATCTCCAAGCGCCACTTCATCAGCTTGTCATAGTCCGGCTCGTCCCGGGTGGTGCGCTTCAGCTCCGGGATACCGCTCTCCTCCGCAAAGGCGATCCAAATCTCCGGGACCAGGACCCCCTCCATATCCAGGCATACGATATTCATGGTCGATTCTCCTCTCTGTTTCCCGGCCTGATGTCCCCGACCGAGTCCCTTCTCTTGTGTGGTCCCCGACCCACAGGGTGCAGGGATTACATGGGGCTCGTCCCAGAGGCAGACCAAAGCCGGGCGCTTTTCAATACGATTTGTAATTTTTTTCGAATAATATCCTATTTGAGTTCATTTTCAACCCCTGCCCTGGCTGCGGCGCAGGTTGGTCAGGAAGTTGTCCATCCGGGTGATGGCCTCGGAGATATCCTTCATCGAGGCGGCATAGCAGGCCCGGACGAAGCCCTCGCCCCCGGGGCCGAAGGCGGAACCGGGGATCACCGCTACCCGCTCCTCCCGCAGGAAGCGCTCACAGAACTCGTTGGAGGTCAGGCCAGTGGAACGGATATCCGGGAAGACGTAGAAAGCGCCCTTGGGCTCAAAGCAGCTCAGACCGATGCGGCGCAGATTCTCCACCAGATAGCGGCGGCGGCTGTCGTACTCCTCCCGCATGTGCTCGATGTCCCGGTCCCCGTTGCGCATGGCCTCGATGGCGGCATACTGGCTGACGGTGGGGGCGGACATGATACCGAACTGGTGCAGCTTGGTCAGGCACTGGATGATAGGCTTGGGGCGCAGACATAGCCCATCCGCCAGCCAGTCATGGCGTGGCTCTTGGAGAAACCGTTGACCACGATGGTGCGGTCATACATCTCCTCCAGATTGGCCATGGACACATGGCGCTGGCCGTAGGTCAGCTCGGCATAGATCTCATCGGAGACCACCATGATCTCCGTGTCCCGCAGCACCTGGGCCAGAGCCTCCAGGTCCTGCCGCTCCATAATGCCGCCGGTGGGGTTGGAGGAAGGGCAGCACCAGCGCCTTGGTCCTGGGGGTAATGGCGGCCTTCAGCTGCTCAGGCGTCAGGCGGAACTGGTTCTCTGCCTTCAGCTCCACATAGACCGGGACACCCCCGCCATCTCGGTGAGCGGTCCGTAGCAGACAAAGGATGGGACGGGGATGATAACCTCGTCCCCGGGTTCAGCAGCACCCGCAGAGAGATCCAGCGCCTCGCTGCCCCTACTGTGACCAAGATCTGGCTGGCGTAGTCGTATTTCAGGCCGAACCGGCGGTCCAGATAGCTGGCGATCTCCCGCCGCAGCTCCGCCATGCCCGCGTTGGAGGTATATTTGGTGTACCCCGCTCCAGGGAATAGATACCCGCATCCCGGATGTGCCAGGGTGTCACAAAGTCGGGTTCCCCGATGCCCAGGGAAATGGCGTCCTTCATCTCCTCCAGAATATCAAAAACTTCCGAATGCCAGAGGGCTGGATGCCCTGGATCTTCTGATTCAAGATCGTCTCATAATTCATACAAAGATATACTCCCTTTCCTGGGGCTCCTGAGGCCGGAAAATCAGGTGCTTCTCCTTATATTTTTCAAAATGAAATGGGTGGCCGTGCCGGTGACCCTCCAGTGGGGCCAGGCGCTCGCCCACAAACTGGGCTACCTCCCGCAGGCTGCGTCCAGAGATGATGACTGTCAGGTCGAAGGAGCCGCTCATCAGATACATGCTCTCCACCTCGTCATACTGATAGATGCGCTCGGCGATGCGGTCAAATCCGGCCAGGGACTGAGGCGTCACCTTCACCTCGATCAGGGCGGTGACATTCTCCCGCTTGACCCGGTCCCAGTCGATCACAGCCTGGTATCCCAGGATCACGCCCTCCTCTTCCAGCCGGCGCAGTTCATCCTTTGCCTCTGCCTCGGTCATGCCGGCCTGTGCTGCCAGCTGTGCGGGAGACTGTGTGCAGTCCTGTTCCAAAGCTCCAAAAGTGTGTTCATGTCACGGGGACCTCCCTTCCGAAATCTTTGACTGCGGAGTCCGGCAGCCGGTGCTCCCTGTCAGAAATGAATATCGTATTTATTATATCTCATTTACCACCCAAGCGCAATGCTGCCTTTTAGATCCTCCCAAGATACACAGGCCCCTGCGGCCATAAGACGCAGGGGGCCTGTGTTTGACTGGTAAAGATCCAGGCTCTGCTCTTTCTGCAGAATCAGGCCGCCTTGACAGCCTTACTGCCCTTTCCGGTAATGATCTGGAACACCAGCACCACGACCAGAACGCCGATACCGATGATGTCGGTCAGAGTGCCCGGATGGATCAGCATCAGACCGGCGGCGATACACACGATCCGCACGCCCCAGTTCAGATCCCGGAGCATGTAGCCGATCATGCCGGCGGCGATGAGGAACATACCCACCGAGGAGGTAAGGACCACCTGCACCACGTCCAGCGGGCCGAAATCGCCAATGAACAGCATCGTGTTATTGAAAGCAAAGATGTAGGGCACGATGAAGGCCGCGATGGCCAGACGGGTGGCGTTGAAGGCCGTCCTCATAGGCGGCGCTTTGGCGATGGCGGAGCCGGCATAGGCGGCCAGGGCCACGGGCGGGGTGATGTCGGCCACAATGCCGAAGTAGAACACGAAGAAGTTGGCAGCCATCAGATCCATGCCCATGCCCTGCACCAGGATAGGGGCACAAGTGGTGGCCATAATGACGTAGTTGGCGGTGGTGGGGACGCCCATGCCCAGCACGATGCAGCACAGCATAGTGAGGAACAGGGCGATGATCAGCTGACCGTTGGCGACCTGTACGATGGCGGTGATGAGCACATTGGCCAGACCGGTCATCGTCACCACGCCGGCGATGATGCCCGCGATGCCGCAGGCTACGCCTACAGACAGGGTATTCCGGGTCCCGGCGGCCAAGGCGTCCACATAGGAGGGGGCCGCCTCACGGTTGGGCTTGCTCATTACCGTGAAGAGAACGAACAGCACCACCCAAAGGCCCATACAGATGTTATCCAGGTTCTCCGGGATCCATTCGTAGGACTTGTTGCCCAGGATCACGATGACAGCCAGGGGGATGAGGGGCAGGGCCATGAGCAGCTTTTTGCCGCCCTTCTCCCGGTCCACCATACCCATGGTGATAGCGGCGAAGGTGGCATACACAGCGCTGCGGGACATGGTGAAGCCCACGATGATCATGTACACCAGCACGATCAGCGGCACCAGCAGGTAGATCTTGGGAAGGATATCCTTGGCCTTGGGCAGGGAGTCCTTGGGCAGACCGTGCAGCCCCATCTTCTTGGCCTTGAAGTGGACCATAAGGAAGATGCCCGCGAAGTACAGGAAAGCGGGCAGGATGGCCCGGATCACGATCTCAGAGTAGGGGACGCCGACCATCTCGGCCATGAGGAAAGCGGCGGCGCCCATGATGGGGGGCATGATCTGTCCGCCAGTGGAGGCGGCGGCCTCAACGGCACCCGCGAACTCCGGGGGATAGCCAGTCTTCTTCATCAGGGGGATGGTAACGGCGCCGGTGGTCACGGTGTTGCCCACAGAGGAACCGGACACCATGCCGCACAGAGCGGAAGAGATGACGGCTACCTTGGCGGGACCGCCGGAGGCGGAGCCTGCGATGGCGTTTGCCCCTTCAATGAAGAAGTTGGCGATGCCGGTGGCCTCCAGGAAAGCGCCGAAGATGATGAACAGCACGATGTAGGTGCAGCACACGCTGATGGGGGTACCAATGACGCCGTTGGTGGTGTAGAACAGGTTGTACACAATGCTCTGCACCGTCTTTCCGGCAAACATGGGCAGATAAGCATAAAGAACGAAGGCCGTGGCCACGCATAGGATGGGGATGCCCACCACCCGGCGGCAGCACTCCGCCAGGATCAGGATGCCGATGATACCCAGCACCACCTCAGTGGTGCCGATCCGGGTCATCATGGCCACGATGCTCTTCAGGTTGATGACATAGTTAAAGTAGCAGGCCGCGCCCACCACTGCCAATACGATGTCATACCAAGGGATGTGATTCACCTTCTGTGTTCCCTTTTTCGCAGGGTACAGAATGAATACAAACAAAATGATAAAGCCCAAAAACAGGCAGTGCCGGACGCGGTTGTCAAAGCTGGCAAACAGGTTCATCCACACCATGAACAGGGAAAAGAGAGCCAGCATGATCCGGATGACTAGCTCCGGGACTCCGGTCCAGATCCGGGTGTTGGATTCGCGGTCGTACTTCTTCATGACCGCTTCCACGTCCTCCGCCGTTCCCACGTCTACGCTGGGATCACCGGCAGGAGCCGTGTTGACGCTGCGATCTTCCAAATCGCCCATTATTCTCCTCCTTAGTCGCATCGTTCTGACGCCGCCCCTAGCGGACAAGGCGGTCAGAACAGCCGATACTCGTACCCGATGGAGACCACCGAGCTTCTTCCAAACAGTGCGCTCAAACTGATGACTCGAATCCCGCTCTCCAAAGTCACCTCCTCCATCCCATCTTCCGGGAACACCCCGACCAGATCACGGACCTGGTCATAGTCCTCCCGGATGTCGCCCAGGATCAGCGTGTGATCTGATCGGGAGCCTACGATATATTGCAGGGGGATCGTCTCAAAATCCTTGTGGATATTGCTCACTACAATGGAGCCGTCCTCGCCCAATGTCATGGACTCCCCTTCGTTCAGCTGGCTCTGTACCCCGGCGCCGAAGCTGTAATAGTAGGTCTGCTCCACATAGATCTTGTGCTCCTGGATCTGATAGCAGTCGATCAGCGGATTTTTATGGACCGAGTGGATAAAGCCCACGCAGAACCAGTCTCCCTCGTCCAGGCGGTAGCGGACGCAGGTCTCACCGTTTTCCCCGCCGCGCAGGGTGAGATACCAGCCCGCCCGCACGCTGACTGTTGCTAGAAGAGCCGCCGCAATAATGATGATTATCGCGGCGGCTCCCATTACCCTTTTTTTCATCAGATCCCGGTGTCACTCGTCACCGGAACTTGACCGGCGGGCCGTGCGGCGAGGTCGGTCCTCCCTCACAGGACACCCTTCTCGGTATAGAACTTCTCAGCGCCGGGATGCATAGGCACATCACCCACACCGGCCACCGCGTTCTCCAGGGTCAGGAACTGGAACTTGGCCTGAGTAGCGGCCATGCTCTCCTGATTCTCGAACATCTGGGTCAGCAGTTCATAGACGAAGTCCTCGGACAGGTCCTCAGAGGCCACCAGAACTGCCTTCACGGCCACGCAGGTCACATCATAGTCGATGTTGTTGGGGTAGGTGCCGGCGGGCAGGTCCTCCTGGACCAGGAAGGGGTAGTTGGTGGTCAGATACTCCACGGCCTCGGGAGTCAGGCTGATCATATCGAATTCAGCGGTGGCATCCAGCTCAGTGATCGAGGTGGTGGGGGCGCCGGCCACGGTGAAAGCGGCGTCGATCTTGCCGTCCTTCAGGTCGTTGGCGGCGTCGCCGAAGGAACCGTTGGTGGCGGTGATGTCGGCGGTGGTCATGCCGTAGGCCTCCAGGACCTGGCGGGCGTTGACCTCAGTGCCGGAGCCCACGTCGCCCACGCAGACGGTCTTGCCCTTCAGCTCGGATACGTCCTTGATGCCGGGGGCGGAAATGATCTGCACGGTCTCGTTGTACAGGCCGGCCACCCACTGGCTGCTGGTCTCAGCCTCGGTGAACAGGTCGGTGCCGCTGTGGGCATAGGAGAGCACGTCGGACTGCAGGATGGACATCTGGGCATTGCCGTCAGCCACCTCCAGGATGTTGGCGGAAGAGGCACCGGTGGAAGTCACATTCAGCTGGCCGGTGGTCAGCAGGGGGTTGAGGGTGGTCTGCATCACGCCGCCGTAGGCGTAATAGGTGCCGGAGGTGCCGCCGGTCGCCAGGGTGACGGTCTCGCCGGAGCCGCCGGCCGGAGGTGTGGTGGTGGAAGTAGTGCCGGTAGAAGCGGCAGGAGTAGAAGTGGTACCGGAATTGCTGGGCTGATTGGGATTGCCGCAGCTGGCCAGCGCCAGGGACAGAGACAGCGCCAGGATGAGAGCAAGTGTTTTCTTCATATTCTCTTTCCTCCATTTCAAGCTTTACTCGGCCTTCCGCCCGAGGGATGCGGCCGACCTATTTGCAGAGTTATTATATTACATTTTGCCTATAATTGCAAGTCGCTTTTTTAATTTTCGGTCATTTTGCATAATTTCCTTCATTTTTGCAGTTTTTTTCTCTGTTTTTCTCTTTTTTCTTTTGGATTTCCTCATTTTTCCTTCTTTTCAATATAATGATGCAGTATTTGCATCATTCCATTTTTAACATTTTCCCCCTGCACTCCGACGCCCTTACTCCCGCATAGCCTGTTCCAGCTTCTCCAGCGCCCGCTTCTCAATGCGCGATACATAGGACCGGCTGATGCCGCAGCGGGAGGCGATCTCCCGCTGTGTTCTGGGAGGGCGGTCATCCAGGCCGTAGCGCAGGGTGATGATGGACCGCTCCCGATCGGTCAGGCAGGTGGCCACGCAGTGCCGTACCTTGCGGCAGGCGTCCCGGGTGTCCAGTTCCTCCAGCATGTTGTCGTCCACAGCGATCACATCCATCAGCGACAGGGAGCTGCCGTCGTCATCGCCATCCAGGCTGTCCGCCAGTGACACCTCCCCTGCCAGCTTTTTCTGCGCCCGGAAGTGCATCAGGATCTCGTTTTCGATGCAGCGGCTGGCGTAGGTAGCCAGACGGACGTTTTTATCACTTTTGAAGGTAGAGATCCCCTTGATCAGCCCGATAGTCCCGATGGAGATCAGATCGTCCTGGTCTCCAGTCTGGGCATAGTACTTTTTCACGATATGGGCCACCAGCCGCAGGTTATGCTCCACCAGCAGGTTGCGGGCCTCCAGGTCCCCCTGGGCGGCCCGCTCCAGGTATTCCCGCTCCTCCGCGGCCTTCAGCGGCCGTGGGAAGGACCCGCTCCCACCCGAGAGCCGCAGAGTAAAAAACAGACCGTTCATCATTAGATAGATCCATGGCGACAACATATGCCAACACCTCCGCCCTACTCTATTCCCCCCACGCAAGTCCCTATTCTCCCGGTCCTTCCCCTCTGTCGAAAGTTCCGGCCCACCTGCCCGTGCAAAGAGCTCCCCCGGACACGCCCTAAGGCGCGTCCGGGGGAGCTCTCTTTCCGTTCCCGGTGTTACTGCTTCTCCTGGAGGGACAGGCTGGCGATGAACTGCTGGGCGGTGCGCGGGGTGCGCCCCGCGTGGCGGATCTCCCAGGTCATGGCCTGGGCGTGGAGCAGCTCAGCGGACATGGCCACCCCGGCCCGGGCGGCCAGATGGTCCACTAGGGCCAGATAATCCGCCTTGCTCATGGTGAGGTAGGGGATACGCAGTCCAAACCGCTCCGCCAGGGCAGTCTTCTCCGAGATGGTCTCAAAGGCGTCCACCTCATCCCCCGCCCGGTCGCTGAAAGACTGACGGACCAGGTGGCGGCGGTTAGAGGTGGCGTAGATGGCCACATTGGCCGGGCGGCGCTCCAGCCCGCCCTCCAGGATAGTCTTCATAATGGAATAGGTATTGTCGTCCTGGTCGAAAGCCAGGTCGTCGATGAAGAGGATGAACTTCTGCCGCCGTCCCGCCAGGGAGCGGATCAGCCGGGGCATCTGGGCCAGCCCCTCCTTCTGCACCTCGATCAGCCGCAGATCCCCGAATCCGGGGCGGAACAGCATAGACTTTACAGTGGCTGACTTGCCAGTGCCGCCGTCGCCAAAGAGGAGCACGTTGTTCACCAGGTGCCCCTCCAGCATGGCCTGGGTGTTGGCCACCACCTGTCCCCGCTGCAGCTCGTAGCCCATCAGCTCCTCCGGCCGGGGGCAGTCCGGGTCGGCCACCGGGATCAGCTCCCCGCTGTCCCAGACAAAGGCCCGGTAGCGGGCGAACAGGCCGCAGCCATTCTCCTGGTAAAACGCCGTAAGGCCGTCAAAGTCAAAGGTGCAGACGCCCGCCACCGGGGCAGCCCAGCCAGCACCGGAGCGTACACCGGGGCAGCAGATTGGACAGCTCCCCACATACCGGTCGCAGTCCATCCGGGCCAGAAGGAGGAAGGTCTCCACCTCCCGCCGGGCTGCGTTCTCCAGGGCGGGGTCGCTGTCCCCTCGCTCCGCCAGCGTTCCATAGGGCTCTCCACATAGCGCAGGCCGTCCCAGAGCCAGTCACCCAGTCCCTGGTATCCCTCCCGCCGCAACAGGTGGAAGAGCTGCGTATAGGCCTCCAGGGCCTCCGTTCCACGCCCCTGGGCCAGACTGCCCACCAGGGCCCGGCTCTGCTCCATCACCGGCGTCTTCAGTAGCTCCGCATAGGCAGATACGCCATGGAGGGCCGCCCAAAGTACATCAAATTCCATCTTATTTCTCCCAGTTCCCCTGCTTCCGCAGGTGATCTCTTTCATTGTAAAGCGGACAGGGCGGCCTTGTCAACCGGGTGGGGTATGATATAATAAATAAATCTGACTCAGGAAAGGAAGACAGAGGACGCGGCGCGTGAAACGGCGGCCTGCTCGGGCCCCGCTGTCCTTGCCCATATGCTGTCCATTGGAGGCATCCCCATCGAAGCGCCCTGGCCCTGGGCCCTATGGCCGGGGTCACTGATATGGCCTTCCGCACCATCTGCCGGGAGCAGGGCGCCGCCCTGACCTGTACAGAGATGGTCAGCGCCAAGGCCTTGTGTTATCAGGATAAGAAGTCCATCCCCTGCTCCAGCTGGGGATGGCGAGCATCCCGCCGCCGCCCAGATCTTCGGCAGCGACCCGGTCTGCATGGAGGAGGCGGCCGCCATCGCCCGCCAGGTCTCCGGCGCCGACTTCATCGACATCAACATGGGCTGCCCGGTGCCCAAGGTGGCCAACAGCGGGGACGGCTCCGGCCTGATGCGTACCCCGGACAAGGCGGTTCGGGTGGCTGAGGCGGTCATCCGGGGGCCGGCTGTCCGGTGACGGTGAAGTTCCGGCTGGGTTGGGACAAGGGTTCCATCAACTGTGTGGAGTTTGCCGGGCCATGGAGGAGGCCGGCGTGGCCGCCGTGGCCGTCCACGGGCGGACCCGGGCCCAGATGTACGCCGGCCGGGCGGACTGGGACCACATCCGCGCCGTGAAGGAGGCGGTGAAGATCCCTGTGATCGCCAACGGCGACGTGTTCAAGCCGGAGGACGCCCCCGTATCCTGGCCTACACTGGGGCGGACATGGCCATGATCGGCCGGGGGTATTCGGCAACCCCTGGCTGTTCGCCCAGTGCCGGGCAGCTCTGGAGGGCCGCGAGATCCTCCCATGCCGCCGCTGGCGGAGCGTTGCGACACGGCGGTGCGCCAGTTCCAGCTCTCCGCCGCCAACAAGGGGAGAAGATCGCCTGTCTGGAGGCCCGGCGCCACTACGCATGGTATCTGAAGGGGCCCCCACGCGGGATATTATAAGGAGCAGATCGTGAAGATCACTACCCTGGAGGACGTGTACCGGGTGACAAAGGGGATCAAGCGGGACCTGTGCTGACCCGGCCGCGGGGCCGGAGGGTTTGGATTTGGAAGGGGTGAAGGTATGACTGACCAGGAGCTGGCGGCCCGCGCCCGGGACGGGGACCAGGACGCCTTCGAACAGCTGGTCCGGGACAACGAAAACGGATCTATACCCTTGCGCTGCGGATGACGGGCAGCCGTGAGGATGCTCTGGATCTGGCCCAGGATGCCTTTTCCAGGCGTGGAAAGCCCTCCCCACCTTCAGGGGAGAGCAGCTTTGCCACCTGGCTCTACCGCCTGGCCACCAACCTGTGCCTGGACCATCTGCGGACTCAGAAGAGGCGGACCCAGTCCATGGGGCCCGCCCTCTCCCTGGACGACGAGGAAAACGGTCCCGTCCAGGTGGCGGACCAGCAGCTCCAGCCCCAGGAGGCGGTGGAGCGCTCAGAGCGCCGCCGGGCCCTGGAGCGGGGCTGGCCTCCCTCCCGGATCACCACCGCCAGGTGCTGATCATGCGGGAGTTGTCCGGACTCTCCTACCAGGAGATCGCCCAGGTCCTGGACCTGGATCTGGGGACTGTGAAATCCCGTATCGCCCGGGCTCGTCTCTCCCTGCGAAAAATTTTGCTGGAGGATGGGAACTTTTGACTCTCCGGCGTCTATGGAGATAGAACGACACAGAAAGGAGTGACCCGGCATGTCAGGCTGTGAACGTGCGCTGGACCTGATCGGCCTGCGTCTTGACGGCCCCTGTCCCCGGAAGAGCAGCGGGAGCTGGACGCCCACCTGGAACAATGCCCTGCCTGCCGGGCCGCCGCCCGGGAGCTGGAGGAGCTGGAGGGGCCCTCGTCCAGCTGGGTGAGTGCGATCCCCGCCCCAGCTCGTCTCCGGCGTGATGGAGCGGGTACGCGCCGACAGCGCCCTGCCAAGGTCGTCCCGCTCTGGAAACGCCCTGCCTTCCGGGGAGCACTGGGCATGGCGGCCTGCGCCGCCCTGTGCATCGGCCTGCTTCCCCAAATGGCGGGTCTCTCCTCCGGCGGCGGGAACAGCACCGGCGCCGCCCCTGCCAGCGCCTCGGAGTCCCAGGCCGCTTCCTCCACTCCCGCTGCCGGTGCCTATGATGCCGGCGGGGAGTCCTCCCCTCTGCCGAGGTCCGCTCCAGCAATGCGGGCCGTCCGGAAGCCGAGGACACCGCCCCGATGGAGGCGGAGTCCCCGCCTCCATCGCTCCCTTCTCCCTGCAGGAACAGGGAGCGGGCGCACCGGAGGACTTCTCCGCCCTTGCCCCCGCCCTGTCCGAAGCCCTGGCCGGACAGCTGGGCCAGAGTCCCGGCCGGCTGCTCCTGTTCTCCACCATTCCAGAGGAACTGGAGGACCGGGACTGGCAGGAGACGGACGGCTTTCGCTGGACCGCCCTGGAGGCGGAGGGGGACCACTCCCTGCTGGACGCCCTGACCGCCCAGGCCGCCGCCCTGTGGGAGAGCGGGGTGGAGGGCCCCGCAGTGGCTCTGGTGTATCCCTGAATCTTACTTCAGCCCTGGACCGGGTGCGATTTGTGCCCGGTCCAGGGCTCTTTTCTGCTTTTTTTCGTGGGAGAGCCGCTTTTTCTTCATTTTTGTTTCATTTTACGTCTGCGACAAAAAAGAGGTTGTCAGATGTGCATTTTTACGATATAATAGCCAATAGCAGATCACCTCGCCACGGCGGCTTCCGCCTGGGGAGTCTGTATGAGTCAGTCCAAACATAAGGAGTGGTAACAATGAGCTATTCTGTACAAAACATCCGCAATGTCTGTCTGCTGGGACACGGTGGGAGCGGAAAGACCTCCCTGGCGGAGAGCCTGCTTTACATGACCGGCGCTATCGACCGCATGGGCAAGCCCGCCGACGGCAACACCGTCTGCGACTATGATGCGGAGGAGACCCGCCGCCAGATCTCCATCTCCACTTCCGTGGCTCCCCTGGAATATAAGGGCTGCAAGATCAACATTCTGGACACCCCGGGCAGCTTCGACTTCTCAGGTGAGGTGCTGGAGGCCCTCCAGGTCTCTGACGCCGCCATCATCGTCTGCTCCGCCAAAGACGGCATCTCTGTGGGGCTGGAAAAAGCCTGGCGCTACTGCGAGGAGCGCGACATGCCCCGCTTTATCTATATTTCCAAGACAGATGAGGAAAACTCCGACTATAACGCCACCTTCGACGCCCTGCGTGAGCGCTTCGGCAACAAGATCGCCCCCATCGTGGTCCCCATCTGGGACGACAACAAGAAGGTCACCGGCATCATCGACGTGCTCAACAAGCGCGCCTACGAGATGCAGAACGGCAAACGGGTGGAGATCGAGCTGCCCGAGGGCAAAGAGGACGTGGTCACCCAGTTCAACGACGCTCTGAAGGAATCCGTGGCCGAGACCAGCGAGGAGTTTATGGACAAATTCTTCTCCGGCGAGGACTTCACCTATGTGGAGATGATCCAGGGCCTGCGCCAGGGCGTGCGGGAGCTGTCCCTCTTCCCCGTGCTGTGCGGCTCCGCCGTGTCCACCATGGGCTCCCTGATGCTGATGGACAATATCGTGGAGCTTCTGCCCAACCCGGTGGAGGGCAACATGCGCAAGGGCATGCTCCCCAGCGGCGACAAGGAGGAATACGCAGTCTCCCCCGGCGGCGTACCCAGCGCCTTCGTGTTCAAGACGGTCTCCGACCAGTACGGCAAGTACTCCTTCATCAAGGTCATCTCCGGCACCATCACCTCCGACCTGGCCCTGGTCAACGCCCGCACCGGCTCCCCCGAGAAGCTGGGCCGGCTGTACACCATGCGGGGCAAGAAGGCCGTGGAGGTCAAGGAGCTCTCCTGCGGCGATATCGGCGCCATCGGCAAGCTGGAGAAGGTCAAGACCGGTGATACCCTGTGTGACGCCCGCAAGGTCTTCTTCATGCCCCCCATCCCCTTCCCCGAGCCCTGCTACTCCGTGGCCATCGTGCCCAAGACCCGGGGGCAGGAGGACAAGATCGCCCAGGGCTTGGCCCGCCTGAACGAGGAGGACCCGACCTTCACCTTGGTGAACAACGGCGAGACCCACCAGATGGTCCTCAGCGGCACCGGCGACATGCAGATGGATGTGCTGGTGTCCAAGCTGAAGAGCCGCTTCAATGTGGAGGCGGAGCTGAAGGCTCCCCGGGTGGCCTATCGTGAGAAGATCCGCAAGACAGTCTCCAAACAGGGCCGCCACAAAAAGCAGACCGGCGGTGCCGGCCAGTTCGGCGATGTCTGGGTCCGCTTTGAGCCCAATCCGGAGAGCGACCAGATGGTCTTTGCCGAGGAGGTTTTCGGCGGCTCCGTGCCCAAGAACTATTTCCCCGCTGTGGAGAAGGGCCTGCGTGAAGCCTGCGTTCACGGACCTCTGGCGGGCTACCCCGTGGTCAACCTGAAGGCTGTCCTCTATGATGGAAGCTACCACCCCGTGGACTCCTCCGAGATCGCTTTCAAGACCGCGGCCCAGCTGGCCTACAAGGCCGCCATGCCTGAGGCCAACCCCGTGCTCATGGAGCCCATCGGCGAGCTGAAGGTCACCATTCCAGACAGCTACATGGGCGACGTCATCGGTGACCTGAACAAGCGCCGCGGCCGCATCATGGGCATGAATCCCACTAAGGACGGCGAGCAGGTGGTGGAGGCCGAGGTCCCCATGGCCGAGATGTCTACCTACGCCATCGACCTGCGGGCCATGACCCAGTCCCGCGGCTCCTTCACCTTCCACTTTGTCCGCTATGAGGACTGCCCTCCCGCGGCCCAGCAGAAGGCCATTGAGGAAGCCAAGGCCCTGGCGGAAGAATAAATCATCCCGGGCACCCGTTCCCCGCAGGGAGCGGGTGCCTTTTGCGGGCAGTCCGAGTCAGGCGGGCTGCGCCCGCCCGGCGCTTTTGCGCCGCAAATTCGCAGCGTAGCGGAGAATTTTCACGGGGCGGATCCACTCCGCCCCGTGTCTTCTCTCCAAGGGTCCCCGCCATGGAACTCCATGGCGGGCTGGACTGCCCTCCCGCGGCCCAGCAGAAGGCCATTGAGGAAGCCAAGGCCCTGGCGGAAGAATAAATCATCCCAGGCACCCGTTTCCCCACAGGGAGCGGGTGCCTTTTGCGGGCAGTTCCCCGGTCCGGCCCCATACAGCGCGCCAGCCCGGTGGTCCCTGGACCACCGGGCTGGCTCTGTGCTCTGTTCTGTCGCAGACGGACACGGCTCCACCACGCTTCGGCCGCCCCGGGGGAAGCAGGGGGGAGGTATCCCTGTCCCGCCCGGCGCGCTGCCGTGAACCTGTCTCATCTTGTCCCCATCATACTCCTCCCCAATCCATTTTTCAAATCAATCTTTCTTATAAAATAATTGATTTTATCTATATTTCTGCCCGGTGAACCCGCTCCAGCATCTCCTGGTATCCGGGGGTCTCCCGGAGGAAAGCGGATTCCGGGTCCCGCTCCAGTTCCTCCAGCAGATATTGGAGCATGATCTGCTGGACTTCCCTCGCAGCCTCCTTTGTGGGCAAGTGGCGGTAGAGAGGGGACGCACTCAGGTCCCAGGGCTCCTCCAGGCTGCGCAGGAGCCGTTCCAGCACCGCCAGCGCCTCGGGGCCGTCCTGCTCCGCCAGCGCCAGCTGGAGCGGGGCAGACGCCACTGCGTAGGCGGTGAGCTGGAACACCCGTCCCGCCTGCTCCGCCGTCTCACTGTATTGCCGCGCGCACGTCTTGTCCCCCGCCTCCAGCGCCAGGTCCATCAAAGCCATGAGGGTAGACTGGAGATCTGATGCCTGCCGGAACAGCTCCCGCTCCAGAATGGGCCACGCCTCTTCCGACCGCTTCTGTTTCCTGCGGAGCATGGCCTCCAGCATGGGCCGTTCCCGGTCCTCCTGGGGCAGACGGGCCAGCTGTTCCTCTGCCTGCTCCAGCTCTCCCTGGGCCATGTACTGGGAGATGAGCATCCGCTCCGCCCGCTCCCGCACCCGCCTGTCTCCACTGTCCGCGCACCGGCGGTAGAGGGCCAGGATCTCCCCCTTCCACGCCTGCTCCCGCTCCGGGTCATTCTCTCCCCGCTTCCAGAGCACCAGCGCCCCGTCCAGTATCTGGGCCGCCGTATAGGCCAGCAGGTCGCTGTTTGGGTACTCCCGCAGCTTGTCCCGGGCCAGACGGAAGGCGGCCTCACAGCCCTCCTGCTGGGCTCTCTCCCCCAGCACATTGGCAAATGCTCCGATCTCCTCCTCTGTCAGTTCCTCCTGAAAGGAGAGCAGGGTGTTCAGGTCCACCTCAAGCAGACGGGCCAGCGGGGGCAGCAGGGTGATATCCGGATAGGAGTTGTTCCGCTCCCACTTGTTGACAGCTGGCGCTGACACCCCCAGCCGCTGGGCCAGCTGTTCCTGGGTCAGCCTCAGTGCCAGGCGCCGCTGCCGCAGGATCTCGTGAAATTTCATGTTCCGTCCCCCTTTTCCTTGGTGTGCCCATTGTATCAGAGGAGACCTTTTCTCCGCAACCGAAGGGTATTCACCTTTCCTTCAAAAAAATTAACCGCTGTTCATATTTTTTCTGTTTTCAAAAAAATTGTCCTCTGACTGTGGTCAGAGGACAAAATTGTGCTGAAATATGCACAATTTTCCGCTTTCCATTCCCTTGACAGGGCCCTTGCTTCCGCTATAATGAAACCAACCTCCATATCAGAAAGGAAGATCCTATGACACACCTTCGCAGCAGATGGACCGCCCTGTTCCTGGCGCTGGTCCTTTCCCTCTCTCTGGCCCTGCCCGCCTCCGCCGCACAGGAGGACCGGGCCCAGGCCGCCCATGAGGCCGCCCAGTACGCCATGCAGTATGGCGGCGCCGTCAGTGTCCAGTACGCCCTTTGGGAGAACGGAGAGGTCACCCTCCAGGGGCACGACGGCGTCTACTCCAAGACGGAGAACCGCGCGCTCACCGATGATGACCTGTACGGCATCGGCTCCATCAGCAAGACCTATACCGCCGCCGCCATGATGAAGCTGGTGGAGCAGGGGAAAGTAGACCTGGATGAGCCGGTCACCGCCTATCTCCCTGATTTCACCATGGCAGACCCCCGCTACACCCAGATCACGGTGCGCATGCTCCTCAACCACTCCTCCGGCCTGATGGGCGGCACCACCAATGACGCCTTCCTGTTCGGGGACCAGGGGAACGATGACGCTCCCTCCCGCCTGCTGGAGCGGCTGGCCGGGCAGACCCTTCAGGCCGAGCCCGGCGCTTACAGCGTCTACTCCAACGACAGCTTCACCTTGGCCCAGCTGGTCATCGAGCGGGTCAGCGGCATGGAGTACACCGCCTTTCTAAACCAGTACCTGCTGGAGCCTCTGGGACTGGAGAACACCCTGACCCCTATGGAGGAGTTCGATACCAGCCGGCTGGTCAAGACCTATCTGGGGACTGACACCCGGGCCCTGCCCGCCGAGAACCTGACCATCGTGGGCACGGGAGGCATCTACTCCACCGCCAGCGATCTGGCCGCCTTCGGCGGCGCCCTGTGCGGGGAAGGTCTGCTGAGCCAGGCGTCTTTGGATGAGATGGCCAGCGACCAGTATCTGCTGGGCATGTGGCCCGAGGACAGTGACGGCGACGCCGTCGCCTATGGCCTGGGCTGGGACAGCGTCCATATGTTCCCCTTCAGTCAGAACGGCATCCAGGCCCTGGTCAAGGGGGGCGACACCATCGTCTATCATGCCGGACTGGTCATCCTGCCCGAGTATGACATGGCCGCCGCGGTGCTCACTTCCGGCGGGATCAGCACCTACAATCAGCTAGCCGCCGCCCGTATCCTTCTGGATGCCCTGGCTGAGCAGGGCGTCGAGGTGGAGGAGGAGGCCGCCCTCACCCCCGCCCAGCCCGCCCAGATGCCCGCCGAGCTGACCCAGCTCAGCGGCTGGTACGGCACCTCCACCGCCGCCGCCCAGCTCCAGATCACCGACGAGGGCGTGCTCACCCTTACCGGGATGGAGGGGACCTTCACCTACCGGGAGGACGGCAGTTTCCGGGACGAGAGCGATTCCGTCCTGCTCAAGCTGGTCCAGGAGGACAACGGGGAGACCTACCTCTATCAGAAGAGCTACGCCTCCATTCCCGGCCTGACCACCCTCTGTGTGGCCTCCTACGCCATGGAGCGCCTGCCCAGCTCCCAGCCGGACGAGGCCACTCAGGCCGCCTGGGAGGCTAGAGAGGGCAAGATGTACGTTCAAACCAACGAGCGCTGGTCCTCCGCCTACTACGCCTTAAGCGGCGTCTTTGCCGCCGTCACCCTTCAGGGCAGCCCGGAGGGCTATCTGCTCACCAATCAGCTCACCGCCCCTGACACCGCTGCCCCAGTCCTTCAGATCCCCGGCACCGGAAGCCGGGACAGTGCCGTGATCCGTGTGCTGGATGTAGACGGCTGCGAGACCCTGGAGCTCAACGGCTCCCTCTATCAGGACGCAAGCTCCGTCTCCCCCATCTTCTCCGGGCCGGAGTCCTGGTGCATCATCCGCCCGGGGCAGACAGCCCGCTGGTACCGGACAGGCGAGGCCGCCGGCAGTCAGATGACGGTGGAGGTCCCGGAAAACGGCGGTTTCTATGTGTATGACGCCGCTCTGGGCCTCCAGGCCAGCTCCTGGCTCTATGGAGACACCACCGTTGTTCTTCCGGAAAACGGCTGGATCGTCTTCTCCGGCGAGGAGGGGGCCCAGTTCCACATCTATCTCTCACAACCCTGAGCAAACGCTCCGGCCGCCCTTCCGGCGTCCGGAGCGTTCCTTTTTTCTGTCAGCCGGACCGCACCGCCGGCCATAAAAACAGGCGCCGCCCCATGGGGCGGCGCCTGGATCGTGTCTGTGTCTTACTGCTTGGGCAGGGTGGTCTTGGGGGCGGCCGGCTTAGGGTCCTCGGTGTCGAACACCGTTTTCGCCGCGGCGGCCAGGCCCGCCAGGCCCTGGATCTCGCTGGGTACGATGATCTTGGTGGCCTTGCCGTTGGCGGCGGCGGTGAACGCCTCCAGGGCCTTGATCTTCAGCACGCCGTCGCCGGGGTTGGCCTCGTTGATGAGCTTAATGGCGTCAGCGGTGGCCTGCTGCACCTTCATGATGGCCTGGGCCTGGGCCTCGGCTTCCAGGATCTTAGCCTGCTTGGCGCCCTCAGCCTGAAGGATGGCGGCCTGCTTGGCCGCGTCAGCCCGCAGGATGGCGGACTGCTTCTCGCCCTCAGCCACCAGGATCTGGGACTGCTTCTGTCCCTCGGCCTGGAGGATGGACTCACGGCGCTCGCGCTCGGCCCGCATCTGCTTCTCCATGGACTCCTGAATGTCTCTGGGCGGCATGATGTTCTTCAGCTCCACCCGGTTGACCTTGATGCCCCAGTTGTCGGTGGCCTCGTCCAGAATGGCCCGCATCTGACCGTTGATGTGGTCTCGGCTGGTGAGGGACTGGTCCAGCTCCAAGTCACCGATGATGTTGCGCAGGGTGGTGGCAGTGAGGTTCTCAATGGCGGACATGGGATTCTCCACCCCATAGGTGTACAGCTTAGGGTCGGTGATCTGGAAATAGATCACCGTATCGATCTGCATGGTAACATTGTCCTTGGTGATGACGGGCTGGGGGGGAAAATCCACCACCTGCTCCTTCAGGGAAACATTCTTTGCAACCCGCTCAATGAACGGGATCTTGAAGTGCAGGCCCACGCCCCACACGCCCTGAAAGGCGCCCAGGCGTTCAATGACAAATGCGCGGGACTGCGGGACCACCCGGACGTTGGCGGCCAGCACCAGCAGCACCAGCACCACCAGGATGATGGGCACTAAAAACGAAAGAATACTATCCATGATCTCTCCTCCTTATAACAGCTCTACAAAAACCTTGACTCCCTCGATGCGGAGCACCTTGACCTCCCGCCCAGGCTGTATGACAACGTCATGGGCGGAGCGAGCGGTCCAGACCTGTCCCGAGATATTCACCAGGCCGCTCCCCTTCAGGTTGTCGATCTCCTCTGTGACCAGTGCTGTGGCGCCGATGACCCGGTCCGCGTTGGTGGCCTGGTAGCGGGGCGTCAGGAACTTCTTTGCCAAGGGGCGGACCAGCAGCAGGGTCACCCCGGACAGAGCCAGAAAGACCACCACCTGGAGCCACAGCGCCGCGCCAAAGCCTGCCGCGATCAGCGCACCCAGAGCACCCACCGCGAACCAAACGGAGGTCAGGCCCACAGTGATAGCCTCCCCCACCGCGAACACGATCAGGGCGATCAGCCAGAGCACAGTAAACGGTATGGGTATCATAGCACACTCCTTTCTGTTCCCATCCCGGGGGGCTGGAAAGAAAACTTCTTTCCTTGGATGACAGGATATCATATCTTACAAAAAATTGCTATGGTTTTCTCTCTTTTTTCTGTAAATAATTTCAGGATCGGGGGAGCGCCGCCTTTCCGCTCTATAAAGTATTTGCCTAATGGCGAAAAATCCGATATACTGTTTTTTACCAATCTCTCTCGACGCTTAAAGGAGAATCCCGCCCATGCCCATCGTTTCAGAACTTATCCTCTCCCTCATGCTCACTGCCTCCCTGTCCGCCGGAGCTCCCCTCTCTGCTCCGCCGGGCCTGGCCGTCTCCCTTCCTGCCATCACCGCTCAGGCGCAGCAGCTCCACACCCCCCTGATGATCCTCCACGCCGGCGGCGTCACCCCGGAGGGAGTGACGGGCAGCAACAGTCTGGAGGCGCTGGAACATTCCTACGAAAACGGCTTCCGGCTGCTGGAGCTGGACTTCTCCTGGACCTGCGACGGGGAGCTGGTCTGCGTCCACGACTGGAACGCTTTCTATGGCCGCATCCTGGACACGGACTCCCCCACCCTGGCCCAGTTCGAGGCCGTCCGGGACAGCACCTACGGCTTCACTTCCCTGACCCTGGATCATCTGATCGCCTGGCTGAGGGAACACCCCGGCGTCTCCATCGTCACCGACATCAAGGAGGACTGCGCGGCGGGCGCCGCCCTGATCGCCCAGCGCTGTCCGGATCTGCGCAGCCGCTTCATCATTCAGATCTACCACCCGGAAGAATATGACCAGGTGGCAGATCTGGGCTTTGAGCACATCATCCTCACCGTGTATCAGATGTCCTGGTCCGAAAAGCAGGACACCGCCGCCCTGGTCCGCTTTGCTGCTGAACATCCCCTGGAGGGGATCACCTTCCCGGCGGAGCTGGCGGACACCCCAGGCTATGTGGAGGCGCTCCTGGAGGCCCAGGTCCCCCTCTTCGTCCACACGGTCAATGACCCGGCGGATCAGGCCGCCCTGGTCCGCCAGGGCATCTCGGGCATCTACACTGATCTCGGGGCGCCCGCCCCCCAGGAATAAGGAGAACTGCCATGGAAACTCTGAACTTTGCGATCCCCACCCTCTTCGGCCTGGAGGCCCTGGCTGCGGATGAGCTGCGCCGCCTGGGGCTGGACCAGGTGCGGGCGGAAAATGGCCGCGTCCTCTGCTCCGGCCGGCCCGGCGACATCCCGCGGATGGATCTAAATCTGCGCACCGGGGAGCGGGTGCTGCTGGTGCTGGGCACCTTCCCTGCCGGAGATTTCGACGCCCTGTTTGAGGGGACCCGTGCCCTCCCCTGGGAGCAGTTCATCCCCCGGGAGGGCCGGTTCCCTGTCAAGGGGCACTGCCTTAATTCCGCCCTCCATTCCGTGCCTGCCTGCCAATCCATTGTGAAAAAGGCGGCCGCCGCCCGTCTGGGGGATGCCTACGGCCTGAATACCCTCCCTGAGACCGGAGCGCTCTTCCAGATCCAGTTCTCCATCATGAAAGACACCGCCGTCCTGATGCTGGACACCTCGGGACCAGGCCTTTACAAGCGGGGCTACCGGGCCCACGGGGTGGACGCCCCCCTGCGGGAGACCCTGGCCGCCGCCATGGTGCTCCTCTCCCGCTACCGGGGCCGGGACCCGCTGTGCGACCCCTTCTGCGGTTCGGGCACCATCCCCATCGAGGCCGCCCTCATCGCCAAAAACCGGGCTCCGGGCCTGAACCGCTCCTTCTCCGCCCAGAAGTGGAGCTGGCTCCCCGCTCAGGCCTGGATGGATGCCGCCGATGAGGCCCAGGACCGGGAGTTCCACGGGGACTATGAGATCTGGGGCGGCGATATCGACCCTGCCGCCGTGGAGCTGGCCCGGCACAACGCCCAGCTGGCCGAGGTGGACGACATTGTAAGGTTTGAAGCGGCGGACGCCCGCACCTTCCACTGGGGCGGGATGTACGGCCGGATCGTCACCAATCCTCCCTACGGCGAGCGCATTATGGAGCGCCGGGAGGCAGAGGAGCTGTACCGCGCCTTCGGAAAGGCTTGGACCAAGTTCCCGGAGACCTGGAAGCTGTATCTGCTCTCCTCCCATACGGAGTTTGAGCGCACCTTTGGGAAGACGGCGGACCGGAAGCGGAAGTTATATAACGGAATGCTGAAATGTGACCTGTTCCTCTACGGCGTCAAATAGGAGGTGCATCATGGCATATCGTGTCAAAAAATTCCGGGGCTATCGGCGGATGCTCAGGAAGCTGATCCGGGTGGTAGAGGACTACCAGCCCGACTGGCGCCCGGACGAGGCGGATGGTCGGGAAGAATTTCTGGAGCTGGACCTGTACTCTTACCGGTTTTTCCACCCCCGTGGAAAGGGCCGGAAGGCCCTGTTTTCCGCCCTGCTGCGCAAGACGGAGGCCCTCATCGCCGCCAAGCCGGCGGACCTGCCCTTCTGCAAAATATTCCTCTTTATGCCTGGCGGAGACCTGGGCCAGGCGGAGATCGTCCTCATCTATGACCGGGAGCGGTTTGAGACCTTCTGGCTGCGCACCGACCCGGCGGACGGGCTTTGGACCCTCCAAAAGGACCGCTCTCTGCTGACGGAGCTGGGGCTGTCCTCCACGCTCCCGGAGCGGTGCGTGCTGGAGGAGTTCCACTGGGCGGGCTATGTGGAGCGGACGCTGATCTGGGGCTATGGGGAGCTGCCCTGACCCATCGGAGGTATTTATGAGGCACCTGTTCATCATCAACCCGGCGGCGGGCAGGCCGGAGAGCACCGCCCGGCTGGAGACCCTGCTGTCCCGGCTGTCCTTTCCCCACGAGGTGGCCTATACCCGGGAGGCCGGGGACGCCCAACGGCTGGCGGCGACGGCGGCCCGGACGGGGGGGCCGGTGCGCATCTACGCCTGCGGCGGGGACGGCACCCTCAACGAGGTGGTCAACGGGGCGGCGAGCTTTGACAACGCCGCGGTCACCTGCGTGCCCAAGGGGACGGGCAACGACTTTCTCAAGCTGTTCGGCCCCCGCTTCCGGGAGCTGTTCTACGACCTGGAGGCCCTGGCCGCCGGCCCCCAGCGTGCCTTTGACCTGATGGACTGCAACGGCAAGCTGGGCCTGGACGTGGTGTGTGCCGGCGTGGACGCCCGCATCGCCGCGGGGGTGCACCGATATAAGGACCTGCGCTTTGTCTCCGGTATCGGCGCCTATCTTCTATCCCTGGCGGAGCAGGTCATCTTCCGGGGCCTCTGCCGTCCCCTGACCATCCGTGCCGACGGCCTGGACTGGCAGGAGCGGCAGACCGCCATCCTGTGCATCTGCAACGGCAGGCACTACGGCGGCGGCTTCATGCCCGTGCCGGACGCCATGCCGGACGACGGTGTGCTGGATGTCCTGGCCGTGGGGGAGATCAGCCGCCTCACTTTCTTCCGCCTGGTGGGCAAGTACGCCCAGGGGCTCTACCGGCAGTACCCCCAACTTATCACCGACTGGCACGGCCAGTCCCTCTCCTTTTCCTCCCCCCGGGAGATCACCGTGGTGGTGGACGGCGAGGTCATGCGCGGGACCCGCTTCACCGTCCGCCTCTCCCCCTTGAAAATCAACTTTTTCTTCCCTGCGGGTGCCGATTATTCCCCCGAATTTTAGCACTCTTTTCTCCACTTTGTGAACGGACGGTAAACTTTTACGAAATTGCCCGCAATTTTTTGAAATTGGGGGTTGATTTTTTGTTTTAAAACGTTTATTATCATACTCGTGGTTGGCACTCAGTTTTATTGAGTGCTAACATTCCGAGAGCCCTGTCGGCCACAGTGTCGGCGCACTCTCCCCAACTCGTTTAATACCAATATCATATAAGGAGGAACCTGTTATGAAACTCAAGCCCTTAGCTGACCGCGTCATTCTGAAGATGGTGGAGGCCGAGGAGACCACCAAGGGCGGCATCATCCTCACCGGCGCCGCCAAGGAGAAGCCCGAGGTGGCCGAGGTCCTGGCTGTGGGCCCCGGCGGCATGGTGGACGGCAAGGAGGTCACTATGACCGTGAAGGTGGGAGACAAGGTCATCACCAGCAAGTATTCCGGCACCCAGGTAAAGATCGACGGCGAAGAGGTGACCATCGTCCGTCAGAACGATATCCTGGCCATTGTAGAGTGAAATTCAGCGACGGCAATTAGGAATGAGAAACGTCGGATCGATGAATTGCCTGAGGCGGCAGTCGATCCCAATGGCTACGGTAAAGCCGGACCGCCGCAATTCCTAAGTTCTAACTCCTAATTTCTGATTCAAACTAAGTCTTCTCTAAATTGGAGGTAATGTGTTATGGCTAAAATCATTTGCTACGGCGAGGAAGCCCGCAAGGCTCTGGAAAAGGGCGTGGACCAGCTGGCTGACACCGTCAAGATCACTCTGGGCCCCAAGGGCCGCAACGTGGTGCTGGACAAGAAGTTCGGCGCCCCCCTCATCACCAACGACGGCGTGACCATCGCCAAGGAGATCGAGCTGGAGGACCCCTTTGAGAACATGGGCGCCCAGCTGGTGAAGGAGGTCTCCACCAAGACCAATGACGTGGCCGGTGACGGCACCACCACTGCTACCCTGCTGGCCCAGGCTATCGTGAAGGAGGGCCTGAAGAACCTGGCCGCCGGCGCCAACCCCATGGTCATGAAGAAGGGCATCGCCAAGGCCACTGCCGCCGCCATCGAGGCCATGAAGGTCAACAGCCAGAAGGTCAACGGCTCCGCTGACATCGCCCGCGTGGGCGCTGTCTCCTCCGGCGACGAGGCCATCGGCCAGCTGATCGCCGAGGCCATGGAGAAGGTGGGCCACGACGGCGTCATCACCATCGAGGAGTCTAAAACCGCCGAGACCTACTCCGAGGTAGTGGAGGGCATGCAGTTCGACCGCGGCTATGTCACCCCCTACATGGTCACCGACACTGAGAAGATGGAGGCCAACCTGGACGACGCCCTCATCCTCATCACCGACAAGAAGATCTCCAATATCCAGGAGTTGCTGCCCGTTCTGGAGCAGGTGGTCCAGTCCGGCAAGAAGCTGCTGATCATCGCTGAGGATGTGGAGGGCGACGCCCTGTCCACCCTGATCGTCAACCGCCTGCGCGGCACCCTGAACGTGGTGTGCGTCAAGGCCCCCGGCTTCGGCGACCGCCGCAAGGAGATGCTCCAGGATATCGCCATCCTCACCGGCGGCACTGTGATCTCCTCCGACGTGGGCCTGGAGCTGAAGGAGGCCACTCTGGATCAGTTGGGTCAGGCCCGCCAGGTGAAGGTCACCAAGGAGAACACCACCATCGTCAACGGCGCCGGCAGTTCCGAAGAGATCAAGGCCCGCATCGGCCAGATCAAGAGCCAGATCGAAGTCACCACCTCCGACTACGACAAGGAGAAGCTCCAGGAGCGTCTGGCCAAGCTGGCTGGCGGCGTAGCCGTTATCAAGGTGGGCGCTGCCACCGAGGTGGAGATGAAGGAGAAGAAGCTGCGCATCGAGGACGCCCTGAACGCTACCCGCGCTGCTGTGGAGGAAGGCATCGTGGCCGGCGGCGGCACCGCCTATCTGAACGCCATCCCCGCCGTGGAGAAGCTTTACGCTGAGACTGAGGGCGACGAAAGACCGGTCTGCAGATCGTGGCCCGCGCACTGACCGCCCCGTGAAGCAGATCGCTGCCAACGCCGGCATTGATGGCTCTGTGGTGCTGGAGAAGATCCGCGAGTCCGGCAAGGTGGGCTACGGTTTCGACGCCTACAACGAGGTCTACTGCGACATGATCCCCACTGGCATTGTTGACCCCACCAAGGTGACCCGCTCCGCTCTGGAGAACGCCGCCTCTATTGCCTCTACTCTCCTGACCACCGAATCCCTGGTGGCCGATAAGCCTCAGCCTCCCGCACCTGCAGCCCCGCCGCTCCCGACATGGGCGGCATGTACTAAAACAGGCCGAAAAGCGTTGATATGACTGGATTTGTCGGAAGAAAATCAGAAAACTTACCATAAACTTACGACAATCACATGGGAAAACGCACGGCATGTATGATGCAGGTTAGATGTCGGAAACTTGGATAAAATAGTTGTCCTTCTGTCACAGAACTGCAAAGAAACAGCCAGAGAGTGTAGTGCTCTCTGGCTGTTCTTCTTCATGTAGGAAAAGTGAAAACTCCATTACCCCATGTACTCTTCACAACTGTGGTTGTTGTACTGTTTCTTGATATGGATGATGATCGATCCGTCCGGCTGCTCCGCCTCGTCTGTGATCTGGTACTTTGTCCGGTTGCGCTCAAGCAGAGCCTTGTAATGGTTCAATTCCTCTCTGACCATCTGCACCGCAGTCGTATGGTCAAGATCTTCTTCAACTGGAAATGGATGGTCTGCAGCAGGCAAGCGGATTTGATTCGTTTCATGGTAAATTTCCTCCTGATGTCGATGGATACCCGCAGGTATCAGATGGAATTGTTTCCGGCAATCCGAGTTTTGGCGGATATATGCCCCAATATCTTCTGTGCCCAGGTTCAGAGCGAATGAAAATTCTTGGGCGATGATGGACTCCGCCTTTTTCAGGATATTGGCGTCTGTATTTGTGAGTCCCTGTTTTCCATCTCTGGATTTCAGATAGAAACAACTGGCGAGCTGCAACAACTCATGTTCATCCCTTCTTGCAAGGATCTCATGAGATTTCGCAAGCCTCCGTTTCCGGTCGCTGATCCAGGATATATCTTCCTCCTTCACACTGGCAATGGCCTTGTCGATCTCCTGAGGGGATAGCACCGGCCGCATTTTCTCAAGAGCTCCTGGTTGTCCGCCGGAACGTAGACGCGGGAGCCTTTCTGATAAACCGGACTTAAAATATAATAGTCGCGCTTGGGCTGGGCAGATCAAATTTCAAGGACCGCCTCCCGTCGATCCTGCAAACGCCCTGATTTCCGTAGTTCACATAGTCCCCTATATTGGGCATTTTCTTCACCTCCAACTGAGGATTTCCTCATTTCTATAACAAATTATACCAAAATTTTTCCCGTTTTTCAAAGGGCGTTTTTCTCAAAAATTGACGCGCGTGTATTGGTGAAAATGCGCATATAGACCCGTAACTACTTTTGTGGCAGATACAGAAAATAAAATCAACGCTTGACTTTTCGGATTTGATCTGTTAAAATTAAATGGTCAAACAGCTTGCAGCGTAGAATCTTGACGGTTCTGCGCTGTTTTTGTTTGTACGCAGTTTTCAGGCAGCTTTTCTCTGATAAAGACTCCAAGATACCAAGTAAACGGAGGTCAACCCATGCGGTCTAAAGAGCAAACACACTATCTGGGACAGGAGAAGATCCCGAAACTGATGCTGAAGTTCTCCATCCCCTGCATCCTCTCCCTTCTGGTCAGCGCGCTCTATAACATCGTGGATCAGGTCTTTATCGGAAACAGCGAGATGAGTGCTCTGGGAAATGCCGCCACCGGCGTGGTGTTCCCCATCTTCATTATCGCTCAGGCATTTGCCTGGTGCTTTGGTGACGGCTGTGCCGCCTATCTGAACATCTGTCAGGGAAAGAAGGACACGAAAACGCCACCGCCTGTATCGGCAGCGGCATCACGATCACCCTCCTGGTCAGCCTCATCCTGATGGCTGTCTTTTCCCGCTGAAGGAGCAGATTCTCACTCTGTTCGGCGCGTCGGAAAATACCATCGGGATGGCGGTGGAGTATTTCAACATCATCCTTGCCTTTTCCCAGCCAATATGCTGATGAACATGATGAACTCGGTGATCCGGGCCGACGGCAGTCCGCCTGGTCTATGGCCTCCATGCTGTCCGGGGCCATCATAAATATCATCCTGGACCCGGTCTTTATTTTCGGCTTCCACTGGGAATGTCCGGCGCGGCTCTGGCTACGGTCATCGGCCAGGTAGTGTCCTTTGTGATCAGCGTCATCTACTTCTTCCGCACCAAGACGTTCCGGCTGTCTGCGCAGAATTTTATCCCCATTTCCGCGTGTTCTCCGCCGCTCTAAAACTGGGGGCCTCCTCGTTTGTCACCCAAATAACCATTGTGATCATCTCCCTGGTCTGTAATATCATGCTGGCCAAGTACGGCGCGCTCTCCCAATACGGGTGGACATCCCCATCGCCATCATCGGGATTGAGAGCAAGGTCTTTACCTTCGTCATCAATATCGTGGTCGGCATCATCCTGGGCTGTCAGCCTATCATCAGTTATAATTTTGGAGCCGGAAACTACAAGCGGGTCAAGCTGACCTACCGCTACGCGATGACTGCCACAGTGATCATCGGACTCGTAGCGACCCTGATTTTGAACTTGCGCCCCGGTTTGTGGTAGGAATGTTCGGTCAGCCCACCAATGTGCCCAACCCGGCGACTACTGGGAATTCGCGGAAATGACCTTCCGGATCTTCCTGGCCCTGGTGGTCCTCACCTGCGCCATCAAGATGACCTCGATCTTTTCCAAGCCGTGGGCAAGCCCATCCACGCCGTGATCTCCTCTCTGACCCGCGATATCATCTGCTTTGTCCCCCTGGTGATCATTCTGCCCCGGTTCTTTGGGATCAAAGGCATCCTGTACGCCGCGCCCATCGCGGATCTGATTGCCTCCCTAGTGATGATCGCTATGACGGTGCAGTTCATGCGCTCTCTCAAGCGGAAATCCGCCGCCGTGCCAGAGACTGCCGCCTCCGCGATCAAGCCGACCCACAAGGGCGTGATCATCACCATCGCAAGGGAGCACGGCTCCGCCGGCAAGCAGATCGGAAAAGTCGTGGCGGAGAAACTGAACATTCCCTTCTACTACAAGGAGGTCGCCGCTCTGGCGGCTCAGGAGAGCGGCCTGCATAGAGAGTTCATCTCAGACCTCAATGCCAATGCCCCGCAGATTCTCCACGACCTGTACCTCAGCACAGATGTGGTACAGCAGGCGGTCCAGGCCCAGGATCAGATCATCCGGAAGATCGCCGATCAGGGCTCCTGCGTCATCGTAGGACGGGCGGCGGACTATGTTCTGCGGGATTACGACGATGTAGTGCGGATCTTTATCTATGCGCCGGAGACATACCGTGTCCAGAAAGTCATGGAGGTGTACGGCGACACCCGGGAGGAGGCTGTCAAGAACATTCGGCGTTCGGACGAGGCCCGCGCAGCCTACTACCACAGCATCTCGGACGCCAACTGGGGAGAGGCCCACAATTATGACCTGCTGCTGGACAGCTCCATCGGTGTCGAGGCGTCCGCCGAGGCAATTTGCGGTTTTATTCGCTGCACGCATGAAAACCAAGTGAAAATGAAATATGCAGGGTGATGGGCGATAACTTTGCCGCCGCATTTTCCAAGTGACGGATCACTTGTAGAACACAGAACGACACTTGGCCTGCCCGACAACATACCGGGCAGGCCAGGTGCCTTATACGCAATATATAGCGTTTTATAGTTGACAGCTACTAAATCCTGTGGTATATTGATGATGTTGATTTTGTGCGCATCCGAATGGATGACAGATTTTGATCTGCCCGCGGGAGAAATCCTGCATTGCACACGTTAAGTTTGTACGCCGGCGCGGCGTCATGCCGCGCCGATTTTACTAGAGTTTCTTGCCCTGATGGGCCTTGCTAAGTAGTGAGCGTGTCCGTGTGACAGCAGTTTGTTGGATGCTTTTTCTTAAGGGGACAGTGCGCCCCGCAGACTTTTGAGGATATATAAGTTTTGTGTGAGTACAGTTCTGGAATGAACTGTACTCTTTCTACTGTTTTGAGGTGTCCAGCGTTCCGCTGCCGGGGTGTTTTCTTGAAAATCGACCTGCGGCAAGTCCACGGAAGGGGTGGTGCCTATGCTGTATTCTCTCTTCCCCAGCGCCCACAGCATCGGCCTTACAGTCATCACCATCCCCGGCGCGGAACAGTTTGGAGCAAATAGAAGTGTCTGTTTGATTTGCGTGATACTGCTGACCAGGCGGCTTGCCTGTGTTTCGTTCCACGCGGGAACCCTGTGAATTAAGTCCCACAGCCTCCTTTGGGCTGTACCTGCATTTTTACGCGCAAAGAGTTGGATTGTCAGAAACTGTACTGGCGGAATTTGCTAGGATGAACCAATCGACATTGAATAAGATTACAAACATAGCGAGGCACGGCGTATCGGTTGATACCCTGGTCTGCCTGTGTTTGGCACTTGGATTGACAGAGGAAGAGGCAATGGATCTGATGGCCCGGAAGGAGCGGACATTTTCACCCGCTGATCCTCGGCACACGGCCTTGCTGGAATTGATTCGGATTTATGCGGAGAAAGAGATTGATTACACTGTGGATCGTGTCACCAGGTCAACGCTCCTGGATGACGCGGACGCATATTTGATAGAACGCGGTTTTGCCCCCCTTCCCAACTGCAATCTTCAGAAGGAAGGCCGGAGCGGCGGTGCCCGTAAGGGCGGACGCCGCAAAAAAGAATAGAGGTAATCAGGTAGAGGGAAAAGTTATTCCTTTTTGGAATTAACGCCGCCCCCTGCCTTTTGCTATGCTGGGATCGTACTCGAAAGTACGACACGAAAAGAAAAATGCGGGCCTGATCAACCCGCGCCGATAAGAAAGGTAAGGTATTACAATGTTAAACATTCGAGATTTGAAAATTGACACCGCCTCCCTGTGCAAGCCCCTGCTGCTGGTGGAAGTCCGTCCCTATTCTGAGTACAAGGACGGAAAAGCCTTGGAAGGGATCGCCGGTTACCGCAAGGTATTACAATGTTAAACATTCGAGATTTGAAAATTGACACCGCCTCCCTGGGCAAGCCCCTGCTGCTGGTGGAAGTCCGTCCCTATTCTGAGTACAAGGACGGAAAAGCCTTGGAAGGGATCGCCGGTTACCGCTATGATGTCTGCCTGGTAGCACATCGCCTGGAGAAACTGGGCATCAAGATCGCGGGGCCGCAGCTCATGGAGAGCCCGGAGGACGGCGCGGTGGAAGTCGAGTTCAGCGGCCTGGAAGTCCGTGCCTATCAGGAACGTGACGAGGGCAAACTCGGTGCTGTGAAGTTTACCGCCAGAGCGACGGGCATCAAGCCGGTCAACGGAGCCCGGAAACCGGATTGACCTGACGGCGGCGGGCCGACGCCGGTGGGGAACAGATGATCTCCCTTAGGAGAGCATCCCCCGCCGGCAGGCGGAACGCCGCCGGGATGGAAAAGGGGGCTACCATTGCCCCCTTTTCCATCGCACATCGCAGTCGCACATTGAAAAATGAACAGGAGGCTGATCCTATGGCATCAGATCCGCAGGGCAAGAAATGGCAGCTTACCTGGAACAATCCCCAGTCCTACGGCTTGACAAGGGATGCGATCCTGGAGATCTTAAGCCAGTTGCCCCTGGAGTATTTCTGCCTTTGCGACGAGATCGCAACAACCGGAACACCCCATACCCACGCTTTCCTGTACGCGCACTCAAACATGCGGTTCTCCACAATCCAGCGAAAATTCCCCACGGCCCATATCGAACGGGTGCAGGGGACAGCAAGGCAGAACCGGGATTACATCGCCAAAGAGGGCAAGTGGGCGGACACAGAGAAAGCGGAAACCTCTGTGGCAGGCAGTTTCTATGAGTGGGGAACGCTCCCAACGGAGCAGGAGGAACACTCCCCCGCCATGAGCCGCCTGCTCCAAAGCGTGAAGGAGGGCCGCTCCACCATGGAGATCATTGAGGAAACTCCGGCCTTCGCCTTCAAGACAAGAGACATTGACACACTACGGGAGGCCGTGACAGCGGCCCAATACGGGAAAGAGAACCGGGATTTGACCGTGTATTACCTGTACGGAGCCTCCGGAGCCGGAAAGACCCGGAGCATCTACCAGGCACACCCGGCGGGCGACATCTGCCGGATTACCGATTACGGCGGGAAGAACGGTGTCCGATTCGACGCCTACCACGGCCAACCCGTCCTGGTGCTGGAAGAGTTTTACTCCCAGATCCCCATAGAAACGATGCTGAACCTTTTAGACATTTATCCCTTGACGCTCCCGGCCCGGTACAGTGACAGGATCGCCTGCTATACCACGGTCTACCTCACTTCCAACATTCCCCTGGAAGCACAGTACCCGGATATCCAGCGGTACAAGTCGGAGACCTGGCGGGCATTTCTCCGCCGCATCCATGTGGTGCGGGAGTTCTGGCGGGATGGCACGATACAGGAGGTCATCTATGACACGAAACGAAAAATATGATCGGAGGCGCAGGCGGGAGCGGCGGGATTTCCTGCGGGGCTTTCCCCTGACCCTCTTCGACGGCCCCGGCCTGGCCGTGAAACTGCCCTTTGCGGCGCTCTATCCCCTGGGCGCTGTGTGGGTGTGGAACCAACAGGAACAAGCCGTTGCGCTGGCGCAGGGGAGCGACCTGATCTCCCCTGTCCTCCGCCTGATCCTGGAAAACATCTTCCCTGCCTACCTGATTATAGGCGGCGCGGCTCTGCTAATCCTGCTCTGCTATCCAATCGGCAGGAAGGCGGCGGAAGAAGAACTGCACCGGGTGGGGCTTGTGAACCACGCCGGGGAGGCCCCCGCCCTGCTCCGCAAGCGGCGGGACGAGACTTATCCCAATATCACCATTTGGGAGTTTGATAACCGGGGGATTCCGCTGAATGAGTGGGAGGACAAGCGGACGAGTGTGGAAACCGCTCTGGATCTGAACATTGCAAAAATGAAGTATAGCAAGGGGAAACGCCGCGTTCTGCTCTATGCCGCCCCAGCAAGAGCCGGACTGCCTGATATGCTCCCATGGAAAGACAAGTACCTGTCCCAGGAGAGTTTTGTGCTGGTGTTGGGAGAAAGCCTGCTGGGGCCCGTGACGGTCAACCTGGCCAACATTCCCCATATCCTGCTGGGCGGTTCCACGGGGAGCGGCAAGAGCGTCCTGCTGAAACTCCTGCTCATGCAGGCGATCCATAAGGGGGCGGCGGTCTGTATTGCAGACTTCAAAGGCGGCGTGGATTTCCCTGCCGCATGGCGGGAGACCTGCCGGATGTGTTTCGAGGAACAAGACCTGCTGAATGTCCTGACGGGGCTTGTTGAGGAACTGAAACGCCGGAAACGGGACTTTTCGGAGGCCGGATGCCCCGACATTGATCGCTACAACAGAGCCACAGGAAAGAGCCTGGAACGGCTGATCTTCGCCTGCGATGAAGTGGCGGAGGTACTGGATCGGACGGGTGCCGACAGCGAACAGAAGAAGCTGCTAGGCCAAATTGAAAACAGACTGGCGACCATCGCCCGGCTGGGCCGTGCCTTCGGTATCCACCTGATCATCGCAACCCAGCGCCCGGACGCCAACATCATTCCTGGGCAGATCAAGAACAACATGGATTTCCGGGTCTGCGGCAGGGCGGACAGCGTTCTTTCCCAGATCATCCTGGATAACACCAGTGCCGCAGATCAAATTCCCAAGGACGCAAGAGGGCGTTTCATCACCGGGGACGGCACCGTGTTCCAGGGCTATCTGTTCGACGAGGAACAGTTGTGATGGATGGTGGGTACCATGAGCCACGAAATTCCTATTTGGCAGAAGGCGAACCTTACCCTGGAAGAGGCCGCGGCCTACTATAACATCGGGATCAATAAACTTCGGCAGATCACGGATCGGAAAGAGTGTGAAAAATATGTACTCTGGGTGGGGACGCGACGCCTGATTAAACGATTACCCTTTGAAATTTATCTGCAAGGCGAATATTCGATTTGAGTGGAAATAGATGCCCGGATGTGCTATGATATTTTTATCATACATGTCCGGGCGCTTTTCCGGAAAGGAGCGTGCACAGTGGCGGGAAAGCGCAAAGACAAAAGTGGCCGTGTTCTGAAAACTGGTGAAAATCAGAGGAAAAACGGAACCTACGATTATCGCTACACAGACGGCCACGGGAAAGTCCGGTGCGTGTACGCCAAGACATTAGAGGCCCTTCGTGAGAAAGAGAGTGCAATTCAAAGAGATCTGGCAGACGGGATTGACTATGCCGCCGGTGAGATAACTGCGTCGGAATTGGTAGACCGATACATGGGCTTGAAACGGGATATTGGGCCGAATACATTAAGAGCCTATCAGACAGCAGTCAACCGGATCAGAGAGTCAGACTTTGGGAAACTCAAGGTACGGAATGTAAAACTGTCGGATGCCAAGCGGTTCTATATCGAATTGCATGACAAGGGGATCAAGCGTAATACGATCACAGGCTACCACAGTATCTTAAGACCTGCCTTTGAGATGGCCGTGGACGATGATATGATCCGCAAGAACCCGTTCAAGTTCAAGGTTGCGGACATTCTTCCGGATGATGCGGCAAAGCGCACGGCCCTAACAAAATCCCAGCAGGAGACCTATTTGAAGTTTATCCGCGAGAATGGGCAGGATAATTACTATGATGATATTGTGATCCTGCTGGGAACCGGCTTGCGGGTCAGCGAATTGTACGGCCTCACCAAAAAAGACATTGACTTCAAAAAGCGGCATATCTTCATTGAGCATCAACTATGCAGGACAGCGGAGAAACCCTACTTTGTAACTTCTCCAAAAACCAGCAGCGGCGTCCGGTGCATCCCCATGAGCGATATGGTCTACATGGCACTGAAACGGGTGGTGGCGAACCGCCCAACGCCAACGGTTGAGTTCTTGGTGGATGGGTACAGCGGATTCCTGTTTCTGGACAAGGACGGGAAACCCAAGGTCGCTATGCACTTGCAGAACTATATGCGGGGGATGCAGAAAAAGATCGCCAGAATTTACGGGCGCTCATTTCCCAGGGTAACGCCCCATGTCCTGCGGCATACCTTCTGCACAGATATGCAACGGGCCGGAATTGATGTGAAGAGCTTGCAATATCTCATGGGCCACTCTAATGTCAGCGTAACACTGGATATTTACACACATGTGAATTTTGATGCGGTGGAAGAGGCGTTTGGCCGGGCAGTCAGCAATCTGTAATCCGTGGCAATCGCATGGCTGACCTTACCATAAAACTTACTATTTTCAGCCGTAGAAATATGTAGATTACCATAGAGAAATGTGCGGATAATATTTGAGATAATCGACATTTCTCTTTGTATCCCTACATAATTGTTGATAAAAGTTCAAAGTTCCGGAGGGCGGCATGTACTAAGACATGCCTCGACCTCTTGAAAACGCTGAACTTTTGCAACACAGGAGTGCAGCCCTTATGCCAAGCTTACTCCACAAACGCAAAAATAAAAGCGCGTAACAGGGTGAACCAAAGCCGACACTTACAGTTTTGTAGGTGTCGGCTTTTTCTTTTGTTCTGCTAAATCTTAAAGACATTAAATTTCACAACTCCATATCCACATATACAAGAGGAGCTGCTTGACAATATCGTGCCGCGATGTTAGAATGGGAAAAAGCAATATCGTGAGACGATATTGCAGAAAGAGGTGCCATGATCGATATGAAAGATAGAGGGGTACTGACAGAGTCAATGTTCTATGTGCTGATGTCTTTCCTGCACCGTGAAATGTGTGGTATTGAGATCACAGAATTTGTAGAACAGAAGACCAATGGACGGGTGCGTCTTGGTCCCGGTACGCTTTATACATTGTTAGGCAAATTTCAAGATGAGCACCTGATCGAAGAAACACAAACCGATGGCCGCAAACGCAGCTATCGGCTGACTGAGAGAGGCAGAGCAGTATTTAAGGACGAGCTGGCACGCCTAAAAGCCTGTGTCCTTGACGGAGAGGAGGAATTTTTATGAGCAAGACTGTGATCCGTATAACACCAGTTGGCGGTTTTGATATTCCAGGGTTAGAAAACTGGTTCGCTGTTATGGCTGGGAAAGGACTACGCTTTTCCATGACCACTGGCCCCCTCACCATTTTTGAAAAGACAGCGCAACAAACGGTACAAATCCATTTAGAGCCGATTCGCGGAGCAGTAAATGATGATCCAGAGCTAAATGCGCTTTACGAAGATGCAGGCTGGCACTACTGGGGGATCTTCCGTGGAAGTTTTTATGTCTTTGCCTCTGACGACTTGACGGCGCAGGCACATACAGAGTCGGAAACACAGGATTATGCGTTAAAGCGCTTTTTCAAAGAGAAAGTGATTGGAGGTGTACTGCTTGCCTTCGGAAATGTGCTTTTGCTCAGCCTTTATCAAAACGGCTCCCCATGGGAAATTGATTGGACATGGCTCAGATATTATCCCGTTGAGACCTTTTCCAACCGACCTGTGCTCCCGTTCCTACTGACAGCGTTTGGGTTGTTGCTGATTGACTTATCGTACTTGTTGGGGCTTTTCCATTTACTGTGCTACCGAAAGGCGATTAAAAGCGGGACAGTTCCAAAGAGACACGAAAGAGTCGGCTGGTTGTTGGCGATAGGATTCGCGTTTTTGCTTCCGGTCTTTATCAATACCATACAGTTGTTTGCGGGAACAGATTACCGCCCCTATGATCTAGCAGGTTCCGGCTTCATCACTCTGACGGACATTGAGGGAGAAGATCTGCCGCTCTCCCGGGATGTGTTTTACAGCATGGACTATATCTCTCATGGTGGAACGCTACTCGACCCGGAATCTTGGTATTTTCATCAGTATGGTGCATTCAACGAGGATGACAGCCCAAATGACGTACCTCATCTGGAGGTCATCATCACTCGTTACCCATTGGATATACTCGCCGAAATGCGGGCAGAGGAATGGAGCAGGCAGAAATTTAACAACTCCGGTGACTATCAGCAGTTTGATGTTCTCGATGAATGCTTGTACGCCAAACGCGAAGGGCGAACTCATGTCAATGAGATAACCGGGGAACCGCGTGTTTTTCTGCCCGGCGGCATCCTCGTGCTGCGTCGCGGAGATACCGTCCTGTTTGCCGATTACTATGGAGAACAGGATCTCTCTGAACATATTGAACATTTTGCGCAAATGTTAATGGACCTGTAATCCCAGCTTATCGGGCTGATAAAAAATCAAACTAATATCACAGCGGTGGGACAGCCAGCCTGCGGCTGTCCCACCTTGATAACAGACAAAGCACAGCCTGCGGCCCCCGTCAACGGCTGCTTTTGTCGTCCATTTCGACCATTGACAGGGTAGAGACCTGACAAAAAAAGTCTTGACAAATCAAGGGTGGTATGCTATAGTGAACATCGTTCAGAATAGGGGCGTGAAAACGTGAACACGGTCATCACTTCCAAAGAGGCCATCTTGGAGACCAGCCGTAAGCTGATCCAGGAGAACGGCTGGGCGGCCGTCAACATCCGCAGCGTGGCGCAGGCCTGCAATATCTCCGTCGGCTCCGTCTATAATTATTTTGACAGCAAATCTGACCTGATCGCCGCAACGGTGGAACGCGTCTGGTGCGATATCTTCCACATCCCTGATGGCCAGACCTCCTTCAAACGGTTTCCAGACTGCATTGAATGGGCCTATGAACGTATGCGGCGTGGGAATGAAATATATCCCGGTTTCTTCTCCATGCACTCCATGAGCTTTGTCGGTGAAGATAAGTCCAGTGGGCAGGAGCTGATGGCAAAATCGTGGAAACACATTCAGGAGGGCTTCCACATGGTCCTGATGCGGGATAAAAATGTAGATCCGGCGGTTTTTGACGACGTCTTTACTCCTCAAAAATTTGTTGAGATCATCTTCTCTCTGATCATCTCCTCTTTGCTGCGGCACGACTATGACTGTGCCGGCATTGTCAGGATGGTGGAACGGATCCTTTACCGTTAAAGAATTCCCGTTCATGCGGGAATTCTTTATCCAGCAAAATGAACAAAGTTCATATCAAGTAGGAAAGCGAGGCCTCTTCATGCAAGCTATTGTTGAAACACTGTTTGATGCAGTCTATCTGACTTCCGTGATCGCCATTGGCGTCACCATGATCGTAAAGAGCAGGGGAAACAAAGAGTACTGGCTGTTCGGCATCATGGCCGTCGTCCTTGGCGCCGGCGACGCCTTCCATCTGGTCCCCCGGGCTCTGGCTCTCTGCACCACTGGTCTGGAAAACTTTATCGTCCCCCTGGGCATAGGCAAATTCATCACCTCCATTACCATGACGATCTTTTACATCATCCTCTACTATGTGTGGCGGGTCCGGTACAAGGTCAATGGTCAAAACGGCATTACCGCCGCCGTGTATCTGCTGTCTGCCCTGCGGATCGCCCTCTGCTTCTTCCCTCAGAATGCATGGCTGAGCGCCAATGCGCCGCTTTCCTGGGGCATTTACCGGAACATTCCCTTTGCGCTTTTGGGCCTGCTGATCATCGTCTTGTTCTACAGGAGCGCCCGGCAAGCAAAGGACCGCGCGTTCCGTAATATGTGGCTGACCATTGTGCTCAGTTTCGGTTTCTACATTCCCGTGGTCCTCTGGGCAGACGTCGTCCCTATGATTGGTATGCTGATGATCCCCAAGACCTGCGCCTATGTCTGGACGGTCCTGATCGGCTTCAAGGCCATGAAGGCCAGCACAGAGATCTGATAAAAGATACCGCTGGCTGTCTTGCTGATAGCCGGCGGTATCTTTTTCACTTTTGGACTGCCGAAGTTAGAATATCCAGAACTGGCCTTCATTCTGTACACTTGCCTATCCAAATTGGTGCTCCTTTATTATAGCTCGTAACACAAAGCAAAGAGCCACCCCTTCTTCAAAAACACCTATACAATGTAGGTTTCAATAATTTCCCCTATGAAATAAAGCCCAGAATGACCGGCCTCCAAAATGAACCGACAGACATGTTTAAACTTCTGAAACAAAATCGTTTTCTTATCTTTGTCCCCGTTTACTAAAGCGTATTTTTCCCACCTATCCAATATAAAATTTTGTACACCCCGCAAGCGCATTTGTTAACTTTTGGTGACTTCCATTTCAAATAGGAGATTTCAATGATATAATAAAAGTCAAGAACTGCTGTTGCATAAGGTTTGCGGAAATTTTTGTAATTTCCAAAAGAGAGGGCTTATTATGAAAGAGAATTCCAAAAAAGCAGGGATACACCTTTTGGAAAAGGGCAAGCGGGGGATTTTCCGGGTGATCTTCAGCCGCTCTGGATTGATCCTCGTCCTGCTGGCCATGCAGGTGCTGTTCCTGTTCAGCATCTTTCACTGGTTCGAGGCCTTCCTGCCCCACATTTACGGCGGCGTTGTAATCTTCACGTTTTTTATGGTACTGTATCTGCTCAACAGCGCTATGGACCCCACCGCCAAGATCACGTGGCTGGTGGTGGTCATGCTCCTGCCGGTGTTCGGCGCCCTGCTGTTTCTTTACACCCAGAAAAACATTGGCCACCGGGCTCTGAAAAAGCGCTATGCGGAATTGAATACGGAAACTGCGGAAACCCTTGTCCAGTCCCCGGAGACAGCTCAGGCCCTGGGGCAGTCCGACCCCGGAGCCGCGGCGCTTGCCCGCTATGTTCAGCGCAGTGGATGCTATCCGGTCTATGACCATACTGCCGTCACCTATTTCCCACTAGGCGAGGACAAGTTCCGGGAGATGCTGATCCAGCTGGAGCAGGCAAAGCGGTTCATCTTCCTGGAGTACTTCATCGTGGATGAGGGGGAAATGTGGGCAAGATCCTGGAGATCCTGGCGCGGAAGGCCAAAGAGGGCGTGGAGGTCCGTATGCTCTACGACGGCACCTGTGAGCTGTCTACCCTGCCCCATGACTACCCCAGGCGGCTTCGATCTCTTGGCATTCAAAGCAAAATGTTTGCCCCATCAAGCCCTTTGTCTCCACCCATTATAACTACCGCGATCACCGGAAGATCCTGGTGATCGACGGGAGACCGCCTTCAACGGCGGCATCAATCTGGCGGATGAATACATCAACGCCTATGAAAAGTACGGTCACTGGAAGGACACCGCCGTGATGGTAAAGGGCGAAGCAGCCCGCAGCTTCACCAGGATGTTCCTGCACATGTGGTACTTGGATGAAAAGGCACCGGATTTTGACACATTTCTGAATGTACCGGCAAAGCAGCAGTCTGCAAACGGTTTTGTCATGCCTTACGGAGACTGCCCCTTGGACAAGGACAAGGTGGGCGAGCAGGTCTACATGGATATGCTGAACCGGGCCCAGAAGTATGTCCATATCATGACGCCATATCTGATTTTGGACGGTGAGCTGGAAAATGCGCTCAAGTATGCCGCCGAGCGCGGTGTTGATGTGCGGATCATCCTGCCTGGTGTTCCAGATAAGTACATCCCTTTGCCCTTGCGCTGACCCATTACAGATCCCTGCTGGAATCCGGGGTGAAGATCTACGAATACACCCCGGCTTCGTACATGCTAAGGTCTTTGTCTGTGACGACCGGGAGGCTGTTGTCGGCACCATCAATCTGGACTACCGCAGCCTCTATCATCACTTTGAATGCGCGACCTATCTGTGGGGAACGGACTGTATCCCCAGATCCAAGACGATTTTGAAAAGACACAGGGTAAATGCAGGAAGTCACGCTGGATCTGCTCCCAGCAGAGCCACTCAAGCGCCGGTTGCTGGGCTTTATTGCAAAAGCCGCCGCGCCGCTGCTGTGACCGGCCCAGGGAACAGATGTTCAAGCCCCGGTGGATACCTATGAAAGGTGACCCGCGCCGCCCCCTATCCCGTGAAGTTTAATATGTAAACAACGACTTCGCTGTTCGTCCCCAAACGGACTGGCAGCTGAAAATAACCGGTCCCAGATGAAACAACGCTATGGGTCTCTCCAGTCTGAAAGTGCCCATAGAATCCACGTCTGCCGTATGCCCACTTGGTAAACAGTGTGGCGGGGAAAACTGTCCTTTATGGGTATGCCCACAAAGGATCAAAGCGGCCCGCTTTGACGGCATCTTCGATGCCTAAAGGGTTAGTGGTCAATTACGATCTTCGGCTTCTCCGTATCCACACCGGCGAACAGTTCAGAAATGCCCTTGCGGGCAGGATTTCCCAAGATATCATCCCGACCGACGATCAAGAAGTCCTCTGTTTCTGCACATTCATCAATCAGCAGATATATTCCAGCCTCCTCGAAATATTCCTTGACCTCTTTATGGCTCGAATCCGGATCATGATTCCCCAGCACAGCGTAGACGTTTCCCTCTGGCTGGAGCCTCTGTAGTTCTGCTTTGACACCATCCATATCACAATGCCCGAAGGCATCTTGATCAAAGGTGTCACCGGCCATGATGACAAGGTCTGGCTGCAACCGATTGACTGCATCAACTATTTTGTGGAGTTGTTTCCGATCCACATAGCTCCCGGTATGGATATCGCTGAGCAGTACTGCCTTTACCTCAGATCTTTGGTGCTTGCTGCTGGCAGCAATGGGTATCGAATACTCTTTCACAAAGATCTTTCTGGCATGGACAAATCCATAGGCAGACACAACAGCAGCCAACAGCAGTGGAATGAGGTATAGCCGCCCATCGGAGGCTCCGCAAAGGGATCTTATCAGGTCGAACAAGAAAAAACAGATCACTGTGCTTGGAAAAAAAGAAAATATGATTCCACATAGGTTGAATAAGTTCTGTGTTTTCTTGTTCTCTCTGTGGATATTCACATAGATGAGCATATAGGTGCAAAACACTGTCAGTATCAAAAAAATTGCCAGTTGGAGGTCAAGGCCGGCAAATCCCTCAATCAGTATGCCCAATCGGCTGGACAGATAAATCGTCAGCCCAAAACCTAATATACAAAGAGGACAGAGAACACACGCCCTCTAATAAATTCGCTGAACCACACTTGCATTGTGAAACCTCCTCTGTCGCCCGATATTTAGATGCCAAGATATCTGCTTTTGGTTTTGTTTTATACATATAAGAGGAGTGCAAGGAGTTACTCTCCATGCACTCCTCTTGTTTTAAGTGAGGGGCTCTTTGAGTTTCGGATTCGCATCCAGATTTTCAGCCATCTTCTCTGCAATTTGGCAGACCTGCGCAAAATCCTCTTTGAAATGCCTTCCGCAATACAAGTAATGAATTTGGTTTGAGCCTGTGTGAGCTTGTCCAAAATCGGGCCGCTCTCGGCAGCAGACGCAGATGGATATATCGGCTATCCTCTTGGTCACGATATCCTTCAATCAAACCAGACTTACGAAGTGACTCTAAGCTCCTGCTTACCATGCCGGGAGAGGCAGGAGTACTCAATGATATCCCGTGCAGTATCTTTAGGCGCACTGTTGTAGAGAGACAATATACAAGCCATCTCACTCATTTTGATCCCGTCTGGTTCTACCGCCTGATAGCAGTATTGATAATACGCCTTCTGTATTTTATGGAATGTTCCTACGACGTTCTTCATCGAATATCAACTCACTTATGATGTTTCACCAGCCCAAACGCCTTGACGATCTCCAGTACGACCACGGGAACAACCGCCAGCCCAAAGCCCAGCATATACAGCTTCATAGGAAGACGGATGAGGCCAAACACGGAGGCGATCGGAGGAACAAAAAGCACCAAGCACATCAAAGCAGTGGAAACAAGGCTGGCTAGATTCAGATATTTGTTAGTAAATAGTCCGGTCTTAAACAGCGATTTATGGGAGCGCATATTGTACGCATGCAGGATCTGCGCAAAGGCCAGCACAAGGAAAGCCATGGTTCGGCCACCTTCAATGGCACCGGTGACCTGACTGCCAACACGGAATCCGATCAGTGACAGGATCGCAAACATGACACCCTGCAAAACAACTTGAATTCCAAGCCCGTTGGCGAAAATCCCTTCCTTTTGGGCTTTGGCTGACGGTCCATCACATTGGGGTCGATGGCCTCCATTCCCAGGGCAATAGCAGGCAGAGAGTCAGTGACTAGATTGATCCACAGCAGCTGCATGGACAGGAAGGGGCCTGATTCCAAAGCAGCATGGCAATAAAAGTGACCAGCACCTCGCCAATATTGGTACCCAGAAGGAACGCGACCGCCTTTTAATATTGTCATAAATACCTCGGCCCTCCCGAACAGCAGAAACGATAGTGGCAAAGTTATCGTCCATCAGCGTCATATCAGAGGCGCCCTTGGCAACATCAGTACCAGTGATCCCCATCGCGCAGCCAATATCTGCTGCCTTCAAAGCGGGGCATCATTGACACCGTCACCCGTCATGGCTACGATCGCGTCTCTGCGCTGCCAGCCCTTGACGATCCTTATTTTATCCTCTGGAGACACACGGGCATAAACTGCGATATCTTCAATCTGCTGATCCAGCTCTTCCTCGCTCAGCTTGGCCAGCTCACTTCCAGTCACAGCCCGGTCACCAGGCTCCATGATGCCGAGCTGCTGGGCAATAGCGGACGCAGTGAGCACATGATCTCCAGTGATCATTATCGGCGATACCTGCCTGACGGCAAACAGCCACCGCCTGCTCGGCCTCTTCACGAGGCGGATCGATCATGCCGACCAGTCCGATCAGTGTCAGATCGTGCTCTAAAGTTTCCGAAGTGACTTCTTCCGGCACCTCATCAATGACCTTACAGGCCACCGCCAACACACGTAGAGCCTGCCGACTCATCTCCTCTACCACGTTGGCGGCCTTCTCCGTCAAGCCGTCAGTACAGCGTGAGGCTAGGGTGTCGAAACCGCCCTTGGTAATGACAACTAATTTGCCACTAATCCGACAGACCACACTCATGAGCTTACGGTCGGAATCGAAGGGGACCTCAGCTACACGGGGCACGCCTTGTTCAAGTCGTCTTTACAAAAGCCATTTTCAGAGCGGCAGCAACGATACAGGTTTCCGTTGGGTCGCCGATATCCACTTCTTTCCCATCTTGAATGGTGACTATGCCGTCACAACACAGGGTCCCAAGTTTGAGCAGAGTCTGGATCTCAGGCGTGTTGGCGGAAGAGATATCTTCTTTGAGATCACCTTGGACACAGTAGCCCTGAATGAGGGTCATACGGTTTTGGGTCAGAGTACCTGTTTTATCTGAGCAGATCACCGAAGCACCGCCCAGTGTCTCTACAGCGGGGAGTTTTCGAATGATGGCATTGCGCTTGGCCAGCCGGGTAACACCGATGGACAGCACGATGGTAACGATAGCGGGAAGGCCCTCTGGGATGGCAGAAACCGCCAGAGAGATCGATACCATGAAGATCTCCATCAGCTCCATGCCACTGGCCAGACCGATCGCAAAATCACTGCGCAGATGATGATCGCCAGAACACCCAGCATCCGCCCAAGCTGGGCCAGCTTTTTCTGCAGAGGTGTCTGAGTCTGTTTCTCGTTGTTCAGGATCCCGGCAATATGGCCCATCTCGGTGTTCATGCCAGTAGCTGTCACAACTGCTTCACCATGGCCGTAGGTCACGCTGCATCCGGGTAGACCATGTTCAGCCGGTCTCCCAGAGGCGCACTGGAGGCCACCACAGCCTGAGCGTCCTTCTCAACCGGAACGGATTCACCAGTAAGAGCAGACTCCTCCACCTTCAGATTGAAAGCCGAGATCAGGCGCCCGTCTGCGGGAATGTAATCGCCCGCTTCGATCAAAACGATATCCCCGGGCACCAGTTTGCTGGCATCAATGATGGATTCCTGTCCATCACGACGCACTCGCGCATGGGGAGCAGACATATTTTGAAGTGCTTCCAGTGATCTTTCTGCCTTGCTCTCCTGAACCGTACCCATGATGGCATTCAAAATGACAATGAGCAGGATCAGAGCCGGCTCAAAAACTCCGTTGGATCGCTGCCCTGCAATGCTACATAGAAGGAGATAGCCGCTGCAGCCAGCAGGATGAGAATCATGGCATCTTTGAACTGGCTGAAGAATCGTTCAACAACGGTTTGCTTTCTCTTTGCCTTCAAGCGGTTCTCCCTACTTGGGTCAATATCTCCTCAGCATGGGTGGAGGTCAACCCCGATCGTGGTTCCGTTTTCAATTCACTGCATACATCTTGCGAGGATCGATCATACGCTTCCATAGTGAAATAGTCTCCTCATTTTATTGCAGACAGTTTATTATTAAACTATCTGTGTAGTAGCATATTGCGAAAACAATGTTCTGTCAATTGGTGTCCAAGCATTTTACAATCAATTCACAAATATGTTACAGTTCATATATAAATGAAGTAATTTTCCTGGTTCGAGCAAAGAGACGGCCCTTCTTTTGAGTCTGTTTCAAGATATTAATCTAGATGCAGTTTTGACTTTATCCTTACCGGCAGGGAGTCACCAAATTTTCATCGCTTCAAATCAAACAAACCGCAGAGAACTCGAAGCTGTGATGATGACCGGCGGCATTGGCCTACAGGCAAGCGGTCTGGCATCAGAGCGTTTCATCGCAGTCTTTTATTCCGGACTAGGGGCGTCCCTGCTTCTTGCTGGGTTATTGTTCGGCCAGAACTTTGTAAGGGCACCGTTTTTTCTGCTGCAGTTCAAAATAAAACTGAAAATTCAAATCAGGAGGAATACAAATGAAACGCTATTTGAATGAGGCTCTGCTATATGCCGTCCTCTCACTGGTCGGCGGGGTATTTTATCGGGAATTTACCAAGATCCATGGATTTGTTAAGAAAACCACTCTGGAGGTGGTACATACGCATTATTTCATACTCGGTATGATCGTTCTCTTGCTGCTCCTTCTTCTGGAAAAGAATTTTTCTTTCACCAGTCCGAAGACAGATCGGATCCTGGTGGTTTATCATGCAGGTCTGAATTTGACCGCTGTGATGCTCATGGTGCGTGGAGTGACTCAGGTACTAGGAACCGCTCTTTCTTCCGGCATGGACGCTGCTATCTCCGGTATGGCTGGCATCGGACACATCCTTCTGGGAGTAAGCTTGGTTCTCTTGTTACTTCAGATCCGGCGCAGCATATCTAACGCAAATGCATAATTGCTGTACAATCTTTGATTTGAAAGGACTATCCGTATCCACCGAACCGGTCCAGTAAACCTAGATCGTAACAAAATATCCCTCTGATGCAGGGTGCTTTCCTGTATCAGAGGGACTCTGTTATAAGGAAAGGAAAATATCGAAGTCTATCATCAAAGAAAATCGCGGCAGCTAAAGCATCATCTGCATCAATGCAAAAATTTACTGATCAGAAAACTGAATGCCACCGGCCAATGCGGCATAGATATTCCCTTCCCCTACATCCGTAACTGTGGATGCAGGGTCCTTTTCATGTTTCTTCTTTCAAAACGCAAGCTATCTTTACGTCGGTTCATCTACCAGTCTCACACAAAGTTTACATGCACAATATTGACCACAAGGTCTATTTATGCTATAATTCAAAATAGACCTTGTGGTCAATTATTTCGGAGGCAAACCTATGAAACGGGAAGAAAAATCAACAGACCCAGCGTAGGATTATGGACAGCGCACTGGCGGAATTTGCGGAAAGGGTCACGGCGGCAGTTCGGTAAACACCATCTGTGCCGCCCAAGGAATTTCCAAAGGGATCATCTACCACTATTTTGAGAACAAGGACGAATTATATCTGGCCTGTGTGGAGGAGTGCTTTCAGCGCCTCACCGCCCATCTCAGCGCTGCTCTGCCGGAGGAGGACGACGGCTCTGTGGAGGACCAGCTGGGGCGGTATTTTACTGCCCGCATGACCTTTTCAGGAGAATCCGGTCTATCAACCCATCTTCTGCGAAGCAGTCATCTCTCCTCCCGCCCGGCTGTTCGAACAGATCCAAGCACGTCGGAAGGCGTTTGACGCCTTGACCATATCCACTTTGAAGCACCTACTGCGCCAGCTTCCGCTGCGTACGGACATTACCATGGAGGAAGTGGTGGACCTATTCCGGCAGTTTCAGGACTTTATCAATGCGCAGGCGCAAGCATCTTCCATGCCTGCGAGGAAGTGCTTTGCTCTTCGGGATGCCCAGTGCCGCCGGCTGTTGACTGTCCTGCTCTACGGCGTCACCGAAAGGGGATAGATATGGCTACTAAACAAAATTCAACTTCTATTTTGGGAGATATAAATCCCCCAAAAGCCATCATCAAGCTCGCCCTTCCCGCTACACTGGCCTTGCTGGCGAAGGCAGTCTACAACATCGTGGACACTGCCTACATCGGGATGCTGGATTCTGATATTGCTTTGACAGCGGTGGGCGTCACCGTCCCACTGCTTCTCATTATGGTGTCCATCGAAAACATCTTCGCCGCCGGAGCCGCTGTACTGGCGGGGCGGCATCTGGGGGCTAAGGACGAGGAGGGTGCCAGCCGCACTGTCACCACCATCATCGGCCTGTCCATCGTCATCGGCGTGGTGCTGTGCGTGGGCGGCATTGCATTTATCGAGCCGCTGATGCGGGTGTTCGGCGCCTCTGACGCCTCCCTCCCTCTGGCCAAGGACTACGCCTTCTGGATGTTTGTGGCGGCCCTGGCCAATCTGCCTGCCCAGAGCATGAACTGCGCGGCACGGGCAGAGTCCTCCGTGAAGATCTCTTCCATCGCCGTCATCACCGGGGCCCTTTGAATGTGGTGCTGGACCCTGTATTCATGTTTGACTGGGGCCTGGGCATGGGGTGGAGGGGCCTCCTGGCCACCACCATCTCTCAGTTCGTCACCTTCTTTATCCTGGCCTGGTTCTATCTCAGTGGGCGCTCCGTCATCAAGCTGCGCCTGCGCTCCTTCCACCCCAGTTGGAAACTCATCAAGACCGTCACCGTCATCGGCATCCCCACAGCTGTCATCCAAATCTGCCTGTCGGTGGCCTCCCCTCACCAACATCTCCGCAGCCCCTCTGCCGGACGCGGACAACATCATTGCCGCCTACGGTGTGGTCCAACGGCTGGTCCTCATCGGCTGCTATGTGGTCATGGGCTTCATGCAAGGCTATCAGCCAGTGGCCTCCTTTGCTTTTGGCGCCAGAGACGAGGATCGGTTTCATCAGTCGGTTCGTTTCGCCCTAAAAGCCTCTTTGCTGCTAACCGTGCTGGTGGCGGTGGTCTATATCCTGCTGTCCCGGCCGCTGATTCTGCTGTTCAATCAAAACCCGGTCATCGTGGACTACGGCAGATGGCTGCTGGTCTCCCAAGTGGCGCTCTATCCCGCTTTTGGACTGTGCTACATGATGACCATTACTTATCAGACCATCGGAGCCTCCGGATATGGCCTGTTCCTGTCTACGATTCGTCAGGGACTATTCTATGTGCCCTTTATTTTGACCCTGCCAAAATTGTTTGGGGTCACAGGGATCTACTTTTCCCAACCAGCAGCCGACATTTTGACTATCTTAGTCTGTATGCTTTCGATCGGATCTATGAAACGGATCTCATCGGCAAGTATGCGCGGCACGCCGAAAGGAGCGGACGAGCTGTGAGCCCCTCTATCATCACAATCAGCCGTCAATTTGGGAGCGGTGTCCGACAAATCGGTGCGGAATCAGTGGATAGGCTCAACATTCCTTTTCGGCATCCCCGGATCTCTTTGAATGGGCGGAGAACCGGAAGGATTGGCTTCTCTCCACTCTGTATCAAACAAGCGCCGGGAGCTGGGTTATGCCATTGGATGACCAAATCTATCCGGCTCAGGTCTGGACGATCCAAGAGCTGGAGGGCTCGTACACCATCGTGGGCCGGGGCGCGAACCGTGTTTTGGAGGGATACGAAGATCTGCTGAATCTCTTCATTTGCACGGCCCCGAACATCCGACTGAAGCGGGTGGAGGAGGGCTACGGTGTCCCTGCGGCACAGGCGGAAAAGCTGCTGGATTCCGCAGATAAAAACTGCGCCCCTTACCTGAAGCATGATACCGGTCAGGCATTTGGAGTAGCAGAAAATTGTTACCTCTGCATCGACAGCGGAAAACCGGGAATTGAAAACGCAGTGAAAATTATAGAAGCGTCCTATCACACACTGAGCTGAGAACTTTGGACGCGGAAGGGATCAGACCGCAGATCAGTGGCCGCTTCGCCCGAGTACCGCTGTTCCCCAACGCCATCTTCAGCCAGGAAGGAGACATCCAACTGAGTACTCACGAGCCAGTGCTGGAACCATTTGGCCCGTTTCTGCTGATGCAGCCCGGACAGCTTGGTACTATGACACTGTGATCTAGACAGCAGAAAATAGTCTAATGACCGGTGTTTCCTCTGACTTGCTTGCTCCGGACGCGGTCTTCACTTGGGCTCAGGCAGTTCAAAGCACTTATGCTTTGGAGGGCTGTCCTACTTTATCCTCTTCTGTTAAATTTGCGGATGCAGCTCCAGCAGATTGGTTTGCCTCCGCAGTAAACTGTGCGGCGGCAAATGGCGTGGTCTCTGAGTGGATGATGCCCATTTGGCTCTCTACAGCCCGCTCATTTGTGCGCAGCTGGCCTTGCGCTGCCCCCATAACAAGGGTATGATACTCGTCCAGCACGGATCTATCCAGTTGCACCACGCCCTCCCTCTTCGCAATGGACCGATGCCAAAGCTCTGATCAATGGCACCAGCATCACTTTCTTGACGCCTGCCAGTTCCACCACCAGCGTCCAGATGCCCGTGATCCTGATGCGCTTTTGTGAAGGTATCGCTGGATAACTTGGGCATTTCTCTCTGTTCCTCCAAACGCTATACTTAGCCCCTTTGTGCTAAGTGATCCACATAAGCCGAAGCGGCGCAGCAAAGCTGCACCGCTTCAATTTTCAACAAGCATTTTCAAGAAATGCTCTTACTTCCTGGGGCATCCAGCTGGTCTTCTGTCACGCCTGCCAGCAGCTCAAGATTTTTCAACGGTCCGAACCAGATAGCGTTTTTCATCAACCAAATTGCCCGCTCATGAGCCCCATCCACAGATGTGGCTACCGCATCCTCCGCGACGCAGGTATAGTAGTTATGGAACGCAGCCCCATGACGGTGGCCAAAACGCAGCCCTCTGTGGTACAGCCGCAACACACTACGCTCTTTATATGATTGGCCCGCAAAATCAAATCGAGACTTGTATTCAAAAATGCATCTGGCCGATATTTTGTGATAATTGGTTCATAGCAGCTTCCATTTTCTCCGTCACAATAGGGCGCCAGTTCCTCAATATGCTGCCATCCCCATGTATTTACCGTTGCATAGGTGGGCGCTTTCCCATCTCTCGTCTTAAATGCTATCCAGCCTCCGTTATCACTCTGCTCCCCCGGCAGCGTACTTTGCTGAATGTGAACGACGAATACATTGGCCTGTCTGGCGGCTTCCAGAAGCTTCCTGCAAGCTGGAACAATTTCAATGATGCTGTCTGCAGCCCGCCCGCCTGTGCAAATTTTCCTTTTGGGGAACAAAATCATTTTGCATGTCTATCATCAGCAGCGCAGTATGTTTTGGGTCAACAATTTTGTGAAATCAGCATCTTCCGCATCATTATATCTGTAACATTTTTCAGGCTCCTTCATATACATGACAACCACTCCTCCCTGCTTAAAATTCGATCTCATACAGGGGAACATGCTGTTGAGATCCGTAGATATCATTATCTCCAAAAGCGCCCGAAGACACAGGCCGCTGATAAGTAAATTTGAAGGCCATGGCCGGTTCGTAGCACAGGCACTCATCGACCTCTGAGTCTGGGATACGGCACAGTTTACAAAGATACTCTCTATTCCATATTCCGGAATCTTTCATTGCCTCAAATTGATTCCGATCATTGAAAATGACATCCAATGTAAATCGGAAAGGGCCCGCATCCTTGCTGCGGACAATTGCATCGGCATTGAATAGCTTCATGATATCTCCTCACCTATTTCTGAATCCAAGTGATCGGAAATGATTTTACCAGATCCTCTACCACCATCAAATGGTAGAGGGCGAACTCGTAACATGGCGGAGCGGGAAATTCGGCCGGTGTGTACAAAATGCCAGGTTTCCGCTGTTTGCTCGGCGGCCCACAAATCCATATGCAGAATGGCTGATCGGGCAAGTGCGCAGACAGTGTCGGCAGTTTCCTGTTCCTGAGAGAGCACCTCAATCACCAATCCGATCTCCTTCGGCGTCCAAGTCTCTGGGTCGCGTTCCTTCATAATCTCCCCCCCATAATGCCGGAACAGAATCTTGTACGCTTTTTCCGCCTCAAATTGCGGCAGGTCCCGTTTTATTTTGGCCCGTACCTTTTCCTCCACCTCAGAAAGATGCTCGATCACAAAGGGTCCCGAATCCCCGCAAGGCAGATTGTTCGATATCCAGTCCGCCGCACACCTTCCAGCTTCAGCGTGAGCCGAGCGGGTTCCACAAATTTTGTCCCTCTTATCCGAACACTTCGCCCTCCATTTTCACCTATAAAGCTGCTTTGGCTCATATCCAGGCCTCCCCCTGGAAACTCGGTGGTAATGGGCGTGCTTCTTTCATAAAGTGTATGGGCTGCTACCGTATCGGGCTTGCAAATCTTTTCGGGATCAGCAGGCGTCACGATAAACGAATCTCCATCGATGACCCCCAGCATACCATCTGATTCCCGAGGCAGTGCCACCGCTGTGCCGCACTCGATGATCTTCCCCATATGGTAGCTCAGGCCGGGGTCCTCGCCCTTCCAAATGGGATAGGCCGCAATTACAGCCGCGTCATAGGCTCGTCCGCCTACAATAATGTCCGCTCCCCTTCCAGCGCTTTCATATAAGGTTGTATCCCCATCTGGGCTACGATATGAATGCAGTCGTCAATATCTTGTTCCGAAAGTCGATCTCTGGTTTCGAAATTTTCTATTTTCCCGTTGCGAAACGCCTGAATGACTTCCTGCTTGTCCAGCTCTGCGTCGATCCGCGCTACCTTAGGGTGGATATCCAGCTCCTCTACGATTTCATCCAGTATCCGCATGGCCCAATCCAGATGAGGTGTGGCTCCCGAACCGCACGCCGTCCCAATCAAAATCGGAACATGTGCCGTTTGTCCTGCCTCGACGATCAGTTTCAGATCCCGTTTGACCATCGTCCGCGATGTAAAGCTTTTCCCGTCCCCAGATAATAAGGCCCGGGTCTACCGACCCGCATCCAGCGCAATGACATCGAATCCATGTTCCAGCGCCGCTTTTAAAGAACGCATCGGAAATCCATACCCTAACATCCCCAGCGGAGCATATACCGTGATCAAAGTGATACTCCTTTCTCCTCTTATGTGAATAGAGTCGTAGCTACTGCCGTGAGCCCAGGACAGAAAATGACCAGCACCCATACCGCCATCAGCAGCAGAAGGAACGGGACAGCTCCCGGATCACGGATGCAACAGATTCCTTCTGCATTCCTGCCACCTGAAACAGATTGATCCCTACGGGAGGCGTCAACTGTCCGACCTGGATTCCTATGGTCATAACAATTCCGAACTGGATCAAATCATACCCGAGCCCGCCCACAACCGGAACCATCAGCGGAGCTGCAATCAGCATAATGGAGACGCCATCCATAAAGCAGCCAAGAAAATCAAGATTAGGGCGCATATGACTACCATTTGGATCGCCGAGAAGTTGGAGGCCGCTACAATCTCCAGTATCTGATGCGGCACTCTTGTGGCAGTCAAAAACATGGAGAACATCGAACACGCAGTAACGATCCACAAAATTGTAGCGGTCGATTTCGTAGCCTCCTTGATCGTCTCAATGAACTGTCCCCATGTATATTCCCGGTAAATCAGCGTGGATACCAAAACCGCATAGACACAAGCAAACGCAGATGCCTCTGTAGCCGTCATAATTCCGGAATAAATGGAACCTAAAATGGCAACCGGTAGAAGGATCGCCGGCAAAGCTTTCAGCGTCTTTTTCCAGCGGTCGGTATGCTCTGTTTCTCCGCCTCTCTGCTTATGAATAATACTAAAGATAACAATATAGATTGAGAACACACCTACCACGATCAGCCCGGGAAGCATGCCAGCAGCGAACAATTTTGATACCGATACTCCTGCTATCGTCGTATAGAGAATCATTGGGATGCTTGGGGGGATCAGGATTCCCAAAGATCCCGCACTGGCTACCAGCCCCATAGAAAACGACTTCTGATAATTGGAGTCTATCATTGCAGGGATCATCAGCCCGCCGACCGCTGCGATGGTTGCGGAAGCAGAGCCTGTGATCGCTGCAAACATGGCACAGGCAAGAACGGTCGCAATGGCCACGCCCCCCGGAACATGTCCAATCCAAGCATTCAGAGCATTCAGCAGATGTCTCGAAATCCCGCCTTTCGCCATAATCGCCCCCGCAAAAATATACCCTGGTATGGTGATCATAGAGGTACTGGCTACCGCAGTATATAGAAGTGAACCAACTGTTGTAAGATTGTAGCCGATCATCATAAATCCGATCAGACTGGACAAACCCATGGCAACAGCAATGGGAACATGCATCATCATGAGTACCACAAATATCGCCAGAAGAATCCATACATTTTCCATCTTTTATTCCCCCGAACTTTCGCCTCTCTGTTCCACAACATCGTCAGTTGCTTTGTTTCTGAACAGAGCAATCATCAATCCGATATACCGTACGATTAGGACCGCGCCGCTGAATGGAATAATCAGATAGGAAATCCAAACGGGGAATTCCAAAATCTGTGTCACACGGCCCATCTCATACTGCATCATCATGGCAAGATATCCGTATCGCATCATAAAGAAAGAGAAAACAGCCCCACAGAGATAACCAAAAAACTCTATCCCGCGTTTCCATGTTTCATTCCGAATCGCGGCATACAGGATATCCATCTTTATGTGCTCATCTTTCCGTAATGCGATGGAATATCCGATCAGGGTACTCCAAACGATAAAAATCGGGCCTATTTCATCCACAAATGTCAGGGGATGATGGAAGATATAGCGAGCCACAACGCCGACAAACATAATCCCTACACCACAGACAAGTCCAATCCCGGCAATGATATCCTCTATTTTTTCGTAGACAGCAAGAAATCTCTTCCACATAACTTCACGCCCTCCGTATTTTTTGGAGATATCTGCCGGGAGGCCCACATTCTCCCGGCAGATATCCAATCCATTTTATTGGTTTGCTTCCCTAAATTCGGCAATGGCATCAATCCATTTGCTGGAGACATACTCTTCCACGATCGGCTGCCACAGTGCCTTCAGTTCTGCGATCTCCTCATCAGACGCTTCGTAAAAATCACAGCTGCTCTTAACCAGTTCAATGGCGGCAGCACAGGTCTCGTCTGTGTATTCCAGCTGCTTCTCCCTTGCCATTTCCAGTCCTTCCTCGATTACATTCTGCAACGCCTCAGGATAGGAGTCCCAGACAGCTTGATTGAACATAATGAGGTACGGAGCGTATTGGATCTTGTAAGCAGAAACGCTCTCGAGCACTTCCTGTAGCTGGATATTTACAGCGGAGTCAATAGAGGTCACTGCAATATCCACCAATTTTGTCTGCATAGCCGTGTAAAGCTCATTAAAGGAGACCGTAGTCACCGAGGCACCCAGCGCATCATAGAGCGCCTGTGTCATCGCTCCACCGCCTTCCCGCACCTTTTTCCCCTGGAATCCATCAATATTTCGGATGGAATCCCCATTGCTCATAAAGTACTGTTCCCCTCCGAACATCACATCGACTACTTTCAGTCCCAATGCATTGATTTTTTCATAGAGGGGCTGTGCATACTCAGAAGTATAGAACGATTCCATCTCATACACATCATTGAACAGATAAGGAGCCAAACAATACTGTGTGTCAGTATCCACACTGGTCAGTTTGCTCATATAGGTAGATACCATATCAATATTTCCGCCCACCACTGCATCGATCTCAGTGGCGTCATTATACAGTTGTCCAGCCGGGAAGATTTCTAAGGTAACCCAGCCGTTGGACTGCTGCTCCAGGTATTTTCCAAAGTCCTCCATCGCAAGATGAGTTGGAGACGACGTAGACTGCACATGAGAATAGCTGATGGTGATCTTTTCATCCAGCCCCAACGGATTGCTGTCATCTGTAACTGCCGATGTTCCGGTGGAGCTCACTCCAGAAGTCCCTGGCGACGTATTCCCACTACAGCCCGCCAACATAATCATCAGCATTGCAAGGGCAAGAATGAATGTGAATTGCTTTTTCATTTGTCTTTCCTCCTCATTTTATTGTTTGCTTTGCTTTTGTGGGCCTAGAGAGGTATTCCCGGTAAAAAACCGTTTTGCGTTTTCAGTTACGAGATTCCGAATATCCTGTTTTGTTGCTCCCCGTTTTTCAAGCTCAGGGATAATAGTGTCAAATAAGCGCACCGGGTCCCAATGTTCAAAGTTCCGATTTCCCGGAAGTTCTTTTAACAAAAACGCCACAGAGTCCGTGCCAATAAAAAGGTGATCTGAATATCCCATATGAATTAACGCAGTCAATGTAGCCATTCGGAAGTAATCATCGCCGTGCCACTCGTTTCCAAAGCGGTCAAATCCGACATATACGCCTTCATCCAATATAGATTTCTGGTACCGAAGATCCGGATTTGCACAGCAGTGGCCGATCAAGCACCGGTCAGCCGCAACTCCATACCGCTTGAAAGCACGAGCCTGTTCGGGCCCCATCGTCCCCTTCTCTGTATGGGTAATAATTGGAAGCCCAGACTGAATACTCGCCATACAGGCCGCATGGATGCACCGATCCTCATAATCTGTAATCTGTCCGTATCCGGTCGCAACTTTAATGATCCCTGGCTTTATCCGCTCCGGGCCAATTCCATTTTCAATCTCATAGAGGTAGATATCTCGAATCTCTTCCGCCGTCGCGGTCCGGAATGCCGACAAATATCCGCGGGCCTCTAAATCAAACCCTGTCGAACACATGATTTGGACTCCACTCTTGACTGACATTTCCTGCATAAACACTGGATTTCTTCCCAGCTCGATTGGACAGGGATCCACCACCAAATTTACACCGTAGTCTCGCAGGCGCTTCAGCCTGTCCAGCGTCTTTTCCTCTGCCTTCGCATGGTCAAATTCTGCACAGCGCGGATCATAAAACCACCCTGCATAGCCCAATACGATATGCTCGTGCATCAGTACCCTTTCCAGCTTTTGAATGGAAAATTGTCCTGTTGTAGTCTGGATCGTTTTATACACCTCATATCCTCCTTATCCAACCTGACCGTGTTATCAGCACGCTGTCTGAACGGGACATCTGTCCTCAATATTGCGCTTTCTTTTCTATAATAAGATGTTTTCTTTCGGGCATATCGTTTAATCCGGCATATACTTTTTCTCGATTGCTACCCACTTCTCGCTGTTAAACATGCTCCACAATTCTCTGTGGGAAAGCATCTCATTTTCCATCCCTGCTGTTGTCCCGGTCTGTTGAAGCGTATTGAGAAGCTCCATGCATTTTTTTGCGACCACCCTAGTCTGGGCATTGGGATAGATCGTCATCTTGACCCCCGCCTCTTCCAGCTCCTGTCTGGATAGGAATGGGCTGCGCCCTCCCTCTACGTTGTTGAAGAGGACAGGGCCTTTAATCTCGGATGCAATCTTTTTGACCTCTTCATAGCTTTCTGGGCTCTCTACAAAAATTACATCTGCACCTGCGTCCAAATACAGTCTGCCCCGGCGAATCGCCTCATCCAGCCCTACGACTGTACGGGCATCTGTGCGGGCAACAATAACGAGACCGTTTTCCAGCCGGTTCTCATGGATGGTACGAATCCGCTTTACCATTTCTTCGTCCCGAACAAGTCTTCTCCCCAGCTCATGCCCGCATTTTTTGGGAACCTTTTGATCCTCAATCTGGACTGCCGCGATATCCAGCTGTTCAAATTCTTTGGTAAGTCGGTAGAGGTTGAGAGGTGCACCAAATCCAGTATCAATATCGACCAGCATAGGGATTTGGATCGCACTGCGTATGTTTTGTACCACTTGCCGAAGTTCTAGATAACTGATCGTATTGAGATCAGGAATACCAGAGAGCGTCAAGGAAATACCAGATCCGGTCAAATATGCGGCTGGAAATCCTGCTCTTTCCACAATCGTGGCTGTAATACAGTCATAGCAGCCCGGGATCTGAATGACCCCTGATGCCTTTATCATATTTCGAAATTGTTCTGAAGTACGCATATTCTTTCCTTCTATTCATTTATTGTTGATTCAATCTTTCGGAATGTACCTTTCTTCCATCGCGCGGACAGAGGGAGTATCTGTAAATACTTTGAACGCCTCAAATGACATGTGTTCCTCGAAGCCGGAACTGGTCCCGTGTTCCATCAGATAACTCAAGCCCTTCTGCAACGCATATGCAGCTATCAGCGAGGTAAACATGGGGCAGCTGACCCTTGCAGCGCCAAGCTGTCTCAGCTCTTCAAAAGTCAACATCGGTGTACGGCCTCCTTCCAGCATGTTGATGCTGACCGGCCCCTTGATCTGTTCAATAGCCCGCTTTACTTCTTCTGCACTAGCAGGGGATTCTACAAAAACCATGTCAGCACCAGCTTCCAAATATGCATTTCCGCGGCGGATTGCTTCCTCAATTCCGCATACGTAAGCTGCATCAGTACGGGCATTGATCACAAAATCCGGGTCTCTTTTGGCATCTACTGCCGCTCTTATCTTGCCCACCATCTCTCCCAAAGAGATAAGCTGTTTCCCAGCCATATGGCCGCAGCGTTTAGGGAAACATTGATCTTCTAAGTTCATACCGGCTGCGCCGGTCTCCTCCAGCCGTTTTGTCGTCCACCAGACATTGACTGCATTCCCATAGCCGGTATCAGCATCCGTCATGACAGGAATATCTACTGCCCGCACAATATTGGATGTGATCCGGACGATTTCCTCCAAAGAGGTAAAGCTGGCATCTGTCATCCCCAACGAAGATGCCGAAACTCCAAACCCGGAAATCTGACATGCTTGAAATCCGCAGTATTCCACCATCCGCGCGCTTAATGCATCATATACTCCGGGACAGGGCAATGCTTTTCGCTGCAGCAATAGTTTTTTCAACTGCGTAGTTTTGTTCATATACTCGGTCCCCCTCCTTCTGATGGGGCCATCATAACACAGAAAAAAGCATCCGTCTTTTTACTTTCTTTACAATATGTCTATTTTTTTACATAAAAAATACTTGTAAACAGAAATATCTTCTGATACAATATAGCCAAGCTCTGGGGCATCTTAACAAAAAGAGGTGGATTTTATGAAACCAGAAGCGCAGTATTCAGGTTTTATAGAGCGATTTCAGTCATATTCTAAGGAGTATTCTACACTGAAGGACGCTACATATGCGGCCCTCAAAGATGCCATCCTACTTAACATGTTTCCCAGTGAGATCACAGAGACCGAGATCTCCGCACTCCTTCACATCAGCCGGACCCCTATACGGGAGGCTATGCTACAGCTAAGCAATGATGGCCTTTTGGAAATCAACCATGGACGAAAAGCAAAGATCCGTTCTCTGACAGAAAAAGATATTACCGATTTAGCCATCGTTTTGGACAGCATCCACCATCTCGCCCTGATGCTCTGCATTGATCATGCCAGCAAAGAGGACCTCAACGATATGGAGGAAACCATTGCTCTCATCAGTTTTTATACAAAGCGCAAAGACTTCCACCATCTTCACAAATACAACTCTCGTTTCCATTCCCAAATTGCCCGTGCAAGCGGGAATATCTGGCTCTTAGACATCATGGATCGCCTTCTGTCGTACACCTCTGTTTTTCGAGAATATGCTATTTCCCGTCCAAACCGCATGGATGTTGCCTGCGAAGAGCATGCCGCCATTTTCCAGGCAATCTGCAACCGTGACAAGGAAGAAGGTACCCGGTTGATCTCTCTCCATGTCCAAAACGCCTTCAGTCTGCACCCAATCACTTCTCAGTCTGAACCGCCTCACAGCGAGGAAGAACATGAATGACAACTTTTTTTATGATATTGATGAAATACTGCGTGCATTGGACCATTATCAGGGAGACCCGTTTTTTTCTCAGCAATATGCCGCCCTGCTTCAAGAACAGATCTCAAAAGGGCTGGATCTGCTTCTGAAGAAGGACATTCCCAGCAAATCCATGTTGTTCCGCTATTTGATCCTGCTTTATATAAAAAAGCAATACCGGGCGCGTATCTTCCACCTGGGCCAAGCCGCTCATCTCTTGATCTGGATGAATGATCACTACACCAAAGCGCAGCTCCATCATTGTGAAAAACTGGTTCAGGACACCTGCCATATGATCGAATCAACCCATGAATCCTTGGATCGCTGGAAAAATCCTGCCCTGTGCTCCTATGCCATCCGGCAAATTGAACAGCATTACCAGAAAATTTGTCTTCACGATTTGTCCTCCGCCCTTAAAATCAACCCGTCTTATCTCTCCCGTGTTCTCTCCCAAAATCTTCACGTTACTTTTTTAGATTTGCTTCATACAAAACGCATTTTTGTTGCGCTGGAATATTTCTCTAACTCTAAAAAATTGCCTCAACTGGAATATCTGGCCACAGATCTTGGATACTCTTCTGCTCACTATTTTTACTGTGTTTTTAAGAGATACGTGGGCCTTACTCCTTCCGAGGTCTGGCATCTGATGTCAGCATAACCTTTTTTCAAGATCAAAGTGGTTTTGTGCCGCTCTTCTTTGCTCTATTCTCTGCATTTTTTGCAAAATTCCCTTTGCAGTTTTAGATAATATGGATACAACGTACAGCGTCTTACCGCGTAATTTCGGTTGAAACGCTACGCGTCTTTTTTGTTCTTAAAGCGTTCCCAGTGTCCCTTTTCAGCCCTTGGGGACGCGGACTTTTCGAGGAGTCCAACTCCACATAGTCAGCAGATCCAGCACATTGCTGCGCGAGCTGGGATGGGGCGCATCAGAAAACTACCACATCGCTCTCGGGTGCGGGATGCTGGACCTGAAGCGGTACACCATCCTGATCCTCGGCCTGTTCTGAGGCACTCCCTGTGCTCTCTCCCGCCTTTGAGCTGAAAAAAGCGCCCCGCTCATATGAGCGGGGCGCTTTTTTCACAGAGGATCGCTTGGGATCAGCCCTCTTTGATGGCAGCCTGCGCGGCGGCCAGACGGGCGATGGGCACACGGAAGGGGGAGCAGGAAACATAGTCCAGGCCCACACGGTGGCAGAACTCCACAGAGGAGGGATCGCCGCCGTGCTCACCGCAGATGCCCAGATGCAGGTCGGGGTTAGCGGTACGGCCCAGCTTGGCAGCCATCTCGATCAGACGGCCCACGCCCTTCTGGTCCAGCTTGGCAAAGGGATCGTTCTCATAGATCTTCCTATCGTAGTAGGCATCCAGGAACTTGCCCGCGTCGTCACGGCTGAAGCCGAAGGTCATCTGAGTCAGGTCGTTGGTGCCAAAGGAGAAGAAGTCGGCCTGCTTGGCGATCTCGTCAGCGGTGATAGCGGCACGGGGGATCTCGATCATGGTGCCCACCTTATACTTCATGTCGGACTTGACAGAAGCGATGATGGCGTCGGCGGTCTCGGTGACCACCTTCTTCACATAGGCCAGTTCCTTGACCTCGCCCACCAGGGGGATCATGATCTCGGGGACCATGTTCCACTCAGGGTGCTTGGCCTGGATATTCAGCGCTGCCTTGATGACGGCGCGGGTCTGCATGGCGGCGATCTCGGGGTAGGTCACGGCCAGACGGCAGCCCCGGTGGCCCATCATGGGGTTGAACTCGTGCAGGCCGGCGATGATAGCCTTGATGTCAGCGACAGTCTTGCCCATGTCGTTGGCCAGCTTCTCGATGTCAGCCTCCTCGGTGGGCACGAACTCGTGGAGCGGGGGGTCCAGGAAGCGGATGGTGACGGGGCAGCCCTCCATAGCCTCATAGATGCCCTCGAAGTCGCTCTGCTGCATGGGCTCCAGCTTGGCCAGAGCCTTCTCGCGCTGCTCCACGGTGTCGGAGCAGATCATCTCCCGGATGGCGGGGATGCGGTCCTCGTCGAAGAACATGTGCTCGGTGCGGCACAGGCCGATGCCCTGGGCGCCGAACTTGCGGGCCTGGGCGGCGTCGTGGGGGGTGTCGGCGTTGGTGCGGACCTGGAGGCGGCGGTACTTGTCGCACCAGGCCATGACCCGGCCGAACTCGCCGCCGATGGAGGCATCCACAGTGGGGATGGCGCCGTCATAGATCTTGCCGGTAGAGCCGTCCAAGCTCAGCCAGTCGCCCTCGTGGAAGGTCTTGCCGGCGAGCTGGAACTGCTTGTTCTCCTCATCCATAACGATGGCGGAGCAGCCGGACACGCAGCAGGTGCCCATGCCGCGGGCCACGACGGCGGCGTGAGAGGTCATGCCGCCGCGGACGGTGAGGATGCCCTGGGCAGCCTTCATGCCCTCGATATCCTCGGGAGAGGTCTCCAGGCGGACCAGGACCACCTTCTCGCCCCGGGCGGCCCACTCCTTGGCGTCCTCAGCGGTGAAGACGATCTTGCCGGAGGCGGCGCCGGGGGAGGCGGCCAGAGCAGAGCCGATGACGGGAGTCTTCTTCAGGACCTCGGCGTCAAACTGGGGGTGGAGCAGGGTGTCCAGAGAGCGGGGCTCGATCATGGCCACGGCCTTCTTCTCGTCGATCATGCCCTCGTCCACTAGGTCGCAGGCGATCTTCAGGGCTGCGGCGGGGGTGCGCTTGCCGTTGCGGGTCTGGAGCATGAAGAGCTTGCCGTGCTCCACGGTGAACTCCATGTCCTGCATATCCCGATAGTGGTCCTCCAGGGTCTTGCAGACGCCCTCGAACTGGGCAAAGGCCTCGGGGAACTTCTCGGCCATCTCCGCGATGGGCATGGGGTCCGGACACCGGCCACCACGTCCTCGCCCTGGGCGTTGGTCAGGAACTCACCGAACAGCTTCTTCTCGCCGGTGGCGGGTTGCGGGTGAAAGCCACGCCGGTGCCGCAGTCGTCACCCATGTTGCCGAAAGCCATGGACTGCACGTTGACGGCGGTGCCCCAGGAGTAGGGGATGTCGTTGTCCCGGCGGTAGACGTTGGCGCGGGGTTGTCCCAGGAGCGGAACACGGCCTTGATGGCGCCCATCAGCTGCTCCTTGGGGTCGGTGGGGAAGTCCACGCCGATCTTGGCCTTGTACTCGGCCTTGAACTGGCCGGCCAGCTCCTTCAGGTCATCAGCGGTGAGCTCCACGTCCTGGGTGACGCCGCGCTCCTCCTTCATCTTGTCGATGAGCTGCTCAAAGTACTTCTTGCCCACCTCCATGACCACGTCGGAGTACATCTGGATAAAGCGGCGGTAGCAGTCCCAGGCCCAGCGGGGTTGTTGGACTTCTGGGCCATGACCTCCACCACCTGCTCGTTCAGGCCCAGGTTGAGGATGGTGTCCATCATGCCGGGCATGGAGGCCCGGGCGCCGGAACGGACAGAGACCAGCAGGGGTTGTCCAGATCGCCGAACTTCTTGCCGGTGATCTCCTCCATCTTGACGATATACTCCATGATCTGCGCCTGGATCTCGTCGTTGATCTTCTGGCCGTCCTCATAGTACTGAGTGCACGCCTCGGTGGTGATGGTGAAGCCCTGGGGCACGGGCAGGCCGATGTTGGTCATCTCGGCCAGGTTGGCGCCCTTGCCTCCCAGCAGCTCACGCATGTTGGCGTTGCCCTCAGAGAGGTACACATACTTTGTTGCCATTTACTTCATTCCTTTCTTCAATCCTGGGGCTTGTCTGAAACACGGCGGCACCGGACGTACCGGCATGTCTCAAACAAGCCCAAGTCGCCGCCCTCCGGGGCCCCACAGGCCTCCTTTGACAGTCGCGGAAATATTATACCTATTTGCACGAAATATTGCAACTGTCCGGCGGGAGTTTTCACGATTTTTCACATTTATGGCGATGTTGCCCTCAGTACTCCACCCCAGGCCGGGCCGCCGTCCCCAGGTCAAAGGGATGGCGCAGCTTGCCCATCTCAGTGATGTAGTCCGCCCGTCCCACCAGGGCCGGGTCGGGGTCCCGCCGGTGAGGACCACTTCCCCGCCGCACGGTCCAGGCAGGAGATCACCTCTTCCAGTGGGAGCAGGCCGGTGTTCACCGCAGCACAGACCTCGTCCAGAACCAGCAGTCCGCAGTCCGGCTGTGCCCCAGTGTCCGGGCCTGCTCCGCCAAGGCCAGATAGCGGACCTGCTCCGCCTCCCGCTCCTCCGGGGTGAGCTGAAGGAGAATTTCACCCGCTCCGGCAGGGGAGCAGGGTGACCTGAGGCAGCATGGCCAGGGCATAACGCTCGCCGCTGTCCGCCCCTTTAGGAACTGGGCCACCACCACCCGCTTTCCCCGGCCCGCCATCCGCAGGGCCAGCCCCATGGCGGCAGTAGTCTTACCCTTGCCCTCTCCGCAGTAAAGATGGACCATAAGCTCACTCCTTGTGTATGTTTTCGGTTTATTCTACCAGCTTTTTGAAAAATATACCTCTTTTGAGGAAAGCTGGTGACAGGGCGGGATACCTTTGGGGCCGGCGGGGCCAGCCCGCCCCTACATCGGGATCAGGGCATGCGCACCATGTGGGTATATTTGTTCCCAGCTCCCATGCAGGCAGGTCCCAGGCTCGCCCGGCCTATTGGCCCGTGTGGAGGGACGCCCTGAGATGGGGCGTGAAGATGGACGGGAAGGAGATGAAACAGGCGCGCGGCTTTTGAGCCGCGCGCCTGTGAGGTCAGGTCTGTCGTTCGCGTATCAGTCGGGTAGCGGGTGTAGACGCGGTAAATATCTTCGTAATCTGCCCTTTGGTCTTCCTGAATTCTTCCTTTACTGTTTACAGTCACATAAAAGAAATCGTAGTCACTATCTCCCTGCGAATCCGTCACGACACCATAGGAATCATCGTCTTTGAACTCGATCACATCCCTGCCTGGAGCTCCTTTTGTCGCTCAAACGCTCATAGTCCAAATTTCCAAATACTTTATCACTGAGCATCCAGGCAAACCCTTCGGCTCCAGACAGATCATCTCCAAACACTTTGGAATCATAGTATTCCTTCATGTCCCAGGAGTCAATATCCTTCAGCTTCTTTTCCAAAGGGCCTCTACATTGCTCTCATTAACCTTTTTCCATTGCTCAAGGTGTCGTCAGAAGAGGTGCTGTCGGGATAACGGGTATAAATCGTAGTGATATCGTCAAAATAGGTCCAGAAATTCCAGTCGATTTCGCCGTCAGAGTACACGCTCACATAGTAGGCCCGTTCACGGTCTTCATCGATATCTATGACCACGCCATACAGTCCTTCGTCGTCATCATAGATGATATCACCAATCTTCAGCTTACTGGTCTTGCTGTGCTTCGTATAGTCCACATCACCGAAGATCTCGTCGCTCAGGCTCCAGGCAAAGTCTTCATCATCGTCATCCCAGTATTCTCCATCGCCATAATCCCTGTCGTCCTCAAACTCCCACAGATAATCTTCCACATGAGACTCGGTAATACTGTCCCCGTTGGTCAGTTCATCGTCAGAGGATGAAGAAGAGCTGCTGGGATAGCGGGTGTACATCTCGTCCAGGTCATCGAAATCAGCCTCGAAATCCCACGCGATCCTGTCCTTGGAATCAATGCTGCCGTAGGTGCAGACTTCGTTCTTGGTGTCCACATCCACCACGACACCCCACAGCTCATTCCAGCTGTCATAAATCACGTCGCCTGCCCGCAGGTCCTCGGCATATTTCACGCTCTTGTAATCCAGCTCGTCAAAGATCTCGTCGCTGATGGTGTAAGCAAAGGCCTCGTCGCCCTTGGCGGAGCCGAACACGTTGGAGGTGTAGCGGTCGCTCATATCCCAGTCGTCGCCGTCTTCATAGTCGTCCATCAGGTCGTCCAGAAGGTCCTCCACATTGGACTCAGTGGCCTTTTCTCCGTTGCTCAGGGTGTCGTCGCCGGAGGCCTTGGTGAGATAGCGGGTGTAGACAGTATCCCTGCTGTCCAGGTCGTCCAGGTCCGCGGTCTCCTTCCAGGTGATCCAGCCGCTGTTGTCACAGGTGACATAGGTGAAGTCATTCCGGTCCACAGAGACCACCACGCCGAAGTCGCTGCCGGAGTCGAAGCTGACCACGTCGCCCACCCGCAGGTCCGCGGGTCCTTCAGCTTGCTGGCGGCCATGGCGCCGAACACCTTGTCGCTGAGCATGTAGGCAAAGGCCTCCACGCCGGTGGCGGTGCCCAGTTCCTTGAGGTGTAGCTGCGGGTCATATCCCACAGGTAGTTCTCGGGATAGTCGCTCTTCAGGACCACCAGGTCGTCATACACGTTGGACTCGGAGGGGTCTTGCCGCTCACCAGCCGGTTGGAGTTGACGTAGGTGGGCACCTGGATGGTGGTGGAGGCGTCATACAGGGAGCAGAGCACCACAGCTGCCTGGGCACGGGTGGTGCTGGCGGCGCCGTTGAAGTTACCGTTCTCATCGCCGCTGAGCAGCTTTCTGGCATAAGCCCCGGCCACAGCATTCTGGTAATTGCTGGGGATGGTGCTCCAGTCCTTGATGCTGATCCGGGCGGCCATCAGATCCAGTGCGCTGGGGTTCTCCCACCCTTGGAGCCGGCCACGTTGACCATGATCTGGGCCATGTCATAGCGGCTGATCTCTGCGTTCACCATGGCCTCGGTCCAGCCGCCGGCGGCGGCGCGGCGCTGGGCAACAGTGGTGTTGCTCAGGATGCCCGCCGAGTAGGCTGCGGCCATGTAGGGATACCACCACTGGCCGGAGCTGTTCTGGTTGGCGGCCACCGCCGTCTTATAGAACATGTTGCAGATCATGGTGACGAACTGGGCGTTGGACAGGGTCTGCTCCGGTCCATACTGGTTGTCTCCGATGCCGGACACCAGCCCTCTGTGGCGGCCCGGTCAATGTAATAATAGCCCCAGTAGGTGGTGGGCACATCGGTGAATGTAGTGGCGGCCGCGTAGGTGTTCGCGGTCAGCAGCCCCGCTCCCAGAGCCAGCGCCAACAGGCGCCGCAAACCTGTCTTCATCATTCTATTCTCCTTTTCCTGCGTTTTGTCATCCTAAAATTCTGGGGCGGCCATCCCGTGCCGCGGAAAATCGGGTAGAAGCCCCTTTTATTTTACTGTGTTTTGTCCAAAAGTCAAAACATACCTTGCATATTTATGAAATTTTAATTTTGTCCTCCTTCATTTTGTGAAGATTTTACCATGAACATTTTCCCTCCCTACCGCTATGATTTTCCTTCTCTTGCTGTCGACAAGAGCCCCGCCGGGATGCTATAATCACCATAAGGATCAGTCCCTATTGCTTAGAATAAAAAGGAGTCCGATGATGAAGCAGATCATTTTATATGACAGTGCCACAGGAAACACAGAATATCTGGCCAAAGCCCTCTCCCATGCCCTGCCCAACGTCCCATGCGGTCCAGTCGGGTCCCTGGACTGCTCGAAAGCCGAGCTGGTCTATCTGGGTTTCTGGACGGACAAGGGCACCTGCTCCGACCGTCTGCGGGCTGTTCTCCCCTCACTGGCAGGCAAGCAGATCTTTCTCTTCGGCACCGCCGGCTTTGGTGCGGATCAGGCGTATTTTTCTCAGATCATCCGCCGCCTTGAGGGTGAACTCCCCCAGAACTGCACCGTGATTGGCTGGTACATGTGTCCTGGGCGCATGGGAGAGGGAGTGCGCCGCCGCTATGAGGCCATGCTTCAGGACCCCGTCTCCGCCGGACAGGCAGAGCTTCTGCTGAAGAACTTCGACGCGGTCCGCACCCGCCCTGATGAGAGAGATGCTCAGGCCCTGCTGGCTGCGGCGGGTCTGTAATTGCAGGCTATGCGCTGCTTTTCGCCCCCATGGAGGGGATCACAGGAGCCCTGTTCCGCCGGACCCACCGCCGGTTCTTCCCGGGGTGGACCGGTATTTCATGCCCTTCTCTCCCCAGCCAGCACCACGTGTTCACCCGCCGGGAGCTGCGGGACATCCTGCCGGAGCAGGACGGGGACCTGGATGCGGTGCCCCAGCTGCTCACCCGGAGCGGGGCGGACTTTCTCTGGGCGGCAGGTGAGCTGGCCCGGATGGGCTACCGGGAGGTCAACCTGAACCTGGGCTGCCCCTCCGGCACCGTCACCGCCAAGGGAGGGGGCCGGGATGCTGGGGCGGCCGGAGGAACTGGACCACCTGCTGGAGGACATCTTCTCCGCCTCCCCACTGCCGTCTCTGTCAAGACCCGTCTGGGTATCCAGGACCCGGAGGAGTTCTGGCCCATCCTGGACATCTACAACAAGTATCCCATCGCCCAGCTCATTGTCCACACCCGGGTGCGGGAGGACCTGTACCGCCGCCCCGCCCGACCGGAGCTGTTCCCCGCCATCCTGGCCGCCAGCCGCTCCCCTGTGCTACAACGGAGACTGGTGACAGCGGCGGACTGCCGAGCTTTCTCTGTCCGCTTCCCTGGCGCAGGTCTGATGATGGGCAGGGGCTGGTGGCCGACCCGGCGCTGGCCTCCAAGGCCAAGGGCGGGCCCGGCGCGGACCGGGACACCCTCCGCGCGTTCCACGACGCCCTCTATGAGGGCTATGCCCGTGACTTCGGCAGCCGGCGCAACGCCATGCTGCGGATGAAGGAGCTCTGGTCCTATCTCATCCACCTCTTCCGGGACCCGGAAAGCTATGCCAAAGCTGCGCAAGGCGGCGGACCCGGCGGAGTTTGAGGCCCTCACTGCCGGGATGTTCCGGGAGCTGGAGCTCCTGCCCGGCCTGGAGCCCGGTTTTCTGTTCTGACCCGCCCCAGGAGCGGGGACGCCCAAATAGAATGGCCCCGCTCTACATAACTGAACGTGCCCCAGTCCCTGGGGCAGGAGGTCGCTATGCTGATCCGAGAACTTACCTTTGCCGCCATCGGCACCGGCTTTACCTGTCTGGCCACCGTGCTGGGAGCCGCCATGGTGTTTTCTTCCGGGAGGATCTGAAACCCGCCACCCAGAAGATCTTTCTGGGCTTCGCAGCCGGCGTGATGGTGGCTGCCTCTGTCTGGTCCCTGCTCATCCCTCTATGGAAATGGCGGAGGAGCCCCCGCCCTTCCGGTGGGCGGCGGGTTCCTGCTGGGCGGGGCTTTCCTCATGGTCCTGGACCGGCTCACCCCCATCTCCACATCGGCAGCAGCGATCCGGAAGGGCTGCCCGCCCATCTGAGCCGCACCACCATGATCGTACTGGCCGTCACCCTGCACAACATCCCGGAGGGATGGCGGGGCTGGCCTTCTCCATGGCCGCCCAGGACACAGGCAGCGGCGCCCTGGCCGGGGCAGTGGCCCTGGCCATCGGGATGGGGCTCCAGAACTTCCCGGAGGGGCCGCCATCTCCCTCCCTCCGGTCCGACGGCGTGGGCACCGGCAGGGCCTTCGCTGCGGGCGCCCTGTCCGGCGTGGTAGAGCCCATCTTCGGCCTGCTCACTGTACTGGTGGCGGGCAGCGTCCCCTGGTGATGCCCTGGGTCCTTTCCTTCGCCGCGGGGCCATGATCTATGTGGTGGTGGAGGAACTGATCCCGGAGGCCCACCTGGGGAGCACTCCCATGTGGGCACCGCCAGCGTCATGTGCGGCTTCCTGGTGATGATGCTGCTGGATGTGATGCTGGGATAAATGCCCGGGGACAGCCCGCGCTGTCCCCGGTCCTGTTTTGTGCCCCCAGCGGGCGGCGGAGCGCTCAGCGCTCCCTCCCCGCCAAACGGTCCAGCTCGGCCATCAGCTCGGCCCGGTGGTTGGGGAGACGGCCCTCCATCACCTCTTCCAGCAGGGCGGCCAGCGCCCGGCCCACCGCGGGCCCCGCAGGCCCCGGCCAGGGCGTCGTTTCCGTCCGCCTCCAGGTCCCGCAGGGTGAGGCAGGGCCTCTCGGCCAGGATCTGTCTTGCCAATGCCTCCACCTGCTCCCAGCGGGCTGCCCCGGAGCCCGGTCTGAAAATTTGGCCCCGGCGTCCGCTTTGGCCAGGGCGGTCCACTGGAAGAAGAGCTCCGGTCCCAGCCGCCCCAGCCACCGCTTCACCAGCCGGGGCTCCGGCTCCAGCTGGAGGTCGTGGCGCCGGATCAGGGTGACCACCCGCTCCCGCAGGGCATTGTCCAGCCGCAGGCGGCGCAGGCAGGCGTCCGCCAGCTCCGCCCCGGCGGCGGCGTGTCCGTAAAGTGGCCCACCCTCCCGGTCCACGGTACAGCACCCCGGCTTCCCCACGTCGTGGAGCAGGGCCGCCAGCCGCAGCCCGGCTCCGCCGGGACCCGCCAGAGCCCGGACACAGTGGGTGTAGACGTCGTAGCTGTGGTGGGGATTGCGCTGGTCAAAGCCCACGGCGGGAGCCAGCTCGGGCAGCACCTGCCCGGTGAGGACCTCCGGGCAGTCCAGCAGCACCCGGCCCGCCGCCGGGCCGCAGACCAGCCGCTTCAGCTCCTCCGCCACCCGTTCCCGGGAGACGCAGGCCAGCTGGGGGCACAGGCACGCACGCCGGCGGCCGTCCCTCCTCCAGCCGGAAGTCCAGCTGGGCAGCGAACCGCAGAGCACGCAGCAGACGCAGGGCGTCCTCACCGAAGCGGCGCTCCGGCTCCCCACGCAGCGGATGACCCCGCCGCCAGGTCGGCCCGGCCTCCGAAGGGGTCAGTCAGGCCGGAGGGCTCCCAGGCCATAGCGTTTATGGTGAAGTCCCGGCGAGCCAGATCCTCCCCAGATCCCCGTGAACTCCACCCGGTCCGGGCGGCGGTGATCGGTGTACCGCCCCTCCCGGCGGAAGGTGGTCACCTCCACCGGCAGGCCGCCGGACAGAACGGTGACCGTCCCGTGCCGCACGCCGGTCTCCACCACCCGCATGGGGCACAGGCCTCCCGGATCTGCTCCGGCCGGGCGGAGGTGGCCGCGTCATAGTCGTGGGGCGTCCGGCCCATCAGCCTGTCCCGGACGCAGCCTCCCACCAGGACGGCCCGGTGTCCCGCAGCGTTCAGCCTCTCCAGCACCGCCAGCGCCCGCAGGTCCCATCCCTCCATCTCCATTCCTCCTCTCCAGAGAGCCCCGGTCGGTCTCTCTCCTATTCTAGCAGAGTCTGTCCTGGCTGACAACGGCGGGTCCCGCCTCTCCATTTTATCTTTGACTGATTGGTTCCAACTCTGGCCATTTCACTACACATTGATTAAGACATAAAAATATGGTAAAGTAAGTAAAAGACAAATTGGAGGTTGTTTGGACTCCCAAGGAAGGAGCAAGGGACACCATGACACCTTTGGAAGAAAGAAATTTTGTGATAAGCGCATGTCAAAAATTACAAGAGCGGGGTTGGTTCCCTGGCAAGGAATTTGTGTCATCTTCCATTACTGAACAGGACATTGCTACATTTGAGCAAGAGCATCAGGTCAAGCTGCCCTCTCTCTACAGGGCTTTTCTGACTTCATTCCGGCTTCCTCAAAACATTCGCAATGACAATTTTCTATGCTCTATTATTGAAGACAAAGGAGACCTTGGCCCACTCTGGTTGGCAATCGACTGCCCACAATCTATGAACGAAGTGTCAAAAACATAGAAATTTTGCAAGAGATCCGTGATTTTTGTGAACTACCGGAGGACTGCTTTCGAAATTTGATTCCCATTGGCGATTGGGAGGTGGTTGGGGACGCTGTGCATTGATTTGTCCATACCAGAGGAGGAGATTGATGAAAACGACCCACTCACCTGGTCTTTAGTCTGGTTTGACCACGAGGAATTTGATTGGAATGAAGAATACCTGAGTGAAGATGGACTGCTTCACGGAAGTAAGGCTCTGCCGGATTTGAAGAAATTACTGGAGTTATATTTTACGGAGCATTGGAAGAACGCTTTGAGCAAGAGGAGGGTATCAAACCCACTTACGAATGGTATCAGGATACCTTGAAACGATAACTGCCAGTTTGACCGTCGGTTGCCCGCCTGGTCATTTTGCTGTGGTATTTTCAAATCAGCTTTGGCAGTGCAGCAGAAAAGGGGCCCTCGCCCTTTGAAAGGAGCGCTTATGACACAGGAACTTCTCTCCGGACTCAACGGATATAACATCCCCTGCCGGCACACCATCCAGGGCGGCGAGTCCATGGTCTGCCTCATCACCCACGGCTTCGGCAGCAGCAAGGACAGCCCCACCGCCCAGCTGCTGGCCGGGGAGCTCCCCGGCACGGCATCGGCACCCTGGCACTGGACCTCCCCGCTCACGGGGACAGCCCGGTGGACGGGGACGCTCTGAGCATCCGCCACTGCCTGGACGACCTGGCCCGGGCAGAGGCCCGGAGCTGGCCCCCGGGCCCGGGTGGTCTATTTCTCCTCCAGCTTCGGGGCCTACCTGAATCTGATCTACCTGTCCACCCGCCCCACCGGGGACGCGGTCCTTCCTGCAGCGCGGCGGTGGAGATGCCCTGCTTTTCCATACCCCCACGCCGGAGCAGGCGGAGGAGCTGGCGCGGCAGGGCTTCCTCATGCTGGACCAGGGCTACGTCCGCCCCTGAAGCTGACCCCTGCCTTCCTGGCGGATCTGGATGCCCACGACCTCTTTCAACTGTACCGCTCCGGGGAGGAGCGGGTCTGTATGATCCACGGGGATGAGGACCAGACCGCCTCGCCGGAGGCGGCCCGGCGCTTTGCCCAGACCTTCGGCGCCCGTCTCATCCAAGTGCCCGGCGGGGACCACAGCCTGTCCGGCCCCGGCATGCCCCAGCTGGTGGTCCGGGAGGCCCTGGAGTTCTACCTGGCCCCTGAGCCCTCAGCACAGCTCGATGCCCTCGACCTGGACCAGCTCCGCCCGCAGGGTGTCCAGCTCTGTCACCTGTCTCACCCCAAAATACAACTTTTTATATATTATAGGGAGAAAACAATTATTTTACAACTGTTTCTCCCTGTGCTATCCTGATCTCACCTGATGAAACTGCGAGGTGACACGCTGTGGAGACCGCCGCCCTGACCCGGGCTCCATCCCGCCCCAGCTGGTGTCGCTGGCCCTCCCCTGATTTTTGGGAACATCCTCCAGCAGCTGTACAACACCATAGACGCCATGGTCATCGGCCGCTTCGCTGGGGAGACCGCCTTTGCCGCCATCGGGGTGGCGGGGACGGTGATGAACCTGTTCCTTTTCTCCTCAGCGGCTGCTGCACAGGCATCTCCGTCCTCTTTGCCCAGCAGTATGGCAGCCGGGATCTGGCCGGCTTCCGGCAGGAGGGTTTCTGGCCTCTGTCTTCGGCGGCCTGTTCACCCTGGTGCTGAGCCTGGCCGCCCTGCTCCTGCTGCGGCCCCTGCTGACCCTGATGCAGACCCCGGAGGACGTGGCCCGGCTGGCCGCGGACTATCTGGTGGTCATCTTCGGCGGCCTGCTGGCCACCTTCTTTACAACCTGTGCGCCGCCGCCCTGCGCTCTGTGGGAGACACCCGCTCCGCCCTGCTGGCCCTGCTGGCGGCTATGGCCGCCAATCTGGCTCTGGATCTGCTGTTCGTGGCCCGGCTGGGCATGGGCATCGCCGGGGCGGCCTGGGCCACGGTGCTGGCCCAGCTGCTCTCCGTGGCGCTGTGCCTGCTCTATCTGGCCCGGCGCTATCCCCAGCTCCTGTTCCGCCGGGAGGACCGGCGGCTGGACCGGGGCCTGCTCCGCCGGACGGTGAGCTATGGGGCGGTGTCCGCCCTGCACCAGTCCAGCCTCTACATCGGCAAGCTGCTGGTCCAGGGGGCGGTGAACTCCATGGGGACCCCCATGATCTCCGCCTACACCGCCACTACCCGCATCGAGGGCTTCGCCAACTCCTTCGGGGACAGCGGGGCCCAGGCCGTCTCTGTCTTCACCGCCCAGAATACCGGAGCCGGGGAGGAGCGGCGGGTGCGGGAGGGGTTCCGTACCAGCTTTCTCATGATGCTGGCCCTGGGCGCAGTGATGTCTGTGCTGCTGTACGCTGCCGCCCCCGCCGCCATCGCCCTGCTGGCGGGGGAGACCTCCTCCTTCACCCAGACCAATGGTGTGGCTTACCTGCGGATGGTGGGGTGCTTTTACATCCTCTGCTTCCTGGGAAACACCTTCGTGGGCTACTTCCGGGGCCGGGGACAGGTGACCGTCCCCGTCTACGGCACTATCATCCAGATCTCCGCCCGGGTCATCCTCTCCTACGCCCTGATACGCCCCATGGGCCTGTCCGGCGTGGCCCTGGCCACCGGCCTGGGCTGGGTGCTGGTGGTGAGCTTCCACTCCCTCATGTATTGGCGCACCCGGAACCGCTGATCCCTCCGGCACAGTACCAAGGGGGGAAGCGGCCTCCTGGACTGTGCCTTTTTCAGGAACGTGGCTTTTCCGCTTTTTGGACAGAAAGGCCGCCCGGCTCACGCCGGGCGGCCTTTCTGTCTTCTTATTCTCCGTAATAGGCCTTCAGGTACATCTCCTTGATCTCACTCATCAGGGGGTAGCGGGGGTTGGCGCCGGTACACTGGTCGTCGAATGCCTGCTCCACCATCTCATCCAGGTGGTCCAGGAAATACGTCTCGTCCACGCCGTAGTCCCGGATGGTGGCCTTGATGCCCACCCGCGCCTTCAGCTCCTCGATGGCGGCACACAGGTTATCCAGCTTCTCCTGGTCGTTCCCGCCCCGGATGCCCAGGGCGTCCGCCACCTGGGCATAGCGCTCCAGGGTGTGGGGGTGGTCATACTGGGGGAAGGTGCCCATCTTGGCCGGGACCTGAGCGGCGTTGAACCGGAGCACGTGGCAGATCATCAGGGCGTTGGCCACTCCGTGGGGCAGGTGGTGGAAGGCACCCAGCTTGTGGGCCATGGAGTGGCACACTCCCAGAAAGGCATTGGCGAAGGCCATGCCCGCCATCGTGGCGGCATTGGCCATCTTCTCCCGGGCCTCCGGGTCGCTGGGGCCGTTGTCATAGGCCCGGGGCAGGTAAGTGAAGATCATCTGGAGGGCCCGCAGGGCGATGCCGTCGGTGTAGTCGGTGGCCATCATAGAGGCGTAGGCCTCCAGGGCGTGGGTGACAGCGTCGATGCCCGAAGCGGCGGTGAGCCCCTTGGGGGCGTTCATCATCATGTCCGCGTCCACGATGGCCATGGTGGGCATCAGCTCATAGTCCGCCAGGGGGTACTTCACCCCGGAGCGCTCGTCGGTGATGACGGCAAAGGGGGTCACCTCAGAGCCGGTGCCGGCGGAGGTGGGGACGGCGATGAAGGCGGCCTTCTCCCCCATCTTGGGGAAAGTGTACACCCGCTTGCGGATGTCCATGAATCGCATGGCCATGTCCATGAAATCGGCCTCTGGGTGCTCGTACATCACCCACATGATCTTGCCCGCGTCCATGGCAGAGCCGCCGCCGATGGCGATGATGCAGTCAGGTCCGAAGGCCCGCATCCGCTCCGCGCCCGTCTTGGCACAGGCCAGGGTGGGGTCGGGAGCCACGTCATAGAACACGTCATAGGCGATGCCCATCTGGTCCAGCTGGTCGGTGACCGGCTTAGCATAACCGTTTGCGTACAGGAACTGGTCGGTGACAATGAACGCCCTCTTCTTGTCCATCACCTCCCGCAGCTCCCGCAGGGCCACGGGCAGGCAGCCCTTCTTGAAATACACCTTCTGAGGTGCCCGGAACCAGAGCATGTTCTCTCTCCTCTCCGCCACGGTCTTGATATTCAGCAGATGCTTGACGCCCACGTTCTCCGACACGGAGTTGCCGCCCCAGGAGCCGCAGCCCAGAGTCAGGGATGGGGCCAGCTTGAAGTTGTACAGGTCGCCGATGCCTCCCTGGGAGGAGGGGGTGTTCACCAGGATGCGGCAGGTCTTCATCCGCTGGGCGAAGCGGTCCAGCTTCTCCCGCTGAGTCACCGCATTGAGGTAGATGGAGGCAGTGTGGCCGTAGCCACCGTCGGCCACCAGGCGGTCGGCCTTGTCCAGCGCGTCGTCAAAGTCCTTGGCCCGGTACATGGCCAGCACGGGGGAGAGCTTCTCGTGAGCGAACTCCTCAGAGGGCTCCACGCTGTCCACCTCGCCGATGAGGATCTTGGCGGTCTCAGGCGTCTGAATGCCGGCCAGTTCGCCGATGCGGTGGGCGCTCTGGCCCACGATCTGATTGTTCAGGGAGCCGTCGATGAGGATGGTCTTTCGGACCCTGTCCGTCTCCTCTCCTTTCAGGAAGTAGCAGCCCCGGGCGGCAAACTCCGCCTTCACCTGGTCGTAGATGGGGTCCAGGACGATGACGCTCTGCTCCGAGGCGCACACCATGCCGTTGTCAAAAGTCTTGGAGTGGATCACCGAGCTGACCGCCAGGGCCACATCGGAGGAGCTGTCGATGATGGCGGGGACGTTGCCAGCGCCCACGCCCACGGCGGGCTTGCCGGAAGAATAGGCCGCCTTCACCATGCCTGGTCCGCCGGTGGCCAGGATCAGGTCCACCTCCGCCATCAGCAGGCCGGTGAGCTCCAGGCTGGGCACGTCGATCCATCCCACGATGCCCTCCGGCGCGCCGGCGGCCACCGCCGCCTCCAGCACCAGCCTGGCGGCGGAGACAGTGCATCCCTTGGCCCGGGGGTGGGGGCTGATGATGATGCCGTTGCGGGTCTTCAGGGCCAGCAGCACCTTAAAGATGGCGGTGGAGGTGGGGTTGGTGGTGGGGATCACCGCACCGATCACCCCCACAGGCTCCAGGAGCTTCTTCACGCCAAAGGCGGGGTCCTCCTCCACCACGCCGCAGGTCTTCACGTTCTTATAGGTATTATAGATATATTCTGAGGCGTAGTGGTTCTTGATGACCTTGTCCTCTACGACCCCCATGCCGGTCTCCGCCACAGCCTCCTTGGCCAGAGGGATGCGGGCCTGGTTGGCCGCCATGGCAGCGGCCTTGAAAATGGCGTCCACCCGTTCCTGGGAATAGCGGGCAAACTCCTGCTGGGCCTGACGGACCCGGGTCAACAGTGCCTCGAAGCTCTCTTTGCTGTCTACCACAGAATACTGGGCTTTCTTTGCCATATCGCTGTATCTCCTTTCCAAATGGAGCGGTGGCCCGCCCCTTAGAATCGTTAATTTTTTAACGATTCTATTGTCAATATTTTAATAAACATTTTGTCATTTGTAAAGAGGAGATTTCCATGATATCTTTTCTCTTTTTTTGTGAAAATCGCCCAAAATGGAGAACTCCGCTCTGGTGACCTGTTTCCGCATGTCTTCTTATTTCCGGAAAGATCTGAAAAACCTCTGGTGTACCGTGCCGCCGCAGCTGCCCCCTTCCATCCAGTCAGGTCAGCAGAACGGACGTGGCCCCCGCCGCACGGTGAACGGAAGGCTACGCACCATGCAGAGGCCGGTCTCCCCAGTGAGCCGCCCCCCAGTATAATAAGCGCATGATATGCGCCCCTGCACAGGCCCCCGGAAGGCCGCCGGGCGCTCCCTCGATCCGGGGCGCTTGGCCCGGGGCCGGAAACTGCATCATTTTCGCCCTTGACATTTCCTCGGAACCTGTTATAAAATAAATGCCGCTCGCTCGGAGGGCAAGTCATTCGCTGGAAATGATGAGCCGGATAAGGCGGCAGACTGAGATGTCTGCTGAACTTATCCGGCTTTTGTTATGGCGCGGACCACCCGGACTGCCGGGGCACAGCCTTTCTCCGGGCCGCGACAAAATACTCAGGAGGAATGATAAAATGGGACGACCGCGCAGCTTGACGGAGGGGAACATCTTCAGCTCTCTGATCCGTTTTGCCGTTCCGGTTCTCTTCACACTGTTCCTGCAGGCGCTCTACGGCGGCGTGGACCTGCTGGTGGTGGGCCAGTTTGCCCAGACGGCGGACGTCTCCGGCGTAGCCACCGGCAGCATGCTGCTCCAGACTGTCACCATGGTTGTCACCGGCCTGTCCATGGGGATCACCATTCTGGTGGGGGAGCGGATCGGCCGGCGGGAGCCGGAGGATGCGGGCCGCGCCATCGGCGGCGGCATCTGCCTGTTCGCCTGCTTCGCCGTCCTGCTCACTGCCGTCCTGGTGGGTGGAGCCGAGGTACTGGCCCGGCTCATGCACGCGCCTGAGCACGCGTTCCATCAGACGGTGCTGTACATCCGCATCTGCGGGGCCGGCTCCCTCTTTATTGTGGCCTACAACGTCCTGGGCTCCATTTTCCGGGGATCGGCGACTCCAGGACCCTCTGCTCACCGTTGCCATCGCCTGCGTCATCAATATCTTCGGGGACCTGCTCCTGGTGGCCGGGTTCCACATGGGGCCGCCGGGGCCGCCCTGGCCACCGTGGCCGCCCAGACCGTCAGCGTGCTTGTCTCCCTGTTCCTGATCCGCCTGCGCCGCCGGTCTCTGCCCTTCGCTTTCTCCCGGCGACACCTGCGCTTCCACCGGGACATTATCGGCGCTGAGCTGCGGCTGGGCACACCGGTGGCCCTTCAGGAGCTGCTGGTGGGGACCTCCTTCCTGCTCATCCAGGCCATCGTCAACTCCTTCGGCGTGGCGGCCTCCGCCGGCGTGGGGTGGCGGAAAAGTGTGCGTCTTCATTATGCTGGTCCCTCCGCCTATATGCAGTCCATGTCCTCCTTTGTGGCCCAGAACATGGGGCGGGCAACCCGATCCGGGCGAAAAGGCCCTGAAGTATGGCATCCTCACCTCTGTGGCGGCCGGCCTGGTGATGGCCCTGCTCACCTTCTTCCACGGTGACCTTCTCTCCGCCATCTTCTCCCCGACCCGGAGGTCGTGGCGGCCTCCCACAGCTATCTGAAGGCCTATGCCATCGACTGCATGCTCACCCCTTTCTCTTCTGCTTCACCGGCTACTACAATGGCTGTGAAAGACCCTGTTCGTCATGATCCAGGGTATCATAGGTGCCTTCTTCGTCCGCATCCCTGTAGCCTATCTCATGAGCCGCATGGCGGGGGCCACCCTCTTCCAGATCGGTCTGAGCACTCCTGCCTCCTCTGTGGTCCAGATCCTGCTCTGTCTGTCCATGTTCCTCTTTCTGGAGCGCCGCTCCGCTGGACAGAGCCATGCTTCTTTGAAAGGAAGTGCCGATCCATGAAAATCATTACCGTCAGCCGGGAGTTCGGCAGCGGCGGCCGGGAGCTGGGCAAGCGGCTGTCCGACTGCCTGGGCTGGCCCTACTACGACCGCGAGATCATCTCCGCCGTTGCCCGGAGGAATGCACTGGACGAGGGCTATGTGGAGGATGCACTGGAGCAGGGCGACTTTCGCGGCGTCCCACTGACCATCGGCCGCACCTTTGCCTATCTCCCCTCCATGCCCCATGACTCCCGGCAGCTGCTTCAGGAGCAGCGCCGCGTCCTCCGGGCCCTGGCCGCCCACGGGGACTGCATCATTGTGGGCCGCAACGCGGACCTGATCCTGGCGGAGCACCGCCCCCTGAAGCTGTTCGTCTACGCCGATTTGGAGTCCAGGCTCCGGCGGTGCCGGGAGCGCAGCTCCGACGACGAGCGTTTCACTCTCCGAGAGCTGGAGCGGAAGCTCCGGCAGGTGGACCAGCACCGGGCCCGGCACCACGCCATGCTCTCCGACCTGCCCTGGGGGAGCCGGGAGGGGTATCACCTGTGCGTGAACACCACCGGCCTGTCCCTGAAGACGCTGGCCCCCCTGGTGGCGGAGTATGCCCGCTCCTGGTTCTCCCATCAGGGGACCCCCTGACCCGCGGCCGAAAAAGAGACTGTCGAAAAAGTCTCAGGCTGCAAGTGTTTCCCCTGACGCACATGCCGCCGGGGAAAACAGGTCAGAACTTGATTCGCGCCTGCGGGCGCGAACTACGCGAGTCTTTTTCCACAAGCTGAGCGCCCCGGACGCCTGAAAAGGCGTCCGGGGCGCTTTTCCCATCACCGCGTCAGCTGCGGATCAGGCAGATGCTCATCGCGCTGATCTGGGGCGGGATACTGGCGGTCATCACACCGTTATAGGTGATGAACACCTGATTGCCTACGGCAAAACAGCCCGCGATGGACGTATTCACAAGGACCTGCTGGGATGTGCTCTGGTCTTGGACCAGGAGCTGACCGTTCCCCACCTGGAGGACGGTGGCTTGCATCGTTGTCAAAAGGATCACCTCACATCAAGTGGATGCACCCCCATTATATGCCGGAGCCGGGCGGGTGTGCCTCCCGGGGCCCGCCAGGAGATCCTGGGGCAAGGTGTACGGCACCGGGCAACTGAGAGGGCCGTCCCGCCACACTTAGGGGGATATCCCCGGCCGCATGGCGGCACAACAGTTCAGAGAGGAGAGAACACAATGAGCTTGTATCCAAACAAGATCCAGGTGGACGGCGTTCCCTGCGGGCTGATCCTGCGGGGAAGCGCCAACGGGACCTATCTGGCCGTCTTTGAGCGGGAGATGGCGGAGCTGGCCCGTATCGAGCAGATCGACTGGTCCCGCCCCGCCGTTGTGGGGGAAAGCCCGCTGCCCGCAGGGTATGGCTTTCAGGTCCGGGACATCCGGTACGCCCACGCTACCCGCAGCTACACGGTGCTTCTCCAGACAGCGGAGCAGTATCTGGGGGATATGGCCGGCTTCCAGGCCCAGTTGGGGGAGCTGGAGGATACTCTTCAGGAGAAGCAGGCGCTCCTCCAAGAGCAGGAGTCGATGATCGCGGCGCTTGAGCAGGCAGGCAGCGCCGCCCAGCTGCGCTCAGAGCTGGAGGATGCCTATCAGAAGGGGGTGGAGCTCTGTGGCTGACATCGTGACCCTGGCCCTGGAGGAGCTGGAACACCGGGGCGGGGCAGACGCCCTGGCCCTGGCAGGGCGGTCTGTGTCCGGCGAGGCCGACGGCACCGCCCTGATCGCGGAGGAGCAGGCCATCCCCACCTGGCGCCCCCGCTCCTATCTCACGGAAGAGACTCCGGTGGGCAAGCCCTACCGGTGGAACGGACAGGTCTACCGCCTCTGGCAGCAGCACGACGCCACCGGTCAGCCGGGCTGGAGCCCGGACTTGGCTTTCTCCCTGTGGGACATCTGCCACACCACGGACCCCGCCCGGGCCAAGGACTACCTCCCGCCTCAGGGCAGTCGGGGACTGTGGCAGACGGGAGAGTGCTGTGTGTTCGGCGGACGCGTCTGGCGTTCCCGTCAGGATAGGAACGCGTACAGTCCTGGCGAACTGCCGGCAAGCTGGGAGGATCTAGGCTCCGTCCAAGGGAGCTCCTTCTCCTGACAGGCTGTTCCGATCCTATTTTCTCTCGTACCTTATCGATCGACTGGGCGCCGTCGCAGGACGGCGCCCAGTCGTTTTTATTTTAAATCGCGAATTTTATCTTCCATTTTATTCTTTTTTATTTTTATTTTTCCATTTTTTCTTTGCGTTTTTTCGGAAAGCGCGGCTTTCAGACAGGCCATGCTTGACGTCTTATCAATTTTGTACTACAATAGCTTCCCAGAATCTATTTTGAATTTGCAGTTTATCCTATTCTTCCCCGTCTGAAAGATACTCGAGCGGGGATAGAGGGGATCCCATATGCTTTTCATTCTGCCGCAAGGAGATGAGTTTTATCAAACGCGTTGCCATTATAACCGGCTTCTTAGCCCTCTTCCTCGGATTTTTTGTGGGCACCCTGTGCCCCGCCCAGTACCTTCCCTGGAAAGAGCGGGAGACGGCCATGACCCCGTCTGTGGTCAACTCCATTATTGTCTCCGCAGGGTCTGCCTCCGCTTCCGGCAGCAGCTCTGCAAATACCTTGCCAGCGTTCAATTCCAGCGACAACTTTCCCCTGCTCAGCTCTGCCTGTGCAGTGGTCCGCGCCATTCAGGAGCGGGATTATGATACTCTGGCCGCTTTCGTCCACCCGGAGGAGGGCGTTACCTTTACGCCCTATTCCACTGTTGACCGGGACAGCGACCTCCGCTTCACTGCCGCTCAGGTCCGGCAGTTCTCCACTGATCAGACGGTGTACACCTGGGGCGTGTCCGACGGCTTGGGCAGCCTGATCGAGCTGACTCCAGCCGAATATTTCTCCACCTATGTGTTCAATACCGACTACACCCAGGCCCCTGAGATCGGAGTGGACCGTATTCTGCAGAGCGGCAACGCTTTGGAAAATTTGACCGAGGCATACCCCGGCTGCCGTTTCGTTGAGTTTCATTTTCCCGGCCTGGATCCCGCCAACGCCGGGCTGGACTGGTGTTCCCTGAAGCTGGTCTTCTCCCCTTCCGACTCCTGCTGGCAGCTGGTAGGCATCATCCACAGTCAGTGGACGATCTAGTCCCTTTTAAAACGCGCCCTCTCCAGCTCCGGTTCGGTCGAGGGCGCATTTTTCTTTGCTTGGGCCCGGATACGGCGGGGCCTCATATTCTTTTGCTTTTTGCCGTAAATCTTTTCCAGGATGTGCTGCGTTTTGGATATCATCATCGTTGGCAATGGAAAAATGGGCTTCAGCCTGGCCGACCAGCTCGCCAGTGAGGACCACAGCATCACCATCGTGGACACCCATGAGGCCGCCCTGCGCCGTGCCTCTGACACGCTGGATGTGATGTCCGTCAAGGGAAATGGTGTCTCTGCCGCCGTCCTTCGAGAAGCTGGGGCAGAGCACGCCGATCTGTTGATCGCTGCCACCAGCACCGATGAGGTCAACATGGTCTGCTGCCTCACAGCCAAAAAAATGGGCACCAGCTACACCATCGCCCGGATCCGGAACCAGGAGTACACCTCTGGCCTGGCGGAGCTGAAGCGGGACCTGGGCATCGACATGGTCATCAATCCGGAGAATGCCACCGCTGTGGAGATCTCCCGGCTGCTGCGCTTCCCCTCCGCCGCCAATATCGAGACCTTCTGTCGGGGCCGGGTGGAGCTGATGGGCTTCCGCCTGATGGAGGAAGACTTTCTGGTGGGCAATCCACTCCAGGACCTGTCCAGCCAGGTCAAAAAGCTCTCCCTCCTGTTCTGCGCCGTAGACCGGGACGGCGAGGTCATCATCCCCAACGGCTCCTTTGTCCCCCAGGCAGGGGATAATCTCTACCTCATCGGCCGTCCCACCGGCCTGGATCAGTTCTTCCGCCTTCTGGGCCGCTACACCCCCAAGGTGCGGCGGGTCTTTCTCGTGGGCGGCGGCAAGATCTCTCTGTATCTGGCCATCCTGCTGGAGAAGATGCAGATGCAGGTCAAGATCGTGGAACTCAGCGAGGCCCGCTGCCGTTTTCTCAGTGAACTGCTCCCCCATTCCACTATCATCTGCGGCGACGGCACCGATCAGGAGCTTCTGGACTCAGAGAACCTCTCCTCCTGTGATGCCTTCGTGGCTCTCACCGACCGGGATGAAGACAACCTCATCATCTCCCTGTACGCCGCCCAGCTGGGCCTTTCCAAAGTCATCACCAAATCCAACCGGCAGAACTACAACCGTATCGCCCAGGCCGTTGGTCTGGACAGCATCATCTCCCCCAAGCAGCTGGCCACCTCCCACATTCTCCAGGTGGTCCGGGGGATGCAGAACTCCCAGGGCAGCGTGATGAACGCTCTGTACCGCATCGCGGATGGGGCCGCCGAGGCCATGGAGTTTACCGTTACCGCCTCCACCCGCCATCTGGGCACGCCCCTGCGGGACCTGTCCCTGAAGCCCGGTATTCTGGTGGCCGTGGTGGCCCGGGGAGGCGAGATCATTATCCCGGAAGGCTCCACGTCCATCCAAGAGGGGGACTCTGTCATCCTCATCTCCCGAGACAGGCGTCTTCAGGATCTCAACGACATCTATGACGAGGGCGAGCACACCTTCTCTGCCCCGGGGGGCATGTCATGAATCTGAAATTGGTATCCCGGCTGGTGGGCCGCGTCCTGCTGGTCGAGGCATTCTTCATGCTCCTGCCGCTGGCGGTCGCCCTGCTGTACCAGGAGGACCCCGCCCCCTTCCTGTTGACCATCCTGCTGATGGCCATTCTGGGACTGGCCCTGTCCGCTGTACCCGCCACCCGGCATTTCTACGCCCGGGAGGGCTTCTTTGCCGTGGGCCTGATCTGGCTGGTCACCGGCGTGATGGGGGCGCTCCCTTTCTACTTCTCCGGCACCTTCCCCTCCTTTGTGGACTGCCTGTTTGAGTCGGTGTCCGGCTTCACTACCACCGGTGCCACCATCCTCACTGACATCGAGGCCCAGCCCCGTGGCATCCTGTTCTGGAGGGCATTCACCCACTGGATGGGCGGTATGGGCGTGCTGGTGCTGCTCACCGCTCTGCTCCCCTCCCTGGGCATCCGTTCTCACTACCTCACCCAAGCGGAAACCCCGGGCCCGGTCTTTTCCAAGCTGGTCCCCAAGCAGTCCCAGACCTCCAAGATCCTCTACGGGATCTACTGCGCCATGACACTGGCCGAGGTCGCCCTGCTGAAGCTGGCCGGCATGCCTCTGTACGACTCCTTTATCCACGCCTTCTCCACTGCGGGCACCGGCGGCTTCTCCAACCGCAATGCCAGTGTAGGCGCCTATGGCGACCCCGTGCTGGAGATGATCATCGCCGTCTTCGCCCTGCTGTTCTCCATCAATTTCGCCATGTACTTCCTGCTGCTGTGCCGCCGCTTCCGGGAAGTGCTTCAGAGCGATGAGCTGCGCTTTTTCCTGGTGGTGGTGGGCCTGTCCACCGCCGTCATCGCCTTCAACATCCGGCACCTGTACCAGGGGCCCCTCCAGTGCCTGCGCTATGCCTTTTTTCAGGTCTCCTCCATCATCTCCACCACCGGCTTCGCCACGGCAGACTTCTGCCTGTGGCCTCAGTTCTCTCAAATTATCTTTATCCTGCTGATGCTGTGCGGCGCCTGTGCCGGTTCCACCGGCGGCGGCATCAAATGCTCCCGTATCCTGCTGGCTGGCCGGGCCATCCGCCGGGAGGTCCACCGCATCATCCACCCCCGCTCTGTGGAGATCGTGAAGCTGGACGGCAAGCCGGTGGACGAGTCCACGCTCGCCTCCGTGCTCCTTTTTATCTCCTGTTATGCCATGATCACCCTAGGTGCCTCCCTGGTGGTCGCCCTGAACGATTTTCCCTTTACCGAGACCCTTACCTCCGTCATCACCTGCATCAGCAACACAGGCCCGGGACTGGGCGCGGTGGGACCGGCCGGCAATTTCTCCGCTTTCTCCCCCTTGAGCAAGCTGGTCCTCTCCCTGTGCATGATCATCGGCCGCCTGGAGATCTTCCCAATTTTAGTCATGTTCAGCCGCAGTACTTGGCGCCGGGTCTAGGCAGATCTCTGCGTTTTTTCTCCATTCCCGCGGTTTGTTTTTTACTTAACGATAAATTTTCTATTGCAAAGCCCGTCTAGTATGGTACAATATGACCATAACAGCGGTTGCATGGAAGGGCCTCCGCTCTGGCGGGGGCCCTTTTTCCAAGCGCGAAGGAGTGTGTTGAATGATGGACAATCTGTTCTGGATCGGTTTCGTGGGCGCGGCCATTGCCATTGCGTTTGCCTGGCTCCAAAGCCGCAGGGTCATGACCTTCTCCGAAGGCAGTGACAAAATGGCCAAGATCGCCGCCTCCATTCGGGAGGGGGCCAACGCCTATCTGAAGCACCAGTACACCACTGTGGCGAAGGTCTTTCTGGTGGTCTTCCTCGTCCTGCTGGTGATGGCCTTTGCCACTGGGGGAGAGATGCTCTCTCAGTTCACCCCCTTCGCCTTTCTCACCGGAGGTATCTGGTCCATGCTGGCCGGCTTCGTGGGCATGAAAATTGCCACCAGCTCCAACGCCCGCACCGCTCAGGCCGCCAGCGAGAGTCTGAACAAGGGCCTGCGGGTGGCCTTCTCCTCCGGCTCTGTCATGGGTTTCACTGTGGTGGGTCTGGGCATGCTGGACATCTCCATCTGGTTCGTCATCCTCCGCTTCGTGGCCGGCATCGACGACCCCCTCACCCTGGGGAACATCATGGTGATGAACGGCATGGGCGCCTCCTTCATGGCCCTGTTCGGCCGCGTGGGCGGGCGGCATCTTCACCAAGGCAGCCGACGTGGGCGCCGATCTGGTGGGCAAGGTGGAGGCCGGCATCCCCGAGGACGACCCCCGTAACCCCGCCACCATCGCCGACAACGTGGGCGACAACGTGGGCGACGTGGCCGGCATGGGTGCCGACCTGTACGAGTCCTATGTGGGCTCTATCCTGGCCACCTTCTCCCTGGGCGCCATCGCCGGGTACGGCTGGGCGGGCATGATCCTGCCCATGATGCTGGCCGTCTGCGGCATCGTCTGCTCCATCATCGGCTCTTTCTTCGTCAAGACCAAGGAGGATGCCACCCAGAAGTCCCTGCTCACCTCCCTCCGCACCGGAACTTATCTGGCTGCGGCCCTCTCCGCCGTGGCCGCCGCCCCCCTGACCTATCTCATGCTGGGGAACTGGGGGGTCTACATCGCCATCCTCTGCGGGCTGGTGGGCGGCTGCACCATCGGCTATTTCACCGAGTATTACACCTCTGACACCTACAAGCCCACCCAGCAGCTGGCCGACGCCTCTGAGACCGGCTCCGCCACCATCATCATCGGCGGCATCTCCCTGGGGTTGAAGTCCACCATGGCCTCCATCCTCATCGTGGCCGCGGCCGTCATCGTCAGCTTCTACGCCGCCGGCGGCAGCCAGTCCTTCAACCTGGGCCTATACGGCATCGGCATCGCCGCAGTGGGAATGCTCTCCACTCTGGGCATCACCCTGGCCACCGATGCCTACGGTCCCGTGGCTGACAACGCCGGAGGCATTGCCGAGATGTCCGGCCTGCCTGAGGCCGTTCGGGAGCGCACCGACGCTCTGGACTCCTTGGGCAACACCACCGCAGCCACCGGCAAGGGCTTCGCCATCGGCTCCGCCTCCCTCACCGCCCTGGCCCTGCTGGTGTCCTATGTGAGCATCGTCCAGGAGAAGACCCCGGAGACCCTGGACCTGTCCCTCACCAATCCCTTGATGCTGGTGGGGCTGTTCATCGGCGCCATGCTCACCTTCGTCTTCTCCGCCTACACCATGAGCGCGGTGCAGACCGCCGCCCAGTCCATCGTGCTGGAGGTCCGCCGCCAGTTCCGGGAGATCGCCGGCATCATGGAGGGCAAAGCCGACCCCGACTACGCCTCCTGTGTGGATCTCTGCACCAAGGGCGCTCTGCATGAGATGGTGAAGCCCGCCCTGCTGGCCATCATCGTCCCCATCCTCACCGGCCTGATCCTGGGCCCCGTCGGTGTGGCGGGCCTGCTGGGCGGCGTCACCGTCACCGGCTTCGTGGTGGCCGTGTTCATGTCCAACGCCGGCGGCGCCTGGGACAACGCCAAGAAGTACATCGAATCCGGCCATCACGGGGGCAAGGGCTCCGAGTGCCACAAGGCCGCCGTGGTGGGAGACACCGTGGGCGATCCCTTCAAGGACACCTCCGGCCCCTCCCTGAACATCCTCATCAAGCTGTGTTCCACCGTGTCCATCGTTTTCTCCGGTCTCATCGTGGCCTTCCATCTGCTGGGCTAAACTTCAACGCAAAAACAGTCCGTAATTCTTCTTAGAAGAATTACGGACTGTTTTTATTTTCAGAAAAAAGCGGGGCTGATCCTCTGGACTCCCCCCTGCTCAGGCGGCCTCCCGTTCTCCTGCTGGAGGGGCGATCTCCTTGTGATACACATGTTTCAGGAACACCGTACACAGGACTACCGCCACCAGCTCCGCGATGGGGAAGGCCCACCAGACCCAGTCCAGCCCGCCGACCCTGGAGAGCAGGAAAGCCACTGGAAGCAGTACGAAAAGCTGCCGGACAACAGAGACCACCAGACTGAGCACGCCGTGCCCCAGTGCCTGGAATACGGCAGTGGCCACGATACAGTAGCCTGCAAACAAAAAGCTGTAAGAAATGATACGCAGTGCCGGCACTCCGATGCGCAGCAAATCGCCGGAGGCACTCTCCCCGGACTGGAAGAGCCGCAGCAGCGCGGGGGAGGCAAACTGGAAGATGAGCAGCCCCACCAGCATGATGCCCACTGCGTAGCAGACGCTGAGCCTGATGGTCTTCATGATCCGGGCGGGCTTCCGCGCGCCGTAGTTATAGGCCACGATGGGCACCATCCCATTGTTCAATCCAAAGACGGGCATGAAGATGAAGGACTGGAGCTTGAAGTACACGCCAAAGACGGCGGTGGCCGTCTGGGTGAAGGCGATCAGGATCTGGTTCATCCCAAAGACCATCACCGAGCCGATGGACTGCATGACGATGGAGGGAATGCCCACGCTGTAAATACCTCCGATGATGGTGCGGCTGGGTCGGAAGCCCCGCACCGACAGATGGAGGTCCGGATTCTTCTTTAAATTGAAGAACAGGCCCAGGATCGCCGCCACGATCTGTCCGGTAACAGTAGCCAGCGCCGCTCCGGCCACCTCCATCCTGGGGAAGCCGAACAGGCCGAAGATCATGATGGGGTCCAGGATGATGTTGATGATGGCGCCGGTGGCCTGGGTGAACATGGTATAGAGCGTACGGCCGGTGGCCTGGAGGGTCCGCTCCAGTGTGATCTGGAAGAACACGCCGAAAGAGCACACACAGCAGATCATCATGTAGCTCTCGCCGTAGTCCACGATCCGCTGGATGTCCGTCTGGATGGTGAAGTACAGGCGGGAACAGGTCAGGCCGATGACTGCAAACACCAGAAAGCTGAGGGCACTGAGGAACAGTCCATTCATCGCGGTGCGGTCCGCCTTGGCCTGGTTGCCCTCGCCCAGGCTCTTGGACAGCAGGGCGTTGATGCCCACACCGGTGCCCACCGCCACGGCGATCATCAGATTCTGCACCGGAAAGGCCAGCGACACGGCGTTCAGCGCATCCTCGCTCAGCTGTGCCACAAAGACGCTGTCCACCACATTGTAAAGCGCCTGGACCAGCATGGATATGACAATGGGGATCGCCATGGTCAGCAGCAGCCGGTTTTCCGGCATGACCCCCATTTTGTTTTCCTGCGCCTGGTTTTCTGTACTCAACCCGACTGCCTCCTTTATGATCCGATTCGAGTGTTTTCGTCCAAATGCGAAACATATTTATTATATAGATGCATCCCCCGCTTGTCAAGATTTCCATTCTCTGTTTTGCTGCGGCCGCACAAGGAAGATGTTTTTGCAGTGCAGACAGCAATAATCCTCCTCCGTCAAGGTAAACTAAGGAAAGACCTTTAGACACAGGAGGAATCATATGGAACCACGGAAGATCACAGAGGAGACGCTGGCGGCCTTTGCCCGACAGCTGGGAGAGGAGGAGCGCAGCCCCGCCACCCTGGAAAAATACCTGCGGGAGGTCCGCCAGTTCGCCGCCTTCCTGGGCGGCCGTGAGGTGACCCGGGAGCTGGCCGCCGCCTGGAGGGAGGAGCTGTCCGCCCGCCAGTCCCCCGCCACGGTCAACGGCAAGCTGACTGCCCTGGACCGCCTGCTGGCTTTTCTGGGCTGGGAGGACTGCCGGGTGAAGCACCTGCGGGTGCAGCGGCAGCTGTTCCGGGACTCCGCCCGGGAGCTCAGCCGGGAGGAGTACGCCCGGCTGGTGGAGACGGCCCGCCGCCTGGGGCGGGGTCGGCTGTCCCTGCTGATGGAGACCATCTGTGCCACCGGCATCCGGGTCAGCGAGGTGCGCTATATCACGGCGGAGGCAGTGCGGGAGGGCCGGACGGAGATCGCCCTGAAGGGGAAGATCCGCACCATCCTTCTGCCGGGGAAGCTGTGCCGGAAGCTGGAGAAGTACGCCCGGCAAAAAAAAATCACCTCCGGCGAGCTGTTCCTCACCAGAAGCGGCAGGCCCATGTCCCGGAAGCAGATCTGGGCAGAGATGAAGGGGGTGTGCCGGGCGGCCGGGGTCGCTCCGTCCAAGGTCTTTCCCCACAACCTGCGCCACCTGTTTGCCCGGTGTTTCTACCGGGTGAGCCGGGATGTGGCAAAGCTGGCTGACGTGCTGGGCCACTCCAGCATCGAGACCACCCGCATCTACCTCATCTCCACCGGCGCCGAGCATGCCCGGACCCTGGATCAGCTACGGCTGATCTCCTAGCTTATGACAAAATTGTTCTTCTGTCATTAAAATTGCTCCAAAATTTCAAAATACATAATTGGAGTAGTTTATATTTTACCATTTTCTGAAATAGAAATCAATCTTTTTTCCAGATTCAGGCATGACAAATCAGGCCAAAAAACATTTTGTCTTTTTGGCCTGATTTGTCGTGCCTTTTTTCAGAAAATCCTGATATTTTAGACACTTTTTTCTTCTGCCTGGAAAGGAGGAAACTGTCAACGCCGCTCTATCCCGCATATTTTCTATGACGGAAGAACAATTCTGTCTATAAATGGGAGGGAGTCGTATGGGGTAACGAAAGAGAGCCGCATCTCCCAAGGGGAGAACGCATTGCAGGAGCCCCAGACACAGGGGATCACGGTCACCCGGGAGCAGATCGGCTCCTATCTGTCCAGCCTGGGGGAACGAGGGCGGAACCCCAGCACAGTATCCTCCTACCGAAAGAAGCTGGAGCTGCTGTATGCCGCCCTGCCCGGCGGCCGCATCGGCCGGGGCACCCTGCGCCAGTGGCGGGAGCAGCTGCTGGACCAGGGATACTCCCCCAGCACGGTCAACACCAGCGTGTCCGCGGCCAACAGCTTCCTGGAGTGGCTGGGCTGCAGGGAGTTCCAGCTGACGGGGCGGCTCTCCTGCGGCAGGGATGCCCAGCTGGAGCTGACCCGGAGCGAATACCTGCGCCTGCTGTCCACCGCCCGGGCTCTGAGACAGGAGCGGGTCTATCTGCTGATCAAGCTGTTCACCTCCACCGGATTGCCGGTCCACGAGCTGGAACAGGTGACGGTGGAGGCGGCGGGCGAGGGGGTCCTGCTCCTCCCGGGGGAGGCGATGCCCCAGCGCCTGCCCGACTGCCTCCGGAGGGAGCTGCTGGACTACGCCCGGAGGCGGGGGATCTCCTCCGGCCCCATCTTTGTCACCCGCACCGGCCGCCCCTGCGGCCGGGCCGGGGTCTCTGTCAGCATCCGCCGGCTCTGCCGGGATGCCCAGGTCCCCCCGGAAAAGGGCAACCCGCGGTGCCTGCGGAAGCTGTATTACACCACCCGAGCGGAGATCGAGGCCACTGTGGCCCAGCTGGTGGAGCAGACCCATGAGCGCCTGCTGGAGGCGGAACAGGCCGCCGTCGGCTGGGGCGGCTGTCAGGAGGTGAGGGGCGCCTGAACACACCGCCCGCCCTGGGCGGGCTGACTACACTCTGTTCGAGATGAGAAAAGGAGAAATGCGACATGCGAAAACTGAGAAAGCCGCTGAGCTGGCTGCTGGCGGTCTGTATGCTGTTCAGTCTTCTGCCCGGCACGGCCCTGGCGGCGGACCCGGACCCGGCTCCGGTCGCGGACACGACCACCTACACCGACTGGGAGGACCTGTTCGGTGTGGGCGGAAGCGCCTACCTGACCACCAAGGACATCGGACGTATCTGGACGGACAAGTCCGTGTCCACCCAGGATATCAAACTGCCCGGCACCACCATAGAGGGGCTGACGGACAACACGGTGAAGAAAGAGGCTGGCGCTGACTTTCTGGTGGCCCTGTCCGGCCTGGGCTCGGCGGCCACCATTGTGGACGAGACCAAGGTGCCCACGGACACCGTGATCGTGCTGGATATGGCACCGGAAATGGAGCCATATGTAGAGGATATGGTAGCGGCAGCAAACGACGCACTGGAAAATCTTTTGACCGCCAACCCCAACAACCGGATCGCTGTTGTGGCGTACGGTAATACGGCAATCCCCCTGTTGCCGCTGGATCACTACAGCAACTATTCCGATCAGTCCCCGGAGGAGTTGCTGCAGGTTGGGGTCCATGATAACGGTATTTGGGCAGATACCACTTATGTCGCTTCCTATGGCAAGACGGATGCGGGCATCTCAATTGTCGAGGAAGAATTTGAGTTTGACAGCGGAGAAGAGAGAAACACGCAGATTGGTATTTATACCGGTATGGATCTTCTGCTCCAAACGTCGGATACCACTGTCACCGTGGACGGTGTCGAGCTGACCCGGGCCCCTGTGATGGTGCTCCTATCCTGCGGCGAGCCGGAGAATGGTGATACCAACTTTATGACGCCTTCCAGGCGAAACATTGATCCAGAGTATATTGGAAATAATACTCCTCTGAATCACAGAGCCCAGGCCTTTGTGACAATGATGACTGCTGGCAATATGAAGGCCAAAGTATCAGAGCACTACTATGGAGCAGATCCCGACCGCTCCGTACACGTCTTCACTGTTGGTGTCGGTCTTGAGGAGGCAGGTCCTGACGAAGGACTTGCCATCACTGCCCTCAACCCCAAAGAGCGTCTGGAGACTGGTGCCGGCTTTGGAGATGAACTAAAACAGGCGTACACCGACTACCAGACAAACGGCTCCGTCCGTCTCAGCCGCGCTGAAGGGCCGGCAGGTGCGGACCAATATACTACTATTTCCAAAACCGATAACCCCGGAAGCGACAATATTACTTACGAAGATTACAAGTACAACGATAATTTCTATTTAGCCAGCAACTTCCAGAGCCAAGAAGACTGGAACACAATTTTTCAGCAGATCCTAGACGAGATCAACACGATTGCCCCCACCTCCCCCACTGAGACCCCTGAGGGCGCACCGGGCACCGGCGGAGAGAGCGGCTTCATCACCTTTACCGATGAGCTGGGCCCCTACATGAAGGTGGTGGGCGCCCCCACCGTGCTCTATGGAGACCACGCGTTCACGGCCACAACAAACGACAATGGCGCTACTTACACCTTTACCGGCACGGTGGAGGGCAACGAGATCTACGGAGAGGCCAACCTGGCTGATCTGGAGCTGACCGTCACAACAGACGGGGACACCCAGACCCTCACCTGGAAGGTCCCGGCCAGCCTGATCCCCCTGCGCACCGTCACAGCTACCACCCATGTAGACGGAGACGGCCACAAGACCTATTCCATCCAGCAGAACCAGGAGGCCTACCTCATCCGCCTGTTCTACTCGGTGGCCCGGGATGATGCTGTCACATTCGATCAGGACGACAACGACTACCTGATCGCCCACTCCAAAGACGGCACCACCAGCTTCTACAGCAACGCCTGGGATGCCGCCGCCAAGGATGACACTCAGTACGGCACCGCCACCGCCGTCTTTACCCCCGCTGCCTCCAACGCCTTCTACCACTACACCGAGGACACCCCCCTGTATGTGCTGGTGGACAATGTTGCAGGCGGCAACCAGAAGCTGCTGACGCACGATGAGGCCCTGGATCACCTGCTCCAGTCCACTGTTATTCCCGAGCGAGGGACTGTTGTGATCGATGGAACGACCTATAATATCGTGCGCGCTCAGGAGGCGCATAAAGGCCAAGGCGCCGCCTTCTTCTATGAGCACCGGTATTATCAGGCGCAAGACACAGGGGACACGGGCGAGCTTGATGCCGACCTGCTCACCGACTACCATCTGGTGCTCAACCCCAATGCACTCCAAGGTCATGTAGTGGACGACGCCGGCGGCCTGTCCATCCAAAAGGGCTCCGCCAAGCTGAGCCGGGTGTCCGACGGCAGCGCCGCCAAGACCGTCAACGGGACCGGCACCGCCGTCCACTACCGCCACCCGGTCTATAATGTGGACGACACCAAAGTCACCGTCCATCTGGGCAACAACGGCCTGCGCACCGAAAAGACCCCCACCGGGACGCTGACGGTGAAGGTAAATACGACCACTGGCAGCAATGTCCCCAGTCCCGAGCCGGAATTCACCTACAAACTGGAGCTTTACAACGTGTCGCCGGAGGGAACTGTAAACGGGAAGCTGGATACCCAGAAGGCCCCTGTCACAGTCAAGATCGGGGATGGCTCAGAGACTCCGCTGAACTCCGATGGGACCTTCCAGCTCCAGCCCGGCCAGACCGCGACCGTTTCCGGTATCCCGGCGGGAACCGCCTATCAGCTGACTGAGACGGCAATTGCGGGCTACGAAGATACTTACGAAAATTCTTATCCCGGATATGAAACCACCCCACAGGGGCGGGTCGTGTATGACTCGACTGGCAATATAGCCGCGTCCGTTACCGTCAGTCACGCTTATGACCCCTCTCAGCGAAGCTTTACCCTCACTTACAACGGCAACGCAGTTCAAGGCAGTGTGGCCAATGTCCCGTCTGCCCAGTCCAGCATCACAGGCGGCACTCAGGTAACCCTGGCCGGCGGCCCCACACACAGCGCCGTGGGCAGCGTCGCAGTGGCCTTCATCGGCTGGACGGATGCAACTAACAAGACCACTACGATCCTGTCCGCCAACGATACCGCCCCCACCATTGTGGCCAGCCCCTACACTGTCAACGCCGACACCATCCTGTATGCCGCCTGGGGCTACGACACCGACGGTGACGGCAATCCCGACGTTACAGAGGACAAGCGCACCGTGACCTATAACGCCAACGGCGGCACGTTCGGCAGTGATGAGACCAAAACCGAGACGGTCCCGGCGCAGCCCAGTTACAGGCTGAACACCACCGCCGAATTCAAGCCCACCCATGCGGATGATAACAGTACAAAGGTGGCCTTTGTGGGCTGGTCTGAGACTCAGCACAGCGACATTTACGGACTGGATGACAACTATGATGACAGCATCCTCGCCGACACGGTGGATGTCTCTTCGGAGGATAAGACCGTCTACGCCGTATGGGGCTATGACACCAACGGCGACGGCAAACCCGACGTGCAGGATGAGTCCTATGGCATCACCGCTTCTGTTGATGGAGGCAACGGCTCCATCACGCCCCCGACCCGCTATGTGATCGCCGGGACGGATGCCGAATTTACCATCACTCCCGATACAAACTACGCCCTGGACACCGTCACCATTGTGAAGCAGGATGTCGGTGGTTCCACAGTGGAAACTAAGACCTACCCCAACGACGGGGAGCACAACATCCCCGGCTATACCAGCGGAACCCTCACCTTGAGTGATGTCCGGTCCGACTACGCCATCACCGTCACCTTTGCGGTGGATGCGGACAAAGACGGCACTCCGGACAAGTACGACCGCACCCTGACCTATGACGCCAACGGCGGATATTTCGGCAGTGAGGGCACGACCGAAAAGACGGAGACCGGCCTGAACGACGGGGACAGACACACTCTGAAATCCACAGACGAGTATCATCCCTCCCACGCCGACCAGGACGGCCATAAGGTGCTGTTCATCGGCTGGACAACAGATACTTCCGCACAGAATAAAGTCTATAAGCGCGGCGATACTCCGCCCAAAACCTCCACGCGCCTGACCATCAGCGGCGATATGACGGTCTACGCAGTGTGGGGCCTGGACAGTGACGACGACAGCACGCCGGATGTCACCGAAGATGACCACCACATCACCGCCACCGCCGGGCCCAACGGCTCCATCAATCCTGAAGAAGCCTATGTGTCCGATGGAGGAAGCGCCACCTTCACCATCACCCCCGTCAGCGGCTACGCCGTGGACACCATCACCATTGACAGCACAGCGCATAAAAATGACGGAACGGCTCCCGCCCCCGGCACCAGCTGGACTTCCTACACCTTTAAGGATGTGACGGAGGATCACACGATTTCTGTCACCTTCGGTCTGGACGAGGACGACAACGGTGTGCCTGACGCCAACGAGCCGGAAGACGCCTATACCCTGACCTACCACGCCAACGGCGGCGCGTTCGACGGTCAAACTGATCCATATGTGGTAAACGATGTGGCGGCAGGCCCGCATACTCTGAGCGACATCGCTGCTCCCACCCACGACGCTGTGGAGTACAACGGACAGCAGGATGTCCCCGTCCTCTTCATCGGCTGGATGACTAAGGACAATCAGGGAACCATTTACAGCGGCAACGACACCGCCCCCGACACCGTGACCTCTGTCGCTATGGATGAGGACAAGGCGGTCTGGGCCGCCTGGGGCTATGACGAGGACGGCAACGGCGAGCCCGATGTCACTGAGACCCAGTACACCGTCACCGCCCGCGTGGAGGGCGAGGGCGGCTCCATTGATCCGACCAGCAAGACCGTAAACGCCGGAGAGGACGTGGAGTTCACCATCGACGCTGAGGACGGCTATGCCCTGGACACCATCCAGGTGAACGGTAAAACTGAGTACACCAACGACGATATAACCGCTCCTTTTGAGGGCATCTGGACGCTGGAAAATGTTCAGGAAGCGGCCGAAGTTGTGGTCACCTTTGGCGAGGACGAGAATGGCAACGGCGTGCCCGACGACAAGGAGGAGCCGGAGGAGGAGCAGTACACCGTCACCGCCTCCTCGGACAACGAGGAGCAGGGCTCCATCGATCCCACCGAGGCGACCGTAGACGCCGGAGATGATCTGCCCTTCACCATCCACGCCGAGGACGGCTGTGCCCTGGACTACATCACCGTCAACGGCGATGTGGTCTACTCCAACAACGACCCGGAGAACGCCTTTACCGGCAGCTGGACCCTGGAGGATATCCGGGAGGACAGCGAAGTGGTGGCCTATTTCGGTGCAGATGAGGACGAAGACGGCGTGCCCGACGAGCCCTCCTACTGGACCATCGAAGCCTCCGCCGGAAGCGGCGGCGGCATCGACCCGGGGGGATGTGTTCGTCCCGGACGGCGGGGACCAGCGCTTTGACTTTGACCCCGACCGCGGCTATGAGATCGACCGTGTCCGGGTGGACGGAGACAGTGAGCGTGTCCGCAGCTCCTACACCTTTGAGGAGGTGACGGAGAACCACACCATCCGCGTCACCTTTACGGAGACCGACGAGGGCGGTGACGATGATGACGACGACGATGACGACGATGACGACGGCGGCATCACCTATCTAACCATCACCGCCACGGCCGGCGAGGGCGGCTCCATCAGCCCGGACGGCCGGGTGCAGGTGGCCTATGACCGGAACAAGAGCTTCATCATCCAGGCGGACGAGGGCTATGAGCTGGCGGACGTGCTGGTGGACGGCAGGAGCGTGGGAGCCGTGGGCCGCTACACCTTCGAGAAGGTGCATAAGAACCACACCATCACCGCTGTCTTTACCGCCAGCCAGAAGCTGAACGGCGTGGACCGCTGGCTGAATACCCGGGACCACATCGCCTACCTCAGCGGCTATCCCGACGGCACCTTCGGCCCTGACCGGAACATGACCCGGGCCGAGGTGGCTCAGATGTTCTACGCCCTTCTGAATGACCAGAATGTGCCCGCCACGGTCTCCTTCTCCGATGTACCCGACGGCGCCTGGTACGCTGACGCAGTGGAGACGCTGGCCTCCCTGGGCATGTTCACCGGCTATCCTGACGGCACCTTCCACCCCAACAGCACCATCACCCGGGCTGAGTTCGCGGCGGCGGCCCTCTCCTTCGCCGATATGGCTCCCAGTGCCCGGTGCAGCTTCCCCGATGTGTCCGCGCAGGACTGGTTCTACCCCTATGTGGCCAGCGCCGCAGAGTACGGCTGGATCGGCGGCTACCCCGACGGCACCTTCCGCCCCAGCGGCTCCATCACCCGGGCCGAGGTGGCCGTGATCGTCAACCACATGCTGGGTCGGACCCCGGACCAGAGCTTCGTGGACCGCAGCCTGGACCGGCTGGTCAGTTTCTCTGTAAGCGTCAAATATAATATGAGATAAAAAGAACGAGAGCAGCCAATACTTTGTCTGCTCTCATTCTTTGCTTCTGGAAGCAATAAAATTTTGAGACTACAATTTAAGCAGGGCGCTCAAATTCGTCAGAGCAGACTGCATGGAAAAGTACAGCAAGAAATTCAGCGGAACGCAAGCGCCTGTCAAGGTGTCTATGGGAAAGAGATTCCAACAAGGGGAGATTGTGCTTCCAGGCAATAGTAGATACAGTTCGAATATTTCGTTCCACCGCCTTCCAGTTCGTCCCATACTTCCTGGCGACATCGGGATACAGCCACTTTGTCACCAACAAAAGCCTGTCTTGCTGTTCCACGCACAAAGATACTGCATAAGCGGTATGGAGAAATCCTTTGTAATTAGCGGATATTCCAAGCTGGTATAATAGATCACAAATGGCTGAGGAGGCAACCATCGTATCATCTCCTTATATGGTTTCTAAAGACTTTATTAAATATTTCAATCCCTTTAAGTGGAGATTAGAACATCATCCTTGTCAAGAATATTGAGTGCTGATTTTGCCCGGGTAGATGATCTGGGCGTGCTTGTACCAACGCCAATCCAGGCGTTGTCCGCAATGGTCACAAAAGTTCTGGCCTTCACGTTCCAAAGTGGCCATACACGCGGGACAGACAGGAAATGTGGTCAATCCGGCCGGGGATGTAAAGCCATTGCTTGAGAAACCAGGAGCGGTTTGTTGCGCAGCAGCAACTTTGTAGTCGATTCAGGCGGAATATCAGACATTCCGAATATGTCAGGCGAGTCTCGGAAAAGAAAACCAGGGTCACGCTCAATGAATTCAAAAAACGGGATATCGGATTGAATGTAGACAGCTAGATAGGTAATAAAACGCTGGGATCTGGTTCCTGCTTCATAGAGCGTCCCAGATAAGAAAGAACCAAATCTTGTTCCACAAGTGCATCCCAGCAGCGATGCGCCAAGCGTATCACGCTCTTGTACACAGTTTCAGGCTTTTTATGAAGCAGTCTGGCAACATCGGGGTAAATATGTTTCGTTGCTTTAATATCGGACATGGAGATATGCTGTTCAAATAAGAGGTCATTGGTAATGTTTAGAGCAAGAACGAGTGGACGAATATTCGGACGAGTTGTACCAAAAATATTGCGCAGGAAAATTTCTGTGTTTGCCATAAAAGAACCACCTTCATAAGATAGTTCCATAATATGACAAGATCAGACAGATAGACGACATGGGATAAAACAGGACAAAACTTCCTTGTTTTCCACACCGCGGTGCCAATAATCCCTATTGGAAAAAAGCGGGCTTACCAATGGCAATCCCGCTTTCACAAGATATATTCTATTTCTTTGTAATACAACATTCTGGGGGAATATTTTCCGGGAGCAGCTTTGCGGCCCAGTTCTTGTCGGTAACTGCCAGTCCGGGTGCCTTGGAAAACACATGAACCAAATATCGGTATGGATCAAGGTTATTCTCCCTGGCCGTTTCAATCAGACTGTAAACAATGGCGCTGCTCTGAGCACCGCCCTCCGTATTGGCGAACAGCCAGTTCTTCCGCCCCATCACAAAGGGTTTAATGCCCGCTCCGCCCGGTTGTTGCTTATTTCCAGACGCCCGTCCTCTAAAAAGCGTTTCAGATATGGCCACTGCTCCCGCAGATAGTACAGCGCCTTTCCCAAAGAGGACTTGGGCGGGGCGGTCTTCGTTTCCGCCCATGCCAACAAAGCGTCCATCACCGGCTTGACCGAGCCAGACGCTGGATATAACGTTCTTCCGGCGGCAGATCCGCTAGTTCCTTTTCAATGGCGAAAAGAATATTACAGTATTGCAGTCCCTCCAACGCCGTGCAGCCAACCTGCTGCTCTTTTGGCAAGGCGTTCACCGCCTCGTCAAACTTTCGCCGCAGATGCGCCCAGCAGCCAACCACCCGGATGTTCTCCGGCAATCGGTGGTAGCCGGAATACCCATCCGCATGGAGCCAGCCCGTAAAGCCCTTGAGGAATGCTTCGGCATTCTCCGCCTTCCGGTTCTGCTGGTACTCATACAGAACTATGGGATGCTCGGCGTCTCCGCCAGTCCGGTACAGCCACATATAGCACTTGCTCCTGGCTGTCTGCCCTTCCAACTTCAGCACCTGCAAGGTTGTTTCATCCGCATGGAGAACCTCGCGCTGAAGCAACTGCCGGTGCAAGTGGTCATAGATGGGCCGCAGCCAGTCCTCCGCCACCCGCAGCACCCAGTTGCTCATCGTCTGCCGGGAGAGCATCACCCCAGCACGATTCCATTCCTGTTCCTGCCGGTACAGCGGAGCGTACATCACAAACTTCTGCACCATGATATGGGCCACAGCCTCCGGGGAGGCATAGCTGCCCGAAATCAGGGGAGGCTCTTTGGGGGCTTTCAGGATAGGTGTTTCCGTCCCTGTCTGCTTGCAGTTCTGGCAGGCGTATGTAAAATAAACATCTTCCCGGATCTTCACCTGGGCAGGGACCATTACCAGAGTACGGCGCACCTCGGTCCCAATCTCTGTCATGAGCGTACCGCATTCAGGACAGTTACGTTCAGACTCCGGGACGCGGTGCTCCACCACCTCAACAGGGATGTTCTCAGGCAGAACCTCCTCCACACGGGAGGATCGCTTCTGCCGGGTATGAGCGGCAACCCTGGTTTCCCTCGTGGCAGTCCTCCTGGTAGACAGCCATGCTTCCGTCTCATCAAACATGAAACTCAGCTGGCCAACCAACTCCTCCTTCGTCTGCTCGGAGGATGTCCCATAGACCTTCTTTTTGTATGTCGCACCTGTTCCATCAGCCAGTCCAGCTTCTGGTTCAGTTCGTCTCGTTCCGCCTTTAGAGACTCATATTCCACACGGGAAATGGTCATCATTTCTGTGCTGCTTGTGGTAATGTTCACTTCGTTTTTCATATCTTTATTATAACATAAAAACCCTTGAAATACCAGTTCTTTCAATGGTTTGCGAGAAAATAGCATCCAATTTTCAATGCTATACCATACTCAGGCCAGTCACTGCTTTGTGCGCTTTGGGCTGTTCGATCTTCAGCCCTTCCATCAGCAAGCGGTACTGCTGCGGCGTCAGCATCTTAACCTCAACTTCGGACCTCGGCCACTGGTACGCTCCCTGCTCCAGCCTCTTGTAGAGGAGGATGAAGCCATCCCGTTCCCAGTACAGCCCTTTTATTCGGTCCCGCTTTCGCCCGCAGAACAGAAACAGTGTGTTGGTGAATGGGTCCAGTTCAAACTGCTGCTGTACCATCGTGGCCAAACCATCGATCCCTTTGCGCAGATCTGTATATCCACAGGCGATGTAGACCTTGTCTGATCCGGTAAAATCGTTCAGCATTGTCCAGCAGCTCCACCAGAGTCCGCAGCAATTCCGGCCCCATTTCCTGATACAGATCAATGCTGCTACTCCCGATGTTGAGTGTAGCGGTACGTTCCGAATTATTTCGCAATGGTTGCGGTGCTGGCAGTTCTACAAATGTGCCCCCAGAACGTCCCTCGGCGTCTTTCCTACCTATACCGGACAGAACCTCTCTTTCCCATCGGTAATATGTTGTTGGCGTGATGCCCCGCTGGCGGCACCACTCCCGCACTGACAGCCCGCTGCTCCGGCAGTCCTGTATTGCCAATCCCCATTTCTGAACCTTTGCCTGGTGCTTCAGTTCATTGCTCGTCATCCGGATACACCGCCTAATAGTTAATAGTGCCGGAATGTCTCAAAACGTTCCACCACTATTCTCTCATGTCTGTCTACCCGTCACTTTACTTGACGCTTACGTTTCTCTGACCTGAACAGCAGCCACTGGGCCTTCTACCCCATCATGGAGGCTTCAAACAGCCACGACCACATCAAGGCCGGCGGCTCCGAGCAGTGGACCAGCATCAACAACTGATCCCGGCTTCCCTCTGTCCCGTAGAAAAAGGGCCCGTGGGCACGACAAGTCGTGCTCACGGGCCTTCGTTTTTCTATACTTTTTTCTTGTCGTCCGTGCTTTCTGCCATCTCAATGCAGTTCTACTGATAAACTCCTGTGCCGATGGGCAAACCGCAGCTGCAAATTCAGGCCATTTTCAGGTATCCACCACTCTAAATATCTATGCCTATCCAAGGCAGCGGCCAGTCAGGCGGTAGGGGACTTCTTGATCTCACGACTAAAAGAAAGATGCGCAATCATGCCCAAGACGCCTTTTATAGAAATAGTAAAACCCCGAAAGTCTTGCACTCAAAGGTTTAATAGTGACAAGTAACTATTTGCCGCAGAGAACGGTGTGACCCGAAGGTCACGCCGTTTTTCTGCGTCCATAGGTTGTTTCTGTAGTAATCGTTTCGGAAATAACGGGAATTTCTACATCGTCCATGAAGTTGAAGTAAATCTTAACTTTCTGCGTCCGCTTGCCGCTGGACTTGTCCGGCGCAAAGACAATGATCTTCTTGATATACTCGTTGACGATAGTCTGTGTCAGTTCTTTCACGTCCACATATTTGTGTGTCAGAGCGATAAAGGCGTTCAAGCCCTCATCCATTTCTTCCCGTTGTTCCACCCATTCCTCGATAACGTCAATTTCGAGCCTTAACCGTTCCTGTTCTTTCTCATAGTCAGCGGACATCTTCTTGTATCTGTCCTTGCTGATCTCACCGAGAGCGAAGTCCTCATACAGCCTTGAAATGATGACATCCAGAGAAGCGAGACGCTTTTTCGCCTGTTCCACTTTCTTTTTGTCATCACGGATGCTTTGCTCATGGTCGGCTTTTCGGCATTGAAGATATTCCTCCTGGAAACCATCTACGTCGTTGCGGATATACTCATTGACTGCCCGGATGCGTTCCAGAACGATGTCACGTAGCGTATCCTCACGGATATAGTGGGCAGTACAAGTGCCACGGTTGCTCTTGTAGTGATTGCAGACGTAGTGATCCTGCTTGCCCTCAAAACTCTTGCTTGTGGCAAAATGGAGCTTGCCGCCGCAATCGGCGCAGAACAGAAGACCGGAGAAGAATCCCTGCCGTTCCGCTTTTGCGGGGCGGCGTTTGTTTTTCCTCAGTTCCTGCACCCTGTCAAACTGTGCCTGTGATACAATCGCTTCCTGTGTGTCCGGCAGATAGAACATATTCTCCGGGTCATTGGGTATCCGCTTTTTCAGCTTGTAGGATTTGGAATAGGTCTTGAAGTTGACGGTACAGCCGGTGTACTCCTGCCGTTCCAGAATGCCAACCACAGATTGACCAATCCAATGATACGGTCTTTCGGGCATCGGCTTTTTCTTCTGCTTGGCGTACAGAGCCTTTGCGGTCAAAATCTGCTTTTCTTCCAGAATCCTCGCAATCTGCTCCGGTCCCTTGCCGTCGATGCTCATATCAAAAATCATCTTGACAACGGGAGCCGCTTCCTCATCCAGAATCCAATGCTCCTTGTCCTCCAGGTCACATCGGTAGCCATAGGGCGGCTTACCCATGTGCCTGCCACTGGTACCACGCTGATGCAGGCTGACACGGACTTTCTTACTGGTGTCTCGTGGATACCACTCGTTAAATAGATTACGAATAGCAGCCATGCCCTCGCTGTCGCCCCGTTCGCTGTCCACGCCATCGTTGACGGCAATAAACCGCACATCATAGCTCGGAAAGATAATGTCCGTGTATTGCCCGACAGTCAGATAATCACGCCCAAAGCGGCTGAGGTCTTTGACCAGCCAGCAGCCCACAAGCCCCTGTTTGACAAGCTCAAAGCCTTCCTGTACGCCGGGACGATTGAAGTTCGTCCCGGTATAACCGTCATCCACCAAGATTTTCAGATTGGTGTACCCATGATCTTTTGCGTATCGAGTCAGGTATTCTTTTTGATTCTGTATCGAATTTGATTCATCAGCCTTGCCGCCCTTGGCATCTTCTTTAATGTCCTCTACGGACAGACGGCAATAGATGATGGTAATTTTCTGCTGATCCAACATAACGTCCTCCTTTACGGTTGGGTCAGCTGACAGAATCGGTGTGCATGATTGTATTATATCATAACTTTGAGTCTTAATCATGAACAAATCGCCCCTTTCTCGGAAAAATGAGCCGTTTTACCTTATCGGCAAGCGGCTCACTTCCTGCACATTCAGTTTCAATGACATACCATGTGTTCCCGATCTTACGCTCAATGGTGGTGTGGAACGGAGAAGTCAGAGCTTCCCAACGCTTTCGGCATTCTTCCAAAAGTCGATGGGCGGCTCAAAACCGGGTCAAAGCAGGAGGTAATGTCAACATATCCGATGGCATCCTTAACTTCTTCCATCGGGGCATCTTCCATAATCATCTTGTTAATTTCATCCATAGTTTTCTTCATAGGCAAAATCCTTTTTATCGGTGAATATCGTGTTTTGTGTACTGCGGTGGGTGTACGCCTTGATGATCTCCGGCGGGATGCGGTCAAGAATACCCTTGATGCGCTCATAATCGCTGTGAAGTCTCATTTCCTGCAACTTCTTGACGGTGCTTTCTCACTTTCTTCCAGAGCAGCGGTCAGATCGGCGTTTTTTTTCCAATGCTTTCTGCTTGCCGTCTGCCGTTTTGAAGAACTTTTCGTATTTCTTCATCTGCGTTTCCATGGCGGCAACATCGGGGATATACTTTTCAAGAAACGCCGCAATCTGTGCGGAACTCTCTTTGTAGTTCGTGAACTTCATATCGGAGAGCAGTTCTGCCAGCTTGTCATGCTGCTTGTTCAGGCGAGCCATCTGCTTGAATACCCTTGTGGGGATATGGTCACGCCCGGTCTCGCTGGCACTCTCACCACGTTCCAGATCGGGGTATTTCTTGACCATGTGTTCCCAATACTTGTCCTGCCATTGTGTCAGTTTCTTCTTGTTACCTAAAATTTCCTTGGCACACAGCCTTTATCCTCGGTCAGAGGGACAAAACAAAGGTGCATATGAGGCGATTTCTCGTCCAGATGCACCACAGCGGATATAATTGTTTCGGGAGCTTGATTTTGCTTGATGAACTCCAACGCTTCATTGAAGAACTCTTTCAACTCGGAGCGTTTCTTCCCCTTGAAGAACTCTGGCGTAGCGGTGATGAGAGCTTCCACCACACGAACGCTGTCCGAGCGTGTGCGGCATCCTGCTTCCGCAATCTGACGCTCGGATTCTGCTCGGTACTTTCTCTCCGGCTTGATAAGGTGGAAATTGAGGTGTGTACGGGACGGATCAATGTCGGGATTGCTTGCGTATTTCTCCTTGGTGCGCTCGTTGTGCGCTTCAATGCCGCTGATCTCCGGTCCCTTGTATTTCGCAAATCTCAAAATAGCGTACTGTGCAGTTGCCATTATTTGTCCCTCCTTTTCTGCCATACGATGTCGTAGACCAGCACATCGGCAAGCTCCACGACTTCCTTGTATCGGATACTTTCTCTCTGTAATTTTGCGGACAGGTTGGAAACACTGTCGCTCCATCCGTACTCGTCAGCAAGAAGATCAACGACCTCCTGCATGGTCATCCCGGTACGGATGATCTGTGCCTTTATTTCGTTGCGTACATTCATATTGATAAAATCCTCCATAAATTTTGTTTGTGTTTCGGTGAACGCTCTCCACTTCAAAGCGGAGCAAATACACCGAATGGCGAAAAATCTGCAATCTCTGAAATCCGTTCAGAATTTCGCTTGTGATGTCCTGTCCATATATGACCATATCCCACTTTACTGTTCCGTGTGATTTGGTCTGGAACAGAGAAAATACCTATTGTTCCGTGAACAGAGTACATTGTTCAGAGAAGCACGATTTCGTGAAATGGTTTTGTTCTGCGGTCAAAATCTTTCCTGTTTTCACTTCCATTGATTTTCAATGCCCGAAAACAGGGTGTCTGCGGGCAATCTTGAAAAAAGAAAGTGAAATGGACTGAAAAGTACGTGTACTTGCCGTACCATGTGTACGGCAAATACATTCTGTACTCCAGTACGCTTGGTACGGATGGTACACGTATTTTCGGGTCGATACCATTTTTACAGAAACGGTCTTTGCAGAAGCTCAATGCCGACAAATCCTCTGGCATACCTCCCGCCGCCGATATTGACCTTGTTGGTGTACTCAATGTTGTACCGGCTCTCATTCTGTTTGAGGAACGAGCAAAAGCTCTTTTGAGAAAGACTGCCCAAGGCGTTATCGTCACACCATAGCTTGTATATGGCATACAAATTTCTGGAACTGACCTCATTATCTGCCTTGAAGCGGATATATCCTTCGGAGCTTAAAAACTCGATGATGTTGTTTCCGTCCGATACGGCAGCGTCCATGTTGTCCTGTGCCGACTGGCTGACCGTAAAGTTGTAATCGTTGTCGATCAGACGGCGCAGCCCCTCCAATGCCCACAGGAAGATGCCCTCCGCTTCGGCGCACATCTTTTCAGCGATATACGGATCGTCCTTGCGGTTGGGATCTTTCTCCTTGGTGGAGAGGATGATCTGTCTGCGGAAAAAGCCAACGCTGCGGTCATAGAGGGATTGCAGGACACCGTTGCCCAAGCCGATGAAGCGCACATACAAATCACCTTGATAGCTCTGTTGTCCCTTTTTCTCCAAATCCATCGGCAGCTCCGCTGTGATAATCGCCTTGATGTTGTTGGTCTGGGGGAGAGCTTCCAGTTTCATATCATCGTCCAGCATCACAAGCTCATGTTCCAAATCTGCACGAGCAAAGGGACTTGTCTCCACCTTTGCGATACTGCCTGTGTTCATGTTGCTGCCAAGCAGCGCACGAAGGACGATACCGATGCGGCTTTTCCCCTCGCCGCCCTTACCGATCAGCAGGAGCATCTTCTGTCCCTTGGTGGAGGGGATAAAGCAATATCCCATAAACTCCTGCAAGGTCAGAATGTCCTCCGGCTCTAAAAGTTGGGATAAAAAATGCAGCCATGTCACAGGCTGCGGAGCATCGGGATTATAGGCAACGGGCAGACGGTTGCGGCAGAAATCCTTTTCGGGACTGAATGTGCCGTTCAGATAGTACGTGCCGTTCGCCACATGGATACGGTCTTGGTACAGAGATAGCTTTGCGGTGCAGCACTCCATACGCATGACATCCAGCAGATTGGTGACTTTCTTTGCAACGCCGCTGGTCACATAATACTTGATGCGGTCATAGATGACCTTTTTCAAGCGGTTTTCATCGTGTACTCTGCCATTGACCGTGAAAAAAGCATCGTTCACCGTGACCATCGGATAGTCCCGGAGAAATTCTTCACAGAATACAGTTTCGTTGATTTTCTTTCCGTCAAACCACGCTGGACACTCAAAGGGCGAGGTCTGCATCTTTTCTTCGCTCATGGCGCACATCCTCCTTTTTCTTTCTTGTGGTGTAGTCCTGTAGGAACGTAATCTTGCCATTCTTCATCAGCTCGTCCACCACAGCAACACGTTCTTCCAGATCGCCTACGGTCAAAATATCTGCCAGATATTCGATACAATCAATCATCTGGCAGGCTTCCACAAAGCGATCATCCAGAGCATCATCCGGCGTTTTCGGTGCATACCACACTTTCCAATCTTCCAGCAGATGCAAATAATCCGTCAGCACTCGGAAGCACAGCATTTCGTCCTCCCGGAACTGACGGATATAGGGATGCTTTAACTTGTGGGGAACTGCCACAGGCTGTCCCGGCTCGATGCTGATACCGAAGTCCGCAGGCAGTCTTTGCGCCGCTTCGTAGCTGCTCAGATCAAAGAGCCTTGCCACGAAGTCGATCACATCCCCCTTGGCTCCGCAGCCAAAGCAGAAGAAATATTCCTCGTTCAGCTTCAAGCTCGGATGCCTGTCATTGTGGAACGGGCAGCAAGCCATACCGTTGCGGCTCACTTTCAGCCCGTAGTGTTCGGCGGCTTGCTTTACGCTGATTGCCGCCTTGATGCTTTCATAAATGTTCATCGCATTCCTCCATAAATTTTTCTCGACGATTTTTGTTCGTCTGCTTGAATATACGGAAAAAATGTCTATAGACCGAAAAATCACGCACAAATGCAGGAAAACAAAAAAGCCGCCCTGCAATTTTGCAAAAATGCAAAACGCAGGACGGCGATTGTTCACAGAAATGATGTTGATTTTATTCCACTTATGGAATATAATATAAAGTAATACAGGAATGGAGAGTGATACCGATGAAATATCTTTCTACCTTTGAGGTTGCAGAAAAATGGGGCATTTCCCACCGCCGTGTCGGTATCCTCTGTAATGAAAACCGCATCCCCGGCGCACAGAGGGCGGGCGGACGATGGATTATCCCCGAAGACGCAGAGAAGCCCGCCGATGCAAGAGTCAAGAGCGGAAAATATATCAAGTCAAAAACAAAAGATTGATGCCAATAGGAAAGGGAGGCGCAGAGCATGGAGCGCAAATACTTATCCGGCAACATCAGAGAGCGTTTGCAGGATTTGATGAAAGAACGTAAGATCACGCAGAGTGAGCTTGCCGCAAAAATTGGAATGGATGTCAGCACACTCAGCAGATTTATCAGCAATGCAACAGGCAAACTCAGTGACGAAAATATCAAAAAGATCGCAAAGGAATTTGAGGTATCCACTGACTTCCTGCTCGGCGTTACCGATATTCCCGACCGCATGAATTACGATATAGCCGAACTCGGCTTGTCGGTACAGGCGGCAAAAAATCTCTACACAGGAAAGGTCAATGCTGAGGTTGTCAATCGCTTACTGGAAAACAAAAACTTCGCCGCAATGACCAATATGATCGCACACTATTTTGATGATACCCTTGCCGCTGGATATGCCGCACAAAATCAGATGTATGCCACATTGAGTGCGCTGTTGATGGGAGAAGCAAAGCAGCATCCCGAAGATAGAGAAGCCATTACAGAAACCGCAAAGACTATCAGCGTTTCCAGAATGTCGATGTATCAAGCTGATCTGACCGCTATTCAGAATACCTTTATGAACGTGCTGAAAGAAATCAAGAAAGAGATCGGCTCCAATGTCTCGGATGCTCAAGCCATGAGCAAAGAAGCGGCACAACAGATGTACACCGAACTGACAAAGGGGCAGGATGTAACAAAGCTGAATGTCACACCCGAAATGGTTGCCGAAGCGATCACGGGCAGCGTCAGCGGCATGGATGGTGTTGCCCCCGAAGCGTTAAAACAATTCAACCAGGCATTGATCGGTCTGCTCACGGTCAAGCCAACAGAAGATGAACATGACGGCAGTTGATAACGAAAAGCTGTGTGTGCTGGCACAGACCGGGGACATGGATGCGCTGAACAGTCTTGTTGAAAATAATATGCGGTTTATACGAATGACAGCACATGAGATATGGAGCGCACAGATAGAAGTCAATCGGTCACTCGGCGTTACCTTTGACGATCTTGTGCAGGAAGGCTGTCTGGGACTGATGGGATGCGTGGAGAAATATAATCCCGATGGCGGCAACAAATTTTCTGACATACGCAGCTCCGGCAATCCGCAATTCGATGCTTGACTACATACGAAGTCAGAGTACATCATTTGAAGCAAAGAACATGGGTGAGATCGTCAGTCTGGACGAGGTGACGAAATTTGAAAATCGGGATCGTCATGCCTTTGTTCCCGATTCCAACATGACCAATCCCGCACAGATTTATATTGCCAAAGAAACGCACGAAGAACTTCACGCCGCCCTTGATACAATCAGCAATAGAGAGTGTGAATACCTGTTGTACCGTTTTGGATTTGAGGACGATATGGAACATCCCTTGACGGAGACAGCGAAGCATTTCTTCTTGTCGGAGAGCAGAGCGAAATCCACGGAGAAGCTGGCATTGGATAACGTATGGCTGGAGCTACCGTGGTGGTTTCACTAACGGGAGCTGATCGCTGCGGCGGGTTTTTATATACCTCTTGCGCCCCCGTTGTCACAGCAAATCTCTCCGCATAGCTTCAAGATTTCCTATGCCAACTACACACGAACAGCCGGATTTTGCTCATGCTAAATCCTTCGTTTTGTGTTCCTTTCTGCCCACAAAATCCGCCTGTTCTGCTGCCACTTGAAATTGACTGTCTGGCGTGGAACAGCCCCTTTCCAGCGTCAGCGGTCGCAAAAGGTATAACACACTAGACTTTGCAAGCAAAATCGTGTGCCAACAGGGATGCTTCTCGCCCCTATTGGAAACCCAGAGCCAAGGGATTGCATCCCTCTGGACACCCGCATATTTCCCTCGAAAATGGTACCCAAACTGTAAAAATGCAGTTTGACACCATTCCTCAGAAAATACAAAACCGCTGTAATCTCCATCCTTCCGAGGATGAAAAATACAGCGGTTTCATTATCCAAATGAAGTTGATTTCATAACGCCTACTATTCATCAATCATTTGGAGGAGAAGCCAGATGGCTGGTTGGTTTGCCTTGATCCAATCCATGTCGTGCTGCTCACTAACACGGATGGCACCTGCCCTCCACTCGTCAAAATACGCCTGTCCGGTCTCGGCGTGGAGTCGGAGCTGAGCCTCCGGTGCGAGATCATCGAGTGCGATCCGCATGAGCTGCCCACGAAGTCCGGTCTGATTGCCCTCCAGATGGAACTTGGAGAAAATATATTGTAGCGTATAGTCTCCGTAATACATGAGTTCCCGATATTCGATGGAGTGTGCGTCAATATAATCGGCAGGTCTGGAAGATGTAGCCGGAGAGGACTCAATCACCTCAAAGAGATGTTCCACCGCTGAGTAGGTATCGACGCCGCCGTAACGCACACCCTGATCGTAGCAGGTCTGCTTCTGTGCGAGAATATATTTTTGCGTATCCAGAGCCTCGTCCTCAACTTCGTCAGGGAACTTATCTCGGACATCCTGAACATAGTAGGAGCCGTCACGCGGAGTCCAATACTCCTTCAGAACATATTTCCCGCCGACAATTTCAAAGGTAATGGCAACCGGTATATGACTTCCGGAAACATCGTGGAAGGTTCCACCGGAATAACCGAATCCCTGATGAAGTGCCAGTCCGTAGACAGTGACCATCTGAGTATGGTCAGAGGAATCAACTGTGGGTGTGCCACTAAGTTCTTTCTGATCCAGCAAAACAAAGCTCGCGCAGTGGTACAGGCCATCCGGCTTGGAAGGCTTATTTTCTGTCAGAATCGCCTCATTGATTGCTTTTGATAGCAGGACAGAGGAATGATCTGCACCGATAAAATCTGTCACGCCACCATCCCGAATGTCGATGCGTGTATCAAGGTCATCCGCCAAGGCCAGATAGATATACATGGGGTCTTCATCTATCCAACTTCCGCCGATCCAAAGCTCATACATTTCATTGATCTCATAGACGCGAATATACAGCCCGGAGCCTGTCTCAATGTACTTGAACTGGTCAAAATCACTCCAAGTCAGATCGTAGCCCTTCTGCGAAAGCATGATGACATCATTCAGGGAGAGCTTGCGGTTGGGCATAATCTGTACCGTGCTGTCTTCGCCATCGTTTTGTTTGAATGCTTCCCCGGTGCAGTGGAACTTCTCGCCATCCTTGACTTTGACATAAACGAAGTTGTCGGAATCCTGCTCGACAAATACGAGGTCATCGCCGTCATGTCTGAAATGGTTAACCAGCCCATATCCGCCATGTCCGTCATCGGTCATGATAACGGTATCGCCATCAAGCATAAAGCTTCCTGTTCCGATATAGCTGCTAAGCATTCCTTCGTAATAAGTGAAGGTGCCGTCTTCGTAGAGGGTGATTGTAAAACTGCCCCCAAAGCCTTCTCCATCATAGAGATAGGTTTTTCCGGCAATATCACCTCGGTTGTCTCCGCTGTTATAAAACAGGTGAATCACTTCATCACCAGTTCCGTTATAGCCACCACCTTCAACTTCATGCAGCGGCTGTACCTCCAGATGAATATACCATCCATCATTGGCATTTACACCATTCTGGCTATACTTCAGAACGCGATCATAGTCACTGGGAGCTCCCTCATGTCTCATAAATACGGAATAGCCATCAGCATCCGGAGACAACTGGCGGATTTCCTCCTGCGGCATATACTTCAACGCATCCAAATAGTGGGATAGCAGAAATATCTTTTCCGGCTCAATCCATTCACTTCGGTCTGTAATGAAATACTTATTATCGTCATGAAACATTCTCAACTGCGCACTGTAATATTTCTGATTCTGTCCATATAAAAAGCGAATCGCTCCATCATTGGCCCAGTTGAAGTCCGAGGTAAACATGAGGTCAAAGTTATCCGCATCGACAAAAAGTTGTGAGCTATTTTCCAGTTCTTCGGCTTTGGCAATCTTCTCTACGACCATCTCTGTATCAAGCTCAGACACATTATTGCCGTTAATGGGAAACTCACGCTCTGCAGCAGGATTTGTCAAAAGACTGATTGAAAGAATAACACAGGCAGCCACGGCCAGCAGCACTACCCACACCGCAGGCTTTTCCATTTGGACAGGTTATTGATGCGTCCCTTGGTATCGCCCTCGCCAAAGGCCAGAGGAGTACCGGCGATGATACGCCGACCAGTGGCCAGAGACAGAAGCGAAGCGGAATAGTCTGCCCGAACATCGCCGTCGATCTTACGGATCACAGCCTCGTCGCAGCTCATCTCCATGTCTTTGCTTGCCAGAATAAACGCTACCCAGACAAGCGGATTGAACCAATGAATTGCCAAAGCCAAGAACGCAAGTGCTTTCATAACATGGTCGAGTCGCTTGATGTGGTGCTGCTCGTGGAGAATGATATACTCCTGTTCCTTATCTCCGAGATTGCAGGGCAGATAGATTTTCGGACGGAACAGGCCGACCACAAAGGGAGACTTGATGTCATCTGCGATGAAGATATTATCTCGAAGTGGAACTACAACAGACAGCTTGCGCCGCAATTTGACATAGGAAACGATACTATAAATAGTCATGCCTAATACGCCAGCCATCCAAGCATAGGTTGCAAATGACATTGGGGCTTCCAGTGGGTCAGCAACCAATTGCTCCTGTCCTTGCGGCAGCACCTCGTTAATTGCATCGCTGATGCCGGGGACAGGCAGAGTCACAGTGGGGTACTCGGTATGAACGATGTTATTAGGTACATATTCGATAACGCTGGTTATCGTGCCTGACTCCTCTGTTGGCGCATCAAAAGATTGTATAGAGAGAAACTGGACTCTATGGACACCGGGCACAAAAGTCGGAACAGAACAACTCCCCACAGCGCATAGGAAATGACCTTGGGTGCTTTTTCAAAAGCAAACGAAGCAATATGACAAGAGCAATCGCTACGCTTGCTGTTAAGCTCATATTGAATAGATTGGGCATAAATGTGTAGAAAAACATAGCGTTACCCCTCATTCGATCAATGACCTTCTGTAGTTCATCAATCTCCTGTTCGGAGAGTTTCTTTCTCGTTCCAAACGCAGCAAGGAAGGCAGGCAGTGAGCCGCCGAAGGTTTCCTCTACATACTGCTCACTGTGCCGAGCATAGTATTCCTCTCTCGAGATCAACGAAGTGACTGTGCCATCTTCATTCTTAAACAAGCCTCGCTCACACAGACGGCGCAAAACCGTGTGAGAAGTGCTTTTCTTCCAATTAAATTCTTCTGCGCCGATCTTAGCCATTTGACCGGATGTTATCGGTTCCCGTTCCCAGATAATATCGGCAAAATGAGCCTCAGCAGTTCCCATTTTCAAATCAGACATATACTTACACCTCCTGTGTTACAATCTGTAGTACGCATTTATATTTTACAGCTTGTAACACGGAAAGTCAATAGAGTTCACGGAAAAGCTACAAAAATTGCCCGCAGGATTTTTCCCACGGGCAATGAAAATGTTCAGCTATCCAAAGACTTATACTCAGTCACGGTTTTCAAATACGTTTCTGGATCACCGTTCAAGATAAGGTCTGCATACTCTAAAGGAGCGTTGTAGATCAGATAGTCAAGCTCTGAACGCTCGTACATATTACGTGCAACCTCATTCTCCACGGCAATCGTATCAATTGCAATCATGCTGCCATCGCTAAATTTTAGTTCCACACAGCAGTTATCCATATTGTAGGCACAAGATATTAAGGCTTTCATGGTATGTCCTCCATAATTCATTATAAGGAAAAACCCCGTCTGACTTCCTGTTAGAAATCAGGCGGGATTTGTCTGTATGCACCCGGAAACCGTCAGCTAACAGTTGATAAGTAAATTAGTTCCTTATCACTGTTAAGCCAAGGACTTCCGGGGTTTTCTGGTGGTGCGGCTGACGGGAGTCGAACCCGTACGCCCATAGGACACAAGCACCTCAAGCTTGCCAGTCTACCAATTCCAGCACAGCCGCAAATCAGCGGCTCTTTCAGAACCGCTTAATTATTATACAATTTTACAGGGTTTGTCAATGGATTTTTACTGGGTTTCCTGACCGCCCCGCATCGCCTCGTGCTCCCGGCGCAGCTCCTGCCAGAGCTGGCGGGAATCCCACGTCCGGTTGGTGGGAGTCAGCACTGCCTTCAGGAGCACAGGCGGAAACTCCGTCCTGCGCATGGTGTTCAGCAGCTGGTCCAGCCTGCCGGGCCCCAGGTCACAGAAGACCATCATCGCTTCCGGGATATCCGCCTGCTGTTTCGGGTCCTCTTCGCCTTTTCCGGCGGCCACCTGCTCCAGGGGCAGGTGGTACCGGGAAGGCTCCACCATGCGGACCCGGACCCGGAGCATCATGAGCAGAGCCCGCAGCGTCTTAAATTCATCGCCCCCGCAGTTGTATAGCAAAACTGTTTCCTTTGCCATGACAGTCCCTCCTTCTGGTCCCGCCGGAGCCGGAAGATCCGGCTCCGGCAGTTTTCCCATCCTTCGGCATTCAGGGTCCAGCTGGGACGCCTGTCACACCCCGGCCAGCGCCTGCTCCAGGTCCGCGATGATGTCCTTCACATCCTCAATGCCCACTGAGAAGCGAACCAGGTCGGGGGCTACCCCAGCCGCGGCCAGCTCCTCGTCGTTCATCTGGCGGTGGGTGGAGGAGGCAGGGTGGAGGACGCAGGTCTTGGCATCGGCCACGTGAGTGGCGATGGAGGCCAGCTTCAGACCGGCCATGAAGGTCTCCGCTGCGCTCCGGCCTCCCTTGACCCCGAAGGAGACCACGCCGCAGCTGCCGTTGGGCAGGTACTTCCGGGCGCGCTCATAATACTTGTTGCCCGGCAGGCCGGCGTAGTTGACCCACGCCACCTTGGGGTGCTTCTCCAGGTACTCCGCCACCGCCTGGGCGTTGGCGCAGTGCTTGGCCATGCGCAGGGGAAGGGTCTCCAGACCGATGTTCAGCAGGAAGCAGTTCTGGGGGGAGGGGATGGAGCCCAGGTCCCGCATGAGCTGGACGGTGGCCTTGGTGATATAGGCGCCGCCCAGGCCGAACCGCTCGGTGTAGGTCACGCCGTGGTAGCTCTCGTCCGGGGTGCACAGGCCGGGGAACTTGTCTGGATAGCGGGTCCAGTCAAAGTTGCCCGAATCCACGATGGCCCCCCCCACCTGGAGGGCATGTCCGTCCATATACTTGGTGGTAGAGTGGGTCACGATGTCGGCCCCCCACTCAAAGGGTCGGCAGTTCACCGGGGTAGCAAAGGTGTTGTCGATGATCAGGGGGACCCCATGGCTGTGGGCCGCATCGGCAAACTTTTCGATGTCCAGCACAGTCAGGGCCGGGTTGGCAATGGTCTCCCCAAAAACGGCCTTGGTATTGGGCCGAAAGGCCGCATTGAGCTCCTCGGCGGTGCAGTCCGGGTCCACGAAGGTGAACTCGATGCCCATGCGCTTCATGGTGACAGCAAACAGGTTGTAGGTGCCGCCGTAGATGGTGGAGGAGGACACCACATGGTCACCGCAGGAGGCAATATTGAAAATGGAGTAGAAGGAGGCCGCCTGGCCGGAGGAGAGCAGCATGGCAGCGGTGCCTCCCTCCAGGGCGCAGATCTTGGCCGCCACGGTGTCGTTGGTGGGGTTCTGGAGGCGGGTATAGAAATAGCCGCTGGCCTCCAGATCAAACAGCTTGCCCATCTCCTCGCTGGTCTCATAGCGGAAGGTGGTGGATTGTACGATGGGGAAATTCCGTGGCTCCCCGTTTCCGGGGCGGTAGCCCGCATGCAGGCAGTTGGTGCCGATCTGATAGTGACTCATGCTCTGATTCCTTCTTTCTCTCCGGAGCGGCGGCGCCGCTCTTCGGTACAATGTAGTTTAGATTAAACGGGTCCGCCCGTTTTGTCAAGCCCCTTCATTCGTGGCCTCCTGCCCCTGCCCCGGCTGGGAGAGCACCGCCTCCTCTCGAGTCAGGATCTGGTGGTTCCGGTAGCTCACCGGCTGTCCGGCCACATTGATCTCCACTGCCTCCACTCCGTCCAGCTGGCTCATGGTGAGGACGATGCAGTAGTCGGCCACGGTGAGGGAGATGTCCGTCAGTCCGCCGTACTGCTCCGACAGATTCAGGACCAGCACCCCCTCCTCCAGCCCCCAGCTCCGCAGGGACACCCCGCTGGGGAAGGGGCTGTTCAGCTCCTCCTCCGTGGGACCGGAGAGCAGAGCCTCCATCAATTCCCGAGGGCCCGGGTCCGCCTCCCCCTGGTAGGGCTCGCTGAGGATGGCGCTGCCGTCCTCCAGACCGGAGGCGAAATAGAGCTGGTATCCGCCCTTCTCCGCGGCAGTGCTGCAGGACCCCAGCAGGAGCAGCAGCCCCAGGAGCAGGCACATCGTCCACCGCTTCATCCCCGGTCTCCCTCCTTCCGTTTTTCCGGCACAGCGGGAAAGCCCACCGTGAACACGCTGCCCTCCGGCTGGCGGGCCCGGACGGTGACCCATCCCCCGTGGCGGCGCACCGTGTCCCGGACAATGGACAGCCCCAGCCCGGTGCCGCCGGCGGCCCGGGAGCGGGCCTTGTCCACCCGGTAGAACCGGTTGAACACCTTGGGCATGTCCTCCTCCGGGATGCCCACCCCCGTGTCCGATACCTCCAGAAGGACCTGGTCCCCGTCCCGGTACACGTCCGCCATCACCCGGCCGCCTGGCCGGTTGTACTTGATGCCGTTCTCCAGCAGGTTGAAGCAGATCTGGTATAGGTCGTCCTCTGTCCCCTGGACCACACATTTATCCTTCAAATTGGATCCCAGGGCCACCCCAGCCGCGTCCGCCACCGGCGCCAGCATGGACAGCGCCCGCCGGGTGACCGCCGACACGTCCACCGGGAAGGTCTCTGCCGCCGGCAGGCTGTCCAGCCGGGTCAGGGCCAGCAGGTGCTCGGTGATCCGGGTCAGCCGGTCTGCCTCTGTCCCGATGTCGGAAACGAAGTCCCGCAGGGTCACTTGGTCCATGGTCTCGTTCTGGAGAATGGAGTCTGCCAGCAGCCGGATGGAGGCCAGAGGGGTCTTCAGCTCGTGGGAGGCGTCGGATACGAAGCGCCGGCGCACCTCCTCCGTGGTCTGGAGACGGTCAGTGAGCTGGTTAAACTCCTCCGCCAGCAGGGCCAGCTCGTCCCGGCCCGAGGGCTGGAGCCGGTGCCCATACTCCCCCCACAATGCGGATGGCGCTGAGCAGGGCGGTAAAGCGGGAGGAGAGCATTTGGGCGAAAACAGGCTCATCACCAGGGTCACCGCCGCAACCACCAGGAGATGCTCCGCAAATTTTTCTGTAAGTTCAACAACAGCGCGCCCTGGACCGCGTCCTCCTCACAGATATAGACGCAGCCGATGGTCATATTGCGGTACACGATGGGGACCGCCGCCGTGGAACGGAACACCTGGCCGCTGAACTCGGAGCAGGTCACGTCATTCCCCCCAAGGGCCAGCACCACCTCCTGATAGAGGGCATAGCGGTACTGGGGTTCTTCCGGCTCCTCCTGGACCGGGGCGGTCTCCGCTGTCTCCCCACGCTTCTCCCTGGGCTGGGTACTGTCGTACAGAATCAGCCCTGCGGGGTCGGTGACCACTACCCGGGTCAGGCCGCTGCTGTCCAGCATGGTCATGACCCGCTCCACCTGGTCCGAGGTGAGCAGCTCCAGCTCCATCAGGGCAGAGGCCATCACCGCAGCCTGGCTCTTCAGCGAATCCCGCTTGGAGCCAAACAGCAGGTCCTGGGAGGCCAGCACCGGGTAGGTGTTCAGCAGAATCAGCACCACTGACACGATGGCCAGGTAGCTCATGGCGTATTTCATCTGGATGGAGGAAAAAAACGGAACTCTGCCCCTCTTTTTCTTCTTTTCCTCCCGCACAGCGCTCCCTCCCTTTTCCCGCAAGCCGGATATTTTCAGCCTTTGTTTCCCGCTCCCCGGACCGGCATCCGGATCCGCAGCAATGTTTTGACATCCTCCAGGATCTCCGGTCCCGATACCCGGATCATCAGCCAGCGCCCCATTCGGCTGGGTCTGGAATTCTGATAGACCTCCCGCACATAGGCGGTCAGACCAGGGAGCACCAGTTCCATTGCCGGGGCTTCTTTTTGTCCGATGGAGATCATACAGGTAAAGGTGCCGGTATCCGGATAGATGGTACACAGCGCTCGTCCTCTGGCTCGATATTTTACATTCCAGCCGGGGGCCAGGCTGCACCCGCTGTACTCCACAGTGGGGGAGACCCCATAGGACTCCCGAAGAAAGCTGTGCAGCTCCCCCCAAAAGGGCGATCCCACTCCATGGCCCAGCTCCTCCAGGGATGGCTCACCCTGGTTGCCCTGTTCTTCTCGCTTTGACATCTCTTCCACACGCCTTTCCTCAAACGTTTTCCAGGCGGCGCGGGCCACGGGCGCTGAGATAGTACCCCACTCCCCACTTGGTCCGGATATACTCCGGGTTGGCCGGGTCCAGCTCCAGCTTTTCCCGCAGGCGGCGGATATGCACATCCACGGTGCGGAAATCCCCGATATACTCATATCCCCAAACCACGTTCAGCAGGTTCTCCCGGCTGTACACCCGGCCAGGGTTGCGCATCAGCAGCTCCATCAGGTCGAACTCCTTGGCGGTCAGCTCCACGGAGACCCCGTCCCGGCTGGCCGTCCGCTCCCCCGTGTTGAGGATAATGTGGCCTGCGGCCAGCTCATTGCCGCTTCGCTGCTGCTGGGCAGCCCCGGCCCGGCGGAGCAGAGCCCGCACCCGGGCTTTCAGCTCCAAGATGTTGAAGGGCTTTGTGAGATAGTCGTCCGCCCCGCACTCGAAGCCGATGATCTTGTCCGTGTCCTCCCCCTTGGCGGTGAGCATGATGATAGGCACGTTGGAGAACTCCCGGATGCGCATGCATGCCTGGAGGCCGTCGATCTTGGGCATCATCACGTCCAGGATGATCAGGTCGAAGCCCCCCTCCCGGGCCAGCTCCACCGCTTCCTCTCCGTCATAGGCGTCCTGGACCTGGTAGCCCTCGTGCTCCAGATTGAACTTGATGCCCTTTACCAGCACCCGCTCGTCGTCCACGATCAGAATCTTTGCCATTGCGTCTTTCTCCTTACTCAGCGGGTGAGTCCGGTCCCCCCACTGTCACATAGTCATATACCTGGGCCAGGATGCCCTCGCCGATCCCCTTCACCTCAGTGAGCTCTTCCACGCTTTGGAAGGGGCCGCTGCTCTCCCGGTAGTCCACGATGGCCTGGGCCCGCTTCTCCCCGATCCCCGGCAGCCGGGTCAGGTCGGCTGCGGAGGCGGTATTCAGATCAATGACCTCTCCCTCCAGCAGGCTGTCCGGATAGCCGTCCTCCACCTCCGGCAAGGAGGCGCTGACCGCAGGCACCTGTTTTGAGACGGTCACCTGGTACTCCGCCTCCCCCAGCTGTCCGGAGACAAAATAGCCCCCCGTCACCACCAGAAAGGCGGCGGTGAGCCCCAGAACGATCTTGTCAAATCTGGTCATGGCGGCCAAGTTGTTCCCTCCCAGCTGTTGCGGAATTCGTCAGATCCTGCTATAATGATTGTAATTATAATCTCACCAGGAGCGGGAGCGCTCTGCTCCCGCGCTGATGGTAGTATATCATAAATATGAGGATTTTCCTATGAAAAAATATCGTCTTTCTTCCCTGCTGGTCACCTTTGTGCTGGCCCTCACCCTGCTGGCCCCCTTCTCCGTCCTGGCGGCCGACGCCCCCCACATCACCTCCCGCCATGCCGTTTTGATGGACGCCAATTACGGTGAGATCCTCTACGAGAAGGCTGCCCGGGAGAAGGCCTACCCGGCCAGCATCACAAAGGTGATGACCGCCCTGCTGGTGTCGGAGGCCATCGACCGGGGCGAGCTGTCCCAGGATCAGATGATCACGGTGAGCAGCACCTCCCAGTTCGACCTCTCCGCCGACGGCTCCACCGCTAACCTGAAGCCGGGGGAGGTCATCTCGGTGAAGGACCTGATGTACTGTCTTCTCCTCCCCTCCGCCAACGAGGCGGCCAACATCCTGGCCGAGGCCGTGTGCGGCGACGTAGCCTCCTTTATCGAGCTGATGAACCAGCGGGCCAGGGAGTTGGGCTGCACCGGCACCCATTTCGCCAATACCCATGGCCTGCACGACGACGACCATTACACCACCGCCTACGACATCTGCCTGTTCACCCGCGAGGCTCTGAAGCACGACCTGATCCGGGAGGTGGTGGGCACCTCGGTCTACACCGTCCCCGCCACCAACCTGTCTGAGCCCCGGGAGTTCTACAACACCAACGCCCTCCTCTCCAACTGGCACTACATGGGCTATGTCTATGACAAGGCCATCGGCGTCAAGACTGGTACCACGCCGGAGGCGGGACGCTGCCTGGTCTCTGCCGCCGTGGACGGGGATGAGTATCTGATCGCTGTCATCCTGGGAGCGGAGCCGGCGGTCCGGGAGGATGGCTCCACCGACCTGAAGCAGTTCTCGGAGAGCACCGCCCTGCTGAAATGGGGCTTCCGGAATTTCCAGCGCACCACCATCTCCCAGGAGGACACCCCCGTGGCCGCAGTGAACGTCACCCTGTCCCAGGACGCCAACCAAGTCCTGGTCAAGCCGGTGGGCACCCTGGAGCGCACCCTCCCGGTGGATATGGACTTGGAGGCCATTGAGCCCACCATTTCCCTGTTCCAAGACACGGTAGAGGCCCCGGTGAAGGAGGGGCAGGTGATGGGGACCATGACCCTCACCTACGACGGGGAGGTATTCGGCACCCTGGACCTGGTGGCCACCACCTCTGTGGATCGCTCCGAGCTGCTCTATCGGCAGGAGCAGATCCGTCAGTTTTTTGCCAACTCCGGTACGAAGCTGATCCTGGCCGCAGTCCTGGTCGTGGCCGTCCTCGTCCTGCTCCGCTTGCTGGTCTTCCGTAAGCGCCGCCGTTACCGAGCGGGCGCCGGAGCAGGCGGGCGCCGGGGCAGCTATCATGGCCGGCGGCGCCGCTGACCTGCCGACCGATTCAAAAAAAGAGGTCCGCGGGCCCGTCTCACAGACGGGATCCGCGGACCTTTCTCTTTTACAGGAACTGTTTGAGCGCCTGGGCCATCTGGTCGGGACAGGATGTGGATTTCATCCCGCAGCGGATCCCCTCCATGCGCTGGATCGCCTCCTGCATCGGCATCCCTTTCAGCAGACTGGAGATGCCCTGGAGATTCCCGCTGCATCCCCCCGTCACCTGTACAGACTGGATGATTCCATCTTCCGCCTGGATCTCAAACTGCCGGGCCGCTCCTGCTACTATACCAGACGGCGGAAAAAATAACAAGCGGAGGATCTTTCCCTGCGATCCCCCGCCTGTTGCCGCCCCGCATCACATCTCCTTCTGCTGGAGCTGGAGCCGGTCGGCGATCATTGCGATAAACTCTGAGTTGGTGGGTTTCCCCTTCACATTGGATACAGTATAGCCAAAATATTTTTGAAGCGTCTCCAAGTCGCCCCGGTCCCAGGCCACCTCAATGGCGTGGCGGATGGCCCGCTCCACCCGGGAGGCGGTGGTATTGAACCGCTTGGCTACCTCAGGATAGAGCACCTTGGTCACCGCGTTGATGACATCCATATCGGCCACTGCGATCAGAATGGCTTCCCGCAGATACTGATAGCCCTTGATATGGGCAGGCACCCCCACCTCGTGAATGATGGAAGTGACAGTATTTTCCAGATTATAGGGGATATCTCCATTTTCTTCCTTTTTATTTTCGCCGGTCAGCTGCCGGATGCGCTCACACACCGTGCTCACCCGGCAGGGCTTGGTCATATAGTGGTCCGCTCCCTTGGCGGCGGCCAGCTCGGCCATGCTTCCCTTGGCAAAACTGGACAGGATCAGCACCTTGGGCCGATGCTCCAGCTTTCCCAGCTCCTCCAACACCTCGATGCCGTCCATCTGGGCCAGCACGATCTCCATGACTACCAGGTCCGGAGCCATCTCCTTTACCATTTGGACCAGTTCCTGCCCGTCTCCCGTCTCTCCCAAAACCTGGATGTCAGGCTCGCTGGCCACGGTCTCGATAAAGCTCCGGCGAAATTCTTCCCCGGTATCGGCGACCAAAATCCGTTTTGCACCCATTTTCACAATCAAGTCCCTTCCGACAGGCTTCCGCACCTGCCCTTGTTTTTCCCTTATGGGGTTTCGACCGGTCACCAATAATTTATCATAATCAGACAGCATATGCAAGATGTTTTTGGTATTTTTTGGAAATAAACTTTTCGGGTATCTTCCGCTTTTTTCGACAGAACGCCGGCACTCAGGAGACCTGGGCCTGCTCCTCCCACACACACTGGGAGACCATATTTTCCGCCAGAATGCCGTATCCCCGGGTAGGATCGTTGACCAGGACATGGGTCACCGCCCCCACCAGCTTGCCGTCCTGAAGGATCGGACTGCCGCTCATCCCCTGGACAATTCCTCCAGTGGTTTCCAGAAGCCGGGGGTCGGTGACCTGCACCATCAGGTTCCGGGTATCCCCCGCGGCTGCGGGGTAAACGTGAGTGATCTCCACCTGATACTCCTCCACCTGCTCTCCGGCAATGTTGGACAGGATGGTGGCGCCTCCTACATGCACCTCTTCCCGGGCGGCCACCTCCACAGCCTCCCCGCGAGGGGAGAGCGCTCCGTCCCGCAGGACGCCATAGATTCCCAGATTGGTATTGGCATACAGATCGCCCAGATCCCGGTTCACGTCAAAGCTGCCATGGAGCTCTCCGGGCGCGCCGCTCTCTCCCTTTTTTACATCGGTCACAGAAGCGTACATAATGCTCCCTGACTCCATGGGCATCAGCGTGGCCGTATCCACGTCGTTGATGCCGTGGCCCAGGGCAGCGAACACCCCGCTGTCCGGGTCATAAAAGGTCATGGTACCGATTCCGGCCATGGAATCCCTCAGCCAGACGCCCAGCTGATAGCTGCCCTGGATATTCTGAATGGCCTGGACAGAGAGCTGGACCGGCTTTCCGTTCCGGGTGGCCCGCAGGGTCATGGCATCCCCCTGTTCATCACCCAGGATGTCCTGGACCTCCTCGATGGTGTTGACCTCCTGACCATTGATGTGGGTGATGATATCACCCGCCTTCAGGCCGCAGGTCCGGCCCGGGCTGGACGGACCGCTGTCCGTCTCCACCGCCGACAGGCCCACCACCAGCACGCCGTCGGAAAACAGCTTGATTCCCACCGCCCGGCCCAGGGGGACCACCTTGTCCCCCACCTGGGCGCCTGAGACCGGCTGAGCCCCTCCGCCGCTCCGGGGGAGCTCCAGCACCGCCCCCGCCGAGGCCGCCCGCGCTCCGCCGTCGGAGAGTGCCAGGCTCAGGATCAGGCACAGGACCAGGACCCCGGCAGCGATCCCGGTCCATGGCTTCTGCTTTGTCTCTTGCTCCATCAATTTCACCCCCTGTTTTCAAAAATCATGTCGTGGACTGCCCTTGGCGCCGTCCACACACTCATTATGGCCATCCCTTCCGCCGAAAAACCATGGCGGGACCTTCCACTCCTTCCATGGAAAATGCGGAAATGCCTCAGGCGCAGGGACCTCCATTTTTTACAGGGAGTTCTCTTCCCGAACTGTCAAAAATTTCTTTTGCGCACACAGCAGACGCCGTCCCTCGATTGGGACGGCGTCTGCTGATATTATCCGCGGAAGATGCACAAGATCAGTCCGTAAAGCACCGATGCACTGATCCCGAACACCAGCACTGGCCCCGCCACTACGAACAGCTTAGCCGCTGTGCCGGTGATCAGCCCCTCGCTTTTGAACTCCAGAGCGGGGGAGACCATGGCGTTGGCAAAACCGGTGATGGGCACCAGGGTTCCGGCCCCCGCCCGCTTGGCCAGCTTGTCAAACCACCCAAGCCCGGTCAGCAGCGCCGCCGCCAGGATCAGGGTGATGGAGACGGCGCCGCCGGCTGCATCCTGATCCATCCCCCAGTTCTGATAGAGGTTGGACAGCCCCTGCCCCGCGGTACAGATAGCGCCGCCCACCAAAAAGGCCCACACCATATTTTTCCCCAGAGGGGAGGACTGAGAGTATTGGTTGACCAGTTTTCCATAGTCCTGATTCGTCATATCCATGGCACACCTCCGCGATCCAAAAAATTCTCGTTCCTAATCTCCCCTTCTTTTTCATGGATTATACGGCGGCATCTGCATAATTTTTTTGACGCGCCATACAATGCTCCAGGACCGTTCTCATGGAAGGAGGCATATCCATGTTTTATCCCAAAAAGCTGATCGTCCCGGTATTTGTCTGCGCCGTTCTGGCGGGCGTGGGCCTCCACTTTTTGTATGCCAGATTTCCCTGTACCCTCTCCGCCCTTCTGTCTCCCGTCTGTGAGAGCCTGTGGGAGCATATCAAGATCCTGTACTGGCCTTATCTGGCGGCATCCGCCTTCCTCGCCTGGGGGCGTCCCACCGGAATGCGCCCCTGGCTGCTGTCCCTTGTCATCCTGTGTCCCCTGATGCTGGTCCTGGGCCTGCTGCTCCATGCGGCGCTCGCCCTCCACGCCCTGTGGCTGGACATCGCCCTGTATCTGGGGCTGATGGCCTTCGGATTCTGGTTCCCTGTCCGCTTCTCCGGTCCCTTCCGGGGCTGGCGGTGGCGCATCCCCGCAATCCTGGCTTTCCTTCTGGGGGCGCTGATCCTCCTGTTCACCTTTTTCCCGCCTGCCGGGGTGCTCTTTGCCGACCTGTCCTGATTTTCGGCATGACTTTTGGGGGCCGGTGTGGTAAAATCCCTCTCAGGAGGTGAGGACCATGGTGCTGTACGGATTGGACGGCATGACGCACCGGAGCCAGGCCTACGGGCTTCTGGCTGTGGGACTGCGGGAGCACTGGGATCTGGAGCAGCTGCCCTCCATCGCCCGTGGAAAGCGGGGAAAGCCCCTTTTTCCGGACTTCCCCCAGCTCCGCTTCAACCTCAGCCACAGCGGACCCCGGGCCCTGTGTGCCCTGGACCGGGACGAGGTGGGGGTGGACATCCAGCAGATCACCCTGCGGCGTTCCGCTTTTCTCGACCGCCTGCTCTCCCCAGAGGAGCGGGCCTGGCTGCTGGGGCTGGGAGACGACCCGGAGGCCTTTACCCAGCTCTGGACCCTGAAGGAGAGCTTCTGCAAATTCACCGGTCTGGGTCTGACTCGGCCCGTCTCCGCCATCCCCGTCCCCCTTCCCCGGCAGATCCTCCCTTCCGGCGCCTGTCTCCCCTTCGGTTCCGTCTGCTTCACCCTGTTCTCCGGCCCCGGCTGGCGGGCCGCCGTCTGCTCTCCTGCCCGCTGCGCCTCCTCCATCCGCTGGCTCACGCCGGGGCAACTCCCTCCCGTGGGAAAGAAAATCCCCCAAAAGTGAAAAATCCCCTTTACATTTTGGAAGATCCCTGCTATAATAACGGAGCGCATTGAGAAAATGCTTCTTAATATGCGGCCGTAGTTCAATGGATAGAGCGTCAGATTCCGGTTCTGAATGTTGGGGGTTCGAGTCCCTTCGGCCGTACCAAAAAGCCGCAACAATTTGGATATAGCAGGCTGTAAGCCTACTGTTCCAAGGTGTTGCGGCTTTTTTATTTGCAAAATTTCTGAAGTTCAAAAAAAGATGCCAGACAGAAATTTTTTTATCTGGATGGATTTGAACTCCGTTTTTCAGAGAATTGAAAACTCAGATGGCAGCCAGCGCCCTTTTTCAAGCCAAAAAGGGCGCTCGAGAACAGAAAAATTATATACGAAAAATAGAGTCCCGGTTTGTTGGTATCAGAAAATCAACAGGCCGGGGTTCTTCGTTTTCCGGCACAAACGAAAAAGGGCGCCAAGCCCAGGAAAGGACGGAAACAGCCATGGACAACACACAGCACACCTATTTTGCGGAACTTAAACTTGCTCTCCAGAAAGCCGGTTACACCGTACAGGCTGTGGAGGATGGTCTCCTGCCAATTGAATGGAACGACCGCAGACTGTGCCAAGTCACCGAGAGCGGCGGCATCCGCTTCCGAACGGATGATACTACAGACCCTGCAGCAGAAGTGGCTCGAGGCCGGGTCACAGATATTGCCGGTGTGGTCAGGGAGTACATGACACTCATCGAGCAGGCCCCAGACCTGAAAGCAGATGGACTGGGCGAGAACTATAAGCATCTGGCGGAGTTTAACGGCGCTGTGCTTGCCGGCCACCCCAGCAGATACGGAGTTGAGTTTGTCACATGGGAGTGGAGCTATGGTCGAACCGGGCTGTGGCAGGGCCATTACTATGACCCCGGAAGCGGCCCCAATGGGTACCTGTCCGCGAAACAAGACTTCTGCGTCCGCTCCGGCCTCATAGATCAGCACCGCCTGTTCACCAATGAACAGCTTGCCGAGGTCTACCGCTGTGTCAGCGAAACATTGGAGAGCGCATATCCCATCACTCCGGAACGGCAGAAGCTGCTGGAGGGCGTGTCGGAACAGATCAGATGGGCTGTGCCGGATCTGCCGGAGCTGGTCAGCCAGTCCAATGAAAGAGAACTGGAGACAATGTCAGAGGAGGAACAACCGGACGTGACGATGGAAATGTAGATCGGGTCTTCTCCTGTACCGTTCAAAAAGGGCGCTAAACGCAGAAACACAGAAAAGAACCAGAGCAATTATGATTGTCATCTGCGCAATATATTTTCCATAGAACCAATGAAACATTTGTGCTATAATCAATGGGGCCCTCAAGTTCAGCGGACTCCTCATACAAACCGGGAAAGCTCCGCAAAAAGGGCGCTGCTCATAGTCAGAAGGGTAGAATGAGCGGCTATCACAGGGCACACACTATATCAGGACTTGAAAGGAAGTGGCCGGGGCATGAAAGAACGGACCTATGTTTGCTGTGATTTGAAAAGCTTTTACGCTTCGGTGGAATGTGTGGAGCGGGGGCTGGATCCCATGACCACGAATCTGGTAGTGGCAGACAAACGCCGCACAGAAAAGACGATCTGCCTCGCCGTCACTCCCTCGCTGAAAGCCTATGGCATCTCTGGACGGGCCCGGCTTTTCGAGGTGGTGCAGCGGGTCGCTGAGGTCAACGCCCAGCGCAGGTGGAACGCGCCCGGACATCAGTTCAGCGGTTCCTCCTGGAATGACCCGGAGGTGCGGCGGGATCCGTCGCTGGATCTGGACTACATTGTGGCCCCGCCCCGGATGGCCCACTATATCGATTGGAGCACGCGGATCTATCAGGTATATCTGAAATACATTGCTCCGGAGGACATCTATCCCTACAGCATTGATGAGGTGTTCATGGACATTACCGACTACCTGATACCTACAAGATGACAGCACGGGAACTGACCCGAACCATCATCCTGGATATTTTGAAAACTACTGGTATCACCGCCGCGGCGGGAATGGGCACGAACCTGTATCTGGCCAAGGTGTCCATGGACATTGTAGCGAAGCATGTTCATGCGGATAAAGATGGAGTTCGTATAGCCAAGCTGAACGAAATGACCTATCGGCGGCTCCTGTGGAGCCACCGCCCTCTCACTGATTTCTGGCGAGTCGGCAAAGGATACGCGGCAAAGCTGGAGGGCTGCGGCCTCTATACGATGGGCGACATTGCCCGCTGCTCCATAGGAAAACCAACAGCTTACCATAACGAGGAACTGCTGTATCAACTCTTCGGCGTCAACGCCGAACTGCTCATTGATCACGCATGGGGATGGGAACCCTGTACCATCGCGGATGTAAAAGCGTATAAGCCGGAGCATAAAAGTATCGTCTCCGGCCAGGTGCTCCAGTGCCCCTATACGTTTGAGAAAGCCAGACTGGTCGTGCGGGAGATGGCGGACGCTCTGGCCTTGGACCTGGTGGATAAGGGACTGGCCACCAATCAGCTGGTGCTCACAGTCGGCTACGATATTGAAAATCTCTCTGTGGAAAATCATCGCTATCAGGGGCCGGTGACCACCGACCGCTACGGGCGGAGGATCCCCAAGCACGCTGTCGGCACAGAGAACTTTGACTACACCTCCTCCGCCAACGATCTGCTGAGAGCGGTTTGCAGCCTCTATGACCGGATCGTGGATCGGGACCTGCTGATCCGCCGGCTGAGCATCAGCGCCAACCGCCTGCTGGATGAATCAGCTGTCTCCATGGATGATGGGTGCGAACAGATGGACCTTTTCACCGACTATGCGGACAGAGAAAAACAAAAGGCAGAGGCAAGCGCCACCCATGCGCGGGAGCGGAGGATCCAGGAGACCATGCTGGATATAAAAAAGAAATATGGGAAGAACGCCATTCTCAAAGGCATGAATCTGGAGGAGGGCGCTACCGCAAAGGAACGAAATGAAACCATAGGAGGACATCAGGCATGACGGGACCCTACGACGATATGCTGAATCCTCCGCACCCCACCTCCAGGCGGCATCCCGGATGTCCCTCTCGGACCGTGCCGCCCAGTTTGCCCCTTTTGCGGCTTTGAGCGGACACAGCGCAGCTCTCGTGGAGACTGCCCGGTTAACAGAGCGGCGCATAGAGCTGGATGAGGATGTGAAAGCGGCTCTGGACCTCAAACAGCAGATGCTGATGGATCGGATCGATGAACATCCAGATGTGTCGGTGACATGGTTCCAGCCTGACGGGAAAAAAGGATGGCGGGCGCTATGTTACAACGACCGGACGATTGAAGCGGATCGATGAGGTTGAGCGTGTTCTGGTCATGGAGGACAAAACAACGGTTCCCCTGGACGATATCATCAGCATCGACGAGTGCCGCAGTCCTGACTTTACCTCCGACCTTTAAGCGTCTCCACGCCGCAGATAAGGGACGAAGCTGAGAAACAGACCAATAGGAAAAACGGCCCCGGTGTGATCGGTCACAAACGATCACACCGGGCTGGTTTGCCCGATTCAAAAGGGCGTCAAGTAACTGTATGTAAATTATAAAACAGGACGAGGCCGTGATCCCGCAGAGGGAAACGGCCTTTTGGCGCCCTTTCGGGATCACTGCTCTGTCCGGAAAGGACAAGCGTATGACAAAGTATTTTCTCAAGGACACCCCCCTGGCAGAACTGGAGCGGCAGATGATGACGCCGCCCAACTTTTCTCCCCGAGGAGGAGGGCAAACCGTCCTCTGCCGGTTCCGATACCGGCCGGAAGACGTAGTCTGCAAGCACTGTACGGAGTACCGGCGCGGTGGCTGTACGGAGGAGGTCTGCCCCTGGCTGGAGGAGCGTGTCGAGGCTGGAACCGTCACCTATACATCTTTGGCCGCTGAATTTTACCGGAAGTGGCTGGGAACCGCACTTGGGGAGCGGATCCAGGAACTGCTCCGGGGAAAACGGTCTATCGCTTACTATGACTCCGCTCACACTGACCGGCTGGCACTTTACGCCCTGTTTCTGGCCAGACACCGGAGCGATCACCGGGCACTGGCGGCGATGTACCTGCTGACCGCAACGGAAACACTCCGACGCTGCGCCATCCCCCGCATATTTGATCTCTGGGGTATTGACATCAGGAGCTGGAGTGCCGTGCGGACACTCAGCGAGCAGGAGTATGTGCTGTTCCAGGCCGCAAAGGGGATCTGGCAGAGCCAGAGGACCATCACTATTCCGGAGCTGTGTGACCGGAAACTGGTGGAAGACAAGACTTTGAGCTGATCCTGAACGCGGCGCTGATCGCCCACTACGGCAGGGCCATGCTGGCCTTTGACAGACTGGAGGGCAGAGCATGATGCAGATGGCGCTGAGCAATGCCGTACACCCGGAATATGGCGTGGTGACTATCTCGTTCCCCATCCCGGAGGAGGAATACGGCCACTGTCTGGAGCTGCTGGAGGCGCTGGAGATTGGAAATGCCGTCAACCGTGACTGCAAGGTGCAGGAGGTCCAGGATGGCCCGCCCATCCTGAAGCGGCTGGAGGGGAGCAGGGTCAATCTAGATGAGCTGGACTATCTGGCCAAGCGGCTGGACAGCTTCACGGACCAGGAGCTGGCACAGTTCCAAAGTGCGGCTGTCAGCTATGACTATTCCAATATCGTCGACCTCATCAACCTGACCTTCTCCTGTCAGGAGGTCACGGTCATCACGGATTTTTCCGACCTGGAGAGTATTGGACGAAACCACTACATGACCCTAAATGGCGGAAGCGCCAGAATGGAGGAACTGGACAACCTGGACGGGACTGAAACCGCCCTGCTCCTGATAGAGAGCGGAGATGGAGTCATCACCCCCTATGGCGTAGTGTATGACAACTGCATGAGGCTGTCACAAGACTATGACGGGCGCCACCTCCCGAGTATTACTACACACGCTGCACGGTCTCTGTCATGCTTTCTGCGGATGGACGCCCGGAACAACAGGAAATGCTTTATTTTCCTGCGCGGAGAGCAAAATCAGCCGTGCTGTGCGGCGGCTGGGCGTAGACAGGCCTGAACAATGTACAGCAACGCTGAAACTTGCCGAGGTCAGCGACGCGGTTAGGGGTGTATTTGGGCACGAATGCCCGCTAAATGAGCATCTGGACACCCTGAACGCGCTGACCAGATACCTCCAAGCGTTTGATGAACAGGCATTGGAGAAGTTCCATACTGTCTTCGACACAGCCTGGCCCCAGACGCCGGAGGAGGTCCTGTCCCTGGCGGAGAATCTCCATGAGTTCACGGTGGTGCCGGACATCAGCACCACGGAGGAATACGGGCGGTATATGATCCAGGAGTCCGGCCATTTTGAGGTGGACCCAAGTCTGGAGGACTACATCGACTACCAGAGCTACGGGGAACGCCGTGTCCAGGAGGAAGGCGGCCTCTTCGGGGACCGGGGCTATGGCCTATCTGGGAACAAAGCCGGAAATGAATGAGATCATGGCCCGGAACATTCCGGCAGAGCGGATGGAACAGGGGCCGCAGATGGGAGGACTTACTGATCACGTTAAAACTGGCCCGCGGGGACAACTATGAGAGCGTCCCTCTTCGGCTCCCTACCACCTGGTGAGGTGGACGAAGTGTTTGCCGCGCTGGACGCGGCCAGCCGCTATGCCGGAGAAGTCCAGATCATTGGGGTGGACAGCGGCGTCCCCAGCCTCGCCAAGCACCTCAAAGGCGCCGGTCTCACCGATCCGGACGCCTTTGACAAGCTGAACCGGCTGGCGGAAAATCGACGGCATGGACGAACGGCAGCGGGATATCTTCTCTGGGGCTTTGGACGCGGAGAGCGCCGGCAGCCTGGATGATGTGCTCCGCGTCTCAGACTCGTTGAGGCGTACACGTTCGTCCCCAATGTGCGGTCCGATGAGGAGCTGGGCAGATATGTCGTTGTTGCCGGCCAGCTCCATGGCGACCGACGGTTTCCCGAAGAAGCGTGGCCGTATTTGGACTTTGCCAAAATCGGCGCGGAGTATTTTGCCGGCCACGGCGGCGCCTATACCGTCAGCGGCTATGTGATGCGGCGGGAAAATGGACAGCAGCAAGTGCAGGAGAGTAAACCCATTTTTGAGCTTTATCTGCTCCACGGCCAGATCAGATACTGCCTGGATCTCCCAGCGGAGGAGCTCCAGCTGGATATGACAAAGCGGAGCCTTGGCGTCGAGGACTTTGCCCAGGCTGCCATCTACCAGACCAAGTGTGAGATGGAGCCTCTGGCCGGCCTCCTCCCTATGGACTGTGTCAGCGTGGAGAGCGCCAACGAACTGGCGCGGACGATCCGGGAGATGCCGGACGGCGACCTGCTGAAATACCTGGCGGTCCTGTCGGTAGAGCCGCCAGCGGACTTCCCTGGTGCCCTGCGCCTTGCTCTGGAGTTGGACGACTATGAGCGGATCACCGAGGGAAGCTATGAATACGGACAGTCTGTACCCGGCGTATCGGAGCGGATGAAGAGCTGATCAGCGTCATAGACGGCTATATGGATTTCGAGCAGTTTGGTGAGGACTCCATGAAAGAGGACGGCGTCCGTCAGACGGAGTTCGGCCTGGTGCGCCGCCTGAGCAGCCCTTTTGACGGCCAGACGCCGCTCCAGCAGGTGTTCTGAGCGGGTGCGGCAATAAAAAGAAAAATCCCGGCTGTGAGTATTTCAACCGCCGCCAAGGGGGTGAGATGAGCGGGAAGAAACGAAGGTGGCCCGCGGAGACCAACCTTGCCGCCCTGAAGACGCTGGCTCACACACTGCTGTGGTTCGATATCCAGCCAACGAAACTATCGCCGCTGGTTGTCAAGCACCCTTTTACTGACAGCGGACTGGTCGGTATCCGCAATGAGGACGGCAGCTTGTCGGCTGGAAATCTGCTGGATGATCCCGGCGCGCTCCACCCTGGAGGGAAACGTGAGGCAGCAGATCAATGAAGCGGAGACTGCCGCGGGCTGCTCCTGCTGGTCACCAAGCCGTATCGGTTGGGTTACTTGAAATTGGCGGCGCTGTATTTGTGCGAGCAGGACGCGGCCCTGTTTCCTCGTATGCGTGGATCAGCACAGAATCCCCAACGATGACCCGAATCTCAGCAAAAGGAGCCTGCTGGCCATGTTCCGCTCCATCGACCCTCAGATGCTGATGGATGAGGAGGAGCGTGGGCTGTTCCAGAGCCTGGACGATGTGGTAACGGTCTACCGCGGCGTGACCTCCTACAACGCTCAAAATGTTAAGGCGCTTTCGTGGACGTTGAACCGTGAGGTTGCTGAGTGGTTTGCTCATCGATTTGGTCAAAATGGCACGGTATATGAGGCGCAGGTCAAAAAAGAGAACATCTATGCCGTATTCTTGGGTAGGAACGAGGAGGAAGTAATCGTGGACCCGGAACGCCTCATGGGCTCTCCCAGCTGCCGGAACAGGAGCAGGGGCAGGGAATGGAGATTTCTATGTAGATACCGAAAAATAGTAGACTTTCCCAGTGACTTGTGGTAATTGTTGTTGCTATAAAATTGAGGTGATCCCATGAGCATCAACATCAGAACGGACTTCATGCAGCATGCCGAGCTGTTTGGGAACCCTGTGCTGTTTACCAATTGGCTGATCCAGCGGGATACGATCCCCAAGGACTGGTACTGCTATGACCTGCGGGGCACGCGGCAGTCCCCCAACGTAAAGATTGCCCTGGTGGACAAAACCGCCAGGTATCATGCCGGCACGGTACTCTCCCCCACCCCCCTTAAGCGGAAGGAAACGGCTTCACGCCGGGTCAACAGTGCGTTCCACCTGTTGGGCGAGGAAATGACACTGGAACAGTTTTGTGAAGAACATTCTTTGGAATATCCCCAGGACGACAGAAAATTTGCCATCAAGGCCGCTTCTTCGATGAAGCGGCCCTTTTATGACGCCGGAGGAGGACCAGAGGCTTGGCTGCATTGGACATGTCCGAATGGACTTCGGCCACCAGGGACAAGAGTTCTGGCACACCTGGTGGCCCCGAGGTCCCGAGGAACTGAACAGTCCTGAGTTCAAGGCTGAGTTACAAGAGGTCGTGGACGAGCTGCGAACAAGTGTATTGAAAGATCTGGCCGGCATGACCAAGAATTGTTGGGGCCATGGCGGAGAGGTGGGCGGCTGGCCGGCCAACTATGGCTATATCGTAGAGACAGAGAATTACCGCTACTGTCTGCGATGCAACCCTGTTCCCGGCGACTATCAGGCATATCTGACGGCCTTCGACCTCCGTGTCCAGCGGCAGAATTTGGCGGAGCAGCCTGCGGTGATAGGCTAGTGTGACGCCAGCGGCGAGCAGGTGGAATATACGGACGCAGAGGCGTACCTCCAGTGCATCCGGGAGGAACTGCCGGACCATCCCGCTACCGGATTCCGGTATGAAACGCTGACCGATGATCCAGTTGTCCGCAAGCAGGTGGATGATATCCTGTACGACCTCTACGGCGAGGAAAACCCCCGCCCGCTGGAGGATTATGAAAATGCACCCCAGGAGGGCATGACCATGGGAGGAATTTCGCTATGAACACGCCGCCGAGAGAATGGCTGGCCTTTCTGCGGGAGCAGTACCCCGCAGGGAGCCGGATCAAGCTCAGAGAGATGAAAGACCCCTACCACCCAGTGCCGTCCGGTACCATGGGCACACTGGAAAACATCGATGACGCTGGGCAATTCCATGTAAAATGGGACAATGGCAGCGGTCTGGCCCTAATCATTGGAGAGGACAGCTTCACTGTCCTGCCGCCTGAGCCCACCACTATGAAGCTGTACATGCCCCTCACCGCTGACTTCTACGAACGGGACGAGTGGGGGGACATGTCGGAGGACAGCGAGGAGTGGGACGGCCGCACGCTCCTGGATCATGAGGGGGAGCGTCCTGGCAGCCCTGGTAAAAAATCGTGTGCCGGAGGAGTCCGAGCGCGGCCTCATGCACTGGTATGGCGAGGATGATGCTGTAAACGAAAAGGTTCAGTCGGCGGTCTTTACCACAGAAGGCCGGAATGGCCGGCTCTGGGGTGTGGTGGAATGCCGTGGCAGGCCCCCTCTCTCCCGAAGAGCTGGATACGCTCAAAGAATATGTCACCGGACAGGCTTCGGATGCCTGGGGCGAGGGCTTCGAGCAGCGGCCCATTGAAGTGGACGGCGGCGAGCTATATGTCCATCTGTGGCAGAGCGATGATTGGAGCATCCAGACTGAGCAAGAACGGTTTGCCCCCAAGGTGGCCGAGGGCCTGCCGGAGCTGTGCTTTTCCATCCTGAAAACCACCGGCCAGCTCATCTGCATCAAGCGGGGCGAGAGCGGCTACTATCTCTCGGACTGGGATACCGGCGATAAGGAGCGAAATGTGGAACTGGCAGATGAGATGAATGAAAACCTGGGCGTCAGTCCTGTTCAGCGGCAGGCTATGGAGATCGGAAGCCTTGCGGGATGGGATGTTCCCGGCGCCGACCCGAAAGCCTACGAGCAGGATGCGCTTCAAATGGGGGGAATGTGAAATGGAACTGGATCAGGCAACAGAGCAATTTTATGAGAAGCTGTCGGAGCGTTTGAGGGAAAAGGGATTCTCCACACGCATCATTGAGGATGGGTGCCTTGAGGTGACTTCGGAGAAGATACGGGGCAAGCAGAAGACGCATTGCGCGGTAGGAAGAGACGGCGAGGTATACTGCCACTCAGAGGATCTGGCGAACATCACCCGAAACAGAGATTTGAACACTGTGCTGGAGGCGGTGAATGATCTCTATCCTCAAACAGAGCACTCCAATGCTCCGGAGCAGGAGCCGATGGGAGGAATGACCCTTGGCTAAGAAGATATTTGAAGTGGAGATCAGCAACAACGGCCCCAAGGGCTATGAAACAGCCGTCTCCCTGCGGATGCCGGCCACTTGGTCGGAGTTCCATGACGCTCTTGCAAAAGGCCCGGATCAAGGATGGCCGATCCTGCGGCAATGAACTTCTCTATGTTGGGTATGACGGGCTCCAACGCGGCATGATCGGCAGGAACGTCAATCTATATGACCTGAATCTGCTGGCCCAGCGGCTGGCCGCACTGACACCGGAGGAAAACACAGGGATGGAGACTCTGCTGGCAATGGAGTGGAGCCGTCACAGGGGTTCTGTCTCTATGGAGCACCTCATCAACCTGACCTACAATACCGATGCCTGCTGTCTGGCACCTCAAGTTTCCAACCTTCAGGAGCTTGGGGTATTTCTGTATGAGAGCGAGATGCTCTCCAACGAGGCCATGGCCCTGCTGGATACCACAGAGGAAGACAGCGAATTCCGTGCCAGTCTGCTAAAGCTGCTGGGCGAACAGCACAAGGAGGATCATGGCGGCGTGTTCACCAGCCGAGGCTATGCGGAGCTGGGCGGGGAGATCAGACCTGTCTACGCATATCAGCCGGGGGAAACAACCTACTTTCAGCGGTCTGGGGCCCCAGTGGTGCTGGAGGTCCGCAAGGGTTTCTTCAACGACCCACAGTACGACAATGATAAGACCGCTATCCTGAACCTCCCCGCGATAGACAAGGGCGTCTGGCAGGCGGCGGAAGCGGTGGAGGCCGTTTCCGCAGAGGAGTGCGCGTTTCACTGCACAGAGTGCCTCATCCCCTCCCTGCGGGATGCCATCGACGAGGCTCTGGAGGACGGAGGCCTGGCTCAAGTCAATGAGTTTGCCCGTGAGCTTGCCCAGAAAAAGCGGTCCTGGAGTGAGGCAGAGTTTGTCCGATATAAGGCCCTCCTGGCGGCCAGCGGCCAGCCAAGCCTGGGGGACGCCGCCCAGCTTCTGGAGGAGGCGGAGCAGTATGAACTGCTCCCCGAGGTGGCGGAAACCTGGGACTACGCGGAGCTGATGGCGCGTGAGACATACCCGGATCTGCCGTCTGAACTGTTCCAGACGCCCCAGGCCGCCCAAATTGGCAGGACTATGCTGGAGGAGGGAAACGGGGCGATCACCGAGTATGGCCTGATCCGCAGAACAGACGGACAGCCGCTTCCAGTCTTCACCGGAAAGCCGCAGAGGGAAGAATTCGCTGGTCCCCAGATGACGGGGATGTAAGCCATAAGCGCACAAAAATGGAGGGATTGTATTGCGAAACGGTCAAATCAACTCACTGAGCGAGATCGACATGGAACGCCTGAGCTTTGAGGACATCCGATGGCGGTATGGTGTGCTCCACCCAACCAGTACCGGCGCCGGCCGGGATAAGCAATACAGCGCCTGGATTGGCGTACAGACAAGCTTGGGTGAGATCGAGAAGGGCGTGTGGTACCAGGCGGCGGAAGCCCTCATCCAAAAGGCTGGGGAGCAGAAGCTTCTGGAGGCGCTGACCGACTGGGAGAGCCGGCACAACTACGCCAAGGATTCCGCCCGAACTGTGCGGCACAAGGCCCTACAGCTCCATATCAGCCGCATCTTTGATAACCCCCGCTGGGTCAACTTCATCCCGTTTAATCGGGAATACCGGCCGGAGGTGCTGGAACACGCTAGTCTCGTCACTGTAATCAACGAGTGCTGCGGAAAACCGGGTGAGGTGACGCAGGAACAGATCGATGGCGCCTGTACTGGAACAGTGGCCTGTCCGCACTGCGGGCGGTGGAGCAGCTTCTCTATTGTTGAGCCGAAGCAGGCCGAAGAGCAAGGAATGGAGATGATATGATGGACATCCAGAAAAAGCGGGATCTTCCTGATGAGCCTTCCGCTCATGGAACAGGAGCAGCGGTGGATCATGGAGCGCCTTGACACGCTCTCTGTTAAGGAACAGTACCAACTGTCCGCGGCGATCCTGCGGACCGGGAAGCTGGAGGAGCTGGCGGGCAAGACTGGCTGGGAACTGGAAACCGCCATATTACACATGGACCCGGAAGTGGCTGTGGACGCGGTCAACTGCCTGCTTTCGCTGGAGGATTACCAGATCTGCTTCCCCGCGGGGAGCTATGCGCAGCTGGGGAGCTTCTATCTACGGCACGAAAGCCATCTGCCGGAACGCGCCATGTACTATGCGGACCTGGAGGCGCTGGGCCGCCGCTATGAGGACCGGCACCCCGGCCTGTTCGTAGGAAACTGCTATGTGGAGTACCCCGAACACCCCTCCGCACCTCGCTACACCGGCCAGGGACTCATCCCAGAGGATGACGGTTGGAGTATGAAAGTGAAGCTGGCCTCTTCGGCGGTGCCAGAGGGGGTGTGGCTCCGTCTGCCGGATTACTCCGCCATGACCGACCGGCCTGATGAGGTGGCACTGGCTTTGGATGAGTTGAAAACCAGAAGCCTGGAAAACTGTATGCTGCTGGATGTCCGGTGCAGCCTGCCGGAGCTGGGAAATCTGATGGAGCAGTATGACAGCGCCTTGGAACTGGTCAATGACGGGAGCGATCTGGGCTATGTTCTGGATGAGCAGGGGCAGGGGATGCCCCACTTCATGGAGCGTTTTGCCGCTGCGCTGGAGTTCGAGCACTGCCGTGACCTCCGTCTTGCCCTGGACATCAGCCAGAACCTGCACTGCTATGAATGGGTTCCCCGCGATGGCCTGAAGGACTTCGGCAGGCGGAAGCTGCTGGAGGCGGGGGTATCTGAAGAACTGCTGGACTCCGGCTGCATCGACTTAGAGGGCTATGGGGCGGATCTGCTGGAGGAGGCGGGCTATGTCCTGACCGCCGACGAAAGCGCCTACATCACCAGAAATAACCTGGAATTTCTCCGTGACTGGAGCACCCCGGAGGAGGCGGGGCTGAGCATGGAACAGCAGTAACCAATTTATTAACACATAGGGGCCGTTTTCCCGATGGGGACGACGGCCCCTTCTTTTTTTGCGCCCATTTTCGGGAAGACAGCCCCGGAAAGGAGCGAGCATGGAGAAGGAACGGCTGGCAGAGCATCTGGAGCGTTACCATTCGGGCGCCTCCAACGCCGCCACCAGCCGAGAGCTGGAGTGTGCCTTTGGTGTCAAGGGAAAGGAGCTTCGGGACACGGTCAACGCCCTGCGGCGTGAGAGCGTTCCCATCGCCAGCAACGGCAGCGGCTACTTCTACGCTGCCACGGAGCAGGAGGTGCGGACCACCATCGCCCACCTGACCAACCGAATCGGCGGCATCGCCGCGGCGATCCGTGGGCTGACCCGGTCGCTGGATGTGTTCGACACCGCCCAGACCCGCCTCCCACTGGAAGGGGGTGATGGCTCTTGAACAGCTTTATGAGCTGGGTGGGCGGCAAGAAGGCGCTCCGGGAGGAGGTGGTCAGGCGGTTTCCCCTCTACTATGAGCGGTATATTGAGGTCTTCGGCGGAGGCGGCTGGGTGCTGTTCCATAAGAATCCCGGTAACGACTTTGAGGTCTATAACGACTTCAACGGCCTGCTGACCAATCTGTACCGCTGTGTACGGGAGAAGCCGGACCTGCTCATGGGCTCCCTGCGGTATGTGCTGAACGCGCGGGAGGACTTTGACCGCGCACGGCTGGCCCTGCGGCGCAAGCGGACCACATCGGTCCAGCGGGCGGCGTGGTTTTACCAGATCATCCGCCAGAGCTACGCCTCCGCCCTCACAAGCTTCGGCAATCAGCCCCACGATCTGTGGGCGGATTTCCCGCTCATTGAGCAGGCCCACCGCCGTCTGGCCAGAGTGGTCATTGAGAACAAGGACTTTGAGAAGCTCATCCGGCACTACGACCGGCCGGAGAGCCTGTTCTACTGCGATCCGCCCTACCACTGCACGGAGGGCTACTACTCAAATATCGGAGAGGACGGCTTCACAGAGAAAGACCACATCCGTCTGCGGGATGCTCTGATGTCCATTCAGGGGAAATTCCTGCTGTCTTATAATGATGATCCCTTTGTCCGGGAGCTGTACGACGCCCCCGGCATCCAGATCGAGCCGGTGACCCGTCTGAACAACATCCGCCAGCGGTATGACCCCAACTGCCAGTTTGCCGAGCTGCTCATCGCCAACTACGACCTGCATGAGCGGGAACGGGCCTCGGTCCAACTGAATCTGTTTGATTTTGATATGAAGGAGACTGACTATGAAATTTGTAAAAGAAACCACTTCCAAAGGCCTCCAGATCCCCACGGCAGCGATGAAGCTCTCTGGCTTTGAGAGCAGCGGCAAGGTGGAGCTCCACGCCTCGGAGGACACACTGGTGGTGCTCAAGCAGCGCATGACCGCCATGGAGCTGCTCCGCGCCGCCAGATCCCTCCAGAAGCTGGCCACGGACCTGCATGTCCATCTGGCGAGAGTATGCGGCCACTGCGATGGCTGTGACGGAGAGTGCCCCTTTGGGGGCGGGGACGAGGTGGAGCTGCCGGACTATCTGCGGGAGGAAGCCGGCATCCCGGAAAAGGCCAAGCTGTGCGCCAGCGTGGACGAGGATGAACACACGGTGACCATCTCCGAAGCGGACTACGATCACGACCTGCGGGATGTGCCGGAGGAGGTGCTGGAGATGTTCCGGGACGCTGAGATCTGTGTCGGAGAATTGGAGGAGCGGCTGATTCTGGGAGACGTAGTGTATGGAGATTGAGACATATCTCTATCCCTATTCCGCAAATGAGGCTCGGAAACGGGGGGAACTGGCGCTCTGGCGGGCCAGCCACCAGGCCAATATTTCCTGTAAGCGGGCCATTGAGGAGAGCATCCGCCAGAACTTCGATGGGATGCGCCTGAACAATGGCTGTGTGGATGAGGTCATTGCAAAGTATGGATACAAAAGGACCGCGTGGGTACTGTCAAACACGATCCAGCAAAAGGATCAGGATGGCCGCTTCAGCCAAGCGAATAAGCAATGGGCCAAGAGAACTTGCATTCCCTCAGATCACTGGCACAACAGCGATTTTGTAGTAGAGAGCCATCCGGCAGTGCTGGATGGCTTTGTCACACAGTATTGCAAGGCGTATCAGGCGCTTGGGCTTTTCGGACCGGAGCACTGCCACCCAGACTCCTTTTCCTCTCTGGACTACGAGGGCAAAGTGCTGGTCCTCTCTCCCGACATCTTGAAAGAGTCCTATTGGAATGAGGGCGCCATGCTCTGGTACGCCCACGACGGTTTTGGGTGCGGTCCTCACGCCATCGGACGCTCCATCCGCTGTACCTGTCTTGTGCGATGGGGAGATGACCCGCTGGAACCGGGCGGATTTTATGGGCGTGCTGAAAGATCAGTTTCTGCCGGACTGGGCCGCGGAGAAAGCTGGCGGAATTAAAAGGCATGGAACAAACGCAAAGTGAGCACCCAGCTATGGGTGATATGACGATGAAGTGAGGAGCAAGAAGAAAATGAGGATTTCTTTTTATACCATTGACGATTTCCGGCTGGGGCATGACCCCAAAGGCGTGACCGGCTGGCGGCTGTCCCAGTTCCTGAACTGGCGGGACGCGCTGGAGCATTACCACAGTTTGCCCAATGACAGAGTGAAAGAGTTTGGACTGTCCAATGGGGTGCAGGTCCTGCAGCTGGTGCGGTGCCTGCCGCTCTTTCCTACTGACCGGACAGGGTATGACGTCCTCCTGACGGACAGCATCGTCCAGCCCCTTTGGCGGAATGAAACGCAGGCGCTTGAAGTGGCTCAGGCGGCGGCTGAGCATCTGGACGTCCGATACTGTCTGGACGGCGGGCAGATCATCCCCGCACCCAAGCCGCTTTCGGAGCGCTGTAAAACCTCCTGTGAACAGAATATCGCTCTGGTGATCAAGCAGATATATGCCGCGGGTGTGGGCTGGCTTATGCCAGAGGATTTAAGACGGCGGTACCGCAATGCGGGCCGGACCTATCACTACCCTCTGGTTCTCAAGTACCTGGTGGATACCGTGACCCAAGATGGCGGGTCCAGAACCCAGGAGATCACTCCCTGGGCATACAAACGACTGGAATGGCGCGCGAAACAGGGCGCCTGCCAGAATACAATCTAAAGGAGAAGTGCTGTCATGAACGAAGAAAACACTGTCATTTCCTCGCGGGAGGAGCATTGCTTACAGGTCCTGCCCACCCAGGTGAATGTACGCATCTACGCGATCCATACCTCCGGCCCGGTCCTGGCGGAAGCCTCCGCCAACCTGAACGGCTGTTTTACCATCCGGGGCCTGAAGGTGGTGGACGTGGGGAATGGGCCCTTCATTTCCATGCCGGGTTACCGGACAGGCGGCGGATACCGGGACGCCTGCTTCCCCAGCGAGAGGGAGTTCCGCCAGCAGTTCCGTCAGGCGGTGCTGGACGCCTATGAGCAGGCCCTGTATCAACTCCCCCAGCGCCAGCAGGAGTACCAGGCCGAGTCTACGCAGAATAGCGAGAGTATGTAAGGAGGTGGTCATCCATGAAACGAGCATTCAGCCTTTGCGCCGCGGCGCTGATGCTGACCCTGGCCCTGCCGGTCAGCGCCCTTGCCGCCGAGACTGCGGCGGTCTGCTATCCAACCTCGGTGACCCGGAGCGAGGATGGTACGGAGCTGAAGAAGATCTATGACCTGGCCCCGGAGGAGGATCCTGCCGGCATCCCCCGGTCCGACTTTGAGCAAGACGGCTTCCGCTACACGCTCACGGACCTGCTTAAGCAGGACCTCCCCGAGCATGAGGAACGGCAGCATACAGAGACCGTCTCTCTCCCCAGTAAGAACAAGGACATGGCCTCGGTGCTCGCCCTGCTTCCCCCAGGAGCGTGAATTCGTCACCGATGACGGACTCATGGGTACCCTGACGCTCCAGCTGGACACCGTCCGGGTGGAGGTGGCCGGGTATGGAAGCTCTACGAAAGAGATCAGCGCCACCCGGTCCTATCCCAATCTCGCGGGCCAGGATACCCAGTACATCCCCAAGACGATTGAGGAGAATGGAAAGACCCTGACGCTCAAGGATATCGACTGGCAGACAGACAATACCGCCACCTCAGACGGCTACGCTCTGGGGGACCGCTTCACCGCGGTAGCCACCTATACCGGCTCCGCCACCAGCAGCTACGTCAAGGGCTACACGGTAACGGCGGACTACACCGGGACGGTCAGCCGGATCGCCCTGAACCGGACACGGTATGTGGCTATCTTCGAGGGGACGCCCCTCCAGCCTGTGACAGCCCCGGAGGACCAGCTCCCCGCCCAGTTCAACTGGGCGGCTGTCCTGGTCCCCTTTGGCATTGTGGCTCTGGTGGGCGCGGGGATCGGAGCGGCGGTCTTCATCCGGCGCCGCCGTGAGGCGGACGATGATGGCGGCGAGTCCGCCTGATGGGAGGAACACACCATGAAACGAACCATGACAGCCATGCTTACCCTCTGCCTTGCGGCGGGGATGGCCCTGCCTGCCAGCGCGCTGGAGTACACCATCGACGCCCCGGATGGTCCGGACTATGGCAAACCCACTTCTGTGGAGGCAGTTCATACGGCGGACGGCGGCGCCAGAAAGAATGAGGACGTCAGCAAAAACGCCGCCCTCATCCCACCCGGTTTTGGGACACCCAGCATGGATACCAGGAACACCGGGAGCTATCTCACGCCTAACCTGGCCCCCGGCGGCGCTCCTGCCACCGGGGCGGTGGTCAACGGGAGCGACTCAAGTGTCATAACGCCCGGAAGTCCCACTGGCTCCGTGACTGTCCCCGACACGACCGCCCCCTCTACCCGCTACACGGAGGTGACGGATGATCTCTACTACAAGGGCGGGTATCTGGCCACCCTGAAAATCCCGGCCATCGACCTGACGGTCAAGGTCTATGAGGGTACGGACAGCAAGACATTGGCCAAAGGGGGCCGGTCATTTCGAGGACACCTCCATTTGGCGTGGAAATATCGCGCTGGCAGCGCACAACCGGGGCGTCAACAATCATTTTGGGCAGCTCCACACGCTGGAGATCGGGGACAAGGTTACCCTGACCACCAAGCTGGGGACCAAAACCTATGAGGTGTCCTCCGTGGAAAAAGTCAGTGAAAATGACACCTCCGGCCTGAATCCCACCGCCAACGACCAAATCACCATGTACACCTGTGTCCGCAATCAGCGGGACAACCGCTGGAAAGTGGTGGCGGTGGCCAATTGATTCCCGAATCATAAAATAGACGCTGATTTCTCCCTTTTCACGAACGCTTTCCGCTCGACTTTCAAAACCTTTTCTGATATGTTGGGCTTGCAAAGGCAAAGTCTAATAACATCGAGGAGGAAAACGGTATGAGCAGAAGAAAGAACGTGCTGATGGTGACCACAGGCATCCTGATCGGGCTCCTGATGGCCGGCACCGCAGCCCATGCGGCAGAGGCGCCTCCCATCCGGGTGAGCAGCTACAAGGGCGCTGTACTGGAAGTGGGGGAACGGAGCGGCCTTGTAATCGGCCCCAGCGGGGCGGCGTACACGGTGACCTCCAGCGACCCGGACACGGTGGCGGTGGAACAGGTGATGAGCTGCTGGGTGGCCGTTGCCAAGTCCGAGGGGAGCGTGGAGATCACCGCCTCCAACCAGGCCGGGGAAACCGGCGCCCTGACGCTGACCGTGGGGCCAGACGCACCGCAGGCCCCCACCACCGGGGACAGCCCGGACCAACGTGAGGTGTCGGATGTGCGGTTGGAGCTGGTGCGGCTGGTCAACGAGACGCGCCGGGAGAACGGTGTAGCGGAGCTGACCGTCAATGAAGCCCTGATGGACGCAGCCCAAAGCATCTCCGACAAGGAGTATAGCTGGCATCACACGAAAGAGGAATGTGAGGCAGCCCTGACGTGCGGCTATCCCTACGGGTTCGGTGTGAACCTGACCGTGTTCACCGGCGCAGCCACGGAGAATGCAGCCCAACACGCTCTGGAGAACTGGATCAGCTCCCCCGGCCACTTCGAAACCATGATCGATCCAGACGGTGACAGCATCGGTGTGGGCGTGACGGAGCGCGACGGCGTGACCTACTGCTACCTGTTCGTAGGCTGCCCGAACACCCACAACCCATATGAATAAACACCAGCCAGATGGCCTCTCAAACGAGAGGCCATCTTTTATATCAGCCAGAAGGAGGCGGTCACACCCCAGTAAACACTTCGCCGGAGCGATCCGCATGAGACTCCGGCGCCGCGCGCATCAATAAATTAAAACGCAGAAAGAAACAGGCCGTAGGGACCAGATCCCCGCAGCCTGTTTTATTGTTGGGAAGCATGGTCCCCGGCCTTTCCTTTTCGGAAAGGAACAAGGTATGCGAAGATTTGTTTCCCATACAAGCGAATGATCTCCATGCTGCTGGTGCTGATCTGTATGCTGGGTCTGCTGCCCACCGCCGCGCTGGCGGCAGACGCCCCGGCTCCATCAAGATGGAGGACTGCACTCACAACGGCGTCCACTATGAGTCTCCCAGCCTGGGGACCTGCTGGCTCCATCAGATGACCTTCGATTACAACCAGAAAAGCACCATCGGCTTCTGCGCCGAGCACGGGAAAGGCATGGGCTGGTCCCTGGAGGGGCAGACCTGGGGCAATCCCAAGCCCATCACTGACCCTACCGTACAGACCATGATGGCCTACTACTACGCCCATACCACCGGCGTGTTCACCGACCAGGCTCACGCCCTGGGCGTAGATGAGGTGTGGGGCAGCGATTATTCCTGGACCATGAACGCCTGGGTGCAGGCCATCATCTGGCGCTATAAGGCCGGCCTGCTGGCGGATCCAGCCACCGCCTGTGCCGAGGAGCTGCTGTGCGTCTACAACAATCTGGAGCATACCAGCTACTCCAGTATTGATGACCTGCTGGACGGGATGTCCTTCCGTGACCGCACCCAATATATCCTGGATTTGGGCAAGCAGGGCGTGTGGGGCGAGTGTACCGTCTACGAATACCAATACACCGGCTCCAGCACCAGCTCCCATCAGGCCAAGGACGTGCAGGCCATTATGATTGGGAACCTGGACGTCACCCGTGAGAAGTACGACCTGACCGTGAAGAAGGTGGACGCCACCAATCCCAACAAGGGGCTCCCTGGGGCACGGTTCATGGTGCGCTCAGAAAACGGGACCTATGAGCAGGAGATCGTGACCGGGAGCGACGGGACCTATACGATCAAAGGCTTGGACGCCTCGACATATTCCATCGTGGAACTGGAGGCACCGGAAGGATACCAGATCGACAACGCTGGACCCCAGTATGTGGCCCTGCCCAACGGTAGCAGCAGGGCTGTGACCGTCACATTCACGGACACGCCCGAGGTCACCAGCGAAGGGACCATCCGCAAGGTGGATGCGGACGATCCCACCAAGGGCCTTGCCGGCGCTGTTATCCGCATTGACGGTGTGGATAACAGTTTTACGGGCACATATACGACCGGCATAGGCGGCTACCTGACCGACGTGCCCTGGGACACCATGCCCATTGGCAGCTATACCGCAACGGAGGTGACTCCGCCCTCTGGCTACTCCCTCAGCCCGGACCCGGACAAGGTCAAACAGGAATTTGTTTGGGATGGCAAGCATGATGTCAGTTTAGTTTTTGAAAATGACGCCCGCGTCAAAATCGAACTGCTGAAGCTGGACGATTCTGATGATCCCCTCCCTGACGCGGTCTTCCATGTGGTAAAGGACGGCCAGATCATCGCCACAGAGAAAACCGACAGCTCAGGCCGCATCGTGGTCCCCAACGTCACCGAGGGCATGTACGCATTCATTGAGAAGTCCGTACCGGCGCCCATGGCCACCCTGCTGGAGCCGGTCATTGTCCATGTGGATCAAGCTACGGTGGATGGGGGTGGGACCGTCAAGGTGACCGCCAAGGACCAGCGCCTACCCAATCTGACCATCTGGAAACGGGACGGCAGCGACGAGAATACCGTCATCCCCGGCACCGTCTTTGAGGTCAAGGGTATCCACTCCGGCTTTCACACCGATGTGACCACCGGCGAGGACGGAAAAGCGGTCCTGACGGCCCTCCCTGTGGACAGTTTCGAAGTGACAGAAAAATCCGTTCCTGCGCCTTATGTGATCGGGGATGAGCCCACTCAGACCATCTGGCTTGGCCCCGGTGATGAGAAAGAGCTGGTTTTTGTCAATCGGAAGCAGCCCTGCTCACCATCGCAAAGTCAGACGCGGATGACCCCACGATCAAGATCCCCGGAACCGTCTTCCTGGTGGAGGGATCGACAGCGACTACAAGGACGAGTGGACCACCGGGGAGGACGGAACCGTCTCCAAGCGGGTAGACCCCGGCAGCTATGAGATCACAGAAAAATCCGTTCCCTCCCCATATTATATCTCAGAAACGGAATCGGAACGGGTCCAGACCATCAGCCTGAACGCCGGCGATGAAAAGACGATCAGCTTTGAGAACCACAAGCAGCCTTTTATTGAGATCATCAAGGAAAACGAGATCACTCATGATCCCATCGAAAATGTCAAGATGCAGGTCTGGTACGCCTCCAACAATACCGCCACCGGAGAGTATAACGACCTGGGCGTGTACTATACGGACTCCGAGGGCCGTATCGTTCTCTCCGAGCCGGACATCTCCCTCCGGGACGGCTGGTACCGGGTAAAAGAGCTGGAGCCTGCCCCTGGATTCGCCCTGCCGGACGAGGACACGCAGGAGGTATTCATTCCGGCTGGGGGAAGCCATACCTTCCGCTTCCAAAACCAACCTCTCTCAGCCATCTGTGTGTGGAAGTATGATTCCAAAACAGGGGCCGCTTTATCTGACTGCTGGTTCCAAGTCCGGTATCTGAGCGGCAACGCCAGCGGCAGCGGCGGCACGGTGATCGGCGTCTACCAGACCTCGGAGAATGGCTCCTTTACCGTCACCGGCTGTGAAGCTGGCACTTATATCATTGAGGAGCTCGCCAGCGACGGCACTCACGTCATCGACACACCGCCTCAGACAGTCTACCTCTCCGGCAAGGACCAGGAGGTCGTGGAGGTCCACTTCGGCAACTCCCCAAGGGCGCTCTGCTGGTCACCAAGATCTCGGATGACGAGAAAAAGAACCGCTTTCCGATGTGGAATTTCTGGTCACCACCAGCGATGGGACGCTGGTAGGCGATGCCAACGGCAAATTCGTGACGGACAGCAGCGGGTCTTTCCTGGTGGAGAATCAGGACCCCGGCACGGTGCTGGTGGTGCGTGAAACCAGGGCCAAACCAGGCTATTTGCTGGATGATACCCCAGACAGCAGAGATCAAGGCCGGTCAGACCGTGACCCTCCAGTTCCGCAATCAGCCGCTGGGCAATTTGATCATCCACAAGCTGTCGGGAGCCGACAAAAACGCCGCTGAAGGGGCGCAATTCAAGATCACTTATGCAGACGGTTCGTTCCTGCCGGATGAGAATGGTAAGCTGTCCTCCAACGGCCTGTACTGGAGCAATTCCGAGGGCAGATCATTCTCTCTGGAGTCACGGGCACCGTCGTGGCAACAGAGGTACAGAGTGTGCCCGGCTATACCATTGATCCGGAAACCCAAAGCCAGACCGTGGTGGTCAACCCGGACGACACGCAGCACCTCTGGTTTTATAATGATCCTGAGAAAACGCTGATCCTCCAAAAGTACATCTACGACGGCGATAAAACGATCAACCGCTGGCCGGAGTGGAATTTCTGGTGACAGACTCCACCGGGGCCTATGTAGGCCCGGACAATGGCCGCTATGTGAGCGACAGCAAGGGCTGTGTGGTCATCACCGGTCTCACCGCCGGCATGACCATTACGGCAAAGAGGTCTCCACGGTATCCGGCTATGTTTTGGACCCCACGCCGCAGACCATTGAGATCACCGAGGATGATGAGGCCCAGACGCTGTATTTTTATAACAAACCGGAGGGCGGTGTCGAGATCACCAAGGTCAACGCAGCAGATAAAACGGAAAGGATTCCCAACACTACATTCGAGATCCGTAAGACCAGCGATGACGCTCTGGTGGATACCGTCACCACCGGACGTGACGGTAAGGTCTATCTCCCTATGGAGGCCGGCAATTACTACGCGGTGGAAACGGACTGCCCCAGTTCGTTCCGGCTGGACTCCGCCCCCATCTATTTTACTGTGGAGAATGGACAGGTCACCCGCAAGACGGTAACCAACCAGCCCATCAGTGGTATTCTCATCCACAAGGTGGACCCGGACGGTGAGGGAATCCCTGGTGTCGTTTTCTTGCTTTATGATAGCAATCGGAAGCCTATTTGTCAATACACCTCGGATGACCGGGGATATGTCTATATTGATGATTTGTCCAGTTCTGGCCGATTCTATCTGCGTGAGCTGGAGAACGAGGGCTATATTGTGGACGACCAACTCAAGACTGTTTATGTGCAAGCCGGAAAAGTCACCGAGGTTGAGTGGGAGAATACCCCCATCACGGGCCAGATCCAGATCACCAAGACCAGCGCCGACTATAACTCTATGAACGGATGGCCCGCTGGGACCCTATCCCTAACACAGAGTTTGAGATTTACAACGCCCGGACGGGCCGTCTGGTGGATACCATCCGGACTAATAAAATGGTGTGGCCGTGAGCAAGCCTCTGCCTCTGGCCCGCTATAAAATCATTGAATCCAGGGCGGCGGACTTCTACGGCCTGGACAAAACGCCCATTGAGGTGGAGATTGAGCATGAGGGCCAGATCGTCAAGGCAGCTATGACCAATAAGAGCCTCTATACCAACGTCAGCATCAAGAAGACAGGGTATGTGGAGGTCATGCCGGGCCAGCAGATCCGCTATGACCTCAGCGGCATCGCCAACAACTCCACCACCAGCCTCACCTCGTTTTATTGGAGGGACACGCTCCCCACTCAGGCGGTGCGGCTGGATAAGCTGGTCACCGGGACCTACAATGTGCCGGGTAATTACAAGGTGGTCTACAAGACCAACCTCAGCGGGGATACCTGGCGCGTCCTGGCGGATAACCTGAGCACCCAGCAGCTCTATGTGCTGGACGCATCTCCCGCCGCGCTGGGGCTGGCCTCCAATGAGTATGTGACACAGTTCATGGTGTCCTTCGGCGTCGTCCCAGCCAACTTCCGACAGGTGGAAGCCCCGCGGGTGTACTGCAATGTGGTCTCCTGGGCCACTGGCGGGTCCCAGTTCACCAACCAGGCGGATACGGGCGGCGTCTATGACGGCCAGTGGATCATGGCCACCAGCCGGTGGGTGACCAAGGTCTACAAGCCATCCAATCCCTGCCCCGCACCGGCTACTGAGGCTTACCGCGGAAGACAAATAAAGCAGGGCGCGGCCTTATTGGGCCGTGCCCCACTCGGAGAGATCGGTCCTTCTGAACGACGACAATCTCCCAAGAAACGTCATCGTCCAGCTTCACGCCAGTGAGGGCTTCGAATTGCTTCCGCATATCGCCTTCACAATGGAGCCGCGGGGAGCGGCCTCGTATCCGCCTCCGCGGCGGCCTTTACCATGGCCTGAGCCTGACCGTTGAACCCGCCGTCAGAGGCGGATGCTTCCGGTGTACAGCGTAGTTTCTCTTCGTTCATACTGTTTCCTCCAACGCAAGCAGAGTATCCGATGGATTAAACTTGTACTATGCAATACATCGAGGGCGTGGTCAACTCACGACTGCCCCGCTCCAAGGCTTTGGGGCGGCTGTGTTTCTGAGGAGGTGGAGCAGAAAATCAAGCGATTTCCGCATCGATTTTATAGACGTGATTTTAAAGGAGGAGAGCCTGTGAAACTGAAAAATGGGTCTGCGTCTTGCTGGCGGTTTTCCTGCTGGCAGGGCTTTTTGTATGCCCGCGCTGGCCGCCGCGGATGATGTGGCGGATGCGGTGGAACAGACCTGGGGAGACGCCTCAGAGCAGATCAAAACGGTGGTGGACAGCGTCGTGTTTCCGGCGCTGGGCATGGTGCTGGCCATCGCTTTTTGTCAAATTAGCAATGGCGTATTTTGATTATCGGAAGCATGGTCAGTTTGAATGGACTGGCCCCGCTATCCTATTCGTGTGCTTAATTTTCGTCCTGCTGGCCCCAAACTACATCTGGGGCATTGTGGGGCTCTGACGCTATGACCAGGGAAGATTTTGAGCGGAGGATAACAGACCTGCTTCCGGATGTCTCTGACCAGGCCATGAAAAACTGGCTGGAATACGCTGAAAATCTGGACCGGGACGGGACGGAAACAGAATCCGAGATTTTGACCGCTCCTATGTGGAGCTCGCCCTCATCAAGCGGCATCAAAGCGTGGAAACCGCCGCGGCCCTGTTCAATTACGGAGAAAAGTTTGTCTTCAATTATTTTGAGCTTCGCGGCGCCGCTGAGCTTCTGAAGGAGGGCTGGCCGCTGGAGCGGATCAGCGATCACGCGGTAGAGAATGGGTGTGATCCAACGCTGGAGGCGATGGAGGAGTCCCATGCGGCTTTGGAGGAATTTCAAAGCGGAAAGTGGGATACCAGAGAAAACAAACGGAAGTTCAGCTCAGATCTGTCCCAGGGATCCGCCAATTTTACGCGCTGGAGCAGGGATTGGGGGCCAGGACGGGACATTCAGCGAGTGGATCCGGGCAGCCTATGAGATCAACGAGGATTTTGATCAGTCCTTTGCTGAAATTGTCAGCGGCCTCTGCGGCGCGTTTCATGACGCGGACGCTCAATATGGGCGCGACATCAGCAGACAACTCTACAATACGCTTGCTGTGGTTCTGCCCACGGAGATCCGAAGCGCGGCCCAGTACCTGAGTCTTGGCGGGAGTCTGGACCATGTGCCAGCTCTTGCGTTGGTGGGCTTCCTCATGGAACCCCAAAACCATGACAGCATGCTTCGGGCTGTGAAGCATATGAATGATGGCGGAGATGCAGCCAGCGCCTATTACGCGGCTGAGGGGAAGTGTTCAAAGACCACTCTCCTCAGTGTCAGCAGACCATGTGATACCCCAAATTTATTTCCTTCATACCCCGCACCAGAGAGTATGCTAATATGGAATTGAATTTTGGCATAAAGACGCGGGCACTGAAGCAGTGCCCGCTTTCTTCTGTCGCAACGACTATATGAGGGCCGTACCGTCTGTACGGCCCTCATTTTATTCCGCCGCAGGCGGTACGCCCTTCGCAAGAGGGGTGATTTTTCTTTGTTTATCTGGGACTTTGTGGCCTCCACAGTCATGGACAACCTGATCGACTGGTTCTACGGACAGATCGTGGGCTTCCTTGGGAACTTCTTCTCCGCCATGGGCAACATGGGGTGGAGATCTTTGAACTGGAGTGGGTACAGGCCATTGTCCTGTTTTTCTCAGCTTGGCTGGGCGCTGTATGGTGTGAGCCTGGTGGTGTGCGCCTTTGAGTTCGGCATTGAGTACACCACGGGCCGGGCCAATCTCCAGCACACGGCGCTGGGCGCCATCAAGGGCTTCCTGGCCGTCAGCCTGTTCACCATCCTTCCCGTGCGGCTCTACGCCCTGTCCGTATCGCTGCAGGGCCGGCTCAGCGCCGGGCTCACCGGCTACGGACCAGTATCGGGGATGTGGGGCAGCAGATCATCACAGACCTCAGCAGTGTGGAAAGCATCGCGGATATGACGCAGGTGACGCTGGATTTTGGCTTTGGCGTCATTACCAGCCCCATCATGCTCCTGTTCTGCATCATCCTTATGGCCTACGCGGTGATCAAGGTCTTTTCGCAAACCTGAAGCGGGTGGCATCCTGCTCATCCAGATCGCCGTTGGATCGCTGTATATGTTCAGCATTCCCAGAGGATATGTGGATGGCTTTGTACAGTGGATGAAGCAGGTCATCGGCCTGTGCCTGACCGCCTTTCTGCAATCCACCATTCTGGTGGCGGGCCTTATGGTGTTCAAGGACCACGCCCTGCTGGGACTGGGGCTCATGCTCTCCGCGGGGAGGTGCCCAGGATCGCCGGTACCTTTGGCCTGGATACCACAACGAGAGCCAACATCATGAGCGCGGTCTACACAGCGCAGGCCGCCGTCAACACCACCCGGACCATCGCGGCCGCGGTGGCGCCGAAATAGGAGATGAATATGACAGAAGGAAACGAATTCCATCCGCCTAAAATCTACGCGATCTGGGTGGATGCAAGGCCGGAGAGTCCCATGGCGGGGCTGTCCGGCTTTTATCTGAGAACAGCCGCCGCCTGTTCTTTACCGAGCGTGGGGACGCGGAACTGAAGATCCGGGATATGGAGGCGCTGCGGCTCAACCGCCACCCGCCGCGGAGTACCGGTGTGTGGAGTATCCGGGCGGGTATGATGCGGAGCGGAGCATACAGGCGGAGCTGCTCAAAACAATTTCCTACAGGCAGACCCTGAGATCATGCGGTATGAAGTCACAGACCGCATCTACGGCAACACTGGAGGGGGCTGCATGGTAGGGACACTGGCTGTACGCCTCCCTGATCTGGATAAGACCATCTGGATCAACTGCAATGACGAAGGCGTGACCATCACCTCCGCCGACTATGTGTGGAACGAGGATGACAGCGGGAGCTGGGAGCGGTACGAGGATGTAGTCATGTTTGAAGTCAACTTTCGGGATGACGATCCGCAATCCATGTGGCCCCTGCTCCCGGCAATCCACGAGGCCCTTGCCTATACCATTCGGCGGGAGACAGAGTACTCCTCCAGGCCGTTCAGCATCCCGGCAAAATGGCTGCCGGAAACATACCGGCGAGGAGCTGACCCGGCGTACCTGAAGTGGGCTGAGGAAATGGAGCAGTCTGTTGAAGTAGGCGTGAATGGTCTGGTAGTCAATGATCCCTCATATCGGCATCAGCCCCAGAGGGAGACAGACACCCAGGCCAAGGTGGTCTACATCGCTTCCCCTCTGTCCGGAGATGTGAAGCGAAACCTCCAGTTCGCCCGGCAGGCATGCCGGTATGCCATCTCGGAGGAGATGACCCCATTTTGTCCGCACTTGCTCTACACCCAGATGTTGGATGACAGCGACCCGGAGGAACGGCAGCTGGGCATTGATCTGGGAAACCGGATGCTAAGGCTTTGTGACGAGCTGTGGCTGTGTGGGGACCGGATCAGCCCCGGCATGGCGGGAGAAAAGGAGATGGCGGAGCGTCTCGGCATCCCTGTGCGGAGCGTCAGCACGGAGGAGATCCAGTCCATGGAGCTCTCGCCTACGGAGGGGATGGGGATGTCCATGGGATGAACCTGACCATGGGGAGCCTGTTTGATGGCATCGGAGGCTTCCCCCTCGCGGCGGAGCGGTATGGGATCAAAACTCTCTGGGCCAGCGAGATCGAGCCGTTCCCCATGAAAGTCACGGGGCGGCGCTTCCCAGGCATGGCCCATAAGGGCGACATCACAAAGTTGAACGGCAGGCTGCTGCTCCCGGTAGACATCATCTGCGGGGGAAGCCCTTGCCAAGACCTGAGCGTGGCCGGAGCGCGCGCCGGATTATCCGGTGCCCGTTCCGGCCTTTTTATGGAACAGATTCGGATCATAAAGGAAATGCGGACAGCGGAGAGAGAACGGGGCCGGACCGGCGCCGACATCCGTCCCCGCTGGATGTGCTGGGAGAATGTTCCAGGCGCGTTCAGCAGCGGATCGCCCAAAGGGGAGGACTTCCGTATTGTGCTGGAGGAGATCATTCGGATCCATGACATCGGCGCGGAGGTCCCGCAGTCCTATCCCTATTCGTGGCCGGACGCGGGAGACGCCGTGATGGAAAACGGCTTCTCTCTGGCGTGGCGCTGCCTGGACGCGCAATTCTGGGGCGTCGCTCAGCGGAGAAAGCGCATTTTTCTGGTGGCGGACTTTGCCGGCCCTCTCGCGCCCCTGCTCCTGTTTGATGTCTTAGATGGGAGGCTTGACTATGCAGCACTGCGACAGCGACGGCCAGATGATGCTGTTCTCTCTGGAGGAGGCTGATGAAATATATGCGAGACCTCCGAAACGAAAAAGCGGGACCTTAACCCTGTCCACGCTGATTTCCATTCCTTATTTCCACCTGGATCTGTCCAAAGGCCATGTGGACCTGTTCGGGTGCCATTATTGGGAATTCCGATCCCCGTGGCAGGAAAATGGCCCGCCGCTCAACACTGGAGCAGCTCCCAGAGAGCCGGTCAAATGTGATCTATCCAGCATCTTGGAGCGAGATCCTGACGAGAGACACGACCTGAGTCCAAAAGCCTGTCTCGGCATCCTGCGCAGAGCAAAGGAGCGCGGTAAACCGCTGCCGGAGCGGCTGGAGTGGGCTTTGATGGCTCAGGCCGGCCTGCTCCCGATGAATTTCCAGACAGCGGAGATGAGAGCGTATCACATCAATCGGAGAGATGAGGACACCAACCTATATGGTGTAGCTGGTACGCTGATGGCCACCAGTAATATGCAGATGCAGACCTTCATCAACGGCGATTCCGTGGTCTTTGCCGCAAATCAGAGAGAGAAGGTGAATTGCCGCAAAGCGGCAAGAGAAGCCGCCCTGGGGCGTGAGGTACGGGATCTGCATGATCTTACTGGTGCGCTTCAGGCACAACCCGGAATGAAGCAGCAGACCTTTGTTGCCGGATTTTCTGCGGGGGCCGGAGCCAAGGCCGGAGGCATCGGCTATTCCGAGAAGATCTCCCCCACGCTGAAAGGGACAGCCAGCGGGAACTGTATGCCCTCTGTCCTGTGCCTGAACGACCAGGGCGGCAGCGTGATGGACTGTACGGTGGGGATCACGGGGACCCTGCGGGCTCAGGAGCACGGGCATCAACCCCTGGTGTATGAAAACCACGGCATCGATGCCAGATACACCGGGCCACACACCATTGCCCCGACGCTCTCCGCCCGTGCAGGGACCGGAGGCAACAATCTGCCGCTGGTGGAACAGAGAGACGCGGCTCACGGGTCGCCTTCTGAAAAGGACGGCATTCTTTATGCCAGACAGCGTGTAGACGTATTTCACGATAACGATGTGGCCTCTACAGAAAGCGCCAGACAGTATAAAGATGCCACAGACCTGGTATGTCAACAGGCAGATAGCCGCCGATTGATCCGCCGCCTGACGCCGCTGGAATGCGAACGCCTCCAGGGGTTTCCCGGATGGCTGGACGGCTCTCTCCGACGCCTCGGACTCCGCCCGGTATCGGGCGTTGGGCAACAGCGTGGCCATCCCCTGTGTGGAGTTCATCATGCGGGGAATCACCATAGCGGTCTCTTATTGATTATTCGGATGACAGAAGCAGGACAGCTCATGGTCGTTGACCACACCCACAGCCTGTAGGAACGCATAGATGATCGTGGTGCCGACGAAGCTCATGCCCCGGTGCTTCAAGTCCTTGGAGATACGGTCAGACAGCTCTGTATGAGCGCGCGCTTCATCATCCGTATTCAGGATGACTTTCCCGCCTGTGAAAGACCAAAGGTAGCGGTCAAAGGAGCCAACCTCCCTCTGAATGGAGAGATATACCCCGGCATTACGAATCGCGGCCTCGATCTTGCGCCGGTTGCGGACGATGCCTGCGTCAGCCATCAGCGCCTCCACCTTCTCCGGGCCGTATTGGACGATCACATCCGGCTGGAAGTTGTCAAAAGCCCTGCGGAACGCCTCCCGCTTTTTCAGGATCATCAGCCAGGACAAGCCTGCCTGGAAGCCCTCCAGAGTCAGCATCTCAAAGAGCTTGCGGTCATCATGCTCCGGCCGCCCCCATTCGTTATCGTGGTAGGCAATGTATAATTCCAAGTTTGGGTCCGCCCAGCGGCACCGCTTCATCCCAGATCCCTCCTGTGAACAAGTTATCTTGATTATACACATGATCGGAACCAATGGCCACCAAAAATTCCGAAAAAGGGCTTGTTGCTTGTGCTTCGTTTTAGCCAGGTTCTTCGTCGGATTTGGTGAATAGCTTTGGGCCATAGCCTGGGATATACTTGGCCTACCAAAAGGAAAGGAGCCTACAAAATGGGAAAACTGACGATTAATTTATGTGAAGAACTCCACCAGAAGATCCGGGAGGATGTGGCGGCGGATGAGAGCCTGACCACCAGCCTCCTCATGGAGCGGATCATCCGGGAGCACTATGAGGGACCCAAGCCGCAGCCCCGGATAGAGAGCGGCGGCCGGACCATGGCCTTCTCGGTATCGGAGGAACTGTTCCAGCGGGTCAAGCGGTATCTGGCGGCCCACGGGGGCCAGTCCCAGCGGGATTTCGTGATTGGCCTGGTGACACAGGGACTCGCTCTGTGGGAACAGGGTAAGGCCCTCAAGATGCTGGAGGGGTACACGCCCCAAAAGGGGGACCGGACGCTGGCGTTCGCCGTCACGGAGGAGCTGTTCCATCAGATCAAAGCATACCTGGCCGCGCATAAGAAGCTCTCCCAAAAGGAATTTATGGTCAGTCTGGTGGAAAACGCCGTCTCAGCCTGGGAGGCCGGGGCGGAAGCGGACGGATCGCCCATAGTGGAGGTCCTGCCGGAGCTGACCGAGGAGGAAAAGCGGCGCCGCAGCTTTAACCCACTCTCTGGAGAATACACGTACCCCTAAGAGCGGAACTGTCACAGGAAGAAACCGCCATGGGAGATGCGGATGCCGCACTCCATACCAACGACGCACAGTAATGAACAAAAGATCATCCAGGACGGGAGGAGAAACCTCCCGTCCATTTTGTTTGCCAAGGGAGGGACGAATATCTATATTTACCCTGAAAACCTGAGAGCCAAAGCCATGCTGTGGCTGTGGCCCCTGCGGGATGTGGCTATCATCGGGACCGGCTTTATCCTCTCTGTCCTGGCTCTGGCGCAGAGCGGCTTCCTGCCGCCTCTGGTGGCCACATTCCTTTTCGCGTTCCTCAGCATCCGCGTGGAGGACGCCAGCATTCTGGACTTCCTGCGCTATGCCGTCAATTTTCTGTTTTTGAAACAGCAGTATTACGAATGGGGGGAAGCGGTTGAATAAAAAGCAGAAACAGGAGCTGCGCCAGCGGCAGACCGCACGGCAGCTCATGGGCATCAGCCAGCTCACCGGCTACGGCGTCCGAACCGCGGAAGGAGAGCTGGCCTTTTTCCTCATCAAGCCGGATAACCTCTCCGTGCTCTCGGAGGAAGGGGTCCGGGGCCGGGTGACGGCCCTGACCCACCTGCTGTGCGCTATGCCGGAGCTGCGTATCCTGGCGCTGGACTCCCGCGAGTCCTTTCAGCGCAATCAGGAGTGGTACCGCCAGCGGCTGGAGCAGGAGGAACTGCCCGCCCTGCGGGAATTGCTGCGGCAGGACTCCGCCCATCTGGATGAGATCCAGACCACCACCGCCTCGGCGCGGGAGTTCGTTCTGGTTTTCCGGCTGGATCAGCAGAGCGGAGAGAGCGACGAGGTCCAGCTCCGCCAGATGGAAAAACGAATCCGGGACCAGGGCTTCCATGTGCGGCTCGCGGAGGAGCAGGACGTCAAGCGTCTGCTGTCGGTCTACTACCAGCAGGATGTGACCACGGACCGCTTTGAGGACTGCGACGGAGAGAGGGGGGTGATGGACCGTGGCTAAAAAAGTTCAGAAGAAAACGAATAAAAGGGTCCCTTCCAAGCCCTCGGAACCCCGCGTCAAGGATTTCCTGGACCTCATCGCCCCCACAGCCGTGAAGTTCAACACGGACCACTACATCTGCGGCGGGACCTACCGCTGCACCCTGGCCCTGCGGAGCTACCCCGCCAGCACCGAGGAGCTGGCTCTGCTCCGCCGCCTGGGGGAAAAGAGCGGCGTGACCCTGCACATCTATAACCGGAAGGTGTCCGTGGCGGAGGAGGACAAGATTATCCACAACGCGGAGAACAAGAACAAGCTGGACCGGGGCAGCACCAGCAGCATGAAGCAGGCGGTCACTGCGGAAGCCAACCTCCAGGATGTGGCGGCGCTCATCGCCTCCATGCGCAAGAACAGCGAGCCCCTCATCCACTGCGCTGTGTTCATTGAGCTCTCCGCCAGAGACCCGGACAGTCTGCGCGCCCTGCGGGATGAGGTGACGTCGGAGCTGATCCGGAGCAAGCTGGGCGCAGACCGGCTCCTCCTGCGCCAGCGGGAGGGATTCCTCTCCTCCAATCCGGCGGGCCGCAACACCTTCGGCTCCCAGTTTGAGCGGGTGCTGCCGGCCAAATCCGTTGCCAATCTGTACCCGTTCAACTACTCCGGCAAGACGGACCCCAACGGCTTCTACATTGGCCGGGACCGGTACGGCTCCAACATCATCGTGGATCTGGACCGCCGCACCGATGACAAGACCACAGCCAACGTCCTCATCCTGGGCAACAGCGGCCAGGGCAAGAGCTACCTGCTCAAGCTCCTGCTGTGCAACATTCTGGAAAGCGGCAAGTCCGCCATCTGCCTGGACACGGAGCATGAGCTTGTGGACCTCTGCTCCAACCTGGGCGGGTGCTTCATCGACCTGATGAGCGGACAGTACCGGATCAATCCCTTAGAACCGAAGCTGTGGGATGACGGCAGCGAGGGGGATGACCCGGATGCTCCCGCCGCGTTCCGCCAGAAGACCCGGCTCAGCCAGCATATCTCGTTCCTCAAGGATTTTTTTCGGGCCTATAAGGAGTTCTCAGACCGGCATATTGATACCATTGAGCTGATGCTGGGGCGGCTGTACGCCAAATGGGGCATGGACGACGATACCGACTTCCAGCCCCTGTCTCCCAGGGATTATCCAGTCCTCTCCGACCTCTATGACGTGATCGAGGAGGCGTACCGAAACTATGACAGCGAGGAGTATCCCCTCTACCCAAGGGAACTGCTGCAGGAGGTCCTGCTGGGCCTCCACTCCATGTGCCGGGGCGCGGAGAGCAAGTTCTTCAACGGCCACACCAACATCACCACCTCCCGCTTTCTGGTCTTCGGCGTCAAGGGACTCCTTCAAGCCAGCCGGAACGTAAAGAACGCCCTGCTGTTCAACGTGCTGTCCTACCTCAGCGACAAGCTGCTCACAGAGGGGAATACCGCGGCGGGACTGGATGAGCTATACATCTGGCTGAGCAACCTGACCGCCATCCAATACATCCGAAACTCCCTCAAGCGGGTTCGAAAGAAAGAGTCATCCATGATTCTGGCCAGCCAGAATCTGGAGGACTTCGACGTAGATGGGGTCCGGGAGCTGACCCGGCCGCTGTTTGCCATCCCCACCCACCAGTTCCTGTTCAACGCCGGCAGTGTGGACAAGAAGTTCTATATGGACAACCTCCAGCTGGAGCCTGCTGAGTTCGAGCTCATCCGTTATCCCCAGCGGGGCGTCTGCCTCTACCGCTGCGGCAACGAGCGGTATCTGCTGGAGGTCCACGCGCCGCCCTATAAGGAGAAGCTGTTCGGGACAGCTGGCGGACGATAAAGCCGGCATCTGTTGGAAGGTCAATGGCAGTCCCCTATGTGTAAAGAAATGGACGGCGCATTCGTGCCGTCCATCTCCACAGGATATGAAATTACATTTCAAGCCCCAGCTTCTCCGCGATCTCTTCCGCGGATAGGCCGGCGGCCTTTGCTTTCTCCATGACAGTTCTCATGGTGACCGGGTGGAGGAGCTTCTGCTTCTGGGCTTCCAGAGTCTTGATCTCCTCCTGCTTTTTGGAGATCTTCGCGTCGATCAGCGCGATACGTTCTTCGGTGCTGCGAGCGGCCATTCAGGGCACATCCTTTCTGTTTGATGTGATTATCATAAAATACAAGCTGAACCCTGTCAACCGAATTTTGTCATATCGCCGCCTTTCCCGTCTTGATTTTGTAGCCACACGGCGATATGGGATGAACATACAAAACCAAGGAGGAAACGAAAATGGAACCAATTGAACTATCCCGCTGGGAACCGTCCCCGGAAGATCCCCGGCGGAAGCAGTACGCCGGACAGCGTACCGCGCAGGAGGTCTTTGAGGAGCTGAGGCACCGTCTGGAGGGGTATGGGGTACCTGCCGGACGAGTATTTTCTCATGAACCGTGACTGGGAGAATGGCCGGGAGATCCCACGGGGACGCGGATATCTTCTGTACCACCGACTACGGCGGCAGCGAGGGCGTCTATTTAGATGTGTCTCTGCAATGGTATGAAAATAATCGGACAGTCACAAGGAACTTCATCACCGGCAAGACCCTGGGTGAGACCGGCGCGGACCTGGACCGGATGTTTCTCATCTCCTCCGCCATCACCAAGGCATTCCATGGAGATCGAGGAACCTATGCCCGGTACCTCCGCCGTCGGGGAACAGTCGGAGCCGGAGGCCATGATCGTCCACCTGAATCCCGCGGAACAGCGTACCATCATCCAGGTGTTGGTGGAACAGCGGGAGCGGCAGGAGCAGGCCATGTCCCAGACGGAGCAGCTCCTGCGGCGGATGACCGGGAGCATCACAGCCTATATGGAGGAGGTGGGACAGCGGCCTCTACGCATGAGCGATTACGACAAAACGGTGCTGGCGATCCGGGATGGTGAATTATCGGCGTTCTGGGCCCTCTATCCCAAAGCACTGGACCAGGCGGACAGCTTGTTGGTTGAGACGGCGGGTCGGCCGGGAGCGGTAGGCAGAAGGATGACTCTGAGTCTACTATCTGTCGCAACGAATATCTCTCCCTCATCCTACCTCACCGCCTGCAAGCGGGCGGTGGATACCGGAGATGGGCAGCGGGTGCGGTCTCTCATAGAGCGGGCGGAAAGCTGCCTCTCGGAGCCGCTTCCCTCTCTCCCCGGCGCGGCCATTCTGCATGCCTATATGAATGACCACAGAAACATCGCCAAAGACCTGATCGCCCAATGTACATCCGAGCAAATCGCCGCCGCGCCCCCGAATCTCCTCCGCCTGGTTGCGGAGCGGCTGGACTTCCAGACCGCAATGGAGCTGGTGGACAAGGGCGTCCAGCCTGGGAACTATGTGGCAGACGTCCTGCACACCCTCACAGGTCAGCACCAGGAGTGGATGGCGGAGAAGATGCTGGAGCACGGAATGCCGGTGGAGCCGGACAACTACGCCGCCCTATATGTCTGCGTCAACAATCAGGCGGCCGACATTGCAAAGCTCCTGCTGGATAAGGGCATCGACCTGGATCGGTACCAGGCATGGGCGGAGAAGCAGAGAAAAGAACGAGGGATATGAGGAGACAATGGCGGAGCTGACCGAATACTGGTCGGAACTGCAAAGCGGGCCTGAGCAGGACGGCCCCTCCATGAACGGAATGACCTTATGAGCGCCGCCGCTGCCGCGTTGGTCAAGGCGGCCATCCTCGCCCTGACTGATGAAAACACCAGAAAGAAAATCGGTTGGGTGCTGGCGGCGATTCTCTCTCCAGTGATCCTGCTGATTGCCTTTTTGTGCGCTCTGGGTTCGGGTACCGCCAGCCACAACCTCTCCGTTGTGGAGCTGTGCTTTTACGGCGGCACGGTCCCGTCTGAGACCCCTGATGAGTACCGGGCCTACATTGAGGAGATGCGCGCGGGCTTCAATCTCTTGGATGGATCCATTGAAAATATCAATGAATTGACAGAAGGAGAAGACGGCCTTGACGAGATCCGCGTCAAGGCCCTTTTTTATGCTCTGTACTTCGGCGCGGACAGCCCCGGCCAGCAGGACTGCCGGAAATTCGCGGACTGCTTCGTCGCCTATGAGGAGCGCACCCGGACTGTCACCGTGGAACATGAGGACGGGACCAACACAGAGGAGGAAGAAACCTACACGGTGGCCGTGCCCATTAAGGATCTGGAGGCGATCTATCAGAATATCCGTTCCACCATGGGCGTGGAGATCACAGAGGACCAGCGGAGCAACGCGGAGAGCATCTACAGCCTCATCCGCTACGGCTATACGGGGGGAAGCGGCAGCTTCGAGGGGGCTGATGTGCCGTTCATCGGGGCGGACGGCTTCTGCTCCTCCTATTGGGGAGAACTGGCGGAGTGTGGTCACCTCTGAGTTTGGCAACCGTATTGACCCTATCACGGGAGAGCGGAGGGGTCATACCGGCATGGACCTGGCGGTCCCCACAGGCACACCCATCCGCGCCGCCCTGCCTGGAACCGTGACGGTGTCTACCTACAACCGGGGCGGATACGGCTATTACATCATGATCGACCACGGGAATGGGCTGTCTACCCTCTACGGCCACTGCTCCCAGCTGCTGGCATCGGTGGGCAGGATAGTGAATGCTGGGGATGTGATCGCCCTGTCCGGCTCCACCGGGCGTTCCACGGGCCCCCACCTCCACTTCGAGGTGCGCGTCAACGGCCAGCGGACAAACCCCCGGCAGCTATCTGCCATAGGGCAGAGGAAAGGAAATCACAATGAAAATCAAAGCGAATCTCTTGAACAAACCGGTCAACTTCCAGATGGATGACTGCCAGATCGAGAAGGTGGTGGAATTGCCGCGGGACCAATTTTCTGCGCTGGTCATCACACCGCTCACAAATCAGCCGTTCATCGCGGAGAACAAAAGATGGATGTTCGCGGACAACAGCGCCGTCCACTGCCTGCTGGCGCTGGGTCAGGGCAGTGATGACGGCGTCCTGATTTATTCCGGCGGCTATGACTATCCACGTCTCGCCGCCTATCTGCCGGGGATGCGGGATATCCTCAACGCCAGACTGGAGCGGGCAGCGGACTTCATCGTCCATCAGGGCACAGAGGCCACAGAGAACGGAAGCTGGAGCATCAGCTGTGAGGAGCTGGAAAAACAGACCGGGATCACAGTCCGCAGAGGAAACGGCCTGGACGGGATGCTGCTGGAGGCGCTCACGCACCGCAGGGAGGTGACCTCGGCGGCGCTGACTGATACAGGGATCGACATGGCGTACCATCTGAACTTCTGCCCCAGAATTCCAGGCCAGAAGCCATGCTACTTTACCAAACTTCCGGAGGAGCAAAAGACACAGGTTTTCTACGAGGCAGTAGAGGTTCTCCTTGATTTTTTTGGCGATGAGAATCTCTATGGTGTACTCCACAACGGACTGCAAATGCCGAACGAGGAGATCCTGGCCCATGGATATCTCACCACGGAAGCTATGCTGGCCGCGGGCGCCGTCATGGTTCTGCCGGAAAACTCTGATATCTCTCTGCGGGACGTTCTCCAATACGAGTTGACCGAAGACCTGTCTCTCGTCCATGCCCAGGGCGGAGAGCCAGTACCGCTTGAACAGGAAGAAGAACTGACCCGCACGGAGCGGAAGCGGTTCTCCGATGTGCTGGACGCCCACGTTCTGGAATCCCGTGCCGGGGAGCATGGTACGGAGCTCGTGATTGGCGGTGTGAAGCCGGAACGGCTGGAGCGGTTCCGCTCTATCCTTGACGCCTATAAGTCGGAGGACCAGAGCATGGAGACTATTCAATAAAAGGGGGCGGCGGTTTTATGGACAGTTACTTTCAGGTCCGGGACGCGGAGCGCACGGCATGGTTTACCTCGCAAGAGGTGCGGAATATCGCGGATGTGGCCGCCATGGTCACGAAAGCCCTGGACGCCGCTGGTGGGGAGGGGGAAACCTCCGTCCAAGCACTTGCGGATCACGGTGGAGTTTCCCTGCGGCCGATCTCCGCGGATCGTTTCAGCGCGCAGGTGCGGGACCTTTTCTGTGAGCCGCCCGGAAAGCTCCTGGCAGAGCTGGACCTCAAAGATGACACATTCTACTGCGCCAGCTGGGTTCCGCGGGAGGAACACTGCGTCGCGGTCTCCGGAATGATCAGCCGCCTCCTGGGTGTCTATGAACTGGCGATGGTAGAGCGGCCCGAAAAACATCTGGATCTGGACCGGTTCTGCAATGAGATATGGGACCACCTCCACGTGAGCTTTGTGGCCCCCCGGATGGAGCGCCAGTCTGAGCGGTGGGGCCCGCGGGACAGACCTGAGACCGGGCGCGGCGCCTTGTACAAACGAGCGGCGGATCTGGTGGCCACCTATGAGGAACTGCTCCTGGTACCGGATGAGGCGTGCGTCACCCACTATTTAGGGGACCTGGGGATACACATTTTTAAATATGACGCGGCACAGGAGCAGATCCAAAACGCCTATGAAAAGGCGCTGAGCGTCATGGAGATGGACGACGCCGAATTCCAGGCAGAGAAACAGTTCGTCTACCGGGGGGAGATCATCTCCGCCATGCGGGACCGTCTGCTGGTTGGGGAGCTGAAGCCGGGAGAAACCGTATTGTTCGTCGGTACGGAGCCATACGGCGGACCCGGTGATTTTGAGCTGCGGGGCGGAGTCGTGGAAGCAGTGGATCCGTCCGAACGGACCTGCTCGGTACGCGGCGAGTTCTTCACCATGCACGATGTGCCGCTCCACTATGTGCTGGGCCGGTACGACACCAGCGTGGAGGGAGAGCACTACGGCTTCCCCCATGTGCGGCCTCTGTTCGGGGAGAACCGTGACCTGGCCGGCCAGTATCTGCGGGAGGCCGAGGCAAGCTGGAACGTACAACAGGCGGAGACGCAGATAGACGCTCCACAGATGATGTAGGAGGAGGCGTCGGAAATGCAGAAGACCGAGATCACCCTCTCCTTTGACGGCGAGAAATTGGACGCCCTGGAATTTTATCTGAAGAAAGAGAACACCACTGTACAGAAGCGCATGAATGAGGCACTCACGGAACTATATGAACGGATTATACCGGAGGCTGTGCGGGAGTTTCTGGACCGCAAGGCGCCGCCACCGGCCAGACCCAAACGTCCCGCCCGCCCCGGCGTGGAAAAGCCCCCGGAGAAGGCGCCCAGACCGGAAGGGCAAACTGCTTTGGAAAAGGATGGTGCTGCGGAATGAAAAGCAGAGAAATATGTGTGTGGCTGGATGAGCGGTGGTACGACGCCTTGAGCCGCCATCTGAAGGATGAGACTGTGGAGGATAAGCTCGGGGACTATTTGGACCAGCTCATCAACGAGCTGGTTCCCGAGCAGGAGTACAGCCGCATCAGTCAGGAACTCTGGCAGGAGGATCGGCAGGCCAGACAGGAGCTGGAGGCCGCGAGGAAGTTCGCCATCTTCCGCATCCGGGAGTCCGGGCAGGACCGCTGCCTCCAGGTAGAACGGCCTCTGGAGTTTCTGGACGCCGCCCGGCTCCTGCGATCCTACCTGCGGGGAGAGCGCGGGGCCTCCTCCTTTGAGCAGATGCTACATCAGGCGGAGGAGATCACTCCCGAGGCGTTTGAGGACATGGTGCTGGTGCGCATGGAGAATACAGGAAAGGTCACCGGCGCCTTTGAGCTGGACTTTGATAAGCGGGAGTTTTCCGCTGTCAATGTGATGGATGGCTGGCAGACCTTTGCCATGGGGGATGTCTCTAAAGCGGTCTATCAGGCGGACCGCAAGGCGCACCTCGACAGCGACCAGCGATGGGCCCGGTTCCTGGACGCGCTGGACGGCAGGCAGATCACCTCGGCGGGCCATCTCTCCGCGCGGGAGGTCCGGATGGCGGAGGAGATCTCCGAGGTGGACGGCCTCCTGAATTTTTACCTGGAAACGTCCTTTGACGTGGACGCGGTGTTCGGGACCCAGGTCTGCACTGCGGAGAATGACGACGGGCTGAACGTCTACGCCAACTACGATATGGCCTCCGGCCAGGTCTGCGACGAGCTGGAGATCGCGCTCCACCGGGGGGACGGCAGCGAAACAGCCCTCTCCTATCACCTCAACGCCGCGGAAAAGGAAGTCCTGCTGCGGAAGATGGAGGACTACTGTCAGGAACAGACGGGCATGGGCCTCGTGGAATACAGCACCCAGGTCATGGCGGAGGCGCCGGAGCCGCCCACCGGGCCGGCCATGTGACTTGGGCGTCTATGTCAAAGATGGGGGGCATTTCTCGTTGGGTTTGGTGAATGGCTTTTCCCGCGGGGATGTGGCATTGTGTGTTCAGCCGCCGGGGACTGCGGCAAAATAACAACGCAGGAGGAAATCACATGAACACAGAACTGGCAAGGGACCTACAGTATCGGATCACCAAAGAGGCGCTGGCCATGCTGGTCATCCATGGCAGCGCGGCAGAGACAGATGATTATGAGCGGGCCATCATCCTGATCGGCTCGGCATGGGGCCTCGACCCTCAAAACGCCGTGTCCCATCTGGAGCTGATCACGCGGGAAAAGGAAGCGGCGCGTGGGACCGCCGAACCGGAGGAGACCCGCCACGTCCTGCCGGAAAGCGAGCTGCCCATGAACGCCAGCGGCATGGAGACGCTGGACAACGTCTGCGGCCTGTTCGAAACCGCCGTCCAGCTGGAGAGCCGGGACCACCGGGAGGCCCTCTTCCGGCTCGCCTCCGAACTGATGGAAACGCAGAACCTGCTGGACTGGATCGAGAAGACGCCGGAGGAACAGGAGCTGCCTGAACTTGCGGAGAGTTGAGGCCGCAGGCACAGCCGCTCCCTCTGCCCTGGCCGCCCCCCTTGACTGATTATCGGGATACCGATATAAACAGAAACAGGTGATGCATATGACGATCCAACAAGTCCTGCGGGAAAAGAGTCTATCCCGCTATCAGCTTTCCAAGCGCAGCGGAATCCCCTGGGCCACGCTGGCGGACATCTGCTCGGGCAAAACATCGCTGACGAGGTGTGGAGCCGGGACGCTGGGTAAGCTCTCCGCCGCGCTGGACATCCCCATGGAGGAACTCCTGACCATGACGGTGGAGCAAAGACTGGCCCCGGATGGGAAGCCCAAGGACCACTCCTATCTGGAAAAAGATCTGCCGGCCAGCCTGCAAAAAGCCCTGGACAAATATATCCAGGGAGAGAAAAACCATGTGTCCTATATGGACTGCCTGTGGGGAGAGCTGTACGGAGCCATCAACTCCAACCAGTGGAGCAACGCCATCACGCTGGAGCAGGCGGACTACCTGAGAGCAAAATACCTGTAGAGGGGAGGAATGATCTGTGATCGATTTTACCAACTGCCCTGTCAACCGTTTTCGCGCCTATGGCGGCGCGAATGGGAACAAGATCAATATCTCCTATGAGGGCTCCAGCTACATGCTGAAGTTCCCTCCGCGCCCCAGCCGGAACAAAGAGATGAGCTACACCAACGGCTGTATCAGCGAATATGTGGCCTGTCACATTTTTGAGATGCTGGGCTTCCGGGTACAGGATACCCTGCTGGGCAATTACACGGACAGCCGAGGCAAGAGCAAGCTGGTGGTTGCCTGCCGTGATTTCACAGAGGGCGGAAAACGGCTGATTGAGTTCGCCCAACTGAAGAACACCTGCATCGACAGTGAGCAGAATGGCTACGGCAAGGAGCTGGACTCCATTCTGGAGGCTGTCAATGAGCAGACACTGTATCCCGCGGATGAGCTCCGCGCCTTCTTCTGGGATATGTTTATTGCGGATGCGTTTCTGGGCAACTTCGACCGGCACAACGGCAACTGGGGTCTGCTGGTAAACGAGGAGGAGCAGAGCGTGGAGATCGCGCCGATCTATGACTGCGGTTCCTGCCTCTATCCGCAGTTGGATCTGCCGCACATGGCGGAGGTGCTGAATTCGCAGGAAGAGATTGACCGGCGCATCTATGTGTTCCCAGCCTCTGCCGTTGAAGAACACGGTGTGAAGATTCCGTATTTTGATTTTATCTCCTCCCTGCGCTGCCCGGAGTGCAATGACGCGCTCAGGCGGGTCACCGCGCGAATTGATCTGGACAGGATTCAAAAGTTCCTGGATGGTGTCCCGGAGCTCCAGCCGATCCAGCGGGAGTTCTACCTCACCATGCTGACGGAGCGCAAGGAAAAGATACTGGACTACAGCCTGGACCTCCTTCTGCGGGAGGAACAGCAGCCGGGAGCTCCCGAGTTGACAATGTGACCAGCGGAGTATTCAGGGGATCGCATCTCATTGATGCGATCCCCTTTTTCCGTTCTGCCGACCACCACAAAGCCGCGCGGCACCATCCCGATGCGGGAGCGGACTGAGGCGAAAAGCGAAAACCACAAAGTGATGTGCCAAGATAATTTGAGCAGGGGGGTCGGCTGAACACAGCCGCCCCCTGCATATTGGAAACTGTTGATCATGACCGAAACCACAGCGAAAAGTTCGGTGGGTTTGCTGAATAGCTTTTCCGACCGCAAAGGAGCATCGTGTTTGACAGCAGCACACACCACCAAACACGGAATGGAAAGGAAGAAAATATGAATACGAAAACGATCACCCCCATCCATGTGTGCGACCTCATCGCCCACGAAACCGTCTCGCTCCTCTCGGTTCTCGATGAGGATGCGGTCCCACCGGCCCAGTGGATGCGCGACGGCCTCGCGCTGTATGTCGCCGCCCATCAGCTGGAGGAGGAGACCGCGCGCCATCTGAACTGGATCGATGACGAGATCCAGCGTATCAGGCAGACAGCCGCTGGGCAGGAGCTCATCCTGCTGATTGGGGATGAACAGCTTGTCCGCACAGCCGGACTCCCCATGCAGATCGAAGCGGTGCGGGAACTGCTCCACACCACCGCGCAGCTGGAGTCTGTGGAGAGCCGCACCGCCCTGCTGGAGCTGGCCAGGACCGTCACAGATCTGTGCGGCATGGAGGATGCCCTGACGGCCAACGGTGACGAGGCGGTCCACAGGATGGAGCAGGTATGGGAGCTCTTCCGGGGAGCGGTGTCGGCGGAACACGCGGAGCGCCGCCAAACTCTGCTGGAGGAGGCGGACATCCAGATGGATGAGCTGTGCGGATGCCTGGACCCGGAGGCAGAGGTGGAGGACGGCAAGCAGCTTCTGACCTGGGAGGAACTGCGCTCTGAGCTGGAGGGTGTGGCCGGAGCACTGGAGGCGTCAGAGCAGGACGCTGTCCCCCGCTGATCTCACACTCACGGAGGCCGGAGCGGAGGCTCCGGCCTTTCTCATTCGCGCGGAGAACAGGAATACCAGCGCCGTGCGCTCTGTACGGCTCCGTGTGCCGCTTCAACGGGCGGGGTGGTGCCCCCTGCCACACATGCGAAGGAAGAGCCAGCGTTGAGGCTGTGTGCCGCAAGTGCCCGCAACGGCTGGAGGCCCAAATGGGCGGGTGGACCGAGGGGACGAAAAGTGTGCGGGATAAAGCCGTGTTATCACGGCCTCAGACACCGTCCCGCAACGCGGGCCGGGGATGCGGTTTCAGGGCGCTTTCAACCGCCTTTCCGCATCTTTTTGGAGGGACCGATGCTATCACTTTTTATGGCGGTGTTATCAAATCTGATATCAGCCGGGTGGGAAATGCCGCAGTCCCAGCGGTTTCCACGGTTTCAAATGTGTTATCACGCCCAATTTTGCGAAATGGAGGTTTTTTGAATGACAGATGAAAAAATAAAATTCCTGATGCGGATCGATCCGGATACAGACCGGAAGATCAAGGCGGCCATGCCGCTGGCCAACTGCCGGAGTCAGAACGAGTTCGTAGAAAAGGCGCTGCAGTTCTACTGTGACTACGCAGCCTCCCAGGACTGCTTCTCCGTTCTGCCCGCCCATGCTCGTTGCGGCGCTCCGTGCGACCGTACAGAACAGCGAGAGCCACATCTGCCGCCTGCTGTTCAAACTGGCGGTGGAGATGGACATGATGATGAACGTCCTGGCTGCGGCTATGGAGATCCCGGAGGAGCAGCTGAGAGAACTGCGGGGGCCGGTGCATCCAGGAGGTGAAGAAGACCCACGGCATGATCTCTCTGGATGACGCCGTGGAGTATCAGAACGGCGGGGACTGAGCAGCCGGAAGATTATTGCCGTTGCGTTCTGGATATGATCATAGTATAATGAAGCCAGTCAAAGGGGGTGCTCCGGAATGATATACGCAGTGGATGAGATCGCCCGTATCGTAAGACCGATTGCGCAGCGGTATGGATTGCGCGCGGTGTACCTGTTCGGCTCCTACGCACGGGGTGCCGCCACAGAGGACAGCGACATCGATCTCCTGATCGATACCACAGGGACGAACATCAAGAGCCTGCTGCAAGTCGCGGCGGTCTACTGTGAATTGGAAGAAGCGCTGGGAAAGCCGGTGGATCTGGTCACTGTCAGCTCACTGGAACAGGAAGCGCGGATGCCAAGCGAGGAGAGCTTCCGAAAGGCAGTCTGGAAAGAAAAGGTGGATATCTATGTTGCAGCCTGACCGACAGCGGTTAGAACACATCCGCGATTATTGTATTGAGATCAAAAAGACGATCATCCGATATGGCGAATCCTTTGAGGCGTTCGATTCGGACGCCGATTACCAACGCTCGGTTTCTTTTTGCATTTTGCAGATCGGTGAATTGAGCGGAGGCCTTTCTGTCGAGTTCCGAAAGGCAACGGCAGACCGTATCCAATGGGGGCCCATCAAAGGGATGCGGAATCTGGTGGCGCACAGCTATGGCAGCATGAGCAGGGATATCATTTGGGAAACTGCTGTCACAGATATTCCAGTCCTTCAGGAGTTCTGTGAGCAACAGCTTATGGCGGAGGATCAGAAGTAAATCAGGACAGACTCTGAAACAGGGGCGGTTCGTTTGAACCGCCCTCTTATTTTTTGATAATAGATGGGAGTGAATGCCTGTGCCCCGCGTCATATTCAAGTGCCCCTACCTCAAGGGCGGCTCGGAGCGCGCCGCCTCCCATCTGCAAAACTACGTCCGCTACATGGACACCCGAGAGGGCGCCCAGCGCATGGCGATAGGGCATGAACAGCTCCCTGCCACGGAGAAACAGCGGGAGATGGTGGCGCGGCTCCTTCGGGATTTCCCGCTGAGCCGTGGAATGTTTGAGTATGAGGACTACCAGACCGCTCCTACCCGCGGCAATGCCTCCGAGTTCATCACCCGCGCACTGGAGGACAACTACGACCAGATCGCCAAGCGGGACAACTACGTCAGCTACATTGCCAGCCGCCCCCGCGCACAGCGCGCCGGAGCGCACGCCCTGTTCACCGGGTCGGATGATCCGCTGGTGCTGTCCAATGTTGCGGACGAGGTGGCCCATCACCCCGGCAATGTGTGGCTCCCCATCATCTCCCTGCGACGGGAGGACGCGGCGAGGCTCGGCTACGATGACGCGGGACAATGGAAGAACCTCATTGCCGGCTATGCCATGGAGATGGCGGAGGCCACGAAGATACCGTGGGAGCAGTTCAGGTGGTACGCGGCGTTTCACGACCAGGGCCATCACCCTCACGTCCACATGGTCTGTTACAGCGCGGACGGCAGGTCCGGGCTTTCTTACCAGAGAAGGGATCGCCCAAATCAAATCTGATCTGGCCAAGCGGATCTTCCATCAGGAGCTCCACGAACTCTATGAGCGGCAGACTCAGCGGCGGGATGAGCTCACCCAGGAGGCCGGGGCAGTCATGGCTGAACTGGTCCAGCAGATGCGGGAGGGCGCGCTGGATAACCCAAGGATCGAACAGCTCATGGAGCATCTGGCCAGAAAGCTGAAGAACCTATCCGGTAAAAAGCAGTACGGCTACCTGAAAGCGCCGCTGAAATCGGTGGTGGATGAGATTGTGGAGGAGCTGGCAAAGGATGAGCGCGTGGCGCGGGCATACGAATTGTGGTACGAGCTCCGGGAAGAAGTGCTCAGGACCTATAAGGAGGACCTCCCTCTCCGGCTCCCCCTTTCCCGCCAGAAGGAGTTCAAGCGGATCCGGAACATGGTGATCGAGGAGGCGCTGCGGCTGGGATATGCGTCCACTGTGTTTGATCCAACAGCGCCAGAGGAAGCGCCGCTTGAACGGGACATACCGGAAGCTGACGGAGAAGCACCCAAAGAGCCTGAGCTGTTTGTGGATATGGAACACATAGGGCCGGAAGGGACACGGAATCACAGAGGCAGGCCAAGCAACCCATACGCCCGGTATCAGTTGGCGAAAATCATACTCGCGGATCCTGCCGCGGAGCCAGAGCAGTTCAGGACCGCGCTGGAGTGGCTGACGGAGGCGGCGGAGGCGGGGCAGGTCCATGCTCAATATGAACTGGGAAAAATCTATCGGGATGGCCGGGAGCGTGGAGAAAGACGCGCTGCTGGCGGCGGCATGGCTCACCAGGGCGGCGGAACAGGACAGCGACGCAGCCGCCTATGCGCTGGGTGTCCTGCTTCTGACTGGCGGGGAGGGACTGGCGAAAGACATCCCGTCTGCGCTGAACTGGCTGAGGCGCTCGGCGGAGGGGGGGAACCAGTATGCCCAGTACCGGCAGGGCAGGCTTCTGCTTCAGGGTGAGGAAGTCCCCAGAGAGATCGAAGAAGCGGTCCGTTGGCTGACCGTCTCCGCGGAGCAGGGAAACCAGTACGCGCAGTACGCTCTCGGCAAGCTGTTTCTGATCGGAAAGGAAGTGCCGCGGGACCCGGAGGCCGCTGTCCGCTGGTTTGCTCTCTCAGCGGCTCAGGGAAACGAATATGCCCAATACTTTTTGGACCACATGGACGAGGGGCCATCCATACTCTCCTGCGCCACCCGGCTCCTGCACCACCTGAGCGGGATATTTCAGGAACAGGCTTCAAGAGGCCCTGTCAGGACAGTCACGCTCACGGACCGCAAGCTCAGACAGCGGATCCGGGAAAAGAAAATGGCCATGGGGCACAAGCCCGATGACCATGAGGATGCCGAGATCAGTATGAGGTGATGCCTCCTTATCCAAACCTTGAAAATATTGGGAGATGACCAACTATATGACCTATATCCATTTCACCGAGGAACAAAAATATCGTGCCAGCTGTGTAGACCTGGTGGAGTTCCTGCGGCGGCAGGGCGAGAAGCTCATCCGATCCGGGCCGGAGTACCGCATGGCCAGCGACCGCAGCGTCACCGTCCGGAGTAACGAATGGTACGACCACGCCTCCAAGGAGGGCGGCGGTCCCATCTCCTTTGTGCAGAATTATTTTGGACTCAGCTACCCGGAGGCGGTCACCCGCTTGTTGGACGGTGAGCAGGGGCCGGATCTATGAACCGGCGCCCCGGAAGAGAGAAGAACCGAAGAAGGAATTCATTCAGCCGCCAGTGGGCCGGGAGATGCGGAGGCTGTACGCCTACCTCCTGAAAAGGCGCCTCATCGACCGGGAGGTGCTGAGCACCTTTGTCCGGGCCGGACTGGTCTATGAGGACGAGAAATATCACAACGCCGTGTTCATTGGGAAAGATGAGCACGGCGTTGTCCGTCATGCCCACAAGCGGAGCACCAGCGGCATGGGCAAGACCTTCCGCATCAATGTGGAGGGCAGCGATCCCCGGTACAGTTTCCACTGGAACGGGACCAGCGACCGGCTCTATGTATTCGAGGCGCCCATCGACCTGCTCTCCTTTTTGACACTGTACCCAAAGAACTGGCAGCGGCACAGCTATGTGGCTTTGTGCGGCGTGGGAGAACAGGCGATGCTGTGGATGCTGGAGCAGGCGCCGGGGATCCGGCGTCCCATCCTCTGCCTGGACCATGACGCGGCGGGCATCGAGGCCACGGGCCGCCTGAAGGAGATCCTGAGGGAACGGGGCTATTCTGAAACGGCGGTCCTCCAGTCCATCCATAAGGATTGGAATGAGGATGTGAAAGCCCGATGCGGACTGGAGGCGCAGAGTGCGGAGGAGCACCCCCAACTTATGGCGGCGCCGGAGGTCTGTAAACGGGTCTGTGCCATGAGCACAACGGTGAAGCTGGACCGGCTGAACAATGAAGTCCCGCAGCTGATCGAACAGTACCGTTCCCATCTGCACTGGGGCCGGTTCGACCAGGCCATGGACTGCATGGAACAGGCGTCGGCGCTGGCCGCTGCGGCCTGCCGCCGTGAGCTGCGGCAGCTGGGGATGGCGGCCACAGAGGATGAGTTGACCAAATTGCTGTGCGAACGGATCCGCCCCCATCGGAACCGGGGGAGTTTGAAAAAACCGCTACAGAGTGCTCGCACCACAGTTCCAAAGTGTCCTCGCCTTGGAAGATGCCGCAGGGCTCCGAACCCAAGAGGAGAAGAAAACTCTGGCGGGCAGATGGCTGGATCTGGCCGCCGCATTTGCGGGCGTCCCTATCCAATATGAGGCGGAGCAGATGAAGCAACGGGAAGCACAGTCAACCCTGAACATGGAACTGGGGGTGACTCTATGACGATGACAGAACTGCTCCCTCTGATCCTGCTGGGCGGCGGAGCGTTCCTGCTCATCGGCGTGGCAGTACACTTCACAGGGAATGGGCTCTCTGAACAATATCAAGTCCAAGACCGTGGGCGACGGCCAGCACGGCACCGCCCGCTGGGCAACGAAGCAAGAGATCCAGAAGACTTACCAGCATATCCCTTTTCGGCCGGATCTGTGGCGCAGGGGCGAGGATCTGCCTACTGCCCAGGGACTGGTTCTGGGCTGCTTGGGAGGCCGAGGTCTGAAAAAACATGGAAAACTGGCGGAAAAGGGTCGCTCCCCCTGGAGAGGGAAAGAAGCTCCGAGAAAGAAGAAGTCAAAGCAGAAACCTACAGCAAAACCGCTCCGTGCCATCGTGGATGTCGATGACATCCATTGCCTTATGATCGGCGCCTCCGGTGTGGGCAAGACGGCCTTCTTTCTCTACCCCAATCTCGAATATGCCTGTGCCAGTGGGATGAGCTTTCTGGCGCTGGATACCAAGGGAGACTTGGCCCGCAACTACGGGACCATTGCCTCCCAATGCTACGGCTATCAGGTGGCGGTCATCGACCTGCGCAACCCCACCCGCTCGGACGGCTACAACCTGCTGACCCTCATCAACCACTACATGGATGTCTGCCGTGAGGATGAGAAGAACCTGGCCGCCCGCGCCAAGGCGGAGAAGTACGCCAAGATCCTGGCCAAGACCATTGTCAACCCGGAGGGGGACGCATCCAACTACGGGCAGAACGCATTTTTTTATGACGCGGCGGAGGGCCTGCTTACCGCTGTCATCCTTTCTGCTGGCGGAGTACCTGCCGCCAACAGAAAAGGCCCCGCGGGAACGACGGCACATCGTCAGCGTGTTCAAACTGGTGCAGGATCTGCTGGCCCCCAGCAAGACTAAGGGGAAAACAAGCTTTCATATTCTCATGGATAAACTGCCGGACACCCATAAGGCCCGGTGGTTTGCCGGAGCGGCCCTGACCACTGCGGAGCAGTCTATGAATTCCGTCATGTCCACCGTCCTGTCCCGCCTCAATGCCTTTCTGGATTCAGAGCTCGAGCAGGTCCTCTGCTTCGACAGCGCCATCAACGCCGAGGATTTTGCCTCGAAGAAGTCCGCCATCTTTCTCATACTCCCGGAGGAGGATCCCAGCAAGAACTTTATGGCCGGCCTCATGATTCAAACGCTCTCCCGTGAGCTGTTCGCTGTGGCGGACGAGAACGGTGGGAAGCTGAAAAACCGGGTGGTCCTCTTCTGTGATGAGCTGGGCACCATGCCCGCTTTTGATATTCTGCCCCTGTTCTCTGCGGGACGATCCCGAAAACTGACCCTGGTCCCAATCATCCAGTCCCTCGCGCAGCTGGAAAAAAACTATGGCCGTGAAGGAGCGGAGATTATTCAGGACAATGTGCAGGATACGATTTTTCGGCGGCTTCGCCCCCTAACTCCCAGACCGCCGAGGTGCTGTCCAAGGCGCTGGGCAGCCGCACCGTCATGAGCGGGTACATCAGCAAAGGGGAAAAGCGACCCGAGCCAGACAATCCAGATGATGGAGCGGCCTCTCATGACTCCTGATGAACTCAAGTCCATCCCAAAAGGTCACTTCATCGTCATGAAGACCGGCACCCACCCCATGCGGACCCGTCTGCGTCTGTTTCTGGAATGGGGGATTACCTTCAGGGAACCGTACAGCATCCCGGAAAAAGCGGCCCGTCCCGTTGCCTATGCCAGCAAGCAGGAGCTGGAGCTTGCCATCATGCGCCGCCATCACGTGTGGATGCCTGCGGCAAGCGGCGCGGCGCCGGCATCCGGCAAGGCGGCAGCGGGGAGAGAGCCCTGCCCCAAAACCGGACAGCCCGGAGATGAGCCACCAGATGGGCAGAAAAGCCTGCGTCCATGAGGAGATTGTGCATGGCTTATTTTCAAAACATCTACCGCTCCAGCCTGAGCCACAGGGCCAGAGCTGTCTATATGTATCTCAAAGATCACGCAGACAGTGAGGGGCGGTGCTGGCCGGGGATCCGCACCATAGCCGCGGAGCTGGGCCTCTCCCGCTCCACAGTCAAGCGGGCGCTGGACGATCTCTACGGAGCTGGCTTGCTCACCAGAGAGCCGCGCTGGCGGGAAAATGGGAGTCACAGTTCCAATCTATACCGGTTGGTGTGAGTTCAAAATAAAAAGGTCCACCGCCAGGGGGAGATTTTGCCCTGACGGTGAACCGAGGGTAGGTTCATGATGAGCCAACCAGAAGGACATACTCTAAGGAGAGACTAAGACAGAAGAGAATCGAGAGAGGAATAGAAATTGCATCCAAAGATATTTTCACCAAGATCAAGTCCTCACTGCATACCAAGGCCAATTGCGGAGAATACCCGGGTGCCCTTGACCCCTACGGGTATCTGCGTAACACGCAGGACAAGTAAGGCTAATCGTCAATAAAGAAAATGCGTCCGCCATACGGCGTATCGTCGATATGAGTGCGGCTGAGATGGGCTCATGGAGCATCTGCACCGTTTTGGACAACGAGGGAATTCTCTCTCCATCCGAGTACAATCGGTTCCGCAGGCATAATCCCGACATGGACAGCAAGTTCGTGCGGAAACGTTTTTGGATCAAGATTATCTGCGGAACATCCTGCAAAGTCTGCAAATAAAAAGTCAATAGGGAAATGAAGAAAAATTGAGAAAAGAAAAAGGCCATGCCAAATGCTCCGGCCTGATAAGGGTATCACCGAAACCGTCCAGAGCAAAAGGAACTGCCACATCACCGTGGCAGTTCCTTTTTATATGCAAGTAATTTGGACAGGCAATGCCTGCTATTATTATCCCCAAAGGTCACTTCATCGTCATGAAAACCGGCACCCACCCCATGCGGACCCGGCTGCGGCTGTTCCTGGAATGGGGGATCACCTTCGGGGAGCCATACAGCATCCCAGAAAAAGCGGACCGCTCTGTGGCCTATGCCAATAAGCAGGAACTGGAGCTTGCCATCATGTGCCGACATGTGCGGATGCCCGCGGCAAGCGGCGCGGCGCCGGCATCCAACAAGGCGGATGCCAGACGGGGGCAGCAGGCCGATCCCTCAGCAGGCCATCACGGCCAGGAGCCACCTGATGGGCAGAAAAGCCTGCGCCCATGAGGATATCGTGTATGGCTTATTTTCAGAATATCTACCACTCCGACCTGAGCCACAGGGCCAGATCGGTCTATATGTATCTCAAAGATCGCGCCGACAGTGAGGGCCGGTGCTGGCCGGGGATCCGGACCATAGCCGCCGAACTGGGGTTCTCCCGCTCCACTGTCAAGCGGGCGCTGGACGATCTCTACGGAGCCGGCCTGCTTACCAGAGAGCCGCGCTGGCGGGAGAATGGAAGCCTCAGCTCCAATCTATACCGGCTGGTTTGAATTCAAAATAAGAAAGGTCCACCGCCAGGGGGAGATTTTGCCCTGGTGGTGAACCGAGGGTAGGTCCATGATGGATCCACCAGAAGGACACACTCTATCACACCGCCTTTGAAAACGATAACCTTTGTTTCGCTTTCGCTTCTTATTATATACGAGACCCCGTAGATTTTCAAGATTTAAGCAGCCGGAAGAAAAGCCATATTTTTTTCTTCCTGCAGCCCATCTTGAAAATATGCTGATATTCGCATATAATATATACAGCAGATTTCAGACAGGATATATTGACAAAGCAAGCATGACACCTGATGTATCTTTGGGAAAGGCGGAGCGCGAATGAAAGGCTATCTATCCATAAAGGAAGCCGCCCGCAAGTGGGGGATTTCAGAGCGTTGGGTCAATCAATACTGCACAGACGGGCGTATTCCCGGTGCGGAGCGTTTTGGGCGGTCATGGGCAATTCCAGACACCGCCGAGAAGCCCACTGACCCGCGATCTAAGAAACATCGCCGGGATTGCAGAGAGACAAACCGCTGAGAAGTGTCTTTGTAAAGAAGATACGGCGAGGAAGTGAATGACATGATTTCCGATGAAGAATTATACAGACAATATATAAGCGGCGATGAAACAGGACTTGACGAATTGATGAAAAAATACGGCGACCCGCTGACCTTATACATAAACGGGTATCTGCATGACGTTCACGAAGCGGAGGACTTGATGATAGAGGCTTTTTCCTATCTGTTTACGAAAAAGCCACGCATCCGGGACGGCGGTTTTAAGGCTTACCTCTATAAAGCGGCGCGGCACATGGCTTTGCGCCACAAAAGCAGACAGCGTCTTTCCTTCAATCTTGACGATCTGACTGAGGAACCGGACGGACAAATACTGGTAGAGGAGGTTGTCCAAACAAAGGAAAGAGATCAAATTTTGCATTTCTGCATGGACGAATTAAACCCAGATTACCGGGAGTCACTTTATCTGACCTATTTTGAAGGCATGAGCTACCTGCAGGCTGCCGAGGTCATGGGAAAAAGTGAGAAGCAGATCACCAATATGGTATACCGGGGAAAAGCGCGTCTGCGCGGATTATTGGAACGGGAGGGGATCACAAATGTTGAGCCATGAGGAACGGATTGCAGAAGTAAAACGGCGTATCGCGGAAAAAGAGCATCAAAAAAGGCTGCGGCAGGCACGGATCGCCGCCGTTTCCGGCGTGGCAGCGTGTCTTGCGGTGATCGTAGGCGTTTCCCTGTTCATGCCCGGTATTGTGGAGCAAATCGAGCTGGGAACTTCCTCCGGCTTTGAAACAGCGGCAACGATGTTCGGCGGCAGCGCCGCGCTGGGATATATCGTGATCGGACTGCTCGCCTTTGTTCTCGGCGTGTGCGTGACGATTTTGTGTTTCCGAATCCGTCTGCTGAACAAAGAGGAACAGATGGAGGAGCAAAAGGGGGACAATGCGGATGGAACTTGTCAGTAACCTTTTGCAATTCATCGTTACCCTGCTGGGCTTTAGCCTAAGCGGAATCTGGTATCTGAAAAGCCGAAAACAGACATATTTCCTGCTGACCTGCTTTTACGGCTGCTTTGCCCTTGGCTCTCTTTACTGGACGCTGTATCTGCTTTTATTTTCTGAAACGCCGCAGGTCTTTTATGTGTCGGAGTTCGGCTGGATGGCAAGCGTTATTTTTCTTTACATCCTGCAATACGCCCTTTCCTCTGCGGAGGAAAGGGGCTTTGCGACACGCAAAGCCCTGATTGCCCTCTTGGTCGGCGTTCCGCTGTGCGTGTTTTACTGCACATTTGGAGATATCCTCTCCAATCTGCTCTGGTGCGGTATGATGATCGTTGTTTCCTATCATGCGATCCGGGGGCTTGCTTACGCCCGGACGCAGGCGGGAGCGGCGCGTGATATGCGATATTTCCATATTGGGGTACTGTGCTATGTGGCGGCAGAATATGCCCTCTGGACTTCCGGCTGCTTCTGGCCGGGAGATTCCATTTTCAGCCCCATATTGCTGGTTTGATCTTCTGCTGACGCCCTGTATCTTCGCTCTGCTGCCCGCTACAGGAAAGGCGGTGGAGGAATGACGTATATTGAAAATGTTTTTATCTGTATGGCATCACCGTTACTGATCGCCGCCCTGTGCATGGGAAAACGGCAGACAAAATTTTTTCTGTTCTGCCTTGCGGGAATGGGGGCATGTCTGCTTTCCGCTTACATCAATACCTTTCTCGCCGCACTTTATGGGGCGGACACCTTTGGCGCAACTGCGGAGATTGCCCCGGTGGTGGAGGAAGTCATGAAGCTTCTGCCTCTGCTCTTTTATCTTCTGGTATTTGAGCCGAAAGCGGAACAGATCAGAATTACCGCCGTGATGGTCGCCCTTTCTTTTGCCACTTTTGAAAATATCTGCTATCTGATCCAAAATGGAGCCGGACATTTTTCCTTTATTTTTTTCCGGGGGATCGGAACAGGAGCGATGCACGTGATCTGCGGAGCCATTGTAGGCGGAGGCCTCGCGTATGTGTGGCAGCGGACCTGGCTGAAGATTGCCGGAACCTGCGGTCTGCTGGGAGCAGCCATCACGCTTTCACGCGATTTATAATCTGCTGATCGCTTACGGCGGCGCAGTGCAGTATACTGCCTATCTTCTGCCTGTAGTGATTTTGGCAGCGGGAAAGCTGATCGCCCGCCGTCTGACACCATAATGAAATAGATTTTTTCCTTTGGGAGCTGCCTTTGCGCGGCTCCCAAATTTTTTGAAAAAATATGATTTTGGGGTGAGAGTTTTTCCGGTTTTTGTACCTATATAAGTGAAAGACTTTTTAAGCTGAGTTTTCAGAGAGGAGGTTTTGTGTGCATGTACGATACAGAAAAGCGTGTTGCGCTGGTAAAAAAGCGAATAGCGGAACACCGCCGCAGACAGGTGCGGCGGAGCATCCGCAGTCTGTCTGCCCTGTGCGTCCTGCTGTTCCTATCCCTTGTGGGAACGGTAGGGACGGTGCAGGGCCAGCCGATGGACACCGCAGGAATGTACGGCGCAATCTTGCTGCATGAGGGCGCGGGCGGATATGTGCTGGTGGCGGTGGCGGTGTTTACGCTGGCCGTGGTGATCACGGTCATCTGTATGCGACTGCATGAACGGGAGAGGCAAAAACAAAAACGAGAACGAAAAGATAAGGAGGACGCAATATGAAAAAATTCCTATCCCTGCTTTTGACCCTCTGCCTGCTGCTGGGCATCCTGCCCTCGCAGGCCCTCGCCTATGTGGGGGACATCCTGCCATCTACCGGCTCGACAGTGACGACGGAAACACGGGCCGATGGAACACTCGTCCTGCAAAATGACTATATCCGCGTGACGCTGAACAAGCATGATGGTTCCCTCACGACCTCCCCGGCTGCGACGGCGGACAGCGCAAACTCAATTGACAGGCAAAAACCATACTGTGAGTTCATCATTTATGGAAGTTATGGCTATGGTAAGGCGCATCCTGCAACACTTCGCCTAAAAAGCGCAGAATTTGTGGATACGACACCGAACGGAACGGCGAAGGCTATCAAGGCGGTGTATGATCTGACGGTCAATCTATCCGGGAAATCCGTTGCTGCGACGACTGCGGTTTACTATGAGCTTGTGCAGCTCAAGGAAAATGAAACGTCGGCAGACACATGGGGCGTGCTGACGTCCATTGATAACATAAAAATTAACAATAATAGAGATGACCTATTCGGTTCCTTGACTGGTGATATGGGAGTTATATGGGGCTATACCCTCGACGCCTTCAGCGGCATGGGCCATGCGAACGCCACCGACGGCCCTGCCATCAAAATGAGCCGCACTGTCTACAATTACGATGAGCAGGTAGAAATATCCACCGAAAGCTCCGTGCTCACGAGCAAGGTAGAAAATCTGGATACATGGCAATCTTTCTCACAGGGGACTGATTGGTGCTACAACTACATCACCGAGGTCTATGTGGACGGCTACACTTGGGCAAATCCTTTTGTGGGACTGTCGGGCTACTATGAGAATAAGACCATCAAAGCCTATCTGCCCGATACGGTCAGTGTCACGCCGGGCAATAACCCCAACAGCACCCGCGTGGAGTGCAGAAACGATATTGGTTACTATTTCAGCGATGGCGAGGACTATCCAAATTCACAGCGCTTCCTCTGGGGCTTCCGCAACCTGGCGAAAGGCGCAGAGGACGTTCCGTCAGAACCGGACAAGGTAGATATTTCCATTAACGCCCAGCGCTTAGCCGCCTTTGCAAACGGGAACGGCGGCGTAACGGTGGAATATGTGGCTGACGATGCGGCGCTGGACGCGCTGAAAAAGCAGTATGGAAACCCCGTCGCCCTCATCAGCGGCGAGTACGAGAGCAAAAACGGCGCGGAATTTACCTTTACCGGCGGGGCGGCGCTGCTCTCGCCCTCCGTGACGGCGACGTGGGACAAATCGAATGGCAAGCTCATCATCAAAAAGGATGGTACGATTGAGCATAGCGGCCTGAGCCTGAACGCGCCCAGCTTCAAGTTCTATCAGCCAAACAGCGGCAGCGGCAAGGACTTGGAAATCAAACTCACGCAGGACGGCTTTTCGTTTGAGATCGACCCCGGAAAGAACGATGCCGTGATCTATGTGGACATCCCCTATGCCACGGCGAAGCTGGAACAGGCCACCGCCGACGCGGCGGGAAATCTTGTGTTCAGCGGCGAGATCGGCTTCCAAACTGTTTTTGAGGGCGCGAGCTTTACCCTTGAGGAACTGGGCTACGGCTTAAATGAGAAAAATGAATTTACGGTCAACGGGGTTCACGCCACGGGCGAGTTTGACACGGCAAAAACGCTGTCACTGGAGCTTGCAAAGGTCGAGGGCGAGGTCAACACCTTTAAGGGCAAGGAAAAATACGCTTTCAGTCTGGAGTTAAATGCCTTTGACCTCTTTGAAACGGAGGCGGAGCTGGAACTGACACGTAGCCAAAAGGACGGCAGCCTGCTCCCCAACACACTGTATTTCTATGTCGCGGCCAGCCCCGGCATCCCCCTCATTCCGCCTGTGCCCGTTGGACAGCTCAACGGCGGCGGCGCGGGCTTCAGCAACCTGGCCGACACGGTAAACGGCGATTATTTTGCTATCCCACCTCTTAAACTGCGTGGTACGCTGAAAGGCACCTATCTTCATCTCATTGAGGGCAAGGGCGACGTTGTTATCGGCCCCAGCGAGATTTCCCTCACGGCAAGCGATGTAGGTATCGTTGGCACGAACGCCTCGATTATCGACAGTTTCGGATATTCCCTCAAGCTAAACGGGCAGGAGCGGACTTATAACGGAACGGACTACACGGGCATCTACTTTGTCGGCTCCGAAGCCCTTGAGCTGGATCTGCCGAACACCGAAATAGATGTGTTTATCCTGGATACCTCCATCGAGCTAGGCGCGTTTGGCGGCACGGGTACGAAAAATGATAAACAGCATTTGTATCTCGCCATCGGCGCCAACGCTGTTGTCAAAAGCAAAGTGCAGGTCCCAAGCGATGTGCCTGTGATCGGCGGTTGGAAGCTTGGCAGTTGGGACGTTGACCTCATTGTGGGCGGACAGACGGAGTTCCCGATTAAGGATGTCAGCGTTGACGAGGGCATGAAGCAGGCATTCAGCAATATCGACGTGTACCTCGGCGCGATGACCGGCGTGTATGCCGGAATCATCGACGCGCGGCTGTGGGTGCTTGTGCCGAATATCGTGGAGACCAACTTCCGCAGGGGTGGCGGCTGGGATGTGGAAACCAAGTGGTTTGGCAGACTACCCGAATGGGATTGGTCGGAAAAAGGCGTTGAGCCAGTGGCGCAGGCTATGTCTTTGGAAGATAGCGAAGATACCGTCCTGATGAGCAGTCCGAGCCCCACTGAACAAGCTGCGTCTTTGGAAGCTGTTGGGGAATCTACCCCGACAAGCAATACGAACTCAACCGAGCCGGCTGCGTCTTTGGAAGATACCGGGGAGTCTGTCCCTGCAAACAGTACGAACTCAACCGAGCAAACTGCGCCTATGGAAGATGCCGGGGAGTCTGGTCCTGCAAACAGTACGAACTCAACCGAACAAGCTGCATCTTCGGAAGATACCGGGGAGTCTGCCCCAACAAGCAATATGAACTCAACCGAGCCGGCTGCGTCTTTGGAAGATACCGGGGAGTCTGTCCCTGCAAACAGTACGAACTCAACCGAGCAAACTGCGCCTATGGAAGATGCCGGGGAGTCTGTCCCTGCAAACAGTACGAGCTCAACCGAACAAGCTGCGTCTTCGGAAGATACCGGGGAGTCTGTCCCTGCAAACAGTACGAACTCAACCGAGCAAACTGCGCCTATGGAAGATGCCGGGGAGTCTGTCCCTGCAAACAGTACGAACTCTACTGAACAAGCTGCATCTTCGGAAGATACCGGGGAGTCTGCCCCTGCAAACAGTACGAACTCAACTGAAATTACGGTCAGCGCCGACACAGACGAAACGCCGTACATTCTGCTGGCGTTTGAGAACACCGTCACCGAAGAGCAAATAAAAAACAGCCTGTCTGTTACGAAGCAAAACAGCAGCGACAAACTCGAAATCCATTGGGTGAACTATGACACAGAAAACAGCGAAGATGGGCAAATCGATGAAAACAAGGACATCAACGCGACCACCGACATCATACATAACAAGACGGACAATAAGGACTACCGCGTGGCGATCCTGCGGCTGAAAGATGCCGGAACCTATCAGGTCAACACGGGTTCACTTTCGCTTGACACGCAGAAATCCCAGGGCGTTTCCATTGCTCCGTTTGAAGAACTGGAGTTGACTTTGAACAATCAGCAGGTGTCCGGTGAGATCAAATACGCCGAGGAAAACACAAAGTATGTGCTTCGCACCTATTTTGCCAAAGAAAAGGGCGGCGCGGATTATCTGATCGACGAGCAGGAGATAACGAACAGCTCCAGCATCTCGGTCAATATTCCCTCCATGGGTGCGCTGGCCCCGTCGGGCGAATATTATGTGACCTCTTTCCTGATGACAGAAAAAAGCGTGGAAAGCATCGACGAGAACGGCGAAAAGGAAACCCTGACCGGCCTTGTCGCCATCGACCATCAGCAGTTTAATACTCGGGTAAGCTATCAGAACCAAAACCAGCCGACCGCACCCCAAACTGTTACGCTGGAGCTGGCCGGAAACGAGATCATGACGGCGACATGGGGTGCCGTGACTGATGCCGACGGCTACGCCGTGACGATTTATCAGAAAGACGGCAACGACTGGATCGACACCGGCTTTGGTTACGACCTCGATAAAGAAACGACCTCCATCAATATGGCGCTGACTGTGGGTGGAGAAGAAACAACAAAGTCTAAAAACCTGTCTGCAAACGAGACTTACAAGGTGGGCGTTAGTGCCTATAAAACCATCGAGGGCGGCAAGTATTACAGCGCGGAAACCGAGTCTGCGGAGAATGGTGTGTATCTGCCTGAATATACGCCGCTGGATATGATGCTCTTCGTGAATGGAACGACCTGCACAGCCGATGAACATGGCGTATATCGCGCCTATGTGGACGGCAAGGACGATGTGCTGACGGTAAGCTGCACGACCGAGAACGTCACCTACAAAGTCACAAGAATGGACAAGACTAGCGACAACGAGATTTCGACGGATTCTGACGGCGCTTATCCAATTCCCAACTTTGAGGGCAACCTGATGTTCAAAATCGACGGCATTTCCGAGATTGAGAACAGCACCGCAAAGGATGTGACCAGCGTATTCCTGTTGGTGAGCGTGGACAAAACAGCACCCATGCTGACGCTCTCCGATCCGGTATTCTATGCCGATATGACCACGGGTGCGTATCAGATCACCGGCACAGCGGATGCGGGAAGCAAAATCATTTACGGAGATGATGGTGCATCGGTCAATGCAGGCAGCGACGGAACCTTTACCATTCCCGGTACGCTGGATGAAAACAGCGGTGTTCTCTCCCTCTGCGCACAGGACAGCGCAGGGAACAAATCCACATCGCGGTTTGCGCTGATTACGAAGCAAAACACCGCTACCGAGTTCATCGTCACCTTTGACGGAAACGGCGGTATGCCCTCTGTCGGCAGCATGACCACCACCAATCAGAAGCTGACCTCTCTGCCCAGCGCATCTCAAAGCAAGCACAGCTTCGACGGCTGGTACACCGAAAAGAGCGGCGGCATAAAGATCACGACGGATACCATATTCCATGCAGATACCATCGTCTACGCTCACTGGACGTACACCGGCGGCGGTGGAGGTTCCTCCTCCGGCGGCTCATCTTCCAATGATGGGGAGGGTTCCGTTAACAACGATGCCACCATCATCCAACGCCCCGATGTGAACGAACCCAATGTCCCCACCACGGCGCAGAGTGAGAAGGTCAAGACAGACGCTAAGGGCAATGTGACCATTACCAATCCCATGGTGTCGGATGCCATCAAGGCTGCAAAGGATGATGCGAAAAAGCATGGTAATCAGAAAAATGGTGTTGCGGTGGAAGTCCCTGTGGAGATTGATAAGAAGCTGGACGGTGTACAAATCACGCTGAAAGCGGATGCACTGGATACTTTGGTGAAGGAAAATGTCAAGCGCTTCACCATCGACACAGACCGGATGACCGATTTCGGCTTCACCTTGGATACCCTCAAGGAGCTGAACCGCCAGACCAGCGGCGACATTATCTTGAAGGTGAAGAAAACTACCGTTTCCTCTATTGAGGCAAAGGTGACTATCGGAAATCGCCCCGTTTATGACATCTCCCTGTGGGAAGTCAAAAACGGCAAGGAAACCAAGCTGAGCAACCTGAATGGAAAGACTATCAGCATTGCCATTCCGTACACACCGACAAAGAACGAGCAGACCGGCAACCTCTATGCGGTTTCTGTGGATGGAAATGGTAAGCCCCAGTGGATCACCAAGTCCAACTATAATGCCGACCAGAAGGCAGTCATCTTTGAGCTGACACAGCCCGGTGTTTACGGCGTGGGCTATGATGCTAAAATGCCAGCCTTTACCGACATCGAAAACCACTGGGCTAAGGATAACATTCTCTTTGTGGTCAGCCGTGGGTTGCTGAATGGCACCAGCGAAACCACATTCAGCCCCAATACCGGCATGACCCGAGGGATGTTTGTCACCGCTCTTGGACGGCTGGCGGGTGTTGATCCTGCTGATTACCAGAGTGGCAAATTCACCGATGTGAAAGCCGATGCCTACTATGCACCGTATGTCAACTGGGCGGCAAAGACCGGTATCGTCAGCGGAACAACAGACACCACCTTCGCCCCGGATACCAACATCAACCGGGAGCAGATGGCGGTCATTATGAAGAACTACGCTGTCAAGCTGGGCTACACAGTTCCGAAAGCCCTGGAAGCCGTGACCTTTGCGGACAACGCAAGCATTTCTTCCTGGGCAAAGGAGGCAGTTGAGTCCATGCAGCAGGCGGGCATCCTGGCGGGCAAGACGAACAATCGCTTTGACCCTGCAGGAACCGCCACCAGAGCCGAAGTCGCCACCGTCCTGTGGCGGTTTGTGGAAATCATCATTGACCCGCAGACCGCAAACGGCTGACAACAGAATGACAGCGGCCAGTGGAGCTTTCTCCGCCCACTCCGCCATAGAGACTCAGCGGTTCTACCGCTCTCTGGGCTGTGTAGATGCGGCCCAGCCCCTGCAAAAGCATGTAGAGGCCGAACCGTTCGACTGCCAGCTGGAATACAGACTGTAAAAGCACGAGCTGCATGGAAGTAAAACATAAGCTCCCCCGGAAGGCAAACGCTTTCCAGGGGAGCTTTGTGGTTACTTGGGAGTAGTATGTATTTCCACTTATCCACAGAGCATGACTTTGGCGGAGAAAGCGCCATTCTGATGGGTAAACGTACTTGTTCCGCCGTTTTTTTCCGCAATATGGTTGACAGCCTGGATACCAATTCCGCTTTCTTTTCGCTTTGATGAGAGGAAAACGCCATTTTTTTCGTTGACTTTACCGTCAAATGCATTTACGACCTCGATCAGAAGAAGCCTCTTGGCATGCACATATGCTGTTATTTCGATTTGCCGGCGGGCGGGTGCGGTGCGAAGGCTGGCTTCCAGCGCATTTTCCAGTAGATTGGATAAGATCAGGCACATATCGACCTCATCGATCGGAAGCGATTCCGGCAAATCGAGCTTGGTGCGGAAGGGAATGTCCTCGCGCTTTGCAAGAGCGCAGTAATAGCCGACAACACTGTCCGCCGTACGGTTTTCACAGAAGCACATATCGAGATTCGGGATGCGGGAGACAGTTTTTGCAAGGTAGCTTTTCAAGTCCTCCAGTTCACCAGCCTCGGCCAGCACAGAAATATGATTTAATTGATGGCGCATATCGTGCCGCGCCCGCCGGGCCTCTTCAATGGCGGTCTTGAGGCTTTCATAGCGCTGCTGCTGCATGGAAAGCAGCTGGTTTTCCTGCTGTAATCTTGCGTTGCGGTTGAGGCTGTTCGCCATCAGAAGGAAAATCGTGTTGAACCAGAGAAGCAGCACCAGAAGCGCGATGCTGAGCACAATGTAACCCTGCAGGACCCTTCCTGTCTGAAGTGTTGTCTGGTAACGCGGGATCATGAACAGGTTTAAAAGGATGAACCCCAGCGGTAAAACCCAGAACACATACCATGTCTGTGCAAAATTGTCGTCCTCGACCATCGCACGCACCGCATGGGTCGACGGATAGGATGCCGCCAGCACAAAAACCCAGCAAACTGCGTTATAAAAAACGCAGGCAGCAAAGCAGAACCATGGCCCATCCGGCGGCAGCTGCATATGCAGGACAATCGCCGCGCTGACGGCTCTGGAAAGGCTATTCAGGCAGGCAAATACCGCGCAGATCGACAGCGCGATCGTTCTGGATTTCCAGAGGGATATCCGGAGCGTTCTGGTATACAGGACAATCGCAAGCAGCGTGATACCCACAAGGACAAAAACAGTAGAAATGCGAAGCCGATAGCAGACGAGCCCGCCGCCGACGCCCAGGCCCGCCATCAGCGGCAGAAGCCAGGCGGCAAGGTTTCTTGGCGACTGCTTCAGATAGGATTTTACAGGGAAATATGCAAGCAAAAGGCCAGGGAGTGCGACGAACAGTTCCAGCATCGGACGCAGAATATCTTTCATCTCATACGCTCCCCTTGCAGCAGAAATTCCATAAACGCCTGCCGGGCAGGCTTCAAAAGCTCCTGGTTGACATAGACACGGCTGCCGTCGGTCATACAGAAGGCGGCATCCCGGAAATCAGCGGCGTGCTCTAAATTGACGATCACACCGCGGCCGCAGACGAAAAAGCGCGGATCTTTTTTAAGCGGCTCGGTGAACGCCTTGAAGCTTTGGCGCGTGGCCAGCGTTTTTCCGGCGGTGGTGCGGATGTTGATCCTATGAGCAAAATGCTCGGCGGAAATAATGTCCCGATAGCGAAGACGAACGTCGCTGCCGCTGACTTTCGCAGTCAGAACCGGCTCAGGACGCGGCAGTTTTGCAAGCATTTCGGTAAGCAAACCGGAGAGTTCTTCCTCGGAAAAGGGCTTCACGAGATAGTGAAGTGCCCGTACCTGAAAGCCTTCGAGCGCGTGATCGGTAGACGTCGTGGTGAAGATCAGAAGGCAGTCTGTGTCCGTCTTTCGAAGCTCCTTCGCTGCGTCCATGCCGCTTAAGCCCTCCATGTAAATATCGAGAAACGCGGCCGAAAAGCGCCGCTCTTTTTCTGCCGCGAGAAAAGCCTCGCCGCTTTCAAATCCCAAAATATCCGCTTCCACACCGCGAAGCGCCAACTGCTGCGATAAGCGTTCTTTCAGCAGTGCGCGTTCGGTCTTGAGATCATCCACAATTGCAATCCTCATGCTGACCTACTCCTCCCTCCGTAAAACTCCAGTATGATTATATCACAGATGTCCTGCCCCGGCACACCAGCAAAGCCAGATTTCGTGTCGGAAACGGGGCTTTCGTGCCAAACAGCTTGAAAAGCGTGTGCGCATTCGTATACTGACAAGCAGAAAACGTCAACGACGGCAGAAAGGAGGAGCGCTGTGTACCGAATTGCCGTGCTGATAAATAGTGAAGCGCAAGAAGCTTTTACAGAGCAGATCTCGCAGTTCTGCGCCGAATGTGAACGGTTTCCCGTAATTGAAACATTCCGCGATCAGGAACAGTTTTGAAACCACACGGAAAACGCCGCCGACCAATGCGGTGATCGCCCTGCCGGGTGTCGACGGATTGAATGCGGTGGAACATCTGCGTGCGCTTTGCCGCAATACGCGCATCATCTGGTGCAGCGATCTGGATTTTCGCTTCATGCTTTCCGACTGCGTGCAGATTATTTTCTGCTGGAGCCGGTAACAAAAGCAGCTTTCAACAGGGCTTTGCGTCTGGCTGAACGAGAAAAATTTGGTTGCTCAACTCCGGCCCAACTACGCCGAAACCAACAAGGAGGACTATTCATGAAAAGAGAAGCATCATCCGTTCTGCGCTATGCCTTATGCTGGCAGCAGTATTGTGTCTGTCAATGGCCGCCTGTGGTAGAACACAGACACCCGCAGACGAAGGTACAACTTCAGAATCTTCTGCGCCGTTATCCAGCGCGCTGCCCGTGAAGGCTTTGCAGCCCAAACAGGTGGAGGAAAACCCTACATGGCAAAGAGCGACGCGAATATTCACCACGACGGGTACAACACCGACTCCACGGATGAAATTCTGCCGCTGGGCATCTATCCGGAGATCAATGTCTCCTACGAGACGACGAACGCAAACGCCTCCCCTGCCATCTACTTTGACAGCTACGGTCATGCGGTCGTGCCGCTGCTCGGCGGCATCGCCATCCGCGATCTGAACGCCGAAGAGACGAAGACGCTCGGCTATTTCTCCCCGAAGCAGCACGACGGCGGTGGTTACGTCATCCAGAGTTCCTACACATTCCTTGACTCCGAAAACCGTATCGTCTGCCCCACCAGCAACAACCATGTGCTGATGCTGCGTGCGACGGAGGAAGACGGCAGCGTCATTCCGGAATTTGAAAAGGTTCTGGACATCGACATCAAGGCTGCAGCTGAGGCTGCGCTCGGCAAGGAGCTGACGCAGAATCTTCTGTCTGTGGTCTTTGACTACGATGGAAACCTTTGGTTTGCAACGGGCGGCTTCCGTATCTACCCCGAGCGCCAGCAGCAGGGCGTTCTCGGCTACATTGCCCGTCCGGCCATCGATGCGATTTTAAGAGGCGAACAGACGGATCTTTCGAAGGCAGTTTTCGTCTATGAGCTGACGCCCGGCGAGGGTGCAGAAAACGGCATCGCCGCTTCCCGTGACGGCGCAGTCATTCTGACCAATATGAACTGCTATCTGCTGCGCGCCGACAATGGCGTGGACGTTGCGTGGTGCACGCCGTATGAGAGCGTTGGTGCAAAGGTCAGCGGTGAAGGCGATAAGACCACCGGCGGCGGTCTTGCATGGGGCGGCGGTTGCTCGCCCACGCTGACGCCGAACCTTGTGATGTTCACCGACAACGCAGACCCCGTGAAGCTTCTTGCGCTCGACATGAAGACCGGCGAGGTCGTAGCCAGTATGCCGGTTTTGGATGATCTGCCCGAGGGGTATCAGGTGGCGGTTGAGAACTCTGCGATCGTCTATGACGACGGTGAAGGCACGGTCAGCACGATTGTCTGCAACTGGTTCGGCGCAGGCAACGCAGGTCTTGCCGACCCCAACAGCGACTCCTCAATTCAGAGCTATGCCAACATTTATGACCAGAACTGGCTGATGAAGGGTAATGTTATGATTGCCCCGGGCGTCGAGCGCGTGGACACCGTGAAAACCGATAGCGGCTATGAGATGAAGAGCATCTGGTCTCGAAATGACCTGAGCGATACATCGATGCTCAAGCTCTCCACCGCGACGGGCTATATCTACGGCTACGTGCAGGATCTGACCACCGGGATGTGGCAGTACATCATTCTGGACTTTGAGACCGGCGAGACCGTCTTTACGATGGATGTTTCCAACAGGTTTGGCTACAACAATATGGCCATTGGGATGTACGCCGGAAACAGCGGCAACGCGCTCTACTGCCCGACGGGCTATTTGGAGCTGCTGCGCTTGCAGGATCGCTTTGTGTATCTGCCGGAGATGCCGTATCGTGAGGTAGACTTAGACAAGGCGGCAAGAAACGTCCTTTCGCAGGAGCAGTTTGAGCAGGCCGGCGGCGAAGGTACGGTCGCGAGCTGGCGCAGCACTGTGACTATCCGCAATGTGCATCCTAACACCACGGTCGCTTTCCGCATGAATAATTTGTCTGGCAGCGCCTCTGATCTGATGCTCTACGCTTATGGCATGGACGGCAAGCTGGCGAAGGTCGCTTCTGAGCTATGGTCGATCACGGATGAGGCCGGTGAGGCTGTGACGGAACTCACCGACGGAACGCTCTATGAAGTGCGCATCACTGTCGCCGACGGTGGTGAACTCGACCTGAGTGAAGTGGAAAAGAGATCAAGTTCTCCTGTGTACTTGGGAAATAAATCATTTCAGAATCCGGTGTTTTGAACGCCGGATTCTTTTAAACAATCATATTCATTACGGAGGAAGTGCCCATGAAACGAATGATTGCGGCAGCACTCATGATCTTATTGCTGCTTTCTGTCACCGCTTGCGACAAAGCGCCATCTAAAGAATCCACACCGCTGAATGCCGAAAGCAAAGCTGCAACAGAAATTACAGCGCAGACCAACGCCGAGGTCTATCAGCTGCTCGATTTTGACGACGAGCAGGAGGCCGAATTTGCAGGCCGCGGCCTCATCTTTGCGCCGGACTCGCTCGTCATCCAGGCCGAAAACGGCATGACGATCTGGTCGCAGGACGCGTATGACTTCGTGCGGGAAAGCGGCGATGCGCCCACGTCTGCAAACCCAAGCCTCTGGCGCAACACGCAGTACAACGCCCGTTACGGCCTGTTTGAGGTCACGGACGGCATCTATCAGGTGCGCGGCTATGATATTTCGAACATCACCTTCGTCCGCAGTGAAAACGGCTGGATCATCATGGATTGCGGCAGCAGCCGCTATACTGCGTCCGAGGCACTGAAGCTCTTCCGTGAGCAGATGGGCGATGACCGCATTGTCGCTGTCGTTATTAGTCATGCGCATGTCGACCACTACGGCGGCATCGAGGGGCTGATCGGCGCAGAAGATGTGGCGGACGCATCGCTTCCGCTGGACGAGCAAATTGCCTCAGGCAAGACAGCCATCATCGTGCCGCAGGGCTTTGCCGACGCGGTCATGAAGGAAAACATCTTGGTTGGGACGGCGATGAAGCGCCGCGCGATCTACCAGTACGGCAGTTTCCTGCCGTACAGCGAGCAGGACGGCTTTCCGTCGGTATCGGTCTGACCGCCGTGCAGGGCGGCACGGGCTATCTCGCACCGACATATGAGGTCACCGACACACTCTTTGAGACGGAAATTGACGGCGTGAAGGCTGTCTTCCAGCTGACGCCGGGCACGGAGTCTCCCGCGGAGATGAATACGTATTTCCCTGACAAACAGGCGCTCTGGATGGCGGAAAACTGCACCGGCACGATGCACAACCTCTACACGTTGCGCGGCGCAGAGGTACGCGACGCCAACGACTGGGCGCGGTACATCACGCAGGCGCAGACGCTCTTTTCGGACGCGGAGGTTGTGTTCCAGTCACACAACTGGCCGCACTGGGGAGCCGATGTGGTGCAGGAATATCTAACCAATACCGCCGCTGTCTATAAATTCATCCACGACCAGACACTTTTGTACATCAATCAGGGCTACACCGCGACGGAGATCGCCGCCACGATCGAGTTGCCGGAGGCTTTGGATAAGGTCTGGTACACGCGGCAGTATTACGGCACGCTTCGCCACAACGTCCGCGCGGTATATCAGAAATACATGGGCTGGTATGATGCGAATCCCGTGCACCTGAACGAGCTGGAGCCGAGCGAATACGCGAAAAGCTCGTCGAATATCTCGGCGATCCCGAAAAGTGCTCGAACAGGCGCGCGCGGACTATGAGAAGGGCGAATACCAGTGGGTCGCGCAGATCACAAACACGCTCGTCTTCGCAGACTCTGAAAATATGGACGCGCGGTATCTCTGCGCGGACGCGCTCGAGCAGCTTGGCTATCAGGCGGAGTCCGGCGCGTGGCGCAACGCGTATCTCGCCGCAGCATATGAGCTGCGAAACGGTACAGGCAGCTATCCACAGGTCAGTAGCATCGGTGCCGGCACGACGGCGCAGGGCATGGATGCGCAGACAATGTTAGACTACATGGGTATCATGCTCGATACAGAAAAGCTTGCAGATACGTCCTTTACCATCCGGCTTAAGCTCACGGACGGCGAGGATTATTTCCTGAAGCTCCACCACGGCGTCCTGCTGTATTATAAGGACGATGGCACGGCGGAGGCCGACTTGACGCTCTCAACCGTCCGCACCGGCATTCTTGCCATTGCAAACAGTGATCAGGAAAATATCGCTAAGCTTGTCACAACAGAAAGTGGAGATATGACACTGTTTGAGGATCTGTGCACCAGTATGACCACACCGGAGTTGTATTTTAATATTATCGAGCCATGATTGCCGCTCATCTGACTATATCGTGTATGGCTTATTTTCAGGATATCTACCATTCCGATCTGAGCCACAGGGCCAGAGCGGTCTATATGTATCTCAAAGATCACGCCGACAGTGAGGGGCGGTGCCGGCCTGGGATCCGGACCATAGCCGCCGAACTGGGTCTCTCCGCTCCACGGTCAAGCGGGCGCTGGACGATCTCTACGGAGCCGGTCTGCTCACCAGAGAGCCGCGCTGGCGGGAGAATGGGAGTCTCAGTTCCGATCTATACCGGCTGGTGTGAATTCAAAATAAAAGATCCACCGCCAGGGGAGATTTTGCCCTGGCGGTGGACCGAGGATAGGTTCATGATGAACCAACCAGAAGATCCCACTCTACTAAGGAGAGACTAAGACAGAAGAGAATTGAGCGAGGAATAGAAATTACATCCAATGCCCTCGCAACTTTTGCGATGTATGACAAAGTATGCTCAACGAACTCATCAACCGCATCGGCAAGGAGAAAATCATCACAATCTACTACAAGTTTGTGGGCGCGTTACAGTAATCTTCTCTTTACTAATTTGAGTGTTCATCATCTGTTGTGAATCGGCAGGGTGATCCCCACCTGAAAGACATCCTCTCCGGGTAGAGATCCATCGTCCCGCCGTGGCGCTCCACCGTCTCCCGCACCGAGCTCAGGCCGATGCCACAGCGGACACCTCCTTCCTTGCGGGAGAGGATATGTCCCTCCGACCGGTCAAACCGGCCGTCGTAGGTGTTCTCCACCAGAAGGAACAGGGTCCCCTCCGTGGCCCGGCTTGTGAGGGACAGCCGCCGCTCCCCGGCTCTGGCGCTGGCAGGCCTCCAGGGCGTTTTCCAGCAGGTTGCCCAGAACAGTACACCACTCCACGTCCCCAGAGGGACCCCGCCGGAATGGTCAGAGCCAGGTCCGCCCGGATCTCCTGCCGCTGGGTGGCGGCGCTATAATATTGCAGCAGGGCGTCCACCGGCGCCCGGTTGCAGAAACTGCCGGGGACACCCGGGCCGCCGTGCCAAAACGGAAGGGAAATCCTCCAGATAGCGCAGCAGCTCCCGGCGGTGTTCCTCGGTCTCCGGACGGCTCTCAATCTGTCCCGCCAGCTCCGTGATGGTACGCAGGTGCTGACGGAAGTCGTGGATGAGCCGTCGGTTTCGTCGGAGCGCTGGGCGAGCTGGTCGGCGTACTCCACCTGCATGGCCAGTTGCCGCTCCATCTGCCGGTACTCCGCCGCGAAGGCCAGATTGAAGCGGTAGGCGCTGACGATGTCCCGCCAGAGGACATACCCAATGGTCAGCGTCATGGCAAAGCTGCCCCACTCACCGAACCAGCCGGTGACCACCGGCTCAAAGGCCGGCAGCAGTCTGTCCCAGAGAAGAAGCGTTGCATAGAAGGCGGCGGCGAAAACAGCGGCGCAGCCTGGGGACCTGCTGCCGGACCGCCCGGAGGGCTCCCAACAGATAGACCGCGGAACCAATCTTGAAGCAGAAAATCAGCAGGAGAATACTTTCATCACCGGGATCGTCAGGTATGGAGACAGCAGTCCGTAGCAGAGGGCTGTCAGGCAAAACAGCCAGCCCGCGATTTCCACCGTCAGGGCAACTGGGCGTCGGGTCTGACAGAGCCGGTTTTGCAGCGTTACCACCAGCACCACCATGGCATAACCCACGGAGATCTCCAAGGCATACCAGGGCCGGGGTGGCAGGGCGGCGGCGCTGTGCAGAATGGGGTAGGCAGTGAACAGCGATCCTGCCAGGCACAAAAGGGCGAAAAGCAGGGCGTTTTGTGGCGCATCCGCACACCGAAATAGGCGGCCAGCGCCGCCCCAATACCCGCACAGCGTTACGCATACCGCCAGTCCCAACCGCAGCCCCGGCTGAGGTTGACTGCTAGGTGTGCCCAGGGCCGGGGATAGACCAGCCCGCTGTAAAATGGGAGTCATCCCGCACCGCCAGCAGGATGGTGGTGAAACCGCTTCCTGTAAAGGTGACCATGCGGTTCTGGGTGCGGGGCTGGTAGTGCTCCAAGTCCGGTTCCCCACCTGCAATTCCAGATTTCCGTTGAGATAGAGCCGATAGGCGGAGTAGATCTCCGGCAGCTCCAGGCCGTATTGGGCGGGATCCTCCGGAAGCTCCAGGGTCAGCACATAGGTTCCGTAGCCATGGGGCGTCACCCCGTCCGGCTGGTCAAAGCGGGTGTGTTCCCCGATAGAGGTGTAGATCATGTAGTGTTCCGTGCCGTGTGCCGTCCACTCCTCCGGGGTGAGAAGCACGCCGGGATAGAAGGCCCAGCCGTGGATGAGGAAGTGGAGGTCGGTCTGCTCCAGCTCCTCATCCGTCAGGGTCAGCAGGCCGTCCATAGGCTGGGCGCCGGGGCGGGTATATTTGTTGTCCCAGACATACAGGCTCAGGCACAGGGCGGAGCCCAGCACCACGGCCAGCAGCAGGGCCAGCAGCTGACGGTGGACAGGCTTCATCGCCGCCACCTCCTCCAGAGAAGGGCTCCAAGGCCAACCAGCACCGCCCCGCCCGGGAGAACCAGAGCAGCGGAGAGGACTGTTGCCCGTTTAGGCAGAAACGGCTCGGACAGTTCTTTAGGCTCCTGAGATGCAGGAGCCTGCTCCGGGAGTTCGGGCTCCGGGCTGTCCGAAAGGGCGGCAGGCTCCCCAGCGGTCTGCTCCGACGAGTCAGACGGCTGTGTGGACACGGCACAGGACTTCGTCTGCGCGGGAACGGCGGCCCCGGCTTCTTCCTCTGCTGTGACTGGTTCCTCCGACTGGGCGGCGGGGAGTGCATCCGGCACGGGTTCCGTCTCCGACTGCTCGGTCAGCATCTCTGACAGGGTGTACCGGCCCGTATGCCGGATAGGAAAGACCGCGATGCCCCGCTCGGCATTCAGGGTTCCGGCAGCGGCCGTACCATCTTCCCCCGTCAGCACGAGGACAGCTCCATCCTGTTCCAGCGTGACTGGCAGCATCACCTCACAGTCCGGAAAATCGGATATTCCCCGCCCGTCCACCTCCACAGTGAGGGAAAAGCCGTCCTCCGTGGGAAACAACTCAATGTAAAAGACGCTGTCAGCATGGAGGGAAAGAGCGTCTAAGGCGGCGTCAGACAGGGTGAGGGTCACCCCCTGCTTGGAAAGCGCACCGGCCCCACCTGGGCCATGGTCAGCACCCGGGCCCCGGACAGCAGGCTTTCGGTCTCCGTCACCCGCTCCTGAAAGGGCTCCGGTTTTGAAACCTCCGGATCTTCCTCTGGTGTCTCCGGGCGGCGGGCAGGTCATCCTCCTCCGGCTCCCATGGCTCCGGGGCGGCGTCGGTCCGGTCATCCCCAGTGTCAGCGGGAGGCTGGACGATGTCCTGGGGCGGATTTCCGCCGGTGTCCCCGCCGTCCCGGTCCCCGTCGTGGTAGCCCTCCAGCACGATCTCGTCGGCGTAGAGAAAGGATAAGATTCCCGTCTGTCCGCCATCGTAGTCGGCCTGGATGCGGTAATGGCACCCCGTATTCAGAAGATCGGTGAACAGGGACAGCTGGGTTTCATCCCAGTAGGCTCCGTCCGTAATCTCCTCCCACGGCCCGCCATCCTCCGACAGCCATACGCGCACAGCAGCCAGATCACCGGGTGGGGCCACCCAGGGAAAGACCAGTGCCCCTGTGCGGCCAGAAGGCAGTTGAGTTCCGGCCTGCCCTGCTGCTGGACGGAGACGGGAACGGTGATCTGGGGCAGAACAAGCCCATCCCCAAAGACCGTGTTTTCCGGCAGGAGCACCGTGCCCACCGCCAGATAGACCCCACGGTCTGGAATTCCACGCCGGAGAAGTCCCACTCGATGGCAGCGGTCACGGTTTTCCCACTCTCCGTTTCGCATTGGAGGGTATAGGGGAGAAGCAAAATTTCTCCTCCAGAACCTCCAAATCACTGCCCAGGGCAGGGCAAATGCGTCAGTATAGGGGTACCAGGATTCCACTGCGGTGATGACCTCCGGGGACTGATCCTCCACCGTGACCGGGATGTACAGTGCCCCGGCACACCCTCGGCGAGGACGTAGCCCTCGGGCAGCTCAATCCGCCCCACCGCCTGATAAGTCCCGGTCTTGGTTTGGTCGATGTCGCCAAAATCCCAGGCCACGCCCAGGGTTCCTGCCGGCTCTCCTCCCCGCCGTTACAAGGGCGGTCACCGATTGTTGTTGAACCGCCAGCCTGTATAGCGGCTCCAGATCGTCGTCGCTGTTGCCCGTCTGCCGCACCGGGAGGGTAACGGCGGGCAGAGGGCAGACCGTCTCCGGCAAAGCCGGTCACGACGGCGGAGATCATGGGCGCAGGCTGCGGGGTTCCTCCGGTTCCGGCGCAGGCAGGCCGCTTTCTTCTGTGGCCGCAGGCGGCGGGTCTCAGGTTCTGCGGCATAGGCAGGCCAAGCGCCGCCCAGGGTCAGGAGCAGCACCAACAGCAGAGCGCCCCCTCTGTTTCTTTTCCTCATTACGGTTCCCTCATTCTTCCAAACATATAGGCCCGGTATTGGGCCAGGATCTCCCGCCTGCGCCGGGGGGCGATGGGCAGGATGCTCCCGTTGTCCAGACGCAGCTCGTCCCCCGTCTGGGCGGCGATGTGGTCCATGTTCACCAACACTCCCTTGAAACACAGGAGAAACCGCCGGTCCCGCTCCAGCGGGGCGGCCGCGGCGGAAAAGCTGCGGCCCAGGGGCAGGTCTCCCCGGGTGGTGTGAAGCACCACGCTGCGCTGCTGTACCTCCAGATACCGGATCTGGCGGGTGTCCACCTCCAGCGTCCGCCCCTCCACCGTGACGGCAAGGGTGGGTACCTGGAGGGCCCGCCCCAGGCGGCAGTTGGCCATGGCCTGGGCAAAGTCCTCGTCCTTCACCGGCTTGATGAGGTAGTGGGCGCTGTTGAGGGAGAAGCCCTGGCGCATAAAGTCCTCGCTGGTGGTAAGAAAGACCAGCTTGCAGTCCATGTCCCTGGCCCGGAGGGCCTGGGCGGCCTCAATGCCGGTGATGCCGTCCATGTAAATGTCCATAAACACCAGATTGAACCGCTGGCCCTGCTCCAGCGCCGCAGAAAACCCTTCTCCGCTGGCAAAGGCGGTCAACTCGTATTCCAACCGGTCCCGGGCCATATAGTCCGCCAGCTTCTCCGCCAGCCACGCCCGGTCCCGCTCCAGATCGTCCACCACGGCAATGCGGTATGGCGTCATATTGATCCCTCCCGTCCGCATAAAATCCCAGTTTCAGTATACCATAAATCCACCGGCCCGGACGTGTATTTCGCGCCAAAAAAATGCACTTCGTGCCAATGACCTTGCGCTTCCCTTGACAACCTGATACCGTATAGATGACACCAGACTGTGAAAGCCTGGTGTTTTTTATTTTCAAAATTAGTGGAAGGAGGTGCGCCCGGATGAAGCTGGCCATCTGTGCCCCGTTTATGGAGTCCGATCTGTGGCAGGAACGGCTGCGGCGGGCTGCGCCCCGGGCGGCGCTGGAGTTTGACGAGTTCTACTGCCCGGAGGAGATCCGCTCCGTCCCCGGCTTCCGATATGATGCCGGGGTGGTGGCTATGAAGGGGGCGCGGGGGCTGGAACTGGCCACAGCCCTGCGGGAACGGTCTGCCGCCCTGCCCCTGCTGTGGCTCAGCGACGACGAGAAATTCGGCCTGGCGGCCTTTGACTTAGGGGCGGCCATGCTGCTTCCTCTGAACTGTACCGATCAGGAACTGGCCGATGGCCTGCGTCGGTGTGGAGTAAAAGAACGATGGGAGGCGATGGGATGATCGCGCTGATCTGTGACAGCTGGGAAAACTTCTGGAGGGAGGTGCTGTCCCCATGGGGAGAGATAAAAACCTTTTCCGACGGGGTGACGCTGGCATACTACCTGCAGCATGGCGGTCCCTGCGACCTGGCAGTTGTGGCGGTTGACGGGGCGGACGGCATGAACTACTGCGACTACGCCCGGCATATACGCCCCGGAGTCCGGGTGCTGTGGGTGACCCAGGATGCGGATTTTGCCCCCCGCAGCCAGCGCATGGGGGCAGATGGATTTCTGGTCAAGCCCCTGCCCCGGGGCGAGCCGGAAAATACCCTGTACCGCATCCTGGGACCACCCGGCAGCGCTGGGTGACCGCAGACAAAACCATTGGCAAGGGGGAACCCCCTTGCCCCCGGAGGGACCCCTCCGGGGGCTGATCCCTCTTGTCCCACATTTTTATATGGAGGCGATCTGATGAAGCACATAAGAAAAAACTGGAGACGGTTTGCCGCTGTGCTGCTCTCCGCCGCGCTGATGATTTCCACGGTTTCGCAGACGGCATTCGCCGCCGGAGCAGACACCGGCAAGGCGATACAGCTTGTGGACGGCGGAACGGCCGCAAACATCAGCGGCGGGCAGGCCAGCAGCGTTTATTTCGGAACCTATCCGCAGAACAGCGCCGGAAGCGGCGGATATCATACCGACCCTAATGAAAGCGGCGATGTACATACCCACTGCGTCTGCGGCGGGAATGGAGATGTCAACGGACACGAACATGATACTGCTGTAACATGGACAACTGCCGATTCCCTGCCTGATTCTGCTGGCAACTATTATCTGACGCAGCCTGTGTCGAGCGACTGGACTGTGCCAACGGGCGAGGTCAACCTCTGCCTGAACGGGCAGACGATCAACGGCAAAATCACCGTCGGCAGCGGCGCGACGCTGACGCTGACTGACTGCGCCAATACGGGTAAGCTCCAGGGCAGCGGAAGCGGGAGCGGCGTGTCCATCAACGGCGGCACATTCAACCTCTATGGGGGCACGATTACCGGCTTTGTAAACGGTGTAGAGATTGGCTCACATAATGACATTAAGACTGGCTCGTCCTTTACCATGTATGGTGGTGCGATTACCAGTAATGAAGCAGGCAGCAGCGCCGGCGGAGGTGTGTTCCTTATCGGCACGACGAACTCCAATGTCACAGCGCCGAGCTTTACCATGCACGGCGGCACCATCTCCAACAACACCGCAGCCGTGCCCGACGGCGGTGGCGGCGGTGTGTATGTGGGCGAGAAGTGCAGCTTCACCATGGACGGAGGCGCCATCACCGGCAACACGGCGACCGCAGGCAACGGCGGCGGCATCTATATCCACTTTAACGCCGGCAGAGTTTCGATCTCCAACGCCACCATCACCGACAACAAGGCGACCGCCATGGGGGATATAAGGTATGGCCACGGGCGGCGGCATTTATTCGGAGAGAGGGGTAACCGTCGGGAATGTGAAGATCACCGGAAACAACAGCACCTTCGAGGGCGGCGGCATCTATGGAAAAGGCTCTATCAAACTCACCGATGCTACCGTTACCGACAACAATCAATATGACGTTTACTACGGCGGAGAGGAAAACTCAGCTCCTGAGCTCACTGTTTCCGGCTCGGTGAAGGCCGGTTATTACGCCAATTGGGCGTGGAAGCTGCCCATTCTTGTATCAGGCGAATTGAGTGCGGATTCGGTCATCCGTGTGGGCGTGTTTGAAGGCACAAAGCCCGGTTACGGCGAATCACTGGCCATCGCCGAACCGGCAAGCGGCGTGACGCTCCGCGCCGAGAACTTCAAGGCGGACGCCGCCGACAGCGTGACCAGTCTGGGCGAGGACGGCAAGGTCTATCTCTCCCCCTGCAATCATGAAATGGACGATACCGGCTATACCTGCAAAAAGTGCCATACGCAGTTCGATGCACGTATAGGCGAGGGAGCCTATTATCAGACGCTGACGGAGGCGTTTCTGAAAGCGCGGGATGGCAGCACGATAACACTGATGCGGGATTTGAACCTTAATAAAAGTTGCTCCGCCTCCGATAGTACAACGCTGGATCTGCATGGAAAGACGATCACCAGCGGGGATAAGTTCTTCAATGTCAACAAAAAACTGACGGTCAAGGATTCCAGCGAGGGCGGCGGAACGCAGGCGCTCAATGTCAAGTTTTCGGTTGGGTCCAACGGAACGCTGGCGGTTGACGACTCCTACACCGGCGAGATTTCGCGCGTGGCGCTGCAGGCCGGCGGCGCGCTGGAAGCCTACACCGGTACGATTCAGGAACTGTGCCTGGAAAAGGGTAATGGAACCGGTTATAGCGTGAAGTTGTGGAAGGACAACGCCCACTGCTGCACCGTCAAAACAATTACGCTGGCCGAGAAGGCTGACCAGAACCTTACCGTCGGCGGCCTGCTGAAAACCAACCATGCAAAGTGTGAACTGTACGGCGAAAGGGACGGTACATGGAGCATCGTTGATAAGAGCACTAAAATTGTGAACTTGACTGGTTATACGGCGTACAAGGTGCAGTTCGCAGAGTGCGTCCATCAGTGTGACAATGATACGGTAGAAAAGCCTGTGTGCTCCAAATGCGGCAAGGTGCTGGTCGTTAAGATAAAAGCCACTGCTTCCGATGGCAAAATAAAAACGGCCTGGTTCCCGGCGGACAGCGGTATCGAAAACGGGGACGGCTATGTAGAGGCCATCCAGACCTTGAACGGCTGGAGCGCCGAAGGGTACACTGATGCGACCCTGATGCCGCTCTGTGATGTACACGATAACCGCGGCGGTATCGGCATTGCTAATGTCACCCTGACCGGAAAGCTTGCTGTGGACGGCGGAAAGCATCTCATCTATTCTACGACCATCGCCTCCGGTGCAGATGTGACCTTCAAAACCGGTCGATTCTATTATATCACCGTCAACGGCAAGGCGTCCTTCGTGGGCGGCACCTACCAGGGCCAAGTGACTGCTTCCTCCGGCGCAGAGGCGGTCTTCAGCGGCGGTGAGTATAAATACCTGAAGGTCGAGGACGGCGGTACGGCAGTGGTGAAGAACTCAGCTGCGTTTGGTGAAGATGTTGAGGTGAAAGGTACGCTGACTGTGGAAGGCGGCAGCTTTGGTGCTGCGGTTGTTGTCGAGCGCGACGGAACAATGAATGTGAACGGCGGCAGCTTTACCGGAACCGAGTATGATAAAGTGAAATATCTCAACGGTGGGAAGGGGACGGTCTCCGGCGGCTCCTTTGCCGATCTTTACTTATATGGGAGCGGCACAGCTTGGCTTGCCGGAGGCAGCTTCACTAAGCTGACTTCTTTTGGCGTGCTCAGCAGCCTGCTGATGGACGGTGCGGCTTACTACGAACAGAGCGGTAACGCCATATCGAACAGCGGAGTTTTAGAACTTAACAATGTGACTGTGAAGACCCATACCCACACTGTGGATGAGCAAACCGGCATTTGCAGTGTCTGTCAGAAGCAGATGGCGGCCTCCCTGACTGCCGGCAATGAAACAAGCTGGTATTTGACCCTTGACGCGGCCATCGCAGCGGCCAATGGGGCTGATGGCGAAAAGACGCTCAAGCTGTATCAGGATGTTAGGGCTTCTTATGAATTGACCCGTGGGCCGGTAACGCTGGACGTGAATGGCAAAAACGCCTCGGATTTAACGATCACTGTGAAAGGCATCCAGCTGACAGTCACCGGCACAGGTACGATCTGGGGTGTGACGGCCAGTGGTAGCAGCGCTGTGGTGAAAAATTCCACGGTCAAGATCAACTACATCACGGCCGAGAACGGCGGCAGGCTGGAGCTGGGCGGCGGCTCATACATGGGTCTGACCGTAAAAAACGATGGCAGCAGCGCCAGCCTGAGCGGCGGCACATATAAAAAGATTGAATGGGGTAAATTTTATGTTCCGGCGAATGAATATCTGGCGGATGGATATGGCTATAAAACAAGCGACGGCACATGGGAGGATGGCACTGCCAGCGTAGACAATGTAACTGTCACGCCAGCGCCCATCAAAAGCACAAAGGTCTATCCGAACAGCGAGACGGACTACTCCAGCAGTACCTTCGACACAAAGGACAGCACCTCTGTGACGCTGACAGTGTCGGTCACATCCGATGAGAGTGCAGGCCTGACCTATACCTGGTATAGATTCATCGATGATGAGTGGTGTTCGCTTACGAATTCTTATATTACGCAAGGCTTGACTGAGAAATATACCGGTGCCGACAGCCAGACGCTCTCCATTACCGAATTGCCCGCAGGCCAGATCTTTTCGTATAAAGTCCAGATTGTAACGGGCGACGGCTATAAGTGCTTCAGCAAACCCTTTACTGTGAGCACCTGCGCCCACGGCGGAGATAAAACCTTGCAGTACGATGAAACGCATCACTGGTATGTCTGTGGAAAGTGCGGTGCGAAATTTGACAGAGCAGAGCACAGTGGCGGCACAGCGACCTGTACCGCAAAGGCGGTATGCAGCACCTGCCAAACTGCCTACGGGGAGCTGGGAGGCCATACATTAACAAAGTATGATGCCGTAGATGCCACCTGTATCGCATCCGGCAATGTGGAATACTGGCACTGCTCTGTCTGCGGCAAAAATTTTCTCGGATTCTATAGGAACAAGAGAACTCACAGAGATCACTAGTCCGGCTCTGAACCATAAATGGGGTAAGTGGACTTCCAATGGCAACGGCACCCATACCCGCACCTGTCAGCGGGACAGCCGCCATACGGAAACAGAAAACTGCTCCGGCGGCTCCGCCACTTGCACGAACGCAGCTATCTGCACAAGCTGTGGAGGTTCCTACGGGAAAGAGCTGGGTCATGACTGGGGCGAATGGGAAAAACACCGGCGACGCCCAGCAGCATACCCGCACTTGTCAGCGGGATCAGAGCCATACCGAAACCGCCGCCCATACTCCAGGCACTCCGGCCAACTGTACCACCCCACAGACTTGTACGGCGTGCGGCTATGAAATCACACCCGCTAACAATAACCATGATTGGAATGCGTGGGAATCCAATGGAAATGGAACGCATACCCATACCTGCAAAAACAACAGCAGTCATACAGAAACCACAAATTGTTCCGGTGGTTCCGCCACTTGTGAGGCGCGGGCAGTCTGCGACGTCTGCCATATGGTGTATGGCGAGCTTGCACCCCATACACTGACCCATACTCCCGCAGTGGACGCTACCTGTACCACTCCCGGCAATGTGGAATACTGGCACTGCTCTGTCTGCGGCAAAAATTTCTCAGATTCTGAAGGGAAAGGAGAACTCACAGAGATCACCAGTCCGGCTCTGAACCATAACTGGGGTGCGTGGGAGAAAGTAAGTGAGACCCAGCATCAGCGGATCTGTCAGAACGACGATTCCCACAAGGAGACCGGAGACCACACCCCGGGCACTGCCGCCACCTGCAAGGCTCCGGCGAACTGTTCCATCTGTGGACAGTCCTACGGGGAAAAGAATCCGAGTAACCATACGGGTGGAACAGAGGTGCGAAATCAAAAAGAAGCAACCACGACCACCGAAGGCTATACCGGTGATACCTATTGCTTAGGCTGCGGTGAGAAAATCGCCTCGGGTACGGTCATTCCCAAGCTGCCCAGCAGCGGCGGTGGGAGCAGTAGCGGCGGAGGCGGCGGTTCTTCTACTCCGTCCGTCTCGGTCCCGGTGTCCTCGGATCACGGCGGGACCAAACTCAGCGCCACGATCTCCGGCAGCACCGCCACTGTGTCCGTCAGCGGAAAGGAAATCGACAAAGTCATTGCCGATGGGGCAAAGTCGGTGACGGTAGATCTCTCCGGGCTTTCCAAGGTAGACAGCGTGAAGCTGCCCGCCTCGGTCATTGCCAAAACCGAGGATGCTGAGGACACAGGACTGACGATCCGGCTCCCTGATGGCGCCGTGGGACTGGACGAAGCGGCGCTGGAATCCATCGCCTCCGGCAAAACCGTGACCGTCTCCGTCCAGCAGGCCAATCTGACCGATGCCCAGCAGGAGGCCGTCAGCGCGCTGGCTCAGGTGGCCGTGGTGGTGGACGTGGACATCGTGGTCGGGACGGTGAAGCAGTCCGCCTTCGACGGCGGGCGGCTGACCATCTCCATCCCCTACATCCCTGAGAAGGGCGAGGACACGTCCACGCTGGCGGTCTGGTACATCCGGGACGACGGCTCCATTGAGAACAAGGGCGGCAGCTATGATGCCAAGAGCGGCTGCTTTGTCTTTGAGACTGACCACCTCTCCCGCTACCTGCTGGTCCACACCGAACAGGTCATGGGTTTCACCGATGTACCCGCAAATTCCTGGTACGCCGGTGCGGTGGCATGGGCGGTGGAGCAGGGAATCACTTCCGGCACGTCGGACACCACCTTCAGTCCCAACGTCTCCTGCACTCGGGCGCAGATGGTGACCTTCCTCTGGCGGGCCAGCGGCACCCCCGAGATTGGCACGACGAGTCCCTTCTCCGATGTGAGTGCCGATGCCTACTACTATGATGCAGTGCTGTGGGCTGTTGAACAGGGCATCACCGGCGGCACCGGCGGTGGGAAGTTCTCCCCAGACACCCCATGCACCCGGGCGCAGATGGCCACTTTCTTGTGGCGAGCCAACGGTTCCACCGAGGTTACGGGAACAACACCCTTCTCTGATGTGAGCGCCGAAACTTACTACTACAATGCAGTGCTGTGGGCCTATGAGCAGAACATCACCAATGGCACCGGCGGCGGGAAGTTCTCCCCCGATGCCACCTGCACCCGGGCCCAGATGGTGCAGATGCTGAAAAACGCTTCGGACGCAGTGTAATACCCAGATCATCGGCGGGGCGGGCCAGCCCGCCCCGCCTGTTTAATGAAAGCTCATTGGCAAGGGGGAGCCCCTTGCCCCCGGAGGGACCCTCCGGGGGCAGATCCCTCTTGTCCCACATTTTTATATGGAGGCGATCTGATGAAGAAACGAATGTTCAGCCTGTTTCTCGCCCTGACCCTGTGCCTGGGCCTGCTGCCCGCGACAGCGTGGGCGGCAGGAGAAACGGTACCCAGTAATGTAACGCTTGCCGGTACAGCTTTGGAAAGCGGCAAGTCTTACATTGCAACAGTTGATGGGATTACCGAGAAAACCGGCGAATCTGCCGAAACGAACTACCTGACCTACGACAACGGCACGCTGATCGTTATCGGAACGGTGGAGATTACCTGCGACAGTGCTGGCCTGTCGTTTTATAACGGTACCCTGACTCTTGCGGGAAACGGGGATCTCACCATTGCGGCCTCCGGCAGCAACAGCGCGGTGTCCGGTTCCCCTCAAAGCACACTGACCACAGCGGAGGGATTTTCCGGCAGCATTACCTTGGGCAGCGTAAATGCCTCGGCTGTCCAGAATGTGGTGCTGGATCTGACCACCGGGGGAGATATCCTGATCTCTTCCGCCAAGAACAGTGCCGTGAATACCCCCCAAAACCCCGTTATGCTTGCAGGTAAGACGGTGACCATCAAGGGAACAGATGAGACAACTGAGGCTTCGCCAGCTAACGTCTCAACGGTGACCGCCCCAAAACTGAATGTGACCGCTGGAGATGGTGTGACCATCACCGGCAGCGGTGCTATCCCGCTGATTGCAGATGACAACGGCGGTGAGTGCGCCGTCACCCTCAACGCCGGAGGAGATGTGGAAATCGTCAACAAGGGCGGCATGGCGGTATTTGGTCCGCTGACCGTGACGGAAGCGCATAATGTGACGATTGGAGGCGGCGGAACCAGCCTGCTCTATTCCGCAAACGGTGTCCACTGCATCAACGCCAGCGGAACGGTGAAGATGGAGAGCAGCGGCATTGTGTGCTCCGGCAATGATGCCAACGGTCTGACCATCACCGGCGCGGAGACGGTGGACATCGCCGGTGAGAGCACTTCTGCCCCTGTGGTCACAGGCATGACCCTGAACGAATGCGGTGCGGCGACTGTCACCCGATTGCAGTGTTCTGATACCATGGCTCCCATCGCGTCCACAGTTACTTCCGATATTCCGGTGCTACTGCGCAATGGATCAAATGACATCGAACCGCAACTCCTGTGGGACGGCGAATACTACCAAAAGGCCGCCGTCGATGATGTGTATATGGAGCCCAGTTCCGAAGCTGCTGTCTATTACGAGGCAGGAGATGGCTATGTGATGTTCTCCAAGACAAGCGATGGCACCAAAACCGGAACTGCCAACGCCGTTTTGTTGAACGCCGGCAGCACTGCCCCCATTGCCGGGAATCTCGCAGAGGTGAAAGTCATTGGGGAGAATTCCCTGTCTGAAATTCAGTCTCTGGATGAGGTTGGCACAAAGGTGTCTTTCACCGGAAACGGCACACTGCACACGTTTTTTGGCGGCAGCGTGGAACCGGAGATTGCGGACAGCGTTGCGTTCCACGGCCTGGTCTGTGTGATGACAACAGAGGCACCGCAAGAGCAGGAAAAACCCAGCATATCCATGAACTTTACCGCCTACGGAACCAGCGATCTTCCCCCGATCATGTGGGAATCAGATCAAGACCCAGGCAGCTTCGTTGTGGGGACAGTGTCCAGCAAAGAGGCAATCGTGACGATTCGTCTGACCGTTTCCGAAGGGGCGACGCTAACTATTCCGAAGGAAGTGCCGCTGAAGATTGAAAAGAGTGAAGAAATATCCTGTTTGACCAACCACGGCACCCTGATCAACAACAGCACCGTTTCACTGCCCGATGCCACGCCTGCTGATATAAAGGGGCTGCGCCTGACCGGCTCCGGTCTGGTACAGGTGCCAAGCGGTACGAGCATTACATACTACACCAATGAGGGGGTGGAGCTTGGGAATCACAAGATGGAGAATCTTGACCTGAGCAGTGCCGACGCAGATCAGGGCGATCTGAAAATCGACGGCTACCACTGGGACAATGCGGACCGAACGCTGACCCTGAACGGTCTGGCGCTGACCGGAACGCTGACCCTGCCGGATGCAAGCGGCGGGGAAATCAAAATCGTTATGAGCAAGGAGAGCCTTGTAAACTCGGTTTCTGTAAGCGGCAGCTATCGTCCAACAGTGCATATCACCGGCTCCGCACCGCTGACTGTCCAAAGCATAAGCGGCGATATGAGCCTCACCGTGGCACAGGGCGCGGTGCTGAACGCCATGGAGCGCATCAACATCGGATCCTCCGGCAACGCGGATTCCATTATCACCGTCAACGGCACGCTGACGGTCAAGGGCGATAGCGGCATCCGCTGCGGACAGATGGTCACTGGCGCTGATGGCACGGTGAATATCTCCGGTGCGTGCGGCGTTGCGGTATTCGGCGTGAATGGCAGCTCCGGCACCGAGTATAAGGGCGCTTTCCAAATCGCAAACGGCGGCACCTTCACCGCCGACTGCACCGATTATAATGTGATGGTGTTTACCGGAGGTGCAGCGGTGACCAAAGAGAATGCAGAAACGTACCTTGTCCTTCCGGACAACTACCTGCCCGCGGGTCATTCCATTCGGGTGGTCACCGGTGAAAGCGGCGGTGATACACACTATGCCGTCACCGTGGCGCAGAAGGATGCGGATTTGACGCTGGTTTCGGAACACATCACCGGCGCGGGCGGAAAGATGGAATTGAAGTACCAGCCCACACCGACTCCTGACCCTGATCCGACCCCCGACCCCGATCCCATGCCTGGCGGCGGCTCGGATGACAGTGAGCCCAGCTATTCCATCCTCCTCACTGAAACAAAGGGCGGCGTTCTGGCCGTCCGGTACAAATATGCTTCCAAGGGCGACACCGTGACCATCACGGTAACGCCGGACGCTGGCTATGAACTGGATGCGCTGACCGCAGAGGACAAGAACGGCAAGGAACTGGCGTTGACGGACAAGGGCGACGGCAAGTACACCTTCCCATGCCCGGCAGCCAGGTCACGGTGACAGCCAGGTTCAAGCAGACCGACACCGGGACGGAGAACCCGTTTACCGACATTTCCAAGAACGATTACTTCTACGACGCAGTGCTGTGGGCCGTGGAAGAGGGCATCACCTCCGGCACGTCGGACACCACCTTCAGTCCCAACGTCTCCTGCACCCGGGCGCAGATGGTGACATTCCTCTGGCGGGTCAGCGGCTTCCCAAGGCAAGCATCACCAATCCGTTCACGGACGTGAGCGCTGACGCATACTATTATGACGCGGTGCTGTGGGCTGTGGAACAGGGCATCACCGGCGGCACCGGCGACGGAAGTTCTCCCAGACGCCCCTGCACCCGAGCCCAGATGGCCACTTTCTTGTGGCGGGCCGCCGGTTCGCCCGCTCCCGCCAGTAACGTGTCTGCGTTTACAGATGTGCCGGAGGGCAGTTGGTATGCGAAAGCCGTCCAGTGGGCTTACGAGCAAAACATCACCAACGGCACCGGCGATGGAAAATTCTTCCCGATGCCACCTGCACCCGGGCGCAGATGGTGCAGATGCTGAAAATTTCGAACCAGGAATTTCATGTTGTGAAGTGAAGAGATAAGTGATGGTATGCAGAACGAGTCAAAATGGATCTGCTGTCCCCAGTGTGGCAGCAAAACGAGAGTCAAAGTTTATGAAGAAACCGTTCTGATAAAATTTCCGCTTTACTGTCCAAAATGCAAAAGAGTACTGGGTCAATGTAGTAAAACTGAAGATGGTATTAAGCGACGAGCCAGATACTTAGTACAGAGCCTGCTTTTCCCCAAAGAAAGGGATCAGCAGGCTCTGTTTTGTTTTATGTAGTTTCTACCCAATTTCGATGGCATCCTTTGCCCGGAGTGCGGCAATGACGGATTCCACCACCGGGATCAGTGCTTCGGCCTCCTGTTCACTGCACTCCTCTACCATCAGTCGAAGCTGCTGGAACATAGGGCATCCCGCTCCAATTCCGGGTTGAAGATGGTTCTGGCATCAACACGGAGAGTTCGGATTAGAGGAAACAGCACCTCCATTTTCGGATTTGCCTTGTAATTTTCAATATTCATCACGGTCCGCACATCAATATCAGCCATTTCCGCAACTTGAAGCTGTGTCAGGCCGCGCTGATACCGTGTACTTTTACCGCATTTCCCAATGGGTAGGAGAAGTCGTACATCGCAATTCACCTCAAAGATATTTTACAATACATCTTTTTACAGTTGAATGCGATGTAATTCTCTTGTTTGGTGTAACACAATACACCATTTAACAACCATGATATCCGACAAACTGAATCATATAATCGGTAAGGCAGCCGCATTTGCCGACTACCAAATGATTTAAAGGGGGGTGATGCTGGCTGTCTGTGTGCCGGCCGCATGAGCGGAAGGAGAAATGCGACATGGCAGATGCCAATCGCCGCATTAAGTTGTTCCGTCTGATCAAGCCAAGCCACACTGCTTTCAGGGCAGCACGGGGGAAAAGAACAAAAAGTTGCCGAGGCAAGCAGGTTGGTCATACAAAAAAGGAGGATAAACCTCCACCTGCAGCCTCAGGATTCCCCCGTGGACTTCTTAATGCAGATTTAATCAGGATTTCTGAATTCCTGTCATTTTACGTAGACGGAAGCTATATTGCTTGTTATGGCTTCCAGATAAGGTGCCGTGGCCCTCCCTTTCTGGCATTTGGCTTTCCAAATGTTTAGAAAAGGAGGAACAGTGCAATGCTGATTAAAATAGCGAAAAACGGCATCGAATCTGAGTGGTTTCAGCTAACTAAGAAGCGCCACCGCACATTGCTGCTGGAGAAACCAGATGCTGTGTTTGTCCATATTGATTCCCTTTATCCCAAGAGCCCAGAAAGCGGGCAGATTGTTGAATTGAGTTTTCCTTGCTTCAATCTTCTGGCTCGCGAATTCGTTTTGGAGGAAAACAGGCAGGAAAAACAAAATGAACGGCATCAAGACTACAGAGCCATGGAAGATATCAACCCAAGGGAGAATGGTGCGCTAATGACATCGCTGGAGGAAATATATCTTAGGCAGGAGATTAAACGCATTCTTTATGGGCCATCCAATGTCCTAACTGATCTCCAGCAACGCAGACTCCGCCTCTTTTTGGATGGATATACCCTGACACGGATCGGAGAGATAGAGGGGATTTCCCATACTGCAGTCAGAAAATCTGTTATCTCTGCAATAGAGAAAATAAAAAAACACTTTGAATGATGGTTTCAAAAAGGCACTTTTCTGTCGGATTAAGTGAGAGGAAAACATATCCTCATTGAACTTTGAAAAGCACCGCCGGGAGGCGGTCATATCCGGCAGCTTGGATACGTCCGCTGGCGAGAGGCCCCCGAGAGGGAGGCTGCAGCGACATTGGAGGATGCGCCAAGACCATCTGTGCGGGAAGCCCCCGCATCAAAGACGGCCAAATAAGGTGCAGAGCGGTTCCCATCCGTCCATAAAACAGCCTGTGGCGGGCTGTTTCGCATTGCGGCAGGACTCCGCGGGAGTCCTGCCCGACCCTCGCCGGCAATCCAGTAATGATACTCCTGTCCAGCCACAGCCACAAGCAGTGGGGGCAGCTCGGAGAGATCCTCGGAGGGGTGAGATTCCCGTGACGCGCGCCCGCGCGGTCCAAGCCTGCCGCCTACGGCTCGGGAAGTAGTGTCGAATAGGGCCATCATTGGAAACGCAAATGTCAGAAACGGCGGGGGCCGCCCTGAAGGGTATCGCAATGCTACCACACATCGTGGAGCGGCCCCCGCTTGTTTTCATACACGACTGAAAAACGAATGAAGGATTGGCTGTGCGCCGGAGCTTATCTCTGGCGTACCATCATGGGAGGCATAAAGCTTATGGCGGAAAAGAAGAAAGCATGGCTGTATCTGAAAGCCAGGACCGATGAAGACCTGAAGGCCCAGAAGTCGCTTTTGCTGGAGTACGCAGATAAAGCAGGATATGAGGTGACGGAGGTTGCCGCTGACTATTCCCCGAGCCAGAGCAGCCTGAAGTATGTGCGTCTTGGCGCGGCGAAGCATGACTTTGAGGTCCTGCTAATTTCTTCGTGGAATCGGCTGGGGAGAGACCTTTCAGAAACACTTGATACGATGACAGAACTGAAGAATCAAAACATAGCGGTGCAAAGTGTCAAAGAGAAGAACTTGTCTCTTGATCGGGTTCTTTCCATAGCGCGCTTTGCAGCCGCGATGCAGATCCCCAATGAAACACTGCCCGAAGAACTGGATGAGACTCCTTTCGAGGACCAGGAAGAATCAGAAGGGTTTGATATGACACAATCCTTCTGAGATAAAAACCACCCGGTTTCTCTTTGGATGATAGGACCGGCAGCCTGATTTGGAGGGAAAGAGCATGAACGCGAATGTAAACTACATTGGTATGGTAAACCTGCTGTGTGCCTTGCGGGACGCCAGTATCATCAGCGAAGCGGAGGCTCGGAAGATCGCCGCGCGGCTCCGGGTGGAAACAGGAGCGGACGTCATATATCCGCCTCAATAGTTGTTGCATTTGAGTATAGCTTTTCAGAGAAAGTTAGGGTATTGTGTGTGGCTGAACAGAGGTGATTTAGATGAACGAACAGACAGCGATCAGTGGATCCCTCGCACTGAACAGCGCCCCCCATGTTATCATGATCCCGGCCTCCGGGCCGGTCCGGACCCGGAAACTGCGTGTGGCCGCTTACGCCCGCGTCAGTTCCAACTCTGAGGACCAGATCCACTCCTTTGCCGCGCAGAATGCCTACTACACAGAACTCATCACCGGCAACCCGGAATGGGAGTTTGTGGACGTATATGCGGATGAGGGGATCACCGGGACCTCCGCGGAGAAGCGGGATGACTTCCAACGGCTCCTGAAGGACTGCCGCAGAGGCCGCATCGACAAGGTCCTGACGAAATCCACCGCACGGTTCGCGCGAAACACCAGTGAGAGCCTGATGGCGGTCCGGGAGCTGAGGGACCTGGGGATCGGGGTCTGCTTTGAGGAGCAGGGCATCGATACCGCCCAGATGTCCGGCGAGCTGCTGACAGCCATCTTCTCCATGATAGCCCAGAAAGAGAGTGAAGCTATCTCTGAAAATATCCGCTGGACCTACCAGAAGAAAATGAAAAAGGGCAGCTTCATCACCTGCAAGGCCCCGTTTGGATACCGCTTGGTCAAAGGAGGGCTGGAGATTGTCGAGGCAGAGGCCGAGATTATCCGCCTGATCTTCCAGAGATACCTCAATGGACGCAGCATGGAGGACATCGCAAAAGAGATCACGCGGTACGGGATCCCCACAAGAGATAAGACCCCATACTGGCAGACAACGTCGATCCAATATGTCCTCCACAATGAGAAATATGCGGGTGACTCGCTGGCACAAAAGACCTATACCACCCGAACACTGCCCCACAGGAAGAAGCGAAATCAAGGTGAGTATGACCAATATTTCGTACCGGGCAGCCATCCCGCTATTATTGACCGGGAATTGTTTGACCGGGCACAGGCACTGCTGAAGCAGAAAGGCGCGGTGATTCACCCAAAGTCCGGAGTTACATATCCATGGACCGGTACCGTCATCTGTGGACAGTGCGGTTCCATATTCAAACGAAAAGTGTAGGAATCCGCCTATTGGACCTGCAGGCTCCACGATAAGTCGCCTGACAAATGTCAGATCACGCAGATCCCGGAATCTGAATTTGAACGTGCCTTCCTCCGCCTGTATTACAAGCTGCGGCATCACGGAATGCCAGTCCTCTCCCAACTGCTCACAGACCTCCAGACAGCCCAAAACAGGAAACTGCTCTGGAGCCTGGACATCGTGGAACTGAACAAACAAATAGCGGATATCGTCCGTCAGGAGCGACTACTGGCCGAGCTGAAGCAGCAGGGCCTTGTCGATCCTGACATTTATATTACCCGGAGCAACACGCTGGCTGAACAGCTCCGCACCGCCAAACTGGAAAGGAACGGTTTCTGGAGTCCGAGGAGGATCAGACCATCCGGCAGACTCAAGTCCTGCTGGAGATATTGGAAACCGGGCCGGAATTTCTGGAGGCGTTCGATGAGGAGCTGTTCAGCGAGCTGGTTGCAAAGATCATCGTGGAGAACAACGAATGCCTGCGGTTCCGGCTGATCAACGGGCTGGAGCTGACGGAGACCATCGAGAGGACGGTGCGCTGATGGCGGGCAACAGAAAGCAGCCCTTCGGATATCGGATGGAGTTCGGAGAGTACACTCCCCATCCGGCAGAGGCGGAAACAGTCCGCTGGATCTACCAGACCTATCTGGCCGGGGCATCCTATCAGGAACTGGTGGAGGCACTCCAAGAGCGGGAATTGCCTATGACGAGGGAAAGCTGTGGAACAAAACATGGTGGCCCGCATCCTGGAGGACAAGAGATACAGCGGGACAGACCGGTATCCGGCCATACTCCCGGAGGAGCAGTACCGCGGTGCTCAGGAGCGCCGCAGGGACCGGGCGGTCCCGGTCAGAAAAACGCCGGCACAGATGGAGCTGCGGCGGCTGTGCGGCGGTCCCCCGCCTGCCTGGGTGGAACAGCAGACCCTGACGCTTCTGAACCGTCTTGTCCAGCACCCGGAGCGTATTGCCTCCGGCCAGACAGAAATGGAGGACCCGGCAGAGAGCAGGAAACTGAGACGGGAGCTGGAGGAAGCTCTCCAATCCCCGCCTGTAGATGGAGAGCGGACCAGGAATATGGCGCTTCGGCTGGCGGAACACAGGCTCAACGCCATTGGGGCGGAGGAATATGAGACGACGCGGCTCCAGAAGCTCTTCCGGAACCATCCGCTCATGGAGGAACTGGAGCGGGAGCTCCTGTGTGAGAGCGTCCGACAGATCACATACAGAGGAAAAGGCATTCAGGTCCGGCTGAAAAACGGCCAGATCATGAAGGGAGGACAACAGCCATGACAGAAACCGCCCCGAAAGTCATTGTGATCCCAGCCAAGAAGGAAACGCCCCAGGAGCAGGCCCAAAGAGGCACCTGCGGGTAGCGGCCTACTGCCGTGTATCCACCAACAGCAAGGAGCAGCTCACCAGCTATGAAAACCAACTTGCCTACTACACCGAGAAGATCATGAAGAACCCCAGCTGGACCATGGTAAAGGTGTTCGCGGATGAGGGCAAGACCGGCACCTCCACCTGTAAGCGGAAGGAATTCCTCCAGATGATCCGGATGTGCCGCCAGGGAAAGATCGACATGATCCTGGCCAAAGCCGTTTCCCGGTTCGCAAGGAATACGGTGGACACCCTCAATTATACCCGAGAACTGCGGGAACTGGGTATCCCGGTCATCTTTGAGGAACAGAATATCAACTCCATCTATCCGAGAGCGAGTTCCTCATCGCCATACACGGCGCCTTCGCCCAGTCTGAAAGTGAGAACACCAGCGCCAATGTCCGCTGGGGAAGCGAAGGTCCATGAAAGCCGGCCATGTCACGATGCAGTACAAGTGGATGCTTGGGTATGAGAAGGGCCCGGACGGAAGGCCGGTGATCAACGAGGAGCAGGCGGAGACCGTCCGCTTTATCTATCAGCGGTATCTGGCCGGAGATACCCTGCGGGCCATCAAGAGCAAGCTGGAGGCGCAGGGGCCTTGAACGCGATAGGAAAACAGGAGTGGACCATCAAGAACCTGCTGAGTATTCTGAGCAACGAGAAATACTGCGGTGACGCGCTGCTCCAGAAGACCTTTATCCAGGACTGCATCAGCAAAAAGGTGATCCAGAACAACGGCCAGCTCCCCAAGTATCTGGTCCAGGACCACCATGAGGGGATCGTGAGCCGGGACGTCTTCTACGCGGCGCAGCTGGAGATAGCCCGGCGCAGGGCACAGACAGGCGGTACCAGCAAGAGCGCGCCCACCGGGCGGAGCAAGTACAGCGGGAAGTACATCCTGACAAATCTCATGTTCTGCGGCCACTGCGGGACAGGCTATCGCCGGTGCGTCTGGAACAAGGGCGGAGTGAAACGGGCTGTGTGGCGGTGCGGAAGCCGCCTGGATTATGGGGCAAAATACTGTAAACACTCTGAAACGCTGGAGGAAAAGCCGCTCCAGCAGGCGATCCTGAACGCCATCAACAGCGTGATGGACAGCAGGGACGCCCTGGAAGTCCAGCTGATGGGGGCCATGGAGCAGGAACTGGCGCCCATCCCCGGTGAGACCATGAGCCTCGCGGACATCGACCGGATGCTGGAGGAACTGGAGAAGCAGTTCAACAGCCTGCTGGCGGAGGCGTCCGCCGCGGGTGGCACGGAAGACTATGCGGAGCGGTTCCGCATGATATCCAACGCAATGGCGGATCTCAAGGAACATAAGTCGCGGATCAAGCAAGTCTATCAGGAAAATGAACTGGTAAGCCAGCGGCTCAAAGCCGCCTCGATAGCCATGAGCGCCTATGCTGCAGAGCTGACAGAATGGGATCAGAGCGTGGTCTACCAGCTGGTGGAGAAAGTGACCGTCCTCGCAAAAGACAAGATCCGGGTTACCTTCCGGAACGGTACTGAGGTGGAGCAGGAGATCGAACAACTGGATTGGAGGAACGCATCATGAGCGTCTATGTCACAGGCGATACACACGGCGGATTTCAGCGGCTTGGGATGAAATACTTCCCGGAGCAGAAAAAGATGAACCGCGAGGACATGGTAATCATCGCAGGCGACTTTGGAGGACTCTGGGGTGGAACACCCGCGGAGAAGTATTGGCTGGACTGGCTGGAGGACAAGCCTTTTACGACTGCCTTCTTGGATGGGAACCACGAGAACTTTGCCATGCTGAACGCGCTGCCGGAAAGGTTGTGGCACGGAGGCAGGATCCATGAAGTACGGCCCCATGTGCTGCACCTCATGCGTGGGCAGGTCTTTGACATCGAAGGATACACATTCTTCACCATGGGTGGAGCGTCCTCGCACGATATTCAGGATGGCATCCTGGACCCCGAGGAACCGGGCTTCGAGGAGCGGTACTGGCGGATGCGGCGGGCCAGGGCCATGTTCCGGGTCAAGGGCGTGTCCTGGTGGACAGAGGAACTTCACTCCGATGAGGAGTATGAGGAGGCCCGGAAGAACCTGGACGCCCATGACTGGGCGGTGGACTACATTCTGACCCACTGCGCCCCCACCAGCATAACGCAAAAGATCATCCCCCACGCTCGGGCGGACCGGCTGACAGACTTTCTGGAGGAAGTCAAAAACCGGGCCAGATACCACTACTGGCTGTTCGGCCATCTTCATGACAATCAGGCGGTGGACAAAAAGCACATTCTCCTTTGGGAGCAGGTCGTGCAAGTGATATAATAAGCGGAAGCCGTAAAGGAAAGCGCGGAGCCGTCTCCGCGTTTTCCTTTACAGCTTTCTTTTCGAGAAAACAGTTAGATGATAAAATGAAAGCGGGAAAATAGCTCTTAAAATGTGACCTGACATTGGAAATCAGCAGACTAATAAATGTGGATTGAAGTTCTGGGATGCAGTGGGTACAATAGTGATGGAGCAGTCATGGTATAGGGAGTTATAATACCGCTTGAAAGATTCATTGAATTCCAGAGGATGATAATATGGATGCACAGGACAATCTAAAGATCATACACACGGTAGATGGTACCAGCTTGCAGAACCGATACGGCAAGTCTGTTATTCAGAGCCACGACATCGGCCTCATCAGTCTGCCGACAGGCGAGATCGTGATGGCAGACCCAACATTGCGGTTCGAAATCGCTGACTTCAAACGGAAGGCGTTTCAGCAAAAGGTCCGTCCCGGTATGTATCCGGTGTTCGCATATACTGCCCATTCTGACAGGGACTGCGTACTTGCGTTTGCGGAGATCTGTTTTACAGATCGGCCTCCAGTGACTTTCAAAGCGGCGAAAACACTATGGGATACTGAGCGGTCCCGCCGCAGGAACTGCGGCTATGTTGTAAGCGAGTCGACAACGGGATTTATGGATGGCCAGTATTTCAAAGATGCCTGTATGAAATCTGAGTTTTCAGATTTGGAGCATGAAATGGTCCTGGATGAGATTCTGAAGGAGAATCAGGAGCGCTGGGGAATACGATGCGCAGCCGGGATCTCTCCGGACGGCAGTTACTCAGCGGCCCTTTTTACCGTTCCAAGCGGAGTCTACTACTGGTACTGGGGAAAGGACCAGAACGGCGAGATCTGTTGCTTGGTGGCTGACTTTTTTACATACCTTTGAGTTGCTTCAACATCGTATCAATAAAAAAGAGTATATCCAAGAGGAGGCCGCGGCTGTCAAGAGGCGCGGCATATCCTTCTCTGAAATTAAATCGTACAAGCTATATGATCGGTGGAAGCCGTAAAGAAAAGCGCGGAATGTTCTTCCGCGTTTTCCTTTACGGCTTTCTTTACCAAGGCGGACACGCCGGAAAGGAGCGGACATGAACATTCGGAAACCAAGCGATTATTCTTCTCTGTATTCGGCCCTGGATGTCCTGATGGGCTCCGATCTGGCAGAGATGGAACTGTACTGTGAGATCGGCAGGGCCGTATGCGGCAGAACGGAGAAGGGCGCAGCAGTCATGGCCGCTGAATACCTCCAGTCGAGATACCCGGAGCGAAAGGGCTTTTCACCCCGTAATCTACGCCGTATGCGGTTGTTTTATCTGACCTATGGGAATACACCGGATCGGCTTGAAAAGGCGCTGAAGCTGGCGTGGACGCAGAATGTGACGATTTTGGAAGCCTGCGAAGCAGCGGAGGAACGGGCGTGGTATCTCAATGCCGCACTGGAGCATGGCTGGAATAAGGCAGAATTGCTCAGACAGATCCAGAATGGCGCGTGGGGGCTTCATAGGCTCGACGAACCGGAGGATATCTGCTATACTGAAGAAAAAGAAACTGTAACGGAGTGCGGAGAACGTGAAAAAGATACTTTTTATTTGCCACGGCAATATCTGTCGGAGCCCAATGGCCGAGTATGTTATGAAAGACCTTGTGAAGAAAGCCGGTCTGGAGAGTCAATTCCGGATTGCCTCCGCGGCGACCAGCCGGGAGGAGATTGGGAACCCTGTCTATCCTCCTGCACAGCGCAAACTGGCGGAGCATGGGATCGGCTGTTCCTGCCACGCCGCACGACAGCTCGTGAACAGCGACTACGAGAAGTACGACCTGTTGATCGGGATGGACCAGGCAAACCTCCGGGATATGTACCGCATCTGCGGCGGAGACTTTGCGGACAAGATGCACCTCCTGCTGGACTACACGGACCGCCCCAATCAGGAAGTGGCCGACCCGTGGTACACCGACAACTTCGAAGCCACATGGCGGGATGTGTCGGATGGGTGCCAGGGGCTGCTTGACCACCTGATGATAACATAGAGAAAGAGAGAAATGAGTATGGGCCTGGATGATAAGATTCAGCTTTTTGAAGATAAGCGTATCCGCACAGCATGGGATGAAGAAAAAGAGGAATGGTATTTTTCCATTGTCGATGTGGTGGCTGTGCTGACGGATGCTCCGGACTATCAAGCGGCCAGGAACTATTGGAAGGTTACAAAAAAGCGTCTTGTTGACGAGGGCTTTGAACCGGTTACATCTTGTAACCAGTTGAAAATGACCGCCGCTGACGGGAAAAAGCGGTTAACTGATGTAGCGGATACGGAACAGCTTCTTCGAATCATCCAATCCATCCCGTCACACAAAGCAGAGCCCTTCAAGCGTTGGTTGGCAGAAGTGGGACGGGAACGCATTGAGGAAACGATTGATCCGGAGCTGACCATTGATCGCGCACTGGAAACCTATCTGAAGAAAGGCTATTCCCGCGAGTGGATCAACCAGCGCCTTCAGGCGATCCAGGTGAGAAAGGAACTCACCGATGAATGGGATGCCCGCGGTGTTCAGAAGGGTGTGGAATACGCCATCCTGACTGATGAGATATCCCGTGCGTGGTCAGGGATGACGACCCGGCAGTACAAAACGCTCAAGGGATTGACAAAAGAAAATCTCCGCGATAATATGACAACACTGGAACTTGTTTTGAATATGTTGGCCGAGGCTACGACTACAGAAATATCAAAGCAGAAAGAGCCGGTAACATTTAGCGAAAATATAGAGACTGCACGTGCCGGTGGAAAGGTTGCTGGCGATGCGCGGAAAGCAATTGAAGCGCAGACTGGGGTCCCAGTTATTACATCAAAGAATGCGACCCAGCTCAGTCAGATAGTTGTAGATATGATCGAGGGAAACGTCGCTCCATCTGGAGAAGATGCGGACTCATAAGTCTTTATACCTATCTGCTTCTGCCATATCGGTTCCGGCATAATTTTATAATGAAAAAGGCCTGAAAATCTATGCGCGAGATGGGACCGAGTTTTGTAACCGTTGCGGCGCAAGGCTTTTATAGATCCAGGGTTCGGAATTGTTACCCCCTGCCAAAAAGAAAGACATGACCAACAGGTCATGTCTTTCTTTTTGGGCTTCACCGTCCGGGGGCGGCTTCACTCTGCCTTGACCTGCTGCGGTCTATTCGTTAAAATGGTTCTAGAAAATAGAAGAGGCATGTCGGAATATAAACTATTTTGTGAGGAGGCCTACGCAAGCCAATATAAGGTTTCTTCTGAGACAATAAATCGGATTGTAGCGCATACGCAAATAAACTCCCTTTTTCAACAAACTGTTGTGATCTAAGGGCGCGGTTTAGCGGCGAAAAGAAGCCCGTATTCAATCAGATTAGATGAAGGAGCAAATTGAATGAAGCCTAAAATGAGCTTTCGAGACTGGTGCATCCAAAATCACGCCTATCTGCTGCTCCATTTTTATCAGGAAGGGAACAACCCGTGCGCTCCTGAAGAAATCGGATTTTCCGCCGGAAAGCGTGTGAGGTTCCGCTGCCATGTCTGTGGGCTGTCATGGCAGCGCACGTTGAATCATGCCACAAGGCATCCGGTGGTCCAAACCTGTCCCTTCTGCGAACACCGAAAACCCAGCCCGTTTTACAATCTGGCGACGGAGTACCCGGAATTGAAGGATGAATGGGACAGCGAAAAAAAACCATTCCCGCCGGAAAGCTGTTTGCCCCATTCAAATCAAAACGTCTATTGGCACTGTGCAAAAAACCATCGGTGGAAGGCCATAATCTGTGATCGCGCTGAAACAGCAGAGAAAGCACGAAAATCAGGAGCCCCGGTGTGCCCCTACTGCTCCGGAGAGCGTGTGTCCACAACCTATAATCTGGCTGAAAAATATCCGGAAATTGCCGTGGAGTGGGACTATGTATTAAACAGCGGGCAAAAGCCGGAAGATTTTTTACCGCACAGCAACCAAAAAGCTTGGTGGAAATGCATGTATAATCCCTCGCACAAATGGTTGGCAAGAATCTCCAATCGGACGTCGTTGGGACGAGGCTGTCCCCAATGTGCAAAGGACTTTAAAATGTCCTATCCCGCGCGCGCATTATTCTATTATTTGCGGCAGGCCTGCCCGAGCTGCACCTGTGAGGAGCCATTCCGAAAATATAAAATGGATATTTTTCTGCCTGAACGCGAATTGGTGCTGGAACATGATGGGTATTATTACCACAGCAGTTTGGCAGCCAGAAAGAGGGCGGAACGGAAAGACCGCGCTCTGCGGGAGGCGGGGTATCAGGTGCTTCGCATCTGTGACAGCAGGGAACTGGCTGGGCCGATTGTGATTCAAAAGGCGGAAATTCTGTACAGGTTTGACGAGCGAGACCGGTATCTTGACCAAATGATCGCTGCTGTATTTTCCTATCTTGATTTGCCGCCGCTTGATTTTCACCACCGGCGGGATCAATATGCAATCAACCAAATGTATTTTCATGAGCGAAAGAAACGCACCCTGGCGGTAGAATATCCAGAGATTGCGAGGGAGTGGAGCGCCCGCAATACTGACAAGCCTGATACTGTATTCAGCGGCTCGCCTCGAAAAGTTTGGTGGCACTGCCCAAAGTGTCAGCAGGAGTATCAAGCAACGATTTCCAATCGAACGAAACATAAATCAAATTGCCCTTTCTGTGCCAATCTCCGGGCATATGAGAAAAACTGCCTGGCAGTACTCCGGCCGGAAATTGCCGCTCAATGGCATCCCGAGTTGAATTTCCCCCTGACGCCTTATGATGTAGTTCCCGGCTCTGAAAAAGAAGTATACTGGGCATGTTCAGAAGGACATGTTTGGAAGGCAGCCATCTGTTCCCGCACCAATCCCCGCGAAAGCAGATGCCCCATATGTCATCCGAGGACCGTGACGCGATGCGGCCCAATGCGGCCGATGGATCCTGCGCTTGTTCAGATCTGGCACCCCACAAAAAATTTGCCGGTTATGCCCAGTGAGATAGCGTGTCAATCAAATAAAAAATTTTGGTGGAAATGTGAAAAAGGTCATGAGTGGCAATGTGATCCCAGCCATCTCAACAAGCTGGTACCTTTAAAGCGTTGCCCCTATTGCAATGACCGGGCTGTTTGCGGGGACAATTCCCTGCTTGCGCGGTATCCGGAGCTGGCACGGGAGTGGGACCACAAACTCAATTTTCCACTGACACCGGATCAAGTGCTCTATTGCTCCGGCAAAAGTATTGGTGGCGGCGCGGGAGTTCGTGTGGCAGGCGAGCATCAAAGATCGTCAGCGGAAAGGGGATCCCCGTGGCCAATACCTCAAGTGCTACCCGCACCTGCGCCTGTCTGTGACTCATCCGGAGCTCGCCGCCCAGTGGGACGGCTCAAAAACGCGTTGCTGACACCGGATCAGGTTTCTGCGCAGTCCGGGAGAAAGATTTGGTGGCAATGTGAAAGGGGCATGTTTGGCAGAGTACCATCAACAAGCGGATCTGGCTGCCCATATTGCGCCCTGCCAAGTGGCACCCGGAGAGAATAAGGGGCTGACACCTCGGGATGTGACGCCGGGAAGCGGAAGGAATGTTTGGTGGCAATGTGAGAAGGGGCATGAATGGAAAGCCTCTGTTTCCAACCGGAGCCGGAGAGGACATAACTGTCCCTATTGTGCGGATCGCTCCAAAAGGTTGGGCAGCGTCGCGGAAGCACGGCCTGACCTGCTTGGGGAATGGAATTATGGGAAGAACACCAAAACACCGCAAGATTGTTCTGCGCGGTCCAACAAAAGTATGGTGGAAATGCAGCGTCTGCGCATGCGTGGCAAGCATCCCCGACAACAGGTTTTGCGGAAGCGGCTGTCCCGTCTGCGCAAAAAGCGGCGCGGCTCAGAGGGCCGGTTGGGTGGTTCTCCTATACCTCTTTAAAATTTCAAAATATCGATTTTAACCGTCCTTTGCAAAGAAAAGCTCCAAAAGCCTGACTTTATAGTGATAAGGAAGTAGAAATTATCATTAACTTGACGATTGACAAACAAGGTTGCGAAAGCAAGTGTACTAAACAAAAGTACACTTGCTTTTAGCTATACCTTGGAACGCACATGAATAATTCGACATAACTCCTTTATTTGTGGTATAATTAAAAATAGAAATAAGCGGAGGGTATCATGTATTTTACTTAGCACTTTATTACCCTCCTTACTATAATCAGTCTATACAATAGACAAAGGAGGGTCTACAGGATGGTGGTGCGGAAAGAAGTCTGTCTAACTCAGAGCGAATGGTATGTGATGGATTGTCTGTGGGCGTATGCGCCTCAGACAGTGATGCAGCTGGCCACCGATCTCTCCCAGCGGGCAGGCTGGGCCAAGAGCACCACCATCACCACTCTGGAGCAGATGGAGGCCAAGGGACTGGTCCGCAGCACACCCGTGGGCCGGGACACGCAGTATCACCCATGTGTGCGGCGGGAGGAGGCAGCAAAGTCGGAGGTCTGCTCCTTCCTGGACCGTATCTATCGTGGGAGTGTGAGGCTGATGGTGTCCGCCATGGCGGATGGCAGGCAGGCCATCCAGCAGCGGGTGGCCCGGCTGGCGAAGAGGGACCGCCCCAAAGCCGCTCTGGCCGCAGCGGCGGTGCTCCTGACGCTGGCGGCGGTGCTCGCCTTCGGGGCGGTCCCCCCCCATACAGCTACGCCGGGTATGCGGCGGCCGTGGAGGACGCTCGGTCCATCCATCTCACAGCGCCGCCAGTCTCCAGCGCGGGGTATCCTCCCATAGAGGAGGAGGGTGCCCTGGAGGAGGCCCGGTCGTTCCTGCTCAAGGCGGTAGAGTATGACGACAGCAGGGATGCGACAGCTTTCGGGTTCTCGGACATGGCTCCATATTCCTATCAACTGGCCCTCTCCATGAGGGAGGACTGGATGTATTTCTACCTCTATCCCTCATCCAACGGCCCGGTCTATGTCCTGCCCTATCTGGACGGGGCGGCCAGCGGGGCCGTCCCCGTGGCTGCCCTGCCCAGCAGCACCATTCCTCAGCTCCTCCGTCTCTCAGCTCAGTCCCCCTCCATTCAGACCCAGGATGACCTGCTCTCCGCCATCCGGCAGGCCGACGCTGTCCAGTGCTGCAAGGGGCGCGCTTACAGCAGCACTGCGCCCCTCATCTCCTCCCCAGAGGCCAGGGCACAGCTGGTCACCTTCCTTTCCGGCGGTGGGCACCCCACCGATTCCGTGAACTTTGACCCGGATACTGTTCCCTTTCTCCGCATTTCCGGCGGGCCAGGAGACGGCGCAGTCTTCTATCTCGCTGAGCAGGAGCGGAACTGCTGTCTGATCCTTGCCCAAGAGAACGGTCCGCTTCCCCTGGCCCTTCTCCCCAGCGGAACTGCCCAATGGGTCCAGGAGCTGTCTTGGCTCCAGGACCTCTCCACCGTGGCTGCTCAAGCCCATTCCTTTGCGGCATACTTCGGCTCTCTCACCGGACGGTACGCCTCCATCCGGGACGCCGACCTGGTGGAGGAGGTGCGGCAGCTCTTGTCCTCCAGTAATCCCCAGGACGGTACCCTGGACCCTGTGGAGCTGTACTATGACTCCTGCCTGATCTTCTGCGGCGAAGGCGGTGGGGAGCTGGGCCGTCTCTCCCTGTCCAGCAGGGAAATGTGCCACGCTCTGGTGCAGATCAGTGACCGGCAGGAGGATCGGGATCGGGCCGCTTGACAGCCACTGTCTCCTGGCCTCGCGCCTCTTGTGTGGGCGTAAAGATATCCTGACGCCACCCCGTCCGCCTCCCCGGCCCTTGTGCCTGTGGGAGGCGGCATATTCCCCTGTTGTCAAATTGACGGATTTCCGGCATAAAAGTCGTATTTCCTGCGTTTTCAGCCGTTAAGAATCCGTTAAGATTGTTGTAAAGTTTTTGCGCCTGCACTATCATTAGAAGTGATTATTTTGGGTCCTTATGGCGTCCCAACGGTAGGAGTTTCTTGATTTATGAGTCTGCGCATCGGTATCGACATCGGCTCCACCACGGTGAAAGTGGTGGTGCTGGATGAACAGAACAAGCTGCTGTTCCGCTCCTATGAGCGGCACTACTCCAAGACCCGGGAGCGGGCCTGTGAGACCCTGAAGTCCATCTCGGGCCAGCTCAGCGGCCAGCGGGTCAAGCTGGTCATCACCGGCTCCGCCGGCCTGGGGGTGGCCAAGGCTGCCGGCCTGGACTTCGTCCAGGAAGTGTACGCCACCGCCGCCGCGGTGAACACCTACATTCCGGACACCGATGCCGTCATCGAGCTGGGCGGCGAGGACGCCAAGATCATCTTTTTCGGCGGCGCGCTGGAGGAGCGGATGAACGGCTCCTGCGCCGGCGGGACGGGCGCCTTCATCGACCAGATGGCCACCCTGATGAATGTGTCGGTGAACGAGCTGGACTCTCTCTCCCTGAAGCACGAGAAGATCTACCCCATTGCAAGCCGCTGCGGCGTGTTCGCCAAGAGCGATATCCAGCCCATCCTGAACCAGGGCGGTCGGAAAGAGGACGTAGCCGCCTCCATCTTCCAGGCGGTGGTGGACCAGACGGTAGCCGGCCTCACCCAGGGCCGGGAGCTGAAGGGAAAGATCGTCTTTCTGGGCGGGCCCCTCCACTTCCTGATGGGCCTGCGGCAGCGTTTTGTGGAGACCCTGAAGCTGGACGGGGAGCACGCCGTCTTTCCGGAAGACGGGGACTGCTTCGCCGCCATGGGCGCGGCCCTGTGCGCCACCGATTACGAGCCCGTCCCCTTTGAGGACGCCCTGAAGCGGCTGGAGGAGAGCCGGGAGACCAACACCTCGGCGGACACCATGCCCCCTCTCTTTGACACGCAGGAGGAGTACGACGCCTTTCTGGCCCGGCACAATGCCAGCCGGCCCCCAGAGGCGGACATCCACACTTACGCCGGCCCCGCTTGGCTGGGGATGGATGCAGGCTCCACCACCACCAAACTGGCCCTCATCACCGCCGACGGCGGACTGCTCTACACCTACTACCACTCCAACCTGGGCAACCCGGTCTCCATCGTCCTGGAGCAGCTGAAAAAAATCTACGAGCTGTGCGGCGACCGCATCCAAATCAAAGGCGCGGCGGTCACCGGCTATGGCGAGGACCTGATCAAAAACGCCTTCTCCTGTGACCTGGGCCTGGTGGAGACGGTGGCCCACTACAAGGCCGCCGCCCACTTCAACCCCGATGTGGATTTCATCATCGACATCGGCGGCCAGGACATGAAGTGTTTCAAGATCCGCAACGGCGCGGTGGACTCCATCATGCTCAACGAGGCCTGTTCCTCCGGGTGCGGCTCCTTTATCGAGACCTTTGCCAAGGCCCTGGGCTCCAACATCGCCGACTTCTCCAAGATGGGCCTGTTTGCCAAAAAGCCCGTCAACCTGGGCTCCCGCTGCACCGTGTTCATGAACTCCAGCGTCAAGCAGGCCCAAAAGGACGGCGCCAGCGTGGAGGACATCTCCGCCGGCCTGTCTATCTCCATCGTGAAAAACGCCATCTACAAGGTCATCCGGGCCGCCTCCGCTGACGACTTAGGCCAGCACATCGTGGTCCAGGGCGGGACCTTCCTCAATGACGCGGTGCTCCGCTCCTTTGAGCGGGAGCTGGGGCGGGAGGTGACCCGGCCCACCATTGCCGGCATCATGGGGGCCTTCGGAGCCGCTCTGGCCGCCCGGGACCTGCACCTGGAGCGGAGCGCCCTGCTCTCCTCCCAGGACCTGGAGAAGTTCACCCACACCGCCAAGCCTGCCACCTGCGGTCTGTGCACCAACCACTGCTCCCTCACTGTCAACACCTTCGACGGCGGGCGGCGCTTTATCTCGGGCAACCGCTGCTCCCGCCCCCTGGGGGAGGAGCCCCACCACCTGCCCGACCTGATGCGGTACAAGTATCAGAAGCTCCGTGCTCTCCACGGCAAGGGGGAGGGGGACGGTTCCCGGGGCCGCATCGGCATCCCCTTCGGGCTGAACATGTACGAAAACCTCCCCTTCTGGTTCACTTTCTTCACCAAGCTGAACTTTGAGGTGGTCCTCTCCCCTGAGTCCTCCCGCAAGCTGTATCTCAAGGGGCAGCGCACCATCCCCTCCGACACAGTGTGCTACCCCGCCAAGCTGCTCCACGGCCACGTGGAGGCCCTGGTGGAGGCGGGGGTGGACGCTGTCTGGTACCCCTGCATGTCCTACAACAACGACGAGGGCATCGGAGACAACCACTACAACTGCCCGGTGGTGGCCTACTACCCCGAGCTGATCGCCGCCAACGTGCCCTCTCTAAAGCAGACCCGTTTCCTGGACCCCTATGTGGGCCTGTGGCGGCACAAGGACTTCGGCAAGCGCATCGCCCAGCTGATGCATCAGGAGTTCGGCATCCCCAAAAAGGAGTCGGCAGCCGCCGCCCGGGCCGCCTACGAGGCCTATGAGGCCTACGTCCACGACGTGCGCGCCACCGGCAAGGAATACATCGACTACGCCCGCTCCCACGGGCTGAACATCATCGTGGTGTGCGGCCGCCCCTATCACATCGACCCGGAGATCAACCACGGCATCAACGATCTGATCACCTCCTTCGGCTTCGTGCTGGTCACGGAGGACGCCCTGAGCTATCTGGAGGGCTACGCCCCCCGGAAGGTGCTCAACCAGTGGACCTTCCAGAGCCGGATGTACAACGCCGCCCGGTATGTGTGCACCCAGCCCGACATGCAGGTGGTCCAGCTGGTCTCCTTCGGCTGCGGCACCGACGCCATCACCACCGACGAGATGCGCTCCATTCTGGAGGACGGGGATAAGCTGTACACTCAGCTGAAGATCGACGACATCAGCAACCTGGGCGCCGTCAAGATCCGCATCCGCTCCCTCATGGCGGCCATTGATGCGCGAAAAGAAAATTAGAAATCAGAAATGAGGGAACTGGGACCGACCCGCTCCGGCGGGACCGGTTCAAACTCGCCGGCACAGCCGGCCCCCTCAATTCCTGACTTTTCGTTCCCCATTCCTGATTTTATTGCGACTATCGGCAGAAAGGGATTTTGATATGGCGAAGCTAGTATATGACGACACCGGCCGTCTCCTCTTTACCAAGGAGATGAAGGAGGAGTACACCATCCTCATGCCCCAGATGCTGCCCGTCCACTTCGGGATGTTCCAGCGTCTGCTGGAGCTGGAGGGCTACAAGGTGGATATGCTCACCTCCAACCACCGGGGCATCATCGATGAAGGGCTCAAATATGTCCACAACGACACCTGCTACCCCGCCCTGCTGGTCATCGGACAGCTGATCGACGCCATCAAGCACGGCGGCTATGACCCCCACAAGGTGGCCCTGTTCATCACCCAGACCGGGGGCGGCTGCCGGGCCTCCAACTACATCCACCTGCTGCGCAAGGCGCTGGAAAAAGCGGACCTGGCCTTTGTGCCGGTGATCTCGGTGAATCTGTCCGGTCTGGAGAAAAATCCCGGCTTCTCCCTCACTCTCCCCATCATCCGCAAGATGGTCTACGCCATGATGTACGGGGACATCATCGTCAATGTGGCCAACCAGGTCCGGCCCTATGAGCGGGAGCGGGGCGCCACTGACGCCATGGTCTCCACCTGGCAGGGCCGGCTGATCCAGGGCTTCCAGCAGGGTAAGGGGATGAGCCGCGGCCAGATGCGGACCAACTTTGACGCCATCTGCGCCGACTTTGCCTCCATCCCCGTCACCGGGGAGCAGAAGGTGCGGGTGGGCGTCGTGGGTGAGATCTATGTAAAGTTCTCCCCCCTGGGCAACAATAATCTGGAGGACTTTCTGCTCTCCGAGGGGGCCGAACCCGTGGTCCCCGGCCTCACCGATTTCATGATCTTCAAGATCTACAACCGGGTAGTGGACGTGGATCTGTACGGCGGCAAGTGGATCAAGAAGGCTGCCTGCCAGCTCTTTATGAAGTACATCGAGGCCTGTCAGAAGGACATGATCCAGGCGCTGGAGCGCTCCGGCCGCTTCCGTGCACCGGGCACCTTCCAGGACCTGCACCGAATGATCCAGGGCTATCTGGGGGACGGCAATAAGATGGGAGAGGGCTGGCTCCTCACCGCCGAGATGCTGGAGCTCATCCACACCGGCACCCCCAACATCGTCTGCACCCAGCCCTTCGGCTGTCTGCCCAACCACATCGTGGGCAAGGGCATGCTGCGCAAGCTGAAGGACGACTATCCGTACAGCAATGTGGTGGCTATCGACTACGACCCCGGCGCCACCAAGATCAACCAGGAGAACCGCATCAAGCTGATGCTGGCCAACGCCAAGGCGCTGGCCAAGCAGCAGGGCGGGGAAGCCCCCGCCGCCGCCCGGGAGGCGGCCCCCACCCCCTCCTCCTACACCCATGCCGGGGCCCACGCGTAAATTCTATCTTCCAGAGGGCGGAGCCACATGGCTCCGCCCTCTTTGGGAGAAAAACAAGGCGTCTGAGCTCTCACTCAGACGCCTTGCCTGTTTCCTCGTACGGAGTTCACGCCTCCGGGTCCCAGATCCCCTGGGAACAGTCCAGGTCTGGGTCCAGCTCTTCCACCAGCAGGGCCAGCCGCTCCTCTCCTTCTGGGAGCCCCGCTTGGGAAAGCAGGTCCGCCATACCGTCCTCCGGCGCCTCCAGCCAGACCCGCTGGGCATACCGCTCCAGCAGCTGGGCCGTCTGGCCGCCGGGACTCTCATCCCCCTCCAGCACCGCCCAGGTGCTCCGAAGGGCCAGCCGCGTCCCGTAGGGCTCCAAAGCCGCCTCCGCTCTGGCGAGGAACTCCTCCACCGGCTGGGACAGGTGCTCCAGGTCGTAGGCATCCCCCTGCTTGATATAGCCCAGATTTCCCTCCGCCGGATAGCCCCAGTTGTCCAGCAGGATCTCGTCAAAGCCCAGCTGGGCCAGCTCCACCATCAGAGCGACCAGATAGTCCTGGACCGCCTGACTGGCTGGGCTGCTCCACCGCAGCTCCTCCGGATCGGTCCACCGGTAGCCGCTGTTGGTCCGGATGGCATATGTCTCATCCTTGGCCAGGGCGTGGTCCCGGAAGCAGGACAGGCGGGCCACCGTGTACAGTTCCCCGCTGTTGAGGGCCTGGAGCTGGCGGTTGATGTCCGCCTGTCCGGCGTTGACCCCCGCCGAGGCGGCCATGGCCAGCTGGGAGACGAAGCCCAGCTGGCCCCGGTCTGTCTTCATGTCCAGCAGGACGCTGTTGGCTCCTGCCTGGGCGGCCAGCGCCTCCGCCGAGCCGTCCTCCACCGCTGAAAGGGGAACAGTCACCGCCGCCAGAAGGGGCTCTCCCTCCTCCGGTGTCTCCTCCGGCTGGGAGGCGGCGGGCTCTACCGCCACCCGGAGGTCCTCCGGCTCCTGGGCCGGTCCCTCCTTTTGAAAGAAGGGCAGCTCCAGGTGATAACCCCCGTCGTCGTAGACGATGTATTTCTGCGCCATCCACACTCCGGCCACGGCCAGCACCACCAGTACCGCCAGGATCAGGGCTATGGTCTTCAACACGTCTGTGGTGCTCCTCCGTCCCCGGTAGGAGCCGTACACGAACCGCTTCCCGCGCATCACGGACCTCCTTTCCCACCCACCCGGCGTGAAAGGGGTCCGCCCTCTCCCTCGGGGGGTCGTCTCATTTCAGTATGCCGCCTTTCGGCGGCGCTATTCCCTCTCTCCCGCTCCCGCGGTCAGATCACGATCCCGCCGTTGGGCTGGATCACCTGTCCGGTGAGGAAGGGGGCGCCGCCCCCTGCCAGGAACCACACGCTCTCCGCCACCTCTTCCGCCGTGCCGATCCGGCCCAGGGGGGTCTCCTCCGCCAGAGCGGCCAGGGCCTCGCTATCCAGTCCCCCGTTCATCTCCGTGTCGATGACCCCGGGGGCCACGCAGTTGACGGTGATGTGGGAGGGCCCCAGCTCCTTGGCCAGCGCCTTGGTCAGGCCGATGACCCCCGCCTTCGCGGCGGAATAGGCCACCTCGCAGGAGCCGCCAGTGACCCCCCACATGGAGGATACGGTGACGATGGCCCCTCGCTGCCGGCGGACAAAGCCGGGGACCGCCGCCCGCAGGGTGTAGAACACCCCGTCCAGATCCACCCCCATCACCTGGCGCCACTGCTCGTCCGTGGTGTCGGTAAGCAGCTGCTGGGGCAGGGCGACCCCTGCGTTGCACACCAGGGCGTCCAGGGGGCCCAGCTGTTCCTCCGCCGCCCGGACCAGAGCGGCCGCCTGGGCCGGGTCAGACACATCGCCGGGCAGGAGGGCGGTCTGTCCCCCGGCGGCGGCGATCTCTGCTGCCAGGGCCTCCGCCCGGCCACGGGAGGTGCGATAATTCACCCCCACACGCCAGCCCTCCCGGGCAAAGCGGCGGGCCACCGCCGCCCCGATGCCCCGGGAAGCTCCGGTGATAAGCACAGCCCTGTCCATCGCCTCTCCTCCTTACAGGTTGCTTTTGAAGTTTCCCAGGACCCGCATCTCCGCGGATGCCTGGGACAGCTCCTGGAGGGCACCGTCCATCGCCGGGTCCGTCAGACTCCCGTCAAACTCCAGGAAGAACAGATACTCCCAGCTCCGTCCCGGCAGAGGGCGGGACTCCAGCTTCACCAGGTTCAGCCCGTGGACGGCAAAGATGGTGAGTACCTCATGGAGGCTGCCCACCTCGTCCGGAAGGCTGAGGACCGCGGAGATCTTGTCCGCCCCCTCCCGCAGCTCCATCACCGGGGAGACCACCACGAAGCGGGTGGTGTTGTTGCTGTTGTAGTTGACTCCCCGGGCCAGAATCTCCAGGCCATACAGCTCCGCCGCCCGGCTGGAACAGATGGCCGCCTTGGTGATATCCCCGGTCTGGGCCACATACTGAGCGCTGCCCGCCGTGTCCCCGTGGGCCACCCCCACCCAGCCGGGATGCCGGGCCAGGAAGGGCTCGCACTGGAAGAGCCCCTGCTCGTGGGAATAGACATGGGTGATGGTATCCAGGGTAGCCCCATGGGGAGCCATCAGGCAGTGCTCTACCTTGACGGTATTCTCCCCCACGATGTAGCACTCATACCTGCCCAGCAGCTCGTACACCTGGCGGATAGCCCCGGTGGAGCTGTTTTCGATGGGCACCACGCCGTAGTCCGCCCCGCCCTGGGCCACTGTCTGGAACACCTCTTCAAAGGTGGGCAGGCCCTGGCACCGGCAGTCCTCTCCAAAAAAACGCAGGGAGGCCATCTCGCTGTATGCCCCCGCCACGCCCTGATAAACCACCCTGGGTCTCTCCACCGGCTGCCGCGCGGCGGCCTCGGCCCTCCGGCATCGGCTGTATCCCGGACCGGGATCGTTCCCTCCCACCCGGCGCCGCAGGTCCCGGCGGCTGAGGGCCAGCACAGTCTCAAACAGGTGGGCCAGCTCTAGTTTCCGGCCCTCATCCAACGTCTCCGCCGCTGCGCTCCGGAGCACCTCCAGCTCCCGCCGGGGGTCCATCAGGGGCAGCCCCAGCTCCTCCTTGCAGGCCCCGATCCGGCCGGTCACCTCCATGCGCTTCAAAAACAGCTCCGCGATCTGATCGTCCAGGCGGTCCACCTCTTGCCGCAGGGCGGCCAAACAGTCTTCCATTTCCGCTCCTCCTTACCCAAACACGCCCTGGACCAGGGCCATATACAGGATCGTCCCTCCGAAGATGGAGAGCAGATCGTTCCCCTTCCACAGATGGAGGAGGACCACCGCCCCGCAGGAGAGGAGGGCGGGTACCCACCCCGCCGGGGTGGCAAAGCTGACGCCCTTCAGGCAGTAGACGATCAGCATGGCCATGATGGCCGGGGGCAGCACCCGCCCCAGATAGAGCACCGCCTTGGGGGGCTCCTCCCCCCGGTCAAAGAGCAGGAAGGGCAGCAGCCGGGTGGCAAAGGTCACCACGGCCATCACCAGGATCAGGAGCAGATCCCGTGTGGTCTCTCCGTTCACAGCGTCCGCTCCTCCTTTCCTGTCCCGGCCTTGTGCAGGGCCTGCCCCTCCGGCATTTTAGGGGAAAATACCAGCAGGGCGGCCACGATGACCACCAGCGCCAGGATCAGCATATTATCCTCCCCCGCCAGCCGCAGGCTGGCCAGGGTGGCCAGGCAGCCGATAGTAGCTGGCAGATGGTTCCGGGTCCCCTTCCATTGGCCCACCGCGATGACGATGAAGAGGGCGGTCATGGCGAAGTCTACTCCGGTGGTGTCAAAGGACAGGGCACTGCCCAGCAGGGAGCCCAGAACCGTGCCCAGCACCCAATAACTGTGGTCCATCAGGGCAATGGCCAGGTAGTAGTCCTTCTCCCGCACCCCCTCCGGCGCCTTGGCGGACGCCAGCAGCGCATAAGTCTCATCAGTGAGGGAAAAGATCATATAGAGCTTCCGCAGCCCCATCCCCCGGAACTTTTCCAGCATAGACAGGCCGTAGAACATGTGCCGGAAGTTCAGCAACAGGGTCATCAGAGCCGTCTGAAGGGGGGAGGCCCCCGCAGCCAGCAGAGTCACCCCCATGTACTGTCCGGCCCCGGCATAGATGATCAGGCTCATCAGCAGGGCCCAGAACACATTGTATCCCGCCGAATCCATCATCAGGCCGAAGGCCATCCCGATGGCCAGATAGCCCATCAGCACCGGAATGGTGACATGGAAAGCGGCGGAGAGGACGTTTCGATCCATCTCTTTCATTCACCCCATAGCGGTGGTGCCGTCTGCTGAGACGGGGCAGCACACACCTCCGCCGGGCACCAAGTTTGTTGCGTTCCACATTTTACTCGTTTTTGGCCGGATACGCAAGGGATTTTCCCACTTTTTCCGCCATTTTCCGGGAACGGGCCCGTTCCTTTCTTTTCTCCTGTACAGATGACATAAAGATTCACAAATTTTCCCTTGTTTTTTCCGTCCCATTCCTTATAATAATTCGTAATCAGCAGCATCCGGGGAGTCCAAGGACGGGGCGCTCCGGGCGCCAATCTCATAAAAAAGTGAGGCCCCAGCTTTGAAAACCATGCTTTTTCTCTACAACCCCACCGCCGGCAAGGGGCGGGTGACGGCCGATCTGGCCGCTGTTCTGGATGTCTTTACCAAGGCGGGCTACCTGACCACCGTCTATCCCACCCAGGGGAAGGCGGATGCCACCCGCATCGCCGCCGAGCTGGGCGGCCAGTTCGACCGGGTGGTCTGCTCCGGCGGGGACGGCACGCTCAGCGAGACGGTGTCCGGCCTGATGCAGCTGGACCATCCGCCGGTGCTGGGTTACATCCCCTTTGGCTCCACCAACGACTGCGCCACCACCCTGCGCCTGCCCCGGGACCCGGTGAAAGCCGCCCAGACCGCCTCAGAGACCGGCGTTCCCCGCCCCTGGGATATCGGCAGGCTCAACGGCCGCCCCTTCGTCTATGTGGCCGCTTTCGGCGCCTTCACCGAGGTATCCTACGACACCCCCCAGGATCTGAAAACACCTTCGGCCATCTGGCCTATGTGATGGCGGGCATCGCCTCCCTCCCTCCATCACCCCTACCACCTGAGGATCGAGTGCGACGACCAGGTGCTGGAGGACGATTTCTTTTACGGAATGGTGTGCAACACCATCTCCGTAGGCGGAATGAAGGCCCTGCCTACAGACCGGGTGGTGCTGGATGACGGGCTGTTTGAGGTCATTCTGGTCCGCAAGCCCACCAGCATCACCGACCTCACTGACAGCCTCCAGGCCCTTATCCGACAGGAGCCCCCAGTCAGGGGCCGTGCTCTCCTTCCACGCCTCCCATCTGAAGTTCACCGCCGAAAGCCCATTCCCTGGACGCTGGATGGGGAGTACGGGGCAGCCACGAGATCAACGTAGTGGAGAACTGCCGCCAGGCCCTGACTGTGATGCAGGGGACTGAGCCCCCTTTCAGGAGCCCCGCTCCGCCGGCCATGGTGCCGGCGGAGCGGGCTCCTGATGCGCTTATTCCCCAGACAGCGGGACCAGGTCCCCAACCAGGCTGACTGCCCGCTGGGCGCTCACGCCCTGTTCAAAAGCGAGAGCATGGCTGTATGTCCCGTCCTTCCACGCGGCCAGATAGGTCCAGTCCCCATTCCCCTTGATGGTCACCATCTGTTCTCCCGCACTCTGGCTCCGTTCCCAGCCGTAGGCAGTGTAGCTGCCGCTGACCTCCTGGCTCCCCGGGCCACCCGATAGCTGATGCCCTCCGGCCAGTTCAGCTGGGCCACCGCTCCGCTGATCACCTGGATCTTTCAGGGGCTCCCAGCTCCCGGGAGCTTTCAATGGGAACCCCACCGCCTGCTCCGCCTCGGCTGCGGTCTGATACTCCACTGCCCCGCCGGAGGGCGGTTCGTCCTCCGCGGGTGGTGCGCCCTCTGTCCGCAGGGCCACGGTCCCCCTCCATCGTCACGGTGCAGGAGAGCAGCTGGAACATGGAGGCGGGGACGTAGGTACGTCCCGCCACCACCACCGGCGCCGCTCCATAGTGCTCCGGCGAGGTAGCCCCGATGGAGGACTTGCTGGCGCAGGCATAGCGGTCCAATCCGTAGGTCAGGTTCATGACCTGATCCTCATTTTCGATGCGGGTCCCGTTCTCTTCCGGCAGCCAGGTCACAGTCCATCCCAGGGCCTGGGCCACCTTCCACAGCGGGAGCATCACCTGTCCGTTCTCCTGGTAGGGCGCGGCGGGCGCCTCGCTCAGGTCCAGGCAAACTCCGTCCAGCGTCACCCCGCAGGCCGTGGAAGATGTCTGGCCCGCCCCGGCGGCCGGAGCCTCCCCGCCCTCCACAGCCCAGACGGGTACGCTCAGCAGGGAGGCGCACACCGCGCCGGCCAACAGCCGATTCCATTTCATAGTCGCGTTTCCTTTCCTGGTATCCAAAGTGTTCCTTCTATTTGTATAGACGACCCGACACGGGATTTTGTTCCATCCCGGACCGTTTATTTTTCGTCCCCGCTCCTCCATACTAATGGGACACACACCCACTGTCAAGGGCGCAGCCGCAGATGTCTCTCTTTTCCAGTGTACTGATTCTGCCGGACCTGGGGCTCCCCGTCTCAGAAGAGGCTCAGCTGCTCTAGTCTCCGCTCCTGCCTCCGGCCCGCCTGCTCTTGGGCCACACCCTGCGGCAGGCTGTCCAGGAAGGGAGAGGGTCCGCCCCGGCGCTGAGGATCAGCTCCTCCCGGGCCCGGGTCATCCCACATAGAGCAGCCGGCGCTCCTCCTCCAGATCCGCCGGACGGCCGGGCATCTCAAGGGGAAGCGTGCCTTCTGTCAGTCCCGCCACAAAGACGGCAGGAAACTCCAGTCCCTTGGAGGCGTGGAGAGTCATCAGCCGGACAGCCCGGACTCCCAGCCCGGCCCGCAGCCCGGCGCACATCCGCCTCCTCCCCAGAGTGAGGGCCTCCCAGAGGGAGCGGAAGGCTGGGTAGAACACCGCCGTATTCCGCAGCTTCTCCAAGGCCGGCGAGGTCCCGTACCGCTCCTCCCAGCCCTCTACCAGTTTCCATGGCTTCTCCTTCTCCACCGCTGGCTCCCACTCCTTCACCCGGTCCAGCCAAAGCTCTAGATGGCCATAGCCTCGGACCGCCTCCTCCAAGGCCGCCAAGTCTGCCCCCTGTGTCCAGAGGCGGCGGGCCCTTCCGGCCAGGTCGGCGGGACAGTCCCACAGAAGGCCCAGCGCGGTCTCCAGGGCTGCAGGGTCCGCCGGGCTTTGGAGGGAGCGGAAGAAAGCCAGTACTCCCCGCACCTGGCGGTCCTCCAGAAAGTCCTCCCGCCCGCTGACCACACAGGGGATGTCGTCGTGACGCAGGCACTTCTCCACCAGCTCCAGCTGCCGATGGGTGCGGCAGAGGACGGCGATGTCAGAGAAAGCCCGCACTGTCCGCTCGTGGCCCAGGGCCTGGGCCTCCAGCATGTCCACCCCGCCGGTCATACGGCCGATCTCCTTGGCGAGAAACACCCCCTCAGAGAAGGCATCCGGGCTCCTCACCATCCGTACCGCCGGGCCGGAGGGCCGGTTGGGGCGCAGGCGGCGGCAACCGCCCGGATTTTTCTCGATCACGGGGCGGCAGCCTCCAGCACCTCCGGCGTGGAGCGGTAGTTCTCCACCAGCCGGATCTCCCGCAGCTCCGGCCGTTCCGCCCGCAGGCGCTGGAAACACTTCCCGTCCGCCCCCGGAAACCGTAGATAGACTGGTCCGGGTCTCCGATGACAAAGAGCGACCCGCTGGCGCTCCAGGCCCGGACCAGCCGGTACTGGGTCTCGTTGATGTCCTGGAACTCGTCTACCAGCAGGTGCCGGAAGCAGGTCCGGCCCCAGTGTCCAGCGCCAGCGCCCGGATGAGCAGGTCATCAAAGTCCAGCATCCCCCGCTCCTCCAGCCGGGCACAGTAGGCCTGCCAGATCTCCTCTTCCAGTCCAGCCGTCTCCAGAGACGCGCCGTTTTTCACCCGGGACACCCCCTGGAGCAGCGCCCGTGCGCTCCCCTTCCGGCCCAGCACCCGGAGGGTCTCCTCCGCCAGGGACAGGGCCTCCCCTTGGCCGATCAGCCCCACATCCCCCAGCAGAGCCAGGCAGATGGCATGGAAGGTCCCGATAGTCATGCGGGAGGCGGCCCGCCGCCCCAGGCGCTCCTCCAGCCGCTGGCGCATCTCAGCGGCTGCCTGGTTGGTGAAGGTCACCGCAGTGATCTCCCCCGGCCGGACCCCCCGCTCCTCCACCAGCCACGCGATTCGGTCCACCAGGGTCTTGGTCTTGCCTGTGCCAGGTCCGGCCACCACCGCTACGGTTCGCTCCTCCGCCGAGATGGCCGCCTGCTGCTGGGAATTGGAGCGCTGGAGGCCCTGCTCCCCCTCCCGCTCCGCCGCCTTCGGCCGCTTTGGGAGCTGTCCCCGCTTTTTCTCCCCCTGTTTTGGGGTCTCCTCTGCCCCAAACAGGGAGACCTGTCCGCTCAGGCGCTGGATCTCCGCCGGGGCAAGGAGGGAGATGGCACCGTATTCCCCGTCAAACCCGGGACGGCGCTCCACCTGCCCCAGCCGCAGGCGCCGGATGCCCTCCGCCACGCAGGGGCCCGCTTCCCGCTGCAGGTCCTCTATGGGGACGTCCCGCAGGATAGTGAATTCCGGCCCCAGGGTCTGCAGCAAGCGCTCATACTGTTCCAGGGTCTTTTTCCCGGCGGCCGAGCCGCCGGTGGAGGCGGCGATCACCTCCGGCAGGGGGGCCAGGCTCTCGAAGGGCTTGGCTTCCTCCGGCCGGAAGCCCGCCGGCCGGTCGGCCAGCTCCTCCACCCGGTGCTCCACCCCGATGGTCAGCTTTTTCCCGCACACCGGACACAGTCCGCCCCGTTCCGCCGTCTCGGCGGGGGTGAGGCACACCCCGCAGTTCCGGTGTCCGTCCAGGTGGTACTTTCCCTCCTCCGGGAAGAACTCCAGGGTGCCCAGAAGCCCCTCCCCGGTGCGGATAGCCTGGACCAGCTCCGGATAGGAGAGGCCGGTGTCCAGCAGGTCGGCCTCCCGGCCCAGCCTGGAGGGGGAGTGGGCATCCGAGTGGGACAGAAGGCTCAGCCGGTCCAGCGCCGACACCCGCCAGTTCATGGGCGGGTCAGAGGACAGTCCGGTCTCCACTCCGTGGATCTGGTCCGCCAGGTCCCCAAAGCACTCCTCGACGGTGTCAAAGCCGGAGAAGGCACCGAACATGGCAAAGTGGGGCGTCCAGATATGGGCGGGGATGAATTCGGCCTCTGGGCAGGTCTCCAGGGTCAACTCCAGCAGATCCCGGCTGTCCAGCCCCAGAATGGGGCGGCCGTCCGAGTGGATGTTGCCGATGGCCTCCAGCCGGACGGACAGTTCTTCCGCCGCTTCCAGGCTGGGGAGGAGGATCAGGTTGTGCACCTTCCGCGTCCGCCCGTGGCGCTTGTAGATGCAGCTGATCTCCCCGGTGACCACGAAACGGGGGGCGGCCCCGGGCGCAGTCCCCTCCATTGTCAGCCCCTCCCGCAGGGCATAGACCCCCTCCCCCGCGGGGACCAGCTGCTCCCGCATCTCCGCCCGCCAAGCCGGATGGGTGAAGTCCCCTGTCCCTATCAGCTGGATGCCTTTGCGCCGGGCCCACCAGTCCAGGTGGGGCAAGTCGCAGTCCCGGCTGGTGGCCCGGGAGAACCTGGAGTGGATATGAAGATCAGCAATATACATGGATGTCCCCCTCTTTTCACAAGGATCCCCTCCATTATACCGTTTTTCTCTCTCCGGTGCAATGCACGGGCCGGCTTTCTCCCCCTTTTTCTGTCATATTCCGGGAGTTGAAGACACTCCCTCCTCTCTTCTCTCCATCGCCCGCTGCACATCGTTGGACAGGATCTCCAAAAATTCCGATGCGGTGGGCGGCCCGTCCAGGGGATACCCCGCCATCTCCCGCAGCAGTTCCGGGTTGGTCCGCCACGCGATCTGCACCGCAGTGCGGATGTTCCGCTCCACCGCGGTCCATTTCCGCCCGCAGCGGCTGCCCACTTCCCAGTAGATCTCCTTGGTCACTGCCTCCAGGCTGTCCTCCTGGTCCACCGCCAGCTGAATGGCCATTACGATGCGGCCATAACAGCGGCATCGCCTCGTGATCCCCAGGGCGCGCAGTTCCCGTCGAATTACATTTATTTCATTCATCGACATTTCCTCCCAATTTAGTTTTAAGGAAATCATACGACAAAATGGAAGCAATTATATCAAATCCGACGATATGCGCTTAGATTCGTTTATATTCGACACTCGCTGTCCACATTCCCCCCTTTTTCTGCACCTCCTGCCCCCACATTCCTGAATTTTTATTTCCACCTATTTTGGGGGCTGGAAAATCGCTTCCTTTCATGCTATCCTCTGATAGGGATCCTTCTCTGTCCCCCCTGCCGCCTATCAGAAAGGAGCAATCATGCGGACACAACTCTGGCAGCTGGCCTGCCTCTATTGGACCACTGCAAACCTGCTGGCCTTCGCCCTGATGGGGCTGGACAAGCGCCGGGCCCGCCGGGGCTGTTGGCGCATTTCGGAGAAGGCCCTGTTCTTCTTTCCCGTCCTGGGCGGTTCCCTGGGGGGGATGCTGGGGATGTACTTTTTCCACCACAAGACCCGCCACTGGTATTTTCGGGCAGGCTTCCCTCTCCTGTTTCTGTTCCAGGCGCTCCTGCTCTTCTTTCTGTGGCGGTGGCTGGCGCCCTGATATGCCTGGAGCAGGCTGTCCCCGCTGTGCGCACGTCTTGTCCACTCACGACAGGCAAAGTTCACACTTGCAGGACAAGTCGTATTTTTTCACATACATGCCGCCGAAAAAGCAGATTTAATTCACTCTGTCAAAAAGTCCTTCAGGGACCTTTTGGCAGCCTGTAATTCCTTCGCACCTGCGGGTGCGGGACTCTGCGGATCGTTTCCTACGAGCTGAGGGGGCCTGCGGTCTGCGCCGCGCCCCCCCCTCCGCTCCCCGCTCTGCCGGTGTCGGTCCCGGATATGAGCTGCGCCCGCCTCAACTGAGGTGGGCGCAGCTCCCATTTACAGCTTTTTGTCGTAGCAGTTCAGGATCTCCCGGATAAAGCCCTGGAAGAAGAACTCCGTCCCGCCCACAAAGGTATAGCCCAGCTTGGGATACATAGTGTTGGCCGGAAGATTCCCCTCATAGGTGTCCAGGCGCATCACCTTTTTCCCCTTCCTGCGGGCCTCCTCCTCGCAGAAGGCCACGAACTCCCGTGCCTTCCCTCGCCCAGCCCACCGGGGGCTGATGCAGAGGGTGTGGATCACCATGACATCCTCCGGATCCGCCGGGACGGACCAGTTCAGTGCGGCATATTCCGCCAGCTGCTCTCCGTTCAGGTTGACGCAGCCGTACACCTCTCCGTCCTCCTCCGCCACATACAGGGTGCCGGCCTCCAGGGCCGCACGCGCGTGTTCAACCGTGGGGTACTTCCCCCGCTGCCAGTTGGTAAAGGAGGCGGGCCGTTTCTCCTCCTCCGCCAGGATCTCCTCATAGATGCTCCCCACCAGGGGCAGGTCCTGCTCTGTCGCCAGTCGGATCATACCTTCTCTCTCCCTCTTTGTCGATCTTGAAAAAATCGGGGCGGCTCAGCGCCGCCCCGGTCTTCTGCTTTACGGCCGGTCCTGCTCCGGCTTCTCATTGGGCCCTTCCCCGTCCTGAGGGGGCGGTGTCTCGTCATCCCGGGGCTGGGCGGGCGGCTCCTCCGGACCGCTCTGCTCCGGCTCTCCGTCTGGGAGCTGCGGCGCAGACACCGGCTCACTGACGATGTGGATGTTCTTGGCGGGGGGCTCGATGTCCCCAGTGAGGGAACGGCTCCTGCCGTGGGTGGAGGCGTAAGCGTCCTCCACCAGGGCGGGGTCCCGCCCCTGGATGATGGCCACCATCTCGCCGCCGGTGATGGTCTCCTTCTCCAGCAGGTAGGCCACCACCTTGTGCATGTCCTCCAGGTTTTCCCGGATCAGTTCCACTGCGTCCTGATAGCACTGGTCCAGGATGGCCTTTACCGCCTTGTCCATGACAGCGGCGGTGTCCTGGGCGCAGTCCAGGCCGTAGCCCCCGTCCAGGTACTGGTTACGGATGGAGCCCAGAGCCATCATACCAAACTCGTCGCTCATGCCGAACATGGCTACCATGTTCCGGGCCAGGTTGGTGGCCTCCTGGATATCCTGGGAGGCACCGTTGGTCATGGTGTTGAGCACCACCTGCTCGGCGGCCCGACCGCCCATGGAGACTGTGATTTTGGCCATCAGCTCTTCCTTGGTGCGCAGGTTGGTCTTGTCCTCCTCGGGCATCAGCAGGGTGTAGCCCAAGGAACCTTCCGTGTGGGGGACGATGGTGATCTTCTGCACGGGCTCGGCGTTCTTCTGCTTGTAGGCCACCATAGCGTGTCCCACCTCGTGGTAGGCCACCAGCTTCTTCTCAAACTCGGTAAGGACGCTGTTCTTCTTCTCGCTTCCAGCGATAACGAATTCGAAGGAGGCCAGCAGATCCTCCTGGGTGACCACTCTTCGGCCGTGCCGGACTGCCCGCAGGGCGGCCTCGTTCACCAGGTTGGCCAAGTCTGCGCCCACGGTCCCCGCGGTGGCCAGAGCGATCTTCTTGAGGTCCACGTCCTCTCCCAGCTTGATCTTCCGGGTGTGGACCTGGAGGGTGGCCAGACGGCCGGCCAGGTTGGGCCGGTCGATGGTAATGCGGCGGTCGAACCGGCCGGGCCGCAGCAGGGCCTTGTCCAGCACCTCGGGCCGGTTGGTGGCCCCCAGCACGATGACGCCCTTGCCCGGGTCGAAGCCGTCCAGCTCGGCCAGCAGCTGGTTCAGGGTCTGTTCCCGCTCGTCGTTGCCGCCCATGCGGTTGTCGCGGGACTTGCCGATGGTGTCGATCTCGTCGATGAAGATGATGCAGGGGGCCATCTTGCTGGCCTCCTTGAACAGGTCGCGGACCCGGCTGGCGCCCACGCCCACAAACATCTCTACAAAGTCAGAGCCGGAGATGGAGAAGAAGGGCACGCCCGCCTCTCCAGCCACCGCTTTGGCCAGCAGGGTCTTGCCGGTGCCCGGAGGGCCCACCAGCAGGGCGCCCTTGGGCAGCTTGGCACCGATCTCCGTGTACTTCTGGGGATTGTGGAGGATGTCGATGATCTCCTGGAGGGATTCCTTGGCCTCGTCCTGGCCAGCCACATCCCGGAAGGTGACGCCGGTCTTCTTCTCCACATAGACCTTGGCGTTGGCCTTGCCCACGCCGCCCAGGCCGCCCATGCCGCCCTTTCCACCGATGCCCCGGAACAGGAACATCATCAGTCCCACCATCAGCAGCAGGGGAAGCACATAGGAGAGGATCAGGCTGAGGAAATAGGCCGACTCGTCCACCGGCTCGGTGTAGGCGTGATCGGCGTGCTCCTCCAGCATGGCCAGCAGCTCCGGGTCGTCCACCCCGGCCAGGGGGACGGTGATATACTGCTTTTCCTCCTCCGTCTGGGCGGGAACAGGGATCAGGGAGTTCATCAGGCTTCCGCTCCCGCCGGAGGTCTCCTCCCGGGGCAGCTCCACCTCCACGCCGTCCCGCAGGGTGAAGGTGTATTTGCCGTTCTCCACATTGACGGTGTCGATCTTGTCCTCCGCCAGCCACTCCTTGAAGGTGGTGTAGGGCACTTCCACAGTACCCATGTTGGCATAGCTGGAGGTGCAGCTCTTGATCATCATTGTGAACAGCAGGGCCCAAAAGATGATGCTGACCAGGCCCATGATGTTTCTCTTGTTGTTATTTCCGTTATTGTTTCCTTTATCTGGTTTCAAAGGAGAAAACCTCCTGCCTTTTCCATAAGATCGTTCGGACTGCTCCGGCCGGGTGTGCGGGGTACATTGATTAGTATCATACCATATCTCCTTATTAAAAACAAGAAAGAGCGCTGTAAACATTTTGTGAAAGTTGACGATGCTGCCCCATCGCCCGTCTTTTTTCCTGGTTTCCTCTCTTTTCGGCCGTTTTCCTCCGATCCCCGCAATTTGACCCTTCCCCTCCCTGCCGGATTGTGATATATTATTTTATTATGCAAACTGGAACGACGGATGGGAGGACTGCTCCATGAACAAACGACCCCCGCTGCGCCGCTCCGCCCCTGTGGAGGCGGAAAACGACGGCGTCATTGAAGGCCGCAATGCGGTCACCGAGGCCCTGCGGGCCGGCGTAGCCATCGACAAGATCTTTCTCATGAAGGGGGACACCGATCCCACCCTGGGACACATCGCCTCCGCCGCCCGGGAGAAGGGCATTGTGGTAGTGGACGCCGACCGCCGGAAGCTGGACGGCATGAGCCGCACCCATTCCCACCAGGGGGTCATCGCCCTGGCCGCCGTGCGGGAATATGCCACTGTGGACGACATCCTGAATATTGCCCGGGAGCGGGGTGAGGCCCCCCTCATCGTGGTCTGCGACGAGCTCAGCGACCCACACAATCTGGGGGCGGTCATCCGCACCGCCGACGCCGCCGGTGCCCACGGAGTCATCATTCCAAAGCGCCGCTCCGCCGGCCTGACCGCCGTGGTGGCCAAGACCTCTGCCGGGGCGGTGGCCCATGTGCCGGTAGCCCGGGTGCCCAACCTGCCCTCCCTGCTCAAGGAGCTGAAGGAGGAGGGCGTCTGGGTGTTCGGCACCGCTGCCGGCGGTACCACCCAGCTCTATCAGGCCGATTTAAAGGGCCCCGCCGCCATCGTCATTGGCAGCGAGGGGGACGGCATGGGCCGTCTAGTGGCGGAGAACTGTGACTTCACCGTCTCCATCCCCATGTTTGGCAAGATCAACTCCCTCAACGCCTCCGCTGCCGCTGCCGTCCTGCTTTACGAGGCGGTGCGTCAGCGCCTGGGCGGATAACGCACCTGCCGCCCCCAGGGGTCGGCGGCACAGAATTTCCATTTCACACATCACAGAGGAATGACCATGAGCGACCGTGAGGATAAAAAACTGAATCTCGGCGACGAGCTGGCCGATGTCAAGTCCCTGATCGCTGGTGCGGAGGACGGCGGCTTCTCCCTGGACGACATTCTGGCCGAGTACGGCGTCAAAAGCCCGCCGGGGCGCAGCGCCATCCCCCTGCGCCCATCGTCCCCGGAGGACGACGGCCCCGACCTGCCCTGGCCGGAGGCCCCCCGTCCCCGTCGGAACCGAGACAACGTGGTGGCCTTCCCAGGGGGAGGAGCTCTCCCTCCGGAGGAGGACGGCCCCGCCCCCCAGGATGAGTCCGAGCCGGAGAAGGGCCCTTCGGAGCCCGAAGGGGAGGCCCCGGAGGCAGACGCCGTCCTGGATGCCGAAGAAAACGGAGACAAGGTGGTCGAGTTTCCCGAGGAGGAGAGCCCTCTGGCCTCCTTCCTCAAGGACATCAGCAAAAAGGCGGATGACTACGCCGACCGTATGTTTGAGGAGTCGGAGCAGATGGACCCAGAGGAGGTCCGCCGCCTGGAGACCCTGATCCCCGGCACCGACCAGGAGACGGAGGAGGACCTGCGCTATGTCCGCCGGCCCCGCCGGCAGGAGCCCCCGCCCCCCGACCTCCCCCCCCAGGAGCTGGCCCGCACCTACGGCAAGGGCCTTAAGGGGCTCCGGGTCCGCTCCCTATTGGTCTTTCTTTTGGCCGCCGCCGCTCTGGTCCCCTGCCTGCTCCCCTCGCTCCCTGTCTCCCTCCCCCCGGAGCTGGCGGTGGGATATCCCCTCCTCCTCTGGATCTCCGCCGGGCTTCTGGGGGCAGGTATGCTGCTGTCTCTCGACGTGCTGGCCGCCGGCCTGTGGCGCGGTGTGAGGCTGAAGGTGGGGATGGACACCCTGGCCGCCCTCTCCTGCGCCTTCACCCTGGCGGATACCTTGCTGCTGGCCGGGAGCCAAGACCGGGGCGGGCAGCTCTCCTACTGTCCCGCCGCCCTGTTCGGTCTGTTCTTCCTGCTCCACGGCACCTATCACAAGCGGTGCGCCCTTCGCCTGTCCTGCCGCACCGCAGCGGCCGCCGCGGAGCCCTATCTGGTCACTCTGGACGAGGGCAAGTGGAACGGGAAGGACACCTACGCCAAGTGGTCCGGCACCCCCGCCGGCTTTGGCAGCCAGATCCAGATGGACGACGGCGCCCAGCGCATCTACCGGGTGTTCTGTCCCGTCCTGCTGCTGGCCTGCATAGTCTTTTCCCTGCTGGCCTCCTTCGGCATCGGGGAGGGGGAGCACCTGATGTGGTGTCTCTCCGCCACCTTCACTGCCGCCGCCGGCTTCGGCGGGGCACTGGCCTATGGCCGCTCCTTCCACAAGGTGGCCCGCCGGGTCTCCCAGAGCGGCGGTGCCTTGGCCGGCTGGCCCGGCGCGGCCGGGTCCCGGCGGGGCAACCGGGTCCTCATCACCGATCTGGACCTGTTCCCCCCCGGCTTTGTGGAGCTCAACGGCATCAAGGTCTTTGGGGACTTCTCCGTGGAACGGGTGGTGGGCTACACCGCCACCCTGATCCGGGACTCGGGCTGTGGGCTGGAAAAGCTCTTCCACGACCTGCTCCGCACCCAGGGGGCCATCTTCCGCAGGGCGGACAGCCTGTGCTGCTATGAGGGCGGAGGCCTCTCCGCCAACATCCGGGGGGACCAGGTGCTGGTGGGTTCCGCCGCCTTCATGAATCTGATGGAGGTGCCCCTGCCCCAGGGGCTGAACGTGAAAAACGCGGTCTTCTGTGCCATCGACGGGGAGCTGGCCGGCATCTTCGCCCTGAATTACACCCTGCCCGACACCGTGTTTCCCTCCCTCACCTCCCTGCTTCGGGAGCGGGTTGGGCCGGTGCTGGCCACCCGGGACTTCAATCTCATCCCGGCCATGCTCCAGCAGCGGTTCAAGCTGGCGGCAGACCGGATGGACTTTCCTCCGGTGGAACGCCGGCGGGAGCTGTCCGACCCGGAGCAGGACCACACCGGCGTGCTCACCGCCGTGCTCTGTCGAGAGGGGCTGCTCCCCTTCGCCGAGTCGGTGGTGGGGGCCCGCCGCCTGCGCCGGGCCGTCCGGGCCTCCGCGGTGCTCACCTGCGCCGGCTCCACCCTGGGGGTTCTGCTGGCCTACTACCTGACTTCTGTGGACGCCTACGCCTCCCTCTCCCCCCTGAACCTGCTGTTTTATCTGCTGATGTGGCTGCTGCCTGTGTGGTTCCTCAGCGGCTGGGTCCACCGGTATTGAAAAGCCGGGCGCGCCGCTCTGCGCGGCGCGCCCGGTCTCTTTACGCCCGTCCCTCCCGGGGCATGTGGGCCTCCAGCCAGGCCAGCAGGTCGTCAAAGACCTGCTGCCAGTCCAGCTCGTTAAACATCTCGTGTCGGCCGCCTGGATACAGCTTCAGGGTCACGTCCCGGCAGCCCGCCGCCTGGAACATGGCGTACACTTTGCGCACCCCTTTTCCCATGCCGCCCACCGGGTCCTGGTCCCCAGAGAAGAAATAGACCGGCGTGTCCGGGTCCATCCGCGCCAGGTTCTCCCGGCGGGCAATGTACTGGAGACCGCCCATCATGTCCCGGAACATGGACACGCTGGACTTGTGGCTGCACAGCGGGTCGGCCAGATAGGCGTCCACCTGCTCCTCATCCCGGGAGAGCCAGTCCGCGCTGGTCCGGTTGGGCCGGAACCTGCGGTTATAGGCCCCCAGGGAGAGGCGGTCCACCAGCGGGCTCACCCCGTCATACCCCAGCCGGCGGCACTCCAGTCCGGCCAGCAGCTTTCCGAAAGCCACCAGGGGGGCGGGCTCCTGCCCGGTCCCCGACAGGATGGCTCCGTCCACCGTCCCCGGATAGTCGATGAGGTAGGTCCGGGTGAGGAAAGAGCCCATGGAGTGGCCCAGGAGGAAGTAGGGGACGCCCGGATGCTTCTCCCCCTGGATGCGGCGCAGTCGGGCGATGTCGGCCACTACCAGCTTCCACCCGTTCTGGGGGGCGAAGGCGCCGTAGCGGCCGTCCTGGACCGTGTTCCCGTGTCCCAGGTGGTCCTCGCCGCACACCAGAAAGCCCTGTCGGGTCAGGAATCGGGCCGCTGTCTCATAGCGGCCGATGTGCTCCCCCACCCCGTGTACGATCTGCACCACGCCCCGAGGCTCCTCCGGGGGCAGCCACGCCCCGGCGTAGCAGGAGCTGCTCCCATCGCTGGACGGAAATCGGAACTGTTGAAATTGACACATGACACCGGCCCTCTTTCGTGTTAAGATACCCTCTGGTCCTTATGGCTCAAGTCTATCAGATTTTCTCCATCCGTCAACCCCCGCTGGGCAGGGGCTGCATCTGCTCCAGCAGGCATCGGATGGCCTCCATGCGGTGCTCCGCCTGCCCGTCCAGCGTCTCATACAGCCCCCCGCAGGCGGTGCTGTCCCCTTCCGCTGCCGCCCGCTGGCATAACCGTCTCCACTTCTGCTCCTGCAGGAACTGTTCCCGCAGCGCTGCGGCCAGGGGGCAGACCCGCGGGATGGGCGGGCTGGAGAAGTGGTAGCAGGCGCCGGTGAGCAGGAACCAGCAGGCCGCCAGCCGCTGGGCCGTCCTGCGCTGCTCCGCCGCCAGGGCGTTCAGGGTCCGGGCCCCGCTGCCCCGGGCCCGCCGGGCCAGCTCCAGATAGATCCTGTGGCCCATCCAGGCCCCTTCCATCAACTCCTCCAGCTGCCGGACCTGCCCAGCGGCCTGCTCCGCCGGAGCGGGAACTTGGCTCTGGGGCTGGAGCTGCGCCGAGCTCTGGATCTGGGCCGTCGGGGCGGCCCCCTGATCCTGATTCTGGAGCTGCGCCGGGGCGGGTATCCGTTCCGCCTGCCGCTCCACCCCGGTCCCCGGCCCGGTCGGCGCCCCCACCTGGATGGGGCTCATGTCCTGGTTGGGCATCACTCTGCGCCAGACCCGCTCAAAGGTCTCCAAATCCACCACCGCCCGCTCCGTGTCCTGGGCCGGGGCGGTCTGTCTCTGTTCCACAGTCGCTCCCTCCTTATTTCGGGCCTGCGCCCGCCTGGATTCTCCCCATCCTATGCGCCGGAGGGGCGGATGGATACAACTCTCCCCGTTTTCCCGTCTTTCAGACTTTTTGTGAAAAAGGAGTGTTTCCCTTGTCTCTCTCTTCTTCCAACGCCGACCTGCCTGGAGTCCACCTCAACTCCGTGGTCAACGCCCCCCACCAGTTCTCCTATGAGAGCGGCGTTCTGGTCACCCGGGTGGAGCCCGGCTTTGCCCAGGGGGTGCTGGAGGTGGGCCCCAACAGCATCAACCCCCACGGCAAGGTCCACGGCGGCGCCCTGGCCACCCTGGCGGACACAGTGGGCGGGTGCTGCGCCTGTTCCAAAGGGGGGCTTTGCGTCACCTCCAGCAGCACCATGGAGTTCCTCCGCCCCGCCGATGGCCCCCGCATCTTCTGCACTGCCACCCCGAAGAAGATGGGCTACCACCTCTCCGTCATCCAGGTGGAGCTGACCAATGTGTCCGGTGAAACCGTGGCCACCGGGACTTTCACCTTTTTCATGTCCCACAGCTGACTTTTTTCTCGTTTTTTCCCAAACCGCCCGTCAAATGCCTTGACTTTTTGACAGAGGCGTGGTAGGATACTTGCACTTCCAACTGAATCGTGTCGGATAGAGGCGCGGCGTTCATGCGTACGCCGGGACAGAGGCCAGGCAGCCGTCCCGGGGGAGAGGGAACGCCGCCGAAGGTCGGGCCGCCTGCCTGGGCGTCCCCTCCTGGGCCGGGGGAGAAGATCCCCCGGACTGTCACTGCAAGTGGAGCGCTATCCAGGGGGGCCTGCCGTCTGGCCTGTTTTCGCCGCCAGACCGCCCCCCTTCGCCATGGCCGCTCCGGGATCGCGCGCCATGGCCTTTTCTTTTGTCTGACCGCCGCTTCAGCTGGGATGTGTGTGGATCAAAAGAAAGGAAGGAACGATTTCTATGAGAACGCGACGCACCTGGATCACACGGGCGGTGCTGGTGGTCATGCTGCTGCTGGCCCTGACCACCTCCGTCTTCGCCTCCAACCCCACCGACGAGCCGGGCAGCAAGATGATCGAGTGTCCCGACTGCGGCACCAGCACCGCCTGTATGGTGTGCTACGGCCTGGACCCACAGTGCGAGTCCTGCGGCGGGACCAATGTGTGTGCCACCTGCGGCGGGACCGGCTATGTCCAGTCCCCCAGCAGCTTTTACAACACCGCCTTCTCCCTGTTGCCCCCGGTCATCGCCATCGCCCTGGCCCTGATCACCAAGGAGGTCTACTCCTCCCTGTTCATCGGCATCCTGGTGGGCGGCCTGCTCTACTCCAACTTTGCCTTTGAGGGCACCCTCGTCCACGTGTTCAGCGACGGCATCGTCTCCGTCCTGTCTGACAGCTACAACGTGGGCATCCTGATCTTCCTGGTCATCCTGGGCACCATGGTGTGCCTGATGAACAAGGCGGGCGGCTCCGCCGCTTTCGGCCGCTGGGCCAAGAAGAACATCAAGAGCCGGGTGGGCGCTCAGCTGGCCTCCATCGTGCTGGGCTGCCTGATCTTCATCGACGATTACTTCAACTGCCTCACCGTGGGCAGTGTGATGCGCCCCATCACCGACCGGCATCATGTGTCCCGGGCCAAGCTGGCTTATATCATCGACGCCACCGCTGCCCCGGTGTGCATCATCGCCCCCATCTCTTCCTGGGCGGCCGCCGTCTCTGGCTTTGCGGAGGACGGCCAGGGTCTGACCCTGTTCATCCGGGCCATCCCCTATAACTTCTATGCCCTGCTCACCATCGTAATGATGCTGGGTCTGGTCCTGATGAAGGTGGATTTCGGCCCCATGGCCAAGTTCGAGCGCAACGCCATTGAGAACAACGACCTCTTCTCCGGTTCCAACCCCTATGCCATGCTGGATGAGGAGATCGACGACACCAAGGGCACGGTCATGGACCTGGTGCTGCCCATCGCGGTGCTGGTCGTCTGCTGCGTCATCGGCATGATCTACTCCGGCGGCTTCTTCTCCGGCACCGACTTTGTCTCTGCCTTCTCCAATTCGGACGCCTCCGTGGGCCTGATGTTCGGCTCTGCCTTCGGCCTGCTCTTCGCCCTGATCTACTACACCGTGCGCCGGTCCATGTCCTTCAAGGAGATGATGTCCTGCGTTCCTGAGGGCTTCAAGGCCATGGTCCCCGCCATCCTCATCCTCACCTTTGCCTGGTCTCTGAAGTCCATGACCGACTCCCTGGGCGCCAAATATTTTGTCCGTGATTTTGTGTACAACAATGCGGAGAGCCTGCAGAACTTCCTGCCCGCCATTGTGTTCCTCATCGGCTGCGGCCTGGCCTTTGCCACCGGCACCAGCTGGGGCACCTTCGGCATCCTGATCCCCATCGTGCAGAACGTCTTCCCCCTGGACAATCCCCTGGGCATCATCTGCATCTCCGCCTGCATGGCGGGCGCTGTGTGCGGCGACCACTGCTCCCCCATCTCTGACACCACCATCATGGCCTCTGCCGGCGCTCAGTGCGACCACGTGAACCACGTGTCCACGCAGCTTCCCTACGCCATCTCCTGTGCGGTCATCTCCTTTGTCACTTATATTGTGGCCGGTTTCGTGCAGACCCCCTTCATTGCCCTGCCTGTGGGCATCGTACTCATGCTGGCTTTCCTGTTTATCATGAAGCAGCTCTCCCCCGGCCAGTCCCACCGCGCCGCATGACCCAGCTCTTTTCCGGCCATCTTATTTCCCTCAAGTGAAAAGCCCCGGCATCCGCATTTTCGGATGCCGGGGCTTTTTCCTGTCTTTTTACTGTTTTTCCTCCTGCTCCAGCTTCTCCCGAAGCACTTTGAGGGCAAAATCCACCGCTGGGATGGACTTGGCCGCGCAGTACTGGCGGATATTCTGCAGCTCTCGGATCGCCTCCTGTGTCGTCACGGCGCTCACGCTCCCTTTCCCTGTATTCTCCTTTTATTGTACCACGGGGTCCGGGCCGGGCGCAAGGGGCCCGCCGTTCCGGCGCGCTCATTTTCCGCCCCGGCCCCCGCCCCAGAGGATCAGGAGGACACCCCCGGCCGCTATTCCCCAGGCCGCCGGACCGTCCGGCTCAATGCTCCTGGTAAGACAGAGGAGAGCCAGCGCCAGCCCCAGCGCCTTTCCGCCCCACAGGGACGCCCGCGCCCAGTCCACCTCAGAACTCCTTCCTGGCGTAGATCCTGCAGGAGATCCAGCAGGACAGGAGCATCCCCACCAGGGGCACCAATGGCACCAGGGCAAAGACCCCCAGGACAGCAAGCTCGGGCAGCTGATCCAGCCAGGACAGGTCTATCCCATCGAAGAGGCCCAGCTTGGCGCCCCCCAGCAGCACCACGATAGGGGCAAAAATGATGACATACATCCAAGGCCGGGCCCGCTCCGGCCCCAGCTGATAGACCACCGGCAGCATAATGTCCGCGATCATCAGCCCTAAGCCCATAGAGACCAGCAGGGTGGCCAGCAGCTCCCCCAGATCCTCCCGTGCCAGCAGGGAGGCCAAGATGCTCCCCACCAGCCCGATGGCCGCCGCCGCCAGCAGCACCAGCAGCAGGAAGAGATACCGGGCCTTTACCACAGCGGTACGTCCCACGGGCAGCACAGCTGCGTACCGGTCCCACTTCGCCGCCTCGTCATAGCTGAAGCTGGAGATGGGCAGCACCATCACGATCACCTCCACCATAGCCAGGGCCATGGACATGGGGAAAACGCCCAGCACGGCCAATCCGGAGTAGAACAACAGGAACAGGGCATAGAGCCTCAGGGTCTTCCGCATCACAAGGGCATCCTTCATCATCAGGCCGGTCATGCCGACTCCCCCTTTCCGATCAAGAGCATGATATCCTCCAGCGTCACCCGGTCCAGCATCAGGCCGGGGTATTTCCGGGCAAAGGCCGCCCGGTCCCGTACCAGCGCTTCACAGCCGAAGCTGCCCTTCCGCACCCGCACCAGATCTCCGGGCTGGATGTCCCGCAGCTGGGCCTGGGTGCAGCCCAGCTTGGCATAGTGCTCCAGAATGGCGTCCTTGCTGTCCGAGAGCACCACGCGGCCCTGGTGGATGTAGGTGATATAGTCTGCGATCTTCTCCAGGTCGCTGGTGATATGGCTGGAAATAAGGATCGCGTGCTCCTCGTCCTCGATAAAGCCCTGGAACTCGTCCAGGATCTCATCCCGCACCACCGGGTCCAGCCCCGCGGTAGCCTCGTCCAGGATCAGCAGCCGGGGCCGGTGGGCCAGGGCCGCCGCCAGGGACAGCTTCATTTTCATGCCCCGGGAGTATTCCTTGATAAATTTTTTCTCCGGCAGTTTGTATTTCTTCAGATACCGGCGGTAGAGCTCCTCGTCCCAACCCCGGTACACCGGCGCCAGAATGACGCCTACGTCCTTTGCCCGCAGGCTGTCATGGAAGAAGCACTCGTCCAGCACTACTCCCACATCCTGCTTGATCTCCTTCTCCCCCTCCAGATCATCCATCCCCAGCAGGGTAACGGTCCCGGCGTCCCGCCGGACCAGGTTCAGCAGGCATTTGATGGTGGTGGTCTTGCCCGCCCCGTTTTCCCCGATCAGCCCCATGATGGCTCCGCCGGGGACCCGGAAGGAGACATCCTCCAGGGCAAATCCGTCGTATTCCTTCCGCAGTCCCTCTGCGACAATGATGTTTTCCATCGCTTTACACCTCTTGATACAGCTCTGTCAGCATTTCCTTCAGCTCCTCCAGAGACACCGCCCCGCGTCGGGCCTCTTCGATGGCCTGGGTGAGCTTTTCCTCCACCCGGCGCAGCTGGGCCTCCCGCAGCAGCTCCCGGTTCTGGGGGGCTACAAAGCACCCCTTTCCCGGCACATTCTCCAGGAATCCGTCCCGCTCCAGCTCCTCATAGGCCCGCTTGGTGGTGATGACGGAGATCCGCAGCTCCTTGGCCAGCAGGCGCATGGAAGGCAGGGCGTCCCCTGCCGCCAGCGCGCCTGCCATGATCTGCTCCTTGACCTGGTCCACGATCTGTTCGTAGATCGGCTTTCCGCTGGAATTACTGATGATGATGTCCACTTGCGGCACCTTATAAGCACCCCGCCAGACCAGGCGTGCGGCGTCCGGACCGCCGCCGGCCCGCCCAGGGGAGCGCTTATCCTTTCTCTCGGGTCATATTGTATATATACTATATATACAGTATAACAGTCATTTTCCTTTTGTCAATAGGCCGGCCCTATTTTTTTAAAAAAATTGTGGGCCGCCCGAAAGGCCTCCTCTCGGGAAAGGCGGCACGGCGCATACCTCCATAAATGAGGGGGGGCGGCCTTCCATGGAGATGCAGGCCTGCTGGGAACAGCGAAAGCCGCCCCCTCCGCCAAGCTGGCGAAAGGGGCGGCTTTTTCCGCAATCCCGCAAAATATTATTCCTGATCCAGGTAGACCACTACGGCTCCGTCGGGGCCCACATGGGTACCCACCACAGCCCCCACAGAATTCTGCTCCACCCGGGCCGGGTGATACTTCTCCACCACCCGCTCCCGCAGCTGGTCACAGAGGTTGTGGGTCTGGGTATATCCAAAGTACAGGGGCAGACGGGGCTCAGGATGGATCTCGTCCCCCATCAGCTTCAGCAGGTTGTCCAGGCCGTTCTTGACCCCCAGGCCCTTGCCCAGGATGCCCACCTCTCCCTCCCGCAGGGTGATGAGGGGCTTCACCTTCAGCAGCGTCCCCACCACCGCCATGGAGGCGGGCAGGCGTCCCCCCTTATGCAGATACTCCAGGGTGTTCACGATGCCGAACAGGCGCACCCGGTGGCTGGCGGATTCCACCTGCTCCGCGATCTCCCGTGCGGACAGCCCCTCATCCCGCAGCACGCAGGCAAAGTCTACCAGCATTCGCAGCCCGCACAGGGCCTGCTGGGAGTCCACGATATAGATCTCGTCGTAGCCGCTGAGCTCCTTGGCCAGCTGAGCGCTCTGGAAAGTGCCGCTGAGCTTGGAAGCCAGCAGCACACACACCAGGCTGTCCCCCGCGTCCCGTACCTGCTCAAAATGGGCCAGGAAGTCCTGGGGGGTGGGCTGGCTGGTGGTCGGCAGGCTCTCCGCCTGGGCCAGCCGTCGAAAATACTCCTGGTGGGTGATCTCCACATTCTCCCGGAAGGCCTCCTCCCCGAAGTTCACCAGCAGCGGGACCACTCGCACCCCCTTCTGCTCCGCCTCTTCCGGCAGGATATCGGATGTGCTGTCGGTCAGGATCTGAACGGACATGGTCAAGAACCTCCCTTTTTTTCACTGACGCCGGTCTTCCCCGGCCGCTTCAACGAGTCGAACAGCTCGTCCAGCTGACGCAGGCACTGGACCAGCACCTGGGACTCCTCCTCATTCAAACGGCTGCATACCCGGTGGACTACCCGGCCATAGAACTGGGTATGGACCCGGCTGGCCTCCGCCCCCTTCTCAGTCAGCAGGACCCGTATCACCCGTCGGTCCCGGTTCTCCCTCTCCCGGACCAGGTATCCCTTCCGCACCAGAGTGTTCACCGCTACCGTCAGCGAACTGACCTGGATGGAGAGGCCGTCGGCGATGCCTGTCATGGTGTTGCGGCCGTCCGCCATCCGCTCCCCCACTGCATCCAGCACGTGCAGTTCCCGCACGGAGAGGTCATCCGCCCCCACGTGGTGCAGGGCCCGCTCCTCCAGATCCATGATATGGTCGAACATGTGGTCCAAAAAGCTCTTGAAATAGCGCTCCTGCTCCGCTGTCACCGGGCTCTCCCCCTCTCCGCCAGCAAGTATTTTTCTTTGAATTTCAAATAGTTTGAAGTTCTAATTATTTTACTCTGTCCTTTTCGTCCTGTCAAGTATTCCCACAAATTTTCTGGACTTTCCCCGGCAAATCGGCTATACTTCTTAACAGACAGACATGGACGCATCCCACGCAGCCTGAGGGCAGGAGGTATCTTTTGCATTCTTTTTATTTGTTTTTATGGATCTTTTTTATTTATTCCTTTCTCGGCTGGTGCCTGGAGGTCTGCTTTTTCGCCCTGAACACCGGTAAATTTGTCAACCGCGGCTTTCTCAACGGCCCGGTCTGTCCCATCTACGGCTTTGGCGTGGTCATCGTGGTCCTCTGCCTCACCCCTCTTATGGAGAACACACTCCTGCTCTTTCTGGGCTCGGTGCTCCTCACTTCCCTGCTGGAACTGGGGGTTGGCTTCGCGCTGGAGAAGCTTTTCCATCAGCGCTGGTGGGACTACACCAACGAGCCTTTCAACCTGGGCGGCTATATCTGCCTGCGCTTCTCCCTGGCCTGGGGGCTGGCCTGCCTGCTGGTGATGGAGATCATCCACCCCTCGGTGCTATGGCTTATCCGCCACATCCCCCACACCCTGGGCCTGGTCCTGCTGGCCTGCTTCGTCTCCGTCATGGCGGTGGACCTGACCGCCACCGTGCGCACCATCGCCCGGATCAACCGCAGCCTGGGCCAAATCGACGAGCTGGCCGGCCGTATCAAGGCTCTCTCCAATGATTTGGGCGAAAATTTGGCTGACCGGGTGCTGGATGCAGCCGAGAAAGGTGCGGACTGGAAGGAGTCCCTGGCCGACCGGCGTGAGGACCTGATGGAGGATCTGGCCAGTTGGAAAGAGGAGCTGGCCGAGCAGCGCAGCGAATATCAGCTGGATCTGGCGCTGCGCCGGGCCCAGCGTCTGGAGGAGCTGGAACAGCTGCGCAAGTCCCTGAGCGAGCTGCTGGACCGCCACACCTTCGGTCAACGCCGCCTGCTGCGGGCTTTCCCCCAGATGCGCTCCATCGACCACAAGCAGGCCCTGGAGCGGCTGCGCCAGCGTCAGAAGGAGCGTCAGGAGAAAAAAGGCGGGTCTGTGTGATCTTCCTTTGCAGTATCTGTTATTTTGTGATATACTAACGATAACCACTTTTGAAAGGGGGCTCTCCCTTGGATGAGCTTTTGGACCTGAAGCAGCGGCTGGAGCAGGAGCGTCCCACCCCCTGGGCGGAGCTGCCTGATCTGGCCCTTTACATGGATCAGATCATCTCCTACATGCCCCGCCAGCTGATCCATTTCGACGACGGCGAGGTCCTTACCTCTGCCATGGTCAACAACTATATCAAGGACGGTCTGGTCCCCCGGGCGGACGGGAAGCGGTACGGTCCCATCCATCTGGGCTACCTCACCGCCGTGTGCGCCCTGAAGCGGGTGCTCTCCGTGCGGGACATGAAGGTGCTCATCTCCGCTGGGGAAAAGCGGGAGAAGCCGCCGGAGGAGCTGTACGCCTACTTCCTCCAGGCCCTGGACCGGGCGCTGAATGAGACCGCCCAATCCCTGCCACCCCAGGCCGCCCCCGAGGACCTGCCCCGCCTGGCCCTGGACCTGGCCCTGCGCAGCTATGCCAGCCAGCTGGCCTGTGCACGCATCCTGGATATCCTCCAGCCCCCGTGCGAGGAGGCCCCAAAAAAGGCAAAAAAGTGATCTCATCGCGATCCCTTCGGAGCGGCACCGCTCCAGTTCAAATATCAGGAGGTCAATCTTATGTCCGACTTCATCATTCTCACCGACTCCTCCGCCGACCTGAGCGGAGAGATGGCCCAGGCTGCGGACGTGCAGGTACTTCCCCTCACTTTCACCATCGGCGGGGCCGATTACCACAACTACCCCGACAACCGGGAGATGGACCCCCATCTCTTCTACCAGCGCCTCCGTGCCGGCGAGGTGGCTACCACCGCCGCAGTCAACATGAACCAGTATGTGGAGGCCATCGAGCCCCTGCTCCAGGCTGGCCGGGACGTGCTGGTATTGGCTTTCTCCTCCGGTCTGTCGGCCACCTTCCAGTCCTCCAAGCTGGCGGTGGAGGAGCTGAGTGAGAAGTACCCGGAGCGGAAGCTGTACACTGTGGACACCCTGTGCGCCTCCCTGGGCCAGGGGCTGCTTGTGTGGTACGCCGCCCAGGAGCGGAAGAAGGGCCGCACCATCGAGGAGGTCCGGGACTGGGCCGAGGCCAACAAGCTCTCCCTCTGCCACCAGTTCACGGTGGATGACCTGCACTTCCTCAAGCGGGGCGGGCGCATCTCCGCCACCACCGCCGTGGTGGGCTCCATGCTCCAGATCAAGCCTGTGCTCCACGTGGACGACGAGGGGCACCTCATCAACATCGGCAAGGCCAGGGGCCGGCAGTCCTCCCTGAAGGCCCTGGTAGACAAGATGGAAAAGACCGTCACCGAGGCGGGGAAACAGACCGTCTTCATCAGCCACGGCGACTGCCTGGAGGACGCGGAGGCCGTGGCCCAGATGGTCCGGGAGCGCTTCGGCACCCAGGACATCCGCATCAACTATGTGGGCCCCGTCATCGGCGCCCACTCCGGCCCCGGCACCCTGGCCCTGTTTTATCTGGGCACTCAGCGCTGAGCCAACTTCTATTTTCATCACAAAGGAGCGTCTCCATGGACGAGATCAAATGGCTGGAAGTGGCCGTCAACACCACCCCGGACCGCCTGGACGAGGTGACCGCCAAGCTGACCGCCGCGGGCATGACCGGGCTGGTCATCGAGGATGAGGGGGAGTTCCAGCAGTTTCTGGAGCAGAACCGGCAGTACTGGGACTATGTGGACCAGGAGCTGATGGACCGGATGCGGGGCGTCACCCGGGTGAAGTTCTACGTCACCGACGACGGGGCCGGCCGGGTCCAGCTGGAGCAGTACACACGTGGCCTGGACGCGGAGTACACCGTCACCCCCCTGACGGACAACGATTGGGCGTACAGCTGGCAGAAGTACTATAAACCTCTGGAGGTCGGCCGGCGCCTCTATGTAGTGCCCGAGTGGATGCGGGATGAGCCCGTTCCAGAGGGCCGCAGCCCCCTGTACCTCAACCCCGGCCTCACCTTCGGCACCGGCTCCCACGCGTCCACCCAGCTCTGCCTGGAGGGGGTGGAGGAGCACACCCTCACCGGCCGGCCCGTGCTGGACCTGGGCTGCGGCAGCGGCATCCTCTCCATCGCTGCTCTGTGCTTGGGTGCCAGCACCGCCGCCGCGGTGGACATCGACCCCAAAGCGGTGGATGTGGCCTATGAGAATGCCGCCCTCAACGGCATCGGCCGGGACCGCTATACCGTCCGGGCGGGAGATATCCTCTCCGACCGGGCGCTGGCCGCCCAGCTGGCCTGTCAGCGCTATCATCTGGTGCTGGCCAACATCGTGGCCGACGTGATCATCCCCCTGTCCGCTCAGGTCCCCGCTCTGCTGGCGGAGGATGGGGTGTTCCTGTGCTCCGGCATCATCGACACCCGCGCTCACGAGGTGGAGGAGGCCCTGGTCCGCCAGGGGCTGACCCTCACCGGCCGGCGGGAGAAGAACGGCTGGGTGGCCCTGGAGGCCCGCTGCCCCTCCCCCCGGGGCTGATCTCCCCGTCCCCGCCCCCCGGCGCGGGCGGTTGGCAACACATGGTTTTCCCTTGTCCCATTTGGGCTGATTTAGGCCTGCCCAACGATTTATTCGCCGAAATACACAGAAAAAGCTCCACCCTTGAACAGGTGGAGCTTTTCCCTAGTCTATGTTTGACCTGCATGCTGCAAACCTCAAAAGGCACATACCAACACACTGATGATGAAAATTTAGTATGCACTTTTTCAATACAAGCCCAGTCCAAAAATTAAAACGAGGCAGCTTACTTCGGCAGCTCGCTTTCTTCAACGGCAACTGCTTCAAGGTCAATATCGCTCCAATAAGCTCCAATGTCTGCACTCGTAAAGTATTCAAAATTACCTGTTGAGGATTTTAGATTGCCAGTCTTTACTCCATAGCAGCCATAAATCAATTCGTAGGTCGTTCCGTCGGATAGATTAAATCTAAAACTGGTTATCTTTGCTCCTGTGGTTTCTTCTACTTCTTTGAGTTCTAAGGTCAGCCCCTCGAACATATCATACAGGTCTTTTATAGTTTCTTCTGCATCAACAACTTTCTTTTCTGCTGAAACGGGCGCTCCCGCATAGCGGTACAGTTCAATGGTTTCAACATCTCCAACCTCAAATGGAAAGTTGATATTGACCGTTTTTTTGTTGCAGCCGACCAGCCAAAGCATTAAAACCAGTAAGGATATCAAAGCTATTGTTTTTTTCATACTACCATGCTCCTCTGTTAAATCAGGATTTATATTATTCGTTGCTGTCCATCCACATTAAAATCTTCTTACATTTAGGACAGTACCATGCAGTTTTTTCAAGAACAGAAGTTTCTACGCTGATAGTTTTTCGGGTAAAAAAACCTTTTAGCCCACATTTTTTCTTTTCTTCATTAGAAGTAAATTCATACCAATGTCCACCACTTTGTCCAATACCTTCAACAGTTCCTTGTTCCATTTCCATTCCACAATCTAAACATTTCATATACTACTTCCTCCTAGGCAAATTGGGAATTTATTTTCTGTCTATTTTATCATAGTTTTCTGCTCTGTTCAATGTATAGTAAAATCGATGGAGTTGGAGCCCATCAGTCCCGAAGTAAAAAGGGTCCCCACCTCCTTTTTCTTGACTGCTCCTTCCAGATGTGGGATAATAATAAAATTCCGAAATGACAGGAGGAGTCCCCGTGACCGCGTTTCTCATTCGTCTTCTGCTCCCCCCCGGTGCGGATCCCGGAGACCCCCAGGTCCGTCAGCGGTGCGGCTCTGTGTCCGGGGGCGTGGGCATCGCGCTCAATGCCCTGCTCTTTCTGGGCAAGCTCCTCTCCGGTCTGGCCACCGGCTCCATTGCCGTGGTGGCCGATGCCTTCAACAACCTGTCTGATGCTGCCTCCTCCGTCATCACCTTGGTGGGGTTCCGGCTGGCCGGGCAGGACGCCGACCAAGAGCACCCCTTCGGCCACGGACGGATGGAGTACCTCACCGGTCTGGTGGTGGCCCTGGCCATCCTTCTGATGGGGGTGGAGATTGGCAAGTCCTCCCTGGAGAAGATCTTTTCCCCGGAAGTCACCACCTTCTCCTGGATGGCGGTGGTCATTCTCTTCCTCTCCATCCTGGTAAAGCTGTGGATGTTTTTCTTCAACCGGACCCTTGGCCGCCGCATCGGCTCCGCCGCCATGGAGGCCACCGCAGCAGACTCCCTCTCCGACTCCGTCTCCACTGGGGTCGTTCTCCTGTCCACTCTGATCTCTCACTTCCTCCATGTCCAGGTGGACGGCTTCGCCGGCCTGCTGGTGGCAGTGTTCATCCTGAAGACTGGGTGGGATTCTGCCAGGGAGACCCTGGACCCTCTGCTGGGCCGCCCCATGGACCCCTCGCTGGCCGCCGATATCGACCGGCTGGTCCTGTCCCACCCCCACATCCTCAACATCCACGACCTAGTCTACCATGACTACGGCCCCGGGCGGGCCATGATGTCCTTCCACGTGGAGGTCCCCGCCGGCTGCGACCTGCTGGAGATCCACGACGTAGTGGACCACATCGAGCGGGAACTGAAGGAGCGCCACCACATCGAGACCGTCATCCACGTGGACCCGGTGGTCAATGACGAGCGCACCCTGGCCCTGCGGGACCAGGTGACCCGGCTCACCCAGGAGCTGGACCCGGTCCTCACCATCCACGATTTCCGCATCACAGCTGGTCCGCTCCACACCAACCTGATCTTTGACGTGGTGGTCCCCTATGGCTTCCGCCTCACCGACCAGCAGGTGCTGGAGCAGCTCACCCGGTCGATCCGAGCCCTGTCCGATCACTACTACCCGGTGATCCAGGTGGATCACTCCTATATCGATCAGCGGAGCGTCCAAAACTGAGGGATATTTACAAAAAATTCACCCAAGAGGGGCAAAATCCCTTATAATAGAAGGAGAACGGTGTGATGCGGGGCCGTGGCACGCGCTCCCGGTCACAGGATAAACTTTGGGGAGCGCCCTGTCTCTTCCCCGAAACATGGAAAAGGCGGTGCTGATGATGGCAAAAAAAGTTCTGATCGTAGAGGACGACAGCAACATTGCGGAGCTTCTGAACCTCTACCTGGAAAAAGAGGGCTTTGAGCCCCTGGTGGCCAAGGACGGCGGCAAGGGGGTGGTGCAGTTCCGGGCTTTCCAGCCCGACCTGGTGCTGCTGGACATCATGCTGCCGGTAATGGATGGCTGGTCCGTACTGAAAAAGATCCGGGAGAGCAGCAAGGTGCCCGTCATCATGCTCACCGCCAAGGGGGAGACCAGCGACAAGGTCTCCGGCCTGGAAATGGGTGCGGACGACTATATTGTCAAGCCCTTTGAGATGAAGGAGGTCCTGGCCCGCATCCACGCTGTGCTGCGGCGCACCGCCGGCGGCGAGGAGGAGGGGGGCGCCAAAAAACTGGCCTTTGACAAGCTGGTCATCAATCTGGACTCCTATGAGCTGATCGTCAACGGCCAGCCGGTGGACACCCCGCCCAAGGAGCTGGAGCTGCTGTTCCACCTGGCCTCCTCCCCCAACCGGGTATTCACCCGCAACCAACTGCTGGATGAGGTGTGGGGCTTTGACTACTTCGGAGACTCCCGCACTGTGGACGTGCATATCAAGCGCCTGCGGGAGAAGCTGGAGGGGGTCAGCGACCAGTGGCGTCTGAAAACGGTCTGGGGCGTGGGCTACAAGTTCGAGGTCTCCCCCGCCGGGACGCCCGGCTGAGGCAGGTGTTTGCCTTGAAAAGCCTGTATAAGCGCCAGCTGTTCATGATGGTGGCCATCGTCTTTCTCTCCTTTTTCATGCTGTCCGCCGCTTTCATGATGCTCTCCTACCGCTATATCATCGCAGAAAAGCGGGACGCCATGGAGCGCAACGCCGACTATATCGCCTCCTTTACTTCCGAATATATCCAGCAGTCTGGGAGCCTGGATGTCTACTTCCGCAGCTATGTGGCTACCCTGGCTTCTGTCTCCGACTCCAACGTGCTGCTCTCCGATGTGGACGGGGATATCATCTATGCCTCCGGCGGCAGCTCCTCCGACCTGTCCAATTACACCGACAGCCGCATCCCCCAGCGGGTCCTCCAGCAGGTGCTGTCCAGCGGTTCCTACAACGGCCTGACCAACCTGGACGGCATCTACTCCGAGAAGCGGTATCTGGCCGCCTACCCCTTCGGCATCATCTTCGGCGGAGCCACCATCCCTCAGGGGCTGGTGCTGGTCTCCTCCGACACTTCCAGCGTCTCCGAGATGTGGCGTGCCACCGCCACCATCTTTTTCTTTACCGCTGTGACGGTGCTGCTCATCGCCGTGATCGCCAGTTCCATCACCTCCTCCCATCAGGTCCGTCCGCTGAACGAGATGGCAGAGGCCGCCCGGAAATTCGGGCAGGGGGAGTTCGACGTGCGGGTCACAGGCTATGAGAACCGGTGCGACGAGGTGGGCACCCTGGCGGAGGCTTTCAACTCCATGGCCGCCTCCCTGTCCAAGGTGGAGACCCAGCGCAGCGAGTTCATCGCCAATGTCTCCCACGAGCTCAAGACCCCCATGACCACCATCTCCGGCTTTGCGGAGGGCATCCTGGACGGCACCATCCCCCCGGAGCGGGAACGGGACTCCCTGGAGATCATCGTCTCTGAGACCCGCCGCCTGTCCCGGCTGGTGCGGCGGATGCTGGACCTGTCCCGCCTCAATGCTTTGACGGAGAACATCACCGCTCAGGAGCAGTTCGACCTCACGGAGACCGTCTCCCAGGTATTGGTCAGCCTGGAGGGCAAGATCACCGGACGTGACCTGGATGTGGATGTTAAAATGCCGGACGAGCCCCTGAAGGTGTGGGGCGACCCGGATTCGGTGACCCAGGTGTGCTACAACCTGCTGGACAACGCCGCCAAATTTGCCGCCAAGGGGACCACCATCACGGTCCAGATCACCAAAAAGGACGGCAAGGCGTACACCTCCATCCGCAATCTGGGGGCCACCATCCCTCCAGACGAGCTCTCTCTCCTCTTTGACCGCTTCCACAAGGCGGACTACTCCAGAAGCATGGACCGGGAGGGCGTGGGCCTGGGTCTGTATATCGTCAAGACCATTTTGGGCAATCTAAAAGAAAACATCACCGTGACCAGTGAGGACGGTGTCACCAACTTTACCTTCACCCTCACCCTCGCCTGAGTTCTTCCAGGCTCCTCTGTGACGTTTTCTTTGGGCCTGCGGCGCGGGCCCCTTTCGTCCGGCCGCGTATGTTTGTCCCCCCTGCGGCATATTCTTTGACTGGAAGGGCGTGCGGGCGGCCCTTCGCCCCCATGTCCCCCTGCTCCGAGCAGGAATCTTCACACTGAACTGAGCGCCCCAGGGCGCGGGGAGGTTTCTTCTATGGACAATCGAAGCGATGGGCTCTGGCAGGGCGGCCCCTGGGAGCAGCCTGCCCGCCCCTTCTCCCCGCCGCCCGCCGTGGTAATCCCGCCCCAGAAATACCGTCCTCCCAGGCCGCCCCAACACCGCCACAGCGGTCGGATCGGCTTTCTCATCGCGCTGGCTTTGATCGTCTCCCTCACCGCCCTTGCAGTCTTGTTCAATGGCGGCCTCGCCCCCCGTTCCGCGGACCCCGTCCCCTCTGGGTCCGACCCGGGATACAGCAGCTGGGAGCAGGAGGAGGACCTCTCCGCGCCCCCTTCCATTCCGCAGGCGGAGACCGGCACCGGCGTCATCCTCTCCATTACTCCCCCCTCCGGTGAGGCGCTGACCTACACCCAGGTCTATGAAAAGGCCGCCCCCTCCATTGCGGCCTTGACCGCATACAGCGCCGGAATGGTCTCTACCGGTACTGGGATCGTACTCACTGCCGACGGATATATCGTTACCAACGCCCATATCATCGCCGGCGCCGAACAGGTCAACGTCACCCTCTCCGACGACTCGCTCTGGTCCGCCCAGTTGGTGGGCTTCGAGCCTTTGGAGGATCTGGCGGTGCTGAAGATCGACGCTTCCGGCCTCACCCCCGCCCAATTTGGCGATGACACCCTGCTCCGCAGCGGAGACCCCGTCTCCGCCATCGGCAACCCCATGGGCTACCGCTCCACCATCACGCCGGGCATCGTGTCTGCCCTGGATCAGCCGGTATCAGTGGAAGGGACCACCATGTACCTCCTCCAGACCAGCGCAGCCATCAACTACGGCAGCTCCGGGGGCGCCCTGCTCAATGACCGGGGCCAGGTGGTGGGGGTGACCACCATCAAGATCGTGGCAGACGACGGCTCTGCCGAGGGGCTGGGCTTCGCCATCCCCACCACCCGGGTCAAGCAGGTGGTGGACCGCCTCATCGCTGGAGCGCCGGTCACCCGCCCCTCCCTGGGGATCATCGTACGCCGGGGCCAGGGGGAGAACGGCGGTCTGGTGGTGGAGGAGGTAGATCCGGACAGCGACTGCCACCGGCAGGGCATTCAGCCCCAGGATATCATCGTGGCGGCCAACGGGCAGCAGGTCCAGACCTTCGCCGACCTGGAGCGGATCAAGCGCACCCTGGACGTGGGCGACTCCCTGCTCCTGGAGGTCCTGCGGGGCGGGGAGCACCTGGAGTTCACCGTCACTCTGATGGATCAGGACGACTTCTGACTCCGTCCCCGTCCAAGCGCGTCTCCTGGTCCGGGAGATACGCTTATTCTGTGGGGAAATCCTCCATGGACGTTTTCCACAGCATGCATCCCGCTACTTTTCCGCCCGCTCTGGGGCGGAAAAGTCCTCGCTTTGCTCGCCGCAGCCCTTGACGTACAAAGGCTGCGGGGGATGTGATCTCATTCGAGGCGGGCTGCCGCCCCCTCGAACTCCCCTGTCTGATCCTGAAACATCTGTCCCTGAAAAAAGCTTACGAAAAGCCGAGTGCGTCTCCCGATCCGGGAGACGCACTTTTGTCCCCTTGTCCGCCGTGCCCGGAGCATCTTCCTTTCCACTTGCCTTTTTTCTCCGTCCGGAGTACACTAGAAGCAGGAAGCATCCTTCATTCTGAGTGCGGGAGGTAATGCAAGATGGCAAAATTCATTCGTTTTCTGGGGCCGGACGGCCCCACCTATGGCCGCGTGGAGGACGACGTGGTCTACACCCTGTCCGGTGACCTGTTTGGCTGGTGGGAGGAGACCGGAGAGGGTTTTCTCCTGGACGGTCTGAAGCTCCTGCCCCCCTGCTCTCCCGGCAAGATGCTGGCGGTGGGCTTCAACTACCGGGATCACGCCGAGGAGTTCCACACCCCCATTCCCACCGACCCAAACATCTTCCTTAAGCCGCCCAGCTGCCTGGCCGCCCATGGGCAGAAGGTCCTCTATCCCCGTGCCCTGACCCGGCAGGTAGAGTATGAGGCGGAGCTGGTAGTGGTCATTGGCCGGCATGCCCGCCATGTCACCCCGGAGCAGGCCCCGGACTATATTCTGGGCTACACCGTGGGCAACGACGTCACCGCCCGGGATCTCCAGTCCCCCACCGGGCAGTGGGCGCTGTGCAAGGGCTTTGATACCTTCGGCCCCATCGGTCCCTGTATCGTCACCGATGTGGACCCCCGGGCCGGGCTGGAGATCGAGAGCTTTGTCAACGGGGAGCGGAAGCAGCACTCCAACACCCGCAATCTCATCTTTGACCCCTTCCACCTGGTGAGCTATCTCTCTCAGGCCCTCACCCTGGAACCTGGCGACGTGATCTTCACCGGCACCCCCTCCGGTGTCAGTCCGGTCCATCCCGGCGACGTGATGGAGATGCGCATCCAGGGCATCGGCTCTCTCATCAATCCGGTAGCCGCCGAACCCCTGTGAGCAGAAAAATCGCTCTCCCAGACCTTTGAGTCCGGAAGAGCGATTTTTCTGCTCCTTGTTTACTTGCTGCTGGGCAGGACAGACGCCACCGCCGCCGCAAAATTATTGATGGGCATAGTCTGGAGCACGATGCGCCCCGGGCCGGTGACCACGGTGTTGAACAGCCCCTCACCGCCAAAGAGGACGTTTTTGACGCCCTTCACCGTCTGGATGTCAATGGAGCAGGTTGCGTCCATCATGGCCAGGTTTCCGCTGTCTACCACCATCTTCTCCCCCGCCTTCAGCTCGTACTCCACCGCAGAGCCGTCGATCTCCACGAAAGCCTTGCCACGGCCGGACAGCTTCTGCATGATGAAGCCCTCGCCGCCGAAAAATCCGGCGCCCGTTTTCTTCTGGAAGAAGATGGACAGCTCCACCCCCTCCTCCGCTGCCAGGAAGCCGGCCTTCTGCACCACCATCGGGCGGTCGTCCATGACCTCCACCTCCCGGATGGAACCGGGGAAGCTGGAGGCAAAGGCGATCATCCCCGCGCCGCCCCGGGCGGTATAGATATTCTGAAATATGGACTCGCCGGAAAACATCCTCCCGAAAGCCTTGCCGATGCCGCCCGCCGAGGTCTGCATCTCTATGTTGGGGCTCATCCAGACCATGGACCCCTTCTCTGTGATCATGCTCTCTCCGCTGGCCAGCTGGCAGATCACCACCGGCATGGGTTCTCCTGTGATTTGATACTGCATGGTTTTCCCGCCTTTCTGATCGATCAGTCTCTTTTCCCCACTCCTGGGGGCCGCCTCCAGTATAGCGTATCCACTCCTTGGCGGCAACTATAAAAAAGCGGGCCGCGGAAGTCTCCTCCCGCGGCCCGCCCTTCTGTCCCCGGCCGTTCCGTTGGTCATTTCTCCGCCCAGTTCCCGGTGGCCTCAGCGGTAAGGTAGGCGTTGATGAACCCGTCCAGGTCCCCGTCCATCACGCCGTTGATGTTGCTGGTCTCATAGGCGGTGCGGTTGTCCTTTACCATCTGGTAGGGCATGAACACATAGGAGCGGATCTGGCTGCCCCATTCGATCTTCAGCTGGACCCCCTTCAGGTCGGATATCTTGTCCGCCTTCTCCTGCATCTGCAACTCCACCAGTTTGGCCCGGAGCATCTTCATACAGTTGTCCTTGTTCTGGAACTGGGAGCGCTCCTGCTGAGAGGCCACCACGATACCGGTGGGCTTGTGGATCAGGCGCACAGCGGAGGAGGTCTTGTTGACGTGCTGGCCGCCGCGCTGGCCCGGTAGACCTGCATCTCGATGTCCTCGGGCGGATATCCACCTCCACATCCTCGGGCAGGTCAGGCATGACCTCCACTGAGGCGAAGGAGGTCTGCCGCCGGGCGTTGGCATCAAAGGGAGATACCCGAACCAGACGGTGGACGCCGTGCTCCCTCTCAGGTAGCCGTAGGCGTTCTCCCCTCCACCATGATGGTAGCCGACTTGATGCCCGCCTCGTCCCCCTCCTGGTAGTCCATGATCTGATAGGTAAAGCCGTGGCGCTCGGTCCAGCGGGTGTACATGCGGTAGAGCATCTGGGCCCAGTCCTGGGCCTCAGTGCCGCCGGCACCGGGGTGGATGGTCAGGATCACATTGGAGCTGTCATACTCCCCAGTGAGCAGGGTCTGTAAGCGCGCCTCCTCCATGTCCCGCTCCAGCTGGGCGAAGCCCTCCTCAAGCTCGGGCAGCAGGGATTCGTCCTCGAACTCATTGCCCATCTCGCACAGGGCCATCAGGTCGTCCCACTCCCGGCGGCGCTTGTTCTGCTTGTCCACCTTATCCTGTAAATTCTTGATGCGCTGCTGCACCTTCTGAGCCTTCTCCAGGTTGTTCCAGAAGCCGTCGGCGGCGCTCTCCGCCTGGAGCATGTCCAGTTCCCGCTCGGCGGATTCCAGGTCCAGGGCTTTTCCCAGTTCCTCCAGGGTGGGAGCCAGGTTGTTCAGCTTGACCTTGTATTCGTCGAATTGGAGCATATGGTCCTCACTCTTTCCATCAAATTCCCGCCCTGACGGGCAGTATTCCAATCAAAGCCCAATTATTATATCTGAACTCGGCTGGAAAGTAAAGAAAAAACCGGATATTCCAGTGTTTTGCGCCGCCGCTCCCACCGTGCAGAGGCGTTCTCCCTCTGCTTCGACAAATGGAAGGGCCGTCTCGCTCAGCGAGACGGCCTTCAGCGGTCGCTGGCCAGCCAGCCGTCCCCTGAAAGATGAGATCGTCCAGATCGCGCCAGGGCTCAGGCTGCGTCGGACGCTGTACTTGGATCATCTGATTTTCTTCCATATCGAGAACTTCCTCCCTCTGTATCTGATCGCGGCGCCGGTGGTCCTCCCACCGGCGTACACATCAGTATATGCCGCGGTCCATGGAATATGTGCTCGAAACCGTACACCCAGAGAGAATTTTTTGCGGCAGGCGTTCAGCCCTCCCCGCCGCTGTCCCGGAGGATGCGGGAGCTGTTGATCAGGATCACAAAGGCTCCGATATTGTGGAGGAAGGCCCCGGCCAGCGGGGATCACCCCACGGCGGCCAGGATCATCATAATGAGGCTGACGGAGAGGCGATGCCGATGTTCTGATACATGATGCTCTTGGTGCTCCTGGCCAGGGACATGACAAAGGGGATGTTGTTCAGGTCGTTGTTCATAAGGGCGATGTCGGCACTCTGGATGGCCACATCAGAGCCCATGGCCCCCATGGCAATGCCCACGTCCGCCTCTGCCAGGGCCAGGGCATCGTTGATGCCGTCTCCCACTGCAAGCACATGGGCGTCCTGCCTCAGCCGCTTCACGTGCTCCAGCTTCTCCTCCGGCAGCAGGTGGAAATATACCTGGTCGATCCCTGTCTGCCGCTGGACCTTCCGGGCAGCGAACTCCCGGTCGCCGGTGAGGAGCACAGTCTGTTCCATCCCGTCCTCGTGGAGCCGGCTCACCACCTCCTCAGCCTCCGGACGGACGGAGTCATCAAACATGAGGCAGCCCAGCACCCGCCCATTGTACACCACCCAGTTGGCGGGACCCCCTCCGGTGTCCATATGGGGGTCCTCTGGCTGGTAGCCCAGGGACTCGATCCAGTGCCGTGAGCCGAACAGGATCTCTTCCCCGCCCCGGGTCCCGGTCAGTCCTTTGCCCGCGGTCTCCCGGACCTGGAACCCCTCCTCATAGGGGATGCCCTCCCCCTCTAAGGTCTTCATCAGGGAGCGGGAGATGGGGTGCATAGAGCTGCACGCCACGCAGCCGCCCCTGGCGAAGAGCTCCTCCCTGCTCTGGGCCTCCTGAAGATAGAAGCCGCTGATGGAAAGCTCCCCCCGGGTGATGGTGCCCGTCTTGTCAAAGATCACAGTGGTGATGTTGGTGAGCTGCTCCACGAATTTGGCGTTTTTGATGAGGATGCCCCGCTTGGTGGACACCGCCAGGGCAGCGATCATGGGGGCGGAGCTGACCAGCATGTGCCCGCAGGGACAGCTCACCACCAGCACGGCGATGGCGTTGGAGATATTTCGGCTGAGCAGAGCGGTGAGGGCGGCCACGATGAGGGCCAGCGGGATGTAGTAGTGCATGAACCGGTCCACGATCCGGATCTCAGGCACGGTGATGCTCTGGGCCTCCTCCAGCAGGCTGACGATCTTGGTGAAGGAGGTGTCCTGATATTCCTTCTCCACCCGGACCTTGATCATGCCGTCCAGGTTGGTGGTGCCGGCGTACACCGTGTCCCCTACGGTCACGGCGGCGGGCAGGGGTTCGCCGGTGAGGGATTTCTGGTCGATGTTGGAATTGCCCCAGATTACGGTGCCATCGATGGGCAGGCCCATGCCAGGTCGGACAATGATGATGTCCCCCCGTTTCAATGCCTGGACCTCCACCGTCACCTCCCCATCCTCAGTTTCCAGCACCGCATCGGTGGCCTGCATCTGCTTAAGGCCCTCGATGGCGTCCCGGCCTCCCATGATGCTCCGCTCCTCCAGAAAGTGGACCACGCTGAGCACCACCGGGATCAGGATGGCCAGCTCGTGCTGCCCAGTGATGTAGCAGGCCAGCACGGCGATGGAGACCAGGATCTCCATGGCGTTGGTCACGTCCCGCTGGAGAAAGCCCCGGATGGCGGTCGCCAGCAGGGGCAGGCCCTCCACCAGCACGCCCACAGAATAGATCAGCCCCGCCACCGCCGTCTGCTCCGGGAAGATCCCCTTATAGAGCAGTCCGGTGACCAGACAGACCAAGGCTATCATGGCGGTGGTGATCTCCACCGAGAGCTTTCGCTTCTCCCGCCGGGTCAGGTCGGCCCCCTGGCTGTCCTCCAGCAGGTGGACCGCGGTATTCGTCAGGTTCTCCATAGCCGTCCCTCCTCAGGGCAGAAAGATCTGGGGCGTGTTGGTCCCCTCGGGCAGCACGATCTTGCCGCCCATCTGGTTGAAGATGGTGACCACCTTTTCCCGGAACACCCGCTCGTAGACCACGTCCCGGTTCTGCTGATACTCCTGGAACAGGCCGTAGAACTCCGCCACCTGGTCGTTGGCCCGGTTGATCCGGTCGTGCTGCGACACCTGGGCGTCGCTCACCAGCTTATCGGCGGCGGCGTTGGCCTCCGGGATCACCCGCTCCCGGTACTGGTTGGCCTGCTGGATGCGGGTCTCCTTCTCCACCGAGGCGGCGTTTACTTGGTCGAAGTGGTATTGCAGGGCGCTGGGGGGCTTGATGCTCTTGAACTCCAGGCTCACGATGCTCACCCCCATCTCCATCCCGTCCAGGATGGCCTGGGCCTGGCGGATGACCTCGTTTCCGAACTCCGCCTTCTGGTCGGTGAGCAGGCCGTCCACGCTCTTGGACGCCGCGCAGGAGGTCATCACGCCGCTGACTACGCCGTTGATCTCGGTCTCTGGGTCGCTGTTGTACAGGGCGTACTCCACCGGGTCAGAGATCTGATACTTCAGGGTGGCATCGATGTGGATGATATTCTCGTCCCCTGTGATCACATAGCCGGTGTCCTCGATCTCCGCATAGGTGGGGTCAGCGGAGGCGGCGTGAGTGGTGATGGACACCTCATGCACCTTTCCCACCGGCACCTTGATTACCTCGTCGATCACATAGGGGAATGCCAGCAGCAGGCCCGGCTCCTTCACCTGCTCCTCCCGGGTGTCCCCCACCAGCCGTCCGAACCGCAGCACCACCGCCACCTCGTGGTTGTTGACCACCCGGATGCCGGAGCAGCAGATCAGCGCCACAAGGATGACGATCAGCCATTTGCAGTAGCGGATGGCGGTGTTGATGATGGCAATGAACCGCTGAGAATCCTTCATCTTCCCTCACCGCCTTCAGTCATCGCCGTAGAGCACGTCGAATGGCGGGGTGTCCATGGTGATGATCATCACCGTGTCCTCGTCCACCGAGTTCTCCAGGGCAGCCAGCTTCTGTAGGAATTCATACAGCTCTGGGTCCTGGCTGTGGGCCGAGGCATAGATCTCTGCCACCTCCCGCTCCGTCTCCGCGTTGATGGCGGCAGCCTCCTCCCGGCCCTCGGCCACGATGGCGGCCACCTCCGCATCTGACTCGCTCATAATGATCTGGGCGTCCCGCTCACCCTCCGCCAGCAGCTGGTCGATGTACTTCTGCCGGTCCGCCTGCATCTGGGTGAACACGCTCTGTACGTTGGTGGCCGGCAGGCCCACCCGCTTCAGCCGCAGCTCATGGACCTGGATGCCGTACTGTTCCAGAGCGTGGGACTGCACCTCCTGGAGCATGGCGGCCTCGATCTCGTCGATCTTGATGTCCTCCTCGTCCAGGGAGACCAGAGCGGACAGGTCATAGTTGCCCATGGTCCCATTTTTGGCGCTGGTGACCAGGTCGCTGAGGTAGGTCTCCGCCAGGGCGGTATCCCCCACGCTGGTGTAATACCGCAGGGGGTCGGCGATGCTCCAGATGGTGTAGGTCTGCATGATGACATTTTTCTTGTCATGGGTCAGGGTCTCCAGGTAGCCGGAGTCCAGATACCGCTTCCTGGCGTCCTGGATCTGCACGTCCTCAAAGGGCCAGGGCAGGCGCAGGTACATCCCTGCCTGGGTCACCTCCGACCGGACCGCGCCGAACCGGGTCACCACCGCGTACTCCCCCTCGTTCACCTTGAACACAAAGCCAAAGAAGCCGATGATGGCCGCCACGATCAGGGCGAACATCCACTTGATGATGCGGTTCCCTTTCATATCATGTCCCCTCCTCACCCGGCACTGCGCCGGTCTCCGCCTGCGTCCCCGCTGTCTGTGTCTCCGCCGCCTGCTCCCCGCCGGCGCCTCCGCCGTCAAGGCCGCTGAACCACCGGCTCCCCGAGCCGCCCAGTCCGAAGTTGGCATACAGGGCTCCGGCGTCCACCCCCGGCCCTACGATATACTTTCTCTGCTGGGCCAGAGCCTGCTGGAAACTCTCCAGATACCGGTCCAGCAGATAGGCCTCCGGGTCCAGCAGATAGGCCTCGATGCTGGCATTGTATTTCTGGATCTCCGCGTTGGCGCTGGAGACCCGCTCATCCCGCTGGATGCCGGCGTCATTGATGGCCAGCTGTTTGTCTGCCTCGGCCCCCTCCCGTGCCACCAGAGCCTTCCCTTCCGCGGTGAGGACGCTGGTCTTCTTCTGGATGCCCGCGCTCACCACGCTCTGGTAGATATCCGCGATGGCCACCGGCGGGTGGATGCTGGCCAGTGTGACGCTCATCACTTCCAGCCCCAGCTCCGCCTCCCGGGCATATTCCTTGAGCTGCTCCTCGATGCGGTGAGACAGCTGGCTGCGGTCCTCACTGATGATGGTGTTGATGTCCGTATGGATGGTCTCCCCCATCACCACCTCATAGCCCTTGGCGTTGAGCACGTCCTCCGGGCTGCTGTACCGGGTCAGGTAGGTGTACAGGTCACTGATGCGGTAGGTGATCTTCAGGTTGATGGCCACCAGCTCATTCCCGTTGCCCAGCAGGAGAGCCTGTTCCTCCCCCTCGTGGGGGCGGGTCCACAGGTTGTTCTTGTTGTTTACGTCCCCCTCATAGCCCACGATTATCCCCTGAGGCTGGGTGACGTTGTAGATCTTCACCTCTTCAAAGGGCACCGGAAGCTTGAAGTGCAGGCCTGGCTCCAGGATATCCTCCCGCGCCAGACTGCCGAAGCGGTACAGCGCCCCCTGCTGATAAGTCTCCACCTGCACCACACAGGTGGACAGCCACACCAGCAGGAGCACCGCCATTGCGCAGGAGGGCAGGATCATCTTGATGAATTTCAGGCTCCACAGGGAGCGCATGGAGATGCCGGTGTGCTGCTCCAGCCAGGTCAGGGCCCCGCTGCCCTTTTGTCCCCCGTAGTAGTACACCGGGAACAGGATGTACAGACGGAAGACCAGTTCCTCCCGGTGCCGGGTCATCTTCACTGCCACGCTGACAGCCGCCATGGCCGCCACATAGAACCAGCAGCCCAGGATGACATAGTCCACATACTGGCTGACGCTGAACAGCCCGGTGAAGGAGGTGACCATATCCGCCATCAGGGCGGCTACAGCGATCTTGTTGAGCACCATCAGGTTGCAGATGCTGGCCGCATCCGGGTTGGTGTCCAGCTGCATGGACCACCAGCGCTCCACACAGGCGTAAAGGATGAAGGACACCACGCATACCACCATGTGCAGGGGAGCCACGGCCCCAGTCACATCCTCCCGGGGCTTCAGGGTGAAGAGATAGAATCCCACCACCAGCACGGTGACCACTACCAGCAGCATGGTGGCATTGACGCTGTCCACCGCGTCCCGCTTGGCCTCCCGCTTTTCCTCTCCGGCCTCCTCCGGCGCAGCCTGGGCTGCTCCCAGCGTCTCCGCCCCCCCTTCGGCCGTCTCCTGCTCCCGCCGGACCACATATGCCCGATACCAGAGCAGGATAGCGCAGATCATCAGCAGCACGCTCTGCATGATCTGAAACAGGCCAAAACGCAGCACCGTATAGGTATTGACGCTCTCGTTCATGAAGAAAAACAGCATCCCGATGCCCAGCAGGATCATGCTGGTGATCAGGTATTCCAGCTGCTTGGCTCGCTTCTCCACTCCGCTCCCCCCTTATCCCTGGGCGCTCCCGCGCCAGACCCTCACACGCGCCGCAGCAGCAGCAGCTCCCCGTCTCCCGGTCCGTCCAGCTGGGCAGGGTCTGGAAGGGCTCCGCCTTCTCGGCCAGGTCCCCTCCTCCCGCCGGACCGCCTGGACATAGTCCAGCAGCTTCTCCCAGGGGCCGCCCAGCCAGCGTGCCAGGCTCTCCTCCACAGCGGCAAAGCCCCGGCAGGGCGCCGAACCCGTTGTAGCAGGCCACCAGGGTGCCGTGTTGGTCCTCCGCCTCCGCCGCCCGGCCGTACCAGACTGCGGCCAGGGTCTCCGGCCCTTCCCGCTCCGGCAGGTCCTCCTGCCGCAGGCGGAGGGCGTTCCCCCCTGTCCGCCGCCAGGGCGGCGTACCCTTTCAGTACGGTCAGCTGCCGCTGGAACCGCCGCTGGTCCGTCCCTCCAGCCCCGTAACCAGGACGCCCCGTCCGGGAACCAGACGGAGGCCCTGCCACTCCAGCGGTGCCTCCAGCACCGCTCCCTTCAGCTCATACTGGTCCTGTCTCACACACATCCTCCTCACGGGGGCAGGGAGACGGTGACCACCGTTCCCTCCACGCTCTCCAGTTCGACACTGCCGCCGCACTGCTCCACCACTTGCTGTACGAAATTCAGTCCCAGTCCGCTGGAGCTGCGGATGGAGAAGCCCTTCTCCCAGATCTCGCCCAGCAGCTCCCTGGGAATCCCTGTCCCGTTGTCCTCCACCTGAAAGCGGATCTCTGCCCCTCCGTCTCCTCGACCCTGATCCAGATCTTGCCGTCCGGCCTCCGGACCGCATAGGCGGCGTTCTCCACCAGGTTGATGAGCACCCGGGAGAATCGGATCTTGTTGATCCGGATCTTCGCCTCTGGAGCCCGGTTCTCCGTGTGGACCAGGTCCGCATACTCCGCGCTGGATATCTGGGCCATCACGGCGTCCAGCAGCTCCTGGGTGGTCACCACGCTCCGCTGCTCCTCGTGCAGGATCTCGGAAATCATGCTGCTCATCCGGTCTATCATAGTCTCGATCCGCTCCAGATACTCCCCTTCCGTCTGGTCCCCTCTCCTGCCGGCGGACAGTTTGACCACCCCACCAGGGCCTGCATGCTGGTCAGAGGGGACTTCAGATCATGGACCAGGTGGCGCAGTTCCATATAGGTCCGGTTCTCCAGGATGCGCATCCGGGTCTCCATCAGCATGTGCTCGTTGAGCTCCTTCTGCTCGCTGATGCGGCGGATGTTGTTTTCATCCACCACCAGCAGCAGGAGCAGCACAGACATGAAGAGGAACAGGGCAAAAGATGGTGGCCATGGCCTGGAGAAAGCTGTCCGCCTGAAGGAACTTGGAGACGAGCTTGATGTCATAGGAACTCTCTCCTCTGCCGAAGGGAAAATTCCACAGCAGAGGCATCATGTCCAGGAATTGCAGCGCCGTGATGAAAAGGCCACCATGAGCCCCTTCTTCATCAGCCCCACAAAGCTGAAATCGATCTTGGCCAGCACCCAGATCATGGCGATCATGGACAGGGCCGGAATCCCGAAGTCATAGCGGATGCCATAGATCCGGTTGATGAGGAGATACACTCCAGGGATCAGGATGCCCACCGCAGCGATGGAGGCCAGCAGCCGCCGTCTCAGCTCCATGCCCCGGAAGGTCTCCACCAGAAAAAACACGCCCATGTAGTGGGGATAGGCCCGCACCGCATTGAGCACCACCAGCTTCAGCGCCGCCAGCAGCACGTAGATCTCCTGCCCCTGATAGATGCCGTTCATCAGCGTGCGGTAGATACCGGTGTTCTCCACCGTCACCAGGGCGGGCATCAGCACCCCCAGAAGCACCAGGCCCCAGCCGATGCACCGCAGGTCCCGGTCCGTTCTTTTTCTGGCCTCTGCCGTCTGTCCCAGCTCATGCTCTCGTTTCAAGTCCATCCCCCTCTTCCCCTGCGGTCCGCCCAAGGAATACACCGCAAGCCTTGCCCTGGATGCCCGGGGCAAGGCTTGCCGTGTCTTTTCTTTTGTATCCCGAGTCCGGCTTCGGGCCGCTGCACGCTCAAATCAGGCCGTAGTACCGCAGCACGTATTCCACGATGTCCAGCTGGTCTCCGATCCGGCGCTCCAGCTCATAGCCCCGGTAGGTCTCCACTGTGATGGTGGGGATGCCCAGCTGGGTGGTCACCGTATTGTTGATGCTCCCGATGGGGCCGGGTCCATAGAAGTTGAATCGCTCGGAGCACAGCTCGCCGGACTCCGTGGCCATCAGCATCTCCAGGTACATGTCGCTCATTTCGCTCAGGTCGGTGTAGATCAGCGAACTGCCCAGGAAATCTTTGTTCTCCGCGTTGGCCCGGGCCTCGTGCAGGTCAAAGAGGAATACCGGGTCCACCCTCTGGATGTCCTGGTAGATGGAGTCGGCCACCCGCTGGGCCATATTCCCCTCCGGGTCCCCCGGGAAGGACCGGTTCAGATCCTCCTGCTCCGTCACATAGCGGACTCTGGGGTCCGCCTCCGCGCCCCAGCGGTTGGCTGGGGACAGGATATGGACCGTCCCGGCCCGGATGCCGATCTTCTTGACCAGGTTCCCGGTCATCCAGCCGGCGATCTCATCCCCGTGGACTCCCGCCACGATGTAGATGGTGGTGGAGCAGTCACTCTCCTGGTCAGATTTGGACGATCACCGATCTGTGAAGTGATCCCCAGAAGTCGCCAGGCACCATCTCCGCGGGGTCGAAATCATAGGGCGGGTCGATGACCACCTCCGCACCGATCTCCGGCCGTTCGATGGCCTCCCGGCGGTCATAGCCGCTCTCCTCCTGGGAGGCGGAGGCCGGCGCCTTGCTGCCTGCGGGGGCCGCTCCGCTCTCCGCCGGGGCGGAGGTGCTCCCCGGCCCTGGGGCGGCGCAGCCGGTGAGGGCCAGGGCCAGGAAGAGACTCAACATCTGCTTTTTCATGCCTTCACCTCCCAACTTTCCGCGCTCAGTCGGGAGCGAGGAACTGCCCGATGTCCGCCGCCATATCGACATAGGACGGGATGCCGTTGATGACCAGGTTGCCCAATCCCAGCTCGTTGAAGGCCACCGCGAACTGAGCCACGCCGGTGACATGACGGGCTACCCGCTCAGAGATGGGGGCGCCGTCCGCGTCATAGCCGAAGTCGTACAGACGGCCGTAGCCAGCCGCCTTCAGATAGTACTTATCCTGTCCGGTGACCACCAGGTTTTCGTCGGTCTTTCCTCTCAGGCGGCCCTGGGAGGGGTTGGAGGTCTCCATCAGCAGGGCCAGGGTATCGGTGTAGTCGCCCAGCTCCCGGTGGGTCAGGCCGTGCAGGTTCTCGGGAGAGGGCTCCAGGCCGATGCTCATTCCCTCCAGCTGCATGTTGATCAGCGCCTGGGAGCCCAGTGACAGGGCATCCTGATGGGCCACGATGGTGTTGATGGTGGGGTACTCGGGAGATGCCTCGTGGAGGTCCACCGTGATGTCGATGCCCTCCTGTTCAATGAGCTGGGTCACGCCGTAGCTCATTTTCTCGGTGAAAGTGCCATCGGTACGCCCCGGGTAGGAGCGGTTGATATTCCGGGTCTCGGAGCCGGACAGCCGCTGTCCGGAGGAGGCATGGACATAGATCTCCGGGTCGGGCCACTGGTGGATGGGGTTGGTGGCCCGGGAGCCGAAGCGGAACCAGCGCTCCCCGTTGGGGGTGTCGATGGTAAAGCGCATGGGGGCCCCCTCCTGGGGGTCAGTGCAGGTGAAGGCGCTGTTGTTGGTCCGCGGGATGACGTACAGGGTGCCCGCCTCAGGCTGGGCGTTCTCAATGAGCAGGACGGCGGCCACCAGGCCGGAAGGCTCATTGGGTGGGTGCTGGCGCTTTCCAGCATGGAGTCCCTCCTCCCTTTCCCCTCCAGTCCACATAGATCTCGTCCATCTCCGGCGGTTCCCTCCAGACCGGGATACCAGAGGCGGCCAGCATCGCCGGATCTCGGATGCAGCTCTTTCCGCTCTTCACTTGTCACCCCTCATGATCGATCAGCAGCGCAGCACCAGCGGGACCACCACCAGCGCGGCGTCGATCTGCAGCATCAGGTTCTTTTCCCGCACCATATTCTTGATAACGAATACCAGCAGGAAGAGCACCAGGCCCAAATAAACATATAATAACATGCTTTCCCCTCCTATCTCAAGTCAGGAACGAAAGGTTGCCGGACACCAGCAGGGTGACCAGGCCGTACAGGATGCAGACGATGAAGGGGATGGCGCAGTGCCGCAGCACCCGGGAGTACTTCTGTTCCACGATCTGGGCCGCATAGTTGCCCGCCAGGGCCGTGGGCGGCATCAGGTCGCCCATGGAGCAGATGAAGGACAGGGCGGCGGCAATGACGATCTGGTCGCCGGTGTCCAGCAGGGCCAGCAGGAAGGGGACGCCCAGCACAGAGGCCGCGCCGTAGGAGGACACCGCGCCAAAGGCGGGCATCACCAGGCAGACGGCGGCATACAGGACGATGAGGCCGAAGCCGAAGCAGCTGACCACGATGTAGCCCCGCACGCCGGTGAGGGTCATCACCTGGATGAACATGCCCACGCCCATCAGCTTGCCCAGCACGGGGACGGTGGTCTCCACAGCCTCCGACACTGCCTGGATGGCGTTGAACTTCTTGCCGGTGAACAGGCCCACCACGCTGCCGATGAAGAAGATCAGCGGCATTCCCAGGGATGGGAACACGTTGGGGAGAGCCCGGCTGCCCACCATGAGGACGATGACCACCAGGATGGGGATGTAGAGCTTGAGCCCGTACTGTTTGCCCACCTCCAGGTTCAGCCCCTCTTTGATCTTGTCGTAATCCAGGTGCCGGCAGTAGCGCAGGCCCACAAAGAGGACGGTGAAGATGGCGCAGGGGAAGGTCATGAAGGCCAGGGGGCCCTCAAAGCCGATGTAGGGCATATCCACGCCGCCGGCGATCAGCATGGCGGGGATGTTCACCGGGGGGGCGGCCATGCCCATGATGGCGCCCACCGCCAGGATGGCGCCGGTCTGGGGGGCCGGGATGCCCATCATCAGCAGGATGGGGGCCACGATAGCGCCGGCGGAAAGCACCGCGGCGGTGGAGGAGCCCGTGATCATGCCCGGGAACATGATGATGAGCATCAGCAGAATCAGCATGACCGCCGGGACCTTGTGGAAGCGGGAGACGATGACGGCGTTCAGGGCCTCCAGTGCCCCGGATTTTTGGATCACCGTCATAAAGATCATGGCCATGGAGATGATGAGCACCGTATCCATATAGACAAAGGTGCCCTCGAACAGATGGCGCAGGGGGATACCCTCCCCACCCACCAGGGCGCCGGCGATAGCGCCGGCCGCCATAGACAAGCTGACCGGCAGCTTCAGCAGGAAGTTCCCCAGCAGGAACACGCCCAGCATGACCAGGAATATTACCAGTTCAAATTCCAATCAAATCCCTCCTGTTCCGGAGTATTCGCGGGAGTCGGGCAGACGGCCGCCTCTGCCGGCGGAGCGTCCGCTTTTGGGAAGAGGCCCCACCCGTTTTGACAGGCGGGGCCTCCTTGCAGTGCAATGGGGTTCAGGCGCCGAAGATCTCCTGGAGCGGGGTCACAGCGTCGGCGATGGTGTACAGCATGGTGATGGGGATGCCAGCGTCGGTGGCGGCGTCAGAGAACTTGCCGTCGTCGTTGCCCTCCTCCACTACCATGATGTAGTCGGCACAGCCCAGGGCCAGGTCGCTGAACTGGTCAGACAGAGTGCCCCGGCGGGCAGCGCCGCCCATGTGGGCCACGATCACGGTGATGTCGTTGTCCTTGGCGGTCTGGGCGATGGCCTCAGCGCGGGCGATCTCGTCCTCCTGGGAGATGCCGGCCGCGCCCAGCCCCTTGGAGGAGGCTCCGCTGGCGATGATGATGGTCTTGTATCCGGCGGCGTCCTCTGCGGAGGCGGTGGCATCGAAGGTGTACTCAGCTCCCACCTTCTTCATCAGGGCGTCCAGCATGGATACGTCGGCGCTCTGACCGAAGGAGGTGATCAGGACGGGAGCGGAGACCTGGTCCTTGGTGAAGGTGCCGTTCTCCGTCACCACCCGGTTGCTCTCGCTGGTGCGGAAGGTGTAGCCGCTCTCAGCACCGGTGGAGGCGCCGCCGCTCCGGCGGGGCGCTGGTGCTGGTGGACGGGGTGCTGGTCCCCGGGTGGTGGTGCTGGTCCCGCCACCGCCGCAGGCGGTCAACAGAAGGCTGCAGCTGAGGGCCACTGCCAGGAGCATACATACGTTGCGCTTTTCATTTTAAGTTCCTCCTAAGATCATTTCAGTTCTATGCTTGATCCCGGTCCTCCGGGACTTAGCACCTACCAGTCGAGTCCCTCAGGCCAGGGACTTCAGGGTGGCCTCCAGGCCGTTGGCGATCATTTCGTTGGCATCGGGCAGGCCGGAGATCTTCAGGGGCTTGTCGGGGTACATCTGGTCGAAGGTGTTGATGATCTCCGCACTCATGCTCATGTGGTAGGCGGTCCGCTTCTCGATGGGCCAGCCGTTCTCGTCAAAGTCGTAGGAATTGGGGAACAGCCCGCCCGATGCATGGCCAGATAGTTGCCGAGATACCGTCCTTCACCAGCTCCTCCGTCACCTTGTCGTGGTAGCTGCCCATGGCGGGGTTGCAGGTCTCGAACAGGGTGCACAGGGCGTCGGTATTGTCGCCCAGGCCCCGGTGGGACAGGCCGTAAGAGGTCTGGCCGGAGATCTCCATCTTCAGGGGCAGGTTGTTGATGACGCAGTTCATCACAGCGGAGGAGCCCAGAGGCATGGCATTCTCATGGACCACCAGGGTGTTGACCAGCTTCACCGACTCGCCGCCGGCCTCGTGGCCGTCAAAGATAAAGTCGATCTGTTCAGTCTGGATGAAGTTATAGATGGCGTAGCACACCATCTCGGTGAGGTAGCCCTCCTCCAGTCCGGGGTGGTTGCGGTTCAGGTTGCGGATCTCCGCGATCTCGTCGTGGCGCAGTTCCCGCTTGGAGGTATTCAGCCGGTAGTTGGGGTCGGGCCACTGGTGCACCGGGTTGGAGATGCGGGTGCCGATGCGGAACTCCCGGGTGGAGCCGTCGGACAGCTGGAAGGTCATCTTGTTGGCCTGGGCCAGCAGGGGCTGGGTGTGGCTGTATCCGCTGTTGTTGGCCCGCACCATCACAGAGGGTGCCCTCTTCACCTTCACGTTCTCCAAATAGGTCACGGCGTTGAGCATGGAACCCACCTCATTGGTGTGGGTGCCGCCGTAGATCAGCGCCTTGCCTCCGGGGATCCCGCTGTCAAAGACATAGATATCCACGTCGCCCGGCGTGTCCTTCAAGTCAGGATTGTAGTCGCTCAGCCGGATCACACTGGTGATGTTGGGATTTTCGGTGTACAGCACGTCGTCCTTCTGCTGCTGGAGATAGATCTGCCCTGTCAGCACGCAGACCAGGGCCACCACGAGCAGAACGGCAATGTTTGGGATCAGACTCTTGTTTTCATTTCCGTTCCCCTTCATTTGATCAGCAGCGCGCGAGGATCAAGGAAACAGATGATCCCCAGGCTCATCACATGGGCCAGCGATCTCTCCCGCACGATGTCCCAGATCACCACCAGGGCCAGGACAGCGACGATAATCCGATAGATGATGAACAATGCAGCAATCATTCTTCGTCCCCTTAAATCATCAGGAACTTCAGCGATGAACCTGCCACCAGGAACACCACGATGGCGGCGGTCAGCACCAGCGTGAAGATGATGTTGCGCTTGACCACCTCAGTTCCGGTGACCCCAGTCACCCCAGGGTCTCGCCCACCGTCTCCGCCAGGCTGCCCCGCAGGCCAGGAACATGCTCATGGCGATGGCGGCGCCCACCGCCATCATGGACAGCTCATAGCTTCCATAGTTGGAGTTGCTGACCAGATAAGTGGCCAGCGCCCCCACCACATAGGCGAAGGGTTCCCAGCAGACCGCCCGCCAGCACCAGCAGTCCCAGTACCAGGGCGATCACTGCGCCGTTGATGCCGGCGATCTCCATCTGGGCGGAGAGGGTGCCGTTGACGCCCACCAGGTTGAAGGTCTCGACCACAGAGGCATAGGCCAGGATCAGGGCCAGCTCCACCGCCACGGTGCGGATGCCGTCCGCTGCCGCGATCAGGGGTTGGCTTGCACGAAGATCAGGGCCAGCACGAAGCCGATGAGGGTAGATCACCGGATAACCCCGTAATAGGGGATCAGGAAGTACAGGAAGTTGTAGCAGAGCACCAGCACCGCCACCACGGCCAGGGGATCAGGCAGACCGCGCTGCCCGTCTTTTCCACGTTCCCGTCCGCTTCCCACTCCCCAGCACCCGGCGCCCGGCCAGGGCGCAGTGACGATCAGGGCGGGGAGGGCCAGGATCAGGATGGGAGAAATATCCCTCAAAAGCGCCGGGATGAGCCTGCCGGGCAATGGTGGGGCCATGGCGGGTACGCACAGGGGAGGCAGCAGCATGCCCATCAGAGCGCCCACTGTCACCACCTCCACCACTTTGCTCTTCTCCATCCCCTTGTCCAGCAGGTAGCGGCCAGCCATCAGGCCGGTGGTGGCCACGCTGGCCAGGGCCGTGCCGGTGATCATTCCGGGCAGGCCGATGAACAGGATCAGGATGAACATCTGGGCGGCCGGGCTGCGCTTCTTCCCCACCACCTTGGCGAACAGGAACTGGAAGGTCCCGTTGACATACAGCAGATAGGAGAAGGCTGCGCCGCACAGCACCCACATCAGGGTGTCCACAAAGACGAAGGGACCCTCGGTGACCTCTCTGAGCCGGAAGCCCAGCCCGGCCACCAGCGCGGTGATCAGGCCCGCCACGAAGATAAGGGGCGCGATCAGGCCGCTTTTCCCTTTGAACAGAACGCTGACCACCGCTACGACAGCCAGCATGACAGCCAGCAGCAGATACGCTTCAGTCAAATTCACTCATTACCACTCCTTGTAACACGCATTCCGGCCGGGTATCTGGGGTCCCCGGACCGGATCAGCCAATCGGAGATCGGGGCCCGTGCCCTCCCCGGAGAGCCGGGGAGGGCCGTCCGTTCCCGTTCAGCCGGCAGGAAGCCGGACCGGGCCCGCGGAATGCCGGGTCTTAATAGGCCAGGGCCTTATAGCCGCGTCTGGGGTCGGCGCCGGCATAGAAGATGCCGTTGTCCCGGTCCAGATAGATGGCTGCGATGCCGCCTACCGCCATGTTGTACTCGCCTACGTCCTTCATCTCGTAGCCGATCCCCTCCATCTGGGCCACCAGGTCCGGATCGAAGCGGGGCTGCTCGATGCTCACCCGGGCGGGGGAGTCCATGCCGGAGCGGTTGATGGCCATGGCGCGGGGCTCATTGATGGCCTGCTGCACATTCATGCCATACAGCAGCACGTTGTTGATAATGGTGGCCACTGCGGGCGGGATGGCCAGGGAGCCGGGGGAGCCCACCGCCATGATGGGGTTCCCGTCCTGGAGCACCAGGCTGGGAGAGATGGTGGAGCGCACCCGCTTGCCGGGCATCACATAGTCGGGGCTGTCGGGGTTCTCATGGTCCAGGTTGCCGATGTGGCTGTTGTAGAAGAAGCCCAGACCGGGGGCCATAAATTTGCAGCCCCAGCCGTTGCCCAGGGTGTTGGTGGTGGAGACGATGTTGCCGTACTGGTCGATGACGGCGATGTGGGTAGTATGCTGGCTCTCCTCCGCGGTGGGCTCCAGCTTGGTGACCGGCAGGTCGCTGAGGGGCACAGACTCCATGGCCTGCATGTTGTCCATGTCGATAAGGGCAGCCCGCTCGGCGGCGAACTCGTCGGAGATCATCTCCTCCACAGGCAGGTCATAGAAGGCGGGGTCGCCGATGTAGGTGTAGGAATCCACCAAGCCGATGCGGCAGGCCTCGTTGAAGATGTACTGGTACTCCAGAGTGCTGGGGTCATACTGAGAGATGTCCTTCTCCTCCATGATGTTCAGCATCTCCAGCAGCCAATCGCCGCCGTTGGAGGGAGGGGGAACGGTGACCACTTCATAGCCGTAGTACTCGGTACGGATGGGCTCCCGCTCCGCCACGGTGTAGGTCGCCAGGTCCTCCATGGCCATCAGGCTGCCATTGGCCTGGAGACCGTCCACCATCTTCTGAGCCAGCTCGCCGGTATAGAACTCCTCGATGCCGCCCTTGGCAATGGCCTCCAGGGTGTCGGCCAGGGGCTCGTTCTTGAACAGATCGCCGGTCGCATAGGGGAGGCCGTCGTTGGTGTAGATGGCCGCAGCCTCCTCATTGGCGGAGATCATATCAAAGGAGTCCATGATGGCATTGGCCAGACGCTCCTCGATGGGGAAGCCCTCCCGGGCCAGCTTGATGGCGGGGGCCATGACCTCTTCCGGGGTCATGGTGCCATACTTCTCCAGGGCGGTGAGCAGACCAGCCACCTGACCGGGGACGGCGGCATTCTTGGCCGTGGCAGAGTCTGTCTCCGGATTGTACCAGCCGGGCTCCACCGCCACGGGGACAGTCTCCATGTACTCCAGGATCTCGTACTCGTGGTTATCCGCCAGATAGATGTTCATCATGCCGCAGCCGCCGATGCCGCTCAGGTTGGGCTCACACACGCCCACTGCGAAAGCGGTGGCCACCGCCGCGTCCACGGCGTTGCCGCCGGCCTGCAGGATCTCCAGGCCAGCCTGAGAGGCGTACACGCTGCCGCTGGATACGCCGCCATGGGTGCCGATGGCACCGTTTCCGAACTCATCGCCCTCCATGGTCTCAGGGATCTCGGGGGTCTCCGGCTCAGAGGCAGCGGGCTCTGAAGAAGCCGCGGGAGGGGTGGAGCTGGCTGCCGGCTGGGTGGTCTGTCCGCAACCCGCCAGCAGGGACAGCATCATTGCAAGTACAAGAGCCAGTGCGCTGAATTTCGTTGTCAGGGACTGATTATTCCGTTTCATATGCTCTCCTCCTTATTGATGTAACATTTTTTACCTCGCATACATCTCCTCATGGGCCTTCTTTTCCTCCCTTCTCATTCCGTTTCAAATGCCCATCAGACTTTTGGTATCTGTATGCGCTGGCTTTCTCAATAGGCCAGTGACTTGTACTGCCGGCGGTTATCTCCGCCCGCATAGACAAAGCCGTCGTCCGGGTCCACCAGGACCACGCCCACACTGCCCAGGCTGGTGTTCCAGTCCTTTCCGGAGTCCACCTCATAGCCCGCGTCGATCAGGGCCTGGATGGTCTCCTCCGGCAGCCGAGGCTCGGCGTACACCTTCAGCGGGGCGCTGTACGAGGTGAAGATGGCCCGGGGCTCGTTGATGGCCTGCTGCAGGTCCATGTCGAACAGCAGCACTGCATTGAGGATCTGGACGATGGCAGGCGGGATGCACCAGCTGCCGGGGGAGCCGATGGCCATGATAGGCTCGCCGTCCTTGACCACCAGGGTGGGGCACATAGTGCTCATGACCCGCAGGCCGCCCTGGACAAAGTTGGGGTTGTCTTTTTCTGCAATGTCCAGCTTCTGGTTGGACAGGTGGGCGTTCAGGGGGAAGCCGGTACCCGGAGCCACGATACAGGATCCGAAATATCCGCCGATGGTGTGGGTGGTGCTCACCATATTCCCAAACTCGTCAATAACGGAGACGTGGGTGGTGGAACCGCTTTCCGGCGTGGCGGTGGTCAGCTTCTCAAAGGGGAGGCCCTCCCCGGGAACAAGAGTGGGGTTGACCTTGCCGTCCTTGGGCATGTCGTTCTCCACCCGCTCCTTGGCGTACTCCTTGGAGATCAGGGTATCGATGGGCAGCTCATAAAAATCCGGGTCCCCGAAGTAGGTGATGCCATCCGCCATGCTCAGCCGCAGAGCCTCGTTGAAAGTGAACAGATATTCCGGGGTGTTGAAGCCCATAGAGACCAGGTCGTAGTTCTCCAGGATATTGAACATCTCCAGCATGGGGGCGCCGCCGTTGGAGGGCGGGCCCTGGGTCACGATCTCATAGCCGTGATAAGTGGTGCTGATGGGCTCCCGCTCCACGCTGGTGTAGCTGGCCATATCCTCCATGGTGAGCAGGCCGCCCAGGCGCTGGACCTCGTCCACGATGGTCTGGGCGATGCTCCCCTTGTAGAACTCGTCGATGCCGCCCTCCGCGATCTTGCGCAGGGTATCCGCATAGTCGGGGTTGGTGAAGTGGTCCCCCACCGCATAGGGCAGGCCTTCGTTGGTAAATATCTTGGCCGCCTCCTCGTTCTGCACCAGTTTGTCGAAGCTGGCCGAGGCCCGCTCCTCAAAGCTGATGTGGACATCGAAGCCCTCCTCCGCCAGCTGGATGACAGGGGCCAGCACCTCCTCCCGGGTCATGGTGCCATACTTCTCCAGGGCGGTCAGGGCGCCGTGGACCTGTCCAGGGACGGTGACCAGCATGGCCCCCTTCTTCTCATTGATCTCGTCCAGAGTGTCGATGCCCGCCGCCGCAGGAGCGGTCTCCATGGCCTCGATACAGATGTACTCGCCCGTCTCCTTCAGATAGATGGTCATGAAGCTGGCGCCGCCCAGGCTGGTGGCACCCGGCTCGGTGAGGCTGTTGGCAAAAATCATGGCCACCGCGGCGTCCACCGCGTTGCCCCCCGCCTCCAGGATATCCATGCCGATGCGGGAGGTGTACTCATTGGCGCTGACCACCGCTGCCTGATAGCCCACCGCGGCGTTGCCGTAGGTATCTGTGGTCAGCTCGGGCAGGGCGGGCTGTTCCGGCGTCTGCGTGCTCTGGCTGGCCGCCGGGGGCGTGCTGCCGGCCTCCGGAGAACTGCTCTGGCTCCCGCCGGGGCCGCATCCGGTGAGCAGTCCCGTCAGCAGGGATAGGGTCAGGGTCAGGGCCGCCAGCGAGGATCCAATGTGTCTGCGTCTGTTTCCCATTTTGACTCTCCTTTCCAATAGGGCCGTGCGTTCACCTTATGTTTTATTTCCGTCTGTTCCAGCTTATTCCTCCCCCCATTGTGACGGACGGCAGCGACCATCTGCGTCCACCATAATTCTAACTAAATCTATCATACAGCGCCCCCATTTCATTGTGCAATTTTTTCTCTTATTTATTTCTGAAATTTTAAAAATTTATGAACAGGCCACTCTTATCCTTTTTTGATCCGTCATTTTTTCCCTTTTATTTCTAGTTTTTTCTCATTTTTCTCTTCCGACCTCTTTTTTAGGCATCTTCCCTTTTATATTTTTATTTGTCTATTTTGACCACAGCTTTTTCTGTCCCGGACAATGAGAAAACGCCGGCCAGCCCAATGGCTGACCGGCGCTTTTTGTCCCGCCTTATAGTCCTGTTTCGGGCTTTTCCCCGTCGCCCGCCTCCCGGATCATCCGGTAGCGCTGTTTGGGGCGCCCCACCTTTCCATAGTGCTGGCTCACCTCCACCCGGTTCACCGACACCAGATATTGCAGATATCGGTAGGTGGTCTGATAGGCCAGCCCCGTCCCTTCCGCGATGGCCTCCACAGGCTGGTACTCGCTGACACTGCGCAGATAACCCTCTATCAGGCTCAGTGTGCCCTGCCCAATGCCCTTCACCGGCTCCTCTGTGCTCTGGCGGTTCTCCCGCCGGCTCTCCACCAGACGCACGTGCAGCTTGATACGGGCGATGATGTCCAGGGCCTTCACCGGCTTAAGCACGAAGTCACTCGCCCCCGCATCCAGGAACTGGTCGGCCACCCGCTGGTTGTCCTCGATGGTGAAGACGATCAGCGGCACCTCCGGGTCCTCCCGGCGCAGCATCTCCACCCCTTTGACCCCGTTGATCTTGGGGAGATGGTAGTCCATCAGCACCAGGTCCGGGCGGCAGGTCCGGAACTTTCCCACTCCTTCCTCCACATCCCGGGCAGAGATGGCCTCCCAGCCCTGGGAGTTGAACAGGGCCCTGAGGGCGTACTGGATCTGTTCCTCGTCGTCAATGGTCAGGATGGTCAGCGGACGATTCTGTCTGTCCATGGTATCCTCTCTCCTCCTTCCGCGCGGTCCCCGCGCCCCTCCTCACCCATCGGCACAGAGCCAGCAGCACCGCGGCCCCAGCCAGTCCCAGGAGCAGCACCGCCCCGGGGTAGTCAGTCTCAAAGTAGACGGCAGAGGTCCCCCGCTCCGGCCACTGGGCCGGGTCATAGGGCAGTCCGTAGTCCGCCGCCAGCTGCTTGATGTTCAGAAGATTGATCACCGGAAGCCCCTGGCTGAGATAGCGCTGCACCAGCCCGCTGTCCTCTGTCAGCCGGACGATCTTCTCCGGGGAGAGCAGGCCCTGCCCCAGGCTGATGCCGCTCTCTCCCCGCCCCATGGAGGTCACGTTGCCTCCCACTGCCACAAAGCAGTCGATGGGGCCCTCCTGCTGATAGAGCTGCTGGCGCAGCTCCAGATTGCGCCGGTAGTCCGGCTCCTCCAGCAGGAGCAGTCCCGCCTCCGCCAGCCGACCCCGGATCTCCTCTGCGCAGGCCGGGTCCATCCCCCCGCCCACATCGCCTCCCCCGCCCAGGGTGACGGCCGCGCTGTCTGTCTCCAGCAGCCCGTCCTCCACCAGCCGGTGGGCCATCTCTGGGAAGGTGAGGGCGGGATGATTGGCCCCGTAGGTGGATGCCCCCACTGACGAGATATAGATCAGTTCCACGCCCATCACCTGGCAGGCGGCGATCACTGCCAGATCCATGGCGGGGAAGGAGCCGGAAAAGCCGGCCCCCACGGTGTCCCCCGATCGGACGCCCGCCTCGTGGAGCAGGCGGACACACAGCGCACCCATTTCCGGCCAGGCGGTGGTCCGCTTCGCCTCGATGGCCCCCAGGGTGGTGGTGATCCCGGTGTAGCTTTCCCCGATCATGCCGGTCTGATGGTAGTCCAGCTCGCTGAGGGGGATGCCCAGCTCCTCCTTGTAGGTGCGCACCTGCCGGAAGCAGTCCTCCAGCAGATCCGCCGCTGCCAGCTGCACAGCGGCATAGCCCGTTTCCGTTCGGCGGCCCTGTCCCGCCGCCAGCGCCGCAGTCCCCCAGGCCAGCAGTGCGCAGGCCAGCAGGAGGGCCAGCAGCTTCCGTTCCCGCTTCGCTCTGCTCATATAGGAAACACCTGCATCCCCTGCCACATCATGATCAGCGCCAGGATGCCCACCACCGCCGCCAAAGGGACCAGAGACTTCAAAAATCCCTGCCGTTCCAGCTCCTGAGCCATGATGCCCGGTACCAGCACCCCGATCATTCCCGGGTCATAGGCCAGCAGGCCCAAGCTGGTGACCGCCAGATCGATGGCAAAGGAGAGCAGGACCATGACCGCAAAGCGCCGGCGGCCGTACAGGATCATCACATTGCCCAGCAGTTTGGCGATGCCCCAGGCCGCCACAGCCACTGCCAGGGTGTAGACGATCCTCCAAGGCGTCTGAAGGCACAGGGCGAGGTAGCCGGGCACGATCAGGCCCGCGGGCGACAGGCCGGTCAGCTCCACGAACAGCAGGCTGATGGCCACCCCCGCCAGTACGATCTCATAATACACTCTGCTCTCCCTCCTTCCGTACCCGCTCCATCAGTGCCTTACCCGGGCCGGCCAAGTTTCCAGCGGCAAAGATCATAGTGTCCGCCCCCCGGCTGTCCAAGGGCAGTGCCTCCGCTCCAGGAAACAGCCGGACAGGTGTGTCCGGCAGGATGTGCCGCAGGGTGCGGCGCACCGCCCGCTGGGAGGCACCGATCAGCCAGATCTCCTCTGGCTCCAGCCCCCGGGCCACCATCATCATGTGCTCCGTCCGATATCCCCGGTCCGGCCGGTTGTTGATCAGCAGCACCAGCCTCCGGCCCACCATTCCTGGGCGGCCGGCCACCCGGTGGTAGTCCAGCTGGGTGGACTGTGGATCGTTCACCGACATGGCGTTGACAAAAGCCGCCCCAGAGGGCAGGCGGAATAGGGACAGGGCATAGGGGTCCGGCTGATACCTCAGGATCCCTTCCAGCGCCCGATCCCGGTCCACCCCGATCTCCCGGCAGACCGCCAGGGCCAGAGCTACATTTTCAGGAAAATCGAAGTCCGGCAGGCCGCTGTCCGGCTGGGCCAGCTCCACCCGGCAGTTTTTTCTGCGTCCGTTGGTCCGAAGCTGGTCCAGGAACGCTCCGTCTGCCGTGAACAGGGTCCCATTCCAGGGGATTGTGTTGGAGAGGGAGTCGCAGATCTCCTCCAGCGTGGGCCCCATCTCCGCAGTGTGGTCCAGCCGGACATTGGTGATGACTCCGATGTCCGCCCGCACCATCCGGTGCTGTGAGACGGCCTGGAGCGCCGGGTCCACCGCCATACACTCGATCACCAGGATCTGGGCCCCTCCCGCACCGCCCGGTGGAGGACCCGCACCTGTTCGCTGATGTTGGCCCGCCCCGGCGGACCAGAGGCCGGGCCGTTCCGTCCACCCCGATAACCATAGGCACGGTGCCGGTGGTCTTGCAGAACACCTTCCACCCTCCCGCCCGCAGGCCCCGTCGATCATCCGGGTCACAGTGGATTTCCCCGGATGCCGTTCACATAGACCACGTGGACCAGCTCAGAGCGGTCCCGCGCACCTGCCGGTCCTCCAGAATCAGCAGCGCCAGGCACACCGCCAGCAGAAGCAGGATCAGCGCTGACACGGCTCCTCCCTCTCTCTTCCAGGTCCCCGTTCTCAGGACCCGTCCCGGACAATAATATGCACGCCGTTTTGTCTGATTGCTTATTATAGCAAAGAGCCTTCTATCTTTCAATTGAACGGCCGGCAGGGCCTGCTTTGCTTTCGGCAGCTTTTGTCCTTTTGTGTGTACATCTGTTCTTTTGATTTTCCGTTATCTGGATGATCCGTCGAATTCTTTTTACCGCACTGCACAAAAGTCCGGCCCCTCTGCTGCTGGGAAGCCGGACTTCTTTACGCCGGACCGGTGCTCAACAGCCGGATCAGGCGGATATTTTCTGCGTTTCAGATATCCCACAGCCTTTCCGGGTAGAGCCCGGACTGGGTCATAGCCGCAATGGCGGCCACCACCTGGGGCTTATCCTCCCGATAGGTCACACCATACCACTTGTCGTGCTGCGCAGCACCTTGACCCGGGCCCGCTTCTCCTCCAGTAGCTGTGTCACCACACTGGGCAGGAAATACTCCCCTTCTGGGGTCCTCTGCCAGTACCTGGTCCAGAAACGCGGGAAGCGCGCCTCCGCCTCCCAAAGAAAGCTGGGGTGAAGCCCCAGAGGTTCATGGACACCACGGTGTCCCCGGCAGACGGGTCCAGGTCTCCCCGCCATCCACCGTGGAGCGGGCGTCCGCCCCGTCCTTCTCGATGTGGGTGTGCTCTGTGACACGGAGCAGATAGTGCTCCCCATCCTCCTGGCACACCCCGGGCCACATGTCCATGCTCCGTCACCGTATTGCCCAGCAGATAACCCACCATAGCAAATTCATAGCACCCCGGCTTGTCCGGGTGCTCCTCCAGATAGCGGTATATCTCCGGAACGCCTCCGGCCCGTAGTAGTCGTCCGAGTTGATAACTGCGAAGGCCGTCCACCTCCTTCCGGGCAGCCAGCACCGCGTGGCAGGTCCCCGGCTTCACCCGCCCTCCGGGACCCCGTACCCGGCGGGCAGGTCCTCCAGCTCCTGATAGGCGTACTTTACTTCAATGACCCGGGAGAGCCGGTCGCCGATGGCGGCCCGGAATTGCTCCGCAAGCTCCCGCTTGATGACGAATACCACCGTCTCAAAGCCGGCGCGCCTGGCGTCGTAGATGGAGTAATCTATGATGAGCTGGCCGTTGGCCCCACGGGATCAATCTGCTTCAGACCGCCGTATCGGCTCCCCATTCCGGCCGCCATGACCACAAGCACCGGTTTTTCCATACTTCCACCCCCTCTTATCTTCCGTATCCGTCCGGATTCATGGACTGCCACTTCCAGGAGGAGGCGCACATCTCCTCGATGCCGTAGCGCGCCTTCCACCCCATCTCCCGCTCTGCCCGCTCCGGGTCCGCATAGCACTCCGCAATGTCGCCCGGCCTCCGGGGATCCACTACATAGGGCAGGGTCTTTCCGCAGGCTTTCTCATAAGCGCGCAGGACCTCCAGCACGGAGTAACCCTTCCCGGTCCCCAGATTGCAGACGAACAGGCCGCACCTCTCCTCCAGCTTCTTCAGCGCGGAGACATGGCCCCGGGCCAAGTCCACCACATGGATATAGTCCCGCACCCCGGTGCCGTCCGGCGTGGGATAGTCGCCGCCGAACACATGGAGCTTCTCCAGCTTCCCTACTGCCACCTGGGCGATATAGGGGACCAGATTGTTGGGGATGCCGTTGGGGTCCTCCCCAATCAGCCCGCTCTCGTGGGCCCCGATGGGATTGAAATACCGCAGCAGGGCCACGTTCAGGCTGCTGTCCGCCGCACACAGGTCGGTGAGGATCTGCTCGATGAAAAGCTTGGTCGTCCCATAGGGGTTGGTGGTCCCCCCCACCGGGAAGTCCTCCCGGAAGGGCACCCGGCCGGGATTCCCATAGACGGTAGCAGAGGAGGAGAACACAAAATCCTTCACGCCGTGCTTCCGCATCACATTGAGCAGGACCAGGGTGTTGACCAGATTGTTGGTGTAGTACTCCAGGGGCTTCTCTACACTCTCCCCCACCGCTTTCAGGCCCGCGAAATGGATGACTGCCCGGATATCCGGGTGGCTCTGGAACAGCGCTTCCACCTGCTCTGGGTCGCACAGCTCCGCCTCAACGAAGGGGACTTGCCTTCCCACGATCTGCTCCACCCGCCGGATCGCTTCCCGGCTGGAATTCACCAGATTGTCCGCCACCACGATGTCATATCCCGCCTGGATCAGCTCCACACAGGTGTGGCTGCCGATATATCCGGCGCCACCGCTCACCAAAATGGACATAGATTGCTCCTTTTCTGTCATGATCCGCTCTCCCTTGGAAAGCTTCTCTGATCAATGTTACGGCCCCATTATAATCTCTAAACATAAATCACGCAACCGATTCCGTCTCTTTCTCGTCTCTCAAAAATAAAAATGTCTACCAAAAGTCTACCAAAAAAGGGCGGCGGCGGCCTGGAGTTTCAGGGCCTCGCCGCCCCTCCTGTTTTCATGTGTCTACCAAATGTCTACCAGGGAAACTTTTTGGGTAGAATCTCGGGGATTTTTCCCCTGATCTCTCCCTTTTTATAACCAATTCCTCCTGCGTCAGAAGTGTTGTACTTTCCTGATTTTGGTAAAACCCCTAAAATTCAAGAAAATAGCTCTCATTTGCCAAATATAAAAGGAGGAATATCCAATGAGAAACCTGAAGCGCGCTCTCAGCGTTGCTCTGGCTTCCGCCATGCTCCTGGGCATGATGATGGTCGGAACCAGCGCTAAGGGCATCGACGATTTTACCGATAAGGATAAGATCGTCAATCAGGACGCCGTGGCGGTCACCGCCGAGATCGGCGTGTTCGACGGCTACGAGAACGGGTCCTTTGGTCCCGAGAACGTAGTCACCCGCGCCGAGATGGCGGTCATCATCTGCACCATGCTGTATGGCGCCGGTGTGAACGTCAACCAGTTCGCGGAGACCAGCGTGTTCACCGACGTCCCCGACTGGGCGGAGGGCTATGTGAACCTGTGCGCCAGCCTGGGCATCGTGGCCGGTGTGGGCGACGGCAAGTTCGACCCCAGCGCCACCGTGACCACCGCGCAGGCCGTGCTGATGCTGTGCCGCACTCTGGGCTACTTCCAGAGCGCCACTGACTTCGGCAACGACTGGATGCTGGCCGCCACCGCCAAGGGCACTGAGCTGGGCATGTACGGCGATCTGAAGCTGACCGCCAATGCCGGCCTGACCCGCGACAACGTGGCCGAGCTGGTGTTCAACGCCCTGACCAAGGCTGTCACCGTTGAGTACAACGACACCTTCAACATCTACTTCAACACCGGCAGCACCTGGGCCAACGGCGTGAAGTTCGACTACAAGCAGACCCTGGGCTACAAGAACTTCGACCTGGTGTACATGAATGACGAGGATGACTTCGGCCGTCCCAGCACCGTGTGGGGCACCGGCTCCCTGGCCAACGTGTCTCTGGACGACGAGGGCAACATCCCCGACAGCTACAAGGGCATCGCTGACGACGACATCATCATCAGCATGGCCGACACCGCTACCCACACCTACACTGCCAAGGTCTCTTCCAAGACCCTGTACAACGATGTGGGCCGCACTGCCGCTCAGGACTATGACTGGACCGTTTACACCAACGGCGAGGCCAATGAGTACTCCTTCGACGGCAACGACCTGTATGAAAACCGTACCAGCACTGACTGCTTCCTGAAGGAGGCCGCTGGCGAGAACGTGACCGGCAACGGCGTTCTGACTCAGGTCTATGTTGACTCCAAGGAGAAGGAAGTTACCGTCTCCGTCATCGACAGCTATGTGGCTGAGGTCTACAAGGTCGATGAGAAGGACGGCACCATCACCCTGTCCGACCTGGTGGACGGCCCCGCCGATGCCAGCGACGACGAGTTTGCTACCACCGCTTTTGCGGAGGACGACGTGGTCGTCTACACCTACGCCAACGACGAGATCCAGTCTGTTGTCAAGGCTGAGTCCGTGGAAGGCACTGTCACCAAGGTGAAGGACAAGGACAACTTCTCCCTGGACGGCACCAGCTACTCCTACTCCAAGAACATGGATGCCAGCGACAAGCTGGACACCGATGATGTGGACGCCGAGACCGTGGCCTATCTGGACGCCTATGGCTATGTGATCCATCTGGACGCTGACGCCGTGGCTCAGGATTACGCCTACGTGGTGGGCGTTGGCTCCGCCAACGACAAGTACGGCGATGACGCCGACTTCGGCGCCACCCTGCTGCTCACCGACGCCACCAAGCTGAAGGTGGACCTGGATTCCGACAGCACGGACAAGTATGATAGCACTCAGAAGGCCCGTGAGGCTCTGGAGGGCTACATCGTGTCCTACTCCAAGGACAGCGACGGCCTGTACACTCTGACCAAGAGAAGCGACAACCGCATCGACCTGAACGAGAATACCTTCAACGCCACCGGTCTGGAGATCAAGTCCGGCACCTCCGCCATGAAGATCTTTGCGGCCGACGACTACTATGCCAACAGCAGCACTATCTTCCTGCTGTACGACGGCGACGACTACACCGTCTACACCGGCATCAAGAATGTGCCCGACGTGAAGGGTGACGCGGACACCAACGCCGTTGTCTTCGACAAGGGCGGCGTGGCCAAGGTGGTCTACATCGAGAACGCCAACGTGGACGGCGACGACGAAGTCATCTTCGTGGTGGGCGACACCGGCGCCAAGGCCCAGAAGGACAACGAGACCAACACCAAGTACTATGAGTACCAGGCCATGGTCGGCGGCGAGATCGTCAAGCTGAAGGTCCGCGACGGCGACGCCTATGACTTCTTCAAGACCATCAAGACTGATGAGATCCAGGTGCTCAGCGGCCTGACCTACAACAAGGACGGCTTTGTCACCGACTATGACAAGAACTTCACCGATTGGCACGTGGATAATGGTGTCGGCACCGAGGGCGAGGACGACGAGGTCATCGGCATCGGCGATGCCGCCGGCCAGAACTATAAGACCTACGCCTATGACGAGGACGTGGTGGTTGCCCGCTTCGACGGCGACGACCTGACCAAGTCCACCATCGGCCGCATCAAGGACGACGGCAACGACAAGGTCACCTATGTCCTGGACGGCAAGATCCTGATGGGCGTGTGCATCACTGAGGTCAAGGGCACCGATGCCCCCGTTGCCTACACCGTGAGTGTAAGCAATGGCGACAAGGTGGAGTACACCATCACCGATGAGAACGGCAACAGCGAGACTAATAAGAGCCTGGTCCTGACCGAGAAGAACCTGGATGTCACCGTGAAGATGACTCCCAAGACCGGCTATCAGTGGACTGACAACAAGGGCACTGAGACCCGCACCGTGACTCTGAACAAGGTCACCAAGAATGAAGAGGTTAAGGCTGAGGTTGAGCCCGTTGCCGCCACTCAGGCGACCCTGACCCTGAATCTGACCGACGCTGTTGTTACCGTCAATGGAACTTCTTATGTGAATGGCCAGACCGTCACTGTGCCTGTGGACACCACCCTGGCTGTGGTTCCCACTGGAACTGACGCCAACAAGACTGTTGCCACTGTCTCTGTCGACGGCGAAGGCAATACTGTGACCAAGGCCGGCACCACCTATTATGTCCGCGCCCTGGTGGACGGAACTCTGACTGTTTCCTATGACTATCAGAGCTATGACCTGACCCTGAATGCTCCTGCTGGCTGGGAGTTTACCAGCGAGATCCCTGCTCAGATCAAAACTGGCATGGACGGGTTTACCGTCACCATGCAGCAGCAGACTGCCGCTGCGCAGGCCGCTGGGAAGAAGATCGAGAGCGACAAAACTGAGGTGAAAGTCTCTGGTGTAACGACCGAAGGTGTAAAGGCCGTTGCTCAGACTTATGTCGAGAGTGACGCTACTGGTGCCACTTCCGGTGTATTTGATACCTTTGAGAACTTCAAAGCAGCTTTGGAGGCCGGTAAGCTGTTCACCACTACCGACAGTGTCACTTATACCGAGGTTACCAGTGCTGCCGATTATCAGACTGGCACTACCTACTACAAGATCGATGTTGCCGGAGTATCCCCTAAGGTTGCTACCGCTACCGTGGAAGTGACCATCGGAAACGTGACCGGCGACGTGACTGCTACTCTGAGCATTGAGGCCTAATTATCCGACCGGATAAAACAGGAATCATTACACCCCCGGGCATCTGCCCGGGGGTGTTTCCTCTCATGAAAGAGCGATATCTGTTTTACCCAATGGCAAAATAAAAATACTCCACGCCCTCAGAATTCATCTGGGTGGAGGGGTTGTCCTTTGAGGTGTACCAGGAGACCTGATTTCCCGACCAGGTGACATTGACATAGAAGTCGATGTGCCCCAGGCCGCCTCCCTGGGTGACGCCCCGGAGGAGGAGCAGGCCGGAGCGGTCGGCGGAGGAGCCGGAGCGGCGCACCGCCAAAAGCTGGGGCGGGAAGGAAAAGGTGAGGGAGACAGGGGACTCTGGGCCGCTGGTCCCGTTTCCGGTGTAGCTGCCGAAGGCGGTGCGGGGCATGGAGCCCTCCACGGCTGACAGGCGGCGCTCCACGCCGCTCAGGCCCTCCTGATCCGCCTTGCTGTCCAGCCGCCCCTCCAGCGCCTCCAAGGCGGTCTGGTCCGCCTTCTGGGCCACAAGGCCGGAGAGCTGGGAGAGGTCGGCGGTCTCCGCCTTGGACTGTGCCAGCGCGTGGAGCGCCCCGTCCACCGCGGCGTTGTCCGCGTTGAAGTCGGTCCGCTCCACTTTGTCCGAAGCCTCCCACTGGCTCAACCCATAATGTTCAGTGTGTCTTCTTGCCATGATCGATCCCTCTTTCTATTAAAAATGATTTCATAGAAGGGGGAAACCGGGGGCTATGTGGGACGTTGAAATACAAATAATGGGATTTCGGGGAAACTGTGCCCATTTTTATCCCCAGACAGCGGCCCGAGGGGATGAGACGGGAGAAAACGGATATCCTACCATGGGGACCTGCTGTGATGTGCCCGCCTGCCTGCTGAGGCCGTCCCTGTATGGGACCCTCTCCGCACAGCATATTCTTGCAGGAACGTGTCTGTACCATGTTCCACCGGGACGCCGCCTCCCGTGCGGGGGCGGAGGGCGGGCGCATCACCGCAGGCCTCTTCTGAATATCAAAGGGACACAGAGCAGAAATAGCCCGGACACGGCGGAGGCCGCGTCCGGGCTATTTGTATCGCGCTGTTTACTCCAGGATGGCCCCCCGGTCGGCGGAGGAAACCATTTTGGCGTACCGGGCCAGATAGCCGGTCTTGATCTTGGGCTCGGGGCAGACCCACTTGGCCCGCCGGGCCTCCAGCTCCTCGTCGGACACCTTCAGGGTGATGGAGTGGGCGGGGATGTCGATGGCGATGAGGTCGCCCTCTTCCACCAGACCGATGGGGCCGCCGGAGGCCGCCTCGGGGGACACATGGCCGATGGAAGCCCCCCGGGTGGCGCCGGAGAAGCGGCCGTCGGTGATGAGGGCCACATCCTTATCCAGGCCCATGCCCGCGATGGCGGAGGTGGGGTTGAGCATCTCCCGCATGCCGGGACCGCCCTTGGGGCCCTCGTAGCGGATGACCACTACGTCGCCGGCCACGATCCTGCCGGCATAGATGGCCTGGATGGCGTCCTCCTCGCTGTCGAACACCCGGGCAGGGCCCTCGTGGACCATCATCTCCGGGGCCACAGCGGACTGCTTCACCACGCAGCCGTCGGGGGCCAGGTTGCCCTTCAGCACGGCGATGCCGCCGGTCTTGGAATAGGGAGCCTCGATGGGGCGGATGATCTCCGGGTCCCGGTTGACCACGCCCGCCAGGTTCTCTGCCACCGTCTTGCCGGTGCAGGTCATCAGGCCGGTGTCCAGCAGGCCCGCCTTGGACAGCTCGGCCATGACGGCGTAGACGCCGCCGGCCCGCTCCAGGTCCTCCATATAGGTGTTGCCCGCCGGGGCCAGGTGGCACAGGTTGGGGGTCTTCTGAGAGATCTCATTGGCCATGTCGAAGGAGAGCTCGATGCCGCACTCATGGGCGATGGCAGGCAGGTGGAGCATGGTGTTGGTGGAGCAGCCCAGGGCCATGTCGATGGTCTCGGCGTTGTGGAAGGCGGCCTCGGTCATGATGTCCCGGGGACGGATATCCCGCTCCACCAGTTCCATGATCTGCATGCCGGCGTGCTTGGCCAGCCGCAGGCGGGCGGACCACACGGCGGGATGGTGCCGTTGCCCCGCAGCCCCATGCCGATGGCCTCGGTGAGGCAGTTCATGGAGTTGGCGGTGTACATGCCGGAGCAGGAGCCGCAGGTGGGGCAGGCGTTGTTTTCATACTCCTCCAGGCCGGCCTCGTCCAGCTTGCCGGCGTAGTAGGAGCCCACCGCCTCGAACATGTGGCTCAGACAGGTACGGCGGCCGTCATTCATAGTGCCCGCCATCATGGGACCGCCGGAGACGAAGATGGTGGGGATGTTCACCCGAGCAGCCGCCATGAGCAGGCCGGGCACGTTCTTGTCGCAGTTGGGGATCATCACCAGACCGTCAAACTGGTGGGCCATAGCCATGGCCTCGGTGGAGTCGGCGATCAGGTCCCGGGTGACCAGGGAGTACTTCATGCCCACATGTCCCATGGCGATGCCGTCGCACACGGCGATGGCGGGGAACTCCACCGGAGTGCCTCCGGCGGCACGGATGCCGGCCTTCACCGCCTCGGCGATCTTATCCAGGTTCATGTGGCCGGGGACGATCTCGTTGTAGGAACAGACCACGCCGATGAGAGGCCGCTCCAGCTCCTCCTTGGTATAGCCCAGGGCATAGAGCAGGGAGCGGTTGGGGGCGGCGGGGGCCCTTTAATGACATCGCTGCGCATGGGAATTGACCTCCTCACAGATCCAGACTCAAGTTGTCTGATTTCTCTTGCATTGTCTGACTATATAGTATAAGATAGGGGAAAATGTCAAGAGGGAGCTGCCTCCGGCACAGAGAAAAGGAGAAGAGAGACCATGTCGAAGCGGAATCTGTCCCAGCAGACGGCGGAACGCCTGTATAACAGCATCGTGGCGGAGGGCACGCTGCGGCCCGGGACAAGCTCCCCAACGAGGTGGAGCTCTCCCAGCAGCTGGGGTGAGCCGCGCCACCCTGCGGGAGGCCATCCGAGAGCTGGCCGCCCGTGGAGTGCTGGAGGTCCGGCGGGGGCGGGGACCTTGTGTCGGAGGAAGTGGCGGACATCGAGGACTTCGGCTTCTCTGGGCTGGAGCGGCTTCAGGGCCAGCTGCGGGACCTGTTTGAGCTGCGGTCCATCTTCGAGCCAAAGGCCGCCCGGCTGGCCTGCCAGCGGGCCACGGAGGAGGAGCTGCGGGATATCCTGGAGAGAGGGAGGCGGTGGAGCGGTGCATCCGGGCAGGACAGGACCGGACGGAGGCGGACCGGGACTTTCATGCCGCCATCGTGCGGGCTGCCCACAACGAATTCATGGTCCGGCTGCTGCCGGTGATCCACCAGGCAGTGGCCGCCGCAGTGGAGAGCGGAGAGCACGGCGAGCAGCTGGCAGAGGACACCCTGCGGGACCACGCCCTGCTGCTGGAATTTTTGGCAAAGCGGGACGGAGAGGGCGCAGAGCATGCCATGGCCATCCACATGTGCCGCAGCATGGAGGTGATGGGGCTGGGATGAGACGGGCAGAACGCCGGCCTCCCTGCCTGCACAAATCTTGAACTGGGACGGAAAAGGTAAAGTCTTGACGAAATTGGTGTAAAATGCTATGCTAAACCTAGAGGTCCACAGGGGAATGGACATTCCCGGCGGAAGATGCTCCGTGCTGTGGTTCCACGACAACTTGAAGAACAAGGGGGATGCTCCCTGATGGAGGATGACAGGACTTCGCACCGGACCGGGTCAGCAAGTCCTGTTATTTTTATGCCTCTCACGGGCAGGAGGGAGCGCGGGAGATCGTATGGAACTGTCATTTGCATCATTTGTACAGCAGGTCTTTTCCAGCCCGGCCATGCTGGTCACAGTCCTGCTGACGCTGGGCGTCATTTTCGTCAACGGATGGACGGATGCCACCCAACGCCATCGCCACCTGCATCGCCACCCGGTGCATCAACGTCCGGGCAGCCATCCTGACCAGCGCGGTGTTCAACTTCCTGGGTGTGCTCATCATGACCCACATCAACAGCTCGGTAGCCTCCACCATCAGCAATATGGTGGACTTCGGCGGCAACACCCATGAGGCCCTGATCGCCCTGTGCGCGGCTCTGTTCTCCATCGTGGTGTACAGCGTGGGGGCGGCCCGCTTCGGCATCCCCACCAGCGAGAGCCACAGCCTGATCGCGGGCCTCACAGGGGCGGCTATCGCCATCCAGAACGGCATTGGCGGCATCAACATGGGCGAGTGGGTCAAGGTGCTCTACGGCCTGGTGCTGAGCCTGGCGCTGGGCTTCCTGGCCGGGTGGGGCATCTGCCGCCTGGTCATCCTGGTGTGCGCCGGGATGGACCGAAGGAAGACCAACGGCTTCTTCCAGGGGGCACAGATCTTTGCTGCCGCCGCCATGAGCTTCATGCACGGCGCGCAGGACGGCCAGAAATTCATCGGCGTGCTCTTTCTGGGCATGGCCTTCTGCGGCGGGCAGGAGAGCGTCACCGGGATGGTCATCCCCGCCTGGCTGATGCTGATGTGCAGCACCGTGATGGGCCTGGGCACCAGCGTGGGGGGCGAAAAGATCATCAAGTCGGTGGGAATGGATATGGTGCGCCTGGAGAAGTACCAGGGGTTCGCCGCAGACCTGGCGGCGGCGGCCTGCCTGCTGCTCTCCAGCCTGTTCGGTATCCCAGTGTCCACCACCCACACCAAGACCAGCGCCATCATGGGTGTGGGGGCGGTGAAGCGGCTCTCCGCCATCAATTTCGGCGTGGTGAAGGACATGATGCTCACCTGGGTGTTCACCTTCCCGGGATGCGGGCTCATCAGCTTTGTCATGGCTAAGATATTTACGGCGATCTTCTGATCGATCATGGGGAGGAAGAGTGTTATGGCGAAAAAGAGTGATTCCTTTTATTTCGGCAACTTCTACGCTTGTGCGGACTGCGCCTATCAGGCGGCCCACCTGCTGGAGCGGGTCATGCGGGATTTCGATCCCCTGCTGATCCGGGAGAAGCTGGACGACATGCACAAGGTGGAGCACGCCGCTGACGAGAAAAAGCACGAGGTGCTGGACGCTCTGGTCAAGGCGTTCATCACCCCCATCGAGCGGGAGGACATCATCCTGCTCAGCCAGAACATCGATGAGGTGACAGACAAGATCGAGGATGTGATGCTCCGGCTCTACTACAACAACATCCAGAGCATCCGGCCCGACTCCCTGGAGCTGGTCTCCATCGTGGTGAAGAGCTGCGACATGGTCAAGCTCATGCTGAAAGAGTTCGCCTCCTTCCGCCACTCCAAGAGCCTGCGGGACCACATCATCGCCATCAACACCCTGGAGGAGCAGGCGGATCAGGTCTTTGTGACCAGCATGCGGGAGCTGCACACCACCTGCACCGACCCGGTGGAGATCATCTGCTGGCGGGAGGTCTATTTCTACCTTGAGAAATGCACTGACGCCTGTGAGCATGTGGCGGACGTGGTGGAGCAGATCGTAATGAAGAACTCCTGACCAAAGACGCATATGCTGCGCTTTCAGGACCCGGCCATCCAGGGGAGACCGGGTCTTTTTTTACACAGGATGTAAAAAGCATTTGACATCCCCGCACATCCATGTTAGAATCAAGATGTCAAAAGAATTTGACATTTTGATTTGACAAGGAGGCAGCGTCATGGAATCCAACGGGACTTCTATTTTTGTGGTGATCTTTCTGGCCGTGCTGATCCTCTCCGCAGTGCTGATCGTGTGGATGTTCGTCTCCCTGGTCCGGTCGGAGCTGGAGGACGAGCGGCGGCAGATGATCGTGGGCAAGGCCAGCACCTGGGCCTTCATCGCCGTGGTGGGCGGCGACCTGATCGAGGTGATCCGGACGGCGGTACAGCAGCCCAGCGGGGAGCCGGCCTCCCCCTTTATCCAGCTGGTAACGGCGGCGGTGGTGTATGCGGCCTTTTTGGGCTGGTTCAAGCACAAGTACGGAGGCTGAGCATGGAGAACAAGATCCGGGCGCTGAGGAGCGAGATGGGCCTCTCTCAGGAAGAGCTGGCCCGCCGGTGCGGAGTGTCCCGCCAGACCATCAACGCCATCGAAAACAACAAGTACGACCCCACCCTCACCCTGGCCTTCCACCTGGCCGGAGTGCTGGGGACCACGGTGGACGAGCTGTTCCTGGGGCCGGGGGAAAAATCCTGCTGAAATTGGCGGGGACCCGTTTACAAAATGGGTCCCCGCTGTTAAGCTTGTTTTAGAAAAGACTCTCTCTGGAACAGATGGGAGGCGCGGGAAATGAAGCACGGAACGATGAGCCTGCGGGACCGGGCGGCGGCTTGGGCCTTTGCCCTGTTCTCGGCGGCGGCCCTGCTGGCGGTGGCCGCCCAGGTCTTCCTGGGGGTCCGGCCGCTGCAGGGGATGCTGCCCCCTCTGGACCAGGTCACGGAGTTCTATGTATCCCCCTCCCACAAGGATATGGTCAGGTTCACAGTGGAGGAGAACGGCCTGGTCCAGGCCCTGGGGGAGCTGCGGGTGGCCTGGCGGGGGCCCTATCAGGCCATCCGCTATGAGCGGGGGCAGCATACCTATCATATCGATCTGTTCCGCACCTACGAGCCCTTGGGGGATGTGGTCCTGTATGAGAACGGTTTTCTCTGCTTCGAGGGGAGCCTCTTCCGGGTGGAGGAGGGAGCGGCCTACCAGCGGTGTCTGGAGCTGTGCCGGGAGGCCCTGCCATGAGCGGGCGGGACCGGGCGGCGGAGACGCCCTCCAGAGATATCCCATAGAAAAAAGCCGGCCGGAATAAACTGCACCTCATCCTGTATCCATAGATAGACCCGGCCCCGCGCAGGTCCGGCAGATATCAGAAAGGAAGTAGAAGATGAAACGCTTTTGGAAAAAAAGATGGCTGCCGCTCCCGGTCCTGATCCCGCTCCTGCTGTACGCGGCGGCGGCGGTCTGGACCAGCACCCGGAACGTGTCCCAGCTCCCGGTGCTCATGTACCACCACATCTCGGAGGACGTGGCCACCGATATGGTGATCTCTCCCGCCCGGTTCGAGGCCCATATGGCCGCCCTGAAGGAGCACGGCTGGAACAGCGTTACCATCCGGCAGCTCATTGAATTTGGGGAGCAGGGGACCCCGCTCCCGGACCACCCGGTGCTCATCACCTTTGACGACGGCTATACCAGCAATCTGGAGCTGGCCGCCCCCATCCTGGAGCGCCATGGCCTGAACGCCGTCATCTTTGTCATCGGGATCAACGCCGGGCAGAGCGTCTATGCCCACTCGGGCCAGCCCCTGGACCCGCCCCGCTTCGCCCTGAAGGACGTCCGGCCCTATCTGGAGTCCGGTGTGCTGGAGGTGGAGAGCCACACCTTTGACCTGCATCAGCGGGCCGACTACGGGTACAGCGGCCGCGAGGGGGTGCTGCCCCTGGCGGGCGAGCCGGAGGATGCCTACCGCCAGGTCCTCGCCGGCGACTGCCGTCAGGCCCGGCAGCTCTTCGCCCAGGAGCTGGGCCAGCAGGTCACCGCCCTGGCCTACCCCTTCGGACTGGTCAGCCAGGAGGCGGACCGGATCTTCGGGGAGGAGGGGATCAAAGTGACCGTCACCTCCGTCTTCGGCCCCAACCAGATCCGGGGCGGGGACCCCGCCTCCCTTCGGATGCTGAACCGCTACGCCATCACGGACAACACCTCCACCCAGGAGCTGCTGGATCTGGTCAACTGGCATAAGGAGACCTTTTGGGAAAAGGTCCTGCGCCATCTGGGGCTGGAGCCCTGAGTTCTCCCGCAGATAATGACCGAATAGAAGAACTTGAACGCCAATGATGGTTTTAAGAAAAATTTAGGTGGATGATTTTGGATGCTGGTTCTAAAAATACTATCATTTTTATTGGCAATATCCTACATCCTGTTATTTCCAATGTTTCCGCAATACCCCTGGGAGAGCGGTGTTTTAGCTGAATATCTTGGAGAAAGTCTATTTTTACAGATCTATATTGTGACCTGGATCCTTGCAATTATATATGAGCTCATCATATTATTAAGATTTTACTGCCGAAAAAAATATCAATGTACTTTTTCGATTTTTTTACCTGCCGCATTTTATCAATTATATCAATATTATCCGCCTTTTCCCATTTTGAGTCAGTTTTTTTGCTTTCTTGTCCTTTCAGTAAAAGTAATTGAGATTATTTTTTGGCATAAAAGAGTAAAGAATAACGCTCCTAATCAAGGGATACAAATACTGTTAGAGTTCCTTGTGATGACTTCAATATTGATAACAACCTTTTTTTGCTGAATGACAACACTATAGATTATAACAAAAGGGTTCTTGAGCATATGCTCAAGAACCCTTTTGTCATACATGAAAGGTCAGCGGCACCGCTGTCGCTGGCTTGCGCCCGGTTAGTTGGAAGCGGTATCCAGGTCCTTGTCGCCGCCCCAGATCATATTCTTGCGCAGCTCCTCGCCCACGATCTCCATCTGGTGCTTGGCCAGCTGGGCGCGCTTGGAGTTGAAGAAGGTGCGGCCGTTTTTGTTCTCGGCGATCCACTTTCCGGCGAAGGTGCCGTCCTGGATGTCCTGAAGGACAGCCTTCATGTTCTTCTTGGTTTCCTCGTAGGGCAGCACGCGGGGTCCGGAGACATACTCGCCGTACTCGGCGGTGTCAGAGATGGAGTAATTCATGGCCGCCACGCCGCCCTTGTTGATCAGGTCGATGATGAGCTTCATCTCGTGGATGCACTCGAAGTAGGCGTTCTCAGGCTCGTAGCCAGCCTCCACCAGGGTCTCGAAGCCGCAGCGCATCAGGTCCACCACGCCGCCGCACAGCACGGCCTGCTCGCCGAACAGGTCAGTCTCGGTCTCGTCGTGGAAGGTGGTCTCCATCACGCCGGCCCGGGCACCGCCGATGCCGGCGATGTAGGCCAGAGCGATCTTATAGGCGTCGCCGGTGGCGTTCTGCTCCACGGCCACCAGGCAGGGCACTCCCTTGCCGTTGACATAGGTGGAGCGGACGGTATGACCGGGGCCCTTGGGGGCAGCCATGAACACGTCCACGCCCTTGGGGGGACGGATCTGCTGGTAGCGGATGTTGAAGCCGTGGGCGAAGGCCAGGGCATTGCCCTCCACCAGGTTGGGCTCGATGTCCCGCTTGTAGACGTCGGCCTGTACCTCGTCGTTGATGAGCATCATCACGATGTCGCCCCACTTGGCGGCGTCGGCCACGGTCATCACCTTCAGGCCGGCGTCCTCGGCGTTCTTCCAGTTCTTGGAGCCGGCGCGCAGGCCCACGCACACGTCACAGCCGGAGTCCTTCAGGTTCAGGGCATGGGCGTGGCCCTGGGAGCCATAGCCGATGATGGCGATCTTCTTGCCGTTGAGGTAGTTGATGTCGCAGTCTTTCTCATAGTACATTTTTGCCATAGTTATATTCCTCCTTGATCTTATTGTCGTCGTATATGGTGCTACGCCCTCTTTCGATGGCGATGGTACCCGTTCTTGCGATCTCCAGCACGCCGAAGTCCCTCAGCAGGCGGACCAGAGCCTCAGTCTTGTCCCGGTCCCCGAAGATGGCTACGGTAAGAGTCTCCCGGCTGACGTCAATGATGTTGGCCCGGAAGATGTTGGCCATCTGGATGACCTCGTCCCGGGCGTTGCGGTCCAGAGTCTTGACTTTGATGAGGGCCATCTCCCGCTGGAGGGAGGTGGACTCGTCCAGGATCTTCACTGCGATCACCGGAAGGAGCTTGCGGCACTGGGCGGCGATTTGGGAGATCATCAGCTCGTCCCCCAGCAGCACGATGGTGATGCGGGTCACGCCGGGGTCCCCCGACTCGCCGGAGACGATGGATTCGATGTTGTAGCCCTTGCGGGAGAAGAGGCGGGCCACCTGGCTGAGGACGCCGGGGATGTCCTGGACCAGAATGGACAGCGTGTAGGGCTTGATGTCCTTGTTCATATCAGGTCTCATGGTGAAGCCCCCTTTATTTCAGCAGAAAGTCGGTGATATGGGCCCCGCCGGCCACCATGGGCCGGACCATCTCGTCCATATCCAGGCGGCAGTCGATGACACAGCCGCACCCCGCCTGGAGGGCCTGGCCAAAGGCCTGCTCCATCTCCGCCCGGGTGGAGACCCGGAAGCCCTTCAGTCCATATGCCTCGGCCAGCTTGACGAAGTCGGGGCCACGGTCCAGGGTAGTCTGGGAGAAGCGCTGGTGGTAGAGCAGGTTCTGCCACTGGCGCACCATGCCCAGACAGCCGTTGTTGAAGATGACGGTGATGATGGGCAGGTGGTAGTGCTCCACAGTGGCCAGCTCGTGGCAGTTCATGCGGAAGCAGCCGTCTCCAGTGGTGTGGACCACCACCTTGTCCGGATTGCCCACCTTGGCACCGATGGCGGCCCCCAGTCCGAAGCCCATGGTGCCGAAGCCGCCGCTGGTGAGCAGCTGGCCGGGGTAGTCGAAGTGGAAATGCTGGATAGACCACATCTGATGCTGGCCCACATCGGTGGCCACGATGGTGTCCTGGGGGGCCATGCGGCGGATGGTCTCCAGCACCTGCCTGGGAGTAAGGACCTGGGAGGTCTCCACCTCCGGCTCCCGCTTCAGGGAAAGGATCTGCTCCTTCCAGGCGTCCCGGTGGTACTGGGGGACCCGCTGGTTGAGCAGTTCCAGCACCCGTTTGGCGGAGCCGATGATGTGGTGGTCGGTGAGGATGTTCTTGTCGATCTCCGAACGGTCGATATCGATCTGGACGATCTTCGCCTGGCTGGCAAAGGAGGCAGGGTCCAGAGCCACCCGGTCAGAGAAGCGGCAGCCCACGGCGATGAGCAGGTCGCACTGGTCACAGGCGGTGTTGGAGGCCTGGGTGCCGTGCATCCCCACCATGCCGGTGGTGAGGGGGTGCGCACCGGGGAAGCCGCCGCCCCCCATGACGGTGATGGCCACGGGGCAGTCCAGCTTCTCGGCAAACTCCCGGAACTGCCGGTCCGCCCGCCCGCGGACCACGCCGCCGCCGCACATGAGCAGCGGCCGCTGGGACTGGGCGATCATCTCCACCAGCTTGTCGATATCCCCCAGGTCAGGCTCCGGCGGCTTGAGGCCGTGGCGCAGGTTCAGCTCCCGGATGCTGCCGCAGGAGCGGTTCTCCTTCCAGGGGATGAACTCATAGTCGATCATAGTGGTGGGGAAGGTGACGTTCTTCAGAAAGTCGATGAGCACCGGGCCGGGCCGGCCAGTGGCAGCCACGGCAAAGGCCTGACGCATCACGTCGGGGATGGTCTGGGGGTCCCGGACCAGATAGGTGGCCTTGGTGATGGGCATGGCGATGCCGGTGATGTCCACCTCCTGGAAAGCGTCCTTGCCCAGGGTCTCCTCAGTGACATTGCAGGTGATGAAGACCACAGGAGAGGAATCCATATAGGCGGTGGCGATGCCGGTGGTGAGATTGGTGGCCCCGGGGCCCGAGGTAGCGAAGCACACCCCCACCTTGCCGGTGGATCGGGCATAGCCATCGGCGGCGTGGGAGGCCCCCTGCTCGTGGGCGGTCAATATGTGGTGTATTTTATCTTGGTAGTGATACAGTTCATCATAGAGATTCAGGATGGTCCCGCCCGGATAGCCGAAGACGGTGTCCACCTCCTGCTCCAGCAGGCACTCCAGGATGGCCTGGGTGGCTCTTACTTTCAAGCTGCTGCCTCCTTTGGTTCAGATAGGAACGATGAGATAGGAGCTGAGGCGCCCGGCTTCGCCGGACCGCTTTATATTTGTGCGCCGGAAGCGCACTTACTGACTCAGAACTTTTATCTCCTGACTCACGATCAAATTTTCCCTCCGCCCTTCTGGACGGCGATGACCCCGGTGCGGGCCACCTCCAGGATTGAGAAGGGGCGCATCATGGACTGAAAGGTGTCCAGCCGGTCGGGGGTATCGGACAGCTCCAGGGTGAGGGAGGTGGGAGAGATATCGTCCACCTTGGCCCCCATGATCTCACAGATGGTCATGATATCCTGGCGGGTCTTGTTGTTGGCGTTCACCTTCAGGATCATCAGCTCCCGGCCGATCAGGCTGTTCTCCTCCAGGGTGCGGACCTTGATGACTTCGATCAGCTTGTTGAGCTGCTTTTCCACCTGCTCCACCACGCTGTTGCCGCTGTCCACGATGATGGTGATGCGGGAGATGGTGGGGTCATCGGTGACACCCACTGCCAGGGATTCTATGTTAAAGGCCCGGCGGGAGAACAGGCCGGTGATCCGGTTCAGAACGCCGGCCTGGTTCTCCACCAGGACGGAAATGGTCTGTTTCATGGCTTATCCCCCTCTCAGTCATTGGTCCCAACGTCGGGGTGGACCTCACAAATCAGCAGACAGCTGCCCTGTGTGCCCAGAAAACGGTCCAGCGCCTCGTCCAGGTGATCCTCGTCCCCCACCTGGATGCAGGGGACCCGGTACGCGGCGGCAATGGTCTCAAAGTCCGGGGAGCCGTCCAGCGCCACACCGAAGGGCCCGTGGTAGGGGGCGCTGCTCTGGATCTGGTGGACCAGACCCAGGGTGTGGTTGCGGAACAGGACGATCTTGATGTCCATGTCCGCCGCCCGGATGGCGGCCAGCTCGTTCATGGCCATCTGGAAGGAGCCGTCGCCGCAGACCACCAGAGTCTGGCGGTCGGGACCGGCCACCTTGGCCCCCACAGCGGCAGGGAGGGCATACCCCATGGTGCCCAGGCCGCCGCTGGTGAGCAGGCGTCCGTGCTTCTGGGGGATATATTTGCAGGCGAAGATCTGGTTCTGGCCCACATCCACGCAGATGACGGCATCGTCGTCCAGCCGGGCTCCCAGCCGGCGGAGGACTGTGCCCGGGAAGACCGAGCCCGCCCGGCGGGGGAAGACGCGGTTCAGCTCCGCCTTCCGGTAGTCACGCAGCTTTTCCAGCCAGGCCGCCGAGTCGGTGGCCGCCACGTCCCGGTCCAGGATCTGCCGGAGGATGACCTTCACATTGCCCACCAGAGGGATGGCGGCCTGCATATTTTTTCCGATCTCCGCCGGGTCCACGTCGATGTGGATGGTGGCCATGCGGCGCTGGATCTCCCCCGGGTCCACCATGGCCCGGTCGGCGGCCCGGGTGCCCACCATGATGAGCAGGTCCGCCTTGGCCAGGGCCTTGTTGGCGCAGTGGTTGCCGTGGGCCCCGATCATCCCCATGTTCAGCGGGTGGTCGGTGGGCAGGAGCCCCAGCCCCATCATGGTCTTGACCACAGGGATGGAGCACCGCTCCGCCAGCTCCAGCAGCTCCTCTTTGGCGTCGGCCAGCCACACGCCGCCGCCGGCGCAGATCAGAGGCTGTTTGGAGCGGGAGATGGCCTCCACCACCCGCTTGATCTGCAGGTCATTGCCCTTTACGCTGGGCTTATAGCCCCGGATGCTGACCTCCTCGGGGTAGTAGAACTTTTTCAGGGACTGCTCCTGTACATCGATAGGGATGTCGATGAGCACCGGGCCGGGCCGGCCAGTGGAGGCGATGTGAAAGGCCTCCTTGACGATGCGGGGGATGTCGTTGGCGTCCTTGACCAGGTAGCTGTGCTTGGAGAAGGGGGCCACCGCGCCAGTGATATCCACCTCCTGGAAGATATCCCGCCCCAGCAGATTGCTGGGTACCTGGCCGGTGATGGCTACCATGGGGATGGAATCCATATAGGCGGTGGCGATGCCGGTGATCAGGTTGGTGGCGCCCGGGCCGGAGGTCACCATGCACACCCCCACCTTCCCGCTGACCCGGGCATAGCCGGAGGCCATATGGCCCGCGTTCTGCTCCGTGCGGACCAGGGTGTAGCCGATCTCCGGGTGGGACTTCAAGGCGTCCACCGCCGGGCAGATGGTGGCGCCGGCATAGCCGAAGATATGCGCTACCTGTTCCCGCTTCAAACTCTCGATCAGGGCCTGTGCTCCTGTCATGAGAAGATCACCTCCAAATTGCATGCCGCCTGGGCGGCGGGATAAAAATAAACGGCTTCGTCCTATCTCGATAGGACGAAGCCGTCTGCTCCGTGGTACCACCTAACTTCACAGCGGAGCGGCCAGAACAGGCCGGCGCTGCGCGCTCATGCCCCTGTAACGGTGGGTCTCCGGCCCCGCCTACTGCGGCAAACGGTTCAGCGGGACTGCTCGCGGGTGATGTTCGGCGCCCTGTTCCACAGGTGGAGCTTACACCAACCGCTCCCTCTCTGTACCCTTTGGAACTGCCTACTGGCCCGGTCATCGCGTTTTGTCATCTTCCGGGTCGCCCCGGTAAAAGTTATTTACTACTTTATCGCACGGGGAGCTGTTTGTCAATTCCCTTTTTTTCTCCGGAACATTTTTCTGCTGGGCTCAGCCCTCGATCTCCATCATCAGCTCTACCCGCTTGGTGTGGCGGCCGCCGTCGAATTCGGTGGACAGAAACACGTCCACCATCCGCTCCGCTAGGTTGGGGCCCACGATACCCGCCCCCATAGCCAGCATGTTGGCATTGTTGTGGCGGCGGCACATCTCGGCGGACAGGGTATCCCCGCACAGGGCGCAGCGGATGCCCTTTACCTTGTTGGCAGAGATGGAGATGCCGATGCCAGTGGTGCAGATGACGATCCCCTTCTCACACTGGCCGGAGGCCACGGCCTGGGCGGCAGCCTTGCCGAAAACAGGGTAATCGCACCGGTCCGGCGTCTCACAGCCGAAGTCCTGGCAGGTGATCCCCTTAGCGGCGAGATAGGCCTTGATGTGCTCCTTCAGGGCGTACCCTCCGTGGTCGGAAGCGATTGCGATCATAATGAAATCCTCCTTCTTCTCTCTTCTTCAACTATCCTTCTGTCACAGCCGGATGAATTGGGGGGTCCGGCGGTGGTAGACGGTGAAATAACGGAAGCCGACTGTCCGGAGCAGCTCCTGGGCCTGGGCGATCCCCTTCCCCACGTCCTCTGGCCTGTGGGCGTCGGACCCCAGGGTGATCAGCTCGCCGCCGCAGTCCCGGTAGAGCTCCAGCAGGGGCTGCCACTGGGTCACAGTGCGCCCGCACCAGGTGTTCACCTCAATGGCCCGCCCCGCCTGGGCCACCCCGGTGAGGAGCGCGCGCAGGCGGTCCTGGTACCTCTCCAGAGTGACAGGATGCCCAGGGATCTTCTGCATATACCGAAGGGGGTAGATGATATGGCCCATCGTGTCCCAGCAGTCTAGATGGACCAGCTGGGCCAGGCTGTCGAAGTAGTCATCCAGGGCCTCATAGCAGGCCCGGGGGGTGGTGTAGTCCAGGAAATAGAAGTCCTTCCCCCCCTTGGCGGGGCTGAGGTTGTGGATGGAGCCGATAACAAAGTCCAGGTCCGCGCCGGAGAGGATGGCGGCGGCGCAGTCCGGGTCCACCGGGGCACCGCCCAGCTCCAAACCCAGGCGCAGCTTCACGCCGGCGGGGCAGTCCCTCCGAGCCGCCTGATACTGGGTCAGGATGGGGGCCCAGTCCAGCCCTGCGACCCGTCCCCCGTCCAGATCCAGCAGGTCGCAGTGGTCAGTGGCACACAGGTCGGAGAGGCCGGCGGCCTGGGCCGCCCGGAGCATCTCCGAGAGGGGCGCCTCACTGTCCGGGGAGCAGCAGGAATGGATGTGATGATCAGCAAGATACATACAGAGACCTCCGGCGGGCAAATTCTGTGGATCAGTCCGCTTCGCCCTCTATTTTATTGCATTTGTTGACATTTTGCAAGTGATTTTCTTGGAAATCCCTTCCTACCATTTCCGGAAGAGGAACGGCGTTCCAGCCAGCGCTAAGCCGGACGGAAAAAGCCGCCGCAGACCCGTCTGCGGCGGCTTTGAAAGGGTCAGTCGAACCGGGTGGGGACATGCCAGATGTCCCGGGCGTAGTCCCGGATGGAGCGGTCGGCGGCGAAGATGCCGGACCGGGCGATGTTGATGAGAGATTTCTGATCCCAGGCTCTCCGGTCCTTGTAGACCTCCAGAGAGCGGCGGTGGGCCTGACAGTAGCTGTCAAAGTCGGCCAGTAGCATATATTCATCGGCGATCCCGCCCCCTCCGCCGAAGAGCAGGCGGTTGGTCAGGTCGGTGTAGGCCCTGCCGTCGGAGAAGCCGGCGGAGATCTGGTCCAGCACCCGCTTGAGCACCGGGTCCTGCTGGTAGTAATCCAGAGAGCGATAGCCCTGGCGGCGGCGCTCCTCCACCTGGTCGGCGGTGAGGCCGAAAAGGAAGATGTTCTCATCCCCCAGCTGCTGGTGCATCTCCACATTGGCTCCGTCCAGGGTGCCGATGGTGAGGGCGCCATTCATCATGAACTTCATGTTGCCGGTGCCGCTGGCCTCCTTGCCGGCGGTGGAGATCTGCTCGGAGAGCTCGGAGGCAGGCATCAGCTTCTCTGCCAGGGAGACCCGGTAGTTCTCCAGGAAAACCACCTGGAGCTTATCCTTGCAGACGGGGTCGGCGTTGATCTGGGCGGCCAGGGAGTTGATGAGCTGGATGATCTGTTTGGCCACGTGGTAGCCCGGGGCCGCCTTGGCGCCGAAGAGGAAGGTCTGGGGCGTGAAGTCCATATTGGGATCGTCCCGCAGCTGCTGGTACAGGCACACGATATGCAGCACGTTGAGCAGCTGGCGCTTATACTCATGGAGGCGCTTCACCTGTACGTCGAAGATGGCGTCGGTGTTGAGGATGATCCCGGACTCCCGGGCCACATAGCCGGCAAAACGGCGCTTGTTCTCCTGTTTGATGGACTCCAGGCGGTCCAGGACGGCGGAGTCGTCCTTGTACTTCTCCAGGCCGGAGATGGATTCCGGGTGGAGCAGGTAGGCGTCGCTGCCGGTGCACTCCCGGATCAGGGCGTCCAGCTTGGGGTTGATCTGAGAGAGCCAGCGGCGGTGGTCGATGCCGTTGGTCACGTTTTTAAACTGGTCAGGCTGGCGGAGGTAGGCGTCATGGAACACGTCCCGCTTGAGGATATCGGAGTGGAGGGCGGACACGCCGTTGACTGCGGAACAGGCGCACACGCACAGGTTGGCCATGCGGACCTCCCCACCCCAGATGATGGCCATCCGGGAGACCCGGTTCATGTCCCCGCCGAAGTATCCCTCCAGCTGGCGCTGGTAGCGGGCGGCGATCTCCTTCAGGATCTCCCAGATGCGGGGCAGCAGGGACTCGATCAGGTTCTGGGGCCAGCGCTCCAGGGCCTCGGCCAGGACGGTGTGGTTAGTGTAGCAGACGGTGTTGGTGACGATGTGCCACGCCTCGTCCCAGCTGTACCCCTCCACGTCCAGCAGGATGCGCATCAGCTCGGGGATGACCAGGGTGGGATGGGTGTCGTTGATCTGGATGACATGCTTCTGGTGGAAGTTGCGCAGCGTCCCATACTGGGCACGGTGCTGGCGGACGATAGACTGGGCGGTGGCGGAGACGAAGAAATACTGCTGCTTCAGCCGCAGGGACTTGCCCTCGTAGTGGTTGTCATCGGGATAGAGCACTTTTGCGATGACCTCGGCCATGGCCTGCTGCTCCACCGCCTTCAGGTACTCACCCCGGGAGTAGAGGGACATATCTACGGGGACCGGGCTCTTGGCGTCCCACAGGCGCAGGGTGTTGGTGTGGTTGGTCTTGTAGCCGGCGATCTCCATGTCACGTGGAATGGCCAGCACGGTCGTGTAGCCCACGTGCTCCGGCTTATTGTGGCCGTCCACCCAATGGTCCACGATCCTGCCGCCAAAGCGGACCTCCTCCGCCTCGTCCATCTTGGCGATAAGCCAGGCGTCGCCCAGGCCAAGCCAGTTGTCGGCCAGCTCCACCTGCTTGCCGTCAATGATCTTCTGCTTGAAGATGCCCAGCTCATAGCAGATGGAATAGCCGGTGGCCGGGATCTCCAAAGTGGTCATGGAGTCCAGGTAGCAGGCGGCCAGACGACCCAGACCGCCATTGCCCAGGCCGGCGTCTGGCTCGGTCTCGAACAGGTCAGCGGCGGAAAAGCCCAGATCCTCCAGCACCTGGGTCAAGGTGTCCAGCAGCCCCAGATTATAGGCGTTCTTCTCCAAAGAGCGGCCCATCAGGAATTCCAGAGAGAGGTAGTGGACCTGCCGGCCCTGGGCTTCCCAGACGTGGTTGCTGGTCTCGATCTGATGACCGGACATGATATCCCGCAGGACCATGGCGCAGGCCTTGAACATATGATTAGGGGTGGCCTCATCCACTGTGCGGCCAAAATTCCGCAGGAGCTTGCCCACGATCATCTCAGTGAGCTGGGCTTTGTTGTATTCAGCCATAATTTGCCTCCCTGTTAATTTAAAATGAAAATAAAATCACGGAGCCTGTATGGCGAAAAATTTTCCATACAGGCTCCATTGTAGCAGACCGGGTGGGCGCGTCAATTGGCGGAAGGGCCAAAACAGCCGCCATTTCAGCCCGTTTCCGGCGGGATACCCAGACGGGCCCTGAATCTACCAGCCCAGGATACGCTGATAGATCTCCAGATATTGGCGGGCGGAGCTGTTCCAGCTGAAGTCGGCGGTCATGTCCTCCTTCTGGATGCCGCGCCATGCCTTTTGTTGTTGAAATAGAGGTCCACTGCCTCCCGCAGGACCCAGACCATATCGTGGGCGTTGATGTCAGAGAAGGTAAAGCCCCGGCCGGTGCCCTCGAACTTGTTGTAGGGGTGACGGTGTCCTTCAGGCCGCCGGTCTCCCGCACTACGGGGACAGTGCCGTAGCGCATAGCGATCATCTGGCTCAGGCCGCAGGGCTCGCTGACCGAGGGCATGAGGAACAGGTCCGCGCCGGCGTAAATGGCGGTGGACAGAGGCGCGGAATAGGTGATCTGGGCGGCAAAGCGGCCGGGATACTGGACCTGCGCCTCACGGAAGGCGGCCTCATACTGCCAGTCTCCGGTGCCCAAGACCACCATCTGCACATTCATGGCCATGATCTCGTGGAGGGCATCAGTGACCAGGGAGAATCCCTTGTGGCCCACCAGGCGGGAGATGCAGGCGATGATGGGCACGTCGGCGTTCTCCTCCAGGCCCACGGCCCGCTGGAGGGCCAGCTTGCACTCGGCCTTCCCTTCACCAGGGAGCGGGCGCTGAAGTTGGCGGCCAGCCCGGAGGTGGCGGCGGGTCATAGAGCTGGGTATCGATGCCGTTGAGGATGCCCTGGAGCTCCGCTCTGCTCGTTGATGACTCCGGCCGCCGTGGGCATAGAAGGGCAGACGCAGCCCTGGGCGTAGGTGGGCGAGACGGTGGTGACGAAGTTGGAGGCCATGATGGCGCCCTTCATCAGGTTGACGTCCTTGTAGTAGCCCAGCATCCCCTCGTTGAGATAGCTGCGGTCCAGGCCAATGACGTCCTCCAGTACCTGGTCGCCGTAGCGGCCCTGATACTCGATGTTGTGGATGGTGAACACCGTCTTGGTGTTGGCCAGCTCGGGGACGTGGTACCGCTCCTCCAGCATGTAGACCGGGACCAGGGCGGTCTGCCAGTCGTTGCAGTGGATGATGTCCGGGGCCCAGCCGAAGTGGCCCGGCGTCTCGATGACGGCCCGGGAGAAGTAGGCAAAGCGCTCACAGTCATCAAAGTGGCCGTACAGCTGCCAGCGTTTGAAGTAATACTCATTGTCCACGAACCAGTAGGTGACGCCGTCCTGCTCCAGGGAGAAGACACCGCAGTACACGTGCCGCCACGACAGAGTGACGTTGTAATACTGCTCGAACTTCATCTGGCTGCGCCACTGCCTCCGACCCCTCATACAGCGGTAGGATGACCTTGACGTCGTGGCCCTCCTGGGCCAGCGCCTTGGGCAGAGAGCCGGCCACATCGGCCAGCCCGCCGGTCTTGATAAAGGGCGCCACCTCAGACGAGGCAAACAGAATTCTCATAGATCAGTTCCTTTCTTCATATCAGCGCGGAGGGAGGCCCCTTGTCCGGTCAGGGGCCCCTGCGATCAGACGATGGAATCCTTGGAGATGGCCAGCGGATAGGTGGAGTGGCCCATCAGCATCCGGTCCTGATTCACCTGGACATTCTTGTCGGTGATGGTGTAGGACAGGGAGGCACCTGCGCGGATGATGGTCCCCTGCATCAGGACGCTGTTGGAGACCTTGGCGCCTGCCTCCACAATGACGCCGCGGGAGAGGGATGGAGTTTTCCACCTCGCCCTCGATGAAGCAGCCGTCCGCCACCAGGGAGTGGATTGATTTGGCGTCTGGGCCGTAGTAGGTGGAGGGGTTGGACTGGTCCTTGGTCCGGATGGGGCGGTCAGGATCGAACAGGTCCGCCCGCACCGCTGGGTCCAGCAGGTCCATGGAGTGCTGGAAGTAGTCGGCCACGGACTGGAAGCGGGCCACATAGCCTCTGTGGAGATAGGGCAGCACCTTCAGGGTGCTCAGACGGGAAGCAGAACGCCCCTGCTGAAGTTGTGGATGTTATGGGCGGCGCAGTAGTCCACCATGTCCAGCAGCAGCTTTTTGGAGATGATGTAGGTCTCCAGCGACTCCAGGGCGTTGGCCGCGTGAGCGGGATTGATGGACAGATCGCTCACCAGTCCATCGGGACCCTGGGTGATGTAGACGGTGTTGCGGGGGGCGCCCTTCAGCTCCTGGGTGCAGAGGATGGTGATGTCAGCACCGCTGTCCAGATGCTGCTGGAACACTTCGGCCACGGGCAGGTTGACCACCATGTCGCCCCAGCCCATGATGACATACTCCTGACGGATGTTCTGGAGATAGGTGTAGATGCCCGCCAGCGCCTCCATGTTGCCGCGGTATTCCCCGCTGCCGCCCCGCTCTGCCACGCCGAAGGGGGGCAGGATGCGCAGGCCGCCGTGCTTGCGGCTCAGGTCCCAGTCCTTGCCGGAACCCACATGGTCCAGCAGGGACTGATAGCTCTCGTGGACGATCAGGCCCACGTCGCTGATGCCCGCGTTGACATAGCTGGAGAGCATGAAGTCGATCAGGCGGTACCGACCGCCGAAGGGCAGAGAGCAGGTATTGCGGGGGCGGGTCAGCTCACCTAGATTGGAGTCAGAATGGTAGGCAAACAGGATGCCGTGGAGATCGTTCATACCCGCTCACCTCCTTTCACATCTTCCCGGACCATGGCGCTGGGCGTCACGGTGGCCTTCTCTCCCACGGTGACGCCGCCTGCCACTACGGCGATGCCCCAGCCGGGAGAATCGTCCGGAGGCGCGCCCACCACGGCGCCCGCCTCCACCACGGCGTCCTCCGCCACGATGGCGTAGGAGATGCTGGCACCGGCTTTCACCACGGTGCCGGGCATGAGGATGGAGTACTCCACCTTGGCCCCCTCCTCCACCGTGACGGAATGGAAGAGGACCGAGTTGGCCACCGAGCCGTCCACCTGGCAGCCGCCGGTGACCAGGGAGTGGGAGATCACGGCGTTGGGGCCGGTGACGTGGGGAGGTTTGATGGGGGTGCGGGCGTAAATGGGCCAGCTGGTATCATAAAGATCGATGCCGCTGTGGGGGGCCAGCATGTCCATGTTTGCGTCCCACAGAGAGTTGATGGTGCCCACGTCTTTCCAGTAGCCATGGAAGCGGTAGGCCATCAGCTTCTCCCCTGCGGCGAGCATGTTGGGGATGATGTTCTTTCCGAAATCGTTGGAAGACTTGGGATCTGCCTCATCATCGATAAGGTAGCGGCGCAGCTTCTGCCAGGAAAAGACGTAGATGCCCATAGAGGCGAGGTTGCTCTTGGGCTGGGGGGGCTTCTCCTCGAACTCATAGATCTGGTCGTTCTCGTCCACGTTCATGATGCCGAAGCGCTTGGCCTCGTCCATGGTGACCTCCAGCACGGAGATGGTGCAGGCGGCACCGGTCTTCTTGTGCAGGTCCACCATGTCGGCATAGTCCATCTTGTAGATGTGGTCGCCGGAGAGGATGACTACATAGTCCGGATCATACAGGTCCAGGAAGCCGATATTCTGATAGATGGCGTTGGCGGTCCCCTTGTACCAGGTGCCCTGGTCTCCCTCGCGCATGTAGGGGGGGAGGATATGTACGCCGCCATCGGAGCGGTCCAAGTCCCAGGGCTGGCCAGAGCCGATGTAGCTGTTCAGCTCCAGCGGACGGTACTGGGTCAGAACGCCCACTGTGTCGATGCCGGAGTTGACACAGTTGGACAGGGGAAAGTCGATGATGCGGTACTTGCCGCCGAAGGGGACCGCGGGCTTTGCTACATGGCTGGTCAGGGCGTAAAGCCGGCTGCCCTGCCCTCCGGCCAGCAGCATTGCCACAACTTCTTTCTTCATCTCATTCATCACCTCTTGGATTGATAAGCACACACAGGGAAGTATCGTATAACGGACCAGGAGCAAACGGAGAAACTGGTCCGGTTATGCCTCTTTTTTCCGCTTGGAGGCGCCGGGCTTGGCGGGGCGCTTGCCGGAGGGGCCGGTTTTTTCCGATTTGGACGCCTTGGGCTTGCGCTTGGGGAACTTGCGGGTACAGCGGTAGATGACGGCGGCCATGGGGGGCAGGTCGATCTCCATGGACTGGTCCTGGTCGTGGCAGGGGATGTACTCGGTGCGTACAGGGTCCTGGTCGCCAAGGCCTCCCCCGCCGAAGGACACGTCATCTGTGTTCAGCACAGCGGACCACATCCCGGCGAAGGGGGTCCCCACCCGATAACCCTTCCGGTGTACCGGAGAGAAGTTGCACACTACCAGCAGGGGGCTGCCCTCCTTGTCCCAGCGGAGGAAGGAGACAGTGTTGGCTTGGTTGTCATCGGCGCACAGCCACTGGAAGCCCTGCCAGGAGTCATCCTGCTCCCAGAGGGCGGGCTGCTCCAGATAGAAGGCGTTGGCCGCCTTAAAGAACTCCTGGGTCTGGCGGTGGGGCTCGTACTGGAGCAAATGCCAGTCCAGGGAATATTCATAGTGCCACTCGTTCCACTGGGCCAACTCGGCCCCCATAAAGGTGAGCTTTTTGCCCGGGTGGGCAAGCATATAGGTATAGAAGACCCGGACGCCGGCAAACTTCATGGGGTTGTCCCCGGGCATCTTGCCAAAGAAGGAGCCCTTCATGTGGACCACCTCGTCGTGGGAGAGGGGCAGGATGTAGTTCTCCGAGAAGGCATACACCAGGGAGAAGGTGATGTCCCGGTGGTTGAACTGCCGGAAGTATGGGTCCATTTTGATGTAGTGGCAGATGTCGTTCATCCAGCCCATGTTCCACTTGAAGTTGAAGCCCAGGCCCCCGTCGCTCACCGGATAGGTGACCTTGGGCCAGGCGGTGGACTCCTCCGCGATCATCAGCACGTCGGGATGGGCACCGAAGACCATCTCGTTGAGGCGCTGGAGGAACTCGATGGCCTCCAGGTTCTCCTTACCGCCGTGGATGTTGGGTATCCACTCTCCGGGCTTGCGGGCATAGTCCAGGTAGAGCATGGAGGAGACCGCATCCACCCGCAGGCCGTCAAAATGGAACTCATCCAGCCAAAACATGGCGGAGGAGTAGAGGAAGGAGCGCACCTCGTTGCGTCCGTAGTCAAAGACGTTGGTGCCCCAGTCGGCGTGCTCTCCCTTCCGGGGGTCGGCATACTCGTAGGTGGGGGTGCCGTCAAAGTGATAGAGGCCAAACTCATCCCGGGGGAAGTGGGCGGGGACCCAGTCCATGATGACGCCGATGCCAGCCTGGTGCATCTGGTCCACGAAATACATCAGGTCGTGGGGGGTGCCGAAGCGGCTGGTGGCGGCAAAGTAGCCGGTACACTGGTAACCCCAGGAGGCATCCAGGGGATGTTCGGTGACAGGGAGGAGCTCCACATGGGTGAAGCCCAGCTCCTTCACATAGGGGACCAGATAGGCGGCCAGATCCCGGTAGCTGAGGAACTCCCCTTCCCCCGTGCGGCGCCAGGAGCCCAGGTGACATTCATAGATGTTCATAGGGCGGCGGTAGGGGGCGTTTTTGGCCCGATAGTCCAGCCAGGCCCGGTCCCCCCACTGGTAACCGGAGAGGTCGTAAAGTTTGGAGGCGGTGCCTGGGCGAGTCTCTGCGTGGAAGGCAAAGGGGTCAGCCTTGCCGGTCAGGCGGCCATCCTTGGTATGTACTGCATATTTATACGCGTCATACTGCTGAAGGCCGGGGATGAACCCCTCCCAGATGCCGCCCTGAACAGGGGTCAGAGGGTTGGCGTTGGGGTCCCAGTCGTTGAAATAACCAAAGACACACACCTGCTGGGCGTTGGGGGCCCAGACTCGGAAATAGTAGCCGGGGACACCGTCCTGCTCGCCGGCATGGGCGCCGAAGCACTCCCAGGCATGGGTGCTGTGTCCATCACTGAACGCTCTCAGTTCATGTTCCGGGGCATAAACCGGGGCATTTTTCTTCGTTTTGGCCAATGAAACCACCTCAAATCACTCTTTTGTGTCACAAATGGTCGAAAAGCACGAACAAAAACCAAAAATTCTCCTCTATATTTATAAAAATTATACAACAGAAGAGAGGACGCGTCAAGTGAAAAGCCGGTAAAATGGAATTTATTCGGAGCCCCCCGGCGGCCGGGGAGCTCCGAACAGGGCGTCAGCGGGCCATCAGCAGCCGCTGAAACATCTTTCCAAAGATGCCGGGAATGGTGAGGCGGTCCACCTGCTGGGAGGCGACGATGGGGATGGTGTCCCGGACCTCGCCGTCCACAGTGACCACCATCTGCCCCAGTTTCTGCCCCCGCTCCACCGGGGCCTCCAGGTCCTGGGCGAGCTGGATCTGGGTGGAGATCAGGCCCTCCTCCCCCTTCCGGACCAGGAGGGAACACTCCCGCTCCAACTGAGGCTGGACCTGGGCGGTGGTGCCCAGCAGCACCTCCACGGGGGCCAGTGGGACATCGGGATAGACCCGGGCGAGCGTATAGTTGGCGAAGCCGTAATCCAGAAGGGCTTTGGCGTCTTCAAAGCGCTGAGCGGAGGTGGGAGACTTCATCACCACGGCGATGAGTTCCATGCCGTCCCGCTCGGCGGTGGCGGAGACGCAGTACAGGGCGGAATCGGTGGAACCGGTCTTGAGGCCGGTGGCTCCCTGATAGAAGCGGACCAGACGGTTGGTGTTTGTGAGACCGAAGGCACCGTCCCGGATAGAGTCCATCCAGATGGTGGTGTACTCCCGGATGCTGGGATGGTTGAGGATCAGCTCCCGGGACATGAGGGCGATGTCGTGAGCGGAGGTGAGGTGGCCCTGGGCGGGGAGGCCGGTGCAGTTGACGAAGTTGGTGTCAGCCATGCCCAGCTCACGGGCCCGGAGGTTCATCTCGGCAACAAAGGCGGCCTCGCTGCCGGAAAGATACTCGGCCATGGCCACAGCGGCGTCATTGCCGGAGACCACAGTGATGCACTTGAGCAGCTCGGAGACGGACATCTGCTCCCCCTCCTTCAGGTAGACCTGGGAACCGCCCATGCCGGCGGCATAAGCGGAGACGGTCACCATGTCGTCCCGGGCAATGCGGCCGCTGTCCAGGGCTTCCATGATGAGAAGCAGGGTCATGATCTTGGTGACGCTGGCGGGCTCCAGCTTCTGGCGGGCGTCTTTTTCGTAGAGGACAGCGCCGCTCTCCTTCTCCATCAGCACCGCAGAGGCGGCGGCTGTCTCCGGCCCGGAGGGGGCGGCGGAGGCGGGGAGGTCAGCAGCAGATACACAGGGCGCCAGCAGCAGGGCGGCCAGCGCCAAAGAAAGGAAACGGTTCATGGCGGGTCCCTCCAAATCCAAATGTTTCTGTGAAAAGGATGTGGAGGGGCGAGGACTTCTATACGCCGCAGCGGACCGGTATTTTTTTCTGCGCAAATCGTTGCATGATGCAAAAATTTTTCAAAAATTTTTGGCCTGCGTGGACGGGTCTGTACAACTTTTTCCGAAGTCGGACCAGGGGTGAGGAGGGTGATGGGGTGAGCAAGGCGGAAGAAAAGCGGCAGCGAGAGCAGCTGATCCGGCAGGTGCGACGACTGACTCGGGCGAGAGTGAATGACGCCGTCAAGCTGGCCTATCTGTCCGGGGAGGCGCTGGAGGCCATCGACGGGCTGGACCTGACGGCTATGACGGAGTTCAAGCGGGCGGGGAACGGAGCGGTGGAGATCAAGTTCACCGACCGGCTCAAGGCCCTGGAAAAGCTGATGGAGCTGATCCGGGAGAACCGGGAGACGGAAGCGGAGGAGCTGCTGCGGACCCTGGGCGGGACGGCGGAGGAGCCGGAATGGGAGCGCTGAGGTTCTCCCCCAAACAGCGGCAGGTGCTGACCTGGTGGCGAGAGGGGTCTCCCCACTGGGAGAAGAGCGCCATCATCTGCGACGGCGCGGTGCGCAGCGGTAAGACCCTGTGCTTAGGCCTGTCCTTCTTCCTGTGGGCCATGGCCCGCTTCCAGGGGCGGAGATTCGCCCTGTGCGGCCGGAGCATGGAGGGGGTGCGGCGGAACCTGACGGGAGAGGTGCTGCCCCTGTTGAGAGGGATGGGATTCCAGTGCCGGGAGCAGCTGACCCGGGGGGAGGTGACGGTGTCCCTGGGGCGGCGGCGGAACATCTTCTGCCTGTTCGGCGGAGGGGACGAGGGGGCGGCGGCACGCATCCAGGGGGTGACCCTGGCGGGGGCGCTGCTGGACGAGGCTGTTCTGATGCCCCGCTCCTTTGTGGAGCAGTGCTGCGCCCGGTGCTCGGTCCAGGGGGCCAGGCTGTGGTTCTCCTGCAACCCGGAGGGGCCGGGACACTGGTTCTATCAGGAGTGGGTCCAGAAGGCCGGGGAGCGCAACGCCCTTTACCTCCACTTCACCATGGAGGACAACCCGGGCCTGTCTCCCCAGGTGCGGGAGCGATACCGGACCATGTTCCAGGGGACCTTCTACCGCCGGTTCGTGCTGGGGGAATGGACCGCGGCGGCAGGGCTGGTATATGACTTCTTCTCCCGGGAGATGGTGTGCGAGCCGCCGGAGGGGCGGGCGGCGGAGTGGTATATCTCCTGCGACTACGGTACGGTGAACCCCACCTCTATGGGACTTTGGGGGCGGTGGGGGGAGGTGTGGTACCGGATGGAGGAGTTCTATTACGACTCCCGCCGGGAGGGGCGGCAGAAGACGGACAGCGAATACGCCGACGCGCTGGAGGCACTGGCGGACGGGCGGCCCATCAGGGAGGTGGTGGCAGACCCCTCCGCCGCCAGCTTTCTGGAGTGCCTGCGGCGGCGGGGCTGGCAGGTGCGGCGGGCGGAGAACGAGGTGCTCTCCGGCATCCGCACCACGGCGGAGCTGCTGCGGACGGGCCGGCTGGTCATCTGCCCCGGGTGCGGAGACGCCATCCGGGAGTTCGGGCTGTACCGCTGGGACACCAGCGCCGGAGGGCGGGACCAGGTGTGCAAGGAACATGACCACGCAATGGACGACATCCGGTATTTTGCCGTCACGGTGGCGGCAAAGGAGCGCGGCGGCAGCTGGGCCGGGAGCGTGGAACGGAGGATATTTTGACCGGCGGGGGCCGGAAGAGGCAAAGGAGGCTTTTGCGATGAAGCGGCGGGAACGAAACAAGGGGCAGGCCCGGGCGGAGGCGGTGCAGATCCGGGAGAGCGGACGGCATCCCTTCGGCGTGCTGGACCGGTATGTGCCCCTGGGGGCGGGGGAGCTCCAGCTCTACCGGGCCATCCGGGAGGCGGTGCCCATCCTGGACGCGGCCATCTGGAAGCTGATCCGGCTGGCCGGCGGAGTGGCGGTGAAGTGCGGGGAGCCCGCCGCCCAGGCGGGGCTGGAGCGGTTCCTCCGTACTGTCCCCACCGGGCGGGGACAGCGGGGCATCCAGTCCTTTCTGGACTGCTATCTGGACTCCATGCTCACCTGCGGGCGGGGGGTGGGCGAGCTGGTGCTGGACTGCCAGGGCCGGGAGATCGCCGCTCTGCTGTGCGCCGGACCGGAGCAGGTGGAGATCCGGGAGGGAGACTCGCCCCTGGACTTTCAGCTGTGTGCCCGGGGCCCGGGCGGAACCTGTGAGCCCCTGCCCTGGCAGGAGCTGCTGCTGTTCACCCCTTTTCAGCCGGAGACAGAGCACCCCTACGGGGTGTCTCTGCTGCGGTCCATGCCCTTCCTCACCGACATCCTGCTGAAGATCTACCAGGCCACGGGGATGAACTGGGAGCGAATGGGCAACGTGCGCTTCGCGGTCATCTGCCGCCCCGGAGAGGGAGAGGGAGCCTATGCCCAGGAGCGGTGCCGGCAAATCGCCGGGGAGTGGTCCGCCGCCATGCAGGCGGGCAAGCAGGGGGCCGTGCGGGACTTTGTGGCGGTGGGGGATCTGGACATCAAGGTCATCGGGGCGGACAATCAGGTGCTGGACAGCCAGGTGCCGGTGCGTCAGATCCTGGAACAGCTCGTTGCCCGCACCGGTATCCCTCCCTTCCTGCTGGGGCTGTCCTGGTCCAGCACGGAGCGGATGAGCGCCCAGCAGGCCGATCTGATGACCAGCGAGATCACCGCCCTGCGCCGGACCCTGGAGCCGGCGGTGGAGCGCATCTGTGAGATGTGGCTGCGGCTCCACGGCTGGGGCGGCGATGTGACGGTGGACTGGGCAGACATCAACTTGCAGGACTTCGTGGAGGAGGCCAGAGCGAAGCTGTATCTGGCCCAGGCGGAAGCCATCAGAGAGGAGGAACGGACATGAAGGTAGAAAAGGAGGCCCTTGGGGGCCAGAGGGTGGAGCCCACAGAGGAGGAGCTGGCCCTCGTCAACCGGCAGAGCCGGAAGGAGCTGACAGCGGCGGAGGTCTATCTGTTCGCGGTGCGGCTGTGCGACAACGAGGTGGACCGGGACGGGGAGCAGTTTCCACAGGCCACCCTGGAGCAGCTGGCGGAGCTGTTTGTGGGCAAGAGCGGGATCTTTGACCACAGGTGGAGCGCCGGCGGTCAGACGGCCCGCATCTACCGGACGGAAGTGGTCCGGGAGGAGGGGATACGCACGGCGCTGGGAGAGCCCGCCTGCTATCTGAAGGGGTACGCCTACATGGTGCGGACCCAGGGAAACCAGGACCTGATCGCGGAGATCGAAGGGGGTATCAAGCGGGAGGTCAGCGTGGGCTGCGCGGTAAAGCGGGCAGAGTGCTCCATCTGCGGGTCGGACATGGGCAGGTGCGCCCACGAGAAGGGAAAGCGGTACGACGGCAGGCTGTGCTGCGCGCGTTTGCTGGAGGCCACAGACGCTTTCGAGTTCTCCTTTGTCGCAGTGCCCGCCCAGCCCAGGGCTGGAGTGATGAAGCGGGCCGGAGGGAGCCCTTCGCTGAAGCAGCTGGCGCTGGGAGAGCCCGCCGCCGCAGCCGAGCTGGAAGATCTGGAGCGGGCGGCCGAGCTGGGGCGCCGCTATCTGACGGGACTGCGGAACGAGGTGGTCCGGCTGGGCCTGCTGGCGGAGCGCCAGGTAGGGGCGGAGACCCTCCGGCACATCGCGGACCGGCTGGAGGAAAAGGAGCTGCTGGAGTTGCGGGAGAATTATCAGCGGCGGGCGGCGGAGCGCTACCCCATCGCCCCGCAGCTGTCCTACGGTAACGGGGACGGGATGCCGGAGCGGCCGGACGGGGCTTTTTTGATCTGACGGCGGGGCCGTCTTTACAAAATAAATCGGGAGGGATCGGGAATGAACAAGGTTTCCTTTGAGGAGATCGGCGCAGTGGCGGCCACCTTTTTCGCCCAGAAGGAGGTCAAGGCAGGACAGGTGGTGAAGATGACGGGCAACGGCCAGGTGGGGCCCTGCTCGGCCGGGGACAAGTTCTGCGGCGTGGCCCTGTCCAATGAGAACGGGTGCGCCGGCGTACAGGTGAAGGGATTCTGCCCGGTGGCGGTGACGGGCTCCATCGATTTGGGGTGGAACGTGCTGGCGGCGGATGGGGCCGGCGGTGTCCAGACGGCGACCGCCGGGGCCGAAGAGTCCCCATCTGGGGTGGAGTGTCTGGTGGTCAGTACGGACACGGCGGGCAAGCGCGCCGTGATCTGCCTGTGAGACAGAGAGGAGAGAGCTGAGATGGCCTATTGCTACGACAATCTGAAGCTGGAGAAGGGGATGTATCATGAGGCGGGGCGGTCCTTCACTCAGGTGCTGGAGAGCCGGGACCCCTCGGAGCAGTACCGGGGTACCGCCCTGGAGGGGCTGGATGCCTTTCAGCGGCAGCTCAAGCGCTTTGATATCAAGGTGAAGGGGACGGGCAGCGACGTGGTGGAAAAGTTCTTCCGCACTGCCGACTCCGCCGTGCTGTTCCCGGAGTATATCGCCCGCTCGGTGCGCCAGGGTATGGAGGAGGCGGACCTGCTGCCCCAGCTCACCGCCGCGGTGACACGGTTCGACGGCATGGACTACCGCTCCATCACCTCCGAGGCGGGAGGCGAGGAGAAAGAGCTGCGCCGAGTAGACGAGGGGACAGAGATCCCCAGCACCACGGTCAAGGTGCAGGAGAATCTGGTGAAGCTGAACAAGCGGGGCCGGATGCTGGTGGCCAGCTATGAGGCGGTGCGCTGCCAGAAGCTGGACCTGTTTTCCGTCACGCTGCGGCAGATCGGCGCCCACATCAGCCGGATGCATCTGGAGGACGCCATCCAGGTGCTGATGGAGGGGGATGGGAACGGCAACGCCGCCCCGGTGGACAGCACGGCAACGGAGGACACGGTGACCTATGAGGACCTGGTGGACTTCTGGGCCAAGTTCGACCCCTATGAGATGAACACCCTTCTGGTGGGCAACGACGTGATGGTGAAGATGCTCAAGCTGGAGGAGTTCCAGAACCCGCTCACCGGGCTGAACTTCCAGGGCACCGGCAGGCTGTCCACCCCCCTGGGGGCCAGCCTGCTGCGCACCTCCGCCATGCCTGCCGGGACCATCATCGGCCTGGACCGGCGGTTCGCCCTGGAGATGGTGCAGGGCAGCGATGTGCTGGTGGAGTACGACAAGCTCATCGACCGGCAGCTGGAGCGGGCGGCCATCACCACCATCAGCGGCTTTGCCAAGCTGTTCCAGGGCGCGGCCCGGGTGCTGGAGCTGTGATGGAGGAACAGATCCTGGCCTTTGTGGAACTGATGGGGGGGCACGGGAATGAGGAGCTGCTCCGCCCCCTGTGTCAGGCAGCGGAGCGGGAGATGGCGGGCCGGCTGAGGGAGGGGCTGTCCCCCGAGGCATGCGGGCCCGCCTTCCCGGTGGCCGCAGCCTGGCTGGTGCTGGCCGGACTGGAGGCAGGGACGGACGGCGTGACCTCCTTTTCCGCTGGCGACCTGACGGTACATACCGGAGGAGACGGGGCGGGAGCCATGCGACGCCAGGCGGAGCGGCTGATGGCTCCCTATTTGGCGGACGGATTTGCCTTTCGGGGGGTGCTGGGGTGAGAGTGGAAACCATTTCCGCCCTGCTGGACCGGTATGGGCAGTGTGTGACGCTTTACCGCGGCGGCGTGGAGGCGGGAAGAGAGGTGCGGGCCTTCCTCCAGCCCCTGCGGGAGGCGGGGAGGGAACAGGCCCGCCCCTCCCCCCTGGGGCTGCGGCGGGAGGACCGGTATCTGATGCTGGGGGAGCCGGACGTCCCGGCGGCCCCCGGGGACCGGGTGGTGTGGCGGGAGAGCGGATATGAGGTCCGCACCGCCCACCCCATCTATCTGGGGGAGCGGCTGTCCCACTGGTGGGCAGTGCTGGCCCCCTGGGGCAAGGAGGAGACATGAGCGGCGGACTGGAACAGATCCGGGAGGGGCTGACCGCCCACCTCAATGGGAAGGGTATCCGGGCAGTACCTGCCTGGAGCGGGACGGCGCGGACGTTCCCCTGCGGGCCGGTGGCCGCAGTATCCCTGCGGGGGTGCCGCTGGGGCCCGGCCGGCTTTCAAGACTATCTGGGGGAGCGATATGACCCGGAGGCGGGGCGCTGGGAGGAGCTGTATGGGCGCAGGGTGAAGCTCACCTTCGGTCTGGACCTGTACGGGGAGCGGGCGCAGGGGGACCAGGCACTCCAGGCGGCCTTCGATGCCCTGGCGGGGGCGCTCCATCGGAAAGGTCCCCCGGGGATGCGGCTGCTGGAGCTCTCCTGCGGGGAGACGGAGTATGACCAGGGAGGGCAGCTGCTGAGGCGGCCGGTGGAGGCGGTATATGAGGCGTGCCTCTATGCCGCGGCGGAGCCGGGCGGCCTTTTCCAGGACTTTGAGATCAGAGGAGGATTGGAGCCATGAGCGTGACCACACATGAGCGGCCGGGGGTGTATTCGGAGTATGATGCCTCCTCGGTGGTGCAGGGCAGACAGGGGCGAAAGATGGTGGGGATGGCTGCCATCCACGCCACGGCCCCGGCAGGGGTGCCCCAGACGGTGACCAGCTACGAGGGCGCGCTGATCGCCTTCGGCAGCACCGGGGGGCAGGATATGACAGAACTGATCCGGCTGGCACTGAAGAACGGGGCGGCCGGCGTGGTGGCGGTGCCGGTGGCGGACGAGGAGGGTTATGAGGCGGCATTTGCCGCCCTGGCGGCGATGGACGATATCGGAGTGGTCATCTGTGACAGCGTGGACCGGGAGGTGCAGCAGTCCCTGCGGGACAGCGCCGCCGCCGCCTCTGCCGCCCGCCGGGAGAGGATCGCGGTGGCCGCCGGCGGGGCGGGCGAGACGGTGACAGAGCTGCTGGAGCGGGCCAAGGCGCTGAACAGCGAGCGGGTGGTGCTGGTGGCCCCCGGGGGCACCGACGAGGAAGGGAAGGCCGTCTCCGGCCTCTCCCTGGCCGCAGCTGTGGCCGGGGCTATTGCCGGGACAACCGACCCCGCCCTCCCCCTGGGGGGCGCGGTGCTCAGCGGACTGTATGGGCTGGAGACAACCTATGGGGACAACGACCTGGACCTGCTCATCCGGGGCGGCGTGACTCCGGCAGAGCGGACGGGTGGGGTGACCTCGGTGGTGCGGGGAGTGACCACACGCACCACTACCGACGGGACGGCGGACACCACCTGGAGAGAGCTGTCCACCATCCTGGTGGTGGACGACGTGATCCCCGGCATCCGCTCCGCCCTGCGCAGCAAGTTCCACCGGGCCAAGAACACGGAGCAGAGCCGGGGGGCCATCCGCTCCCAGGTGGTGCTGGAGCTGGAGAACCGAAAGGAGCGGGAGATCATCTCCGGCTATGACAATGTGGCGGTGTCCGCCGACCCGGACAACCCCACGGTGTGCCAGGTGGAGTTCTCCTTCTCGGCGGCCCAGGGGCTGAACCAGATCTGGCTGACGGCCCACATCACCGTATGACAGGCCGCCGGCAAAGGACAGACAGTGAGGAGGGAGCAGAGTGAGTATCGCAGGATTTCCCACCAGCAGCGACATCTATCTGGAGGTGGATGGAGTCAAGGTGGCAGTGGTGCAGAGCTATTCCGCCAAGGCCAGCAAGACCAGCTCGGCGGTGGAGGCCTTTGGAGAGAGCGAGCCGGTGGCCACGGTGCCGGGCCAGACCAGCCATGTGCTGGAGCTGACCCGGTTGTACGCCACCGACGAGGCCATCCGGGACGGCATCGACTTTTACGGGCTGAGCGGTTTCTCTCTGGTGATCTGCAAGCCGGACCGAAAGATCATCTATTCCGACTGCCAGTGGAGCAGCATCAGCGAGGCGGGCACCCTGGGTGCCATGGTGGTGGAGAAGGTGACCATCGTGGCCTCCAAGCGCATTGAGACGGGGGTGTGATAGTGGTGTGGTCGATTTTGGCGGGCGCAGACCGCATGGAACTGGAGAATGGCATGGAGCTGAGGCTGCTGTCCGCCCTGGAAGTTCTGGAGGCCCGGCGGGAGGCGGCCCAGCTGGCGGAGAGCCAGGGGGAGCGGGCCCTGTGCTCCAACGCATGCCTGCTGGCCCGGGCGCTGGAGAGCGGAGAAAAGCCGGTATTTGACAGTGGACGGGCGGTGCTGGCAGGGCTGACGGTGAGTGAGATCGCCGCTCTGGCCGGGCGGTGGAGAGAGTTCGACCGGAAGGAGAACCCCTCCGCCGCAGGAACAGCGGAGGAGTTGGAAAACGTAAAAAAAAACTAGCCGGCAGCCCCGGGGATCGCCTGCGTTGGAGGGTGCTGAAGCAGTTCGGCGCTCTGCCCACCGAGAGGCGGGCCAGACAGATGAAGGAGCGGGACTACCTGTGGTGCCTGCTCAACCAACTGCTAGATGACCAGGAGGAGCTGGATCAGCTGTGCCCCACATGCCGGGCGGAGGCGGAGCAGGAGCGGTGCCCCGGCTGCGGGGCGCTGATCCAGGCTTCCGGGGTGAACCCCTCCTTTGACATGGAGCGGTTTCGACGGCTGAAGGAGGGCGAGGGCACTTGAGAGACTATCTGGAGGAGCTGCTGGCCGGGACGGAGGACGCGCTGGACCAGGCGGAGGCAGAGTGGACGGAGGGGGTCTCCCCTCCCCTGCCCCGCCGATCCAAGGAGCGGCCGGAGGCGGCGGGCGGCCCGGCGGAGCCGGAGAGAAGCGCCGGGGCCGAAGAGACGGCCAGGGATGGGAAAAACTGGATCGAAACAGAGCGGGAGGGGCAGTCTCGATCCGGAGAGACAGGGGCGGTTCTGGAGTCCAGGGAGCGGGCGGAACAGCCGGAAGGTCCGGCAGGGCTGAGGACGGTCCTGTCCGACCGCCCACTGGAGGGGGATGAGGCGTCCACCTTGTCCTGGCTGCTGTGGGCCGGACGGCAGGGGCGTGCCGTCCCTCGGGAGCGGAGTCTGGGGAGACCCGAGGCGGGGGCCGGGACTGTGCCGGAGATCCGGGGGGAGGAACGCGCCTCCCTCTGGGAGACAGAGGGGGTGGCGGGCACCCGACGGCTCCAGGCCGCCATGGAACTGGCCCGGCGGGCAGCGGGGTACCGCCGGGAGCCCAGAGCAGACCGGGCGGGGCCGGTCTCCCTTCGGCCAGGATCGGATGAGCCGCTTCTCCGGGAGCATGACTCCGCACGGACGGTGGACCGGATCTTTCGCCGGGATGCCCGGCGGTACGACGGGGGCTTTGCCCTGTTCTGAGAGGAGGATCTCCATTGAAGCTGGCGCCCATGCGCTACAAGGACTATGTGTGGCCCCACAACCCAAGGGTGTACTCCATCGACTATGAGCGGAAGATGGCGGTGAACAAGGTGCCCTTCGGCACCTACCATCTCCAGGACCTGGGCCGGACCCGCCGGGTGATGCGGGGAGAGGGGGAATTTGCCGGAGAGGGGGCCTATTCCCAGTTCGGCCTGCTGGCCAACACCTTTTATGACCCAGGGCCGGGGCTGCTGATCCACCCCCTCTGGCAGACGGCCAGTGCCTATTTTGTGGAGCTGCGGCTGGAGCAGGAGCCCAGACCGGACTATGTGCGTTACTCCTTCGCTTTCTGGGAGGCCAGCGGCCTGTACAGCGGAGCGGTGCAGGAGGTCACCCGGACCGGAGAGGCGGCATCCGGCGGGAACGGCGGAGTGCTGAGCCACACGGTGGAGCAGGGGGACACACTGTGGGCAATCTCGGCCCGATACGGGGTGGGGATGACGGAGCTGCTGGCCCGAAATCCCCAGATCCGCAATCCAAACCTGATCCTGCCGGGAGAGAAGGTGACAGTCCGGTGACAGCCTATGTGACCACGGCGGCAGGCCGGACCTTTCAGCTCCCCGTTCCGCTGTCCTGGGAGCTGAACTATACTGCCGGGGTGCCCAGCGACAGCTTTTGGGTGCGCTGTCCCTGGCAGGCGAGCCAGGGGACGGACCCGGCGGAGTGGGTCCGATTCTCCGCAGCGGAGGCGGGCGAGACGGTGTTTTCCGGGGTGGTGGACGAGTGCGAGGTGAACCAGGGGACGGAGGGCCTGCGGCTGGAAGTATCAGGCCGGGGGATGGCCGCCCTGCTGCTGGACAACGAGGCCCTGGGACAGGACTACGGGACCGCCACCCTGGAAGACATCCTGCGAGACCATGTGGCCCCCTATGGGATCGAATTGGCGGGAGAGGCCAGCCTGCCAGCGGTGAGCCCCTTCTCCGTGCCCACTGGGAGCAGCGAGTGGGCGGTGCTCTATGAGTTCGCACAATACTGCGGCGGTGTGTGTCCCCGCTTTGACCGGGCAGGGCGGCTGGTGCTGGAGGGGTGGACCGAAGTGGAAAATCTGGCCATAAGCGATGCCACACCGGTGACCAGTCTGACGGTCCGAGACCGGCGGTACGGGGTGCTCTCCCAGATCCTGGTGCGGGACAGGGTGCGCCAGACGGTGGAGCAGGTGGAGGCCACTGACTTTCTCCGGATGGGCGGCAGGTGCCGCCGGGTGATGACCATGCCGGGGCGGAGCAGCTATCAGGCCATGCGGTACAGCGGACAGTTCCAGCTGGACCGCTCCGCCGCGGAGCTGGTCCGGATGGAGGCGGTGGTGCCGGTCCTGTTCTATGGAAAGCCGGGGGACCTGGTGCGGATACAGAGGTCCGACTGGGACCGAAATGGCAGCTGGCGGGTGGTGGAGGCCTCAGTACAGGCGGACGAGGCAGGGGGACGGACCCGGCTGGAGCTGGCGGTCCCCGACGTTGTGATATGAGGTGAGCGAAATGTGGACATCAGACCGGAGAAAAACACGGCAGGCCGGTGAGAGCTGGGTGGACTGGGGAGAAGTGACCCTGGAGGGGGACCCGGCAGGGGCCTATCTGGACGGTGAGCGGCGGCAGCTGGCGGTCTATGGGCCAGGCGGCTACTGCTGGAAGCCGGTCCTGGGGGACCGGGTCCTGGTGCTGAAGGCGGGACAGGGGGGCGAGTCCCCCTGCGTCGCCGGGAAGCGGCAGGGGGAGGCGGAGACGCTGGGCGCTGGGGAGGTGTCCATCTCCAGCAGCGGGGCGGAGAGCGGGCTGCTCCTGCGCACGGATGGCCGTCTGGAGCTGAACGGTCAGGTAATGGTGAACGGCCAGTCGCTGAACGGCCTGATCCGGCAGATCGTGCTGGCAATCCTGGGAGGCGGGTGAAGGGAATGGAGCTTCAGATCCAAAACGGAGACTATGTGCCCGACGGACTGGGAGGCTTCCGCCGGCTGACCGGGGGCGAGGCCCTTTTGCAGCGGGTCCTGTTCCGCCTGGTCCCGCGGCGGGGGGCTTTCCCCTTTATGCCGGAGCTGGGCAGCCGCCTCTATCTGGTGCTCCGGGAGAAACCGGCAGCCCGCCAGGCGCTGGCGGAGCAGTATGTGGCGGAGGCCCTGGCTGGAGAGAGCGGACTGCGGGTGACAGAGGTATCGCTGGCCCAGGAGGGGGACCGGGGCCTGCTGACTGTCCGGCTGGACTGGCAGGGAGAGGCACTGGCCGTCCAGACGCTGCTGTGAGAGGGGGAGCGGAATGAAGGAGCTGGAAGAGATCTATCAGGAGATGCTGGACTGCTTTGCCCAGAGGACTGGGCTGGAGGCGGCGGAGAGCTGCGATCTGGCGGTGCGCTTCTACGCGGTGGCGGCCCAGGTGTACGCCCTGTACGCCCAGGCGGACTGGGTGCTCCGGCAGTGCTTTCCCCAGACGGCGGCGGGAAGCTGCCTGGACAGCCACGCCCAGCTGCGGGGGTTGAGCCGGAAGCAGGCCACCGCCGCGGAGGGGAGCATCCGGTTTTCTGTGGCGCGGGCGGCGGATACGGACCGGCCTATCCCCGCCGGGACCGTTTGCATGACCCCGGGGCTGATCCGGTTCGAGACGGCACAGGCGGCGGTTCTGGAGGCAGGGGCGTCCTGGGTGGATGTGCCCGCCCGGGCGCTGACGCCGGGCAGTGCGGGCAATGTCCCGGCAGGGGCGGTGACCGCCATGGCGGCCGCGCCGGTGGGGATCGCCGCCTGCACCAACCCCGCCCCCTTTGCCGGCGGCGGGGACGAGGAGGGGGACGAGGGCCTGCGCCAGCGGGTGCTTAGCACCTTCCGGCGGTTGCCCAACGGGGCCAACGCCGCATTTTACGAGCAGGGGGCCCTCTCCTTTGACCAGGTGGCCGCGGCGTCCGTACTGCCCCGGAGCCGGGGCAGGGGTACGGTGGACGTGGTGGCGGCCACCCTGGAGGGGATGCCGGACGAGGAGCTGCTGGGCCAGCTGACGGACTATTTCCAGCAGCGCAGGGAGATCGCGGTGGATGTGTTGGTGCGGGCCCCGGAGGCGGTGACGGTGGATGTGGCGGTCAAGATCGACGGGGGCGCGGACCAGGCGGGGGCCGCAGAGCGGGTGAAGACCGCCCTGCGGCAGTGGTTCACCGGAGAGCGGCTGGGGCAGGATGTCCTCCGGGCCCGGCTGGGAAGCCTGATCTTCGGCTGTGAAGGGGTAAAAAACTACGAGCTGACGGCGCCTCCAGAGGACCTGTCCTTAGAGCCCGACCAGCTTCCAGTGCTTGGGACCCTGACGGTGGAGGCAATGCAATGAGCTACGGGAGATATTTGCGGGAGCTGCTGGCCCCGCTGAGGCTCTATGATCTGGAGGCCCCCTTCAACGGCGGGGAGCTGAATGTCCAGGGCGGGGCGCTGGACGGGGTGGACACCTGGCTGGCGGAGCTGCGGCGGGAGAGCACGCTGGCGGAGGCGGAGAGCTGGGGGCTGGAGCGGATCATCGCCCTGCTGGCCCGGCGGCCGGTAGCGGACACGCCGACGGGGATGCGGAAAGCCCTGGCTGCGCTGATGCGGATCGGCGGGGACAGCTTCACCCTGGAGGCCATCAACGCCACCATCTCCGGGTGCGGCGTCCATGCCCATGTGGAGGAGAAGGAGATCCCGGGAGAGGTGGTGGTCTCCTTCCCTGACATTCCAGGCATCCCAAAGGGATTTAAGGAGATCCGGGAGATCATTGAGGATATCCTGCCAGCCCACCTGGGGATCGAATATGTCTTCTGGTATATTACATGGGAGGAACTGGAGAGAAAGATCTCCTGCTGGGCGGAGATCGAAGAGCGCCAGCTGACCTGGGAGCAGCTGGAGACACTGGTGGATGAAACAGAGGAGTGGGCGGGGACCTGACAGTCCCCGCCCACTCCTCTGTCTGGGTCAGGTGCTCTGCTCCCTGAGCAGTTCCTCCAGAAATCGAGACATCTCCAGGACCAAGCTGTCGCAGTGGTCCTTGCGCAGCTCTCCCCGTTCCTTGGAAGCCCGGAGCAGGTCGGCGCAGTCCAGCGCGCCGTGACGTGTCCGGAAGTCTCGGAGCAGTGCGGTGGACTGCTTCTCATCGCAGCCCAGCAGGCCCAGCACCATCAGAGCGCCGCTCACCGCGCCGCAGGTGGAGCCGTGACGCATCCCGGACCCAAAGTGGGCCCCCAGAGCATTGGCCTGTTCCGGCGTGAGTCCCAGCCGGTCGGCAAAGGTCACCAGGACCGCCTGACAACAGTTGTAGTGGACCGCAGGGTCTGCCCGGAGTGCCCGGGCCTTTTCAACATAGTCCATTTCAAGTTTTCCTCCCACAATAAATCACGATGGCCTGCTGGTCACCGGTCCAGCACCATCTGGTCGTAGCGCAGGTACTGGAAGCCGCACTTCTCATACAGATGGGCGGCCCCCTGGTTCATCTGGGTGACCTCCAGACGGAAGCGGCGGCTGTCCGGGTACTGGGTAAAGATCCACTCCAGGACCTGCCGGCCTAGGCCGCGGCCACGGAACTCCGGCAGGAGATAGACCTCCTCAATGAAGACGCAGGTCCCGCCCACCTCCGCGGAGTAACACAGGGTGACATACAGATAGCCCGCCAGCCGGCCTTCCTCAAAGATCAGGGTGCCCCGGAGCAGGGGCTCATTCCCGGCAGCAGCCAGAAAGGACCGCTCCACGATCTCCCGGGGGACCGGGTGGTCTACCGCGTTGGACCGGTAGAAGGCATCCACCATGGGCAGGACGGTGTCCCGGTCGTCCAGTGTCATATCGCGAAAGGTCAGCATAGCGATCCTCCTTTGTTTCATTGTCTGCTATTATAATATCACAGAAAAATTTTTTCAACCGGAGGTGGGCAAAACATGGACCTCCGGCGTCTAATGGTCAAAAAGGGAGGGATGGAGCATGACGGAACAGGAATTCGCCCTCCGGGCCCAGGACCAGCGGGGTCGGCTCTACCGCACAGCCTTCCTCTACCTAGGCGGGGAGCACGCTGCGGTGGACGCGGTGGACGAGGCGGTGTACCGCGCCTTCCGGGACCGCCGGAAGCTGCGGCAGCCCGAGTTCTTCGAGACCTGGCTGACCCGGATCCTCATCAATGTGTGCAAGGACGAGCTGCGCCGCCGCCGCAGAGAGTGCCGGGTCTGCGTCCCGCCGGAACCGGAGGCGGAGCACATGGATGCCCTCTCCCTGCGGGAGGCGGTGCGGGCGCTGCCGGAAGAGCTGCGATCCGTGATCGTCCTGCGGTACTTTACCGGCCTGACGCTGGAGGAGACAGCCGCCGCCCTGGAGATCCCCAGGGGGACGGTATCCTCCCGCCAGCGGCGGGCCCTGGAGCTTCTCAGGCTGGACCTGACAGACGGACAGGAGGTGGGGTCATGAACCGGAGAGAGGAATACTGGGTGCTGACGGAACAACTGCGCCGGGAGCCCCCGGAACTGGAGAGCGCGGTCCGGCGAGGGATGGACCGCGCCAGGCGGAGGCGCCGGCGGCCAGCGGAGCTGCTGGCCGGACTGGCTGGTGTGTGCGCCGCTTTCGTGGTGATGGTGAACGCCTCCCCGGCCTTTGCCATCTCCTGCGCCAAGGTGCCGGTCCTGCGGGAGCTGGCCGCGGCGGTGGCCTTCTCTCCCAGCCTGCGGGCGGCGGTGGAGCACGACTATGTGCAGTATATCGGCCGGACAGAGGGGGCGGACAGGATCTCCGTTACTGCGGAGTATGTCATCGCCTCCCCAGCCAGGGCACACCTGTTCTATTCTGTGGAGGGCGGCGGCCGGGTGTCCTGGGAGCTCCAGACGCCGGACGGCACCCCCCTGGAAGGATACAGCTCCGCCCAGTACAGCGGAACGGCCGGAGAGGCGGAGGAATTGCGGCACACGGAGTTCCATTTCAGCCGGGGGGAACTCCCGGAGGAGTTCCTGGCCGTGTGCACCGTGGAACCGGCCGGACCAGCAGGGGAAGCGGAAAACAGGGCCCCAGCAGTGGACGGGGCCGGAGAGCCGGCGGAGGGGGAAGCTGTGGCCCTCACGTTCCCCATCCAGCTGGACCGGGACAAGATGGCCGGTCCCAAGACGGTGGTGGTGGACACCTGGGTGGAGGCGGACGGCCAGCGGCTGAAGGTGGACCAGCTGGAGGCCTACCCCACCCACACGGAGATCCATCTCCAGGAGGACCCGGAAAATACCTGCTGGCTGGCGGGGGCCGAGTTTGCCTTTGTAGACGGGAATGGAAAAGAATACGACACAGGGGACGGGTATATCACTGCCACCGGCGGGGAGGATTCCCGCTCCATGCTCCACTATTACCGGCAGAGCCTGTATTTCCTGGAGGGACAGGAGATGACCCTCTCCATCCGGAGGCTGAAATGGCTGGACAAGGAGCAGGAGTGGGCGGACATCGACCTGGCCGCCGGAACCGCCTGCGGACTTCCGGAGGGGACTGAGCTGCTTCAGGTCTGCCGGGAAGGGGACCGCACCATCCTGCTTTTCCGGCAGGCGGAGGGAGGGCCGGACGCCCCCTTCACCTTCCTCTTTCGGGACCCGGAGGGGACGGAGCACACATTCGACGGCGTGACCACCTCTGGGACAGCGGAGGAGGTGGACGGGAGGAAGCATGTCGAGTATCTGTATCACATCCAAAACTGTGCCTGGGATCGCATCCAGATCCAGCTGGCACATACAGAGACGGCGGACCATGAAGACCTGAACATCCCCTTTGTCCTGCCGTGACAGACCGGGGCCGCGGCTTGAGCCGCGGCCCCGGTCTGCTGTTTTAGTTGAAGATGTCCGGCGTATCGGAGAACAGTGCCCGTACTCGCTCCAGCACAGGGCGGTTTTCCCCCAAGGCCAGGCGGGGGTCGGCGGAGAGCAGGTCCCGTGCCGCCTGCTGAGCCTCGCTGAGCAGGCGCATATCCCCGGAGAGATCGGCCAGCCGCATGGTGGGCAGGCCATGCTGGCGGCGGCCGAAGAAGTCGCCAGGGCCCCGTAGCTTCAGGTCCTCCTCAGAGATCTTGAAGCCGTCTGTGGTGGAGGCGAAGACCCGCAGACGGGCCAAGGTGTCCGGGCTGCGGTTGGAGGTGAGGAGCACGCAGTAGGACTGGTGCCGGCCCCGGCCCACCCTGCCCCGGAGCTGGTGGAGCTGGCTGAGGCCGAAGCGCTCTGCGTTTTCGACGATCATAAGGGCGGCGTTGGGCACGTCCACCCCCACTTCGATGACGGTGGTAGACACCAAGACCTGGAGCTCCCCACTGGCGAAGGCGGACATGACGGCCTCCTTCTCCTGGGGCTTCATCTTACCGTAGAGCAGCCCCACCCGCAGCTGAGGAAAGATCTGCTCCTGGAGCTGCCGGGCGTAGACCTTCACCGCCTTCAGGTCCATCAGGCCGGGCGGGGCCCCGTCCCCGGTGCTCTCCTCCACCGCAGGGCAGACGATATAGGTCTGCCTGCCCTCTCCGGCCTGTTTGCGGACAAAGTTGTACATCCGCTGACGCTTGCTCTCCCCCACCACAAAGGTCTGCACCGGGACGCGGCCCGGGGGGAGTTGGTCAATGACGGACACGTCCAAGTCACCGTAGATGATCAGCGCCAGGGTGCGGGGGATGGGGGTGGCGGACATGACCAGCACGTGGGGGGAAGAGGACTGCGGTGCCGCCCCTTTGGCGGCCAGCGCCGCCCTTTGGGCCACGCCGAACCGGTGCTGCTCGTCAGTGATGACCAGCCCCAGGCGGGCGAAGTCCACCCCCTGAGACAGCAGGGCCTGGGTGCCCACTGCCAGGTCCACCTCCCCGGAGCGCAGGGCGGCCCGGGCCGCCCGCTTTTCAGCCGCGGTCATGGAGCCGGTGAACAGGGCCACCCGGACGCCGGCTGGGGAGAGCAGCTGGTTCATGGTGCGGTAATGCTGCTCAGCCAGCACTTCGGTGGGCGCCATCAGCGCGGACTGCCAGCCGCTTTGGGCGGCCAGCCAAGCCCCCCAGGCGGCCACCGTGGTCTTACCGGAGCCCACGTCCCCCTGGACCAGCCGGTTCATGGGGCGGCCAGAGGCCAGGTCCCAGGCGGTCTCCTCCATGGCCCGCCGCTGGGCCTGGGTGGGTGCGAAGGGGAGCAGGGCACAGAACGCCTCCAAGGGGCGGGGGGCAAACACCGCGGCGGAGCACTGGCTGTCCCGGCGGTCCTTCAGAAGGGTCAGGCCGGCGGAGAGGTAGAACAGCTCCTCGAAGGTCAGCCGCCGCCGCGCCTGCTCCAGGGCGTCAAAGTCCTCCGGGAAATGGATGTCCCGGCAGGCCCGCTCCGCCGGGACCAGCCGGTGCGCGGCCCGAAGGCTGGCCGGGAGGGATTCTGCCCCCTGGCCGGCGCACTGCTCTACTGCCTGGCGAATCAGGGAGACCATCAGATGATTGGAGATCCCTGCAGTCAGGGGGTACACCGGTACGATGCGTCCAGTAAAGTCCCGGTCCCCTTCCCGCTCAAAGACCGGATTGACCATAGAGCGGCGGGAGCCCTGCTCCTGGATCTCCCCATAAAACACATACTCCTCCCCAGGCTGGAAGGAATTTTTCAGATAGGACTGGTTGAAGAAGGTGAGGTAGAGGGTGCCTGAGTTGTCTACCACCCTCAGCTTCACCAGCTCCATCCCCTTGCGGATGTAGGAGAGGACAGGGCGCTCCGCCGCAAGGGCGGAGACGCAGACCTTCTCCCCCAGCGGCGCAGCCCGAATGGACCAGATCCGGCGCCGGTCCTCGTAGTCCCGGGGGTAGTAGGTGAGCAGATCGGCGGCCCGAAGGATGCCCAGCTTCTCCAGTTTCTTGGCCCGGGCGGGCCCCACGCCCGGAAAATCCGTCACCGGTGTGTCCAGCGTGATGGTCATGTGGCTCCCCCCCTCCCTTTTTTCATGCGGCATGGCCCGGCCTGTCAGCCGGGCAGGATGTGCCTATTTTACCACAGCGAGGAGGAAAAAAGCAAAGGAAATGGAAGCGGCCACTTTTGCCCTGACTGCAGGGGAATCCCCCTTGAAAATCATTTTAATTCCGCTTATGATGGGTCAAAACAGCCGCAGGGCGGAACAGAAAGGGAGGATCACCGTTGAACATGGAAGAAATGGAGGCTGTTGAGATCGCCTATCTGCGCAGGACAGGCCCCTACGGCCCGGAAAACCGACAGCTGATGGAGCGCCTGAAGGCATTCCTGAAGGAGCGGGGCAGGATGGGGTCCGGGACCGTCCTGCTGGGGATCGCCCTGGACGATCCCAGCAGAACTCCGCCGGACCGGTGCCGGTATGATGTGGGCATCATCATCCGAGAGGGGGAGCGGCTCCCACTGGACACCCGCAGGGTCCGGGGCGGACGGTACGCCGTCTTTGAGATCCCTCATACGGAGCGGGAGGTCTCCCGGTTCTGGGAAGATCTGGAGCGCCTGACCGCCGGGCTGCCGGTGGACCGCGCCAGCCCCGTTTTGGAGCGCTACTCTGCCGAAAAGGTGGCCCTGCACCGGTGTGAGTTCTGCATCCCTCTGAAGTGAGCATAGGCCGTACCGTCGGAGGAGGGAACGTGCCGCTCTTGCCATCAGGGGAGGGACTGGGGTATAATCAATATCATCTGTCTTTTGAAAAAAGGAGGCTCCCCCATGGCTGAGTATATTCTGAATTTGCTGCCGGTGACGGAGGAGGAAAAAGCTGCCTTTCAGGAGGCAGCCCCCCGGGCCGTCCACGTCTGCGCCGGGCGGCGCACTGTGACAGCGGAGCAGCTGGAACAGGCCACCATCCTTTTCGGGTGGCCCCGGCCCGCCGACCTGAGCCGCGCCCCCCGCCTGAAGTGGTTCCAGTCCATGTGGGCGGGGACCGACGAGTATCTGGCCCCCGGCGTCCTGCCGGAAGGGGTGGTCCTCACCTCCTCCGCCGGCTCCAACAGCCAGTCGGTGGCGGAGCACGCCCTGGCCTGCCTGCTGGCCCTGTGCCGCCGCCTCCCCCAGTGCCGGGATCAGCAGCGGGAGCGGCTCTGGACGGACCCAGGAAAGATGAAGACCCTCTCCGGTGCCACCGTCCTGGTGGCGGGGGCGGGACACATCGGCTCCTGGTTTGCCGGACTGTGCCGGGGGCTGGGTGCCCATACTGTGGGGCTGAAGCGGGATGTCTCCCGGTCGGTGGAGGGCTTTGATCGGCTGGCGGTGATGGAGGAGCTGGACGGCCTGCTGCCCCAGGCCGACGTGGTGGCCCTGATGCTGCCCCACTCCCCCCAGACGGAAGGACTGATGGACGCGCGGCGGCTGCGGCTGATGAAGGAGGACGCCATCCTGCTGAGCATGGGGCGGGGCTCCGTGCTGGATCAGGAGGCGCTGGCGGCCGTCATGGGAGAGGGACGCCTGTGGGGCGCCGCCCTGGATGTCACGGTCCCAGAGCCCCTGCCCCAGGACAGCCCCCTGTGGACGATCCCCAATTTGATCATCACCCCCCACTCCGCGGGCGGGATGCGCCTGGAGGTCACCCGGGCCAACTGCGTCCGGCAGGCGCTGGACAACCTGAATCGCTGGCAGGCTGGGAAACCCCTGGAAAATCTGGTGCGGAGATAGAAACAAATTGAGGCGCGCTGATGAATCAGCGCGCCTCCCTGTTTTTAGAAAAGTGGACCAGTCAGTCCCTTCCCATGGGCGCGGCCCGGTCAGCCCAGCAGCAGGGCCGCCGGGAGCAGGACGGCCAGAAAGAGCAGGTTGGCCCCGGTAAAGAAGAGAAGATAGGCTCCCCGCTTCTGGGGGTGCTCCCGGACGAAGAACTTATAGGAGATCAGGCTAGCCATGGAGGCGATCAGGGTCCCCAGCCCGCCCAGGTTGGTCCCCACGATAAGGGCATCCCACTCCGAGGTGAAGCCGGAGAGGAGCAAGGCGGCGGGCACGTTGCTGATGACCTGGCTGGCGCACACGGCGGTGACCAGCTCGTGGCCGGAGATGGCCTGCTCCAGCAGCGAGCGGAAGGCGGGTACGCGGCCCATGTTTCCAATAAAGACGAAAAATGCGGCGAAGGTGAGCAGCAGGGACCAGTCCACCCGGCGTAGCACCCGCCGGTCGGCAGCCAGGACACACACCACCACGGCGGCGGTGAGGAGCCACACCGGGAGCAGCTTGGCCACAGAGGAGACCGAGGCCAGGAACAGAAGCAGGTACATCCCGGTCCGACGCCGGCGCAGAGAGGGCTCCGCCCCGCCGGGGGCCAGACCGGCCAGGGGGGCGCTCCGCCCCGGCAGAAGACAGAGCAGCAGCATCAGGCCGGACAGAAGGGTGTAGGGCAGCATCAGGGCCAGAAAATCCCCCAGTCCCTGGCCGGACTGGGCGTAAAGATACAGGTTCTGGGGATTGCCGATGGGGGTGGCCATGCTCCCCAGGTTTGCAGCCACAGTCTGAAAGACCACCACCGGCACCGCCCGCTCCTCCCGTCCGGCCAGTGTCAGCACCTCCAGGGAAAAGGGGACAAAGGTGAGCAGGGCCACATCGTTGGTGATGGCCATGCTGGTGAAAAAGCACAGAAAGACCAGCACACACTCCAGCTGGCGGGCGCTCCTGACCCGGCAGAGCAGCTGCCGGCCCAGGCGGCTGAAGACCCCCAGCTCCCGCAGCCCAGCCATCACCGCCATCAGGCAGAACAGCTGGGCCATGGTCCTCCAGTCCACATAGGACAGATAGGCCCCGTCGGGCGGCATCCACAGCATGGACAGCAGAGCCAGCGCCGCGGCGGCGGACAGAACGGCTTCCCGCTTCATCAGGGAAAACAGACGGGCCAGGGATATCACAGTGCTCCTCCCTCCCCCGCCACCCCGGTCAGGTCAAAGGGGGGTGTATATTCCCGCTGGGCGCTGGTCCGCTCCTGGGTAAAGCCCTCCAGCCCCAGATTTGCCATATATTCCGCCGCCGCCCGCATCTCCCCGGCCCGGAGCCGCCGGTGGATCTCGGGAAATTCCGCCGACCGGCCCCAGGGGGTGTACTGGCTCATCAGGGAGAAGAGCACAGTCCCTGGGCCGAACTCCGCCGCCACCCAGTCCATCACTGCCTTGGCCTGACTGACCTGGCCGGGGAGGATCAGGTGGCGGATGACTACCCCGCGGGTAAGCAGGCCATCCCCGTCAAAGGCGCAAGGGCCGGTCTGGCGCACCATCTCCCGGATAGCGGCCTGGGCTGTCTGAGGATAGTCGGAGGCGCCGGAATACCGCCCTGCGGCGTCGCTGTCCAGATATTTCAGGTCGGGCAGATAGATCTGGATCTTTCCCTCCAAAGCCCGCAGGGTGTCTACTCGGTCGTATCCTCCGGAGTTCCACACCACCGGGACGGGCTGGGGGTGCTCCTCCAGCAGCCGCCCCACTACATGGGCGTAATGGGTGGGGTTGACGAAGTTGAGGTTGTGGGCCCCCTGGTCCACCAGCTCGCCGCAGATCCGGGCCAGCCGCTCAAGGGTGACTGCTTTCCCGAAGTCCCGGTGGCTGATCTCCTCGTTTTGGCAGAACACACAGCCCAGGGAGCAGCCCGAGAAAAAAATGGTCCCCGAGCCCCGGGTGCCGGAGATAGGGGGCTCCTCCCAGCGGTGGAGGGCAGCACGGGCCAGCACCGGCAGCTCCGGCATCCGGCAGCGGCCCAGCCCACGCTCCTCTGTGCGCAGCGCCCCGCAGCGTCTGGGGCAGAGATCGCAGATCATGGCGTTTCCTCCTCCGGTCAAAAATGTCCCAGCCTCTCCTCCACCGCCCCTTGAAAGGGCTGGAAGGCGTTGGGGACGGCGTATTCCCGGGCCAGGGCAGCCCGGTCCGCCCAGACCCACCCCTCCGGCAGCGCGGGGGAGCCCGCCTCCACCGCCAGGGCGGACATGCGCCACTCGATGTGGGTGAAGATATGCTTCCCCGTCCCGGCGCTCCGGAGGGAGGCGGGAGCAATGCCCCAGCGGGCCAGGGCGTCCCCGGCGGGAGAGAGCTCGTTGGGGTACTCCCACAGCCCGGCCAGAAGCCCCCGTCCCGGCCTGCGCCGCAGGGCCACCCGGTTTTCGTGGAAGATGAGAAAGACGGTGCGCTCCTCCACCCTCCGGGCCTTCTTGGCCGCCTTCACCGGCAGCTGGCCGGTCCGGCCGGTGAGGCGGGCAGTGCAGAACGCCCGGGCTGGGCAGAGGTCGCACAGGGGCGCCCCGTTGGGCAGGCAAACGGTGGCCCCCAGCTCCATCATGGCCTGATTGAAGTCGCCGGGGGCGTCCAGGGGGATGATCTCTGCCAGGGCGGCGGTCACCCGCTTTTTGGTGGCCGGCGCGGCGATGTCCCCCTCGTCTCCCGTGACCCGGGCAGCCACCCGCAGCACGTTGCCGTCCACCGCCGGGACGGGGAGGCCGAAGGCGATGGAGGAGATGGCCCCGGCGGTGTAGTCCCCCACGCCGGACAGGGCGCGGATCTCCTCATAGGTGGAGGGAAAGATTCCTCCGTGCTCCTCCATGATCTGACGGGCAGCCCGCTGCAGGTTTCGGGCCCGGCTGTAATAGCCCAGTCCCTGCCACAGCTTCATCAGTGCGTCCTCCGGGACGGCAGCCAGGTCGGCCACCGTAGGCAGAGCCTCCAGAAAGCGGCGGTAGTAGTCCAGCACAGCGGCCACCCGGGTCTGCTGGAGCATGATCTCCGACACCCACACCCGGTAGGGCGTGGGTGGCTGCGCCAGGGCAGCACCCTGGCGTTCTCCCGGTACCACAGCAGCAGGGATGGGCAGCTCCTTCAGCTGGTCCATAGCATCCCTCCTCTCTCATCAGATTCCCGGGCATTATACACCATGGGAAGAAAAGGCAACGGAACAGGGCCCGGTTCCCTTTTTACATTTGAATCGATGGGTTTTAACTCCATCGATTGTACCAAACATTGATGCAAACAGATAAATATGATAAAGTAAACAAAACAATAGATTGGAATTTGTGGAGCAGGATTTATAATGGCGAGGCATAATGTCGTGAGAAAGATAAAAAATCGAACAACGATTATACTTGTGATGCTTCTGATTTCAATTATGGTCAGTTGGGTGATTTGGGGAAATCTGTCGGTAGAAACAACCAAATTAACAGTAACATCTAAAGACTTGCCTGAAGCGTTTGACAAATTTTCTATTGCCCATATTTCGGATTTGCATAATGCAGAATACGGAAAAATAATGAAAAGTTAATTGATATATTAGAGGCAGAAAGCCCAAATATAATCGCTATTACTGGGATTTAATAGATTCTAACCATACAAATCTTGAAGTTGCATTATCTTTTGCTCAGCAAGCCGTAAAATTGCTCCTTGCTATTTTGTCACAGGCAATCACGAGGCATGGATCGGCTCACAATACGAAGAGTTAAAGACATCATTACAAAATACAGGAATTACTGTTCTTCAAGATGAAGCCATCGAATTGAACTATGGTGATGTGTGTATTCAGCTAATAGGATTAAATGACCCTGATTTTCAGAACGAGACCGTCTTTTATCGGAAAGTATTTTGGAAGCAAAACTTTCGCAGGTAAATATTAGCGATGGATTTACTATACTTTTATCACATAGACCCGAGTATTTTAATGTCTATCAAAATAAAAATATTGACTTAGTATTGTCGGGTCCGCCCACGGTGGACAATTTCGATTGCCATTGGGAGGAGTTATTGCTCCAGGCCAAGGACTTTTCCCGAAATATGACGCAGGAGCCTATACAGAGAATGGAACAACTATGATTGTGAGCAGAGGTATTGGAAACAGTATCATTCCGGTGAGAATCAACAATCCACCGGAAATAGTTATTATAGAGTTGAACTGTGGATGAATAAGTCTGTATCCTGATTTTAAACATTAGCATCAGGAACACGAAAGCGGGAGAATATATAAATTCTGCTTTATCAATTAGCTGCCAACTACGAATATACCTCCCACGTCATTTTGACGAAGGGAGGTTATTTATACAAAATCAGTCCAAAGGGTAAGGGAGGGCCCGGAATCATTTTGATCCCGGGCCCTGTGTTCAGGTCAGGCGGGGATGCTGGCCGCCTCGATCATGGCGGCGGCGAACAGGAGCAGGAAGCCCAAAGCAAGGACCAGCCCATCCTGACGGGACAGGCGGATATCCCGCAGCCGTCCGGCGGTGGTCCGGCCCCCCAGGGTCTGGACGAAGGAGATGTCCGCCGTTCCCGAGGCGATGCAGCAGAAGGCGGACATCTCCACCATGCCGGAGGCCTCGCTGATATGGAGCATGCGCAGCAGCCGGGCCGCGAAGGGGCGCTTCTCCGCCCATTTGGAAGGACCAGGTGCCCACCATCAGCCCATAGAGCAGGAACAGCAGGAGGAGACAGGAGTAGCCGCAGGGGATCAGGAGACCCCCTGCGGTCCCCTGGCGAAGAGGTTGGCCCCACGAGGACGCAGGCAAAGATCAGATTGAACCCGAAGATCTGGAGCCCGCCCACAAGGGGCTGGAGGAGACCGCCCAGTTCCACAGGGGATTGGCGTTTTTCAGGAGCCCCTCTGGGAGCAGAGGCCCGCTGAGGCAGGCCGCCGCCAGCGTCAGGGCCATGCCTGCCCCGAACAAAGCTGCCGCCCGGCAGCAGGGCGTTGGGCTGGGTGATCCAGCGCCGGATCACATTCACGGCTCCTTCTCTCCTTTCTGATGGGTCAGCAGGCGCGCCATATCCTCCGGAAGGGGAGGGTAAAGGACAGCTCCTGCCCAGTGACGGGCTGCCGGAGGGACAGCTGGGCGGAGTGGAGGGCAGGGCGGGAGATCAGGGAACGGTCCTCGTACCCGTAAAGGAAATCTCCTGTCAAGGGGCAGCCCAGAGAGGCCATGTGGACCCGGATCTGGTGGGTGCGCCCGGTGTCCAGCTCCAGACGGACCAGGGAACGCCCCGAGCGGGACAGGGTCTCATACCGTGTGCGGGCGTCCTTGCCGTCGGGGCGGACCATCTGCTCCACCAGGGAGCCCTCCCGGGGCCCCAGCGGGGCGTCTACCACACCGGAGGGGCTGAGGCCCGCCGTCGCACACCGCCAGATAGACACGGCGGAAGGCTGGGGTGTGGAGCTGCCCCTTCAGCACCTCCTGGGCGTGGGGGTGCTTGGCCACTGCCATCAGCCCGGAGGTCCCCGGTCCAGCCGGTGGACGGGGTGGAAATCTCCTTCAATACCCTCCGAATTGTAATAATTCAGCAAAAATTACCTATCGTATCATTAAAATGTCCGGGGCCGGGGTGGACCGGCACCCCGGGCCTTGTTCAGGATCAGCAGGTCCCCGTCCTCGTACACGATATCCAGGGGACCCGGGCGGGCAGGATGCCGCTGCGCCGCTCCGGGTCGGACAGGCGGACGGACAGAGTCTGTCCCTCCCGGGGGGAAGGCGGTATTCACCCGGGCCCCGTCCACCAGGATGCCGTCGGGGAGCCACTTGATCCGGCGGATCACCGTGCCGGACAGGTGCAGCCTCCGCCGCAGCAGGGTGTCCACCTTGACGCCCCCATCCTCCGGCCCCAGGACCAGCTCCAGGCGGCGGGTCTTCCTCTGTATCTGTTCCATCCCGCCACCCTCACATCCGCTTGGACAGCCGGGCGCGGAAGACGGCCAGAGCGGAAAAGTAGAAAAATAGCACGATGGACAGGGTCAGGGAGACATCCGACCAGCCGAGCCATCCGGCCGCCAGGAGACCGAGGAACAGGGCGGTCTGGGTAGCCCGGGCAGCCTTCCACACGGCCCGGAGCTCGATCTCCTGGCTGCGCTCGTCGTCGCGGGCCACCCGGGCGGAGCGCAGCTCCTCCGGCCGGGCGAGGGTGTGCCAGCTCCCCGCCATCATGCTGAAGCCGACCAGAAACAGGCAGAAGATCACCTGGCCATACACATCCGCCGCCCTCCTGGTGAGTTGGGCCTGAAGGGGAATGCCCAGGAGCAGAAGCAGCAGGGCGGCGGCCAGGAGCAGGAGGCCCAGACGGCCTGACCGGCTCACATCACGGCGGTAGGACTGGTCGGCCTCCGTCTGGGGGCCGGCTCTGCGGGCCTGCCAGGTCCGCTCCATAGCCTCCGGCTCTGTGAGCAGAGTCTGATACCGGCCCCAGGCCCTGCCCCCCAGCACGGCGGTCCCGCCGGAGAGGACAAACAGGCAGACCCAGACGGCCTCCATCAGGGGCGGCCCGTCAACACCCCGGCGGAGGAGCAGCACCGCCCCGGCGATGCCCAGGACCAGGGCCAGGATGCTGAGGACATAGCGGCGGAGCAGGAAGGACCGGAAGGCGGCGCGCTCCTCCTCCGTCATGGGTGGAATTGGGTTTGGACAGGACACAGGGCTTCCTCCTTTCCAGGATAAAGTTCTCACCGCCGCCGGGCCAGGGCGGCCCGGGCGCCGAGGAAGAACAGGATGTAGGCCAGCATGGAGCCCAGCAGCACCTTCACCAGCATCGGGTCCACTGCCACCAGGACAAAGGCGGCCAGGGCCTGGAGAAAAAATGTCGCCACCCCCGCCAGCTGGGCCGCCTGGGCGGTGAGACGCTGGCTGCGCTCGTCGGTCTCCTGAATCCTGGCCTTTTTCCACCGCTCCGGGTGGCGGAGCATCCACTCGTTGCGCAGCAGGTTGGCCAGTGCGGCGCCGGTGATGCCGCTGGCGCCCCCCAGATAAAAGCCTCGGGCGTGGCCGCTGATGCCGCTGCCGGGCACCAGGAAGAAATAGCACACCAGGCCCGTCGCGCCCACCGCCAGGAGGGCAAGGAATGCCCAGCGGCGCTGGATCAGATTTTTTCCATAGTCAGGGCCCCGTCCGGTCGTTTTTATGAGCATGATTTTTCCTCCTTACAGCTTTTTGGCCCAGCGGCCCATATTGACCATATAAAAGACGCAGTGGAGGACCGTTACGGCGGAGGAGAGAAGGATCCAAAGCGTCTCCCCCCGCACCAGAGAGATCACAAAGGGGACCCACAGCAGGTACAGGGTCCAGTACCAGCTGGACTGAGCGGCCTTCTCCCTGATGGCGATGTTGCGCTCGTCGGTCTCGCTGCGCTGGAGCTCCTTCCGCTCCTGGGGGGACATGTGCCGCTCCACGGCGCCCATGATCACGCTGGAGCCCCCCAGGCCCAGCAGGGCTCCGCCCATGCCGCACATCAGGCCGGTGATCCCGCCGGGCAGATCCAGCAGGGCGGCCGCCGCCATCAGGGCCAGCCCGCCCAGCGCGGCGGCGGCGAGCAGGATCGGTTTCAGCTTCTTCATGTCTCTTCCTCCTCGAACAGAAATATCTCCTCAATGGAGCTCCCGAAATATTTGGCGATCTTGTGGGCCAGCAGCAGCGAGGCGTTGTAGCGCCCGTTTTCCAGGGAGATGATGGTCTGCCGGGTGACCTCCACAGCGTCGGCCAGCTCCTCCTGGGTGATGCGCCGCTCCTTTCGGAGCTGAGCGATGCGGTTTTTCACGGCGGTCCTCCTCACGCAAAAATGTTTAGCTTGCTTTACATCTTGAGTATAGCACGCTTTACATTTTGTGTCAAGCAGGCTTTACTATTTTGCCCTTCTTTTTTCTGGGGACCAGATCTTGGAGCACTTCTGGGGCGGAGGAGGGAAGAGCTTGCCCCGCCCGCCTCCATCCGCAGGATGCTCCCAAAAGGGTCCCGCCCCGCAGGGCGGGACCGCCCTTTCATGCCAGCCCCGGCGGCGGGGCATATTTGATGAAAAAGTGCCCTCCCTTCCGCCGCCTGCCCTGTCCGGGTCCACAAAATTTCTGCCTGCCCCTTGCAACTGGGCTCAGCTCCGCTATAATACCTTTGAGATCATAAGGAGGGCGGCCCCATGAGACAGAGACAGACCGGACAGGCGGACAAGCTGGGCATTTACATCCATATCCCCTTCTGCCGGAGCAAGTGCGACTACTGCGACTTCTACTCCCTGGCGGGGCGGGAGGACCGGATGGACGCCTATCAGAAGGCGCTGCTGGCCCACATCCGGGAGACTGCGCCCCTGGCCCAGGGCATCCCGGTAGACACCGTCTATTTCGGCGGGGGCACCCCCAGCTGGTACGGGGCCCGGCGCATCCAGGAGCTGCTCTCCGCCCTGAGCAAGCTTTTTCAGGTGGAGAAGGACGCAGAGATCACGGTGGAGGCAAACCCTGACAGCGTGGACCTGCGTGCCCTGCGCCGCCTGCGGAAGGCGGGGGTCAACCGCCTGTCTCTGGGGATGCAGTCCGGCTGCCCCCAGGAGCTGGAGTCCGTCCACCGCCCCCACACCGTCCGACAGGTGGACGAGGCGGTGGCGGCCGCCCGGAAGGCCAAGCTGAACAACGTCTCTCTGGATCTGATCTACGGCCTGCCCGGCCAAACCATGGACAGCTGGAAGGCTACGGTGGAGCACGCCCTGTCCCTGATCCCCCAGCACCTGTCCTGCTACGGACTGAAGGTGGAGGAGGGCACCCCTCTGGCCCGCCGGGCGGCGGAGGGGGAGATCCTGCCCGACGACGACCAGCAGGCAGACCTGTACCTCTGGACCGTGGGCCGGCTGGAGCGGGCCGGCTACCCCCAGTATGAGATCTCCAACTTCGCCAAGCCGGGCTATGAGTCCCGGCACAATCTGCGCTACTGGCTCACCCGGCCCTATATCGGCTTCGGCCCCGGCGCCCACTCCGACTTCGGCGGGCGGCGGTACTCCTTTGTCCGGGACCTGGACCGGTACATCGACGGCGTGCTCAAGGGCGGGGAGATCATCGACAGCGAGGAGCTCATCCCCCAGCGGGAGCGGGGGGGCGAGTACCTGATGCTCCGGCTGCGTACCGCCCAGGGAATCGAGGAGTGGGAGTACCGCAGCGCCTATTTCATGGACTTTGCCCCCCTGGAGACCCGGCTCCGCCAGTTCCAGGCCCAAGGCTGGGCGGAGCAGGCCGGCGGCCGGTGGCGGCTGACGCCCAAGGGCTTTCTGGTGTCCAATCAGCTCATCGGCGACCTGCTGGAGCGGCAGGAGGAGTCCAGCCTGGACCAGCTGCTCCCCCGGGCCAGGGCCCGCTTTTCCGGCAGCCAGGATGGTCCCTTTGTGGATTCTGTTTAAGAATCGGGAAAATGTTTCCGGCCTTTGGACCGATTTTACACACTTTTCACGCAAATGTAATTTTATTTGCCTTTTGGATATAATAGTGTTACAATATAGTTGTATCAGACCGCCCACAGGCGGGACCTGTTTGGACTACTTATGGCATTTTGCCGTATAGACATAAGGACCTCATTACGTTTGAAGAGGGTGCAGCTTTGACCAAATATTTGATTGAGGGCGGACATCCGCTCCATGGAACCATTGAGATCAGCGGAGCCAAGAACGCCGCTGTCGCCATCATCCCCGCCGCCCTGCTGGTGGACGGGGTCTGCCGCATTGAAAATGTTCCCCAGATCAGCGATGTGACCCTGATCCTCCAGATCCTCCGGGAGCTGGGGGCGGACGTGCGCACCATCAACCGCACCACGGTGGAGATCGACTGTTCCCACATTCGGAACCGTCAGGTCCCCTATGAGCTGGCCCGGAAGATCCGAGCCAGCTATTATCTGGTGGGGGCCCTGCTGGGCCGCTTCGGCTGGGCAGAGGTGCCCCTGCCCGGCGGGTGCAATCTGGGCGGACGGCCCATCGACCAGCACATCAAGGGCTTTGTGGCCATGGGGGCCGAGGTGGACGTGCGCAACGGCCTGATCTATGCCCAGGTCCCCGGCCGGGGCTGCCTGGCCGGCGGGCAGGTCTATCTGGACATCGTCTCCGTGGGCGCCACTATGAACATCATGCTGGCCGCCGCCCTGGCGGAGGGCATGACCGTTATCGAGAACGCCGCCAAGGAGCCCCATATCGTGGACCTGGCCAACTTCCTCAACTCCATGGGGGCCGACATCATGGGCGCCGGCACCGACGTCATCAAGGTGCGGGGCGTCCAGCGCCTGCGGGGCGGCTCCTACTCCATCATCCCCGACCAGATCGAGGCGGGCACCTATATGGCCGCAGTGGCTGCCGCCGGGGGCGAGCTGCTGGTGAAGAACGTCATCCCCAAGCATCTGGACTGCATCAGCGCCAAGCTGGTGGAGATGGGGGTGGATGTGGAGGAGCAGGACGACGCGGTGCTGGTCCGCCGCTCCGGCCCCATCACCCGCACCAATGTGAAGACCATGCCCTATCCCGGCTTTCCCACTGACATGCAGCCCCAGATCGCCGCGGTCCTGTGCCTGGCCCAGGGGACCAGCGTGCTCACCGAGGGCGTGTGGGACAACCGCTACCGCTATGTGGATGAGTTCCGCCGCATGGGGGCCAAGATCCAGGTGGACGGCAAGGTGGCCGTCATCGAGGGGGTCCCCGCCCTGACCGGCGCGCCGGTCCACGCCTGTGACCTGCGGGCCGGGGCAGCCATGGTGATCGCCGGTCTGGCTGCCCAGGGCACCACGGAGATCGACGGGGTGTACCACATCGAGCGGGGCTACGAGACCCTGGTGGAGAAGCTGTCCGGCGTGGGGGCCAAGATCCAGGTGCTCTTCCTGCCCGACGACGAGGCCCAGACCCAGGCAGGCTGACCTTTGCACATGCTCCGGGCGGCGGCGATCTGCCGCCGCCCGTTTTCGCGCCCTGGGGGGCGCCACTCTTTCTCCGGGAGGCGGCACATGGAAGTGTGTACTCTGGCCAGCGGCTCCAGCGGGAATTCCCTGCTGATCTGCTGCGGCTCTACTTATGTTTTGCTGGACGCGGGCATCTCCGCCCGCCGGATCACCTCTGCCCTGAAGGCGCTGGGTGCCGATCCCACCCGGCTCAGCGCGGTGCTGGTCACCCACGAGCACACCGACCACGTCTCCGGTCTGGCCACCCTGACCAAGCAGCTGGGGGTGCCCGTTTACGCCACCGCCCCCACTTTGGACCGCCTGGAGCGAAAAGTCCCAGCACTGGCGCGGCTGGGCCGGACGCTGGAGGCCGGCACCGGCTTCCAGCTGGGGAATTGTGGGTGGAGTCCTTCTCCACCCCCCACGACGCCGCGGGCAGTGTGGGTTACGCCGTCACCGGCGGCGGGGCGCGGATGGCCTTGGCCACCGATCTGGGCCACCTGACCCCCCAGGTGTGGGATGCGGCGCGGGGGCGGACCTGCTGGTGTGTGAGACCAATCACGACGAGGACTGGGTCCGCTCCGGCCCCTATCCCTACGCCCTGAAGCAGCGCATCCTGGGGACTTCGGCCACCTGTCCAATGAGGCGGGGGCCGAGCTGGCCGGCCGGGCTGCCCTGGCCGGGACCCGGACCATCTTGCTGGCCCACCTGTCCTCCGAGAACAATACCCCAGCCCGGGCCCGAGAGGTGGTCTCCCGCCGCCTGTCCGCCCTGGGGTGCGGCCGGAGGAGGACATCACCCTGGCGGTAGCCCCCGGTCGGAGTGCGGGGCGCTGTACCAGCTGGAGCGGGGCGGAGCTCTGGCCTTTCCGGCAAGGGAGGCATCCCTGTGCTGAGCGTCTATCTGATCTGTGTGGGCAAGCTGAAGGAGAAATTCTATCAGGAGGCCTGTGCCGAATACATCAAGCGCCTGTCCCCTACTGCAGGCTCACCCTGGTGGAGCTGCCTGAGGAGAAGCTGCCCCAGGACCCCTCTCAGGCGCAGATCGACGCCGCCCTGGAGAAGGAGAGCCAGGCCATCCGGACCAAGCTGCCCCCAGCACCAGCCTGGTGTGCCTGTGCGTGGAGGGCAGGCTGCGCTCCAGCGAGGAGCTGTCCGCTTTGGTGGGGACCTGGGAGCACAGCTCCGCCAAGCACCTGGCCTTTGTCATCGGCGGCTCCTACGGCCTGGCGGAGCGCCTGGGGAGTCCTGGGTCAAACTGTCCATGTCCCCATGACCTTCCCCACCACCTGGCCGGGTCATGCTGCTGGAACAGCTCTACCGGGCCTTCAAGATCCGGGAGGGCTCCAGCTACCACAAATGACAGGGTCCCGGGCCTGAAAACATGCTCACCGTGGATCCGTCAAAATCCGCTGGAAATTCATGCCTGCCTGTGGTACAATGTCCACAACAGCATGTCCCAGCGGATTTTATTGATTGGAGGTCCTACGATATGTCCTATCTTGATGCTTATCATGCATGGCTGAACAGCCCGGCCCTCTCGGCCGCCGAGAAGGCAGAGCTGGCATCCATCCAGGGCGATGACAAGGAGATCGAATCCCGCTTTTGATCAGCTTTCCTTCGGCACCGCGGGCCGGGGCACCATGGGGTGGGGCTGTACCGGATGAATGTCCATGTCATCCGCCACGCCACCCAGGCCTTTGCCCAGTCATCCTGGAGGAGGGCCCCAGGCCGCCGCCAGGGGTGGCCGTCTGCTTCGACTGCCGCAACAACCCGACGTCTTTGCCCGGGAGGCCGCCTGTGTCATGGCGGGCAACGGCATCCCCGTGCGCCTGTTCGAGTCCCTGCGTCCCACCCGGAGCTGTCCTTCGCGGTGCGGGAGTACGGCTGCATCGCCGGTATCAACGTCACCGCCAGTCACAACCCCAAGGAGTACAACGGCTACAAGGTCTACTGGCAGGACGGTGCCCAGCTGCCCCCAAGCACGCCGACGAGGTGGCCCGGAAGATGAAGGAGCTGGACGTGTTCGACTGCGTCAAGACCATGGACTATGACCAGGCCGTGGCCCAGGGCAGGATTACGCTGATGGGGGCGGAGACGGACGAGAAGTTCCTGGCCAACGTGATGGAGCAGGTGAACGACAAGGCGGTGGTGGAGCAGATGGCGGACACCTTCACCATGGTGTACACCCCTTCCACGGCACCGGCTATAAGCTGATCCCCGAGGCCCTCAAGCGCCTGGGCATGAAGCACGTGATCTGCGTGCCCCAGCAGATGGTCATCGACGGCGATTTCCCCACTGTGGTCTCCCCAACCCGGAGAACCCGGAGGGTTCTATCTGGCGGTGGAGCTGGCCAAGGAGCACGGCGCGGACTTCATCCTGGCTCTGACCCGGACGCCGACCGGGTGGGCATCATGGTGCGTACCAAGGAGGACGACTTCGTGGTCATCTCCGGCAACCAGACCGGCGTGCTGCTGCTGGACTACCTGATCGGGGCCAAGCGCCGCACCGGCAAGATGCCCGACAAGCCCGTGGCCCTCAAGACCATCGTCACTACCGAGATGGCCCGCAAGGTGGCCGAGGTCAACGGCCTGCAGTGCTATGACACCTTCACCGGCTTCAAGTTCCTGGCGGAGAAGAAGGACGAACTGGAGAGCTCCGGTGCGGGGAAGGTCATCTCTCTTATGAGGAGTCCTACGGCTACATGCTGGGGACTATGTCCGGGACAAGGACGCCGTCTCCGCCTCGGTGGAGCTGACCGAGATGGCGGCCTGGTATGCCTCCCAGGGCATGACCCTGTATGACGCCCTCCAGGCCCTGTTCAAGAAATACGGCTACTATGGCGAGCGCACCATGAACCTGGTCATGCCCGGCCTGGACGGGCTGAAGAAGATGGCTGACCTGATGGCCGGCCTGCGGGAGCAGCCCCGGCGGAGATCGCCGGCGTGGCGGTAAAGCAGCAGAAGGACTACAAGGACGGCAGCGTGGTGGAGACAGCGACCGGCGCCAGGTCTCAGATGGAGCTCACCGGTTCCAACGTCCTGCGCTATGAGATGGCCGACGGCACCAGCCTGATCGTCCGTCCCTCCGGCACCGAGCCCAAGGTCAAGGTCTATATCCTGGCCAACGGCGCCGACAAGGAGGAGTGCGACGGAAAGGTGGCCAAGTACGCCGCCTGGGCCGAGAGCCTCAAAGACTGAAAAGACAGGGACACCGGGCCCGCCTTTGGAGCGGGCCCGGTCAGCTTGTGGAAAGAGCCGTCCCGCAAGGAGTTCCTGCACCCGCAGGCGGCGGAATAAAATTGGATGACATCATTTCCGGGGACGTGTATCTGGGAAGTGGCACCTCTCACGCAGGATAGGCCGCCTCCATGATCCCTGGACATCCTGCACAGGCGGGGCAGAAATGGGCATAGTTCTGCTTCACTTCCATAATTTGTATTGAAACGTCTCACAAAAGCTCTTTCCCACCGGTTTTGAGCGGGTCCGGATCTGCCGGGCCCAGTCAGGACAGGAGGGATTTTTATGGCAAGCGGACAGACGCAGTATTATGGACTGAATCAATGGGAGGCTGCGGACCAGGTGCTCCGGACGGAGTTTAACGCGGATAATCAAAGATCGACGGGGCGCTGAAAGCCATGCGGGATCTGATCGTCAGTCCCAGCGTTCTCAATGCGGTACTGGATAAGCTGCGCAGTGATATCAACGCCCTGTCTGCCCGGGTGGATAAGCTGGAGGGGGAGAGCCCCGGAGCAAATGCTCCGGGGGCTGTTAAATTGCGTGAATCAGAATCTCACTCTAATCAGCGCTTCTGACCGATATCAAGCGTCAGCACGCCGTCGTCGTCAGCCACCACAGTGTACTCGCCCTCGAGCACAGCCTTGACGGCAGCGCTCTCAATGTAGTACAGAGTGGTCTCCTGGTTGGGGCAGCCGACTGCTCATTCTGGCAGGCTTCCTCGGTGTACAGCTTGCCATCGACAACAGCCAGCTTCTGGGCCAGCTTGAAATCAGCCTCGGAAGCAGTGACCTTGACAGACTTCACGACGGCATTTTGCCCTCGGCAGTCAGCTTGGCATCACAGACAGCAGCTCCATCGACACGGAACTCGCGGGCGCCATTGTGAGTATCGCTAGCAGTCTTCTCGGTGGCCTTGAAGGTGTAGGTCTCACCGACGATCACCTCGTCGCCATCATTCACGGTCTGGCCCTTGGCGTCCTTGACTTCAAAATCCCAAACACCGGAAGCGGCAAAGTTCAGGGTATAGCTCACAGCCTCAGTGTCCACTTTGATGGCAATATCCTCGGTGCCAGCGGGAACGCTGACAGTCCAGGTGCCGTCGCCGTTGCTCTTGATCTTGGCAGCCTGAGCGCAAGTCACATCGGTGATGGTGTAACCCTTCTCAGCAGTCACGGTGATGTCAGCGGCCTGGTTCGCAGTAATGCTTGTGGGGTTGGCAGCAGCATGACCCTCGACCTTGACGCTGAGGGTGTCAGCGCTAGCGGTAGCGGTGATGGTGGTATCAGAATTGGCAGTCACCTTGCCGGAAGCAGGGTAGTCAGGTTGTAGCCCTCCTTGGCCTTAGCGGTCCAGTTGAGCTCAGTGCCCTTCTTAACGCTGATGCTGCCGTTCTCAGTGTACTCCACGCCGTTGACGGTCACGGTGGCGTTGGTCAGCGCGAGGGTGACCTTCACCATCTCCACCACGGGCTTGTGGATAATGTAGACGAGATCCGCGGTGTTGTGGTCGTTGCTGTCCTTCACGACGGTGACATAGGTCATGTAGTCGAACTTCACGCCGTCGTAGGTCTCCTCTTCGGTGCCCACATACATGTCCTTTACATCGCCGTCGGTAATGGTGTAGTCGTAGCCCTTGGACAGATTCTCACCGTTCTTGGGCTCCACATCCACATAGACAAAAACAGTGTCGTCGTCCACGTCATACTTCACCTTGGCATCCTCCACGGTGGTCAGCCAGAAGCGCGTCGCCGCGGGCGTTGACGGTGTTGTCCTTCAGCTCCACATCCTCAATGCCGGTGATGTACTTCTCATCCACGGTCTTGGTGGCCTTGTACAGATGGCCGACCTCCAGGGCGCCCAGATCCTGGTCCACGTACACGGACTGCTTCACGCCGTTGACATAGGCGTTGGTGTACCCCAGTAGTAGTCGCCGTCGTACTTCAGGGACTCGCGGGTGGTCTTGCTGAGCATGAAGTAGGTGCTGGCGCTGTCATAAACATCGCCGTCCACGATGAAGACGATCTCAGCCACATTGCCGTTCTTGGTGCTCAGCACATAGGCCAGGGTGGCATTGTCCACATCGGGCACCTCATTGTAGCCGGTATAGGCGGTCTCGCCCTCCACGTCCACAAACACGGTCTTCTTGTCCACGATGAAGTCGTTCTTGCCGTCGGAGATATAGGCCTTGCCGTTGTTGATCTCGGCGTTGGTCATGGTCTTGGAATCCACAGCCTTCAGGGTGTAGATCTTGTCCTCACCCACGGTGTAGGCCCAGACCTTCTCGTCGATGTTGGTCTTATCCTTCTTGTCCTGGTCCTTATCTACCCAGTCGATCTTGACCTTGTCCTTGCCGTCCTTGTACTCATCGTCCAGGTCGGCCTTGACAGAGGTGGCGTCAGCCAGAACGACCTTGGCGACCCAGTCACGCAGCTCCTCGTCGGAGTCCTTCACGTACAGGTACTGGGTGCTGCCGGTCTCCTGCACGAAGCCCAGCACATAGCCGTTGGGATCCAGATACAGGGTGTACTGCTCGTTCAGAGCGGGTGGGCTTTCACGTTGTCGTCGTCCAGATCATAGACGATGTGGCCGTCGCCGGAGTAGCTGTACTTGGCACCATCGGCCAGCTTCAGATAGGTCTCGCCGGTCTCGCCCTTGCCGGTCTCGGCGTCCTTATCCTTTTCCACGCGGGTGACCTCGCCGTTGACGGTCTCGGGAGCCATCAGCTCGCAGATGTAGAAGTCCTCGTCCTCGTTGTAGTCCACGGTGAAGACAACGTAGTCGTCCTCCTCATAGCCCTCAGCATAGAAGTCGTTGTCGTCCAGCTTGGGCTCGGTGGAGATGGCCTTCACGGTGACATACTCGCCCTTGGAATCGCTCTTCACCTTGGAGACCTGGCCCAGATAGTAATTGATCTCGACCACGGTCACAGTGGCGTCGGCGTCGTCGATGTAGATCTCGGTGACGGTGCCCTTGCCGGTGTACTTCCAGGTGGAGTCGTCCTTGGAGGTGGGGATGTTGTCATCCACGTCCTTATCTTCCTTGCCGTTGACATAAGCAGTCCAGGTGTAGCCCTCGTCCTTGGCATTGTCGCGCAGGGTGCACACAGACTTGCCCAGGTCCTTGTAGACCTCGTCGATGTCCTGGCCGGAAGTATAGGTGTAGGTGGGGGCGTTGGGAACAGTAATGATCTCGTCCTTGTCCAGCATGCGGACCTTGGAGGCGATCAGGCCGCCGTTCTCGGTCAGATTATCGGTCTTGCTGGTGCTGCCGGCCTCGGTCTTGACGTTGTAGGTGCCGGTGCCCCAGGTGGTGGCGGGACGGCCATAGATGGTCTCGGTGTCGGTGCGGTACACCAGGTCGAAGTTCTTGTAGCCCAGGGTCTGCAGGTAGTTGAACTCCAGGGAGTAGATGATGCCCTGGTTCTCGTTGTAGTACACACCCAGCAGCTCGTTGTACTGAACAGGCACGGCCTTGGTCAGGGCGTTGAACACCAGCTCAGCCACGTTGTCGCGGGTCAGCCCGGCGTTGGCGGTGAGCTTCAGGTCGCCGTACAGGCCCAGAGCGGTGCCCTTGGCGGTGGCGGCCAGCATCCAGTCACTGCCGAAGTCAGCGGCGCTCTGGAAGTAGCCCAGGGCGCGGCACAGCATCAGCACGGCCTGCGCGGTGGTCACGGTGGCGTTGGGGTCGAACTTGCCATCGCCCACGCCGGCCACGATGCCCAGGCTGGAGCACAGGTTCACATAGCCCTGCGCCCATGCGGGGACGTCGGTGAACACATTGGTCTCCGCGAACTGGTTGACGTTCACACCGGCGCCATACAGCATGGTGCAGATGATGACCGCCATCTCGGCGCGGGTGACTACGTTCTCGGGGCCGAAGGACCCGTCCTCGTAGCCCTCGAACATGCCGATGGCAGAGGTGACCGCCACGGCATCCTGATTGACGATCTCGGCCTTGTCGGTGAAATCGTCGATACCCTTAGCGCTGGAACCCACGACCATCATGCCCAGGAGCATAACGGAAGCCAGAGCCAGGCTGAGAGCACGCTTCAGGTTTCTCATTGGATATTCCTCCTTTTTATATTGACAAAAGTCGCTGTTTTCTGACAAACCGGGCCTTTCCCAGAACATTTTGGCCCACTATGCCTGTACAACACTTCTGACACAGGAGGAATTGGTTATAAAAAGGGGAAGATCAGGGGAAAAATCCCCGAGATTACGCCTAAAAAGTTTCCCTGGTAGACATTTGGTAGACACATGAAAACAGGAGGGGCGGCGAGGCCCTGAAACTCCAGGCCCCTGCCGCCCTTTTTTGGTAGACTTTTGGTAGACATTTTGCTTTTTTACATCTGTCTTTGCAACGGTGTATTCCCTGTACACTTGAAAAACCTGCATTGGCATAGTATAATCATTAAAAATCTCTAATTTCGGTTTTTGTTTGTGTGTAGAGGTTTTCGCCCCCTAGGGGGCACACAAAAGAATCGGAGTTTTCGGAAATACAGTGTACCTTTTCTGAAGGGTATGCCTCAGTGCATATCTTTTCTGTGGCCAATAGTCTCAAGATCCGGTGTTGTAGGAGGACGATAGTATGAGCAAACGAATCATTACGATCAGCCGTGAGTTTGGCAGCGGCGGGCGCACCATCGGCAAGGAGGTGGCACAGAAGCTGGGATATTCTTATTATGACAAGGAGCTGGTCCGCCAGGTCGCAGTGGAGACCGGCTTTGATGAGAAGTACATTGAACAGGCTGGCGAGTATGCCCCCTCCAAAAACTGGCTCTCTTTTGGTTTTGCTGCCCGGGGGTCCCAGGGAGCCATGGAGGGAATGTCCGCCAATGATTTTCTTTGGGCCATTCAGTGCAGGGTCATTCGGAGCCTTGCGGAAAAAGAGCCCTGCGTCATCGTGGGCCGGTGTGCCGATTATATCCTGCGGGAACGGGAGGATTCTCTCAACGTATTCATTCACGCCTCTATGGCGGCCCGGGCGGACCGTATCGTGCGCCTGTACGGCTCCAGCGAGAAGAGCCCGGAAAAACGCCTGGAGGAGAAGGACAAGAGGCGCCGCGTCTACTACAAGCACTATACCGACGGGGATTGGGGCATGTCCCAGAACTACCACCTCTCTCTGGACAGCGGAATCATCGGCATCCAGCGGTGCGTGGACATCATCTCCGAGCTGGCAAAGACACTGTAAAAAACTGCGGCGGATCTTGATCTTTCCATTGACAAATCTACAAAATCTGATAGAATGATTTTTACAAACTGAATAGCCTTATCAAGAGTGGTGGAGGGAACGGCCCGATGAAGCCCGGCAACCTGCGTTCCGCAAGGTGCCAAATCCGGCGGTAGTGTATCGAAAGATGAGGGTGCATGGACTCTGACGCTCCGCCTCGGCGGAGCGTTTTTCATCCCCCCGACAGAAGAAAGGACGAAATATTATGGCAAAGCGACTGTTTACCTCTGAATCAGTGACCGAGGGCCATCCTGACAAGATCTGCGACCAGATCTCAGATGCGGTACTGGACGCCATCCTGGCCCAGGACCCGGACGCCCGGGTGGCCTGTGAGACCACGGCGTCCACCGGCCTGATCCACGTGATGGGGGAGATCACTACCTCCTGTTATGTGGACATCCCAAAGATCGCCCGACAGGTTGTGAAGGAGATCGGCTATGACCGGGCCAAGTTCGGCTTTGATTGTGACACATGCGCGGTGGTCACCTCCATCGATGAGCAGTCCCCCGACATCGCCATGGGCGTGGACAAGTGTCTGGAGGCCAAGGAGGGCACCCAGGACGACGGCCTGGACAACGGGGCTGGGGACCAGGGCATGATGTTCGGCTACGCCTGCGACGAGACCCCCGAGCTGATGCCGCTGCCCATCTCTCTGGCCCAGCGGCTGGCCCGCCGCCTGACCCAGGTCCGCAAGGAGGGACTGGTGGACTACCTGCGCCCTGATGGCAAGACCCAAGTCACGGTGGAGTATGACGGAGAGAACCGCCCCCTGCGGGTGGACGCGGTGGTGGTCTCCACCCAGCACGGGCCGGAGGCGTCCCTGGACCAGATCCGGCAGGATATGATCCAGCTGGTCATCAAGCCCATCATCCCTGCCGAGCTGCTGGACGATCAGACCAAGATCTACGTCAACCCCACCGGCCGGTTCGTCATCGGCGGTCCTCAGGGAGACTCCGGCCTCACCGGGCGGAAGATCATCGTGGACACCTACGGCGGCAGCGCTCCCCACGGAGGCGGCGCTTTCTCCGGCAAGGACCCCACTAAGGTGGACCGGTCGGCCGCCTATGCCGCCCGCTGGGTGGCGAAGAACGTGGTGGCCGCCGGGCTGGCCCGGCGCTGCCAGGTCCAGCTGGCTTATGCCATTGGTGTGGCCCGCCCCGTCTCCGTCCGCGTGGATACCTTCGGCACCGGAACGGTGCCGGACGAACAGCTCTCCGACGCAGTGGAACAAGTCTTTGACCTGCGTCCGGCTGCCATCATCCGGGATCTGGGGCTGCGCCGCCCCATCTACCGCCAGCTGGCGGCCTATGGGCACTTTGGGCGGGACGACCTGGACCTGTCCTGGGAGAAGACCGACCGGGCAGAGGCACTGAAGGCGGCTCTGTAACGGCGTCAGCGGCCAGGAATCTTTTCAGTTGGCGCCTCATAGACTGTACAGGCGCAAATAAGGGCCGGAGGAGATCCTCCGGCCCCTTCTTTCTGAATGACCGGCCCCGGGGCTGGACAATCGCCGCGCCATAGGGTAAAATAGAGAGAAAACAGCCTAAAATGGGTATCTCTGCGCCCCATACAGGAAGGAGATCATAGAATATGGATTACAGCGAACTGCTTCGCCACGTGGATCACACACTTCTGACCCCCACCGCCACCTGGGACCAGGTCAAGACGGTCTGTGACGAGGGCCTCACCTGCCGCACTGCCTCCGTCTGCATCCCGCCCCGCTATGTGAAGCGGGCCGCCGCCTATGTGGGCAATCAGCTGAAGATATGCACCGTGGTGGGTTTCCCCAACGGCTACTCCACTCCTGAGGTCAAGGTGTTCGAGACCGAGGACGCCATCCGCGGGGGAGCGGACGAGATCGACATGGTGGCTGATCTGGGCCTGGTGAAGAGCGGCGACTGGGAGGGGGTGCTGGAGGAGATCAAGGCGGTCAAAGCATCCTGTAAGGGACGTATCCTGAAGGTCATCGTGGAGGCCTGCCTGCTGACCTGTGAGGAGAAGCAGGCCATGTGCCGTATCGTCTCCATGTCCGGAGCAGACTTTATCAAGACCTCCACTGGCTTCTCTACCGGCGGCGCTACCTATGAGGATGTGAAGCTGTTCCGGGAGCACTGCAGCCCCGATGTGAGGATCAAGGCGGCCGGCGGCATCCGCACCCTGGAGGAGGCCCAGACCTACCTGGAACTGGGGGCCGACCGTATCGGCAGCAGCGGTCTGGTTGCCCTGGTCCAGGCTCAGAGCAACGGCTGAGCCCAGCCCTTTTCACACCGAAAGATCCCCGTCCATTGTGAAAATGGACGGGGATCTTTTTGCGTTCTGCAGGCGTATCCCGCAGGAGTGACCTCTCGTTGGGCCCACGGTTCTGGATCGGTCAGTATTGCAGGCCTCCGTTCACATCCAGCACCTCACCGGTGGTCCAGGATGCGTCATCGCTGCCCAGGTATGCGATGGCGCCGGCGATGTCATCCAGCTCTCCCAGTCTCGGGATGCGGACACCCGCAGAGAGCTTATCCACCTTATCCTGAGAGAGAGAGAGGAACATTTTCCCCTTCAGCGGCCCAGGCGCTACGCTGTTCACGGTAATGTTCCAGGGGCCCAGCTCATATCCCAGGCACATGGCCATGCCGTTGATCCCAGCCTTTGCGGCAGCGTAATTCACCCCCACCCCCGGGCGGCCCGTGCGGCCCCCAATGGAGGAGATCAGTACGATCCGACCGTAGTTCTGCTCCTTCATGGCGGGGACCACCGCTTTCACCGAATGATAGACCCCTGTCAAGTTAATGTCGATCACATCCTGCCACTGGGCTTCTGTCAGCTCATCGATGGGAAAGTGACGGAGGATACCTGCCGTGGCTACCAAGACGTCGATCCTGCCCCACTTTTCCTTTACTTCGGCTGCGGCGGCCTGGCAGTCCTCCAAGCTTCGGACGTCGCCCGGGATGGTCATCACCCGGTCCTCATCCCAGCCTTCCTCTTTCAGCATCCTGGCCTCCTGGTCCAGCGCCTCCCGGGAAAAATCGGTCAGCGCCACTTTTCCGCCCTCAGACAGCAGCCGCCGGGCAGTGGCGCCGGCGATATCCCCCGCGCCAGTGATCAGCACAACTTTATGTTCATATCGCTCCATTGCATATCCCTCCAGTCTTATCGTTGCTCCCCCAGACATGCCTTTGCCCCTTCCAGGGCCCGTCTGGCATGGGTCTCATAGCCTATCTTTTCCACTCTTGTCAGGTGGGGCACTTCCACACCGCACACCACCTGCGGGATCCTGGAAATGATCTCCGCGATGGGGATTGCACCCTCCCCGGGATACAGGCGTTCCGCCCGGCCGGTGTGGATCAGTGCCGCCTCATCCGTGGGGATCGGGGCCTCACAGTCGCACAGGTGCGCGTAATGGAACCAGCTCCGGGGGCACTCCTCCAGCTCATGCAGCTGGACCCGGGAGCGGTAAAAGTGCAGGCAGTCTACCACCACGCCCACGTTCTCTTTGCCGGAGTCCAGGAGCAGCTGCCTGACCTGACGGAGATCGGTGACACTGGCCCATGTGACGAATTCCACGCTGACCGTCTGCTCATATCGGGCGGCCAGCTCACACAGCCGGCAGAACTGATCGGTATAAAATGAGCGGTCCGGGGTCCAGATGTTGGTCAGGATGTGCCGGATGCCCAGCTCTGCTGCGGCCGCCAGCGCCGGTTCATAGTCCTGCACATCCACTCCAGCCGCGATGCGGGCATTCTCTGTATCGTGCAGCAGGATGCCTGTCTCCTGAGCGGCCCGCCGGGTCTCACGAAGCAGATGGGGATCCTTTGCGATGTCATAGGGACGCTCCCCCGGCAGCCCCATGGGGATGGTCCGCAGGCTGACCGCATCATAGCCCGCCCTGGCCGCCACCCGGATCATCTCCGGGGGCGGACAGCTGATGTTTGTCAAATGGACCAGGGAGTAAAGGTGTTTCATCAGTTGCCTCCTAAGATATCATCCTCCGGGAAACGGGGCCCGCTCCCCGGAGGACGAACAGTTTCTATCTCAGACGTTCCGCTCAGGCGTATTTCTCAGCGGTGCTGATCTGCATGTCCACCAGCTCATCGCCGTAGGTGGCGCGGACCTCGTCATAGACACCGGAGCACTTGTCCCGCAGCTGCTCCAGAACGTCGGCGGGGAGTTCCACGATCTCGGTTCCGGTCTGAGCCACCAAGTCCATACGCTCAGAGAGCCGGGCGTCGCACTGCTCTCTGGAATACTGAATGGCGGCCTTGCCCACAGCCATGATCAGCTCCTTGTCTGTATCGCTCAGGCCGTTGTAGACGACCTGGCTGATCAGCAGGTTGTGGGATGCGGGCAGATGGTTTGTCAGGATCACATAGTCCTGCTGCTCATACAGGCGGTTGGCGTAGATGACCTCAAAGGGGTTCTCCTGGGCATCGATGGTGCCCTGCTGCAGCGCCATATAGACCTCAGAGAAGGCCATAGGGGTTGGGTTGGCGCCCAGCGCCTGCCAGATGGAGATGTGCAGTTGGTTCTCCATGACCCGGATCTTCTGTCCCTGCATGTCGTCAGGGGACTGGACCTTGATGTTGCTGGTCATCTGACGCATGCCCTGGTCGAAGAAGCCGATGAGCTCAAAGCCTTTATCCTGGTATTTCTCCTCGTAGAAGCGGAAGACCGTCTCATCGTCCATGGTATCCCGGAACTGTTGGGCATCCTGATAGAGGAAAGGGAGATCAATGGCATTCAGCTCAGGGACGAAATTGGCGGTGAATGCGGTGGACCCCAGGAAGAAGGCCACATCACCGGCCTGTGTAGATTCGCACAGCTCAGTGTCGGTCCCCATGGAGCCGTTGAAATACATCTGCAGCTGGATGCGGCCGCCGGTGATGGCGTTAAGCTGATCCGCCATGTAATGGACCAACAGGCCGTCCACGCGGTCCTCAGCGCCGTCGGTGGCAATGATGAAGGAGTAGGAGTCGCCCTGGGTGTAGTCCACAGAGCTGTCCAGTTCAGGCTGGATGTCGTAATCCGCCACGCTCTGAACGGCGCCGGAGCCTGTGCTGGAGCCGGACGGGGGCGGGGTGGAACCCGCGGAGGTCCCCCCTCCTCCACAGGCTGCCAGAGACAGAGACATTGCTGCTGCGAGGGTCAAGCTGATCAGTTTCTTTGTGGTGTTCATTTGAATTCTCCCTTCCTGATTTGACTCGCCGCCTGAGGCGGCCGCTTGTTCTGATGACTCAATCTTATCAGAGCCCTTTTCAGAATTCCAATACCGGTATCACATACCAGAGATCGGTTTTGAACATACCTTTCTTTTTGGTTCTTTTTGGGACTTTTTCCTGTCTTGACGCTGTGGAAAAAGGGGTGCTATAATAATTTTAGACAAAATTTGACCCAAATTCCGGGGAGGGACCGCTGACATGAATCTTCAGCAGCTGTATTACTTTCAGGCCATCAGCAGGCTGAAAAACTATACCAAAGCCGCAGAACAGCTCCTGGTCGCCCAATCCAGCCTGAGCCATTCCATCGGGGATCTGGAGCGTGAGCTGGGCGTCCCTCTCTTCTTCAAGGTGGGGCGGAATATTGATATCACAGAATACGGAAAGCAGTTCCTGATCCATGTGGACCGGATCACCGCGGAGCTGGAGCTGGCCAACCAGGAGCTGAAAAACATGCTCAACCCCAACATGGGCAAGATCCGCATTGCCCTGGCTTACACCGTGAGCAACCGCTTTATCCCCAATATGATCAAGGGCTTTTACGAAAATGAGGACAACCGGGCCATCCAGTTTGAGTTCAGTGAAAAGCAGGCGGCAAAGATCATTGACGCCTTTGCCAACCGGACTCTCGACCTGGGGTTCGGCGCCCGAATGGACAGCGACCAACTGGAATATTTTCACATTTTTGACGAGGAGATCGTCGCCGTGGTCTCCAGCCGCCATCCCCTGGCTCTGCGCGGGAGCGTGAAGCTCCAGGATCTGATTCGGGAGCCCATGGTCTCCTATACCTATAACTGCGGGACCCGGTACTGGATAGACGACGTCTTCCGCCGGTTTCAGCTCACCCCCAACATTATCCAGGAGGTGGACACGGAAAAGGTGATGGCCAGTGCTGTAGCCTCTGGTCTGGGCGTGGCCCTCATGCCCAGAATGACAGAGCTGAGCATCTACGATGTGGTCCCCCTGACGCTGGAGAATTCGGAGCTCCACCGCCCCATGTTCATGTGCTGGCCCAAGGGGAGACCCTGCGGCCAGTGGTCAAAATTTTCGGGACTACATTATGGGCCGGGTGGGCGAGCTTCCCTCCTGAACCGTTCCCACAGCACAGGGCGCGATGTCCCGCATATATAGAAAAGCAGAAGACGCTGCCCGGGGAGAGTGGGCAGCGTCTTTCTGCAAGAAGAGAAACAGAAGTCAGCGGATCAGGCACAGCGAGATCTGTGGGAAGATCACGATCAGAACTAGGCCGATGGCAAACAGTATGGTAAAGGGCAGCGAGACCTTTGCGATCCGGATTACCGGGATCTTGGTCATGGAGCTGGCGACAAACAGATTGATCCCAACGGGAGGGTGACAAAGCCAACTGCCAGGTTCACCACCATCATGATGCCGAAGTGGACCAGATCCACCCCGATGGCGGTCATGACCGGCGCCAGGATAGGCGTGAGGATCAGGATGGCCGGGGCGGCGTCCATCACCATGCCCACGAAGAGCAGGAAGATGTTGACCACCAGCAGGATCGTCCACTTGCTGGAGAAGGAGGATGTGATCAAGCACCCACCATCTGCGGCACGTTCATCAGGGCCAGCACGCGTCCGAAGGAGACGGCGGCGGAGAGCACGAAGAGGATGGGGGCGATCGTCTTCAGAGACTCCATAAAACAGCGGGGATCTCCGAGACCTTGATGGTCTTATAAATGAACACGCTGACGAACAGGGCATAGTAGACCGAGATCACCGCCGCCTCAGTGGGAGTGGCGATGCCGCCGTAGATGCTCCCAGGATGATGACCGGGGTGAGCAGCGCCCAGAAGCTGTCCAGGAACAGCCGGAGGAATCCCTGTCCCCTCAGCTCCCCATCACCGCCTTGATGCGCACCCGGTCCTCCCTCTGCGGGCGGAGTAGTAGACCGCATAGATCATCAGCAGGCCGCCCAGCAGCAGGCCCGGCACGATGCCGGCAATGAACATATCGCCCACGGAGGTGCCGCCGAGGTGCTGTACAGCACAAAGGGGATGCTGGGGGATGATGCAGCCAGGCCGCCGGCCACCGTGACCACAGCGGTGGAAAACTCTTTGGAATAGCCCAGGTTGACCATGACCGGGATAGTCATGGCGCCCACAGCCGCCACTGTGGCAGGGGCGGAGCCGGAGATAGCCCGTAGAACAGGCAGGTGATGATGACGGCACAGGGCACGCCGCCGATCACATTGCCCACGAAATAAGTAAAGACGTCAAAGAGCTTTTGGAGATGCCGCCCCGGGCCATAATGGTGCCGGACAGCATAAACATGGGGATGGCCAGCAGAGTCAGGCTGTTGACGCCGCTCATCATCTGCCGCAGGACCATGACCAGATTGGCCGCGAAGGTGTTGTCCACGACCCAGGGCAGGATGGAGCTGATGCCCATGGTGACCGAGATGGGCAGGCCGAAGAGCAGGATGACAAAAACAGGACAAAAGGACCACGGCTGACATACTCACTCATCTCCTTTCTGAAGCAGGGTGCGCAGGTTGCTCCATACCCCTGAGCCGCCCGGAATGCGGCCAGCGCAAAGCCCACCATCAGGGAGCCCTGGACAAAATACATAGGTATCCCGCAGGCGGCGCTGGTCTGGCCGTTTTCCACTGAGGCGTAGGCGAACTCCCAGGCACTGGGGAGCAGGTAGAGGAAAAGACTGTCATCACAACGTCTCCCAACAGCAGGATGACCGCCTGTACCTTTTTGGGGAAGAGGGAGATCAGAGTGTCGATCTTCAGGGAGATCCCTTCCTTCAGACAGAACCCTATGCTGAGGAAGGTGCTCCAGATAAACATGAAGCGGGCCAGCTCCTCCGACCAGGTCAGCGAGTTGTTGAGCACGAAGCGGCAGAATATCTGGATACCCAGCACCAGCGTCATACCCGCCAGCAGGACAAACATGACCCAGCGCTCCAGATTCTTGTCGATTTTTTCAGCAGTTTCATTTTATACCTCCTCATTTCCTTGTGTGCAGGTCAGCCCTCCGGCATGGGGGTGTGCGCCGTGCAGACCAGAAGGACGATCAGCGGCGCCCTTCCGTCATTGAAGATCCGGTGGATCTCACCCTGATCTATCAGGATCAGTTTTCCCTGATCGATATGGGCTTTCACATTCTGCTCCATGTCCTGGATCACACCGGAGCCGCTGATGACATAGCTCAGCTCCTCAGAGGAGGGGTGGTTGTGGAACACGCTGCCCTCTCCAGGTGCGTACACTGTGACATTGGAACAGAAGTCCACCGAGTTTTTGATGCCAAAGCACTGGAATCGCTTGCGCATCGTGCCGGGACTGTCCCCCTGCCAGACTCCTTCTCCATCTAAAAATGGATCGATTACTTTCATGCCGTTACCTCCCGTCGTTTTCCCCTGGGAGGGTCCAGCGGCAGTGTCACCTCCCAACGGCCTGTCTTGTACTTGTATTATCCGAGAAACCTGCACAAAAGACAAATACCAATATCACATAGCATCTATTGCTTTTGACCATGCGTTTTGAGAGGGCGTCCCGCCATCTCAGCAGGGGTGTGGATGGGGCGGCGGTGGGACGCCCAGCGCATGACCCGCAAAGTGCCCAAGGTGTGCTGTATCCGCGGAGGTAAGCTGGGCATAGTTCTGCCAAGCTTCCATAATTTGTATCAAAACATCTCACAAAACAGCGTTTCCCTCCGGTTTTGAACGGGCCCGGATATGACGGGCCCAGTCAGAACAGGAGGGAATTTTTATGGCAAGCGGACAGACACAGTATTATGAGCTGAATCAATGGGAGGGCCGGGACCAGGTATTGCGCACCGAGTTCAATGCGGACAACGCCAGGATCGACAGGGCCCTCCACGAGCTGAGAGCGCGCAACTGCCAGCTCTACATGCTCACCTATACGGGGACGGGGAGCGGCGGCCGCAGCTTCACCTTTCCCCACAGGCCGGCGGCGGTGCTGATCATGGGCGGGATCGTGACCTTTTTGTGTGCGATCCAGGGGGAATCCTACATCTATCTGCGGTACGGGAACGTGGACAACAAATCCCGGGCTGTATGGGAGGGCAGCACCGTGAGCTGGGAACTGGCCAATGACGACCCGGTGCTTGCCGCAAACGCTGCCGGGGAGCGCTACACCCTGCTGGCCCTGCTGGACGCGGATGCCTGAGCCGTAATAAGAGCACCCCCGGGCTTCGGCCCGGGGGTGCTCTATGATTCCGTAGTAGTTTAAATTTCAGAGAAATCTACTCAGGAAATCGTAGCAGTAACGGTAACATTTCCGCTGGCAGGATCAATGGTCAGAGTATTCTCACGCACCATATCGGTCGCAATAACAGAGAAAGTATCATTATCGCTGGTAACATTAGTACCAGCAATCGCAACCGTCGCGGAATCACCCACCTGCTTGTTAGCACCCACGCCATAGGTCACCTCGAGGGAAGTCTCGTTATACTTGACTACCTCTTCACCGGTGATACCAATGTCATTAGTGTCAACATAGGTCACAGTAACATAGCCACGATACACGACCACATCGCCAGTCATATCGGCAGCGGGGATAGCGCTACTATATGCCAGATAGCCCTTATCAACATCGCCCACAGTGTAGATGAAGCCAGTGCCGTTTGCGCCGGTCACAGCGGCAGGAGCCTCGCCAGCAACTACGTAATCGCTGCTGGACTCGGTATCATCCGCATTCATGATGGTGTACTTCACAAAGCCGGTGGTGACGACGGTATCGGCATTCAGGGCGGCGCTCGCATCGCCATAGGCCACATAGTCAGCGCCGATCTTGGCGGTGGTGGAGCCATCCTTCGCCTCAACGGTGTAGGTGGAGCCATTCTTGATGTACTCAGGCTTTCCTCCATCCACAGTGATCGCCAACATGTCGGTGTCGATCACATCGCCAGCCTCAGGGATGACATCAGTCTGAACACCCTTGCCGTTCACCACGATCCAGTTAGAAGTGTACGTGATCGTCTCGCCTGCGGGAGCGGTCGTCTCTTTTCCGTTCAGGGTGTAGGTGATGACCTCGACCAGATCAGTGTCGACATCCCAGGTGAACTTGCTGTCATAGCCCAGCTTATCCTGGCCGCTGAAGGTATAGGTGGAGCCGGCCTTGCTGATGGTCACGTTCTTGTAACCCTCGTCAGCCAGCTTCTTCTCGATGGCCGCAATGGCCGCCTCCAGAGCGGGCATCTCGCCCTCGTAGGTCACAGTGATGGTGCCGTCACCGTTTAGAGTCACAGTGCCGTCAGCCTTCACGATGGCCTTGGTGGTCACCTCGACCTCCATGTCCTTGGTGACGTTCTTGATGGTGTAGACGCCGTCTTTGGCTGTAAGCACGGTGCCGTCTTTCAGCTTTACGGAGACCAGGTCAAACTGCGCCGCATCATAGACGATGGAGAACTTGGCATCCATGCCCTTGTCGTTGACAGTGGCCACCTTGCCGTCCACAGAAGTGGTGGCGGACTCGGACTTCACAGTGAAGTCGGAACCGATGAAGGTGATATCGCGGGTGTCGCCCTTCTCGGTCTCAGTCCAGAAGATGTACACCAGACGGGCAGTCTCGTCATCAACGGTCTTCATGACCCAGGCATCCTTGGCGGAGTAGGTGGTGTTCTTGTCGGACTTCAGGTCCTTCAGATCGTCGATGTCACCATCGTCGATCTTCCCATTGCCCTTCACGTCCACCAGCTTGCGGACGGTGACATAGATGGTCTCCTCGTCGGTGTCGAACTTGTGCTCCTTATCGTTGGCATCGTCGATCCAGAAGGCATTGTCGCCGACGGCAGTGGGCTCGCCGCTCACCTTAGCGGCGGCCTCCTCCAGCTTGGAGATGTACTGGCCGTCCTCGATGGTCTGGGTGGCCTTATAGAGCACGCCTTCCTTCAGGACAGTTCTGGGGCTGCCGTACAGATCGTTCACGGCGTCATAGGTCACGAACACGCTCTGCTTCTGGCCGTCCACATAGGCGTTCTCATACTCCCAGTAGTAGTCGTCATCGTCATAGTCGCCGGACTCGCGGTCTGTGTCGGCCAGGACGAAATAGGTGGCGTTGTCGTCATAGATCTCGCCGTCCAGGATGAAGACGACCTCGGCGATCTTGCCATCCGCCTTCTCGTTGTTGTCGCCGTCCAGGACATAGGCGATCTCGGCGTTCTCCACATTGGGGACCTCGTCATAGCCGGTATAGGCCACTTCGCCGTTCACATCCACGAAGATGGTCTTGCGGTCCACGATGAGCTTGAAGTCCTCGTCGCCGGCGTCGATGTAGGCCTTGCCGTTGTGAATCTCAGCGCCGTCATAGTAGTACTGATCCTCGGCATAGGTCAGGGTGTACACGTCAGAATTGCTCACAGAGTATTTCCAGATCAGGTTGTCAATGCCGCTGACGGTCTTCTCATCCTTTTTGACCCACTGGATCTCGTCATCGGCATCGAAGCCATTGGAGTTGAAGTTGGCGGGCCAGAAGTCGCCGGCCTCAAGCTCAGGCAGGTCGCGGACCTTGCTCTTCACGTCCACCTTGGCGGTGGTGCCGTCGGGCAGGTACACGCGGGCCACCCAGTCTTTCAGCTCCTCGTCGGAGTCGTCCACATACAGGTACTGATCGATGGACTCCTCAGCGGGCTCAAAGCCCAGAACATAGCCTTCGGGGTCAGATACAGAACGTACTCCACGTTCAGCTCGGGTGCTTGTCGCCCCAGGAAGGATCGCTCACATCATAGACCATGTGGGTATCCAGAGCGGTGTAGTAGTACTTGCCGTCATCACCGCTGAGACGCACATAGGTATTCTCGCTGTTGTCCTCATTCTGGACGCGGGTGACCTGGCCGGTGACGGTCTCGGGGCCATCAGCTCGCAGATGTAGAAGTCCTCGTCCTCGTTGAAGTCCACAGTGAAGACCACATAGTCGTCCTCAGCAAAATCGGTGGTGTAGAAGGTGTTGTCGTCCAGGCTGGGTTCCTCAGACAGAGCGCGGACGGTGATGTAGTCAGCGTCGTCATCATCGGTCTTCACGTTGGAGACCTCGCCCAGGTAGTAGTTGATCTCCACCACGGTCACGTCCAGGGTGTAGTCGTCGATGTAAATCTCCACGACAGCGCCCTTGTCGGTGTACTCCCACTTCTCATCAACATTCTTCCCGGGATGATCTCATCATCCTGCTCCTCACCGTTGATGAAGGCAGTCCAGGTGTACTCCTCGTCAGCCTGCTGGCCGCGGGCGTCATTGCACACGGCAGCACCCAGATCAGCATACACGTCAGACTCATCAGTGCCGTTGGTGTAGATGTAGTCGGGGGTGTTGGGGACGGTGATGATCTCGTCCTTGTCCAGCATCCGGACCTTGTCGGCGATCAGGCCGCCGTTCTCAGTCAGATACTCGTCCTTCTGAGTGGTGCCGGCATCGGTGCGGGCGTTGTAAGAGCCGGTGCCCCAGGTGGTGGCGGGACGGCCATAGATGGTCTCGGTGTCGGTGCGGTACACCAGGTCGAAGTTCTTGTAGCCCAGGGTCTGCAGGTAGTTGAACTCCAGGGAGTAGATGATGCCCTGGTTCTCGTTGTAGTACACACCCAGCAGCTCGTTGTACTGGACAGGCACGGCCTTGGTCAGGGCATTGAACACCAGCTCAGCCACGTTGTCGCGGGTCAGCCCGGCGTTGGCAGTGAGCTTCAGGTCGCCGTACAGGCCCAGAGCGGTGCCCTTGGCGGTGGCGGCCAGCATCCAGTCACTGCCGAAGTCAGCGGCGCTCTGGAAGTAGCCCAGGGCGCGGCACAGCATCAGCACGGCCTGCGCGGTGGTCACAGTGGCGTTGGGGTCGAACTTGCCGTCGCCCACGCCGGCCACGATGCCCAGGCTGGAGCACAGGTTCACATAGCCCTGCGCCCAGGCGGGGACGTCGGTGAACACATTGGTCTCCGCGAACTGGTTGACGTTCACACCGGCGCCATACAGCATGGTGCAGATGATGACCGCCATCTCGGCGCGGGTGACTACGTTCTCGGGGCCGAAGGACCCGTCCTCGTAGCCCTCGAACATGCCGATGGCAGAGGTGACCGCCACGGCATCCTGATTGACGATCTCGGCCTTGTCAGTGAAATCGTCGATACCCTTAGCGCTGGAACCCACGACCATCATGCCCAGGAGCATAACGGAAGCCAGAGCCAGGCTGAGAGCACGCTTCAGGTTTCATTGATATTCCTCCTTTATATTGACAAAAGTCGCTGTTTTCTGACAAACCGGGCCTTTCCCAGAACATTTTGGCCCACTATGCCTGTACAACACTTCTGGCACAGGAGGAATTGGTTATAAAAAGGGGAAGATCAGGGGAAAAATCTCTGGGATCACGCCTAAAAAGTTTCCCTGGTAGACATTTGGTAGACACGCAAAAACAGAAGGAACGGCAAGGCCCTGAAACTCCAGGCCCCCGCCGCCCTTTTTTGGTAGACTTTTGGTAGACATCACGCAAATGACAATGGTTCTGATCTTATCGAACAGGAACGATCAGTGTTCTTATGATACCCAGAGAAAATCGCTGCGCAGATCCTGCATTTCGTTTCACAGGGACAGGGAAATCATTCCCGTCTCAGAACAGTATAAGAAGAGTGCCACACCTATTGGTGTGGCACTCTTCCTCTTGGTGGAGACAACAGAACTCGAATCTGTGACCTTCCGCGTGTGAGGCGGACGCTCTACCGGCTGAGCTATGCCTCCATATGGACGGCTCAAAAAAAGGTGGTGACCCGGACGGGAATCGAACCCGTGTTACCGCCGTGAAAGGGCGGTGTCTTAGCCGCTTGACCACCGGGCCGTATATGGCTCAGAGCCAATGCTCTGTTAGATTGTAATGGTAGCGGCACCTGGATTTGAACCGGGGACACTGCGGGTATGAACCGCATGCTCTAGCCAACTGAGCTATGCCGCCATGTCTGCCCGTCTCGAACAGGGCAAGAGTTAGTATAACCGAAGTGTTCCGATTTGTCAACATTTTTTTGCAAGAAAATCTGTTATTTTTTCCGGTGGGAAAAGAGCGGGGACGAAGGGGGCTCCGCCCCTGCTCTTTAGGTCAGTGCAGAAGAACAGAAAGCCCAAAGGCAACAGCGGCAGGGATCAGATTTTCCCAACGGAAGGGATGGTCCAGCAGTCCGCGGATCAGCAGGACCGCGGCGGCGATGCGCAGAAGCCAGGGCAGCAGGCCCAGGATGACCAGGAACGGCACACTGAGGATGGTCAGCACCACGCCCAGGACCAGGATCACAGCCAGGCAGAGCAGAGACAGCGTGAATAGGGTAATCATTTTGAATTTCCTCCTTCCTACTGACGCTATCCTACCATTTGATTCTGAAAGGGGGAGAAAGCCAGCATTAAAAACAGCTTAAAAGCGGCGGCGGTCATACCTTTTATTCCGGATGGAACTGGGCGCGGTACTGGTGCATCCGCACGGAAAACAGCTCACCGGTGGAGGGAGGGGTATAAGTAATGGCGTTGGCTCCGGCCTGGATGGTGCGGAGGATGTCCTCCTCTGTGGGGCCCCCGGTGGCAATGATGGGGATGTCTGGGAAATCTTTTCGAATCTTGGCCACGATCTCAGGGGTGCGTGCGGCCCCTGAGATATTCAGAATATCGGCTCCGGCCCGGACACGCCCGGCGACATCCATCTCAGAAGAGATGATGGTGGCAATGACCGGGATGTCCACCACATGCTTGATCTGGGTGATGGTCTCGTCTGTGATGGGGGCGTTGACCACAACGCCGAAGGCCCCCTGGTGCTCTGCGTACTCCGCCTGCCGGACGGAGCGGGAGCCGCTGGTCATCCCGCCTCCCACACCCACGAACACCGGGACGTCGGCCACACTGATGATGGCCTGGGCGATGGAGGGCTGGGGGGTAAAGGGATAGACCGCGATGATGGCGTCTCCGTTGACGTTCTTGATGATGGCCACATCGGTGGTGAACACCAGGGATTTGATGCGGCGGCCAAAGATGCGGATGCCGCTGCATTCTGAAATACAGTGGGGGACGGCCAGCAAATGGCTGCGCAGAGTCCCGCTGTATGTAGGGATCTTTTTCATAGGCGTAGTACCTCCTGCGGATGAGACAGGTTTGGGGGCGTCAGGTCAGGTCCTGGATGTGGATCTGATAGATCTTGGCCGGGCGGCCTCTCAAGTTGAGCTGCCGCCGGAACTGTACAGAGGCGTAGCCGCCGGCCTCCAGCTTGGATAGAATCCGGAGAGCACTGCGAGGGGTGATATCCAGATAGAAGGATAGCTCCTCCGCAGAGAGAGTGTCGTTTCCTTTCTGGGTAAGGACGGAGACGATCTTACTCAAATAGAGGGGGGAGATGGAGAGACGGCGGCTGAGCTCCAGCCGCTTTTCATCGGGCGCATCGGTATAGGAAATGCGGCGGACGCTGGAGAGCGGGCCGATGATGGTGTTGTCCTCCATCACGATAAAGGCGGCGGAGCCCTTGCACAGCAGCGCCTCTTTCAGCGCCCGCTGGGCGTTTCGGTGGGCATCCACTACGTTGCCGGCACAGCCCCAGGCGGTACAGATGGGAAAATCCAGTCCCGCCTCCAGAAAGGCAGTCACAGGACAGATGGTGTACTGCTGCGTGAGGTCTTTCAGGACTGAAATATTGGTGGTGATCTCATAGTGCTCCCCGTGCTCATAGATGAGGAAGGGGGTGCCGAATTGTTTGTTGCAGGCCTGAAGACGGTCCCCCAGTGCGGCCCACTGTTCCTTGGACAGGGGCATGATGGAACGGATCAGCCCCAGGCAGGCGGCGGAATCATGCATAGACTGGGTGCGCAGCTGCATGACCAGACCGCGGAAGGTCTCCAGCATGGATTCGGGGGAAGGGGAGAGATACAGATAGCGGATATGGTGATCGCTGAGATAGTCAGCCAGACTGGCAAAGCGGGTCACGATTAGGTCCACCTTTCCACTATTCCAAAGATGCAAATAGTATTCTTTTACGGGAGCATCCCAGTCGTATGGGTCGAGGGAGTCCCAGTCAATGGGGGCCTCACTCAAAAGGGGGATGTTCTCTCGCTGAAAAATAGAGCGGAAATCTACGGGCATATCTGGGATATCAAAATATACACGCTGAAAATCCAGATTGGGTTCCTGGACAGCTAGACAGGCAATCATCTTGTAATAGTCCCGGTCTGAAACATTGAAATAGGCACAGGGCTTTTGAATGGGGCCAAAGGTGCCAGTGATAATCTCAAAGGGATATGAGCCGCCGAACAAAAAGGCGTCGAAGCGATCTCGGTTTTGTTCATACAAAAACTTCAGGTGATCGGGAGAGGTATAGGGTAGATAGGTAACCATCCCATAGCGGGTCAGCTCGGAGTCGATATCCATGACTCGCTCCAGAGACAACCTGCTGGTAAAGATACCAAATGAGTGCATCCTGATACAGCCCCTTCCTTGTGGAAAAATATATGTGATTATCATTATAAACAAAGCGATGAGAAAATACAAGAACAGGTGGCGAAAAATATGTCCGAAAATGGAGAAGCAGCTTAAAGCAAAAAATACCCCTGCCATTTTCAGCGAATAGCACAAAATCGAGGGGCTAAAAACCGTCAAAAAGTGAAATATAACGTAAAAAATTGAAGTTACACTTGACTAATACAATAAGGAAACTATATACTAAATTTAAATTTCCGAAATATGACCAAAAATAATAAAATTAAAATTTTAAATGTCTGAAAATAAAAGAAGATTTCAAGGAGGAGTCGGAACAATTATGAGATTGGAAAAGGAGCGGGCGCTCCAGGCCATTGAAGAACATAAGGAGCTTTTGTGTGCCATGAGCGATGCTATCTGGGACCACCCGGAGACGGGGTTCCACGAACACTTTGCCGCCGATCTATTCTGCCGCACGCTGGAGGAACAGGGGTTCCGGGTAGAGCGAGACCTTGCGGGGATTGCTACTGCCTTTTCAGGGACCTACGGTCAGGATGGACCTGTAATCGCTTTTCTGGGCGAGTTTGACGCCCTGCCTGGACTGAGCCAACAAGCGGGCTGTACGGAAAAGCAGGCTATGCAGGAGGATGGACCGGGCCACGGCTGTGGACACAATCTGCTGGGGGTTGGCTCACTGGCCGCCGCCATCGGAGTAAAACAGTATTTGCAGGATAACGGCTTGTCGGGTACAGTGAAGTTCTTCGGATGCCCTGCTGAGGAGGGAGGCTCTGGAAAGGGCTTTATGGCGCGCGACGGAGTGTTTGATGGGGTGGACGTTGCCTTCAGCTGGCATCCAGATGAGACGAACAGTGTGTCCACAGAGAGTACTATGGCCAACTATCAGATATGCTATCACTTTCGGGGCGTTTCGGCCCACGCCGCCATGTCCCCCGAGTTGGGGCGCAGCGCTCTGGACGCCCTGGAGCTGATGAACGTGGGGATCCAGTTTCTGAGGGAGCACGTTCCCCCGGAGACCCGTATCCACTACGCCATCACTGACACCGGTGGAAAGGCTCCGGGCGTGGTCCAGCCCTATGCCGAGGGGCTCTACCTCATGCGTGCTCCCAAGCTGTATCAGGTGAAAGAGCTCTATGAGCGGGTCAACAAGGTCGCCCAGGGGGCAGCTATGATGACGGAGACCACTGTGGAGATTGAGTTCATAAAAGCCTGTTCCAACACTGTGCTGAACACGACTCTACTGAAGGTGATGCAAAAAAATCTGGAAGAGATACCTTCCGATTTCTTTGACCAACAGGACATGGATCTGGCGGCCAGGATCGTCGACTCCCTCGAGGAGCGGGGCAGATACTTCGAGGACTTAGTAGAGGAGATACAAGACCCGGAACAGCGGCGGACCGCATTGACGGACTGTGCCAATCCCCTGCACAGTGTGGTATTGCCCATGGCTCGGGAAAGGCAGGGCTTTGTTTCCTCGGATGTAGGTGACGTGAGCTGGAACTGCCCGGTGGCACAGATCAGCACGACTACCATGCCGGCGGGGACCCCTATGCACTCCTGGCAGATGGTGGCCGTGGGGAAGAGCGCCATGGCCCACAAAGGGATGCTTTATGCAGCTAAGGTGATGGCTGCCTCTGCTATCGATGCACTGGAGGCTCCCGCGATTATCGAGCAAGCGAAGAAAGAGTTCCAGGAGAGGACGGGCGGACGCAGCTACGACCCGCCAATCCCCGTCGGCATTAAGCCGAGGATAATATAATCCAGACCCGGCCATAGGAGAGGAGGCGGTATGGAAAGCACAATAGGGGAGTGTTTGGGCAAGACTGTGTAAAAACGAAAAAGTTGAGGAGGAAACAGCTACAATGGAGCAAATGTACATTTGTCTGGCGATTTTTGCCATAATGGTCATCCTGTTCTTGTCGCGTAAGATACCTATGGCGTTTAGCGCACTGATTGCGATGGTGCTGCTGATCATTACTGGGTGTATTGACGCTAATAGTGCCCTGGCCACCTTCGGGAGCACCACCGTTATCACGATGGCATCTATGTATATTGTAGCAGCAGGCTTAGCCAGGACGCAGATGATTAACAAGATGTCCAACGCCCTGCTGAAAGCCACCAGCGGTTCCTTTACAAAAGTACTGATGACCTATGTGATAGCCACCACGATACTGGGCCAGTTCGTACCTAGTATCATCGCTACCTTTGTAATGGTTACCCCTATGGTCAAGAACACCTGCGAGAAGATGAACATCAGCCCCTCTAATAATGATGTTCCCGGTGGCCATCGCTTCGGTATCCTGTAGCTTTCTGGTCATTCCCATTGGCCCCTACGCCGCTGACTATGTGATGTACAACGGTTATCTTGAGTCCTATGGCTGGTACGATACCGCCTTTACAATTTGGACCGACACCCCTGTGCTGGTGATAACCGGCATCTTCACTATCCTGGTCTCCGTATTTCTTGTCCCCAAGCTTCTGCCTGACCAGCCCGACGTGGAGATCGGTGAGATCAAACGCCGCGCCATGAAGCAGAAAGAGCCTCTGGACCCCGTGCGTGAGATGCTGGGCTACGGTGTCTTTGTTGTTGTGATCCTGGGTCTGATGACCGGGATCCTCCCCGCCTGGGAAGTGACCATGATTGGTGCTCTCGTGGTAGTGGCCACTGGCGTGCTCACCGAGCAGGAAGCCATTGACAATCTGAATATGGACACTATCATGCTTTACGTGGGCGTTTCTGTCCTGGGGACCGCCCTGGGCGGCACTGGTGCCGCCGAGCTGATGGGAAGCGCCCTGGCCTCGCTCCTGGGCAACACCACCAACGGCTATATCATTGGCGCAGCCTTCTATATCGTGGCATGGCTGATGACCTCTTTCCTCTATAACCGGGCGGTGACCCAAGTGCTCTATCCCCTGGCTATCATGACCTGCGTGACCATGAATGTCGATCCCATCGGCCCCATCATCCTGTGCAACATTGCCTCAATGTCCTCCCTGGTCACCCCTATGGCCACAGGCGTTGTTCCCTTGGCGATGACCGCCGGCGGCTACAATCTAAAGACCATCTTCAAGGCCGGCATGGTGCCCGCCGTGGTCCGTGGTGTGGTCAGCGTGTTGGCGACCATGACCATGTTCCCTATCTGAACAGGCTGCTCCAACCTGCCTGTGTGCTCATAAAAATTCCCGCACGGTATCCCGTGCGGGAATTTTTTAGTTTGTCAAAAGACCTGAGATGCGGTGCGCCACATCCCAGGCCCCTGAAAGATGTGTTTACTTGAAATATTCCGCACCGGACTCGAACAGCGGCTGGTGCTTATCTCCGGGAATGTTCCGGCCCACAAAGTCGCCGTACCGCTCCGAGTGCCCCATCTTGCCGAACACCCGGCCGTCCGGGGAGAAGATGCCCTCGATGGACATGATGGAGCCGTTGGGGTTGACGTCGATGTCCAGGGAGGGGACGCCCGCCCCGTCCACATACTGGGTGGCCACCTGGCCGTTCTGGATCAGACGGCAGACCATCTCGTCGGAGGCCACAAAGCGGCCCTCGCCGTGGGAGATGGGGATGGCGTGCAGGTCGCCCACCTGGGACTTCAGCATCCAGGGGGAACGGACCGAGGCCACCCGGGTGGTGACGTACCGGCTCTGGTGCCGGCCGATCAGGTTGTAGGTCAGAGTGGGGCACTGATCGTCCATGGGGCGGATCTCCCCGTATGGGACCAGCCCCAGCTTGATGAGGGCCTGGAAGCCGTTGCAGATGCCCAGCATCAGGCCGTCCCGGTCCCGAAGCAGGTCATGGATCGCATCGGTCAGCCGGGGGTTGCGCAGGAAGGAGGCGATGAACTTTCCGGAGCCGTCGGGCTCGTCGCCGCCGGAGAAGCCGCCGGGCAGGACCACCATCTGGCTGCGGCGGATGGCCTCTTCAAGGGCCTGAGCGGACTGGGCCAGCAGGTCGGTGGACAGGTTGCGGACCACCACGACCTCGGGCTGGATGCCCGCCCGCAGGCATGCCTGGGCGGTGTCATATTCGCAGTTGGTGCCGGGGAAGACAGGGATGACCGCCCGGGGCCGGGCCGTCCGGCTCTGGCAGACGATGGGGGCTCGCTCCCCGCAGGAGATGGCCTCCACTTTTTCCGTCTTTCCCGCCCGGGTGGGATACACCTGCTCCAGCACCCCTTCGTTCCGCTCCAGCAGCTCGGCAACGGAGGCGGTGTCCTCCCCGATGGTAATGACCGGCTCCTGGGTGGTGGTGCCGATGCGCCAGGCCATGCCGGGGAGGAACTCCTCCCCTTCCAGCTCAAACACGATGGCGCCGGAGCAGGGGCCGTACCAGGGAGCGGCGGCATCCACATCGGCCTGGAAGCCGATGGAGTTGCCGAAGGACATCTTCATCACCGCCTCGGCCACGCCGCCGGCCTCCACCGCCCAGGCGGCCTTCACCTTGCCCTGGCGGCACAACTGGTGGAAGGAGTCCCAGGCAGTCTTCAGCTCCCCATAGGAGGGGAAGCCGGGCAGCAGATACACCGGGTGCCCCGCCCCCTTGAATTCGGGCGTGAGCACTTCCCCGGCCTTGGCGGGGGCGATGGCGAAGGAGATCAGCGTGGGGGGCACGTCCAGATCCAGGAAGGAGCCAGACATGGAATCCTTGCCGCCGATGGCAGCCACATCCAGCCCCAGCTGGGCGTCCAGGGCCCCCAGCAGGGCAGAGAAGGGCTTGCCCCAGCGCAGGGGCTCGTCCCGAAGCTTCTCAAAATACTCCTGGAAAGTGAGGTAGGCCTGGCGGCGGTCACAGCCGGCGGCCACCAGCTTGGCCATAGAGTCCACCACTGAGGCAGCCGCACCGGTGAAGGGGTCGCGGACCATGGTGTCTGGGTCGAAGCCCCAGGCCATCACGGAGCACAGGTCGGTGCTCTGGCCGGGCAGCACGGGCAGCAGGGCGGCCATAGACTGGGCCGGGGTGCGCTGGGTGCTCCCGCCGAAGGGCATGAGCACGGAGGCGGCACCGATGGAGCCGTCAAACCGCTCGGTCAGTCCCCGGCGGGAGGCGCACTTCAGGCTGGAGGCCATGTCCCGCAGGTCCCGGAACCGGGGGGAGGGCTGCCGCTGGGCGGCGGAGCGGTCGGGTACGGTGACAGAGGTGTGCTTGTCCGCCCCGTTGGTGTCCAGGAAAGCCCGGGACAGGTCGGCGATGGTCTGGCCCTTCCAGGTCATCACCATCCTGGGGCTCTCCGTGACCACCGCCACGGGGTATGCCTCCAGGTTTTCCGCCTGAGCGGCGGCGATGAAGCGGTCCGCGTCCTCCGGGGCCACCACCACTGCCATGCGCTCCTGGCTCTCAGAGATGGCCAGTTCGGTGCCGTCCAGGCCGTCATACTTCTTGCGTACCGCGTCCAAGTCGATGCGCAGGCCGGCGGCCAGCTCGCCGATGGCCACGGAGACGCCGCCGGCGCCGAAGTCGTTGCACCGCTTGATCATGCGGGTGACCTGGCTGTCCCGGAAGAGGCGCTGGATCTTCCGCTCCTCGGGGGCGTTGCCCTTCTGGACCTCGCTGGCCATGGTGGTGAGGGAAGCCTTGTTGTGGCTCTTGGAGGAGCCGGTGGCTCCGCCGATGCCGTCCCGGCCGGTGCGGCCGCCCAGCAGGACGACCACGTCCCCGGGGGCAGGACGCTCCCGCACCACGTTGGAGGCCGGCGCGGCGCCCACCACGGCGCCCACCTCCAGGTGCTTGGCCACATAGCCGTCGTGGTACACCTCGGCCACATGGCCGGTGGCCAGGCCGATCTGGTTGCCGTAGGAAGAGTAGCCGGCGGCGGCGGTGGTGGCCAGCTTGCGCTGGGGCAGCTTGCCCTCCATGGTCCGGTCATAGGGGGCGCGGGGGTCGCCGCACCCGGTCAGGCGCAGAGCCTGATACACATAGGCCCGGCCGGAAAGCGGGTCCCGGATGCAGCCGCCGATGCAGGTGGCCGCGCCGCCGAAGGGTTCGATCTCGGTGGGGTGGTTGTGGGTCTCGTTCTTGAACATGAGCAACCAGTCCTGCGCCTCCCCGTCCACCGTGGCGGTGACGTGGATGGAACAGGCGTTGATCTCCTCCGACTGGTCCAGGTTCTGGAGCAAGCCCCGCTTTTTCAGCACCTTGGCTCCGATGGTGGCCAGGTCCATCAGGGTCTGGGGCCGGGCCGCGGCCTTCTCCGGTCCGTACACCTCCGCTCGGGCGGTGAGGTAGCGGCGGTAGGCGGAGTCCACCGCGGGGTCCAGGATCTCCACCCGGTCGATGTGGGTGGAAAAGGTGGTGTGGCGGCAGTGGTCAGACCAGTAGGTATCCACCACACGGACCTCCGTGATGGTGGGGTCCCGCTTCTCCTCATCCCGGAAATAGGCCTGGAGGAACTTCAGGTCGTCCAGGTCCATGGCCAGCCCCAGCTGGGAGAGCAGGCCGGCCAGTCCGGGCTCGTCCAGGGTGGTAAAGCCCTGGATCACGGCCACATGGTCGGGGGCCTCGTGGGTGCGGACCAGGGTGGCCGGCTTGTCCATGGAGGCCTCCCGGCTCTCTACCGGGTTGATGAGGTAGCGGCGGATCTTGTCCAGCTCCTCCTCAGTGAGCCGGCCGCCCAGCAGGTACACCTTGGCGTAGGCGATCAGGGGGCGGTCCACCCCGGCCATGAGCTGGATGCACTGGGCGGCGGAGTCGGCCCGCTGGTCGAACTGCCCCGGCAGGGCCTCCACCGCCAGGATGCGGTGGGGATACTCGGGGACGGGGAAAGTCTCGTCATACACCGCATCCACCTGGGGCTCGGAGAAGACGATGCCCTTGGCCTGCTCATAGATCGCGGGGTCGATCTGGTCGGCGTCGTAGCGGTTCAGAATGACCACAGACTCCAGGCCGCGGATGCCCAGCTGGTCCCGCAGAGCACCCAGCAGCCCCTGGGCCTCCACATCGAATCCGGTCTTTTTCTGTGAATAACAGCGCAGTACGCTCATGTCCATTCCTCCAGATATATATTATTTTTTATGTTTCGATCCGTCTGTGTGTCCCGCCCCCGGGGGAGCGGGGGCGCGCAAGGGAAACCTTTGTGGATAGTTCAGGATGGGAAAGGCGGTGGACCTCCCACGCTGGAGCGGGCGGTCAGGGGTCCAGGACCCAGTTCTCCAGCCCATGGAACACGTTGTCCCGCACTGGGTCCAGTCCGCTTAGCCGTCCCCATTGGGTCAGCACGGAGCCGTTTTTGAAGCAGATGGGGACGATGGGGGCGTTCTGGATCAGGTGGGAGCACAGTGAGGCGGCGGCAGAGGAGCGCAGCTCCGCGCCCGCGGCCCGGAAGGCGGATAGCAGGCCGTCGGTGGCCGGGTCGGACCAGCCGCCGTAATTCAGGCCGCCCCTCGTTCCCACCAGCTGAGTCAGATCGAAGTCGGCGGTGAGGCGCACCTCCGCCAGATACAGATCAAAGTCCCCCCGCTCCAGGGCGGCCAGATATTCGGTCCAGGAAAGGCGCTCCAGAGAGATGGACACTCCGGCCCCTGAGAGCTGGTCCACGATGCGCTGGGCGGCGGCCACCTTGCTGCTGTTCTCGCTGTTCACCAGAAAGACCAGCCCGTCGCTGCCCAGCTGCTGCCCTTCCAGACCCTTCACCAGATCGTCGGGGGAGTAGTCCGCGGAGTCTGACAGCAGTTGGTGGTACAGCGGGCTGTCAGGGTGGATGGGTAGCGCTGTGGGGACGGCGTGGTGGGCAAAGGAGATCTCCGCAATGGACCGCCGGTCGATGCCCCGGGACAGGGCACGCCGCAGCTGGGCGGAGCGGAAAGGTCCCCGCTGGGTGTTGAAGCCCAGATAGATCAGATTGGTGGTGCTGTAATCCCATGCCTCATAACTGCCGGAGTAGCCCAGGCTGTTGGTGCCAGTGAGGTCGGCATCCAGCAGGGTGATGTCCCCGGCGTCAAAGGAGGAGATCAGGTCGTCCGCCTGCCCCACCGAGGCTAAATGGATGGTCTGGAATGGGAGGGACCTGCCCTGCCACCAGCCGGAGCGGGCAGTGAGGACGGTCTCCCCTGTTGCCTCCTCCGTCAGCACATAGGGGCCGGTCCCCAGGGGGCGGTCCCCGTCTCCCAGGGCAATGGGGATGTCCAGCAGAACCGGCAGCGCCCCGTTGGGGGTGGAAAGAGTGACGGTCACCGTCCCCTCTCCGGCGGCCACCGACCGCACGCCCCCCAGCCGCTGGGCGTAGTGGGAGTCCGGCGCCATAGCGTCCCGGAGGGCCTGGGCGGCAACCGTCCCCGTCAGGGGGGTGCCATCGGAAAAGGTGATCCCCTCCCTCAGGGTGAAGGTCCAGGTCAGCCCGTCCTCGCTGACGGTGTAACCGCTGCACAGCAGGGGCTGGGCCTGAAAAGAGGCGTCCACCGAGAAGAGCCCCTCATAGAGCAGGGAGCCCAGAGTCAGATTTGCCCGGTTGGCCGCCCGGGCGGGGTGGAGCGTGTACTCGGGGTAAAAGGCGAGGGTAAAGGGGATAGAGGCGGGGATGGCCTGCTCCTCCTTCGCCGCAGAGGAGAAGTCCGTGCCGGAGGCGGAAGGGGGCTCCGCCTGGCCGCAGCCGGCAAGGGACAGGGCCAGCGCCGCGCTGAGAAGCAGCAGGAAAATACGCCGACGACCCATGGGGAACCTCACAGTCATAAAAGTTGGATAATGGCGGCCATGCTGCCCCGCCGCTCCCCCATCACCCGATGAGACCAGAAGCGGTCGGTGCGGCAGGCGGTGCAGTCCGGGCAGAGGGCGATGTGCTCCGGTGAGAGCCCCGCACGGCGGAGCCAGAGGGCGTTGGCCCCCTTCAGGTCCACGTGCCAGCGCCCGTCCTCCGCCGGGCGTATGCAGGTCTCCGCCTGACTGCCCAGCCCATCCCGGAGGGCACCAGGCACGTCGTCGCGGGTCAAAAAGCAGCAGGGGGAGATCCCAGGCCCGATGGCGGCCCGGATATGTTCCGGGCGGCAGCCGTAGTCCTCCCGCATCCGGAGGGCGGCCCGGGCTGCGATGCCCAGGGCGGTCCCCCGCCAGCCGGCGTGGACAGCAGCAGCGCAGCGGCGCACCGGGTCCAGCAGCAGCACGGGGATGCAGTCGGCGGAAAAGATGGTCAGGCACAGGCCGGGCTCGTCCGTGATAAGGCCGTCCGCCTCATACACGCCGGGCTCAGCGGAGCTGGACATCACATCTCTCCGGGTGACGGGCCGCACCAGATCCCCGTGGACCTGATGGTTCTTCACCAGGGCGGCGGGGTCGGCCCCCGCCGCAGAGCAGAAGCGGCGGAAATTCTCCGCCACCCGTTCCGGGGCGTCCCCCCGGTTAGCACCCAGGTTCAGGCTGTCCCAGGGAGCGGGAGAGACGCCGCCCAGCCGGGTGGAGAAGCCATGGGCGCAGACGGATGGATCAAAGCCGCCACAGGCGTAAAACGGGACGCTCTGACAGGTGCGCAGGGTGACCTCCATAGGTGTGCCCCTCCTTTGCCGAGATGTAAAGACCTTAGCACTTTATTGTATCCTAAAATCCTCCGTCTGACAACCCGTTACAAGGGAGAAAAGAGGGCACGTTTTCCTGGCGGGGCGGGCGCTTTTCCCAATGGGGCGCTCCGGCGTGCTGCTGCCCGGGACCTGCCCCGCAGCCGGAAGCGGGCGCCCTGCACAGGGGCCGGAAGGAATATCACCCTGCAGGCCCCTATGCCCCTGTGGGGCGGTCGCCTCCTATGGACCTCTGCAAAGCATCTTTCCGGCGGCCGGCCTGTGCGGCCGCTCAAAAGTACTTGAGCCCCGGCGGTGTCACCGCCGGGGCTCTCTGGCTCACAGGGCGCAGTGGAAGGTGCGCTTGATGACCTCCTCCTGCTGCTCTCGGGACAGGCGGTTGAAGTTGACCGCGTAGCCCGAGACACGGATGGTGAGACTGGGATATTTCTCCGGGTGTTCCATGGCGTCCTCCAGGGTGGCCCGGTCCATCACGTTCACGTTCAGGTGGTGGGCCCCCTGGCAGAAGTAGCCGTCCAGAATGGCCACCAGATTGGCCTCCCGCTCCCCCTGGTCCCTCCCCAGGGCGTGGGGAACGATGGAGAAGGTGTTGGAGACCCCGTCCTGGCACACGTTCCGATAGGGGATCTTGGCCACCGAGTTCAGGCTGGCCAGGGCCCCGTTCTCGTCCCGGCCGTGCATGGGGTTGGCGCCGGGGGCCAGGGGCTCTCCCAGCTTGCGCCCATCGGGGGTGGAGCCTGTCTTTTTCCCGTACATCACGTTGGAGGTGATGGTCAAGGCGGACAGGGTGTGCTTCGCTCCCCGGTAGAGGGGGTGTTTTTTCAGTTCCCGGATGAAGGTCCGCACCACGAACACCGCCTCGTCATCCGCCCGGTCGTCGTCGTTTCCGTATTTTGGGAAATCCCCCTCCGTCTCAAATTCCACCGCCACCCCGGCCTCATTCCGTACCGGCCGGACGGAGGCATAGCGGATGGCGGAAAGGGAGTCGGCGGCCACGGAGAGGCCGGCAATGCCGAAGGCGGTGAGCCGCTCCACCTGAGTGTCATGGAGGGCCATCTGGCTGGCTTCATAGGCGTATTTGTCGTGCATGTAGTGGATGATGTTCACCGTGTCCGCATACAGCTCCGCGGCATAGGAGAGCACCTGCTCATAGTTGGCCCGGACCGCTTCATAGGAGAGCACCTCGTCCAGGATGGGACGGATGCCGGGGACCACCGTCTCACCGGTGCGCTCGTCCACGCCGCCGTTGATGGCGTACAGCAGGCATTTGGCGATGTTGCACCGGGCGCCGAAGAACTGCATCTGTTTGCCCACCGCCATGGCGGACACACAGCAGGAGATGGCGTAGTCATCCCCATACACCGGGCGCATCACGTCGTCATTTTCGTATTGGATGGAGTCGGTGAGGATGGACATTTTGGCACAGAAGGCCTTGAAGGGGGCGGGGAGGTGCTCCGACCACAGCACGGTGAGGTTGGGCTCCGGGGCGCTGCCCAGGTTGCCCAGGGTGTGGAGATAGCGGAAGGAGGTTCGGGTCACCAGGGTGCGCCCGTCAATAGACATGCCGCCGATGGCCTCGGTGACCCAGGTGGGGTCCCCGCCGAAGAGCTCGTTGTACTCCGGCGTACGCAGGTGGCGGACCAGCCGCAGCTTGATGATGAACTGGTCGATCAGCTCCTGGGCCTCCTCCTCGGTGATGACCCCTGCCTCCAGGTCCCGCTGGAGGTAGATGTCCAGGAAGGTGGAGGTGCGGCCCAGGGAGGTGGCGGCCCCGTTGTTCTCCTTGATCCCTGCCAGATAGGCCAGGTAGACCGCCTGCACCGCCTCCCGGGCAGTGGCGGAGGGGCGGGACAGGTCCACCCCATACCGTGCGGCCATCTTTTTCATCTCCTCCAGGGCCCGGATCTGCTCCGAGACCTCCTCCCGCAGGCGGACGCGCTCCTCGTCCATGGGGCCGTCCAGGGCGTCCAGGTCCCGTCCTTTTTCCTCCACCAACCGGTCGATGCCGTACAGGGCAACCCGGCGGTAGTCCCCGATGATCCTCCCCCGGCCGTAGGCGTCCGGCAGGCCGGTGAGCAGGCCGGCGTGGCGGGCCTTCCGGGTGCGCTCCGGGTAAGCGTCAAAGACCCCCTCGTTGTGGGTCTTGCGGTACTGGGAGAAGTGGTCCTCGATCTCCGGGTCCAGGCGATAGCCGTACTGCTCCAGGGCGGACCGGGCCATCCGGGTTCCGCCGTACAGGTTGACGATGCGCTTGAGGGGCGCGTCGGTCTGAAGGCCCACGATGACCTCGTTCTCCCGGTCGATATAGCCGGGGGCAAAGCTGTCGATGCCGGAGACGATGTGGGTCTCCACATCCAGCACGCCCTTCCGCAGCTCCTGGCGCAGCAGGTCCTCACACCGCTCCCACACCGCCCGGGTGCGCCGTGTGGGGCCGGTAAGAAAGCTGCCGTCCCCCTCGTAGGGGGTCCAGTTCTTCTGAATAAAGGAGCGCACATCGATGCTGCGCTGCCACTCGCCGCCATGAAAGCCCTTCCATGCCTGATTTTCCATCTTCATACCGCTCTTCCTTTCTCCGCAGTTGTGGTGTAGGGAGCAAAAAATTCCCGCTCCAGCCGCCGGCACAGATCCCGGTCCATTGGGGGTGTACCTGCCAGAGGGTCGGTCCGTTCCAGAGCCTCATACTTGTGGGCCCCCAGCTTGTGGAAGGGCAGCAGCTCTACCCGCTCTACATGGGGCAGGGTGTCCACATAGGCCCGCAGTCCCTCCAGGTGGGCCCGGCTGTCGGTGAGGCCGGGGACCACCACGTGGCGGACCCACATGGGGGTGCCCGCCCGGCGCACTGCTTCTACAAAGTCCAGGGTGGCGGCCATGTCCCCGCCGGTGACTGCCTTGTAGCCCGCCGGCTCATGGTGCTTCACATCATAGAGCACCAGGTCGGTGTGGGCCAGGATCTCCCCATAAATTCCCCTTCCGGCTCCCGAGGTGTCCAGACAGGTGTGGACACCCTCCGCCTTCAGCCGCCTGAGGCACGCCAGCAGAAAGTCCGGCTGGGCCAGAGGCTCGCCGCCGGAGAAGGTCACGCCCCCGCCGGAGCGGTCAAAGTAACTGCGGAAGCGCAGCAGCCTGCGGACCAGCGTGCCGTCCTCCACCGGCCGGCCGCCCCTGCACTGGGTGTCGGGGTTGTGACAGTAGCGGCACCGCAGGGGGCAGCCCTGGAGAAAGACCACTGCGCGCACCCCTGGACCGTCCACCAGCCCCATGCTCTCCATGGAGTGGATATATCCCGTCATCCTGTTTCCTCCTTGCTTTTCTGTGATGGCGGGGCAAAAAAGGGCGCAAAAAAGCCGCCCCTCCGGGCCCCTTCAGCGCCCAGACGGTCGGCATGGTGACGATCATACTCCCTGTGGTTTCACTCCACTTCCGTCAGTCATATGATCCACATCCACAATACAGCAGAGACCCGCCTCCTGTCAAGAGGCGGGTCCCCGTTTCTACTTTTTCCACAAATCAGCTGGGCCGAGGGAAGGAGTTCCTGTATCTTGCGGCCGCCGGCTCACCGGCGCAGGGGGGTGCTGTCCGGGTCCTCCCGCCGGGCCACCCTGACTACCACGCTGGTCAGGGCAAACAGGGCGATGGCGTTGGGAATGACCATCAGGTTGTTGAACATATCGGTCAGCTCCCACACCAGGTCGTTGGACATCGTGGTGCCCAGGAAAATGAAGATGAGGGCGACCACGGTATAAATAGTGGTGCACAGCTTGGGGGACTTCTTTCCAAACAGGTAGATCACGTTGATCTTACCAAACAGGTTCCACCCCAGCACGGTGGAGAAGGCGAAGAAAAACAGGCAGATGGCCACGAACTTGGCGCCCAGCCCGGCCCCCATCACAGTGCCGAAGGCGGTCTGCGCCAGGTTGGTCTTGTCCAGCACCTCGGTCACCCCGCCCACGTAGCCGCCAGCCAGAGGGCCGTCGGCGGTGTAAAGGGTGGAGATGATGACCAGTGCGTTCAGGGTGAGGACCACGAAGGTGTCGATGAACACGCCGACCATGGCCACCACGCCCTGATCGTGGGGGTCGGTCACATTGGCCTGGGCGTGGGCGTGGGGGGTGGAGCCCATGCCGGCCTCGTTGGAGAACAGGCCCCGCTTGGCGCCCTGGCTGATAGCGGTCTTCAGGGCGGCGCCGAAGCCGCCGCCGATGATGGCCTGGGGCTGGAAGGCGTACTGGAAGATCATGGCAATGGTGGCAGGGAGGTACTGGATACGGGCGATAAGCACCACCAGGCCGCCCAGCAGGAAGATGGCCGCCATGACAGGGACGATCTTCTCCGTGACAGAGGCCAGACGCTGTACGCCGCCCAGGAAGATGATGGCGCAGATGACCACCAGCACGATGCCCACCACCCAGGATGGGACGCCGAAAGCGGTCTGGAATGTGGAGCCGATGGAGTTGGACTGGACCATGCAGCCCATGAAGCCCAGGGCCAGGGTGATGGCCACGGCGAAGAAACCAGCCAGGAACTTGCCGAAAGCGCCCTGGAAGGCGGTGGTGATGTAGTACACCGGTCCGCCGTGAATATTGCCCTCCTGGTCTACCTTGCGGGTCTTGATGGCCAGAGTGGCCTCAGCGTAGATGGTGGCCATGCCGAAGAAGGCGATGATCCACATCCAGAAGATGGCCCCCGGTCCGCCGGTGAGGATGGCTCCGGCGGAGCCCACGATGTTGCCGGTGCCCACCTGAGCGGCGATGGCGGTGGCCAGGGCCTGGAAGGAGCTCATGCCGCTGGCATGCTTTTTGCCCCGCAGGGTCAGGTTGCCGAATACCTTCCGCATGCCCTCGCCGAAGCAGCGCACCTGAACGAAGCGGGTCCGGATGGAGTACCACAGGCCCACCGCAATGAGCAGGAAGACCAGGATGTAGCTGGACAGGTAGTTGTTGATGTTTACAACGATGGGATAGAGCGTGGCTTCTAAGGATTCCAACATAGTGTTTTCTCTCTCCTTTGGGACAAAAAACGGACCGGGGAGCAGGCTCCGCGGTCCGTCGCATAGGGCGAGGAAAAACTCCCTCGCCGCGGTCCGTTCCTGGACTGCGGCAGGGCAGTTCATCGTCTCTGTCCTTTTGCCTGAGAGATTGGCGGAAGCGTCCCCGCTTCCGTCTTGCACCTTCGGCACCCGATCGTCGAGCTTCTCCAGAGTCACATCCACGCGCAGTCCTCGTCCCGACAGGGACACCTGAGAGTGTTACTCCTTCGGCAAGCCATAGCTGTTTTCCTGCGCGCTTCGTCTGTCCTATTTTGTTTTCGAGCAATACCTTAACACAGCCGCGGTCAAATGTCAACCACTGGCGTACATTTATACATATCCGGCGGATTTCCCCCCGGCACTCCCCCGGATATTGGGCATTTTCGCAGACAAAGTTTACAGTTTGGCCTTTTTTCCGGGAGAAAGGTATGATATACTGAGATGCTACGATCCATCAGGACGCCCTTTTTCCACAATGATCGAGGATCAACATCAACATCCGAGGTGTTTTCCAATGAGTCTATTTACTAAAATCTTCGGGACCTCCTCCCAGCGCGAAGTCAAGGCCATCACGCCGCTGGTGGATAAGATCGAATCTCTGGAGAAGGAGTACAAGGCCCTGACAGACCAGCAGCTGCAGGCCAAGACCCCCGAATTTAAGGAGCGTCTCCAGAACGGTGAGACGTTGGACGATATCCTGCCCGAGGCCTTTGCTGCCTGCCGGGAGGCGGCCTGGCGGGTGCTGGGCATGCGCCCCTACCGGGTCCAGCTCATCGGCGGCATCATCCTTCACCAGGGCCGCATCGCTGAGATGAAGACCGGTGAAGGCAAGACCCTGGTGGCCACCCTGCCCGCTTACCTCAACGCCCTGGCCGGAAAGGGCGTCCACATCGTCACCGTCAACGACTACCTGGCAAAGCGCGACAGCGAGTGGATGGGCAAGGTGTACCGCTTCATGGGCCTGACCGTGGGCCTGGTCATCCACGGGGTCATGGGCCCGGCCAAGAAGGCCGCCTATCAGGCGGATATCACCTACGGCACCAACAATGAGTTCGGCTTCGACTACCTGCGGGACAACATGGCCATCTACTCCAGCGAGCTGGTCCAGCGCGGCCACTCCTTTGCCATCGTGGATGAGGTGGACTCCATCCTCATCGACGAGGCCCGCACCCCCCTTATCATCTCCGGCCAGGGGGAGAAGTCCACCCAGCTCTACACCATCGTGGACCAGTTCGTCTCCCGCCTGAAGTGCCAGCGCATCGCCAAGGTGGACAACAAGGAGGAAGAGGACGTCAACCTGGACGCTGACTACGTGGTGGACGAGAAGGCCCGCACCGCCACCCTTACCGCCCGGGGCATCGCCAAGGCTGAGCAGGCCTTCAACATCGAGAACCTGGCCGACCCGGAGAACACCACCCTCTCCCACCACATCAACCAGGCCATCAAGGCCCACGGCGTGATGAAGAGGGACATTGACTACGTGGTGAAGGACGGACAGGTCATCATCGTGGACGAGTTCACCGGGCGCCTCATGTTCGGCCGCCGGTATAACGAGGGGCTCCACCAGGCTATCGAGGCCAAGGAGCACGTGGAGGTTGCCAACGAGTCCAAGACCCTGGCTACCATCACCTTCCAGAACTATTTCCGCCTCTATGACAAGCTCTCCGGTATGACGGGCACCGCCATGACCGAGCAGGAGGAATTCGGCACTATCTATGAGCTGGACATTGTAGAGATCCCCACCAACAAACCCCTGGCCCGGATTGACCGGCCTGACGTAGTCTACAAGACCGAGGCGGGCAAGCTGCGGGCCATTGTGCAGCAGATCGAGGAGTGCCATCAGAAGGGCCAGCCCGTCCTGGTGGGCACGGTGTCCATCGAGAAGTCGGAGCACCTGTCCGAGATGCTCCGGCGCAAGGGCATCGCCCACAGCGTCCTGAACGCCAAGAACCACGAGAAGGAGGCCGAGATCGTCGCCCAGGCGGGCAAGTTCGGCGCCGTCACCGTGGCCACCAACATGGCCGGCCGCGGCACCGACATCATGCTGGGCGGCAACGCCGAGTTCCTCGCTAAGGCTGACCTGCGCAAAGCGGGCATGACCGACGAGCTTATCGCGGAGGCCACCGGATTCGCGGAGACGGACAACGAGGATATCCTCAACGCCCGGAAGATGTTCACCGAGGCGGAGGCCAAGTATAAAGACGAGATCCGGGCGGAGGCGGACAAGGTCCGCACTGTAGGCGGCCTGTTCATCCTGGGCACCGAGCGCCACGAGTCCCGCCGCATCGACAACCAGCTGCGGGGCCGCGCCGGCCGTCAGGGCGACCCTGGTGAGACCCGCTTCTTCCTCTCACTGGAGGATGACATCATGCGCCTGTTCGGCTCTGAGCGAGTCATGGGCATGATGGAGAAGCTGGGGGTGGACGAGGACACCCCCATCGACGCCAAAATGCTGTCCAACGCCATTGAAAACGCACAGAAGCAGGTGGAGTCCCGTAATTTCCAGACCCGGAAAAACGTGCTCCAGTACGATGACGTGATGAACACCCAGCGGGAGGTCATCTACAAGCAGCGCCGCCAAGTGCTGGACGGCGAGGACCTCCAGCAGTCCATCCAGTCCATGCTGCGCAGCACCATTGAGAACGCCATCCGCGGCCACATGGGAGAGCAGAAGCATATGACTGCGGAGGAGTTCCGGGAGGCCACCGTTCTCTTCCACACCATGTTCCTTTTGCCGGACGAACTGCGGCTCACAGACGAGGAGCTGCAAGGCTACACTGCGGACGGGCTGGTAGATCTGGTCATGGAGAAGGCCCAGGCTGTCTATCAACGCAAGGAGCAGGAATTCACACCGCCCCTGATGCGGGAGCTGGAGCGGGTCATCATGCTGCGGGTGGTGGACGAGTACTGGATGGACCAGATCGACGCCATGAATGACCTCAAGCAGGGCATCGGACTGCGGGCCTACGCCCAGACTGACCCCGTTGTAGCCTACAAAAAGGAAGGCTACGAGATGTTCGAGCAGATGATCGCTGCCATCCAGGAGGAGACCCTGCGCCGCCTGTTCCTGGTGCGCATCCAGCGCAAGGCGCCTGATGCCCCCGCCCCGGAGATCAAACGGGAACGGGTGGCCAAGATCACCAGCGAGTCAGGCGCCAGCGACGGCACGGTCAAAAAGCAGCCGGTAAAAAAGGCGGTCAAGATCGGCCGCAACGACCCCTGCCCCTGCGGCAGCGGCCTGAAGTGGAAAAAGTGCACCTGCAAGGAGTATCACAGCGAGCAGCAGTAAGAACCCACACAAAAGCAGTGGACCCGTATCTGGAGCAAGGCGGCATAGGCGCACAGCTTATGCCGCCTTGCTGTGTACCAGCCTTTGACGATCAGGAGGAAAAGGAGAGCACAGATGGAACAGACAGATCTGATCCGCAGGGCCCGCTATGGCCCCAATACGATTTTGGCAGCCGGGATGTCCAGGGCGCTGAACACGGCGCTGAATTCGGCGGAAAGTGAGCTGCTCCTCCTGGTCCTGATCCTGGACCGGGACAGCGGACGCATCCTGGACGCAGAGTGCAACATCATCCTGGGCATCAACAGTGACTACATCGCATCCCTCCTGGTGGGGCGGAACTTTTACCAGGAGCTGGACGAGATCATCCTGTCCATCCAGCAGCAGTATTTCGGCCCGGGTCAGCGGGCGCTGATCGTCTGTCTGAAGGATGCGTACTCCAAGATGAGGGCTCGCAGCCCCCGTTCCCTGCCGCTCCGAAAGTAGGGCCGGCGCTCTCTTGCTCTGTCTGATTGGTAAAAAACGACAGTAGAACGGGAACGGGATTTTGCTTTTTGCACAATTTCTGTTGACAAGAGCGATCTTTTTTATTATAATTCAGGCATATGATCCGTTCCGCTTCCCAGCGGGCCAAGGGGGCTGGAGGGTATATGTCCGATTTCCCTTCGGGGGCCATCTGTGTCGTTGGTCTGGCCAAGGTGGCGAACCAGAACCCGATCCACAGCGTGCACCGCGCCCTGGCCGGCTCTTTTATCGTGGACCCCTCCAGCGGCCTGGTGTATGATGTCCAGTTTGACACAGTCTGCCAGATCACCAGCGATTTTCTGGCGTCCCTGCTCATTGGTCTCAGCCTCCACACGGACCTGGAGGAGATGATCTCCCGGGTCCAGAGCCGCTACTTCGGCGACTCCCGCCGGGCTATCACCGTCATCCTACGGGATGTGGCTGCCCGCCTGAGGGAGTGCCAAGGGGGCGGGTACAACTGAATCTTTCTTTATTTATGGTGTTGGAGGTCTCCCCTTCAACAGCCGAATAAATAGGGACCTGTTTGATTGCCTGCTGGCAGCCAAGGGGGTCCCTTTGTTTTTTTAGAAATAGGCCTGGGAAACGCTCCAGGCAGAGGCAGGCCCCGGGAGGTGTATGTTGAAATGTTGCCATGAAAATGTGAGCGATGACCCCATCCCTGTCCCCGCATATCTTGTCTGCCTGTGCCGGTAAAAACAACTGTGTGAATCAAGAAAGGAGAAGCTGCCATGATCTTCAACCTTCCCCCTATCTGCGGTCTGTTTCCGCTGCTGCTGTACATCGTCCTGGCATTTAAAAAAGGGATGCATCCTCTGGTGAACGTGTCCATCTGCGCTGTTGTGGGCGCAATCATGGTGAAACAGCCCCTGAACGGCCTGGGCGCGGTGATCTACGAGTCCATGGGCTCCTTCCTGGCCCTGGTGGGATTCATCATCATGCTGGGCTCAGGACTGGGCATGGTGCTGAGAAAGACAGGCGTAGCCGCCGCCATCGTCAATGTGCTGATGCGGAAGATCGGCGTCCGTACCCAGAAGCGGGCTATGATCGCCACCATGGTCTGTTCCGTGGTGCTGGTCACCCTGCTGGGCACTTTGGCAGGTGCCAACGCCGTGATCGCCCCCATCGTGATCCCGCTGGTAGCTGCGGTGGGCATCACTCCCTCCGCGCTGGCCGTCATCTTCCAGGGCGCCGGTCAGACCGGACTGTTCCTCAGCCCCTTCTCCCCGCCTATGGTGACCCTGATGAGCATCACCGGGCTCTCCTATCCCCGCCTTTTGCTGTGTGCGGGACTGCCCGTATCCATCGTCATGTGGGTGGGCACCTTCCTCATCGCCAACAAAGTCCAGAAGGAGACCCAGGGGACGGAGAACTTCGGCCCTGACGGGGAGGCCGCTGCGGAGAACTTCCAGATGGACCCGGCCACCCGCCGCGCCACCATCGCCTTTGCGGTCACTATGGCTCTGATGGTGATCTATGGGATCGCCACCAATGGCGGCGCATCCTTCGTGATCCTGGTGATGATCGTGGCTGCGATCATCACAGGTCTGTTTGCCAGAATGCCCGTTGGCACCATCTTTGACAGCATGATGGAGGGCTGCGGAAAAATGATGTGGCTGTTCTTCATGTTCCTCATTTTTAACCCCTTCCTGAACTTTGTCACCCAGTCCGGTGCCTTTGATGCCCTTCTCCAGCTGCTGGAGCCTCTGATCGGCCCCACCGGGAAGGTGGGCTTCACCCTGCTGACTGTGCTGGTGGGCATCTTCGGCATCAACGGTGCCGCCGTGGCCCAGGCCATGATGATCGACAGCCTGTTCAGCTCCTTCCTCCCGACCCTGGGCATTTCCATGGAGCTGTGGGGCATGATCGTCCTCATCGGTCATCAGATCACCTCATTTGCCTATCCCGGCGTGGACATGATCGGACAGATGGGACTGGCCCATGCCAGCAACATCAAGCCGATGATGAAGCTCTCGTACTTTGCCATTATACCCGGCACAGTGATCCTCGCAGTGCTGGCGTCGTTCATTCTGTAACTAGCTTTCGGAAATAGGACAGGAGGCATATTCTCATGAAACGTATCCCTCAAAATGAAATCTATCGCATCCTCTCCGGACTGGCCGGGACGGTGGGCCTCTATGTGGAGGACTGCCAGTCCGGCGAGATCTTCACCATCAACCCGGAGCATGTGTTTCCCTCGGCCAGCGTCATCAAGGTCCCTATGCTGGCCCTTCTCATGCGGGACGCACAGCAGGGGCTGGTGGACCTGGACGCCCCCCGCACCATCGACCCCCGCAACCGGGTGGGCGGGACCGGCATCCTGTGCGAGCTGGGCACCGATTACACCCCTTCCCTGCGGGATCTGGCCAAGCTGATGATCGTACTCAGCGACAACATCGCCACCAATGAGATCATGGATGTGATCGGAATGGAGCGGTTCAACAGCTTCTGCCGGGAGATGGGCTATCAGAATATTACCCTGATGCGGAAAATGATGGATTTTGAAGCCATCCAGCAGGGAAAGAACAACTACATGTGCGCCGGGGAGACTGGGCGTCTGCTTTCTGCTATCTCCCGGGGCGAATTCGTCAATCCGGAGATCTCCCAGACCATCTTCGATATCATGGCATCTCAGCAGTGCCGCAACAAGCTGCCCGCCCTTCTGCCGGCAGTTGCCTCCTACTCCGGCTCCAAGTCCGCCATCCCGGAAGGGCAGGTCCTGGTGGCCAACAAGACAGGCGACCTGGTGGGCATCCAGCACGACGTGGGCATCTTTGAGCTGCCTGACGGCCGCCGCTACCTGATTGCCATGTTCACCGGGGATCTGGAGAACGACAGCGCGGGCATCGCCGCCATCTCCCAGGTCTCCCTGGCGGTGTATCAGGCCCTTCGGGACTGACCGCCGCCCTCTGCGCCCTATGCGGAGCGCCGCCCTTTCGGGCGGCGCTCCTGTTCTCTCTGCCGTCCTGAGGCAAAATGGGCTTTACGGCTCCATCCGGCCATGATATGATAAGAAAAACGGTTTTGAAGCGAGGGAATCCCATGGCCGAGGTCAGAAAAAACACAGTGCATCCCCTCCATATCGAGGGCTATACCGCGGAAGGAATGGGGGTGGCCCGTCTGGACGGCCGGGTGGTCTTCATTCCCGGGACTATCCGGGGGGAGGACTGGGAGGTCCAGCTGCTCAAGGTGAACAAGGGGGTGGCCTGGGGCAAAGGGACACGTCTGATCTCCCCCTCCCCCGTCCGGCAGGAGCCGGACTGCCCTTACAGCGGGCGGTGCGGGGGGTGCCAGTACCGCCACATGTCCTATGAGGAGGAGCTGGCGGCCAAGGGCCAGCGGGTGCGGGACGCCCTGGAGCGGGTGGGCGGCGTCCATCTGGAACTGCCTCCGGTGCTGGGGGCGGAGTCCCCCCTGCGCTACCGCAACAAGGTGCAGTTCCCTGTCTCCCGAGGAAAGTGCGGGCTGTCCATCGGCTTTTACCGCCCCAGGAGCCATGACGTGGTGGACACGGAGGACTGCCTGCTCCAGCCGGAGGCGGATACGGCCCTGCGTCTGGCCTTCAAGGGCTGGATGGAGGACTTTCAGATCCCCGCCTATGATGAGTCCACCGGCCGGGGGCTGATCCGGCACCTGTATATCCGTACCAACCGGGCGGGGGAGGCCCTGTGCTGCGTAGTGGCCAACGGGAGGGAGCTGCCCCACGCCGGAGAGCTGTCCGGTGCCCTGCGCGCCGCTGTCCCCAAGCTGGCCGGGCTGGTCCTCAATGTGAATCTCCGGGACACCAATGTGATCCTGGGCGATGCGTACCGCACCCTCTGGGGCCGGGACTGGCTGGAGGAGGAGCTGTGCGGGCTCACTTTCCGCCTGTCCGTTCCCTCCTTCTTCCAGATCAACCGGGATCAGACGGAGCGGCTGTACCAGCTGGCGCTGGAATTCGCCGGGCTCACCGGGGAGGAGACGGTGCTGGACCTGTACTGCGGCATCGGCACCATCTCCCTGTGCCTGGCCCGCCGGGCCGGGCATGTCATCGGGGCGGAGGTGGTCCCCCAGGCCATCGAGGACGCCAGGGCCAACGCCCTGCGCAACGGTGTCACCAACGCGGAATTCTTCTGCGGGGACGCGGGGGAGGTGGCGGCCCGCCTGGCCGGCCAGGGCGTGCGTCCCCAGGTCATCTGCGTGGACCCGCCCCGCAAAGGGCTCGCCCCGGAGGTGCCGGCGGTGCTGGCCTCCATGGCGCCGGACCGCATCGTCTACGTCTCCTGCGACCCGGCCACCCTGGCCCGGGATGTGAAACGGCTGGAGGAGCTGGGCTACCGGGCCGTCCAGGCCCAGCCGGTGGATCTGTTTCCCAGGACCGCCCATGTGGAGACGGTAGTTCTTTTGTCCCACAAAAAAGCCGACAGTTATATCCACATTGATGTGGAGTTTGGAGAGGGCGAGGGCAAGATTCCGGTAGATAGTATTGCTAAAAGAGCCGAAGCGTACAAGCCCAAAGAAAAAGTGACATACAAAATGATTAAGGAGTACATAGAAGCGAAATACGGCTTCAAGGTACATACCGCATATATCGCAGAGGTAAAGCGAAATTTGGGATTGCCGATGTATGATGCTCCTAATGCGGTAGAAGAATTGAGAACAACCGAGGAAACATCCGACACCAGAAAGGTAGAAGCAATCAAAGATGCACTTCGTTATTTTGCAGTGATATAAAACTTTACTTACAATCAGATATTTCTTACATAGCCGTTTATTCATTTC